>Ga0163150_10000145_pt1 | contig 126403 bp, 96 predicted proteins | sample OliLakLV19P2IB_FD_148628 | JGI IMG/M metagenome (GOLD analysis project Ga0163150, IMG submission 148628) | Freshwater microbial mat bacterial communities from Lake Vanda, McMurdo Dry Valleys, Antarctica - Oligotrophic Lake LV.19.P2.IB | ecosystem: Environmental > Aquatic > Freshwater > Lake >...
GCCCCCCGCTGCCCCCACAGACGGAGTGTCTCATCTTATAGATTGGGATGGAGTCGCAATCTGCGACTAGCCTAAATCATTCCAATCGAGCGTGGTTCTCAAGCCCCCTATTTTCGGCCTTTCTGGTCCGAACTGGCTCAGGCATGCCGTTCGCCAGGGAGAACATGCCCACGCTCTATCGGATATCTGCATGCCTTTCACGAGTTGCACATACGCTTGTATAGCTGCTGCCCTGGCTTGCATGGCGGCGGTGTACGGCCCGGGCACGCTACGAGCGCAAGATGCCGCGCATCTCCCGCTGGTGCAGGGCGAAACGGTCCGCCTGCCTTCGCAGCCGGCGCGATTCATCATTCGGTCTACGTCCAAGACACTCACCTTCACCTACCCTCTGAGCGGTCCGCATGCGCTCAACCTGACGGGTGAGTTCTTCCGTGCGGCGTCGCTTCCAAGGGCTTTCTATAAACTGGCGAGCATCGATCCCGACTGGAAGTTCTATTCCTATCCGCTTACGTTTGCGTATTCCTATCAATTGCCGGTGCGCTCCACCCGGTTTCTGCCCATCGTAACCGCGGGGGTAACGGCCCATTTCACACGCGCCTACCGGTTGTTGGACGCGACACGGCAGCCTATTGGGCCGTTGACACAGGGTGAGCTAGCGAGCCAGGGCGCCTATTACTCCCGCGGATACGGCGCCGGGTATGGCGCCGAGGTATCGATTGGATTCCGTACGGCGCTGAGCCAGCATCTCTTCCTGCTTACGCAATGCCGGTATCGGATCGTACACAGCACTCCTTTCGTCAACAAAAACGACCTGGGCATGCATTTCAGCGTGCTCGATTTTGCGATTGGTGCTGGCTTCACGTTGTAAGCGTGGCTGTACATCGTCCTGTAACTGCTGTATCTTGCGTGCCATGTTGAATCGCAAGCAGTCGTTGCTACCGTGCCTTTTCGCCTTCCTACCCATGTCTATCTCGAACCCGGTTGCCTGGAACGGCTCCCGGGGATTGTGGCCGGCCTCGATGGCGGGCCGGTGTTGTTGGTGTGTGATGGCGGATTGAAGCGAACGCCCTGGCCGGCGCGTGCGGTCCAGCTACTGGCATCCTGCGGCCATGAAGTGATGGTGTTTGACGGGGTCGAACCCAACCCGAGGAGCGAAACAGTCGATCGACTTGCCGCCGGTGCGCGCGATCGGGGAGTGCGTTGCGTGGTGGGGCTTGGCGGTGGTAGCGTGCTGGATGCCGCTAAGGCAGTGGCCATGTTGCTGCGAAACCCGGGTAGATGCCTCGATTATGAGGGAAAAAACCGATTCAGCGGCGGCTCCGCCCCCTTCGTGGCCATTCCAACGACCTGTGGCACCGGCTCAGAGGTAACCTGGGTGTCCGTTATCACCGACGCCGCCGGCAAACGAAAGGCAAGTGTGAAAGGGGATGGGATGTTTCCGCGGGTGGCGCTCGTTGATGCCAACCTGGTGGCTACCTTGCCTGCGGAGCTGGTCGCGCAGACGGGGATGGATGCCCTCACCCATGCCGTCGAGGCGTATACGGGGCTGGCGGCCAATCCGGTATCCGACGCACTGGCGGAAAAGGCGGTGGAGCTCTTGTGCGCCTATCTACCTCGGGCCGTGGCCGCCATCCAGCACGACGCAGAGGCGCGGGAAGAAGTGATGCGGGCCTCGACACTTGCCGGCATGGCTTTCGGCAACGCCGACGTGGCCGGCGTACATTGCCTGTCTGAATCGCTTGGCGGCCAGTGGGATGTGCCGCATGGGCACGCGAATGCCGTATTACTTGCACCAGTCCTTCGATACCATCTTCCATGGGTTGAAACGAGGCTTGTCCGCCTGGAGGCGATCGTTACGCCCGATGACACAGAGCCTTCGAGTATAGCGTTCATAGAGCGTGTCGAGGGCCTGGTGGCGGAGTTGGGAATTCCGCCGTTCCGCACATTACATATTCCGAGCGGGGCCTACACGCGTATCGCCGAAGCGGCCGAGGCAAACAATTCAAACGCTTCTAACCCGCGTATGATGGTGGCTGCCGACTACATGGCTATCCTTCAATCGCTTTAAAACTGGCATCTGAGGTTTAATGGGCCTAAATTCGAGGTCACACAGCCTCCCTTGCGGCCGGATCTGAGCGTTTCCAACGCTCACGCCTGGCCAGATCTGGCGTGGACGTCTTCATCAACCCAACACAAACAATGAAATCTATCTACACCGCACTCCTCGCGGCCATAATCTGTATCCCGGCAGTTGGATGCCAGCCCCAGGAGCCGCCGGCCGCCCAGGCCGAGGAAACCGCTGCGCCAGCTGAAACACCGTTTGCGCTCCAGATGGTCTGGGAACTGACCGAAGGCATCAATCGGCCGGAATCCGTCGCCTTCGATGCGGCGACGAACGCACTGTATCTCTCGAATATCGTCGGCAACGGCACAGACAAAGACGGCAACGGCTACATCGCGAAGGTGGCCCCGGATGGGTCGTCGATCGATAGTACCTGGGTTGTCGGGCTCGATGGGCCCAAGGGCGTCGATATCGGCAACGGCAAGTTGTACGTGGCGGACATCGACCAGTTGGTCGAGATCGATATCGCCACGGCCGAAATCACGGCCCGTTATCCCGCGGCCGGCGCGATCTTTCTGAACGACGTGACGGTCGCGCCGGATGGGGCCGTCTATGTTTCAGACATGAACACGGCAACGGTCTGGCAACTGAAAGATGGTGCGTTCGAGAAATGGCTCGAAGGGGATGTGATCCGCTCGCCGAACGGCTTATTTGCAGAGGCCGATAGACTGCTCATTGCCGCCAACGGCACCGCTGTCGAGAACCCGGGCAACGCCCGGTATCTGATGGCGATTGCGTATGCGGATAAGTCGGTGACTCCGTTGCGTGATGAGCAGGGCATTGGAAGCCTGGACGCCATCGAACCGGATGGTAAGGGCGGTTATATCCTTTCGGATTGGGGCGCCGGCAAGGTGATGCACTACACGGTGGCCGCCGGTGCTACGGAGATTTTGGCCGAGTCTCAGGGCACCGCGGATCTGGACTACGTGCCGGCCCAGCGCATGTTGTATCTCCCGATCATGATGTCGGATCGGCTCGTCGCCTATAGCACGCCCTGAATAAAACGCTGACTTAATTTGATCGCGCCACTGGTCATACGCTCGCTTTGAGGGATATTTCCATGGCATTGTGGCCTACGATACCGGGGCCCGGGCGGTTCGCCGTTCGGGCCCCGGTGCATTTTATCCAGGCACTACTCCTTCAGTACCAGTCGGCTTCTCCTGTAGTACCTGCTAAATTAAGACGCCCGTACCAGACGGCGTCTGGTGAGTCACCTTAGTTTTACTCGCAATGAAACGAGTGGCGCCTTTTCTGGATAGGCGCACTCTGCGAGACACATCTCGATTCGGGGACGGAGGACATTGGAGGGGTAGAGCCTCCGTCCCCTCACTTCTTCTTCTGTTACGTAAGCCGACCCTTAAGCGTTGGCCCGGTCTACCGATACCATCTTTGCCACATCAAAAGAATGGACGGAGGCCGTTACTGTGGGGTACGACCTCCGTCCTGCACCTCTGGCGGCCGATTGGCCGGTTAGAATAGCGAAGAACGGAAAAAACAGATCCAAGACGAGCGATAGGCCGCAGGATGCGGAGTGGGATGGACGTTATCCATGGGACGAGGCCTGCGCCTCAAGCTATTGAGAGACGTATCGGCGGTGGCGCGTTGCGGGTTAACAGACGACGTCTCCCGGAGGTAAGCGCGGACATGATTGCGTGCCGCGACCTATGCAAAAGAGGCGTTTTGGGGGCGAATCTCGGAATGAGACGGGTGATGCCGGCGAAAGGGGACGAGGTTGTATGATCTGCTAGAGCCAAAAACACGCTGTTTTAGAGGGAAACCCATCCCGGGGAGGCTTAGATATGTACGAACTGTGAGGGATTCGTGTTGATTGTGTTTTGGCACCGTAGGTGTAGTAAGAAGGAACGATAGCTGATTGTCATTCGGCGGAAGTCGTGTTCTTAACCCGGTGAAAAGCGAGCGAGGCGGTGCGGCTCAGGTTGCTGTAAACCCTTTACGCCTGTAGCATGAACCCGAATGCGCCAAAGGTGCACGGGCGTCGGGCCAGAGGTTGAAGTGGGAGCCTGCCTCGGAAATGTAGATTAGGGACGTGATTCAGATGTGACGCCGATCGCATGATTCTTTGAGATCTTGATGTGTATGCGAGTTTGCTGCTTAACCGGGGGGCAAGCAGCAAAGGTAGAAGATCCGGCCGGGCTTGCCCGGCCGGCTTCAACCAGAGCCTGCCCCAGGTACGACGACGATGGCCTGCTCATGGAGCGTCATCACATACGTCGAGAGAGCACACAAGAAATTGCTGCTTAAGTCGGGGGGCAAGCAGCAATGGTAGAGGACCGGCCGGGTTCGCCCGGCCGGGCTTCAACCACGCGATACATACGATATATAAAAGCGGGAAGCCGTTCCCGGCGTCCCGCTATCCCGGGTTTGCTGCTTAAATCGGGGGGCAAGCAGCATGGTAGAGGGCTGGCCGAAGCCCTTACGGGTTTCGGCCGGCCTGAACCACTCCCAGGCGCCTGATGATACCCCATTGAAGTACCAGGCGTTACCGTGTAGCCGGGTTGGGACACGATGTCGTGCGTCCCGATAGTAGAGTTTACTAGCATATGCTGCTTTAACCGGGGGGCAAGCAGCAAGGTAAAGAGCCGATTCTGTGTAAACAGGGTCGGCTTTCCCTGTATTACGGGCTGTCTGAAGATTCCGGTGGCTCGAGCCCATCCTTCGAGGCATACTTGCGCACACGACGGATGAGGTTTTCTTCCTGGTCGCGCTCGCGGTGGGCCTGCATACGCTCGACCAGTTGCCGTTCGTAGCCGATCGGTTCGGGATTATAGAAAAACGTCCCCTGCATCGCATCCGGCAGATACTGCTGGGGGACGTAATGATCGCGGAAGGCGTGCGGATACTGGTACCCTTCGCCATGCCCGAACCCCTTTTTGTCCCGGTTGGCGTCCTTGATAGGATTGGGGACGTCGTGCGACTGTTCCTGTTCGACGAATTGGAGGGCGTCGAAGAACGAGAGGGTGGTATTGCTTTTGGGGGCAGTGGCCAGGTAGAGGCAGCACTGGGCAAGATGGAAGCGGCCTTCGGGCATGCCGACATAGTCGAAGGCCTGCGACGCGGCGACGGCAACCTGGAGGGCGCGCGGATCGGCCAGACCGATATCTTCGGAGGCGAAGATGAGCATGCGGCGGAAGATGAAGCGGGGGTCCTCGCCGGCGTACACCATACGGGCCATCCAGTACAGGGCGGCGTCCGGATCCGAGCCGCGGAGGCTCTTGATGAACGCGCTGATCGCATCGAAATGGGCATCCCCCTCCTTGTCGTACAATACCGCGCGTTTCTGGATGCTCTGTTCCGCCACCGATACATCGATGCGTATGACGCCCTGTTCGTCGGCGTGCGTGGTTTCGACCCCCAGTTCCAGCGCGTTGAGCAGCGAGCGAGCGTCCCCATTGGCTGTGCTGACGAGGTGCTCCAGTGCGTCGTCTTCGAGGACGACGTTGCGCGTGCCGTAGCCACGTTCCCGGTCCTGGATCGCCATCTGGGCGACACGCCTCAGGTCGTCCGGTAGCAGGGTGCGGAGCTCGAAGATGCGGGAGCGGCTTACGAGCGCCTTGTTGACTTCGAAGTAAGGATTCTCGGTGGTCGCGCCGACGAAGATAACCGTGCCGTTTTCGACGTGGGGGAGAAGGGCATCTTGCTGGGCCTTATTGAAACGATGCACCTCGTCGACAAACAGGATGGTGCGTTTTTGCTGGAGGCGGAGGCGCTCTTGCGCATCGTGGATGGCCTCGCGAATGTCCTTCACGCCGGCGAGCACGGCATTCAGCGCCGTAAAATGCGCCGACGTCGTATTGGCGATGATCCGGGCAAGGGTCGTCTTGCCGGTGCCCGGAGGGCCGTAAAAGATAAGGGACGAAAGCTGATCCGCCTCGATGGCCCGGCGAAGCAGTTTACCTTCGCCCAGCACATGCCCCTGCCCGATGAAGGTGTGGAGGCTGCGGGGGCGCATCCGGTCGGCCAGCGGCGCATTACGCGCCCGGTAGCGCTCGGCGGCATCGTTGAAGAGATCGGACATGGCGGGTGGAATTGCAACGTAAAAAGTGAAAAGTGAATCGAACGCGCATGTACCAGAGGCGGAAACGCACGACGTTCAACATTAAACGCGGGAACGTTACTACGTTGTCAAACGCGTCTCGGATGCCGTCCTCGAGGAGCCGGGCCCCTCCCAGTGAGGGGTGCCGAATGTACTGGCAGGACATGCCGGGGTGCCTGAGGACGTGCTCCGTCATCACGTGCGAGAGCTGATCCGACAGGGGGCGATTCGAAGGGGAAAAGCTGAGCATGGTGAGGGGTGAGATAAGGCTGTTGCATAATACTATACGCCGTACCATGGACGCCAAAAAGTAGGTCGAAGCACGCGGGATTTTCTTTTACACGTACGTACATTACCGCCCCCACCCCCCGGGGGACCCCTACCCGCACCTGCACCCCAGTTGTACTATGCATCGTCAACATCTCAAGTGGTATAGCCCTGTACTCGGGCGAGAAATGGACCTCCTGGTGCTTGGGCACGGCGGCACACCGGTGCTCGTGTTTCCTTCCAGCCTCGGGCGCTTTTTTGAGTGGGAAGACTTTGGGATGGCCGGCGCACTGGTGCGACAACTTGACGAGGGGCATAACCGCCTGATCTGTGTCGACTCGGTCGATGCCGAGAGCCTCTACAACCGGGGCGTCGATCCCTATACGCGGATTAAACGGCACCAGCAATACGAGCAGTATATCCTCCAGGAAGTCGTTCCCTACATCCAGCACATCAGTGGCCACGGCTTCATCATCGCCGCCGGTGCCAGCTTCGGGGCCTATCACGCGGCCAATATCGTTTTTAAACAGCCCTGGGCGTTTGGCAAGCTGATCGCCTTGAGCGGCGTGTTTGACATAAAATCTCAGCTCGACGGGTTTTACAACGACGACGTGTATTTCAGCAATCCCGTCGACTATCTCTATCACCTATCCGACCCCCACACCATCGACGCGATCCGCCGGAATCACATTGTGCTGAGTACCGCCGAGCACGATCCCTGCCGGCCGGCGAACGAACACCTGAGCGGCATTTTACAGGCCAAAGGCATCCGACATACCCTGGATTCGCGCCCGGGCGTGTTCGGACACGATTGGCCCTGGTGGCGCGACCTGATCCGCCAGCATATCGTTTGACCCTCCCTCCCTATTTCGCACACCCACGACCTCCCATGGCAAGCAAGAAAGAAGCAAAGATCGGCATCCTGCGAGGGATGGAGACCACGTTTCCGGACGGTCTCGTTCACCATATCAATGAGACCTATGGCGCAAAAGGCGTCACGGCCGAGTTTGTGTCCTTCGATTCCGTGCGCATGGACGGCGACCCCGAATACGCCGTCCTCCTCGATCGCATCTCCCACGAAGTGCCGTTTTACCGGTCGTATCTCAAGTGGGCGTCGCTCAAGGGGACGTATGTCGTGAATAATCCGTTCTGGTGGAGCGCGGACGACAAGTTTATCGACAACGTGATCGCCGAGGCCGCCGGCGTGGCGGTACCCAGAACGGTGATCCTGCCCCACAAGGACCACATGCCGAACACGAAGGCGGAGTCGTACCGGAACCTCAGGTATCCGATCGATTGGCCGGCCATCTTCGCCTACATCGGATTTCCGGCCTTCCTCAAGCCGCACGACGGCGGCGGCTGGCGCGGCGTCACGAAAGTGACCAACCCCGAGGCGCTGTTCGCGGCGTACGACGCCTCCGGCACTTCGTGTATGATGTTGCAGGAATCGATCGAGTTTGAAGACTACTTCCGGTGTTATGGTGTCGGGCGGAAGCACGTACGGGTAATGCGTTATAATCCGGCCGCTGACAACGCCGGCACGCGGTATACCGAGATCGACGAGACCCCTATTGCGCCGGCTATGAAAAAGAAGCTGGAGCGGGATGTGCTGGCGCTGTGTCAGGCGTTGGGGTACGACCTCAACACCGTCGAGTTCGCCGTGCGCGGCGGCATTCCGTATGCGATCGACTTCATGAATCCGGCGCCGGACGCCGACTATCATACGGTCGGCCTCGAGAGCTACGAGTGGGTGATCAAGACGGTGGGCAAATTCCTCGTTGACAAAGCCAGGCAGACGAAACGTGAGCCGGCGTTTACGGCCAACGGGCTGCTGGAACCCGGGAGAGCGGAGTGATCAATGTCCAACGCATTACAACGCGCCATCAGCGACTACCACCACCTCATCGAGGTGGATCTGCAGCGGTCTGAAGCACAGCTCGACCAGCTCGTCGCATTACAGCACGAACGTAAGGTGCTCTTTGGCGATCGGCACATGGCGAACAGCCTGCGGCCGACGCTGATGACAGAGGCTACGTATACAGCCGTCCAGGACACCGTCTATCTGATCCGCCAGGCCATCCTACAGATCGCGGCCCGGTGCTTTGACAACGAGCACGTGCTGCGGCACGACCTGGGGATGGAGGACTGGGAGATCGAGCTCGCGTCGATCCCCACGAACGTCATCCGCCTGTCGGCGTTTGCTCGGATGGACTCATTCCTGACGAAGACCTCGTTCAAGTTCGTCGAGCTCAACGCCGAGAATCCGGCCGGCATCGCGTACCTGCACGAGCTCGGGCGGATCTACCGGTCGCTGCCGATTTTCCAGGCTTTCGAAAAGCAGCACCCGATTCGGTTTGTTTCGCCGCTGGAGCATACCGTGGCGGCGCTCGTTCAGATCTACCACGAGCAGTTCGATGGCCGCGAGGAGCGGCCGGCCATCGCTATCGTCGACCATCTGGACGTGCCCACGATCCACGAATTCAACCTGCTCAAGGACTACCTGGAGCGGATGGGGTACCCGTGCGAAGTGGCGGATCCGCGATCGCTTGAGTGCCGCGAGGGGTGGATTTACGCCAACGGCCGCAAGATCGATATTCTGTACCGCCGGCTGTTGATGAACGAGTATTACGAGATACGAGACGAGTGCAAGCCGTATCTGGAGGGTTACATCGCCCAGAAAACGTGTTATCTCAACTCGTTTCGGAGCAAGCTCGTGCACAAAAAGGCCATTTTTAGCCTGCTGACAGACGAACGTTACACCCGGCACCTGTCGCCCGAGCAACAGCAATCCATTCAAAATCACATCCCCTGGACGCGTATGCTGCGCGCCGAACGCACCACGTTTCGGGGATTGGAGATCGACCTCTTAGCGTTTGTCCGAAACAACCGAAACTACTTTGTGATCAAGCCAAACGACGAGTACGGCGGCAAGGGGGTTACCCTCGGATTCGCAGCCTCCCAGGCCGAGTGGGACGACGCCATCGAACGGAGCGCGCGGCATCTATTTGTGGTCCAGGAAGTTGTAGACATCCACCGCGAGCCGTTTTTGCAGAAGACGGCCGGCGGCTGGGAATACGTTCCCACGATCATCGACCTGGATCCGTATCTCAACGGCCCGTTGATGGGCGGTTGCCTTACGCGGACCTCGGCCTCGAACCTGGCCAATGTGACGGCTGGCGGCGGCTCGTTGCCCGTGTTCATCTTACGCCATACGCATGACGATAGCTCGCACCGACGTCCCGATTAACGTCGCGATCCTCGATCTGTACAATGGGGAGCCCAACCTGGGCATGCACGCCATCGAGCGGTTTCTGCTGAACGGCCGTGCCCATTATTCGGGGCGGTCGTTTACGTGGAAGGTGTTCGATGTCCGCCGGTTGGCGGAGGCGCCCGATCTATCGTTCGACGTATACATCTCGTCCGGTGGGCCGGGGAGTCCGTTCGAAGGGGTGGGGTCCGCCTGGGAGCGAGCGTATTTTAACTGGGTAGACGCCGTGTGGCGGCACAACGATGTGCACCGGGCGGGTGGCGACACGAAACACGCGCTGTTCATCTGTCACTCGTTTCAGCTCATGTGCCGGCATTTCGGCGTGGCAGAAGTCCGCGAGCGGCACTCGCAATCCTTCGGCGTCTTTCCCGTGCACCCGACACACGCCGGCCTCCACGACCCGCTGTTCCAGGGCCTCAGCGATCCGTTTTATGCGGCGGACTTCCGCCGCTGGCAGGTGATCCATCGGCACGAGCGTCGGATCGATGAACTCGGCGCTCAGATCCTGGCGCGTGAGAAAATCCGTCCACACGTCGCGTTTGAGCAGGCCATCATGGCGATGCGCATCTCGCCGGAGATGGTGGGCGTTCAGTTTCACCCCGAGGCGCACCCGCCCGGTATGTTGCGGCATTTCTACGAACCGGAGCGGCGAGCGGCGTTGATCGAAGCACACGGCGACGCCAAATTCCGCTTGATCGTCCAGCGCCTGAAGGACCGTCAGTATTTGGCCCGGACGCACAGCCGGGTCGTTCCAAACTTCTTGCATCAGGCGATCGGCGAACCCTGGACGAGCCGACCACTCGCGCCCACGCCGGCGGCCTGAACCTCTGTCCTTTCCTTCCTCATGCCTTCATCTCGAGACATCCTGGCGCGTCATGCCGCCACGTTGCAGGGGCACCTGAAACAGCGCTGGATGCAGTCGCACTCGCTCGGCATCCGTAAGTCGTTTTATGTCTACGAGCCTCCAGGCATCGAGCACCTGACCGCGTTGCCGGTAGTGTATCTGTTCCGGGGGCACGAACGGGAGTGGGTGAACTTCGCCGAGGACACCTCGCGCCAGCACAGTACCGCCATCGAGGACATCGACCACTGGATCTCTGCCGGCCAGCTGCCGCCGATGCTTGTCGTGATGCCGGGGCTGACCAGTTCGAACAATCACGTGCCCTCTCTGGGGATCGACATGCCCGTTCCGCCGACAGGTGGGCTGGATGGCCTCGGCACCGGTCGTTTCTGGGCATTCCTCAACGAAGATCTCTTCGGGCGGGTAGCCTGCGATTATCCGCAGACCAGTGGGGGGCAGCGTCTGGCAGCCGGCTTCTCGCTCGGCGGATACACGGTAAGCCTTCTGGCCATCCATCGCCCGGGGTATTTTAATCACGCGGCGATGTACGACGGCCTGTTTATGTGGCCTGGGCACTGCGACCCGCGGGAGGAGGGGAAAGGGGAGACCGATCCCATCTGGCGGCACTCCGCCCTCTTCGACACCGCCCTCGGCAACCCCAGGAATGCGGAGGCCTTGCGGATATGGAATCCCACCGATACCCTCAAACGGGCCGACGCGCAGCGGCTTCGCGAGCTGAAGCGGACGGTCTTCTGGATCGCCAGCGCGGATGCGGATGGGCAATTCGGTAACCGGGACCGGTCCCGCTACTTTGGCCGGCTCGTCCGCAGCAAGGGGCTGCGCCTCGGGTTCGATTCCGCTGTGTTCCACCCGGACGCCGCGCACAACTGGCACTGGACGGATCGCTTCCTGATTCGTTTCTTGCGGGAGGCGCTGGCGAACGAGGTGTCCGTCCCGCTCTAACGACCTGCCACATCGCATTTACCTCCATCCCCATGGCCATTTTACGCCATTTCGCGATCGTACTGGCCCTTGTGGGTTTCGGGGGTTCGGCGTGCCGGCCGCCGGCACCTCCACCCGCGGTGTATCTGCTGACGGGCAACCTCCATGCGCGATGCCTGTCGGTGTTGCGGGAGGGATTGCTGGATGGCGCGCCTGAAACGGCGATACACGCCGCCGAGGCGCTCACCGGCGCCCGGTATGGCTTCGAAGTGCGGCCCGTGATGCTGGATCTCCTGGCCGTCGTTCAGGACGGCCGTGTGCGTGCCAGCCTGGTCGGCGAACTGGTGCGCAGCGGCGATGAAGCAAGCATCGTGGCGCTTCAGGATGGGTTGCTGGAGCCCGACATGGATGTCCGCGTTGCATCCGCGCGAACCCTGTTCTCCATCGCCCGCGCCGGCGACCCGGCGCTGCTTCACCGCGCGATGCAGGAGGGAGAGGACGAACGGCTTCGGCTCTACGCCGCCGCGGCCCTACAGCGTGCCGGCCGGGGAGAAACGATCGGGTTCATCCGGCAACGCCTTGAATCGGACGATCCCATCGTCCGTAGTACGGCCGCCGACGTGTTGCTCGTGCTGGGTGACAACTCGGATATCCCCGCCCTGCAGGCCAGCTTGGGACGCGCCGTGTTTGAAACCGACCGCACCTACGCCGAGCGTACGCTGGCCGTGCTTGGGGATGAGGCCGCGCGCCGCGCGCTCCACCAGCAGCTGGGTCACCCGGATTCTGTCACCCGCGCCCATGCGGCACGTGCGGCCGCCGAGGCCTGGCTGGTCGATGGCGCCAGCCGGCTATACGCCCTGCTCGACGACCCGGTGATGGATGTCCGCGTTCGCGCCGCCCACGCGTTGCTCGTGTTGTCCGATGCCGAGGCCCCCGCGTACGCACGACGCGTTGGGCTATCCAATAAATGATGATTGACCCAGGCGCTCCATTGAACCTGCACTCTTGCTCCTGAAACCCGATCTGTCCCGGTATACCCTTTGATCTTTTCCCGTTCGTCGCCACCCCACACGTAAAAACGACTCGTAAACGGGCAGGATGGGTGAAAAGATGAACAGGACGTCCTTTATTCTGAACACAACAGGCATTCTTACGGCGCGGCGCTCGGTCCCATGGATGGCATGGCTGGTTGTGCCGGCGCTTTTTCTGATGGGCTGCGGCGGTGGGCATCGGCTGGCCCGATACGATTTCTCCGGGCATACCCTGGCGCTTGATGCGCCGCTGGCGCCCGTTCCGCGGATCATCACCGATATCGAAGGGGACATCGTCGAGGGCGTGGCGACACGCCGGATCGGCGCCATCTTCCGGGCGGCCACCTCGATTGCCAAAGAGGCCAAGGCGGAGAAGGCGCGCCGCCGGCTGGACCGCGCCGCGGATTCCGTGGATGTGGCCATGCTGGTGGCCGAGGGCGTGTTGCCCCGCGCGGCGCGGTACATGGATGCGATCCCATCGGAAGATCTGGGCGGGGCGGACTATGTGATGATCCTCCGGATCCACCACCACGGTATCTTCGCCGGCCGGACGTACGACGGCAGCATGGAATATTTCCTCGAGGCGCGCGTCGAGCTGGTCGACAATCACTCGGGCCGGCAGGTCTGGAAACGGGATATCCGCGTCAAAGAGCCTATCAACGACGGCGGCTTTTATCTTTTTGACAATGTACGGTCGGCGAAGGCGCTCGAAGAGATGAGCGAAGCGGAAATGATCGAGGCCCTCGAACGACTCAGCCGCTACACGGCCGACGCGATATCTCGCACGCTGGCCCGGGATCTGGATAGGTAAGATCGCCAGGCGCGAGCCGACGAAAGCCGTATGTAAAAAACAGCGCCCCGAGAAGCCCGAGGCGCTGTTTTGGCATGCGATGGGTGGGTGATTCGGCCTACAACTACAGCTCCGGGATGCGGATCTGCTGGCCGGGGTAGATGAGGTCCGGGTTCTTGATGACCTCCTTGTTGGCCGCGAAGAGCGCCTCCCACTTCTTGAAGTCCCCATAGACCTCTTTCGCGATCTTCGAGAGGGAATCGCCTTTCTTCACTGTGTAGAACTTCGGCTCCTTGACGACGGGCGGCGGTACTTTGACCGTGAGCATGTCGTTGACTTTATCAACGGACTTCACGTTGCCGGCCATCAAGACAGCCTTTTCTTTGGTGGCGATCGAGTCTGTCTGACCGCTCAGGGTAACCGTACCGTCGTCGAATGCGACATTCAGGCCGGTGATGCTGGCGCCGAAGGCGGTGGCGAGGGTCTGCTTGATCGTTTCGGCTTCTTTGCCGTCGTCGACGCCGATGCCGATGTTTTTGAGAAAATCGAAAATGCCCATGGTGGTGTAGGATTATATGAGGTTCTGTGATAGTACGCGTGTGGGTCGTGGGGAAACTAACAATTTAGCCGGACACGAGCCAACTTATTTAAGGATTACGTAAGCAGGGAGTCGCCCGCGATCACGGCATGAGGGGATCTGTCACGCCGAGGACGTACGCGGCGAGGAGGCCCAGGATGCCGACGAAGACGACGTAGTACAGCGTGGGTAGGATGGTTTTTCGGAGGGTCACCCCTTCCTGGCCGAGTAAACCGACCGTAGCGGAGGCGGCGACGACGTTGTGGATGGCGATCATGTTGCCGGCGGCGGCACCAACCGATTGCAGCGCGACGACGAGGGTGCCCGATATAAGGAGCCGCTCGGCCACGCTAAACTGGAAGAGGCTGAACATGAGGTTACTCACCGTATTGCTGCCGGCGATAAACGCCCCGATGGCGCCGATGGATGGCGCAAACAGGGGCCAGACGGCGCCGACGCTGGCGGCCACCCACTCGGCCATGGCGATCGGCATGCTTGCCAGGCCGGCTGCGTTGACGCCCGAGTTGATGTAGATGCGGACCATGGGCACCGTGAAGATGAGCACGAAGCCGGCGCCCAGCAGGATGCGGGTGGACTCGCTGAAGGCGCGCGAGAGCGCCTCGCGGCGCATCCCGTGCAGGAAGTAGGTGATGGCGACGGTGATGAGGAGCAGCGTGCCGGGCAGGTACAGCGGTTGGGTGGATGCCGTGATGTCGGTGCCAAAGACAGCCGGCCAGGCGAGGGTGACCATCTTGAGCCAGTCGCCCAGGGGCCACTGGGGAAGGCGGCTGGCTACGAGGAGTGCGGCGAGGATGACATAGGGCGCCCAGGCCCGAAGCGTGGACATCGGCCGGCCCAGGGCGTGGTCCAGCCGGATAGCGATCGTCCCGGTCCACCCGTCCGGCCAGGCCGCACTCGGCGCGAAATCCCAGCTATCCTTCGGCAGCAGAAAGCCACGCCGCGCCGCCGCGGTGACGATGGCCAGGCCGATGAGCGAGCCGAGGAGGGAGGGAAACTCGGGGCCGAGAAAGACGCCGGTAAGCACGTACGGAATCGTGAATGCCAGTCCGCCAAAGAGCGCGAAAGGCAGGATGGCGCGGCCCTCGCGCCACGAGGCGTTGGCTCCGAAGTGCCGTGTCATCATCATCACCATTATGACGGGCATCACCGTGCCGGCGATGCCGTGCAGAATGGCCGCATCCGCCGCGATCTGACGGATCATCTCGTCAAACGACCAGCCGGCCGCCGCGAGTTGCGCATGTAACTCAGGGCTCTGGAGCCCGCCCGAGGCCCCCACCAGGATGGGGGTGCCCACGGCGCCGAATGTGACCGGCGTGCTCTGCACCATCATCCCCAGCATGACCGCACAGAGGGCCGGGAAGCCGAGCGCCACGAGCAAAGGACCGACCACGGCGGCCGGCGTGCCGAAGCCGGCGGCGCCCTCGATGAACGCGCCAAAAAGCCACGCGATGATGACCACCTGTACGCGCCGGTCCGTACTGATACGCGTGAAACCATCCCGGATGGCCGCCACGCCGCCGGAATACGTGAGCGTGTTCAGCAACAGGATGGCGCCAAAGATGATGTAGAGGATGTTAAACGTGATGAAGAGGCCCTCGACGGTAGAGGCGGCCACTCGGGTGAAGTCGACTCCCCAGACCGTCAGGGCGATCACGGCGGCGGCGATATAGACCACCGGCATGGCGCGCCGCGCCGGCCAGCGGAAGCCGACGAGCAGAGCCGCCGCCAATACGATGGGGAAAAGAGCGACAAATGCCTGGAGGGGCAGGGGCATGGCGGATGGCTGGTACGTGATGTGGGCGGGGAGCTCCAACGAAGGTAGGGTCCGAGGCACTGCCCCGCAAGCGCTTCCGCGGGGGGCGACAAGGCGCTTGGTGGTCTTCCATGGCGACAAAAAAGGCATCCCCTGAAACAGAAGGGGGCCCAGGCCTGTACCAGGCAGCTTGTGAGCATCTGTTTCTTGAATACCGACGCGCTCCAGCCGCAGCCTGACAAGGGTATCCGGGGCTCAAGCGCATTATACCACGTCTATGGAGTTTGTCGCGCTGGGGAGTACGGAAGCAATAGGCGCCAGCTGCCTGTTCCTGAATATCAACGATACCGGCATCGTGCTGGACGCCGGCGCCGATCCTGAGGAGGAGGGCGTCGAGAGCCTGCCCCGATTGGACCTGTTGCGGCGCAACTCGGCCTGGTATGTGGACCACGTGATCGTTACGCACGCGCACCACGACCACATGGGGTCGCTCCCCGTGCTCCTCCGTGAATACCCCAACGTACACGTCCACATGTCGCCGGCCACTCGTCAACTGGCCGATCTTCTGCTGCCCGCCTCCGCCAGGCTCCAGCGTCGCAAGCTCAAGGAGGGGTCCAGCGCGCATGAGCCGTTGTTTAGTGAGGAGGAATTGGACATGCAGAGTTTCCTCTACCTGACACACGAACTGCACGAGTCGTTCGACCTCCGGGGCATCAAGGATAAGAGTCCGTTTCGGGGAGAGTTTTATAACGCGGGCCACGTGCTGGGATCGGTAGGAGTGCAGATGACCTTCGAGGAAGAGGGGCGCCGGCGTCGGGTGTTTTATTCGAGCGACACCAACATTCGCCCGCAGGACATCATTCCGGGCGGCGACTATCCCGAAGGGCCCATCGATATCCTCATCCTCGAATCGACACTCGGGGCCGACCCCGAGGCCGAAAAGACGACGCGTAAGCTGGAGGAGGATCGGTTTGCCAGTGCGCTCGCGCGGGTGCTCGATCGCGGCGGTGCGGTGTTGATTCCGGTTTTCGCCCTCGGACGCGCCCAGGAGATGCTCGCGATGATCGACCGGTTCAAAGCGCAGGGGCGCATTCCCGAGGACATCCCGATCTACACGGCGGGGTCGATGCGGGCGGTGGCGGACCTGTACGACAAGACGCGGCTCACGACGCCCCGGCTGGATCCGGAATTTCAGGTGTACGGTGTGCCGCAGCGCCGGCTTCCCCGCAGCAACGAGGCCACGCGCGACGCGCTCAGCCAGCCCAGCATCCATATCATGAGCAGCGGGATGATGTTCGAGCGAACCATCTCGAACCGGCTTGCGCAACAACTGGTGGAGAGCGATAAAAACGGCGTCTTTTTCGTGGGCTTCGTCAAAGAAGACTCGCCGGCCCGGATGATCATCGACGCCGCCGCGAACGGCCAGGGCAATCATGTCGTCCTGGACCGTATGGTGGGGCCGCAACCGATCAATTGCGACGTCGATCGGTTTCGGTTTAGCGGCCACAGCAATCGGCGCGACCTCCTCCAGATCGTCGAGCGGCTCAGGCCGAAGCAGATCGTGCTCGTCCACGGCGAAACCGAGGCCCGCGAGTGGATGGCGGACAACATCGCCTACTTCTATCCGGATACTACGGTCCACCTCCCGGAATGCGGCCAGCGCCTCGTGCTCTGACGTTCGTTGTAGCTACGGCCCCCCGTTTGATCTCGTGAACGTGCGCAGTACATTGGGCGCGCAGTGGCGTTTGTGTGACGCTGCCGCCGGATCTCCCACCCCACCTTCCCTGCCGCCCCATGCGTTTCTGGACGCGTGCCGCCGATCGGATCGATCGGCTCAATGAAACCATCGGTCGCGCGACGTACTGGCTGGTGCTCGGCATGGTCGTGCTGGGCGCGTTTAATGCCGTCGCACGGTACCTGGATCGGTTCACCGGCATCGGGCTCAGCTCCAATACCTACATCGAGTTGCAGTGGTACTTCTTCAGCCTGGTGTTCCTGCTGGGGGCGGCTTACACGTTGAAGCACGACGCGCATGTGCGGGTAGATGTGTTATACGGTCGACTTGGCCCGAGGGGTCAGGCGTGGATCAATATCGCCGGCGTAGTGCTGTTTCTGATTCCGTTTTGCGCACTCATGATCGCGGTCTCCGTGCCGTCCGTGATGAACTCGTGGGCCGTGCGAGAGATGTCGCCGGATCCGGGCGGCTTGCCGCGGTATCCGATCAAGACGATCATTCCGATCGCGTTTATGCTGCTGATCCTGCAAGGCATTTCCATGCTGGTCCGGCAGATAACACAGCTTCAACAGCCCGTTGGGCGCACGCCGGCCGTGGAGGAGGGACGCTGATGGAAGGAGACTGGCTGGCTCCATTGATGTTCGTCGGAGCGCTCGTGCTCATCTTCATGGGGTTTCCCGTGGCCTTCGCGCTGGGTGGGACGGCGCTGCTTTTCGCCTTTATCGGCGTCGAGATGGGGTTCTTCGACTGGCACCTGTTGCTGGCGTTGCCGGACCGTACGTTCGGGATCATGGCGAACTACGTGCTGCTCGCGATCCCCTTCTTCATCTTCATGGGTACCCTGCTCGAAAAATCCCATCTGGCGGAGGATCTGCTGCAGACAATCGGGCAGTTGTTTGGGGCGTTGCGGGGCGGGCTTGCGCTGGCGGTCGTATTCGTGGGCACCCTGCTGGCGGCCGCGACCGGGGTGGTCGGGGCGTCGGTGGTGGCGATGGGGATGATCTCGTTGCCGGTGATGCAGCGTTACGGGTATTCGAACCGGTTGTCGGCCGGCGTGATCGCGGCTTCGGGTACGCTCGGTCAGATCATCCCGCCCAGCGTGGTGCTGGTGGTGCTGGCGGATCAGCTGGGTGTTTCGGTGGGGGATCTGTTTAAAGGGGCGTTGGTGCCTGGCCTCATGCTGGCCGGGTTTTACGCGCTTTATGTCATCGTCGTGGCGTTTCTGCGGCCGGAGCAGGCGCCGGCGCTTCCGTCCGAGGAACGGCAATTGGCCGCCGGGGCCTTGTTCAGACGCGTACTGCTGGTGATGCTTCCGCCGCTGGTGTTGATCCTGGTGGTGCTCGGCAGCATCTTCGCCGGCATCGCGACACCCACGGAGGCCGGCGCACTCGGGGCGGTGGGCGCGATGGGGTTGGCCGCGGCGAATCGCCGGCTGACGCTTAAGGCCATGCAGGATTCGATGAACGCGACGGCGAAGCTGTCGTCCATGGTGTTGTTCCTGCTGATCGGGTCGACGGCGTTCGCGCTTGTTTTTCGGGGTCTGTACGGGGATTTCTGGATCGAGGACCTGCTCACGAACCTGCCCGGTGGCGTGATCGGGTTATTGATCGTCGCGAATCTGGCCATCTTCATCCTCGGGTTTTTTATCGACTTCTTCGAGATCGCCTTTATTATCCTGCCGCTGCTGGTGCCGGCGGCGAGCATTCTGGGGATCGACATGATCTGGTTCGGGGTGATGATCGGCATGAACCTGCAGACCTCGTTCCTCACCCCGCCGTTTGGATTTGCGCTTTTTTATCTTCGCGGCGTCGCCCCGCCGTCACTGTCGACGACCGATATATATCGCGGCGCTGTCCCGTTTATCCTGATCCAGCTTATCGGGCTGGTCGTCGTGATTCTTTTCCCGGAGATCGTGACCTGGTGGAGGTAGTCTGACAGACCTTCCTTCGGGGGCGTCACTCGGTCAGATTCCTTTCGACGATGTAATAATCCCGGTCCACCACCACCTCTCCCCGAGAGAGCGTCTCCAGCGTCTGCCAGTCGGTCGAAGGTTGGACGCGGTACGCCTGGCCGGCGACGGTCAACTCCACCGTCATATCAAAGCCCTCGATCACTTCCGTCCACCGATATGCCAGGGTATTGCCATCCTCCCATCGGTACGCTAGCGTGGGAATCCGGGAGTCGCGCAGGTACTGGTCGAACACCGGCCGGAGGTCGATGCCGCTCTGGTCGATGATGTACTGCTCGATCTGCTGCGTGGTGACGGTCTGGTGGTAAAACGCCTCGTTGAGGCCACGCAGGATCGCCCGCCACCGCGCGTCGTCACCGACCAACGCGCGCACCGTGTGCAGCAGGTTCGCGCCTTTGTAATACATGTCTCCGGAGCCCGACTTGTTGACGCCGTAGGGGCCGATGATCGGGCGGTCGTTCTGGATCCGGTCGCGCGTGCCGATCACGTAATCGGCACTGGCCTCCTTGCCGAAGTGGTAATCGACATACAGGTTCTCCGAGTAGGCCGTGAAGCCCTCGTGGACCCACATGTCCGCCACGTCTTTGTAGGTGATGTTGTTGGCGAACCACTCGTGGCCGGACTCGTGGATGATGATGAAGTCGAACTTCAGCCCCCACCCGGTGCCGCTGAGGTCGTTGCCCAGGTAGCCGTTCTGGTACATGTTTCCGTAGGTGACGGAGCTCTGGTGTTCCATGCCCAGGTACGGGACCTCCACTAGTTTAAAGCCGTCCTCATAAAACGGGTAGGGTCCGAACCAGTGTTCGAAGGCGTCGAGCATGCCCGGGACCTGGGCGAACTGGGCTTTCGCTTTGTCCAGGTTTTCGCGGAGGACATAGTAGTCCAGGCTGAGGTCACCCTTTTCGCCGGCGTAGGTCTCGGTCCAGTGGGCGTAGTCGCCGACATTGACGTTGACGCCGTAGTTGTTGATCGGGTTGTCGACGAACCAATGATAGGTTTGGGTGCCATTGCGGGGTGCATCGACCTGTCGGAGCCGGCCGTTGGCGACGCCCACGAGGAAGTCCGGCACGGTGAGACTGATCAGCATGCTATCCGGCTCGTCGTACATGTGGTCTTTGTTCGGCCACCAGATGCTGGCGCCGATTCCCTGGTTGGAGGAGGCGACAAACGGCTTGCCGTTGGTATCCTGTTTCCAGGAGAGGCCGCCGTCCCACGGGGGGCGCACGGCGACCTTCGGGGCGCCGGCGAAGCGAATCGAGAGATTGTGGTCGGCGCCGACGGTTTGCGGGTTCGTCAGGTCGATATAGTAGACATTGCCGTCTCGCTCGAAAGCGAGGGGAGTGCCGGCCTGTTCGACGGCCTCGATCCGCATCGGCGGCTGGAGGTCAATCTGCAACCGCTGGCCCGGCGCGAGGACGCGGTAATGGACGGTATTGAGGCCGGCGAGGGTCTGGGAGGCGGGGTCGACGGCGACATCGAGGTGGTAATACGTAAGATCCCACCAGGCGCGCTCGGGTGTGATCGAGCCGCGGAGGGTGTCCTGGCGGGTGAACTGGGCGCTGGCGTCGAGGGTAAGCAAGACGCTCGAGAGGAACGCCAGTAAAAGCAGGTGTTTTTGCATAGCACTGTTTATGACTCGCAAGACCCGAAGGGTTTCTAAAACCCTTCGGGTCTAAACGATTGGCGCGTGTTTTCGTGCCGGGGTATAACACATATTTCATCTGATTGCGTATGTTGAAACCGCCAAAGAACGATCGATAGTACCTGATTTGTGCGGTCGTTCATGGATGGGAGGATACAAGGTGGCGGAGACTACTCGACGGCTCGATCATCCCACATCACGCGAGGTGTTACATGACGACGTGGCGATGCAATCGCGCTTGTATTCGACGATCTGCCGAAACCCGTGCCGGCGGATTTTGATGTGTTCCTCGCGCCTTCTCAGGTGCTGGATGGGGTTGCGAGAAATCAGATTCTGCCAACGGCCGGCGGCGTATCGGTCAAACTCTTCCTGTTGTATTGAACGGGAAACGGTATTTTGCGTGGGATATCACCAGCCGGCCATCCTCCTATGACACCCGTTCAGCAAGACCTGCTTATTGCCGAGTACAACGCGCTTCGCGCCGAGAACCTGCTGCGCATCGATCATCTCGCTGCTCAGGCCCGGCATATCCTGGTGCTCAATGGAGCCAGCTGGGCGTGGATGCTTACACAGGATGAGTTGCTGACGCGAATCGCTTACTGGATTCCGCTCCTGATTACCCTGCTCTTCTGGGCCAATAATTTTCTGACAATCAAGACGATCCGTCGGGTATCCGGCTACCTGAAGCATATGACCGAGAAGGTCGACCTGCCTCACGAACTGGGGTGGGAGCGTTATCTGAAAACCCACCCGCTTGGGCACATGAGTAGGTGGACGTTCTTTTTCTGGATCGTGTTGGTTGTGGGCAATTTCGTGTTGCCCATCTATCTGATGATCGCGAAATGAACGCGATCGTCATCCGGTTGGCCACGTTCGATGACCTGCCGGCGCTTCGTGCGCTGATCCCTGAATCCGTCCGAGGCCTCAGCCGGCCCTTTTATTCGGACACCCAGATCAAACAGGCCATCGTCCAGGTCTTCGGGGTGGATACGCAACTGATCAATGACGGCACCTATTTCGTGGCCGAGATTGGAGGCGTGATTGCGGGGTGTGGCGGCTGGAGCCGGCGGAGGACGTTGTACGGAGGGGACCAGATGAAGGCTGCCGAGGACCCGCTGCTCGATCCTTCCGGCGACGCAGCCCGCATCCGGGCATTTTTTGTCCACCCGACCTATGCGCGCCGGGGGATCGGCGGGGCGATCCTGAGGGCGAGCGAAGCAGCGGCGCGCGAGGCCGGCTTCCTGGCGCTCGAACTGGTGGCGACGTTGCCGGGCGAGCCCCTCTACCGGGCGTTTGGATTCGAGGCGGTGGAGCGTTACGAAGCCGTGTTGCCCGGTGGGGTGATGTTGCCTCTGGTAGCCATGCGAAAGGAAGTGGGCGTCAGGTGATGCCCTTTTCGCGGATGAGGCGGGCGATGCGCCGCGCCTCGCGGCCGGCCTCTCGTAGCAGGCCGCCACGCGAGTTCTTGAACCCGCAGAAAAACAGCCCGGACACGTCGGTCTCCCGGCCGCTCGTGCGGGCGCAACCGTTCTCGTCGAGCGCCGCGTCCGCGTCGTTTAGATAGGCCTTCAGATTCTGCCGGTAGCCGGTGCCGAGCACCACGCCGTCGAATACGGCCATGCGGCCATCGGCGAACGTCACGGTGTCGCCATCGAATCGTTCGAGGCCGGGATATACGGTGATCCGCCCCGATTTAATGAGCTCGATCGTGCCGACATCCAGAACCGGCGTCGTTTTGTCTCGCTCGATCTGCGTCATGCCGCCGTATGGTAGGCGACGAATGCCGTAATCAGACAGGTCGCCCAGCACGAGGCGCGGGAGGGTGCTCGTGAAGGCGTCGGCGACCCGCGACGGGAGCCGGCTCAGCAGCACCGAGACGGAGTGCGTGGACATCCCGAACAGGTCGCGCGGCGCTACGTTGACGGCGTTGCGAACGGCCATCGCCACATCGGCGCCGTGTTCGCAGAGGTCGAGCGCGATCTCCGCGGCCGAGTTACCGAAGCCCACAACGAGCATGCGGGCGCCTTTGAATACGCTCCCGTTGGCATATTCCGAACTATGGAGCATCGAACCCGGAAAGGCCTCCATTCCCGGCCAGGTCGGTCGATGCGGCGTGTGGCTCTGGCCCGTGGCGATAACGAGGTACTGCGATCGGTATCGGGTGTCGCGCGTGGTGGTGACCCATCGTCCGGCGTCTTGCCGGGCCTCGACGACGTCCTGACCATACCGGGGCTCGAGGCGGAACGTGCGGGCATAGTCCCGAAGATACGCGGCCACCTGCCGGCGGGACGGGTAACGTGGCGTTTCTTTGGGGTATGGGAGATGGGGTAGTGCAGAGAACTGCTTGTGGGTGTGCAGCTGTAGCCGATCGTACCGACGATCCCAGGCAGATCCGGGTGTGTTATTCCTTTCGAGCAGGATATGGGGGATGTGGTCATGCCGCAGGCACGCGCCAACAGCCAGCCCGGCCGCGCCGGCGCCGATGATCAGGGTGACGGTTTCTATGGTTGGGAACGTTGTTGAATCCATACGTGCTTGCAGTGAGGATTCAATATAGGGCCATCAGGCCGTTGTCTTCAATCTGGCGAGTGCAAACGATCGTGTGCAACCATTCGGTAGCCTCCAGGCCATAGCGAACGATCACCGCGAAAAAGCCGCCTTGAGATCGCTCCAGGACACCGCGCCTCCAAGCTCCCGATCCGTCCACTCGCTGAGGCTCCAGAGGCCGTCATCGCCCTGGACGATGATCCAGATGAGCCGGCCCTGGGCGCCTGTCGGCACTTCGGGACGCGAGTGGTTGATGGTGAGGGTGTAGGTGGCGTCGTACTGGAAGCGGTCGTCGGTGATGACGGACACGGAGGGGTCGGTGAGGACCAGGCGGTGGCCGGTGGAGAGCTGTGCGGCGGCCGCGGCGGTGCTGAAATAACGTTCCTCCTCGGCCTTGCTCCAGGACGTCCAGGTGGAAGGGTCCTGCCCGAGCGCGGCGGCCGTGGGGGTGAACATGAGGTCGGCCGCCAGGGAGCGGCCGTAGTTGGGGGCGTTCATCTCCTCGACGGCGGACAGGATGTTTTCGATCACCTGCTCGGGCGTGTCGGGCTGGAGGAAGGTGCCGCCTTCCGACGCCGGCGGTTCCGGCTCACGCGCCGAAAAGACGTCGCAGGAGGCCAGCATCACCGCAATCATCAACCATCCGAGCGGGCGGGCGGCCGTCCGCACCGCCAACTGCCCCGCTGTATGAATCATGGCGCGGCCTCGGCGAACGGCGCGAGCGCCTCTTCCTCTGCGCGAACCCCATCGAACCACCCGTTGATGCGGCGGACGACCTCGTCGAGCAGAGAATCGGGGCAGGAGGCGCCTGCGGTGAGCAGGATATCGAGGGGGCGGTGGGCCGGCAGCCAGTCCAGCGATTCGGTCTCCGCGTGCCGGTGCAGGTCGAAGTGCGAGATCCGGTTCGGCCCGTGTACATCCTCTGCGCCTCGCACGAAATATGTCGGCATCACCTCTTCGCACAGCTCCACGAGGTGGGTGGTGTTGGACGAGTTGAAGCCGCCGACGATAAGCGCCACGTCCGCCCCGTCGTCAATCAGGGCGCGTGTGGCGGACTGATTTTCGTTGGTCGCGTAACACAACGTATCGTTGGTGTCGGCGAAGTGGGCGTCCAGGCCGGCGGCGCCGTAGCGGCTCACCATGGCATCGCGCAAGAGCGAGGCGATGGCCTGGGTCTCGGTGGCGAGCATGGTCGTCTGGTTGACGACGCCGATGCGTGCGAGGTCGCGATCCGGGTCGAATCCGTCCGAGTACTTGCCGGCGAAACGGCGGTGGAAGAAGCCGGCATCCGCCTCGCCCCGGATGACCCGCGCGAGGTCCCGCGCTTCGTCCATGTTCAGCACCACCACCACGGGCGCAGCCTGCCGGGCATGTGAAAACGTGGCCTGGGTCTCCTCGTGGTTTCGTTTGCCGTGGACGACCACCGTGTACGCCTGCTGCCCGATCTGCTGGCTTTTTTTCCACACCTTCTCGACGAACGGGCAGGTGGTGTCGTAGGTCGTGGTGTCCAGGCCGCGCCGGCGGAGGTCGGCCTCGATCTCCACCGAGGCGCCGAATGCCGGGATGAGCACCACGTCGTCCGGCGTGAGGGTGTCGAACGGGATGAGCTGCTCGCCGGAGGTGGTTCGCAAGAACCGGATGCCGCGCGCCTGGAGGTCGTCGTTCACGCGGGGGTTGTGGATCATCTCCGAGAGCAGGAAAATGCGCTTGCCGGGGTTTTCGTCGAGGGCGCGGTAGGCGATCTCGATGGCCTGCTCCACGCCGTAGCAGAACCCGAAATGGCGGGCGATCTTATAGCGAATGGGGCCGAAATCGAGTACCGAGGGGGTGAGGTCCTTCTTCCGGGGGTCGGAAATCCGCCGGGCCGCCTTGACGCGAGAGATCAGCGGGCTTCGGTAGAACAGGGGTACGTCGAACTGTCGGGCCATGGCGCGGAGCGGGTGAGGTCGGAGCCCTGTAACGCCGGCCGCCGGCCGCGGTTCGGGCGTTCACCAGCCGGAAAGGGAGGCCCGGGGCAGGGTGATGGTAAAGGTGGAACCTTCGCCCGGGGCTGATTGGACGTCGATCGTGCCGGCCATAAGGATGACATATTCGAGAGCGACCGCGAGGCCGATGCCGGCGCCCTGCTGGATCACCTCGGTCATGCGCTCCTCGCGGCTGAACCGTTCGAACAGACGGGGCATGAACTCCGCCGAGATGCCTCGGCCGGTGTCGCGCACCTGGATCGCCACGCGCACTCCATCCCCCGACAGCTGTAGGACTACTTCGCCACTTTCCGTGTATTTGATGGCATTCTGGATGAGATTGACGAGTACCTGGCGCAGGCGCTGGACATCGGCGGCGACGTAGAGTAGGCCGGCGCTGTCCTCGACCTCCAGCGTCAGCCCTTTCCGTTCGGCGGTCGGGTAGAGCTGGTGCACGACGTCGTCGCACAGCGCATTCAGGGCCACGGGAGCGATGCGCAGCTCGTGCCGGCCGGAGAGGATGCGGGAGAATTCGACCAGCTCGTTCACCAGGTCCAGCGATTGTTCGACGCTCGACAGGATCGTCTTGAAAAATTCGCGCTGATGGGGCTCCAGCCGGCCCTCAAGCTCCTCCCATAGCAACTGGGTGTACCCGAGGATCGCCGCCAGCGGGGCGCGTAACTCGTGGCTCAGGCTGCCGGCGAAGACCAGCTGGGGGTCGGCGGAGGAGTCTGATGACAACGGGGCGTGGGAGGAAACGGTGGAGGGAGCAGAACACACGGCTGGTATCGACAGACGGGAGCGCTCGGTTAAAATGGCCACGATTTTCAAACACCTCCACCGCATGGAGTCCGTATCTTCCAGCCGAGATCTCCCGTTCGATGCTGATTTTTTTAAATAGATAGTCCATGTCCCGACCGTTACGCGTTGGCCTTCTCACCGGCGGCGGCGATTGCCCCGGCCTGAACGCCGTGGTTCGCGCCGTCACCAAAAGCCTCATCATCCAGCATAACGCCGAGGTCATCGGGTTCGAGGATGGGTTTCTGGGCTTGATCGAGGAGCGCATTCGCCCGCTCGACTACCACGATGTCAGCGGCATCCTCACCCTTGGCGGCACCATCCTCGGAACCAGCAACCGCGCCAACCCCTTCCGCTTCTACAAACGCGGCGACGCCGACGTCTCGAGCCAGGTCGCCAAGTTCGTGCGCACGCTGGGTCTCGACGCCATTGTGGTCATCGGCGGGGACGGGACGATGTCGATCGCGCATGGAATGCAGGAACTGGGGGTGAACATCGTGGGCGTCCCTAAGACGATCGACAACGACTTGCCGGCGACGGATCGGACGTTCGGGTTCGATTCCGCGGTGGCCATCGCCACGGAGGCGATCGACCGATTGCATACCACGGCACAGAGCCATCATCGAGTGATGATCCTCGAGACGATGGGGCGTTACGCCGGCTGGATCGCGCTATATGCCGGGGTCGCCGGCGGCGCGGATGTGATCCTCATCCCCGAATTTGAGTACGATGTTAACGAGATCGCGCGCGTGTGCAAGGAGCGGGAGAGTGGCGGGCAGCGGTTCACCATCATCTGCGTGGCCGAGGGCAGCAAGCCGAAAGGTGGCTCGATGGTCGTTCAGAGCATCGTGGAATCTAGCCCGGATCCCATTCGCCTCGGCGGCATTTGTAAGGTGTTGGAGCATCAGTTGAATACCCACCTGCGAAGCGAAATTCGTACGACCATTCTCGGTCACGTGCAGCGAGGAGGTACTCCTACGGCGTACGACCGCACCCTCGCCACGGCTTTTGGCGCCTACGCGGCGGCCATGGTGGCGGATGGCCGCTACGGCCATATGGTGGCGCTGCGCGACAACAGCCTGACGTGTGTGCCTCTGGCGGATGTCGCCAACCGGATCCGCACCGTCCCGACCGACGCCCCGATGGTGCTCGCCGGCCTCGCCGTGGGCACTTCGTTCGGGGTGAGTCAGTTCGACCAGCGCTTCCTCGGCCATCAGGACGCACGTACCGTTACCTGAATCGTTTACTTTTTAATTTTGAATCTTGGATCTTAAAAAGACCCCCATGCATGTGTTCTTGACCGGAGGCACCGGCTTCGTCGGCTCCTATATTCTGCGCGAACTGCTTGCCAGTCAGCATACTGTACGTCTACTCGTTCGCCGTTCGGAGGACCGGATGCCAGGCAACGGGCGCATCGAAACGGTGAAGGGCGACGTGACGGATCGTACGTCGCTCGCCGGCCTCATGCGCGGCTGCGACGCCGTGATGCATCTGGTGGGGATCATCGAAGAGAAGCCTTCGGCCGGCATCACGTTCCAGACGCTCCATGTGGACGCCACCCGGAACGTGGTCGACCAGGCGCGGGCGGACGGCATCGATCGGTTCATCCACATGAGTGCGAACGGCGCGCGGGCGAACGGCGTTTCCGGGTATCAGACTAGCAAGTGGGCGGCGGAGGAGTATGTCCGCAGCGCCGGCTTCGGAGCCTGGACCGTGTTCCGTCCCTCGGTCGTTTTCGGCGATCCGGGTGACGACCATCCCGAGTTTACCTCCCAACTCGCGAATTCCCTTGTCCGTCCTTTCCCCGTGCTGCCGGTCTTCGGAGACGGCCTCTACGAAATGCAGCCGGTCTCCGTGGAAGAGGTCGCGTCCGCCTTTGTCCAGGCGCTGACCAACGACCGGGCACGACGGAAGACGTACTGCGTCGCCGGCCAGGAGCGGTTCCCTTACGTCCGTATTCTGGATATCATCGCCCGCGGCATGGGCATCGCCCCGAAGCCCCAGCTCAAGCAACCCGTATGGCTGGTGCGTCCCATCGTGCAGACCGCCGGCCGCCTCGGGCTGCTGCCCATCACACCGGACCAGTTCGAGATGCTCCTCGAAGGCAATACCTGCGACTCTACCGACTTCTACCGGGATTTTGACCTGAAACCGATCCGATTCGCGCCGGAGAATCTGGGGTATTTGTGAGGCTGGCGGCGCTCGGGAACATCAGGGCCCTTTCAGTGATCCATCACCTCTTGCAGGAATTTCAGCATATATCGTCGTTCAGTTTGATGGATTCAGCCAGGTACGCGCCGCCAACCCCGAATCAGGAAAAAAAGTATATTGCAATCGCCGGCAACATTGGGGCCGGCAAGAGCTCGCTCACGACGATTGTCAGCGAACATTTCACGTGGGACGCTTACTACGAACGGGTGGACGATAACCCGTATCTCTCGGACTTCTACGAGAACATGCGTCGGTGGTCATTTAATCTGCAGGTATTTTTCCTGTCGAGCCGGTTCAACCAGCAGAGTCGGATCGAGGCCGGCCCGAATCCGGTGGTGCAGGACCGGTCGATCTACGAGGACGCCGAGATTTTTGCGCGCAACTTGTTCGAGATGGATCTCATGTCGCGGCGCGACTACGAGAACTACACGGAGCTCTTCCATATCATGACGTCGTACCTGCGTCCGCCCGATCTTCTGGTGTATCTGCGGGCGTCGGTCCCCACCCTCGTGCGGCACATCCAATCGCGCGGCCGAAATTATGAGTCCAGCATCCGTATCGAATACCTGGAGCGCCTCAATGTGCTGTACGACGAATGGATCGATCGCTACAATTTTGGCCCCAAGCTCATCATCGATGCCGACTCGTACGATTTTGTCAACAATACTGAGGACCGCGAGGATGTGCTGGGGCGGATCGAGAGCCGGCTCTTCGGGCTTTTTGTCGATTAACCGTGCGGCGCGGGGCGCGCTGCTTTTTATTTTGCTTGGCGTCGCTCCCGTGCGCGCTCAGGTAGTGGATACCGTCGCGGTCGATCCGGCAGCGGTCGACTCCCTGCTCGCGGCTCCGTCCGATAGCGCCGGCGTCCGCCCGGATTCCCTTCGCGCCCCGGTCCGGCGCGCCCTCGATCTCTCTCGCCTCGTCCCTTTTGCTTCCGACAACCGCGGCATTACCGTACACGACAGCTTGCCGGCGTTGCTTCCGGATCGGGAGGCCGCGGATCAGTTGGCGCGGGAGGGTGGGTCGTTTTTGTATGATTTCGGTGGCCCTGGATGGCCGGATGGGTGGAGTCCGCTCGGGCTCAACCCGCGACAGGTGGGGCTGCAGGTGCAGGGCATCGACTACACCGACCCTATCACCGGCCGGCCCCTGTTGGAGATCCTGCCCATGGCCTGGCTCGATCCGCTGCGGCTGCAGCCGGGCCGGCTGGGCCGCGCCGCTTCGGTCGGAGCCCGTTTACGGGCCTACGACTCTCCACGGCCTATTTCCGAAATTCGATACGGCTCCAGCAAAGACGGCCTCCAGAGTGTGCTGGTGTTGCACGCCCAGCGCCGGCGCGTGCGCTTCGTTGCCGAGCCAGGCCTGTTGAGCTTCGCGCTGGGGTATGGCGGCCACGGCGCCGACGGCGAGTACCCGGGGAGCAAGCTCACGTCTGGCCGGCAATTATTGGCCCGCCTCCGGCTTCAGCAGTCGTTCGGTAGCCTCGAAATCGTCAACCTCCAGAACCGCCAGCGCCTCGGCGCCCACGGCGGCGTGATCCCGTTCGGGGCGGATTACACTACGATCTACGCCCGCATCGGAGCGCAGGTGGAGAACGAGTCTGCCCAACGCGCCATTATCCATAACGACCTCATCGCCACGCTTCGCGCCTCGCTGATCCCGGGATGGGCCGAGCCCTTTGAGGCCACGGGGTACTGGACGGCGCAGACTTTCCGGTACGCATTCGGAAGCGACACCCTGTCGGCCGTCACCCGCCGGCTGGGCTACCGGTTGTTGCAACCCCTTGTGCAGGCGGGCGCATTCGAGGCCGATGCGCGCGCCGAGGGCTGGACGGAGCGCCTTGCAGAGAGCACAGTGTTCCCCGATTCGCTGGACCTGCGCCGCCGCAACTTCCACGCCGGCGCCTACATTGCTTATCGTAGGGACCGGCTCGAGATGACGGCTGATGCCGGCTTCCATGTCGTGACGGACGATGTTTTTCCCGGCGGCGCCGCACGCGCCGAATGGCAGCCAGCGGAAGGCTTCCGAATCTTCGCCGAGGCATCACGCGCCGGCCAAACAGCATCCTGGATCGATCACTACGGCTGGGATGGACGCGTGACGCCACTGGAATCGATACAGGCAGGGCGCACGACCATGGGCCGCGCCGGGGTGGGCGTGACGCTGGGCGTGTTCGATGTGAGCGTATCGCCTTTCGGGCACCAGACCGTTGACGCCTTTGACCTGTTCGAAAGGGGCGGTGATTCCGTGGATGTCCGCCTACTCGACGCGCCGGTCCGCTGGGTGGGTGTATCGACCGACCTCGGTTTTCGACGGGAGGCAGTGCGAGGGTTTTATCTCACGCTGAGCCCGACTGTGTATCGGTATGCCGGCGACACCGCGACTTCCGATGCGCGCCGGGTGGCCGCAAGCCTGCCGGAAGTGTTCGTGCGCGGCCGGTCGGGATTGCGGTATCTGTTGTTCCGGGGGGATCTGGAGATGGATCTGTACGTCCAGGCGCGGCTGTGGACCCCCTTCCGAAGCCGCGCGCTCCATCCACAGACCGGATTGCTGGCGCTGCCGGCCGAGACCGGGCGGGAGGTACTCGGGTCCCTCGCCGCCGATGTCGTGCTGGAGGCCGGCGTCCGCACGGCGACGATTTTTGTGGCGTTCGACAATGTGCTGAGCGGTTCCGGCGTCATCCCTGGCAACATGCTCGTGCCCGACTATCCGCTGCCGCAACAACGCTTCCGCCTTGGCGTCTACTGGCCCATATTTGATTAAATGGCAACCCAGGACCCCATCCTACCCAGCATCTACGAATCCGAGGCGCTTCGCCGCATCGAGGCCTGGAAACGCCCCGACCAGGCGTGGTGGGAGCGGGCGGCGGCTCGGGTGCAGCAGACGATGGACGACGCCGGCGATCAGCTGAGGCGGATTCCGGGGGTGGATTGGACGATCGACAATGTCGTTACGGGGCTACTTCGCCTGATCAACGAGATCACGCAGGATCTGGTCTGGCGGGAGGGCATCTACCGAGAGTTTCATCGGGTGGGATTTCAGGAGGTGGTGGGTCCGGACGATATCGCCTGGCTCGATCTGGAGGTGCTGGATCGCGCGCTGGAGGGGTTGTCGGGCAAATATGTGAGCCTTGCGGCCGTGGAGGGCACGGCGACAGGATTTGCCGGCGCCTCGGGCATTCTGCCCGATATCGTGGCGCTTGTCGCGCTCAACCTGCGGGCGGCCGGCGAATACGCCACCTATTGCGGGTTTGATATCACCCTTCCCGAGGAGCGGCTGTACGCCCTCAGCATCCTGGACGCCGCGGCGTTGCCGGCCGCCGAACGCCATCGGGCCGAAGCTCGCCTCAGTGAGGCGAACACCCACGTAGCCCGGTCCAAAACCACCCGATCGATCAACTCGATGGTGGTGGGGGGCGCTCTGTCCTCCGTCGCCCGCTCACTGGCGCTACGCCTCACCCGGAGCAAGTTGCTGCAATTCATGCCCGTGGCCGGGGCCCTGCTCGCCGGCGGGTTTAATTCATTTTACACCCATACCGTGTGCGACGCGGCGTTCCATCTCTACCGCGAGCGGTTTCTGAAACAGAAATATGGGGAAGGAGAAGTGGGAAGGGAAAAGTGAAAAGTTAACAGTGAAGAGTGGGGACGGGGCGGCCTGCAATCGGAAGGAGAAGGGGGGCTGAGAATTTTTTGTCGCCTGGAACTTGTACATATCATGCACATATGTTACTATATGTATAAGCTCACGACACGGTATGCAGATCTGCCAATCTGAATCGCAACCCTCAAACGACGCAACCGACATGATGGACTTCACGCTTTACTCCCGGCCGCGCCTCGGCCTGAGCGACACCCAGTGGGACCTCGTCAAGGATCTGTTCGACTGCCGGCGCAAGCGCAAGCACGACCTCCGCGGCATCGTGGACGGCATTCTTTACGTCCTCCAGTCCGAAGAAAACTGGCGGATGCTGCCGGCCTCGTTTGCGCCATGGCAGACGGTCTATTACTACTTCGACACGTGGCGCAAGAGCGGCCTGTGGTTTCAACTCGTGCAGCGCCTGCCCGAGGAGCTGCGGTCCCAGCTGATCGCCGACGCCCGTCCGTCGCTTTCGTTGGTGGACATGGCCATGCCGGCGTGGATGAACGCGCCGAGCACGTACGCCGCGCCTCGTGCGCAGGCCGGCTACACGCGCCGGTTCAGCTGGACCAGCGAGCAGCCCGCCGCCCGCGCCGGAAGCCAGGCGGCGTGAATGGAATGGTTGGCAGGTTGGCAGGTTACAAGTTTCAAGTTCCTTGGACCATCCAACCTGCCAACCTGCAACCTGCCAACCTCAAACCGTACTCCGCGTCTTCCGGAGGGCGCACAGGAAGAACCCTTCCGTTTGCACGGTAGGGAGGACGCGGCGAGCGTCGGCGATGGCGGGGTTGAAGGTGCGTTTGTTCCAGCCGGCGAGGGGATCTGTCATTTCATCGATCAGCGGAGAGATGGGCTCGACGGTGAGGGCGTCCTCGAAGCGGCGGAGCATCCGGTCGATCACGGCCTCGTTTTCTTCCGGGGCCAGCGAGCACGTGGAGTAGACGAGGAGGCCGCCGGGGCGGAGGCACTGGATGGCGGAGAAGAGGAGCTGGCGTTGTTTGCGCTCCATCTCGTCGATTTTCCGTTCGCTCCAGTAGGCGTACGACTCCGGGTCGTTTTCATGGAAGCGGCCTTCGCTGGAGCACGGGGCGTCGAGTAACACGCGGTCGAAATATTCAGGGCGGTGTTTCCAGACGCGGGTGCCGTCTTGCAGGTACGTGCGGACCCACGGCGCGCCGTTCTCGCTGAGGTTACGCTTGAGTCGCATAAACCGGGGTTTGACCGGTTCGACGGCCGCGAGTTCGCCATCCCCCCTCATCATAGCGGCCAGCTGCAGGGTTTTACTGCCCGGCGCGGCGGCGAGGTCGAGCACGCGTTCGCCGGGTTGGGGAGCCAGAGCGAGGGGTGGGAGCATGCTGGAGAGGTTCTGGACGTAAAACCACCGATCGGCATACGCCGGCAGGGCGAGCAGGGCCTCCCGCCAGGCGGGTTCCACCCGGAAGGCATCGGCCATCCAGGGTACGGGATGGAAGGGGATCCCGGCCTCCTCGATCACGGCACGTACAGCCGAGTTCTCGGCACGTAGCGCGTTGACGCGGAAGGACGTCTCGCGCGGCGCCGTCATACCGTGTAACACGGCGTCGTATCGTGCAGCGGGCACGATGCGCTGGAGCCGATCGAGAAACAGGGAAGGAATCGGCATGGCGAAAGAGATCCGTGGGGGCGGGTGAAATGTACGTGGCGGCGGTGTTTTTTGTAGGTGTTCACGCTATCTTGGGGAGCCGTAGCACGCACATCGCCGCCGCATCCTTTCGACTTCGCCTATGAGCTCCCGGAGAGGCCAGAACGCCATCAAATGTTCCTTCTGTAACCGATCGGCCAACGAAGTGGCGTCGATGGTGGCCGGTCCCGATGTCTACATCTGCGACCGGTGCATCCACGATGCGGCCGGCATTGTGCGGAACGACATGGCAACCTACCGGAACGAGCCGAACCCGACGGGCCGGCGGCAGGGGCCGCGGCACGTGCGCCTCAACCCGATGGATCTGAAGCGCGCCCTCGATGAGTACGTCATCGGCCAGGAGCGCGCCAAGAAGTCCCTCTGCGTCGCCGTCTACAACCACTACAAGCGGATCGAGGCCGAAGAGTTTCTGCCCGAGTTCGCCGACGTGGAGATTGAGAAGTCGAATATTCTGATGATCGGCCCCACGGGTACCGGCAAGACGTTGCTGGCCCGAACGCTGGCTCGTATCCTCGACGTGCCCTTCTCGATTTCGGATGCCACGGCGCTGACCGAGGCCGGCTATGTGGGGGAGGATGTCGAGAGCATCCTGGCGCATTTGCTGCATGCGGCGGATTTCAACGTCGAGCGCGCCGAGCGGGGCATCATCTACATCGACGAGATCGACAAGATCGCCCGGAAGAGCGACAACGCCTCAATCACCCGGGACGTCTCCGGCGAGGGGGTACAGCAGGCGTTGCTGAAGATCCTGGAGGGCACCGTGGCCGGCGTGCCTCCCAAAGGGGGGCGCAAACACCCCGAGCAGAGCCTGATCAACATCGACACTCGGAATATCCTGTTTATCTGTGGCGGGGCGTTCGAGGGGCTCGATTCGATCATCGCGCGCCGCATTTCCAGTAACACCATCGGCTTCCTGACCGGCTCGCAGCACAAAGTCGAACGCGACGATCCCCATCTGTTCCAGCATGTAGAGCCGAACGACTTGCTACGCTTCGGCCTCATCCCGGAGCTTATCGGCCGCGTCCCTGTAATCGCCCCACTCGATAAATTATCGGACGAGGCGATGACGATGATCCTCACCGAGCCTAAAAACGCACTGGTCAAGCAGTATCAGAAGTTGCTCGCCATGGATGGGGTGGATCTCTCCTTCGATGATGGGGCCATCTCGGCAATTGTGAAACGAGCGCGCGAATTGGGAACCGGCGCGCGGGGCTTACGGTCGGTTATGGAGTCGATCATGCTGGATATCATGTTCGACATGCACTCACGCATGCACGCCGGCGCCTGTCGCATTACGGCGTCGACCGTGCTCAACGGCGAAGCGCCTCTTATTGAAGAGCGTAAGGCAAGCGCCTGAGGTGCGGATCCCCTCACGCATCAGGTATCATCGTGGCTCATCTGAAACTCTTATGGCGCTATATCAAAGCCCTGTTCCAGATTCTGGAAGATCGTAACGGGTTACTACTCGCCCAGGCGATCGGCTTCAAGGTGCTCATCACCATCATCCCCCTGGCCATATTTTCAACCGGTATTCTGGGGGGCATGCTCCAGAACGAACGCGTGGCGGACACCGCGCTGGACTTCGTGGGCGGGCTGATCCCCGGGTACCTGGGCGAGGTGACATCGTTCATCGAACGACTCCAGGATTCCAGCGGCACCTTCACATGGGTTGGGGCGCTCGGGCTGCTCGTGTCGCTGTGGCTGATTCTGAATTCGCTCGAAACGATCGTTAGCACCTTCATCATGGGGGACATGCGCGAGCGCCGGCCGATGTTGCGCCGGCAGCTGTTTGTTGTACAGATCATGCTGCAAGTAGGATTAGCGTTTCTACTGACCGTCGCCCTGACCGCCGGCATCCACGCCGTGAACCGATCGGGCCTCGACCTCCTTCATTATATAGGGCTCGATCAAGTATGGGTGGAATCCGGGTGGCGGCGGACGATCAATTTCCTGGGGCTAGTGATCCCCTATCTGCTCACCATGTCGATGTTTTTTCAGCTCTACTTCTTCATCCCCCGGCCGCATCCGCCGGTGCGGAGTGCGCTGGTGGGCACGGTGGTGGCGGCGACGTTGTGGGAGCTGGCTAAATTCCTCTTCACGTTTTACGCTACCCGCGTGGACACGTTCGAGCGGTACAGCGGGGACGCCGGCGAAAGCGGCGTCGCGGCGCTGGGGGATGCGTTCGGGTTGGTGCTGGCGATCGTCGTCTGGGCCTACTACAGCGGGGTCGTGCTGATCGTCGGCGCCATCACGGTGCAGCTTCACGAGAAACATGGATGGGGTCGGCTGCATATCCAGTCGTCCAGCGCCGCCTGAGCGCCCCCACCGTTGGTCCGCTTCGCCCCGTTGCTCCATGCGCCACCTGATCCCTCTCTGGTGTTGGCTGATCGTCGCCGCAGCGCTGCTGGGCGGGCCGGCGCGCGTGGCCGGCGGGCAGCCGCTGAACCTGATCGACGCGGATACCCAGGTTCGGCGCATCTCGTTCGTATTTCAGGGTCGGTCGTCCACCTTCGACAAAGAGGACCTTCTCCCTAACATCGCCACGCGGGGGCCGGGTTTCTGGGATCGCTTCAGGCGCCTCAATCCATTTCGAGAACCGGTTGAGTACCCATTCGACCCCATCGAGCTCCAGAAAGATGTCGTCCGCCTCCGCCGATTCTACGCCCAGAACGGATACCCGGCCGCACGTATTAGTTACGCGGCATCCCAGCTGGACACCACCTCGAACCGGATCCACATCATCCTCGGAATTCAAGAGGGGCAGCCCGTCATCATCCAGGATGTGGGGTTTCAGAACCCGGAGGGGGACCATATCTACACCGAATTCGACGAACGGCTCCGCGAGGAATGGTTTCGCTTCCGGGACCAACTCTCGTTGCGCGCCGGCGATCGTTACACCGAGGTGGAACGGCTCGACATCCAGGACCGCCTCCTCGAATGGTTGCAGGGGAGGGGTTTTGCTTTCGCCCGGGTCGATGCCGACGTGGCGACTGACACCTTGTATCTCGCGGCGGACCTCACGTACACGATCACGCCGGGTCCGGTCGGCACCATCGCCGCCATCGAGGTCGAGGGGGCGACATCGGTCGGCCAGCAGGTTGTCCGCCGTGAACTGCCGTTTTCCGTCGGGGATCGGTACGACAATCGGAAACTGCGCGACGGGCAGCGGCAGCTCTTCGGGCTGAACCTGTTTCGGGTCGCCCTGGCCGACCTTCCCGAGCAGCCGGCAGACAGCACCGTCGACGTCCGCATCCGGGTGCGGGAGGCTAAACCACGCTACGTGACGGCCGAGACCGGGTATTCGCGCGAACTCGGCATCGGCTTCAACGGGGAGTGGCTGAACCGCAATTTTGTCGGCGGGGCGCGCAACCTCACGGCCCGTGTGTCGGCCGAGACCGGGCTGCTGGGGACCACCGGCGGCTTTACGTCGGTCAACTCCGTAGGCAAACTGCCGGCGCGGCTCTTTCGGTTTTCGCTCTCGCTGCGTCAGCCGTATCTCGTCTCGAACCGAACCTCTGCCATTGTCTCCCCATTCGTCGAATTTCGTAACGATCCGCAGCTGCCGGCGAGTAACCGATTCCTGGATATCAATCGGGGGGAGTACGGAGTGAGCTCGACCTTCATCTACGAAATCCTGCCCTATCGGCCGGTGACCGTGCAGCACACCCTCAGCCGTATCCTGCAGCAGTTTTCATCGGCCCGCGCCAGCACCCTGAGTGCGCGCGATCTCTACAACCAGAGCACCCTCGGCATCAACGCGACGATCGGATGGGCAGATAATTACATCGCGCCGTCCAGCGGCTTTCTGGCGCGGCCGTTTATCGAGACCGCGGGGCGCCTCTTCGGGTCGGGCGTGCAGTACAACAAGGCCGGGATCGAACTCGTCGGGTACATGCCGGCCACGCCTCGACTCAACATCAGCGGCCGGCTGTTTATGGGCTCGCTGTGGCCGTTTGCAAACAGCCGGCGAGGACTCGCAGGCCGATTCTGTGTCACGGACGAGTTGGCGGCGGGCGAGACCCGCGACGTCGCTCGCTGCCAGACGTATGAGACGAGGTTCGACCCCATCTTTTTCTATGCCGGCGGTAGTAGCGACGTCCGCGGCTGGGACTTTCAGCTCCTGGGCGATAAGGTGGCCCGGGCAGATACGCTCAAGGAGGATGGCGAGGTGGTGCTGGACGAAAACGGGGTGCCGGTCTTCTCGGGCTTCTACTTTGAACGCCTCGGGGGGACCGGCAAGCTGGCCGGCAACCTCGAGGTCCGTACCCCCCTGGGAAGCCGCCGCTCAAACTGGCTCGGGGCGGTGTTCCTGGATGCCGGTCAGGTGGCCAACGGGAGGTTCGCGGGGCGTAATTTTAAATACGCCGCCGGCGCCGGCATTCGCTATCGCTCCCTGGTGGGGTTCATTCGGCTCGACATCGCGTATAAGCTCAACCCGTCGCAGGCCGACCTCGTCCGGCCGGCGGGGGCCTTCCTGTTCGACAACGGTCTGTCCACTGAGCCGCCCCGCGAACGATTCATGCGCCGCTTCGGGCTGCATATCAGCATCGGGCAAGCGTTTTAAAAAAGGAAAAAGGAAAAAGGAAAAATGGAAAAGTAAAAGTGGAAAGCACTATCGGTAGGATCGACCCATAATCTATCTGCAAAAAACAACCCGACATATCGTCCGAATCTTCGGAATCGTGGCGGCGCTGCTGCTGGCCGTGGTGCTGCTGCTATTCACGCGTCCCGTGACGCGGTGGGTGGTGGAGATGGCGTTGGATCGGATCGAAATGGACGGAGCTCGCCTCACGGCCGGCGCGATAGACGGCCGCTTATGGACGCATCTGACCTTGATCGACACCCGGCTGGGCCGGCCCGGCGCCGTGGCACTGGCCGAGGCCGACACGATTACCGTGCGGTATGCGCTCGTCCCGCTACTCTGGAAGCAGGTGCACCTGCGCCGGGTGGCGGTGGTCGGGCTGCAGGTGTCGGCGGCGCAGGATTCGAGCAAAGCGTGGGATGTTTTCGCACTCTTCTCAGCCGACACCACGTCGAGCGCGTTCGAGGTGACGATTGACGACCTCGCATTACGGGATGGGCGGATCGACGCGGCCACGTTTGCGCCGGAGCGCGATTCCACGTATCACATCCGGGACATCGATCTGGCCCTCAAGCAATTCCATCTTGGCGAATCCCTCCGTTTTCAACTCGACACGCTCCGCGCCGACATCCTCTTTCCTGACACCACCCACCAGGTGGCTCTTCGCGCTCGTGCTGCGTTGCGCGAGGACGTATTGACGCTCGCCGGCCTGCGGATAACCTCACCCGGAAGTCAGGTCGATGGGGCCGGAACGCTCCGGCTTTCCACGAACGCGCGCCCCCTGGACGAGGCCACGTTATCGCTTCACGCCCGCCCGATCGCCTTCGACGACATCCGCCTCTTCTGGCCTTCCCTGGCGCCGGGAGGTGAGGCCACGCTCGATCTTCTGGCGACGAGCGACTCGGGTACGGTGCGGGGTGAACTAACGGCCGACTTCCCGGGTGGCGGCCGGGTCGAAGCGTCTGTATTTGCCCGTCCTTACGCCGGCACGCCGTTGTTGTATCGTTTGCATGCGTTGTTGACCGAGGTCGACCCCGGTCTGTTCGCAGGACCTGACTATCAAGGCGCGATCGACGCCCGTCTTGAGATCATTCTAGAGGGGGTAGACGTCGATTCGCTCGACGGGGAGGTCCACCTCGACGTTCCCGGTGCCCGTGTAGGCGCCATCGCCATGGACTCGTCGGCCCTCGATGTCTATTTCGTCCGGGGCGCGGCGCGGATCGACCTGGGGGCCCATCTCGGCGCCGGCCGGCTCGTGGCCGCCGGCACGGCCCGCCCGTTCGACGACGCTCCATCGTATGACATCGTCGGCCGGATGGACCGTATCGATATCGGGCGTATCGGCCTGTTGGCCGACGTGAGGAGTGATCTGAATGGGGCGTTTCAGGTGGATGGCTCCGGCATCGACCCCGCGACGGCGTCTGCGACACTCGGCCTCCAGCTGGAACCCTCCACGCTGAACGATTCACGCTCGAGCACCGGCGAAGCCCGGTTGAGCCTCATGGATGGCCGGTTGAACTTCGAAACCGCGCTTCAGGCGGGCGCCGGGCGCCTCAACGCGCGCGGCCTGCTGGGGCTGGAGGCGCCCTATACCCTGCGCGTGGAGGAAGGGTTGTTCGATGGGATCGATGTCGCGGCGCTGGTGGGGGATACTACGCGCAACCTCGTCCGCGGCACGTTTACGGCGGAGGCCGAGGGGAATACCATCGAAGACCTCGAGCTCGCTGCCCGGCTGACGTTGGAAGACTCGTATTATGGTCGTTACCACGTCAACGACGGATCGATCGAACTGACGATGCAGCGAGGGCAGGCCACCTTCGCTCTAGCTGGCGATCTGCGGGGCGGTACGCTTCAGCTCGTCGGCGCCGGCCGGCCGTTTGACCCCGAACCCACCTTTACGGTCGATTTCGGGCGGTTCGATGGCGTCGATCTGGGGGTGTTGCTGGGCAACCCGGAGGTCTCGACCGCCCTCAATGCAACGATCGAGGGGCAGGGAACGGGTGGTGAAAACCCGGATATCGAAGCCCGCATCGTCTTCGGGTCTTCGCGCGTCAATGGGCAGTCCGTGCTTGGCGCCACGGCCACGGCCGTGTACGCCGGCGACTCGTTGTTCGTCGAGTTGGATATCGCGCTGCCCGAGGGCGAAAACCGCCTGGCCGGCTGGATGCACCAGCGCGACGAGGTGTGGGTGTACGAGATCGATGGAGAACGGATTGACGGCATCGACGTGGGCGCCTGGCTGGGCCGAGAGGAGTGGGAGACCGACCTCAACGGAGCATTTGCCGCTGCCGGTCGCGGCTTCGATCCGGCGACGATGGCGCTGGACGCCACGCTCTCGCTGGCATCCTCCGAGGTGAATGGAGCATCTATCGAGGAAGTCGCGCTCGCCGGCCGGCTCCGCAACGGCGACGGCGAGGCCACGGCGCGTATCCGGTCTGGCGACGGCACGGCCGAGGTCGACGCGCGTGTCCGGGGGCTCGGTGTACAGCCTACCTATGCCGTCGAGGGCGCTTTTGAGGCATTCGACATGGCCCGGCTCATGGGGCTCGACACGCTGGCGAGTCATGTGACCGGTTCGTTTCAGGCCGAAGGCACGGCACGTCGCGGAGCCGGCGCGCTGCAGCTGGCCGGCTCCGTCGAGCTGGACGCAGGGTTGCTGTATGGTGTGGCCATCGAAGGCGGGCACACCCGTTTCCTCATCGACCGGGGCGTGGCGCACATCGACACGGTGTGGCTGGCGACCGATGTGTTTGCCCTGGCCGGCGCCGGCGCCGTGGCGCTCGATGCGCGACCGGGCCGCCGGGCGGCCGAACTGGATGTTTCCGGTCAACTACGCGACCTGGCGCCGTTGCGTCGTTTTCTTGATGTGGATGCCCTCAGTGTCCAGGGTGGGGAGGTGGAGGCCCGGCTCTTCAGCCGGCCGAACGACTACCGTCTCGAGTCGAACCTCGAACTCACCGGCCTCACGTACGGATCGACCCGAATAGCCGATGCGCGGGCGCGGTGGATTGCCGGCCTGGCGACGGATCGCACGCTGGTGAACAGCGAGGTATTCGGCCAAATCGACATCGTTTCCCTGCCCGGTTTTGTCGTCGAGCGCGTCCAATTCGATGGGTCGTTCGAGGATGAACGGCTGCCTTTTGCGCTGGAAGCCTACATGGATGAGCGGCGGCAAGCACGGGTGTCCGGCACGGCGTACACCGCCGCCGATAGCCAGCGGGTGGACCTGGAAGACCTGCGGATCGTGCTGGATGGCGACGTGTGGACCCTCGATCGAGTAGCGACCGTATCGTATGGCGGGCAGTACCGCGTCCGCAACTTCCTGCTGGAGAGCGACGATCAACAGATTGCCGTGGATGGAGTCGTGGACCTTGCCGGGGACCAGAACCTGGGTGTCAGCATCGACGCGTTTCGGCTGGAGGCGGTTACTGAGATGCTGGGCTACGAGGGGCTCTCGGGCCGGCTCACGGGTAACCTGGATCTGCGCGGGCCGGCCGCGGCGCCACGTCTTATTTCCAGCCTCAACCTTGTGATCGGCTCCCGCGGAGAGCCCGTGGGCGACCTCGGGCTGGTGGCGCGTTATGACAGCCTCCAGCTGCAGCTGGACGTCCTGATGAAGCACATCGACGGCAGCACGTTGTCGATCAACGGATTCCTGCCTGCCAATCTCGCGCTCGCCGCCGACTCCGTCGAAGCCATGACCGTCCGCTCGAGTATGGCGGAAGGGCCCGTGGAAATCAATGCGCAGGCGGACTCCTTCGCGATCGGCTGGATCTTGCCGTTTGTGGATAAGGAGCTGATGGATCGGCTCGAGGGAACCCTGACGACGCGACTCCAGGTGGATGGCACGGCCGCCGCCCCTCGATTGCAGGGCGAAGGGCGCCTCCGGTTGTCTGACATGCGCGCGCCGTTTCTCGGCGTCAGGTACGACGGGCTGAGTCTCGACGTTTCGACGCGGGACAACATCGTCTATATCGACGATGCGCATGCCCTTACGGGGAGTGGGCGAGTCGACGCCGCCGGCGTATTGGTCATGACGAGCCTGACGGAGGGTGCGTTTGATGTGGACATCACGGCCAGGGAATTTCTGGCGGTGGATGCGGCCGCGTACCGCGCCGTGGCGTCCGCGACGGCGCGCCTTGAAGGGACCCTGGCGAACCCGGCGCTGAGCGGAGATCTGCTCCTGCGAAGCGGCGATATTTATCTAGACGCATGGACGAGTGAGGAGGATAGTGACGTCGATTTTACGCCGGCGGATGTGCTGATGCTCGAGCGAACCTTCGGCGTCCGCGTGACGGGAAAAGATACCACGTCGTTCGATCTCTACGAGGCGATGTCGATGGATCTCGACGTGCGGATGGATCGCGACATCTGGCTGAGGTCCCGCCTCAACCCTGAGATGACGATCCAGTTCACGGGGAGCCTGGACCTCATGAAGGAGCCCTATCAAGAGGCTACCGTGTTTGGAGCCATCGAAGTGGTCCCGGAGCGCAGTTACATCAAGGAATTCGGGAAGCGGTTCGCGATTCAGATGGGGACACTTTCGTTTAATGGGAGTGCCACGGAGCCGGTCATGGCCATCCAGGCCCAGTACGAAGTCCCCACCCAGCGGAGCCAGGAAAATGCGGTCATCATCAATCTGGACGCGGAGGGGCGTTTCGACGAGCTCAACCTCACGCTCAGTTCCGAGCCGGCGATGGAGCTGACCGACATCGTGAGCTACATCGCTACAGGCCAGCCGGCGAGCGAGGCCCTGCAGCTTGGAGGGGCGTCCAATAACACATTCGCCAGTGCCGGCCGCGGCTTCGCCGTAAGCCAGGGGATGGGATTATTGACAGGCGCCATCGAGAACCTCGTAAGCCGGTCGGGCCTGGAGCTCGATGTCATCCAGATCGAAACGAGCCCGAGCGGCCGAGGGGCCACCGTCACGGCCGGAAAATATGTCACGCCAAGGGTATATACTTCCGTCAGCCAACCGATCGGCGGCGCCGCAAACGGAGGGGCGACACAAGAAGTTGGGACCGTCGTCACTCTCGAACTGCAACTCGTAAACGCCCTGCTGTTACGCCTTCTCGGGGGCGAGTCGTCCATCCAGATCAATCTGCTGTGGCAGCATGCGTACTGAAGGGTTTAAGGTTAAAGGATTAAGGATCAACGCGTAAAGGGCGTGCCCTTAAACCTTGAACCCTTCCCGTGAAGGACACTCGAACTTTAATCGGTTACACTTTAATCTGGAATCGGCTCTCCCGTGAGGAACGATTTTAGAGTCCGACTCGCTGGCTTCCTGATCTCCCCCGTGCCGATTTTCGCCAGCCATGACCGCGTCGTCCAATAAATTAGTATCCCGCCATCCTTCCGTGCTTTCGGGGCCCGAGATGTTGTTGTTTGGCGGAGGGGCCCTGCTGTTTCTGGCGCTGTTGTTTGTGATGGAGGCGATCCTCAACCCCGCGATCCTGGCGGGGGCGTGCGTGATTCTGCTCTGGCCGATCCGGCATCACAAGATTGCGCATGCCATCCTGTTTTCGGGTGGCTTTCTGCTGCTGGTATGGTTCTTCGTGGAAGTCTCCGGCGTGCTTGTGCCGTTTGTCGGTGTCTATATCCTGGCTTACCTTTTCGATCCCATCGTCACGCATCTCCATCGCCGGCACGGAGTGCATCGGGGGCTGACGTCGTTTGTGGTGACGATGCTGATCGTGAGCGTGGTGGCGTTATTTGCGCTCTTTCTCATTCCCAACGTGCTCAATCAGCTCGATTCGATTGGGGAACACGTGACGGCGAGTCTTCAGCAGTTTCGTTCGTGGATGCTGACATCGCCCCTGTTGAACTACGCCATGCCGTCGGACCTTGAGAAGGAGGCGCTGGCCAGCCGGCTCACGGAGTCGCTCCGGTCGTATGCCGGGGCATGGACGGCGAGCATCCCCTCCAACGTAACCGAGATGGTGCAGTCCTTCGGCCCGCTGTTCAGCGTGCTCATGATGGCCCTGGTGATGCCCATTATCCTATTTTACATGCTCAAGGATTACCGGGTGATCAAGGCGGGCCTCATCGAGTTGCTGCCGCTGGTTGGCGGGCAACGGAAATATCTCAAAAAGGTGAGCCGCATCGTGGGCAACTACCTGCGGGGGCAGTTGACGATCAGCGCGATCGGTGGGATCGTGGTGACTGTTGCCCTGATGATCGCCGACGTGCCGTTTGCCCTGTTGATCGGGATGATCGCCGGCCTGATGAACATGATCCCCAATCTGGGCGCCATACTCACCAATCTCGTGGGCATCAGCATCGCCCTCGTTTTTGGCGAACGTGGGATTCTGGACGTGGTGCTGGTCGTCACGATCTTAATGGGGCAGTCGTTGTTGGAGCAGGCCATTCTCATCCCCAGGATCCTGAGCCACCATGTCGGGCTGCACCCCGTGCTCATCCTATTTTCCCTGTTTGTTTTCGGGGCGCTGATGGGCATTCTCGGGCTGTTTGTCGCGGTGCCGACCATGGCGCTGATCGCCACGGTATACCAGACCTACCGGGGACAGGTCAGCTTCGATCTCACCGAGTACGCCACCCCCCACACGCCGGCCGGTGAGACGAACTTCCATATCGTCGGCGGCGTAACAACCCCCCCCGAGAAAGAACGCAAAGAGCGGCCGCAGATTCTTGAAGCGGTTGATGTCGACCTCGTGTAAAGCCAAGCCATCGTGCCATTTTTTCTGTCGGTGCCCCGTCGTTTTCATCCGGGCTATTCGCTGCTCGGCCGGTGGGTACATGCGCACGTGTCGGATGCACGAAAGGGTGAGGCCGTGTACCTCCTCTCCCTCACCATGCTCTTCTTTTTGCTCGGGATCACGCAGAGCCTGGCCTGGGCCCTGCTGCAGCCGGCCCTACGCGCCGGCGACTCGATCGATTCCGTCTACTGGATCGCTCAGCTCCTGACGGCCGCGCTGTGTTTCGGCGTGGCACTGTTCGGATTCCGGCCGGCCTTCTCCGTTCGAATCGATGAAACCGCACTGGTGGTTGAGCAGGCCGGCCGTTCCTGGGTCATCCCCCATCCGCAAATCGAACACGCGGCGATTGTCCCCAACCTTACCTATTATCGACACTACCGCCGGTATGCGCGCACGGTGGCCTTTATTGGCGCGCCGGAGCCCCAGGTCGTGGTGATCGAGACGCAGGAGCGGCCGCTGGTGCTGGGGCTGCCTTCATCCGCCTGCGATACGATCCTCGGCTTGCTCGATCGCACCCGAACGCCGGCCGAGACCGCGCCGGTATCCGTGGCCTGAAGGGGCTGAGAACGTACGGACGTGAGGGGCGTATAGATGGCCTTTCTTCCTCCCGCCCGGCATTCCCACAGCCCTCATGGAGTTCGTCCTCGACCGGACCGACACGCAGACACACGCACGAGCCGGCCGGCTGACGACCGCGCACGGCGTCATCGAGACGCCCATCTTCATGCCCGTGGGCACGGTCGGCACCGTGAAGGGCATTGCCCCGGACCTGCTCCAGACGCAGGTACAGGCGCAGATCATCCTCGCCAACACCTATCACCTCTACCTCCGGCCTGGCACCGAGCTGCTGAAAGAGGCCGGCGGCCTGCACCGGTTCATGGCCTGGAAAGGGCCGATCCTGACCGATTCAGGTGGCTACCAGATCTTTTCCCTCGCCGAGCGTCGCAAGCTCACGGAGGACGGCGCGCGGTTCCAGAGCCACATCGACGGCTCGTATCACCAGTTCACGCCCGAAAACGTGATGGACATGCAGCGGGCTATCGGGGCGGATATCATCATGGCATTCGACGAGTGCCCCCCCGGCGATGCGCCGGAAACCCACGTCCGCACCGCCCACGAGCGGACGTTACGCTGGGCCGAGCGGTGCCGGCGCCGCCTGGGCGAAACGGAACCGCTCTACGGGTACGATCAGGCGCTGTTTGCCATCGTCCAGGGTGGTATCTTCCCCGAGATCCGCCGCGAGTCGGCCGACCGGCTCATCGAGCTGGAGTGCCCGGGTTATGCGATCGGCGGTCTTTCCGTAGGCGAATCGGCCGAGCACATGTACGCCATGGTCGAGGTCGTCAACGAGCGCCTGCCGGCCCACAAGCCGCGGTACCTCATGGGCGTCGGCACGCCCGAGAATCTGCTTGAAAATATCGCCCGTGGGGTAGATATGTTCGATTGTGTCATGCCCACCCGCAATGGTCGCAACGGGATGTTGTTCACCACCGAGGGGATCATTAATATCCGCAATCTGAAGTGGCAGCGGGATTTTTCACCGGTGGACCCCGGGCTGGATCGGTATGCTTCGCGTACGTTTACGAAGGCGTATCTGCGGCATCTGTTCGTCGCGGGCGAGCTGCTCGGCCTGCAGTTGGCCTCACTCCAGAATCTCGCGTTTTACCTCTGGTTGATGAAAGAGGCCCGTCTCGCGATCCTTGAAGGACGCTTCCTCGGGTGGAAGCAAGACATTCTACCACGCATCACGCAACGCCGTTGACCCCGCCCCCCATGCCCCTGCGCCCCTTCCTCGTGCTGATCCTCGCCACGCTCCTGGTCGGGGCGTGTCGTCCGGCCGACCCGCCAGTGGTCGTCTATCTTCTTCGACACGCCGAAAAGGAGGTGCCGCCGGCCGATACGACGGACAACCCGCCGCTGGATCCAGCTGGTTTCGCGCGTGCGGAGGCCCTCGTGCGGGTGCTCGGCGACGCCGGCGTCACGCGGATCCTGAGCACGGACTACCAGCGCACGCGACAGACCGTGCAACCACTGGCTGATCGGTTGGGGCTGACGGTCGAGCTATACGATGGCCGCGCCCTCGCCGACGTCGCGGAGATGTTGCGCGGCGCCTCGGGACGCATCCTCGTATCCGGCCACAGCAACACCACCCCGGATCTGGTCGATCGCCTCGGCGGCGATCCGGGCTCGGTGATCGACGAACTGTCCGAATTCGACCGGCTATATGTCCTCCACCTCTCGCCCGACGGTACGACCACGATGCTCCTGCGATACGGAGAATAAGGACGCTCAGATGCGCACTTCGCCTATCTTCCTGAGCCGGCGCAGCAGCTCCGCGTACGGGATGTAGGGGCCGCCCGGCTCGGCGGAAAGCGCCGTCAGTTCCTTGGTGATCGTCTCGCGGAACGCATCGCTGGACAGCAGGTCGTCCAGATGTTCGCGCCAGACGTCCATCCGCTCGTTGATGTGGCGATGGACCATCGCAAACACCCGTTCCGCTTGCTCCTCGCTACCCGTTTCGAAGGTCTGGTCGATGGCGTGTTTGATGGCGTAACCCACTACCAGGATGTACGGCGCCGCGATGACACTGAGCGAGGAGAGGCTCACGGTGCTGGTGCCGAATAACATGATCCAGATGAGGGCGAAGCCGGCCAGCGTGCCGATGGCCACCGAAGTGCGCCGGCGGAGCGACTTACGGAGGTCCATCTCGACCGTGATCGGCGCCTTCACGCGCCACAGCTGCTTGCCGGAATCACGAATGGCTTCCTGCACCCGCTGGGCCAGGTATTGATCGGGGTTGAGGGGCGGCCCGACCGGTTTGTAGATCGGCTCTAGAAACGACGTCCCTTCTTTGTCCAGGAAGAGGGCCACGGGGGCGTCGTAGGGGGGATGTAACGAAGCCCTCCGTCGCGCAAGGTAATCGATCGGGTCGATGAGGCGGTCTCGGATCAGGGAGGAGATCCAGGGCACGGACCATTTGACGGCGCTTTTGAGCGCCAGCCGCCGGCCGTACTGGTTCCACGCCAGCTCCACCCGTCGTTGGACCGATTCCAGCGAGCGCTCCCACTGGTCGACGAGCTGTTCACGCAAGTGCTCGATGTCGTGCAAGATCTGCTTGTGCAGCCGCGGGAGCACGGCGTCGTAACATTTTTTAGTCAGCTCCGAGTTCCACCGTTCGATGAACGCTTCTTCCTGCATCCGGCAGAGGAACAGCGCCGGCGAGAGGCCATTTCCCGGTAAGTGCGGGGTCGGGATGCGGCGCGATTCGTCGCGCAGTCGTTCGTAGGTTTCCTCGAGCGGCATCAACACCGCCGACGCCTCGCCCGGGAGGAATCCATGCAGCGCCTTAAACGACAACGCGGCGCTGTCCAGCAGGCTGCGTCGTACGTGTAGCACCACCTCTTCCTTCCAGGCCGCCAGCTCGGATTCGGTTCGCTCGGCGAAGCGGGGCAGCCACACCTGGACGGATTGCCACAACTCGGCCGGATGAGGCGAGCCATCCCCGGCCGACCCTGGCTCAAAAATCGACGCCTCGACGGCCACCCGGGTGCTCGGCTGCTGGCCGCGCAGGAACGTCAGGTGATCGGTGGGCATCTCGGGTAACTTAAAAACGGCGGCCGGCGGCGTGTTAAGTGTCCAGCCGGACTTCAAGGGCACCGGTCCGTCCGAGCCGGGCCTCCACTGCGTGACGGGCCGGCTGTCGTACACCAGGTTGGCGAAGATCATCTGGCTCGTCTCGGCGATGTCGCGGAGGATCGACGCGCGCAGCGCCTCGATCGACGGCGGCGTTTCCGGCGTCTGGGCCAGCTGGGGCGGTGCGTGTAAGGGTTTTTCGAGCGCGACGGCCTGCTCCATGGCATACGACTTCAGCGCGCCGGCATAGTGCTGCACCCGCTCGGTCATCGCCAGGTCGAGGGTTTCGAGATGCACGTCGAGCTGGCGCTGGAAGGCGAAGTAGGCCCACCGGTTGGTCAACACACGGTCCACGAACGACTCGAACCGGCCCGACAGCGCATCGCCCATGGCCTCGACGAAGTGCGTCTGATTTTTCTGCCGCGTCGAGCGGGCACCAAGGAAAAACCGATTACGTAGTTCGCGATACAGGAGCGCGTTCGGGTCGTCGAATAGACTCTCCATCCGCACTGGAGACATCGTGCAGGGCACGACGAGGTCCAGCGCCGCGGCATAATTCGCGCGTGCGTCCTGGATCAGTTGCAGCCATTTGTTGCCGGGCACGGTGTCCATGTGCGTCAGTACGCCCATGGTGATGACCGGGAGGATCTTTGTCTGCTGCATGGAGCCGACGAGCAGCTGCGCCTTCTGCTCGGCGAGCCGGTCCGCCCGTAGCAGCCACAGGAGGCCGTCGGCTTGCCAGAAAAAGCGTTCGTTGAGTTCGTGCCCGTTACCCGCCGGCGCCTCGGCGAAGGCCACATCGAGTGGAAGCCCTGGGGCGTTCACGTGCCACACGATCCGGTCGATGGTGCCGCCGGCGATCGTGGCGTCGGGGCCGATTTCCTGCGTCAGCGCATGCGCTTCCCCGAGGGAAAGGATGGTTGGAACCGGGTCGTCCTGGAGGACGATTTCCGCCATTTCATGCGCGCCTTCTGGCCGGCGGTAGATATTCAACCACGGCATCGTCCGGCCGACAGGCGCCAGTTTGCGGCCCAGGAGCAGGTTGATGAGCGCGGATTTACCGGCGCCTTGTTCGCCCACCACAAACAGCATAAACGGCTGCCCCAACGATTCCTGCCGACGCGCGATCAGCCCGGCTTCCCGATGGAATCCAAATGCGGCCGCCGCCTCACGGAGTTTATGGTATTCGAGTGTATAGGAAGGGATTGGAGAAGCCATACTTCGAAGCGTCGTATAAACCGGTTCGGACGGCTACGTGGGAATGCCGTGCCCAACTCGACGACACGAAAAAAACGGCCCGAAAAGCCGTGCAAGGCCTTCCGGGCGCGGGGAGATCATCACACGGGGCGAAAAAAATTCCGTAATGCGGCAGCGCATTACGCATATCGGTCGAACAACCGCAGGAGAGGAATCCGCTGCGTGTCCTCGTTCAGGCGCGAGGACACGGGGACGTGAAAGTACTGGAGGCGCGAGGTTTTGTACCGGATGAGCGACTGCTGCGTGGCGCCGACTTCGATATCCAGTCGAGACGCCGGCTCCGTGGTTTCGGCCGGGGCTGCCTCGGAAGTCGTAGCTCTATCGGCGCGGTGCGGAGCGGCATCCGGCGCTGCGGCTGGTGCTGCCGATGGCGCCGCGGCCACGGCTCGCATGGCTTCGGTGGCCATCTGGTCCGCCTCGCGGGCTACCTTGCGATCCTGATTGGAAGGCTCCTCGGGCGCGAGGGCGGCACGTTTGATGATCCGCGCTTTTTCAAGCGTGGCGCGGGGATTGTCCGGCACCGCGCTGGTGTCGATGTCCACACTACCACCGACGGCGTAGCGCTTACCGTCCGGGCCTGTCTGATATTCGTAGTGTGGGCTGCTGGCGTAGCGACCGCCGGCCCGGAAGTGGGCCTCCTCATGACGGCGTACTTCCTCATCGCGTTTCTTCAGGTCGTCTACCTGCTGGCGCTCTTCCACGGTCAATTCGCGGTCTATCCCCGCACCCGTCGCCTCGCCCTGCGCGGCGTTGTGCTCGTCCGCGGTCTGGCCGGCTTCGATCGGGATCTCCGGACGCTCGCGGGGTTTTCGGAAGAGGACCACTTCGTCCGAAGCGCCGGCATGGATGCGTTCTTCGTTGGATGCATCGACGGCTTCGGGCCGTGGTGCTGGCTGGCCGCCGGCCGCCGCCTGTAAGGCAGGGGCCAGATACCTGGCGTCGGTTATCGTCGCGTAATCGGAGCCTATCATGGTAGATACAGGCCTTGCCCTGGTTTTCGAATAGCGTTAGGTCATGTCTTGGGCTGTTGAGCGAAAGGGCCTCGGAGGATCTTTGTAATCGTATCGGCGCCTCAGGCGCCGGCTAAATGCGCGGAGCTCCGTTTTATATGGCGACGGCCCAGCCATGCCGAACTCGCCCGATGGTTGCTCGTTTTACCATGCCCTGGCCGGTAGCTGTTCAGCGGGGAGGTATCCGTGACGGCGTTGCTCCGGCCCCTCGTTTGTATCGTTTAACCGACCCATATCATGCAGCAGCCTCCACAACAGAACCAGGAATGGTGGGATCGTTTTCAGGCGCTACTGGATGAAAAAGTAGCATGGCCGAACGAGTATATGTTCAAGTTCATCGTCCCAAGCGCTGGCGTGGACGACGTCCGCGCCCTGTTCGGCCAAGAACAGCCCATCGAATTGCGTCCATCGAGTAAGGGGAACTACGTGAGTGTGACAACGCTCATTCGGGTGGCCACCAGCGCCGAAGTCATCGACGTCTATACCCGCGCCGCCCGGATCGAAAAAATCATCCTTTTATAGCGCCGGCTCGGGGACCGCGAGAGCCGGCAAGAGGCGGTCAAGGAGCCTGGCGAGGTGTTGCGACGCGATGCGCGCCTGGGCGCGGGACCGAACGGTTCCGGTGCACTGAAGAGGAATGGTCACTGGATTGATTTTCGATGCCCTATAGCCACACTGATGCCGGCGACGATCGCGCCGGCGGCGATGAGGGCGAGGGCGGCGTTGAGGGTGACCATGGCGACGATCGGCGTCCACGCGACGAGGAAGCTTGCGAACAGGAAGAGCCAGGGCACGACCGCGAGGCCGATGCCGGCAATCTCGAAGAACGAGTGACGGATGCCTGGGCCCAGGAGGATTCCGGTGTGGTCGGGCCGGCCCTCCGCATCCCGCGGCGGATTTTTGTAGCTATGTGATCCATGCAGGATCATCGAAAATAGATCCGACATCACCCGTTCGTGCTTGAAGTACCCGGAGTGGCTCGGGCCCGGCAGGCCGAGGAAGTAGTTGGAGACCTGTACGTTATCCACCATCAACAACGGCGCGTGGCGCGATGAGGCGCTCTCGATGGACGCGCTGATGATATCGGCCCGGTCCCAGAAGTTTACCCAGTGGATGTTCGGCTTCCGGTTTTTGGCGAACGGCACGATCCCGATATCCCCGCGGATGTCGTCGACTACCCGGTTATAGCGGTGGTATTTGCCGATGTGACTCTCGAAAAAATAATGGATCTTGTCGATCGGGCTCGCGAGGGTAACGAAGTGGTCGATGCAATCCAGCCGGAGTTCCGCATCGAATGGGTCCTCGGTGTTGATGGATCGGTTGATGCGCCCCAGCTCGAGCAGGCAATCATACGCGATGGCCGATCCGAGGCTGTGCCCGACGACAACGATGCGCCCGCAAGCAGGATCGCCGAGGACGTGCCTCATGAGCTGGACTCCGCGCTCGAGGATGTCTGACCGAGTCTTGTGTTTGTCGTCCGTTTCCTCGTAGGTGGTCCAGAGCTGGACGTCGCCAAGGTAATCTCTCAAGAATCGGCGCATCGCGAGGCCGGTCGCCACCAGCAGCCCGAGCGACAGGATAGGCGGCGGGGCGTACGGGACGAGGTCGATCAAGTACTTGAGCGGAGATGCGGAGAGATAGGGATCCAGGAAATCGACACGTAGCAGGGAGATGTCTTCGCCCAGGGTGGCGATGGTCCGCAGGAGGCTCCCGATGACGGCCGTGATCATGATGACGAGGGCCAGAAGGATGGTGAGGAGGGTCATCATGTTGTAGAGTTCTCCGATCACGTACCCTCGGCGCCAGCGCAGCGCCAGGGCTGTACGGCGGGCGCTTTTTTCGTCGTTGTCTGTGGCCGTCAGCCAGGTAAGAAACGTCCGGAAGTTTCCTTTCTCGTATTCGCGTCGCGTATCCGGTCTCTCGAAGGCGTCGTACTGGCTGAGAATGTCCTGGTACTCCGCGTCGGAAAACGCCGGCTTTTTGGCGTGCCGGTCCGTTTGCCACAGGGCATACAACGCGGCGCGGCGGAGCCTATCGCGGTCTCGCCAGGAAGAGAACAGGGCCAGCAGGGGAGTCTTGAATTGGTATACTAACCACTTGACGACGGATCGGGCGGAGGACTTGCCGGCAGCCAGTGGGGCCCAGTAGGCTTCATAAAAACGGTACACCGTGGTGAACCCCGCCGGCTGGACGGCGCCCCGGTCGTAATACGCGCGAATGTACGAGACCCGCTCATCCGTTTGGGTACGGCTGGGTTCGAGCCGTGCTTCGATGTCGGTGAGCTTGTTTACGGGGATGCCGGCCATCTCAGTGCCCCGCCGGACGTACGCAATCCGGTCCAGCGCATCCACCAGACGCGAGATCTCCTCGTATCGACGCTGGGCGCCCATGCCGTGAAAGTAGACGATGGCCGTGTACTGCTTGTCCTTCGGCTTCTCCTCGGGCGAAATGCTCGCTGCCAGCGTCGGGGCTGGGATGGGGTCAGACGCAGTGTCCGCGACGGCTTTTCTGCGCGAGCGCCGGGGCTTTGGAGTTTCAGGCATGGGCGTGGAAGGTGGGTCGGCGATTGAAGATAACAGAAACGACCAGGACATCTTATGTGGAGACGCTCCTGTGGAGCGTCTCATGATAATCGCATGCGTTCTTTTGGTGTTTGGAATTCGGAAACCTTGCTGAGACGTTCCAGAGGAGCGTCTCTACCGAGTCGGAACATGCGGAGCGCCACGGCGAAAACGTCGCGTACCGCACTATCGACTATGTCCTTTGTGTCACGATCGTTTAGAATCCACCGACTGCGACGACAATGCTAGGAGTGCAGGGCGGATCATCGCCCCGCACAGGAAGTACAGAAGCCCATATCCTCGCCAGGCTGCCTGTTTCTGTTGCCATCAACCGGAGCCGACGTGACACATCGATCCTATTCGTTTCGCACCGTATCGGCCATCGTTCGATACAGCCCACTGTGGTTTGTGGCGCTCGCCACAGCCGCCTGTCTACGTTTCGATCCGCCCGCGATCTCCTCCGTAATCGCCGATCAATCCCAGCGGTATCCTCAGATGCAGGTGCGGGACTGGTACAAGCTCCTTCACCAGGCCGCCATGGGCAGCGCCCACCTCGGCGCCGACAGCAGCGCCATCTATAACTACCTGCTTCACGAATGGAACGCACTGGACCGCGTTCGGCCGAGCGAGGCGATGGTTGAATTCATCTCTCCGGATAGCCAGATGGTACGGCTGAACTTGCGGCCGTACAAGGCGGCGGGCGGCACGCCGGCCGAGGTCTACCGCATGATGACCGTCTCCTGGGCCTCCTTCCGCCCGTCGACCGCTCACCTCGAGGAATACATGGGACAGCTCGCCTTCATGGCCAAGCGCGGAGACGTGTGGCTGAACGCCGACGCCCTCGCCGCGCTTCTCGAGGAACAGCGCGCGCGCGACTACCCGGCCGCCCACCACTCGGAAACGTACGAGCGGGTGTACCGGCCGGCCTATCGCGTCGTCCTACGCTCCACGCTCACCATTCCACCTGGCTCAACACCCTGACGCCGGCCTCGGAGTTGAAGTAACTCAGGTGGTGACACGGCGCATCGCGGATGACGGGCGCGGGCGTACGCGTGGCGCTCACCTGTTTGATGCTCGCCACGCTTACGGCGATGTCGTTCGGCGCACCGTCGAACAGGGCGCTGGCCGTCTTGCTATGGCCCACCTTCACCAGGAATTTCTTCAAGAACCCACGCTGCTCGGTTTCCGAAACCTGGCCCATGTCGCCGGCGACGATCGAATACCGGATGCCCGGGTTGGCGCTGGCGTCGTTGAGGAGGGCGAGGAAGGTGGACGACGGGTTCATCTGCTCGAGGGTCGGGGTGATCTGTTCGCTGCCCTCCAGCACGTTGTGCAGGCTGTTGACGAAGGAGCCCAGGAACGGAATGACGGATGGCACGAAGTTGACGACGAGTCCGGTCACCCGCTTCATCGCCTCCCGCGCCTGCCCGAACTCGCCAAACGGCGATCCACCATTCGGGGTGCCGGCCATCACGAGGTGGTCGACAAACGTGTGCCCACCCAACCGCTCGATGAAACAGCGTGACACGAGGCCGCCCATCGAGTGGGCCAGGATCGTCAGTTTCTTCCCGTCGTCCGGGCCGAAACCGGCATCCTCAAGCTGCTTTTTCAGCGTGAGGGCGGTCTCCTCGATCGGGGTGTTGAGGTTCTCGTAGTCGTACGTGAGGATCGTGTCGAACTTCGTCTGTAGCCCGCCGGCGATGTCGGCAAGGCCGGGGACGATCGTCTTCGTGTCGCCGATGATGCCGTGGATGACCAGCAGGATATTTTTCGCCTCCTGGACCTGCGTTTTGGCGCCTTTCGGGATGATCTCAAGCCCATCGGCGGTCGTCTTCACCCAGCCCAGCCTGTTGATGTTTGCGACGTCGCGCGCCAGATACGCCTTGAAGAAGTAGAGCTTGAGCGCCTTCCCCAGGCTGCGGCGGTTGGTGGTGGCCTCCGGGATCTCGTCGATCCGGATGCGGGCCGCGCCGTCGGGGGTACGCTCGGAGTCCCCCACGAGGACGAACTGCTCGCCGTCGAACGCCAGCGGGAGGAGCACCTCGTTTTCGTCGAGGTCCGCCTGCATCGTCATCATGAGCGGGTTCTCGGCCAGGCCAGCGTCCCCATCGATGTCGGTCAATTCCAGCACATGCGCCGGCGCGGCATCACCCCGGGTGCGGCCGGGAGAGAATAAGCTCAGGCCGGCGCGCTCGAGGACGTCATAATAAGCCCCATCACTCGTGGCGCCGCGAGTGCCCGTGGACACCGCGGTAGTGTTCACTTTTGCTTTGATCGACGGGTGCGGGTCGATCGTCAGCTTGAGCGCCTCCACCGGCACCGGCGCCTCGCCGACGGCCTTGTTCTGGCGGACGATCTTAACGCGCCAGGTCTTCGTGAACCAGTCGTTGGTCGGTTCGAGCTTTTTGTCCTCGTGCCGGCGCTCGCCGCGTGTGGCGACGAGGTAGTTGCCCAGCTCGAACCCGTCCATCGTCAGCAGCTGGTCGTCGATTCGCTCCGTACTCACGATGAGTTTGTACCAGACGGTTTCTTCGTTCAGGCCGGCGTCCAGGAAGAGCGATCCCTGGTCGAGCACGGAAAACTCCTGGCCCGGTGGGATGGGCTCGTTGGCGTTCTGCCGGATCTTGAACTCCCGCGAGAAATAAAGCAGCAGAGCGTACAGCGGCTGGCTGGTGCGGTTGCGGATGAGGAAGCGGGTGGGGATGTCGTACGATTCGTCGTCGACGCCGTCCGGAGCCTTGTAGGTGACCACCACCTCGTTGTCATTGTACAGTTTGTTGGACTGGCCGATTTCGAGCACCCGCTCCTTCTTGTCGGGAAATGGCCGGCCGGCGGCATCGGTGAGGCCGATCTCGTAGACATTCGCGCCCTGCTCGGGTCCGTCTGCATACCGGATCTCTACCTTCGAGGTGTCAAGACGGGTGCTGGTGTTGTGCAGCCGGAGAGCGCGTTCCCACTGGATGACCGGCTGGAGCACGGCCGTTAGCATCGCGCCGGCTTCGCCATACCCCTTTACGCCCTGGACAAACAGGCCGGTATCCCGCTGGATGAGGCGGTATTCGCCGTCACGGGCCGTGATCATGTACCGTGTGCCTTCCGCGGCATCGACGAACGTGGCGCCGATCGACGGGTCGAGTGCTTTTTTCAGGGCGGCGACCTGCGCCTTCGGGCCTTCGATGTATACGGGCTCCGGGGGGATGGGCAGGCTGGTGATCGAGGCTTTGAACTGAGCGGCGGGATTGCCGGCCAGCGCCGCCGGCATGGCAATGGCGCTTTTCTGGATGCCGACCTGCGTAGTGCGTGTCTGGCCGACGACCTTGCCGGCGTCGTTGTAAAGCGTCAGCTCGGCCGGCTTATCGGCGTCGCTCGGCAGGTTGTGCACGGCTCCGCACTCCACCATCCAGGCCTGGTCGCGCGTGTCAAAAAAGACGAGGTGCCGCTTCTGACGCATCACTTTCGAGCCGAGGAAAGTCGTGTAGGCATTGAAGTGGTCGTACGTCTCGAACTGAGGATCTTGCTTTTTCTGGTCGCGCATCGTCGCGCGGGTGCGGGAGAAGAGTTCGGCGTAGCTGAGGTCGACCCCATGCTGCGTAAATACCTGCTGGAGCGAATAGGAGAAGAGCCCGCGCCGTTTTTCCTCGTGGGCGGACTGCGTGCGGTCGCAGGCGGCCAGCAGAATGTGTTTGGTCTTGGGGATCGCCAGCTCGCCGCGCTTGAGCGCGCCGGCGTATTCGATACGGAGGGTGTCGCTGTGCAGGTAGGACTCTAGCGGCCGTTCGTCCTCCATCGTCAGCGTGGCGCGGATGAGGGCGCCCTCCACCTCGGCGGCGCCGCGGGTGGCTGAGCCGGAATGGCAGCAGTCCAGGATGACGGCGATGTGGGGGTTGTTGCGCTCGACCTCCTTGAGCAGGAGCGCGATTTCCTTGTCGCCCAGGTCGTACGCGTCGGGTTTGCTGCGGCTGTTGTAACAGACGAATCCCTCGTCGTACCCGTCCGGGAAATAGGTCGTGAACGCGCCGGCGGCTTTCCAGCGGGCGCCGTGGCCGGCGTACACCAGGAGCGCCACGTCGTCCTTGCCGGCCTGGCCGAGGTGCTTTCGGAACTGGTCGATCAGGTTCTCGCGCGTGGCGTCGGCATCGGTCAGCTTGACGAGCGCGAGCTCGTTCGGGTAGTTGGTTTTGAGGAGATCCTCGTAGAAGGCGATGTCGTCGAGACACCCTTTCAGGTTGACGGCGGCATTCTGCGAATAGTCGTTGATGCCGGCGAGCAGCGCGTAGATTCGGGCCATGGGTCTGAACGATCCGGGTGAATGTGGGATGAACCGGTGGCGCAAAGTAGGGACGTGTTTCCGCAATTGCGACCGGTGGGCGCACTCGAATCACATCCTTTCGATGCCGGCGGGCTCATCCGACTGGCGGTATCGATCGTAACCGTTACTCAAAACGGCGGCAGCGGCTCGCCGTGGGAGCGCACCCAGGTAGCATGGAGTTGCTGGAGCCGGCGGGTCATGGGGCCCACGTCGCCCGCGCCGATGCGCCGGCCATCCACCTCCAGCACTGGCGTGAGCTCGCCCATCGAACCTGTGGTGAACATCTCATCGGCTGTGTAAACCTCCGTCATCGAGATGTTTTTTTCGCGGGCGGGGATGTCGTTGAGCCGGCACAGGTCCAGCACCAACGCCCGCGTGATGCCGGGCAGACAGGCGTCCGGGTTGGGGGTGAGGACGACACCTTTTTTGACGATAAAGATGTTCGTCGCGTTGGTCTCGGAGACGAACCCATAGAGATCGAGCATGACGGCGTCGTCGACGCCGGCGAAGTTGGCTTCGATTTTCGCGAGGATGTTATTAATGAGGTTGTTGTGGTGGATCTTCGAGTCGATGCTCGACGGGCTGTTGCGGCGGATCGACGAGGTGATGAGCCGGATGCCGGCGGAACTGTACACGGGCGGCTTCCACTCGGCCAGGACGATCAGTGTCGGGCCGTACGGGTTGTTTGTCGGGCTCATGCCGGAGGTCACCTTCTTCCCCCGCGTGAGCGTCATCCGAATGTGCGCGCCGTCGCGCATGCCGTTGGCCTTGAGGGTATCAAACAGCGCCTGCTTCACCTGGTCGCGGGAAGGGACCTGTGTAAACGCCATCGCGTGCGCCGAGGCAAACAGGCGGTCGAGGTGGGCGTCGAGCTCTGAAATCCTACCGTCGTACACGCGCAGGCCCTCCCAGACGGCGTCGCCGCCCTGGACGGAGCTGTCGAACACGGAGACCTTCGCCTCCTCGCGAGGGTACAGGCGGTCGCCGACGTAGATGAAGATGTGTTCGTTACGGGGATCGGGTATGGTTGGCATATGGGGATTCAGGGTCGTATGGCGCGGGCCAGGAGGCGTTCGTAATGCGGCCGGCATTCGTCCAGCAGGGGTTTCAGTCGGGCCGGGAAAGGGTCGCTTTTTTCGCTGTACGGCGCAAAGGTAGTGGATTGGTGGACGTTATGGTACCAGTGGGGCGCCCAGACACCGTCTTCGGGTTTGGGTCCTGCCGGCCAGGCGAGCATCTCCTCGATAAACGGGAGGCCGATCTGCCGGCAGAGCGCCTGGAGGACGCCGCGGGGATCCAGCAGCAATTCGCGCGCTTCAAGGATGGCTGGCTCCTGGCCCCGGGCCAGCAGGTCGTCCAGCAACGCCGTCTGCCGTCCGAGGCCGGTGTCGCGCAGCGTCGGCTCCGGGATCTGGTTGATCAACGAAGGCAGCATCTGCGCGGGGTCGCGGACGAGCATGATGTTCGTCGTGTGGTCCAGAAACCCGAGATCCAGCTCCACCAGGTGGTGGGCCATGTGTTTGAGGAAGGCGTTCGGGCGGTCGTAGGCGCCGTACACGACTTCCTGGATCACGCGTTCCCCGTCGTTATCCATGCCGGCGAGCACGTCGTTTCCGCCGGGATGTTCGGCTTTCGAGACGCGCAGGTAGTGGGCATACAGCGGTTCGTCGACCACACGGGTGTCCGGTCGCTGGCGGAACGCGTACATCAGCGCCGTCGACACATTACGCGGGCCGGACCAGAGGCAGAGGATTCGGGCGCTGGGTGTGGGCATTTTTGTTGGATACTGTCGGGGTGTATCGTCGGTGTGGTCATGAACCCGTTCATCGAACATACGCCACCGTCGCCGGCCCGTCGGGCATAGCGCAAATCCGGGCGTCGGGGCCATACCTTTCGATCAATTCCGCCACCGTCCGTCCGACATCCCGGCAAGGCGTGAATAGGGCGCGGCGGATCTGGTCGTCCGACAACCCCTCGCTGTACACGAAGACCTCGGCGCGGAGCTGGACCTGGGCCTGGACCTGCACCTGCCACTGGTCCTGCTCGCCGAAGCCCGGGCGCGCCAGCATGTCAAGCACCGCCTGCGGCGAGCCGGCTTCGGCCAGCAGCGCGGCGTATCGTCCGTGGTCCGGTAAGCCGTCCTGGCAGGCGGCGCACATGATGATCGCGCCCCCTTCACGTACGATGCGGTTGGCGGCGCTCATGCCTTTCACCGTCTGGTACAGGTTCTGGTCGAGCGGATAGCCGCTGTTGCTCACAACTACAACGTCGTAGGGTGCATCTACGCCCACCATGACATGGTCTCGCACAAAAGCCCGGCCGGCGGCGTGGGCCTCCAATAGCTCGCCGGCGAAGACACCCGTGATGTCATGCGCCGGGTTGATGGCGACATTCACCAGGAATGCCGGCATCGTCATCAGCGCGGCCTCGCGCATCTCCTCCCAGATCGGGTTGCCGTCGATGACGCCCCAGGTGGCGTTGGGGTGGGCGATCATGTCGCGACCGTGGTTCGACAGTACGCTTTCCTGCCCGGCCAGCGCCGGCAGCACGGCCTTCGGACCACCGCTGAAGCCGGCGAAAAAGTGGGGCTCGATGAAGCCGGTGTAGACGCGAAAGTCAGCCTCCATCATCGTCCGGTTGAGGCGGACCGGGTTGCCGCGGACGGTGACGCCCACCGGCACGAGGCCGGCGTCGTCGAAGGCGTTGTGCTGGGCGCAGCGGTAGCGGTCCACGATGCCGTCGCCGAGCATGGCGCGGAGTTCGGCCTCGGTCTGTTGCCGGTGGGTGCCGAGCGCGTTGAGGAGGGTGATGTCCTCACGGCGGACGCCGGCGGACGCCAGTTCTTCAAGCACCACGGGCAGGATCCGGTCGTTGGGGACAGGGCGGGTGATGTCGCTGTGAGTGACCACCACGCGATCCCCCCGGCGTACGCGGGCGACGAGAGGGGCGGAGCCGATGGGTTCGCGCAGTGCGGCGCGGAGGGCGGCCGGCTCATCGGCAAGGCCGGCGACCGGGCTGGCGCGGAGCACATCGGTCGACGCGGGGAGGTCGATCTCCAACCCGGTGCGTCCGTAGGCGAGCGTGATTTTCATGCGAGGCATTTGGGCGGTCTGAGCGGTCGCCTTACTTTTCGAGCCGGTTTAGCGGCGGCATTCCGCGCAGCTTCTTGACGGCGGTTCTGGCCGGCCCCAATATAACGATGCCGAGGTCTCCAATTTTGCAGTCCTTCGTACCCGCCAGGCTCAGCCTGATGATGTTTCTACAGTTCTTCATCTGGGGCGCGTGGTACGTCACGGTGGGCAACTACATGGCGGCGAACGGGCTTTCGCACGTCATCCACTGGGCCTACACGGTCGGGCCGGTTTCGGCGCTCATCTCCCCCTTCGTGCTAGGCAACCTGGCGGATCGCTACGTGGCCACCGAACGGGTGCTGGCGGTGCTCAACCTCGTCGGGGGCGCGGCTATGCTCGGGGCAGCGCTGGTGGGCGGGTCCTCGGCGCCGGCATTTATCGGGTTGTTGTTCGTCCACACCTTCTGCTTCTTCCCCACGCCCGGCCTGGCCAACGCGCTCATCTTCCATCACGTGTCGGACTCGGAGCGCCTCTATCCGCTCATTCGGGTGTTCGGGTCGATGGGGTGGATCATCGCCGGCGTGCTGGTGAGCCTGGTGCTCGGGGCCGACGAGACGCCCATCCCGATGTATCTGGCCGGGGGCACGGCCGTCGCTATGGGGCTTTATTGTTTTACGTTGCCGCACACGCCTCCCAAGGGATCACGGGTCGATGTGACGTGGCGGCAGCGCCTCGGGCTGGACGCGTTTGATTTGCTCAAGCGCCGGCCGTTTCTGGTGTTCGTGCTCTGCGAACTGCTCATCTCGATTCCGCTGTCCACCTACTATGCCTATGCGCCGGTGTTTGTCAACGCCGCGGGCGTGGAGAACCCGGGCTTTCAGATGTCCTTTGGCCAGGTGAGCGAGGTCCTCTTCATGCTTTTTATGCCGTGGGTGCTTGTACGGCTGGGCGTGAAGCGGATGATGGTGGTGGGGTTCGTGGCGTGGTTGTTTCGGTTCGCATTGATGTCGCTCGCCGCTTACCACGCCGGCAGCTACGCGTTTATCCTCGCCGGAATCCTGTTGCACGGCATCTGCTTCGACTTCGTCTACATCGCCGGCGAGATCTTCGTTAACCGCCAGGTGACCCCCGAAAAGCGCGGTCAGGCGCAGGGGCTGCTGGTCATGATGCGGTCCGGCGTCGGGATGATGATCGGTGCGCAGATCTCGGGCATCATGTTCAACCGGTTGTTCATCGGCGAACTGACGGACATGACGGGGTGGGTCACGTTCTGGATGATCCCCGGCGTGATCGCGGTGGCCATCCTGGTCATCTTTCTCGTATTTTTTCGCGACGAAGGAGACGGCACATGGGGGAGAACAGGCGGTCAGCCGGCGCCGGCTGCTCGGGTATCCGAGACGTTATAGGCTATCGCTGACCCGTTCCCAGCGATAGGCCGCCAGCCGTTCAGGCCGGCCGTAGAAGCTGGCCTCCAGCGCCGGCTCGACTTCCGTCCGCCAGATGGCTTCGAGATGGTCGGCCAGATCCGTACGCATGAAGCTGGAGATACCCAGCTTGCGGTCCGGGTCGGCGATCTCGCTGTTCAGTCGTTCGAGCATGGCGACCAGCGGGCCGGCCGGGAAGCCGGTGCGGGTGAGGTACCGCTCGAGCACATCCAGCCGTGGGGGGAGGTCGATGAAGGCGAATCGCCGGTGCACGATCGGGTCGATCGCCGGCCCCGCCAGCGCGTTCATCGTGCCAATCACGAGGGCGTTTTCGGGGACACGGAGGGTGGCGCCGGCCGCCAGCGTGATCGTGTCGTCGCGGTATTCGAGCAGGTATACCAGCTCTCCGAAGACACGGCTCAGGTCGGCGCGGTTGATCTCGTCGATCACCATCACACAGTCCCCCGAGCGCCGAGCCACGCGTTCGCAGAAGAGCGGGAAGCGCCCCAGGACCGGCAGGGATGCGTCGTTCCCGGCACCAGTGAACGGCCCGACAAAGTCCTCGTACCCGTAGCTGGGGTGAAACTGGACGGTTTCTGCAAACCCGTCGCCGGATTCAGCCAACACGCGGGCCAGATGGCGCGCGAGATAGGTCTTGCCGGCGCCCGGAGGTCCGCTGATGATCACCTGTCTCTTCCGGCGAATTGTCGCGATCCAACCCCGCAGTTCGGCGACGCTGTAGCCCGTCATCTCGGCGCATTCCACCAGAGGGTCGGGCAGGATGACCGGCGGCGTGAGGTCGTAGCGTTCGACCTCGGCCGGCTCCTCTACGGATGCGTCGGCCGGCGGCGTGAGGGGTTCGAGTACGGTTTCGATGATCGGGTCGAGCACGGTGACAACCTCCGCGTCGTCCGTGTCGAGATCGTCCGTGTCGTCGACGTACGTATGAGGGAGATAGATCGGTTCGGCGACCTTTTCCAGCACCGTTTCCGAAGCTGCATCCGACACCGCATCCGACACCGCATCCGACACCGATTCGGAATCCAGGGCGGTGGCGGACTCAGGCACGACGTCTTCCACCGGACCCTCGTTCGATTGGGTGACCGATGCGTAAAGCGTGTCGTCAATCAATTCGGCAACCGATTCGGGCTCCCTTTCGGCGACCATTTCGACGTCGATTTCCGTAACGGGCGGTTCGATGTCGGCCAACTGACTGGCCGAGTCGCCGGCAGGATCCGTAGGTGCGGATTCGATGGACGGTGTGGCGCTGTTCATCGTGCGCAGCACCTCGGGGATATCGTCGACGCCGGCGCTGGCCGCATCGCCGAAGCCGAAGTCGTCATCATGCGCATCGTGCGGGTCGTCCTGGCCCGCATCGAATGTCGATCCGAAGTCGACCTCATACCCCGTGTCGTACCCCGCATCGAAGTCGGCATCGAAGCCCGCTTCGAAACCCGCTTGATATCCTTCGGGCGTGGCGGCGTCGTGGCCGGCAGCATTGGCTTCAAGCAGTCGATCGATGGCGCGCGCCTCTTCGGCGAGGGCCTGCGCATCGCTCTCCGTCAGGGGCGGTGGCGCCTGTTCGTCGATGGCCTGGGCTTCGGCGAGGAGGTCGTTTGTCCATGAACCATCGCTAGAGCCTTCGGCATGCTGTTCGGGCTCGGACCGTTCGATAGACGTGGGTTCCGGATCCGCCTCGTCGTCTTCCCGCCTGAGCGCCGTCCCTTCGGTTTCGACGGGACGCACGTCGGGTGTAGTCCACTCTGCCGCGGACGACTCTGTAGAGGCCGGTTCGTCTGCGATGGACGGCGTGACGGGCATCGTCCAGTCGTCTGCGGGTGAGTCAATTTCTACGATGATTTCGGTCTCGTCGAGGGTATCGACCGTCTGCATCGGTGGCGGCCCAGCGGGGGGTTCGGGTTCGTCACGTTGGGCGTGATCGACGGCCGGCGCCTCCGGTTCGGGGCGTGTGTCTTCCGGTCCGTTCGGGGCCGCGTGTTGGGTTAGCGCGTCAACGGCAGGCTCCTGCCGCATCGGACCGCCGTCGCCGGACAGCGGGGTGTCGACTGCCGGGAGGTCGATGTTCTTTTTGGGCCCCGCTTTACGCGGGCCGTGATGGGCGATGAACCACGAGCAGAAGATGGCAAAGAGATCGGTGTTCTGGATGCTCTTGAAGCCGAAGGCATTGGCGCCGGAGTGGAGATAACGGACGAGGGCCTGGCCGGCGTCGTTGATGTCCGGGTAGTGTTCAATCTGGCCGGTATAGCTGGTTCCGCTAAAAAAATTGATTGTCGATACCGTGTCCTCCGTGGCGAGGAGGAACGAGCCCGGCTTGAGGGCGTGCAGCATCGGCGACACATGCCGGCTCTGGAACGGAGCGGCCTGCGCGTGGAGCCTGAACCGTTCGATATACGAGGTGATGGTGCGGGGGTTGTACACACACTGCCGCGTGAGTTCGAGGAGCGCGATGGCGGCCTGTTCGCGTTCCACCGACGACAGACGAGCGAGGCCGTTGAGGGCGTCGTCCATGGCCGGCATCGGATGGACCCAGGCGCCACTGGCGACATGCTCCCGGCGGTCGGCGTGTGGGAGCAAATGGAGGAACACCCGTTCGGTGACGATTTCGCCGAGTTCGTGTTCAGCGACGACATGCGCGAAGTGTTGCTCCGCCTGTTCGCGCGCCCGGGCGAAAGCCGCCGCCATGGCGATGCCGTTGGGAGACGTCATAAACGTCTCGAGGAACGTCCGGTAATGCTGGTCGAGCGGCGTTGCCGGCCGATTTCCGTTCGGTAGCGTCGGCTGCGGTTCGCTGGTACGCGTGGGCGCCGCCTGGGCGAGTGGATTGGAGGGGTGGAGCACCGTGGCGTCCGCATCCTCCGTCTCCTGCTCTGTCCATAACTCCACGGGCTCCGGGGCGGGCGGTTCGCCGGCGGCGACCGCCGGCGCAGGCCGGCTTGCCGGCTGGCTCATCGCGGCGCAGACACGGATCAGGCTTTGAATGTCAAGCATGTCATGCGGGCGGTATTCAGCCAGCGCATGTTTCAACCCGTGCGCAAACTCCTTCACCGCGACGTACGTCTCGGGCGACGGTTTGCCGAGGTAGGGAGAGAGCCCGATATACTTGAGGAACCACTCGGTCGGCTGGGGCTCCACGAAGAAGTCGGTGCGCGGATTCGAGAAAAAGAGCAGGTAGGTCGGAAAGGTCCAGCTGTTCGGCAGTTCGTGGTCCTCCACATAGCGGAGATACGCCCCCAGACGCTCCTGGGCGGACTCCGTGCCGTGGAGCAGGTGGTAGATCTGGGCGCAGAACACCGGCTTGTCTAGCGTGGGCACGTAGAGGATTTCGAGATCCCCATGTTCGGTGCCGGGGCGGTCGAGCAGGTTGGTTGCCTTACCGAGGCGTTCTAGCCGATCGATGAACGCTTCGGTTTCGCGGGTGACGAGCATGTGGGCGAGGGTGCTCTCGCTCAGCAGGGCCGTCGCTTTTTTTACCGTCAGACGCCGGGTGTTGATTTCGTCTCGGAGGAATGGGCGGTGTTCAAACGAATCCCACTCCGGGTATTTGCGGCGGATGAGGTCGATGACCTGCGATTTTTGATCGATAGTGATGCTCATGTATCAATAATATCCAAAGCGACAATCCCCGGGCCTACGGATGCTATCATTGCAGTCCGGCCAGGTTTCGGAGCGATTCGTGGGTGTCGGGCGCGATTTCACGGATCGGAGCCCCCGAGGCCGCAGGGGCCCGTCGAAAGCGTAGCGTAATTGCGGGTAACATTGGCAAACCCTGTGCCGCAACGCCCGGTGGTCAGGCACTTTTACGACGCTCTTTTTACAACGAGGAGGGTCATGTCGTCGACTGGGGGGGCATCGCCTACGTGCGCGGCAACGGCGGCGATCAGGCGATCCGCGATGGTACGGGCCGGCAGGGAGCGGGTTTCTCGTAGGGTGTCCGCGATGCGGTCTTCGCCGAACTGGACGTGGGCGGCGTCCCATGCCTCATTTAGCCCGTCGGAGTAGAGCAGGAGGATATCGCCGGATGTAAAGCGGAGGTCGCCTTCGGGAAAGGGGAGGCTGGCGGTGAACCCCAGCATGGGGCCGGCGCGCTCCAGTCGTTCGATACGGCCATCGGCCCGGCACATGAGCGGGCGGTTATGGCCGGCATTGGCGTAATGCAGCGTGTGGCTGGAGGGGTCCAGCAGGGCATAGACGAGGGTGACGAACGAACCCTTGCGATTGCGGTCGCACACGACGCGGTTGATGCGGGTGATGCATTCGGAGCTGGTGGCGCTCCAGGGTGCGAGGCTGCGCAGGGTGGCCTGTACGTTGGCCATGAGCAGCGACGCCGGCAGCCCTTTGCCGGACGCGTCGCCCACGCAGAGGCCCACGCGACCGCCGTCGAGCGCCAGGGCATCGTAATAATCGCCGCCTACCTGCTGGGCGGCTACGCTGGTGCCGGCGAGTTCGTATCCTGCGATGTCGGGCAGGTGCTGTGGAAACAGGGACGTCTGGATTTCGGTCGCGAGCCGTAACTCTTCCTGCATCCCATGCAGGGCGCGCTCCTCCTGTTGGAGACGGGCGTTTTCGAGGACCTGGGCAGACTGCGTCGCGATGATCGCCAGCAGCCGTTGGTCGTCCTCGGTGAACTGCACATCCGGCCCCATCTTGTTGTACACACTCAGCAGGCCGATCAAACCGGAGCGGATCAGGAGGGGGACGCTGAGGAGCGTACGGATATCGGGGTTCCAGACGGCGCCGGCGAATCGCGTGTCCGTACGCGGCTCGTTTATGATGATCGGCTTCTTGTGGATCATCATCCATCCGAGGAGGCTGTCGTTCAGACGGATCGAGTCGCGACGGAGCAGGCTATCCTCCGTGCGAACCAACGTCCGGGTGGTCCGGGCCTCCAGGTCGCTGATCAACACGATATCGCCCTGCTCCGCCTGCAGACTTTTCATGGCCCGCCGGACGATCGTCTCCACGATATGCTTCGGATTGCCGGAAGCCCCGATCGCTTGCGCCAGATCGTTAAGCAGCGAAAGCTCCTCCACGGATCGCCGCAACCGCTCGTTTTCACGAGTCAGATGGTCTGGTAGCCGGTCGGGAGGAAGTGAAGTCATGCAGGGGAGGTCATGAAAAGGGTTATGAAGGCCTTCGGCCAGGATATGAGCCCCTGACCGCCAGCCCCCATCAGCCAGTCCCCATCAGCCAGCTCCCATCAGCCAGCCCCCATCAGCCAGCCCCCATCAGCGAGGAGCCTCAGTCCCTCATGTCTCGGATGGCATCGCGGACGCGGTTGACGCCGTCGAAGTCGAATGCCACCGATAGGGAGGGTGCGGCTTTGAATTCCGACGAGTCATCGCCCGGGGTGAAGCTGGGTTGGCGGAAAAAGATCATGCCCAGCTGGACCGTAAAGTTCTTCGTGATGTCGAACCCACCGCCGACGAGCGGGATGAGGCCGGCCGTGGCGCCGCTGAGCCGCTGGTTTTCGAACTGGAGCCGGCGTTTGAGGATGGCGCCGGCCACGATGGACGTCCGCGCCAGGAGCTCTCGGCCGAAATAGGGGCTAGGCAGTTGTTTGTCTACGGCAAAGGGGTAGAATTTAAGCGCGGCGACCCCGAACGCCTCGGCTTCCTGCAGGCCCGGGTTGAAGACCGTGCTGGGCGCCAGGTTGAGGGCGGCGGCGCCGAAACCGATCGTCGTGCTGACCCGGACGCGGTCCGACGTGGCCTCGGCGCCTTCCCAATTGAGGGCGTTGACGCGGGTGTTGGCGACGGCCGTGTAGATGCCGGATAGGTGTTCACCGAGCGAGTTCATGATGCGGGAGCGGATCGGGCCGTAGTCGTCTTCGCCCTGAAGGCTCATCTCGCGGATGACCTGGTAGGAGCGATCCACCATGTCGCCCAGCATCGCACATTCGGCGTCGGCAAAATTGGTGTCCGTGCGGCAGGCCCGGCTGGTCGCGTAGAGGCGGGCGACCACATCTTCCTCCGGCATCCGGTCCGAAATCATGGCGGAGCGGATGGCGTCGACATCGCCGGCCTGGAGGAACCGCGTGTCCTCGTCGCGCTTGAGGCGAGCCATGAGATCGATAAACGTCTGGTTCTGCATCATCACCCGGTTGGCCTGCGTCAACTCGCCGAGGATTTCCTCGCTACGACTGAGGCGAACATCGCCCAACACGGCCTCGGCGACCTCGTTGAGCAGCGTCGGCTCGATATCAAAGCTCGGGACGATGTTGTCTTCAGGGACGACCTCGCAGTTGTCGTCGACCACGTTGCGGACGAGGACGACCTCATCGCGCTTGAAGACCTCGACGAGCTGCGCTTCGATGTTCTGCGTGAAGATGTCGCGGATGACCTGCTGCTTCACATAGGGGTACGTCTCCTTGGCGACACGCATGGTCTCTTCGTAGGCCATGTCCAGCGCCGGCTTCAAGATGTTCACGTCGAAGCCGCCGTAGAAGTCCAGCTTCAGGTCGTACCGACGGCCAATGTCCAGCGGTTCGAACACGAGACGGAACACATCGGTATAGACATCAGGAGGGTTGACCCAGCAGGATTTCTGACGATCCCTTGTGGTTCGGGAGTTGATTTCACCGACGACCACTTTGATCTCGTTCTCGGTCTTGATCGTCGTGCCCTGGATGGCCCACCGGCGGCCATAAGGAATCCACTGGGCCCGTACAACGCCGGCCTGGTAGTTGATGATGTGCACCAGCCGTGCATCGATCGGAAGGGCTTGCGCCTGACTGTGCGTAACGAAACGATCGAGGGAGGTCAGGCAAAAAAGCAGCGCGAACGCCAGTAGAACCTGGTGCGCCCGGCGCGCGGAGATAGGAGTACCAACCATGGTGTGCCTGTTCATGATAAAGCGGTGGACCGGATGGGCCCGTTGCTGCGCGTGTAGATTACCCCGTAATTTAAAGTGATACTTTAAGATAAGCGATAGGATTCTTCAGAAAGTTCAAGGTTCGATGTTTAAGGTTCACGGATCACGGCGAGCCCACCACGTAATCCATGGCCCTTAAACCCAAAACGTTGAACCTTAAACCCGCCGGGCCTCATGGACAGGTGGGAGCTGGGGTTGGTCGTAGGGTGGGGTGGCCGGGCGGGCGCCGTCGGCTGGCACCCAGCTGCGTTTGATCTGGCCGATGGATTTTTCGATCTCGTCGATGAAGAACCAGAAGTAGGCCTCATCGCGCGGGTGGATTTTAGAGCTGTTGAAGCCCGTTTTGTCGATGGCGTACCGGAGCCGGCCGAGTTGCCCGTCCGCCTCTTTGGTGAGATGGACGATATACTGCATGAGCTCTTTGTCCGTGAAACGCTCCGGGTATCGCTCCGGCAGCCAGGCATATTCCTGGCGCGTGAAGACCCCGATGAACACACTGAATAGGGCATGGACGAACAGCACCACCTGCGCGGTCTGGATGAACATCGCATTGATGTCGACCGCTTTCTCACGCAGGATGGCGAGGGTGAGGGTGATGACCGCGACAATCAGCAAGATGGTCATCGCCTTGGTGCCGGTCAGCAGCCGCGGCGTGAGCTCGTCGTTATACTGTGCCTTCAGTTCGATCGAGTTGCTGATCGCGATTCCATAAAGCACAATCGCGGCAAAGCTCCATTCTGGGAGAAGCAGGACGTTGTCGATCTGGCTGCTGAACGCGATGTCGATCAACAATATGACAACGATCGGCAGTACGGTAAACACCACCTCGTTCATGAACCAGAGGGAGAGGACCTCGAACCAGAAGCGGCTGGCGGGGCTGGGCTCTTTCTTGGAGGCCCGTTTTTCAGCCCTTGAAGGGCCAGTCTGGGGTTCGAGCGTGTCAATCTTGTCGGCTGCCATGGGTGCGGTTGTTAGGAGATGAGTTTCTGATCAGTCGTGTCGTGCACAGCGTGTCCGTAATTGGCTAACGTTTGCCCACATTGTAGAGACGCAAAATTTTGCGTCTCTACCTACCCTATTCACGGCATACCATAAGTAACGTCAATAAATAACTGACGTTACGCGCACACAGCGCGCATGTCATCCTGAACGCAGTGAAGGACCTTTCTAAGACGCGTCGATGGCGTTTTTTAACGCAGAATCGCGTTCTAGAAAGACGCTTCGCGAGGCTCAGCGTGACATGCAGGCCGGGTTGCGTAACGTCAGTAAATAAAAACGCCGGCTCACCTGGAGGCAAGCCGGCATGGTATTCATACTCGGATGACGCGTTCGACGTTACGCGGCAGCGGCGCCGTCGCTGGCGACACCGTATACCGTACCCAGATCGTGTTGCCCCCTTTTGACCACTTTGCCGCTCTGGATCAGTTTCATAGCGGCGGTAAACGAACAGGCTTCGTAACCGGACCCTGGCTTGAAAAAGTTGGCAATTCGCCGGGTGTCGTTTACGATAAGCGTATAACCGCGCGTCAGCTTCTTTTCGGCAAGCGCCGTCCAATTGTCTGTCGACACAGAGGGCTTGGCTCGCCCTGGTGTGTCGGAATCGGGTTCGCTCATGTGTCCTCCCTTTGGGATGTGGTGATAGGCGGCAGTAACCAGCGTGGGCGATTTCTGTTCCTATTTTTCATGTTTCGCTGTGGAATTTAAGGCCCGTGGGCGACATGCCGGTGATGATCCGACGATTTTCCCATGCGCTTTCCGTCCCTTCATTCCCGGCGCGACGGATCATACGGGCGAAACCCCCCTCGGATGATGTCGTTCATGCCTCGGCGCATGCCGGTCGGGTGTTCTGGCGTATGCCTGCGCCGGGGGGAGTGCGTATCATGCCACGAAGGATCTCTGGCAAACGACCACCATGAAAGTAGCAAAACAATTTACCTGGGAAGCGGCGCATCGACTGCCATGGCATACCGGGGCATGCAAGAACCTGCACGGCCATTCGTATAAGATGACGGTCGAGTTGGAGGGCGACCCGGACGAGCGGGGTATGCTCATCGACTTCAAGGAGATCAAGAAAATACTCTCCCCGTTGATTGAGGACTGGGATCACGCTACCCTGGTGGCGGATGACGATATCGATCTCCGCTACGCGCTCGAGGAACTGGGCTCCCGCCAGGCCCTCCTGCCCTATGATAGCACGGCGGAAAACCTCTCCCGGTACACCGCCGAATACCTGATGAAGCAGGGCACCGAGGTGCTACGTACCCGCAAGATCCATAACATATCAGTTACGGTTCGTGAGACGGACACGTGTTATGCTACCTTTGAGTGCCCGGTCGTTTTCGTGGAGCGCAAAGGACTTTTTGCCCGCTCTTGAAACGCCGCATAAAGATTCTCCATGTGTCAACAAAAATCATTTCTCCTGGGAGTGTAGCCGAATCCGTATGTTGATTGGGTAAGGTTCGATCCCGATGAGAGGATCGCGTACCCGGGTGGCCGCATGCCCACCGTTTTCTGGTTACCCACCGTTCCCCGCAGTATGGCATTCAACATCGAGGAAAATTTCGACATTCAGGCCCCCATCACCCAGGTGTGGGCGTTTTTGATCGATCCCAGGCGGGTCGTGGTGTGCCTGCCCGGCGCCGAGCTGACCGACACCATTGATGAGCGTACCTACGCCGGCCGCGTCCGGGTGAAAGTGGGCCCGGTGACGGCCACCTATAAAGGGACGGCCCGGCTGGATGAGGTGGACGAGTCCGCGTATGTGATGCGGCTCTCCGGTGAGGGCAAGGAGTCTACCGGGGCGGGGTCGGCGAAAATGGCGATGGTTGGCCGGCTCAGCGCCCTGGCGAACGGAGTCACCCGGGTGCAGGTGGTGGCCGACATCGATGTCGCCGGCAAAATGGCTCAGTTCGGCCGCGGGCTCATGGAGGATGTTTCGCGCCAATTGTTTCGTCAGTTTGGCGTTAGTATGCAGGAAGCGCTTGTTCAGCCGGTTACGACGCCCCTTCCGATGGGCTCCGCCGACACGCCGGCTACCATCGCTGCTTCCGCGCCGGATGCCCCTCTCCGCACCGAAATCAACGAATCCAGCCGATTGGCTGCGCCGGCTGCGCCCGTCAGTGTGTTATCGCTTGTGTTTAAGGCGCTCTGGTCGCGGGTCCGCCGACTGTTCGGATCGCGAAATATCCGCCCATGAGTTGCAAAGATTCCCTCTCGTAGGGCTGGATGCTTCTCGGTATTATTTCTACTATTAACTTATCGCCTACGTGAAGCCGTGTGGCTCGAACGTGCGCCCGGCCCATTTATCCGGTGAGTTGATCCGTACGTTTTTTGTCCGCACATTTTTATCCACTGGCGCTGGCGTCGATACACGCCGGCCGACGAGCGAAGATGAACCTTTACGAACAACTGTTTCGGCTGGACGGCAAGGTGGCCCTGGTGACGGGTGGCTACGGTGGTTTTGGCTCCGCCGTATGCGAGGGGCTGGCCGAGATGGGCGCCAGCGTGGCCGTGGCCGGGCACAATGCGGACAAGGTGACGGCCTTCGTGGACGACCTCACCGCGCGGGGCATCAAGGCGTTCGGCGCCCCCTTCGACGCCTGTTCCGCTACCGACACGCACCGCATGACGGATGCCGTTGCCGCGCATTTCGGACGCCTGGACATTCTGGTGAACACGGTCGGCGGAAACACTCATGAGGAACTGGCGAGCAATGTGACGGAGGAAGGGTTCGGCAAGGTGCTGGAGCTCAACCTGACCAGCGCGATGTTTCAAGCGCAGGCCGCCGCGAAACACATGGCCGCGAGTGGCGGGGGGAAGCAGGTGCACTTCGGGTCGGTCCGCGGCCAACTCGCTCTGCGGGGCCGCGGTTTTGCCGCGTATTGCGCCTCCAAGGCCGGCCTCACCGTGCTCTGTAAGCAGCTGGCCGGCGAGTGGGCGCCGCAGAAAATCAACGTCAACGTCCTCTCGCCGACGTTCGTCCGCACCGAACAGTCCGCCCGCTTCCTGGCGGACCCACAGTTTTATAACGCCGTCATCTCCCGCATCCCCGCCGGCCGCGTGGGCGAAACGCGCGATATCGTCGGTGCGACGCTCTTTTTTGTCTCGCCGGCGTCCGATTTTATCACCGGGCAGACACTTTATCTCGATGGCGGGCTTACGGCCACACAGTAAGGCCACGCAGTAAGGCCACACAGTAAGGCCACACAGTAATGCAACGAAGTAACAGGGTTCACACCTCCAGGAAATCGCCAGTAGCGAATCGACCCCTAATATCATGAATAACTATATCGCAGGGCAGTGGCAGCGTTCAACCGCCGTCGACGTGTTTCCGGTAACGAACCCCGCTACGGGGGAAGAATTGGCGCGTACGCCCCTCTCATCGGCCGCCGAGGTGGATACGGCTGTAAAAGCCGCCGCCGCCGCGTTTCCGGACTGGCGCCGCGTGCCCGTGACCGACCGGATCCAGTACCTGTTTAAACTGAAAGCGCTTCTAGACACCCATTTCGAGGACATCTCCCGCACCATCACGTTGGAGTGCGGCAAAACGCTTGCGGAATCGCGCGGGGAGATGCGTCGGGCGATCGAGAATGTCGAGGTGGCCTGTGGCGCGCCCATCATGATGCAGGGCTATAACTCGGAAGACATCGCCCGCGGCATCGACGAGATCATGATCCGCCAGCCGTTGGGCGTCGTGGCCATCATCGCCCCGTTTAACTTCCCGGGCATGATCCCCTTCTGGTTTTTGCCCTATGCCCTGGTGACAGGCAACACGGTGGTGCTCAAGCCCTCCGAGCGGGTGCCGCTCACCATGCAGAAGGTGTTTGCCCTGATCGAAACGATCGGTCTGCCGCCCGGGGTGATCAACCTGGTCAACGGCGGACGCGATGTCGTGAACGCGGTGCTGGACCATCCGGTGGTCAAGGCGGTGAGCTTCGTGGGTTCGACGGCGGTGGCCAAACACGTCTATTCCCGGGCCACGGCCAGCGGGAAACGGGCGCAGTGCCAGGGCGGGGCTAAGAACCCGGTTGTCGTCCTGCCGGACGCCGACATCGTCAGCGCCTCGGAGATCATCGCGGACAGCGCCTTTGGGTGCGCCGGCCAGCGCTGCCTCGCGACCTCGATGGCGTTTGTAGTGGGGGAGGCCAGGAAGTCGTTTGTCGATGCCATCCGCGAAAAAGCGACGACCCGCGTCACAGGCTACGGTCTCAACGACGGCGTGGCGATGGGTCCGGTGATCTCGCCGGCCAGCCGCAAGCGCGTCGAGACGCTGATCGAACAGGCCGTTCGCGATGGCGCGCGCGCCCTGGTCGACGGGCGCCGGCCTACGATCCCCGGTTTTCCCAACGGCAACTTCGTCGCTCCGACGATCATCGAGGACCTGCCGTTCACGAGCGAAGTGGCCTCCACCGAGATCTTTGGGCCGGTGCTCTCGGTGCATTATGTGGACGACATCGACGCGGCGATCGCACGGGTCAACACCGGCACATACGGCAACCAGGCGTCGCTCTTCACGAGCAGCGGGGCCAACGCGCGTCGGTTCAAGAACGAAGTGGATGTTGGGAACGTCGGCATCAACATCGGTGTGGCGGCGCCCATGGCGTTTTTCCCGTTCAGCGGAGCGCGCGAGAGCTTTTTCGGGGACCTCCATGGCCAGGGGCGTGACTCGTTCGAGTTCTACACCAAAAAGAAGGTGGTGGTGGAGCGGTGGCCGAAAGCCTGGTCCCGCACGTTCTGACCTCGCCCCGCTCGTCCCCTTTTTCTCATCTTACCCTATCCAATGGAGCCATGAGCCAAACGAAAACGGCGTATAAAAGCCCGCTGTTCGAGATGACGCAGAGCACCCCCACGGTGCTCTGGAACGACTCGGCCGCGCTGGAAGAACTCTCCTATACGATCGAACACGGCGGCGTCGGTGCGACGTGTAATCCGGTGATCGTGCTCGACGTGCTGAAGCAGTCGTTCGGCGCCTGGAAGGGGCGTATCGCCGAGTTGATCCGCGAGCTGCCGACCGCCAGCGAAGACACCGTCGCCTGGAAACTCGTCGAGGAGATCTCGAAGAAGGCGGCTACCCTGCTCGAGCCCATCTATCACCAGCAGGCCGGCCGGAACGGGCGATTGTCCGTGCAGACCGACCCGCGCCTCTACCGGGACGCCGACGCGATCGTCGCCCAGGCACGGTATTTTCACACGCTCGCCCCCAACATCATCGTCAAAATCCCCGTGACCGAAGCCGGCGTCCGCGCCATCGAGGAGGCGACCTACCACGGGGTCAGCATCAACGCCACGGTTTCCTTCTCCGTACCGCAGGCCATCGCCGTGGCCGAGGCCGTCGAGCGCGGGCTGGTCCGCCGCGAACGGGAGGGGAAAGAGATCGCGAGCATCGCATCCGTCTGCACGATCATGGTAGGCCGGATCGACGACTGGTTGAAGGTCGCGGCCGATCAGCGCAACATGTCGGCCGACCCCGGCATTTTCGAGTGGGCCGGCGTCGCCATCTTCAAAAAAGCCTACACGCTGTATCGCGAACGCGGCTATCGCCTTCGCCTGCTGTCGGCCGCCTTCCGCAACCACATGCACTGGTCGGAATTCATCGGCGGCGACGTCGTGATCTCGCCGCCTTACAAGTGGCAGGTGCGGTTCAACGCGAGCGACATCCCGGTCGAATCGCGCATCGACACCCCCGTCGACCCGAAGATCGTCTCGGAACTCATGCGGTTCGAGGATTTCCGCAGGGCGTATGCCGAGGATGGGATGTCCGCTGCGGAATTCGATGCGTTCCCACCGACACGGCGCACGCTCCGACAGTTTATCGCAGCCTGTTATGAGTTGAACGGGATGATTCGCGATATTATGATCCCCAACCCGGATAAGGGCTGACCAACTGGCCCTGTTCGTTTGATCTTTCAACCTCTCCCTCCACCAACCCGACTCGATACCTATGGATCGCCGAACGTTTCTACAGAACAGTGCCCTGGTCGCGATCGCCGCGCCGCTCTGGTCGTCGTGCGCTCCGGGCGGCACCGACACGGCGGAGACCGCTGTGCCGGCCGTGACGCCCGTCTCCACCGACGCCCTGCTCGCACGCATCGGGATCACCACCGTGTGTATTCGCTCCTACTTTGCGAAAACCCGCGCCTTCGCGGCGGAGCCGAACACGGCGCCGACCATCACGCTGGAGCAGGCGCCACAGTTTATCTACGATAGGTTCGGGCTCCGTAATGTCGAGGTGTGGGACTTCCAGTTCGACGAGATGACCCTGGCCTATTGTGAGAAGATCCGCAACGCCGCCGAGCGCATCGGCTCCCGGATCACAAATATACAGGTAGATGAAGGAATGGCCGATCTGTCGGATGTTGACCCGGCGCAGCGCGCGCTCGGCGTGAAACAGTCGAAGGAATGGGTTGATCGGTGCGTCGCGATGGGCGTCCCTAGCTTTCGTGTGAACACCGGCGGCAAGGCAGGGCAGGAGTTCCTGGTGGACGTAACGGCCGATTCGTTTCGCCAGATTGCCGAATACGCCGGCGAGAAAAACGTGACGGTGCTGGTCGAAAACCACGTCGGGTTCAGCATGAACATCGACAACGTGGTGGCCATTCTGCAAACCGTCAATCATCCGAACTGCCGCGGCCTCGCGGACTACGGCAACACGCCGGCGGGCTCCACCGACATCCGCATCGCCGGACTTTCCAAGCTCCTCCCCTACATCTCGTTCGTCTCGGCCAAAGGGACGGGCTATAACGATCAGATGGAGCACACCGATTACGACTTCGCGGCGCTCGTTCGCGCCACCGAGGACTCCGGCTACCGGGGGATCTACTCGATCGAGATGTATCCCGATGGCGACAGCCCGCCTCCGGCGGACCCCATCCGCGCCGGCAACTGGATGAAGGACCAACTTCTGGCTAACATTAGCGCCTAACCCTCATGGATCGCAGAACGTTCATTCAGCGGGGCAGCCTCTTCATGGCGGCTGCTCCGCTCTGGGCGTGTACGCCCGGAAATACAGAAACCGCTGCCGTGGCCGACGCTGCCGGCGCGGCGGCGCGGCTGGAGCGCATCGGTGTCACGTCCGTCTGTTTCCGCTCCCGTTTCCCCACGACGCGGACACTGATGGCCGAGCCGACCACCGGATCGGACCTGACCCTGGAGACGTTTCCGGACTTCGTCCGTGGCGAGCTCGGGCTGCGCCATGTCGAGGTGTGGGAGCGGCAGTTCGACGATACGTCGCTCGCCTACTGCGAACGCGTCCGCGTCGCCGCCGAACGCATCGGGTCGCGGATCTCGAACATCCAGGTCAGCGGCCTGGCCAACTTGTCGGACGCCGACGCCGCCGTGCGCGACCAGGGCGTCGCCGGCGCGCGGGAGTGGATCGACCGGGCCGTGGCCATGGGGGCGCCGAGCATTCGGGTGGACGCCGGCGGCCGGCCGGGCGAGACGTATCAGCCGGAAATCACGCTCGACTCCTACCGACGGATCGTCGACTACGCGCAGGAGAAGGACATCGTCGTCCTCGTCGAGAACCACTCCGGCTTCACCCGCGACATCGACATCGTCGTCTCCATCATCCAGACCATGGACAGCCCGCATTGCCGCGCGCTGGTCGACTACGGGAATACGCCGGCCGGCTCCATCGACGACCGCATCGGGGGGCTGAACAAGATGCTGCCCTATCTCGCGTTTGTGTCGGCCAAGGGGACCGGCTTCGATGACCAGATGGTGCATGCGGATTACGACTTCGCCGCCCTCGTGCGCGCCACGGAGGTATCCGGCTACCGCGGCCTGTACTCGATCGAGATGTGGCCGGACGCCGACAGCCCACCGCCGGCCGACCCCCTCCGCGCGGCCCTCTGGATGCGCGACCAGCTGGTCGCGCATATCAGTGCTTGACACTCCCCCGGCCTACTCATAACACGCACGGCATGGCTACCATCGTGATCATCGGCGCGCTCGACACCAAAGGCGCGGAGGTGGAATTCGTCAAGCAGCAGATTGAACGGCGAGGCCACCGGACGCTGGTGATCGATTCCGGAGTGCTGGGCGAGGCGGCTTTCCGAGCCGACGTCACCCGACAGGACGTGGCCACGGCGGCCGGCGCCGACCTCGCGAAGCTGGCGGCCGACAACGACCGCGGCCGAGCGGTGATCGCGATGACCGAAGGGGTTCGCGCCGTCGTACAGCGCCTGCACCGTGAGGGCCGGCTCGACGCCATCATCGGGATGGGAGGAGGCGCCGGCACGACCGTCGGCACCGCCGCCATGCGAGCCCTGCCGCTCGGCATCCCGAAGGTAATGGTGTCCACGCTCGCCAGCGGCGACACCCGGCCGTTTGTCGGGGTGAAAGACATCGTCATGGTCCCGTCGATCGTCGACATCAGCGGCCTGAACGGGATCGCGCGCGGGGTGTTCACCCGCGCCGCCGCGGCCGTCTGTGGCATGGTCGAAGCCGAGGTACCGCCCGGCGACGACAAGCCCACGATCACCGCGTCCATGTTCGGGAATACGACAAAGTGTGTCGAGCGGGCGCGGACCCACTTCGAGGCGGCCGGCTTCGAGTTGCTGGTTTTCCACGCTGTAGGGTCGGGGGGGATGACCATGGAGAGCCTCATCGAGGCCGGCGAAGTCGACGGCGTGTTCGACGTGACCCTCACCGAATGGGCGGACGAGCTGCTGGGCGGCGTCATGTCCGCCGGCCCCACCCGTCTCGATGCCGCGGCGAAGATCGGCACGCCGGCCGTGTATGCGCCGGGCTGCGTCGACATCGTCAACTTCTGGGAGCCGGAGAGCGTGCCCGTGGCGCTGCGGAGCCGGCGGATCTACCACCACAACGCGAAGCAGACGCTGGTCCGGACCGACATCGACGACAACGCGAAGCTGGGGAAGATATTCGCCGAAAAGTTTAATGCCTCCACGGGGCCCGTCGCCGTCTATTTCCCCCTGAAAGCCGTTTCCGTGATTTCCGAACCAGGTGGCCCTTACCACTGGCCCGAAGCCGATGCCGCCCTGTTCGATACGCTGCGCTCCCACCTGCGCAAGGATATTCCCGTGTACGAATTCGACACTACCATCAACGACCCCGTCTTCGCCGACGCCATGGCCCGAGGGCTGCTGGCGATGATGGGGAAGTAAAAGGTAAAAGGTAAAAGGTAAAAGGAAAAAGGAAAAACAGGAGAAGGCAAAAAGTAAAAGAGTAGCAGAGGAGTGATCCGCCACAGCCAGGTTAATTCTGTCATTGTTTTCTCTTTTGCCTTTTCTCTTTTGCCCTTTCATGCTGCCTTTTTTTACTCACCGATTGAAGCTTGAGGTTTGTGCTCATGAGTCGTCTTGTCGATCTATCGATGCCCGTCCACCCCAACATGGTCACCTTTCCGCGCGTTCCGCCGCCGGTGATGCTGGTGTATGAGAGCTGGGAGCAGTTTGCCGAGCGCATCGGCGCCGCCGCGCACGGTGCGACGTGGCTCACGGCCAGTTACTACATCGCGACGAGCGATCACGTAGGGACCCACGTGGATGCCGTGAAGCACCTGCGGGGGCCGGACGCACCGGGCCCGGAGGGGATCCCTTTGGAGTATTGCTTCTCGGACGGTGTGGTGCTGGACTTCCGCCACAAGGAAAAAGGCTACGGGATCACCGTCGCCGATATCGACGAGGCGCTCAAGAAGATCAACTACACGTTGAAGGAGAAGGACATCGTGCTGATCCAGACCGGGGCGTCGGCCTACAACCACGAGCAGCGGTACCTGACGGACCATGTCGGCATGACCGGCGAGGCCACGCGGTACCTGATCTCGAAGGGGGTGCGGATGATGGGCACCGACGCGGTCACGTTCGACCCGCCCGTCTGGGCCATGTTCGAACGGAAGAAGTTCTGGGAGGCTCATCGCGTCATGCTCGACGAGGATTACTGGCACATCGAGAACCTGATGCACCTGGACCAGCTGCCTACCCACGGCTTCAAACTCTCCGTATTCCCCGTGAAGTGGATGGGGACGACGGCGGCCCCGATTCGCGCCGTCGCGATCATCGAAGATTGACCCCCATCCCCGATTGACGAGTACCGACATGGAAGGAAACGGCCCTCAATGGCTGGCCCCCACCTCGCTGGACGAGGCGTTGGGGATGCGCGCCGAGCTACAGGAAGAAGCGACCGTCGTCGCCGGCGGCACATTTGTCGGCGTGCTGATGAATGTCGGCTTCATGGCGCCAGCCGCCCTGCTGAGCCTGCGCGGCGTGCCCGGGCTGAGCTACATCCGGGCCGACGGTGAGTTACGCATCGGCCCCATGACCACGCACCGGGCGATGGAGTTGTCGCCGGACGTCCGGCGGGGCTGGCCGGCGCTCGCCCGGGCGTTCGGGGAAGTTGCGAGTCCGCGGGTGCGCAACCAGGCCACGGTGGGCGGCGTCCTGGCGGATGCCGACTATGCCTCGGACCCGCCGGCGATGTTCCTCGCGATGGGCGCCCGCGCCGTGTTGCGGGGGCCGAAGGGCGTCCGGGAAGTCCCGATCGAGAACTTCATCCTTGGCTACTACGAAACCGCGCTTGCGCCGGACGAGCTGCTGGTGGAAGTCCGCGTGCCCGGCGGCGTCGAGGCCGGCGTGTACCGCAAGTTCCGGACGCGGTCCAGCGAGGACCGCCCCTGCGTCTCCGTCGCCGCGGTGCGGCGCGGAGGTGAGTTGCGGCTCGCCGTGGGCGCCGCTACCAGCACGCCCCAGTATTTCCCCGATCTGTGCGCGGCCGTCGGCTCCGGTACGCGCCGTGCGCGCGAGATTGGCGAGGAGTACGCCAGCCGCATCGAACCCATATCCGATTCACGTGGCTCGGCAGAGTATCGCCGGCGCGTCATCGCTGTCGAAGTGCGTCGGGCCCTGGAGGAGCTTGCTTATGTCTGACCCCACGCGTTCTTCCGATACGATGTCTGACCCCAGAGCCGACGGATCGATCCGGTATTCGCAGGATATGGAGATGGAGGGGATGTGGCATGCCCGCATCCTGCGCTCCCCGTATGCCCATGCCCGCATCCGCCGGATCGACACCTCGGCGGTGCCCGAAGGCGTCGTCGTGCTGACGCGGGACGACATCCGCGACCTGAACCGGTACGGATGCCAGATCCGCGACGAGAGCGTGCTGGCGATGGACGAAGTGATGTTCGTCGGCGCCCCGGTGGTGGCCGTCGCGGCGGCCACGCGGCGCGCGGCGGACGAGGCGCTGCCACTGATCGATGTCGATTACGACGAGTTGCCGGCCGTGTTTACCGAGATGGAGGCCATCGCTCCGGGCGCGCCGCTCGTCCATCCCCGCCATTATATCTCCGAAAACGACGCCGCCTACTTCGGCATGCGGCCGATCGACGGCACCAACATCTGCCACCGCTTTCGTATCCGGCACGGCGACGTGGACCGTGCGTTCGCCGAGTGCGACGTCGTCGTCGAAGAAGTCTTCACCACCGACAGCGCCGCGCACGTGCCGATGGAGCCGCACGCCTCGCTGGCCCGGTGGCACGAGGGCCGGCTGGAAGTGTGGTCTGGCACCCAGACACCCTTCAACAACCGGATGGACCTCGCCGGCATTTTCGGCCTCCAGCCGGAGCAGGTGCGTATTGTCTGCCCGCCCATGGGCGGATCGTTCGGCGCGAAGACGTTTGTGCGTACCGAGGCCATCGCCGCCGCGCTGGCGCGGAAGACGGGCCGGCCCGTGAAGGTGGTGCTGGATCGCGCCGAGGAGTGGCAGACGATGAACCGCCACCCGGCCACGTTGTGGATGAAGATCGGCGCTATGCGGGACGGCACCCTTGTCGCGAAACACGTGGCCTGCTGGGCGAATACCGGTGCGCACGCGGACAGCGGTCCGGGTGTGGCGCAGAAGATGGGGTATGCCTCGCCGGGCCCGTATCGGATTCCGAATGTGTGGGTGGATTCCCACTGTGTCTATACGAATACCCCGCCAAACGGCGCCTACCGAGGGTATGGCCAGATGCAGTGTATCTGGGCTTCGGAGCGCCTGATGGACATGCTCGCGCGGCGCCTCGACATGGATCCTTACACGTTGCGGATGAAGAACATCCTGCGCGAAGGGGATACCTACTGCACGGGCGAAATCATGCACGACGTCGCGTTCGAGGAATGCCTGCGTCGGAGCGCGGAGGCTATAGGTTACCATACTTCCGATGATCACGCCGGCAAAGGGGTCTGCGTCCTCATGAAGGGAATGCAGACCCCCAGCCGCGCCTCGATCGCGATCGAGGCGGAGGACGACGGGACGTTCACGATCCGCTGCGCCACGATCGAGATGGGCCAGGGCGCGCGGCCGGCGATCCGCCAGATGGCCGCCGAGCTGCTGGGGGTGCCGATGGAGCGCGTGACCTACCCGGACCCCGACACCGACCTCGTCCCCTACGACACCCGGACCACCTCCAGCCGATCGACGCACGTGATGAGCCGGGCGCTGGTCGAGGCCGTGCGGGACCTCGAGAAAAATGGCAAGCGGGGCGTCGGCGAGGTGACGGACAAGGGCGGGCTGGACCCGGACACCGGGCAGGGCATCGCCTCGTCGCACTGGCACCAGGGCGCCGCCGGCGCCGTCGTGGACGTGGATGTCGAGACCGGCAAGCTGCACGTGCGGCACGTCCATGCCTCCATCTACGCCGGCAAGGTGGTTCGCCGCGCCGCCGCCGAGTTGCAGAACGAAGGCTCCATCATCATGGGCCTCGGGACGGCGCTGTTTGAGAACATCACGTTTGACGGGGGGCAAGTGACGAACGCCAATCTGTCGGACTACAACATCCCGAGCTTCCACGACATGCCGCGGATCACGCACGACCTCGTCGAGCGCGAAGGGGCCCAGGTGTACGGGTTGGGCGAAACCGCCCTGCCGCCGATCCCCGCGGCGATCGGAAACGCCCTCGCCGCGAGCGGTATCCACATGACCGCGTTGCCGATGACGGCGGAACGCGTGCTGGCGTCCATCGACGGCGGCGGCACTGTCGACGAGGCGCGTCGTCGTGAAATGCGAGACATCGTGGAGGCCGGCCTCCACCGATCGGAGAAATCATGAAAGTCCAGTTTACCCTGAACGGCGCGCCGGCCGACGTCGACGTCCGCGCCGACGAGATGCTGCTCGACGTGCTTCGTGAGCGATTCGGACTGCTGAGCGTGCGCGAAACGTGCGGCCTGGGCGTCTGCGGTTCGTGCACGGTGCTCGTCGACGCCGAGCCGATCTCCAGTTGTATCTACCTCACGCCGATGGCGCAGGGGCGATCGATCACGACGGTCGAGGGTCTCGGCGGAACTCATCCCGTGCAACGCGCCTTTGTCGAGGCACACGCCTTCCAGTGCGGCTATTGCACGCCCGGGATGATCCTCGCCACCAAACGCCTGCTCGAGGAAACCCCCCACCCGACGGATCATGAGATCGACACCGCTCTCGGCGGCAACCTCTGCCGCTGCGGCTGTTACCTCAAGATCCGCGACGCCGTGCACCTCGCGGCGGGGAACGCGGGGGGATAACCTGGTGGGAGATCGCCAATCGTTTATTCGCTAATCGCTAATCGCTAATCGCTAATCGCTAATCGCTAATCCCATGGCTTACGTCGTAGTCGCTACCTGGCGGGCAAAGCCGGGCAAGGAATCCTTTATCGAAGGCATCGTTCGGACGATGGCCGCCCTGTCGAGCCAGGAGCCGGGCGCGATCCACTTTATCGCCCAGCGTTCCGCGGACGATCCGGCGACCTTTCTGCTCTACGAGCAGTACGTCGACGAAGCCTGCTTCGAGGCCCACAAGCAGACCGTTCATTTTAAGGAGTACGTGCTCGGCCAGGCGCTGCCGCATCTGGAGCACCGCGAGCGCGCGATATACACGACCCTGGATTAATCGGGAGGAGGGTAGAGTGAACGAGACCGCATCCATCGTCGTACATCTGATCCGGCACGGCCGCGTGGCGTCCCACCAGGGCGATATGCCCGTCACGGATGAGGGCCAGGCCGAGATCCGGGCGGCGGGAGTGCGTCTGGCGGAACAGATCCGGCCGGACGAGGCGATCTATTTTTTGTGCACGTCGACGCGGCGGACGCAGGAGACGGCGGCCGGCCTGCGGGCCGTGATGGCGGAGCGTTTGGGTAGCGAGGTCGGCCTGCCGGCGCCGCGGGCGGAGTGGGCGATCCGGAATCCGGACCTGTTCCTGGCCGGCCGTCGTGTCGAGATGATGAGCACACCGGAGGCCGTGGCGGCCCAGATCCCCGAGGCCGGGCTGGCCGGCGCGGATGTCGACGCCGTGGCCTTCTTTCATGCGTTCTTCCGGAGCCCGGACCGGATCGGATACTGGTTGGGGCATACCGACCCACCCGGAGAGGATACGCGGGCCGTTGCACGTCGCGTTCTTGCCTTCTCCACTAGCCTGTTGTACGTTGCTCCCCTACAGGCCCGTCGGTACGTCTGCGTGACGCACTCACCCGTCATGCGCGCCGTGCTGGCCGAATATCTTCACCATGATCCAGGCGAACCCGAGTGGGTCGAGTCGATATATCTTGCCCTGGATGGAAGCGGTACCACGATCACGTTCCGCGATCGCTCCATAGCCCTGCGGTCCTGATAGCCGCAGGTTTTTTTTCACCATACGCACGAGTAAACCATGCATTCGAACCTGACCAGTCGGCTGAGCCTGTTGTCGTTTCTCCAGTTTTTTGTGTGGGGAGCGTGGTACACCAGCATTGCGGTCTATATGTCGACCGTGGGGATGGGTACTGTCACCTTCTGGGCGTTTACGGCGCAGCCGATCGGCGCGCTCATTTCGCCCTTCTTCCTCGGCCTCATCGCCGACCGCTATTTTAGCACGGAGAAGGTACTGGGCGTGATGCACCTGCTGAGTGGCCTGTTTTTGCTGCTGGCGCCTCAGTTCGAGTCGTCGCCGGTGATGTTCATCGCGATGATCATCCTGCACCAGCTGGCCTATACGCCGACGCTCGGTCTGTCGAACTCGCTCGCGTTCCATCATATCGAAAATCCGGAGAGGGACTTCCCGAAGATTCGCGCCTGGGGCACGTTTAGCTGGATATTCGCCGGCCTGGTCATGTTCCCCTTCATCCTCAAACCGATGGTCGACGGAGGCGTGCCGGAGCAGACGCCGTTGCCCTTGTACGCCGCGGGCATCGCGGGTATCCTCCTGGGCTTCTACAGCTTTACCCTGCCCCATACCCCGCCTCCGGCGGCCGGGCAGAAAGTGTCGATCCGCAGCCTGCTCGGTATCGACGCGTTCCAGCAGCTGAAGAGCCCTTCGTTTATCGCTTTCATCGTCAGCTCGATGCTCATCTGTATCCCGCTGGCCGCCTATTACAACTTCACGCAGCTGTTCCTGGGGGCTACGGGCGTGGAAAACATCGCCGCGACACAGACGCTGGGTCAGGTTTCGGAGATGGTGTTCATGCTGCTGATGCCATTCTTCTTCCGCCGGCTCGGCGTGAAGTGGATGCTGCTCGTCGGGATGCTCGCGTGGGCTGTTCGATATGCCCTGTTCGCGATCGCCGCGCCCGAGTCGGTATTCTGGATGATCGCCGGCGGCATCATTCTGCATGGGATCTGCTACGACTTCTTCTTCGTCACAGGCCAGATTTATATCGACCGGCTCGCCAATCCGGCCATCCGCTCGCAGGCCCAGGGTATGCTCGTGTTCGCCACGTACGGCATCGGCATGCTGATCGGCGCACAGCTCTCGGGCCGGCTCTTTAATTCGTTCCTTGGCTCGGCGACCACGCAGTCCATGGCCAATTGGAGCCTGTTCTGGACCATCATGGGGGCCATGGCCATCGTGGTGGCCGTGTTCTTCGGGTTCATGTTCAAGGACAAGAAAGAGGCGGTGCAGGCTTGACGTGGATTAACGTTCGGGGTTCAAGGTTTAAGGGGGCGACTCCTTGAACCTTGGACCTTGAACGTGAAACGGGCCGAACCCTCGGCCGTCGCTTGCATGCTAGACTGAATCTCAATATTCTATAGACCCCGATGTTGGACCTGCGCCTCGCGCCTTATCGACACCTCGCGTCGCAGATCACGCCATGCCAGAGCTCTTCAATTTTACCCCCACCATGGGCGGGCCGCAGGTGCGCGCCTTCCGACTGGAGCCAGAGCACACCGAGCGCTTTCTGACCCCTCATGCGCATCGGTTTTTTGAGATCGTCTATTTTGAGGAGCCCGGTGGCATCCACCGGCTGGGGGATCTGACGTGGGAGAGCGCGGCCGGCGACCTCCTGATCATCCCCCCGGGGCAGGTGCATGAATGGGCGGAGGACGTGTTGGAGAAGCAGGCGACGATCTGGATCCTGGAATTTACCGCCGCGGCCCTCGACCCTGCTAAATACGTCAAAGGGTCGTTGCTGGGGATCCTTCAGCACCCGTTTCTGGCCCCATTTGCGTTCGGATCCCGCCATAATCCACTACGCCTGAACGTGCCCCCCAACCGCCGGCCCGAGTGGGAGTCCGCCCTGCGTGCCCTCGAAGCGGAGCGGCTTTCGCAGGAATCCTACTGGGAGGAGGCGGCCCACGCCCTCCTGGTGTTGCTGCTGGTGAAGGTGTGCCGCATCTCCGAACTGGAGCATCCCTCGACGCATGCCCATACGCAGCCCCTCCTGAAACAAGTGTTCGATGTCATAGACGCCCACTACGCGGAATCGCTTTCACTCTCGGATGTGGCGAAGGCTGTCCATTATTCGCCGGCGCACCTCACCACCACCATCCGCCGCCTTACCGGTCGCACCGTGGGGGAATGGATCCTCTGGCGCCGGATGACGGAAGCCCGCCATCTGCTGGTTCATACCGAGATGAAGATCACGGAAATCGCGGAGAAAGTGGGCTACGCGGACCCTTCCCACTTCAATCGGCTGTTCCGGCGAGAGATTGGGAGCCCGCCGGGCGGCTGGCGCGACGTCAATCGCTAGCGGAGATCCGCGAAAAATCCTCCAACGACTCGCAAAGATTGCCACTCGGAGCGATGAACGCCACCCGGTATTATTTCATTCCCGAACTAGGCTCGTTCAACGTTGCCGAAATACCTACACGCATCCCGAACAGACACATGTTTCACTCCGTACGCTTTCCCCTCTGCGTTCTGGTACTTGCCGCGGTGTTGCTGTCCGCATGTAACCCGCAAGGGACCCGGTTGGATGAGAAATACAGCCGTTGGACGCGCTACGAAGCCGAGCCGGGCGCCACACATTTCTCTTCGCTAGATCAGATCGATCGAACAAACGTTGGGCAATTGCAGGAGGTGTGGCGGTACACGTCTTCAGGCGTCGAAGCGTTTAACCCAATCGTGATCGACTCGACGATGTACGTCTTTGGTGACGAAAAAGCCGTCGTAGCCCTGCACGCCGGCACTGGCGCTGAGTTGTGGGTCCATACCAGCACACTGCCTACTGGCCGCGTTGAACACGGAATCGCCTACTGGGAAAGCGCCGACCGGTCCGAGAGACGCATCTTGTTCTTTCGAGGCAGTTACTTCCTGGTCGCGATCGATGCAGATACGGGAGAATCCATCCCTTCCTTTGGTGACGGGGGCAAGGTGGATCTGAGGAACGGGCTGGATATCGACCCGCTACGCATGCACCGCGCCACGGCGCCGGTTCCGGGCGTCGTCTTCGAAGACCTCTACATCATGGGCTCCGCGCCAGGTGAGGGCTACGCCGCCGGCCCGGGGCACATCCGCGGCTTCGACATCCGCACCGGCCAGCAGGCGTGGATCTTCCATACCCTCCCCAAGCCGGGACAGTTCGGCTACGATACCTGGCCCCCGGGCCGCTCCGATGAAGCCGGAGGCGCCAACGCGTGGGGCGGGATAAGCCTGGATGAACACCGGGGCATCGTGTACGTCCCGCTCGGATCCGCCAACTACGACTTCTACGGCGTCGATCGTCACGGCGAAAACCTGTTTGCCAACTCGCTCGTCGCCCTCGACGCCCGCACCGGCGCGCGGAAATGGCACTTCCAGACGGTCCACCACGACCTGTGGGACTACGACCTCACCGCCACGCCGGTCCTGCTGACCATCGAGCGGGAGGGTCGGCCGCTCGACATCGTGTCGCTGGCGACGAAGACGGGCTTTGTGTTCGCCTTCAACCGGGAGACGGGCGAGCCGCTCTGGCCGATTGAAGAGCGGCCTGTGCCGGGGTCCGACATGCCGGGCGAGCAGCCCTGGCCCACGCAGCCGTTCCCTACGAAGCCGGCGCCATTTATCCCCCAGTCCCTGGCCATCGAGGACTTCAACCCCCACATGGACACCCGCGACCGCGACTCCCTGGAAGCGCTTGTTCGCTCGATGGTGTACAAAGGGATGTTCACACCTCCGGATACGCGGCCCACGCTCCAGTCGCCCGGCAACCGAGGTGGGGCCAACTGGGGATCGACCGCCGGCGACCCTCGGGACGGGACGTTTTTTGTCCTCAGCTACAACATGCCGTCCATCCTCAAGCTCGAGCCCATCTACCCGGGCGCGGTCGGTACGGGCGGATCCCCCTTCGATCAGGGGCAGGCGTTTTATCTGGCGAACTGCCAGCTCTGCCACGGCGCCAACCGGCAGGGGCAACCCCTCGGCGGCATACCGTCGCTCGTTGGGGTGACGGAGCGGCTGAGCCACGACGACATGAAGCAGCAGCTGCTGGTAGGGCAGGGCCTGATGCCGGCGTTCCCGCAGATGACCGACGGCCAGTACGACGCGCTCCTCGCGTACCTGGCCAACCCGGAACTCGCGCTCACCACCGGCCAGGAGCTCGCCTCTACCCAGAACCTCGTGGGCCGGCCCGAGGCGCCGCCACGGTATCAGAGCGGATGGAACCACATTCTCGATAGCAAGGGCATACCCGTGATCCAGCCCCCGTGGTTCCGCCTCACCGCGTACGACATGAACACGGGCGACATTGATTGGCAGGTGCCTGTCGGCGAAGTGCCACACCTGGTCGAAAAAGGCATCCTGAACACCGGCGCTACAGTCTGGGTCCGCGGAGGGCCAACCATCACGGCCGGCGAGCTGATCTTTGTGTCCGCCGGCGAAAAGTTGTGGGCCCATGATCGCGAGACCGGGGCCGTGCTCTGGTCGACGTCTTTGCCCGGAGTGGGTGAAGGCATTCCGGCCGTCTACCAGGTAGGCGGCCGGCAGTTTGTCGTGATATCGGCGACGCAGGGCGGGCAGGGCGCTCCCCGGCTGACCACGCCGCGTAGCCCCAGCTACGTTGCTTTTGCCCTCCCCCGGTAATTTCCAGCCCCGAACGTCCCGCCTCTTTTGAGGCTCCCCTCCGGCGGAAGCGCTTTGCGCCGGCCGGTGCATGAATCATCCCTAGAGGTCTGTCATGGTGCTTCTGAAAACCGCCGGCATGCTCGCCGCACTGAGCCTGGTACTGGCGGCCCCGGCTCGGGCCCAACAGAGCCCGGCGCCGGATTTTATCCCGGATTATACCTTTTATGGCTCCGACCTTGCCGGCTGGCAGCCGGTGGGCCAGGCCCAGTGGCGGGCCGAGTTTGGGACGATCACCGGGACGGCCGGGCGAGACGGCGGGTGGCTGATGCTGGATGAATCGTATCAAAATGCCGCCGTCTTCACCCGTTTCCGCTGCGCCGGCCCGTGCGACGCCGGCATCCTGCTGCGCGCCGAGGAAACGCCGACGGGCATGAAGGGGATTTTTGTGGCAATCGAGGGCGAAACCGTCGCCCCCTACCGGGTGACGCTGGACGCGAATGGGAAGATCACCGCTAAAACGTCCGCCCGGGGCCCGCAGGGCGGCGGAGGCGGCGGCAACCAACCGGCGATGTCTTCCAGCCCGGTGCTCGATGCAGCCACCGCGGCGATGTCCGCGCCCGTGCTGGCGAAAGCGGATACCTGGAATACGCTTGAGGTCTTTGTCGACGGCAATGCCATCTTCAACCATCTCAACAACGTCCGCAACGCCATCCGAGGTGGTACGGCGCAGGATTTCCCACAGGCGGAAGCGCCCGAGTTCGGGGGAGCCGTCATCATCCCTGTGACGTACGTCCATGGTTACGGCCCGATCGCCCTGTACGTCGGCTCCGGGAAGGTCGAGTTCGATGACGTGTCGGTGAAAGATCTGCACACGCTGACGGTTGAGCCTGAACAGACCTCGAGCGACTTCCGGGTTCAGCAGGTGAATGAGTTTTATTACGGCTGGGGCGCCGACGTGGCGGACGTCAACCGCGACGGCGTGCAGGACCTCATCTCGGGTCCGTTTTATTACCTCGGCCCTGACTTCGGCGTCCGCCGCGAATATTACGAGGCGCGGGTATTCAACCCGGGACTCGAGTACATCAACGACATGTTGACGTTTGCGAACGACTGGAACGAGGACGGATGGATCGATGCCCTCGTCACCGAACGCCGGCCGCTCGTGCTCTACCTGAACCCGCAAGGCGAGAAACGCTTCTGGGATCGGGTTGAGGCGCTGCCAGACGTGTGCAGCGAAACGGCGGTCCGCGCCGATGTCGACGCTGACGGAAAGCCCGAGATCGTCTATGTAGCCAACGACGGTCGCGTGGCCTACGCCGAACCTGACCCCGCAAACCTGAACGGCGCGTGGAAGGTCCATAAGATCTCCCAGCCGGTCGTCGCTGGCTGCAATACGCACGGCGTGGGCACCGGCGACGTCAACGGCGACGGCCGGGTCGACATCCTCCAGGCGCGCGGATGGTGGGAGCAGCCCGCCGCCGGCGCGGATACGGGGATGTGGATCTACCACGAAGCCCATTTCGGCCGGCTGACCCGCTCGCCCCAGCATCCGGGCGGCGCCGAGATCGCCGTGTACGACTTCAACGGCGACGGCCTCAACGACGTCGTCACCAGCCTCTCCGCCCACGGGTGGGGCCTCGCCTGGTACGAGCAGCAGCGCGACGCCGCCGGCAAGATCACGTTCGTCGAGCACCTCATCATGGGGGATTTTTCGACGAAAAACGCCGGCGGGGTCACGTTCTCGCAGGTCCACTCCGGCGCCACCCTGGCCGACATCAACCACGACGGCGTGTTGGACTTCGTAACCGGCAAACGCCACTGGTCCCACCTCGATGCTTTCTCGGACCCCGATCCCGATGGGGAAGGAGTCATCTATTGGTACCAGACCGTGCGGAGCCCCGGCGCCGCCGGCGGGGTGGAATTTGTCCCGCGCCTCATCCACAATAAGTCCGGCGTCGGCTCCGAGGTCAAAGTCATCGACATCGACGGCGATGGCTCCCTGGACATCGTTACGTCCGGCAGCCGGGGCACGTTTGTGTTCTGGGGCACGTTGTGATCGTCGGTTTTTGCTTTACGGTTCTTACGAGCGTCCGTCATGAAATCATGCCTACCCCGTTGGGTCCTTTTCGCGCTCTGCGCGCTCCTGACACCCGCTCTGGCACTTGCCCAGGACACTAAAAAAGAGGAGGAAACGATCCCTCTCGCCCAGCTGCTGGGTCAGCAGGCGGCCGAGCCGCCATCGCCCAGCGCCGCCCTCGCGCCGACCCTCGACGCGGCGTATGTGCAGACGTTTTTGCCGGCCCGAACCTTCGATGCCACGAGCATGGACGGTGTGCGGCCTCAGAGCGGACGCTGGCGGGTACAGGCCGGGGAGTACGTGGGCGTCGTAGGGCAGGGCGGGAGCGCGTTGCTGCTGCTGGACATCACCAGCCAGGACCTGGCGGCGATGGCGTCGTTTCGCTGCGGGCCGGGTTGTGAGCCGGGGATCGTGATCCACGCGGAGAGTGAAGGGGAGCGGACGACGGGCATCTTGTATTCGTTTGGCGAGGGCAAGGTAGGCGGTCATCACATCGTGCTGGATGCGACCGGTAAATTGGTCGAGCGCACGGTCGTCGAGCCGAACCCGAGTCCGTACCCGATGAGCATGCTCGACTTCCGGGCCGAGTACCCTGGTCTTGGCTTGCTGTACCCCGGGCAACTCGGCGGCAAACAGGGCATCGAACCGTTGAAGCTCGATAACAGCTGGAACCGCGTCGAAATCCACTCCGTGGGCACGTCGCTGCGCGGGTTGTTGAATGGCGCCGGCACGGTCGAGGCCGGCGTCACCGCCGCCGCGGGCACGGCGCACGGGCAGGTCGGCCTCTTCATCGCCGGCCCCGCCGGCACCGAGATCCGCTTCCGCGGCGTGGGCGTCAAGCCGATGGACGTCAAAAACGCCCACCCGATCGAAGTGACATCCCCCCGCTTCCGGAAACAGCAGCTGGAAGCCATGTTCTACAGCGAAGCCGTCACGGCCGCCGACGTGAATCTGGATGGGAATATGGACGTCATCGCCGGCCCGAATATCTTCATCGGCCCCGAATTCACGACGCGTCATGAGCTATATGTCCCACGAACCTATTCCCCCACCTCGTACCCCGATCCGCTCCTCGCCTCCGCCGGCGACTTTACCGGCGACGGCTACCCGGACGTCCTGCATACGGGCGAACCGGGCCGGCCCGGGTTCCTCTTCGTGAACCCCGGCAAAGACGCCGCTGTGCACCGCTGGGCCAAACACATGGTGATCCCGTCGGTGGATAACGAGGTCGCCTTCGCGGACGACATCGACGGCGACGGCCAGCTCGAGTACGTCTATACCGACGGCGGCTTCATCGGCTACGCCGAGCCCGGGCCGGACCCGACGCAGATGTGGACTTTCCACGCGGTCACCGAAAAAGGGCCCTGGGGGGCGATGTACGCCCACGGCCTGGGTACCGGCGATGTGGATGGGGATGGGCGCAAGGATCTCATCCAGGCGTATGGCTGGTGGCAGCAGCCGGCTACCCCGAACGGGCAGCCGTGGACGTACCACCCCGAGACGTTTGGTCGCTGGGGCTCTCAGCAGGGCGGCGGTGGCGGCGCCCGCGCGTTCGCCTACGACGTCAACGGCGACGGGCTGAACGATGTCGTCACCAGCCTCGAAGGTCACGGCTTCGGCCTGGCGTGGTTCGAGCAGAAGCGCGACGCCGCCGGCACGATCTCCTTCGAACGGCACATGATCATGGACGACTTCGCCAACCCCAACAACGGCGTCGTCTTCGCCGCCCTACACGCCCTCACGCTGGCCGACATCGATGGCGACGGCCTGCAGGATATCGTGACCGGCAAACGCTGGTGGGCGCACTTCGGCGAAAACCCGACGGATCCGGATGCCTTCGGCGCTCCCGTCGTCTACTGGTTCCGACTCGTCCGCGCAAACGGCCAGGCCCGCTTCGTCCCCGAACTGGTCAACAACAACTCGGGCGTCGGGACTGACATGATCTCGGCCGACCTCAACAACGACGGCCTCCCGGACATCCTGACCTCCGCCCGTCGGGGGACAAATGTGTTTATCAGTAAATAAATGCCCCGCAGCCCTCTCTTCGCCCTCTTCATCTTCGTATCCGCCTGCTCCGGATCGTCCAACGAGCTCGACGAGCGCTTTTATCGCTGGGCGCGGTATGAAGCAGAGCCTGGCGCGACCCATTTTTCGGCGCTAGACCAGATCAATCGGACCAACGTGCAGCAGCTAGAGGTCGCCTGGACCTATGAGACCGAGGGCGCCGCCTCCATCAACCCGATCGTGGTCGATTCGACGATGTACGTCTTTGGGGATTCGAACGCCGTCGTAGCATTACACGCCGGCACGGGGCGGATCCTCTGGGAGCATCGTAGTCCGAATGCCGTGTCGTTGATGGGTCTGCCGCGGGGGTACTTCGAACACGGGATGACGTATTGGGAGAACGAAGACCGCACGGATCGCAGGATCCTGATGTACGCCAACACCAACACCCTGTCGGCGATCGACGCCCTCACGGGGGAGCTGATCACCACGTTCGGTGACAGTGGGATGGTGGATCTGCGCCCGGGGCTCGACATCGACCCGCTGCGCGTGGAGCGCGCGTCGTCGCCCAGTCCGGGCGTCATCTTCGAGAACCTGATCATCCTCGGGTCGTCGCCGGGCGAAGGGTATAACGCCGGCCCGGGGCACATCCGCGCGTTCGACGTCGTGACGGGCCGGCAGGTCTGGATCTTCCACACCCTCCCGAAGCCGGGTCAGTTCGGGTACGATACCTGGCCGCCGGGGCGGTCGGACGAAGCCGGCGGCGCCAATGCCTGGGGCGGGATGAGCGTCGACACCGAACGCGGGATCGCCTACATCCCGCTCGGCTCCGCCAACTACGACTTCTACGGCGTGGATCGCCATGGCCAGAACCTCTTCGCGAACAGCCTCGTAGCGCTCAACGCCCGCACGGGAGAGCGGATCTGGCACTTCCAGACCGTGCATCATGACTTGTGGGACTACGACCTCACCGCCACGCCCGTCCTGCTGACCATCCAGCGCGACGGCCGGCCGCTCGACATCGTCGCGCAGGCGACAAAGACCGGGCAGGTGTTTGCCTTCAACCGCGAGACCGGGGAGCCCCTCTGGCCCATCGAGGAGCGCCCGGTGCCGGCGTCGGACATGCCGGGCGAGCAGGCCTGGCCCACGCAGCCTTTCCCCACGAAACCGGCGCCGTTTATCCCGCTGACGTTATCCATCGACGACTTCAACCCGCACATGGACGCCCACGACCGGGATTCGCTCGAGGCGTTTGTGCGCTCCATGGTCTACAAAGGAGTGTTCACCCCGCCGGACACGCGGCCCACCCTGCAAGTGCCAGGCAACCGCGGCGGGGCCAACTTCGCCTCGACCGCCGGCGACCCGCGCGACGGGACGTTCTTCGTTCTCAGCTACAACATGCCGTCCGTGCTGAAGCTCGAGCCGATCACCGCCGGCGCCGTCGGCACGGGCGAGTCCATGTTCGATCAGGGCCAGGCCATCTACCAGGTAAACTGCCAGATCTGCCACCGCGAGAACCTGCAGGGCGCGCCCACCAGCGGGATCCCGTCGCTTGTCGGCGTGACTGATCGGCTCAGCCACGATGCACTCAAGCTGTCGATCAAAGGCGGCCGGGGCCTCATGCCGGCGTTCCCGCGGCTGTCCGACCTGGAATTCGACGCGCTTCAGGCTTATCTCGCCAATCCCGATCTGGCCCTCACAACCGGGCAGGACCTGACCACGGGCCGGCCGGAAGGCCCGCAGCGGTACCAGAGCGGCTGGAACCATGTCCTCGACAGCAAAGGGGTGCCGGTGATCAAGCCGCCATGGTTCCGATTCACGGCCTACGATATGAACACGGGCGAGATCAAGTGGCAGGCCCCGCTGGGCGAAGTGCCGCATCTGGTCGAGCAGGGCGTCACGGGCACGGGAGCGGTCAACTGGCTGCGCGGCGGTCCGGCCATTACGGCCGGCGGGCTGATCTTCCAGATGGCCGGCGAGACGTTCTGGGCGCACGATAGCGACACCGGCGCGCTGTTGTGGCGCACGCCGCTCTCGGGCATCGGCGAGGGCATCCCCACCGTGTACGAGGTGAACGGACGCCAATACGTGATGGCCATCGCCACGGCCGGCGGCTTCGGGCAGCCGGCGCCGGCACAGCCACGGGTGCCGAAGTACATCGCGTACGCCCTCCCTGAATCCCCCTGATCGACCCCTTTGATAACAAGACTTACCTTATGATCGCGGATCGCCTCCTGATGATGTCGTACAGGCTTACCCTGATATTCATAACGCTGTGGATGGCTTCCTGCGCCCCGGAACGAGCGCTCGATGAACGTTTCTACCGGTGGTCGCGCTTCGAGGGAGAGCCGGGGGCATCCAGCTTCTCGGCGCTTGATCAGATCGATCGATCCAATGTCGATCAACTCACGATCGCCTGGACGTACGAGACGCCCGACGCCGCCATCCACAATCCCATCGTCGTCGACTCGCTGATGTACGTCGTCGGAGACAGCGGCTCGGTGGCGGCGCTGCACGCCGGCACGGGCCAGCCAATCTGGTTCCACCCAGGCTCGCCCGGCGCGCGCATGGGCGGGCGCGGGTTTATGTACTGGGAGAATACAGACCGGTCGGATCGTCGCCTGCTTTTTTACCGGGGCAGCTACCAGTTGGTCGCGCTCAATGCCCTCACCGGGGACTTTGTGCCCTCGTTTGGCGAAAAGGGCGTCGTCGATCTGCGGCACGGCCTCGGTATTCTGCCTGAATTGATGGCCCGCGCGACCTCCTCGTCGCCTGGGACCGTGTTCGAAGACCTCGTCATCCTGGGTTCGTCGCCGGGTGAGGGGTACATGGCCGGCCCCGGACACATCCGCGCGTTCGACGTCCGCACCGGCCGGCAGGCCTGGATCTTCCACACCCTGCCCAAACCCGGCGAACATGGCTATGACACCTGGCCGGCAGGGCGCTCGGACAAAGGCGGGGGCGCCAACGCGTGGGGCGGATTAAGCGTGGATACCGAACGCGGCATCGTCTACATCCCGCTGGGATCCGCCAACTACGACTTCTACGGCGTCGACCGTCACGGCGAAAACCTGTTCGCCAACTCGCTCGTGGCGCTGAACGCCCGCACCGGGGAGCGGATCTGGCACTTCCAGACGACCCATCACGACCTGTGGGACTACGACCTCGCCGCCACGCCCGTTCTGCTGACGATCGAGCGCGACGGCAAGCCGCTCGACATCGTTGCCCAGGCTACCAAAACCGGGATGGTCTTCGCCTTCAATCGCGCGACCGGCGAGCCGCTCTGGCCCATCGAGGAACGCCCGGTACCCCCTTCCGTGATGCCCGGCGAGCAGGCCTGGCCGACGCAGCCGTTCCCCACGAAACCGCCCCCGTTTGTCCCGTTGGCCTGGGATACCGAGAACGACCTGAACCCCCACCTCTCGCCGGCCGACCGCGACTCGCTCCAGACCCTCCTCCGCTCGATGGTGGTCACCGGACTGTACACCCCGCCCAGCACGCAGGCCACGCTCCAGATCCCCGGCAACCGGGGCGGCGCCAACTGGGGATCCACCGCCGCCGACCCGCGCGATGGGACGTTTTATGTGCTGGGAGATAACCTGCCTTCCGTCCTCAAGCTGGAGCCGATCACGGCCGGCGTGGTTGGCACCGGAGGCACCATCGTCGATCGGGGCCAGGCCGTCTATCAGGCGAATTGCCAGATCTGCCATCAGCCGAATCTGGAAGGACAACCCGCCGGGGGGATCGCCTCGCTGGTCGGCGTTACCGATCGGCTCTCGCACGTGGACCTGAACGCGGTAATCCGCGGCGGGCGTAACCAGATGCCGCCCATGCCACATCTGACGGAAATGGAGATGTCGGCGCTGGTGGCTTACCTGGCCAACCCGGCGCTGGCGCTCACCGCCGGCGCCAACGCCGCGCCGGGCGCGAAAGAGCCCGAACGGTACCAGAGCGGGTGGATCCACATCGTCGATTCCGAGGGCGTACAGGCTATCAAACCCCCGTGGCTGCGCCTCACCGCCTACGACATGAATACGGGCGAGATCAAATGGGTAACGCCGGTCGGCGAAGTGAAGCGGTTGGCCCAGGAGGGCATCACCGATACCGGCGCCGGTATGCGCGTGCGGGGAGGGCCGTCTGTGACCGCCGGTGACCTGATCTTCCAGTCGGCATCCGACAGGCTCTACGCCTTCGACCGGGTGACCGGCGCCCAGCTGTGGTCCCACCCGCTGCCGGGCCTCGGAGAAGGCATTCCTTCCATCTATGCGTGGGAGGGCCGGCAATACGTAGCCGTGGTGGCCACGGCGGGGCGGAGCGCTCCGCCCGCCGATGGGACCGTCCGAAACCCCAGTTATATCGCCTTTGCGTTGCCCTGATCGGGGGCAGCTATTTCCACCGATCCGATTCACAAACAGCACCAACCCCAAACGAGGCCTCTCATGTTTCATCGTCAGACCTGGCTCTTCGCCGCCGCGCTGCTCGTTGCCACGCCGGCTCTTGCGCAGCAGAGCCCCGCGCCGGACTTTATTCCGGACTACCTCTTCGAGGGTTCGCAGCTAACGGCATGGCAGCCGCTGGGCACGGCCGACTGGAGCGCGCAAAACGGCACCATCACCGGCACCGCCCGCGGCAGCGCCGGCGGCCTGCTGGTATTCGACCGCTCCTACGAAGACGTCTCCGTGTTCTCTCGCTTCCAGTGCACCGGCGCCTGTGATGCCGGCGTGCTCCTTCGCCTGGAAAAAACGGACGGTGGGATGAGCGGCATCCTGATCTCGCTCCGCGAGGACGAAGTCGCCCCTTTCCGCGTCACGCTCGATGTGAACGGCGCCATCCTGACCCGCGAACTGGCCCGCGAGCCCCGGGAGGATGACGGCGTGCGGAACGCCCCGAGCCCCCTCACGCGCGACGCCTGGAATACCATCGAGATCTTTGTGCGTGCCAATGAGATCCAGAACCATTTGAATGGTGTACGCCGGTCCATCGCCGGCGGCACGGCCGTGCCGCAGACGCCGGAGTCCGCCGCCATCGGCATCTTCGCCCCACGTGAGACCATGCCGCAAGCCTATGGTCCCATCGCCCTGTACGTGGGTTCCGGCAGCGTCCGCTTCGAGGATGTCGCGGTCAAGGATTGGATGCATTACACGGTCGCGCCCGAGCACGTCTCCGACCGCTTTTCCAGGCAACATGTCGCGGAGTTTCATTACTCCTGGGGGGTCGATGCGGGCGACATCGATGGGGACGGGGTGAAGGACCTCGTGGCGGGCCCGTACTACTACCTCGGCCCCGACTTCCGTCGCCGGCGCGAGTATTTCCCTTCCCGTACGTTTAACCCCGGCGTCGAATACACGCCGAACATGCTCGCCTTTGCGAAGGACTGGACGGGCGACGGCTGGACCGACTTGATCGTGTCCGAAATGCGCCAACTCGCCATGTTCATCAACCCGCAGGGCGAAAGCCGGCGCTGGGACCGCGTCCTGGTCGTCCCCGATGTCTGCAGCGAGATCACCATCCAGGCCGATATCGATAGCGACGGCGAAGACGAAATGGTGTATGTGGATCGCGAAAGCCGCGTCTCCTACGGCGAGCCCGACGCCGCGAACCCGACCGGGCCCTGGCGCCTCACCAAAGTGTCCGCCACCCTGTTTGAGTTCAACGGCTGCAGCATCCACGGCGTCGGCGCCGGCGATGTCAACGGCGATGGCCGGACGGACGTCCTCCAGGCCACCGGATGGTGGGAGCAGCCGGCGACCAACCCCGGCAGCGGCAACTGGAAACACCACGAGGTGCTCTTCGGCGAGTCGGCTTCGTTCATCGGCGGCGGTGGCGCCATCTCGGTGTATGACTTCAACGGCGACGGCCTGAACGATGTCATCACCAGCCTCAGCGCCCACGGCTGGGGGCTGGCCTGGTACGAGCAGCAGCGCAACGCCGCCGGCGCCATCTCGTTCGAGAAACATCACATCATGGGAGACTTCTCGACGAAAAACGTCGGCGACGTCACGTTCTCCGAACTCCACGCCGGCGCCATCCTGGCGGACATCAACCGCGACGGGATCATGGACTTCGTCACCGGCAAACGCCACTGGGCCCACCTGGACACGTTGGTCGATCCGGACCCCGACGGCGAGGCCGTGACCTACTGGTACGAAACCGTCCGCCGGCCCGATGCCCCGGGCGGGGTCGTGTTTGTGCCCCATCTCGTCCATAACAAGTCCGGCGTCGGCTCGGAAGCCAAGGCGAAGGATATCAACGGAGACGGTGCGATCGACATCCTGACTTCGGGTACCCGTGGGACCTTTATCTTATGGGGCAAGCCGTAACACTCCGTTAACCCGATACCTCCATGCACACCGACGCACGCACACTCGAAAACGGCAGCATCATCGAAGGCGATCTCTGCATCATCGGCGCCGGCGCGGCCGGCATCAGCATGGCCCTCGAGTGGCAGAACGCTGGCCGGCGCGTCATCCTGCTCGAAGGCGGCGGCTTCGATGTGGAGTACGCCATGCAGGATCTCTATACCGGCGAAAGTGTCGGTCAGCCCTATTTCCCGCTCCAATCCTCGCGCCTGCACTATTTCGGTGGGACGACCGGCCACTGGGGCGGCTGGTCGTCCGACTACGACCCGCAGGATTTCGAGAAGCGCGACTGGGTGCCGAACAGCGGATGGCCTATCTCCCGGGCCGACCTCGAGCCGTTTTACAGGCGCGCCTGTCCCTATGTGGAAGTTGGTAGGGACACGTTCGATCCCGCGGTCTATCAGGCCGAGGACCCCGAACTCGTCGAACTGCCCCTCGACAAGTCGTCCGTCTGGGCGAAGATGTGGCAACTGAGCCCGCCTACCCGGTTCGGCAACGTGTACCGCGACGCGATCGTGCAGTCGGAGAACATCCACCTGCTCACCTACGCCAACGTCGGCGACATCCGGACCAACGAGGCGGTCTCGCGGGTCGAACACGTTGAAATCCGTTCGCACGACGGCAACGCGCACACCGTGCGTGCCCGCCACTTCGTCCTCGCCGGGGGCGCCATCCAGAATGCGCGGCTGCTCCTGGCCGCGAACACGCAGGCCCCGAAAGGCCTCGGCAACGACGCGGACGTCGTCGGCCGGTACTTCATGGAGCATCTGGAACTCATCGCGGCGCGCATGATCCTTACGCGGCCGCTCCCGATGAAGCTCTACACTACCCAGTTCGGTGTCACGAGACACTTCGCGGAAGTCGCCATCACGGCGGCAAAACAGCGGGAGCTCCGGATTCTCAACGGCACCTCGGCGCTACGGGCGCAGGCCGCCCAGAACGCGGCCGCCGGCGTCACCGGATTTTCGGCGGATGCTGTCCAGAACGTCCGCGATCGGCAGGAACGGCTCGCGCGGGTGCAAAACCAGGCCGGCGCTCCGACCCAGGAGGCGCCGCGCACCGAGTATGTGATGCAGGTCCGCATGGAACAGGCGCCCAATCCCGACTCCCGGATCATGCTCAGCGACCAGCGGGACGCCCTCGGGATGCCGCGCGTGAAGCTGGACTGGCGAATCGGTGAACTCGAGAAACGCTCGATCCGCCAGCTGCACGAGACCTTCGCCGCCGAAGTCGGCAAGGCCGGCATCGGCCGCGTCCAGCTCAGCGACTGGCTCCTCAAAGACGAGCCGATGTGGCCGGCCAACCTCGGCGCCGGCTGGCACCACATGGGCACCACCCGCATGGATCCCGACCCCAAGCAAGGGGTGGTCGACGTGAACTGCACCGTTCACGGCCTATCCAACCTGCACGTCGCCGGCTCGGCCGTTTTCCCCACCGCCGGCGCCGCCAACCCCACACTGACGCTGCTGGCGATGACGCTCCGGCTGTCGGATCATCTGAAGGGGATGGTGTGAGCGGTATAAGGTTTAAGGTTTAAGGTTCGAGGTTTAAGGTTTAAGGAAGCAGACCTTAGACATTAAACCTCGAACCCTCATTCCGGCAACGCAAACGCCACGTAATTCCGCGGTAGCGGCACCTGGGACCCGCCCATCAACGCCGCGAGGAGGCCGCCCCCGCCCGGCCCCGCGCCAATGGCCACGTACTGCTTTCCGTCGACCTCATAGATGGCCGGGATTCCCTGAACGGGCCCGGGCAATTCGTAGGTCCAGACCTCCTCGCCGGTGTCCTTGTCGTAGGCCCTGAATTTCCGGTCCGTCGCCAGGAAGAGGAGCCCGCCGGCGGTGACGGACGGGCCGCCGCGAAGGCCGACCGAACCGGTGTCCGTGATACCACGGGCCGCCAGGCTATCCACTTCACCCACCGGGCGCTCCCACTGCTTCGCCCCCGTATGCATGTCGTACGCCGTGATCGTCGCCCAGGGCGGTTTGATGGCGTAGCCGATGCTGGCCAGGAAGTAACCGTAACCCGTCTTGTAACGTACGGGGCCCTCTTCCACGCCGGTAGCCGGGGTCGTCGTTGGTGGCGGTGGTGGTGGCGCAAATTCTGGGAACGAGAGATACGAAATCAGGTGGGAAATCTCCTGATCGGACAGGTCGGGGAACGCCGGCATCGTGCCCTTGCCCTGACGCACCTGCTGGATGAATTCCGTGGGTTTGAGCCGGTCCATCACACCAACCATAGATGGAATGAGCGGCGGCTGGCCCTCCCGATTCTCCATATGGCACAGCTGGCAGTTCTGGCGGTAGACAAACGCCCCGCGTTCCGGCGGGAAGGCGTCCGCTCCCGGTACGCCGGGTATGTCACGTTCGAGGGTGAGGACGGTCGGGAAGTTTCTATTGAGCACATAGAAGATCGCATTGACCGGGTCGGCCGCCGTGGTGCCCCAGTTGGCGCCTCCGCCGTTCCCCGGCATCTGCATCGTGGGCGTGGTGCTCGGGGGCGTGAAAACCCCCTTGTTGTTCATGCTGGCCACGTATTGTCGGAGGCTGTCCTGCTCCTTCTGAGGGATGTACGGGTTGATATCGTCTACGGTGAACGAAAGCACGCTGAACGGCTCGGGCCAGGTGGGAATCGGCTGGGTGGGCCAAGCCTCCTCGCCGGGCATGTCCGAGGCGGGGACCGGCACCTCCTCGATCGGCCACAGCGGCTCGCCGGTTACCCGATCAAACACGTACAGATACCCCGTCTTGCCGGCGGCGACAACGATGTCCAATTCCTCGCCCTCATGCTGCACCGTCATGAGCACCGGCGCGGCCGCCAGGTCCAAATCCCACAGGTCGTGATGGACGGTCTGGTAGTGCCAGATCCGCTCGCCCGTGCGGGCATCTACCGCCACCAGCGAATTGGCGAACAGGTTGGCGCCCAGCCGGTCCGCGCCGTAAAAGTCGTACGTCGCCGATCCCAGAGGCAGGTAGAGGATGCTGCGTTCGACATCGACGCTCATGCCGCCCCAGACGTTGGCGCCGCCGGCTGTTTTCCAGACCTCGGGGTCCTCCCAGCTGTCGTAGCCGTATTCACCGGGGTGGGGGATGGTGTGGAAGACCCAGGCGAGTTCGCCCGTTCGGGTATCCCAGGCCCGGATGTCGCCCGGCCCTGAGCCGTACCCTTCGCCGGGGCCGGAGCCCAGGATCACCAGGTTCTCAAAGACAATACCCGGAGACGAGGGGGCGGCTCGGATCTTTTCGGGATCGCGTTGAATCCCCTCCCGCACATCTACAGCGCCGTCTGCTCCAAACGACGAGATCACCTCGCCGGTGGAGGCGTCGATGGCGAAGAGGTTCTGGCCGCGGGGGACAAAAAGCCGGCGGTCGGACCGATCGTCACTTTCCCAGTACAACAGGCCCCGGCCCCCAGCACCCCGGCCGGCTCCCGGGAAGCCATGGACCCACAGTTGCTCGCCCGTGCCGGCGTCCAGCGCGACGAGGGCGCCGCTGTCGGCCACGACATACATCGTGCGGTCGACGACGAGAGGGCTGAAGCCGGCGGGGCTGGTCGATCCGGCGGGGTAGGTCCAGGCGATCTCGAGGTCTTTTACGTTCGTTCGATCGATCTGCGTCAGCGAAGAGTAATGCGCCGCGCCGGCGTCGCCCTCGTACATGCTCCAGTTGGCATAGGGATCGGTTGATCCCGAACATCCGGCCAGCATTGTTGCACCGGAAAGAATGAGCCACGGAAGGATTTGTAGAGCGATGCGCATGGATGCTTACAGGAATTGTTGTCGGGGTAGATCGTGCAAAATAGAAGCGCCGTGTTGAAAACGCGACGGATGCAGCGCTGGAAGGACTCCCTGCTGTCGATTCGGCAAATATTCACAACCGCATCCAGTAAAATGGTGCCCCGATTCCGGAAGATCGTTTTATCGCATCCAGTCTGGTCATCCTTACCTTCAGCCGATTCATTGGCCGGGTAGGGTTGCCGCGCTGCACACGCTCACCCATCCGAAGCAACCTTGCGCGCCCATTCCTCGACTCCGTCCCCGGGCTCAATCGACAAGAATTTGATGCTACACATTGGGTTCAGGTACTTGCTTCGCGTGGTGCTGTTTTTAAGCCTCTCTGTGGGAACTCCCGGCTGGTCAATGGCCCAGGAAGAGCCGGTTTCCACGCCGGCGCGATCGTTCTCGGGCGCCGTCAGCGTGACGAACAAGGGGATCTCCACCATCCCGACCTTCACGCTTGGCAAGCCGGCGGCGACCTTCGACCTGAGCCTTGCCGGTCGCCGGCTGAGTTTTGAACCCCAGCTGCGCTTCAACCTGGTCGATGGCCGGCCCTGGGTGTTCCTCCTGTGGTGGCGGTACAAAGTCCTCCAGGCCGACCGGGTTCGTCTCCATGTCGGCGCCCACCCGGCGTTTTCCTTTCGGATGACCGACGTTGAACGAGAAGGCAGCCCTAGCCGGCTGATGGAAATGCGCCGTTTCCTGGCCAGTGAAGTGCTGTTTACCTACCAGCCCTCACGGCACGTTAGCATCGGTCCTTATTATCTGTATTCTCATGGCGTGGACCCCACCACGACCCGGAATACGCATTTCATCGCCCTCAACATCGGGCTGCATGGTATGCCGTTGACGGACAAGCTGTCGCTGAGCATCCTGCCGCAGCTCTACTTCTTGAGCCTGGGTGGGGTCACCGGGACCTACATCACCTCCCGCGCCGTGTTGGCCACAGCCGGCGTCCCCATTTCTCTCTCGGCGATGTTTAATCAGTCCATTAACACCGATATCGCCGGCGACCCGTTTATCTGGAACGTGAGCGCGACGTATGCCTTTGGGCTGTAAGATCACCTCGAAGCACATGACTCGTTGTCCAGATCGATGGCGGTTGCGGTGATTGAGTGCTATATTTACCGCAGATGGTGCGGTGAATAAAGTCCTTGTGTAGAGATTAATACTTCGGACACTTTTTGTAGCTCGACCGTTCCTGACGATCAGGCCCCTCCTCGATCCGAGGAGGGGCAAATCCCGTCGGCGCGTAGCGGTGACGGGATGGGGAGGAGCAAATGGATGCCGGGCGGATGAGTCAAAATGTATCCCCAGTCGCTGCCTTTATTTTCTCAAACTCGGCCGTCAGGTCGAGTTGCAAAAAAATGATCCGCGTTGATGCCGGGCAATACTCCTCCCCGTTCCGACATCGATAAATCGACGTCGGAACTCGCCCCTCCTCGATTCGAGAGCCTGCCCCGTACTTGATACGGGGAGGGGCCTGAATTGTCACGCGGCAGCGCACTCCTTTGTAAACTGTCCGAAGTATTAGAGATCGCAGGTGCTGAGACAGATGGCAAGCGTCAACTTTATTCACGAAAATCCGGGCTGGCCCGACCTTTCCTGGGACGGAAATGCCCTGTCGGCGACACTCGCCGGCGTCCGTCACCGCCAGGGCCTGCTGCTTGGGAAGATGGCGACCCTGGGTTTCGATCTGCGCCTACAGGCGAGCCTTACGGTACTGACGAACGACGTGGTGAAAACCTCCGCGATCGAGGGGGAAGTGCTGCCTCCGGATGAAGTTCGGTCCTCCATCGCCCGTCGGCTGGGACTGGATGTCGGTGGCCTGGTCAGGCCCGGGCGGAACGTCGATGGTGTCGTCGAAATGATGCTCGATGCCACGCAACGGTTCGACACCCCCCTGTCACGTGATAGGCTGTTTGGCTGGCACGCCGCGTTGTTTCCCACGGGGTACAGCGGTATGCGACCCATCGTGGTCGGGGCGTGGCGTTCACATACGTCGGGTGCGATGCAGGTCGTTTCCGGCCCGATGGGGCGTGAGCGGGTCCACTTCGAGGCCCCGGAGGCCGGCCGGCTCGAAGACGAAATGAATCGTTTTTTGGATTGGTTCAACAGGCCGGCGTCGATCGATCCAGTGATTAAGGCAGGGATTGCACATTTCTGGTTTGTGACGCTCCATCCCTTCGAAGACGGCAATGGGCGCATAGCGAGGGCCATCGCGGATCTGGCGCTCGCCCGCGCCGACGGCATGAAGGACCGGTTCTACAGCATGTCTTCGCAGATCGAAGCCGAGCGGAAGGAGTACTACCTGAGGCTGGAAGCATCGCAACGCGGAGGTCTGGACATCACCTACTGGCTCGACTGGTTCCTCGGCTGCCTGGATCGATCCGTGCGGGGCGCGGAAGTCGTCCTATCGGCGGTGCTCTACAAGGCCAGGTTCTGGCAGGGCATCGATCACCGGTTGATCAACGACAGGCAGCGGCTGGTCATCAACCGAATGCTCGACGGCTTTCAGGGCTTCCTTACGACGTCGAAGTATGCCCGGCTGGCGAAGTGCTCCCCGGACACGGCTCTGCGCGATATCCGCGAGCTGCTGGAACACCACGTGATCGTGATGAACCCCGGCCGGGGGCGCAGTACCAGTTATCGATTGGCTGATTCGGACGCCTTGAGATGAAGAGTAATTGCCGGCGTGATCAGGGGGCAATAAAAAAGCCTCCGGATCGATCGATCCAGAGGCCAATACGTCCCGGTGCCCGAGGCGGGAGTCGAACCCGCACGCCCTTTTGGAGCACAAGATTTTGAGTCTAGCGCGTCTACCAGTTCCGCCACCCGGGCAGGGAGAGGGCGCTAACCCGAACGCCGGCTCAGCGGTTCCGGAAGGGGTTCAAGGTTCAAAGGGTAAGGTTCAAGGTGTAAGGAAGAGAATCCTTGAACCTTGAACCTTACACCTTGAACCAGCTTCTTCTCCGATCGCTGAAAGCGATCAGAGAAGAAGCTCCAGCAACAGCGGCAACAGGAAAAACACCCCAACGAGGTAAAGCAGCGCGTAGAGCCGGTTGATGCCGGCCAGCTTCCCCATGAACTCGGCCATCCGAATGGGGACCTCGCGCATGGGTTTGATGCCGTAGATGATGAGAATGTCGAACACGTTGAACAGCACGTGCGTGAAGGCCACCGTCAGGCCGGCCAACGCGTCTTCCGTGCCGGTGCCGGCCAACGCAAGCGCCGCCAGCAGGGCTGTCACGGTCGTGCCCACGTTGGCGCCGAGCGTGTAGGGGAAAATCTGGCGGACGGTCAGGATGCCGGCGGCCACCAGCGGGACCACCACCGACGTTGTGACCGACGAACTCTGCACCAGCACGGTAAGCACCAGCCCACACGCCATTGCGGCCCTCGGCGATCCAAACAGATACCGGTGCAGAATCTGCTCCGAACGCCCCATCATCAACATCTTCAGCAATACGACCAGATAGCGCAGGGCCAGAAAGAGCAACAGCAGCCCGACGACCAACACCACCCATCCCACCTCGCTCATCAGACCGATCAAGAACGCAGCGATGGGCTTGACGACGATTTTTAGCGGACTCAAGAGATGGGCGCCGCCGATACCCGCAAGGCCGCTCGTGAGCCAGGAGGCCGGCGTGGAGATGGCCCCAAATAACACCTCGAGTGGAAACAAGATGGCCACCGCCATCAGGTTAAAGAAGTCGTGTACCGTGGCCCCGGTCATCGCACGCTGAAATTCGTCCCTGCGCGTGATGTGCCCCATCGACACGATCGTGTTGGTGACGGTGGTCCCGATATTGGCCCCCATAATGATCGGCACGGCGCCCTCGATGGACAACGCGCCGCTGGCGACAAGGGCGACGGTGAGGGACGTGACGGTGGACGAACTCTGCACCAGGGACGTCGCGAGGATGCCCGTCAGCAGGGCCATCACAGGGGTGGATGTGGTGCTGAGAAGCGTTTCAGCGAAGCCTTTTCCCATCAGGCCGAACGCTTCGCTCATCAGTTCCAGACTGACGAAAAAGAGCAGCAGGATGCCGGCCAGGGCCGATACACGAAGCAGGATCTGGAGTCGAGGTGGCAGGGGAGATGGGGAATCGGCAATCATACAATGCGGCGTGTTACGCCTGCGGCAAGCGAAGCAACTACGGCGTGTGGTGTTATCAAGGTATTATCGTTGTGTTACCTTATTGTTAACACGCCGGCGCTCGGCAAAATAACCCCCAACCCGCTCAGGCGCTGAAGTAGTGGGCGAATCGGATCGAAGCCAGGATGCCCTGACGGTATCGATCCAGCCCGAAGCTCTCGTCGGGCGAGTGGATCGCGTCGTCGTCCAGCCCGAATCCCATCAGCACGGTGTCGATGCCCAGCAGCTCCTTGAAATCGGCCACTACGGGGATGGAGCCGCCTTCCCGGGTGAAGAAGGGCTGTTTGCCGTAGGTATCATGCAGGGCTCTGGCGGCCGCCTGCATGGCCGGCTGTGTGGTATCTACAAGGACGGGCTTACCCCCATGTAAGTCTTTGAAGGTAAGCGTCATGGTGGGGGGGACGTGGGCCATGAAGTAGGCATGGAGCATCTGGACGACGTCTGCCGGCGATTGGTCCGGGACGAGGCGCATGGAAATCTTAGCGCCGGCTCTGGCCGGCAGCACGGTTTTGGCGCCTTCACCCTGATACCCGCCCCAGATGCCGTTGACGTCGAGCGTCGGACGGGCCGAGATGCCCTCGAGGGCCGAGTAGCCTGCCTCGGTGCGGGTGGCGGCGACGCGGACAGCGGCCTTCCAGGCGGCCTCGTCGAACGGAAGGGCCGCGAACGTGGCGCGTTCGTCGGCGGTGAGGGGGCGGACGGCATCGTAGAAGCCGGGGATGGTCACGCGGTGCCGGGCATCGTGCAGGCCGGCGATCAGCCGGGCGAGGACGTTGATCGGGTTTTCAATGGCGCCGCCAAACATGCCGGAGTGGAGGTCGCGGGAGGGACCTGTGAGCTCGACCTGCACATAGGCCAGCCCGCGGAGGCCGTAGGTGATGGACGGAATCCCGGGGGCGAACATCGAGGTGTCCGAAATCATGACCGCGTCCGCCCGGAGCAAGTCGCGATGGGTTTCGATAAACGGGCGCAGGTTTTTGGAGCCGCTTTCTTCCTCGCCCTCGATGAGGAACTTGAGGTTGACCGGCAGCCGGCCGGAGCCCTGTAGGTACGCCTCGGCCATTTTGATGTGGAGGAACATCTGCCCCTTGTCGTCACTCGATCCGCGCGCAAAAAGCCGGCCGTTCCGGATCGTCGGCTCGAAGGGCGGGGACGTCCAGAGCTCCAGCGGGTCCGGCGGCTGGACGTCGTAGTGCCCATACACCAGCACCGTCGGCAGCGCCGGGTCCTCGATCCGCTCGGCGTACACGATCGGGTGGCCGCCGGTATCCATCACCTCGACGATCTCGAAGCCGGCCATCCGCAGATGATCCGCCACCGCCATCGCGCACCGACGCACCTCGCCCGCATAGGCCGGGTCGGTGCTGATCGATGGAATCCGGAGGAGCTCAATCAACTCGTCCACAAACCTGTCGAAATGATGCGCGGCGTACTGGAGGGCGGTCTGCATGAGGTTTGTTGCAGGTTTGCAGGTTGGCAGGTAACAGGTTGACTTGAGTGGAAGGAACTGCCTGTTTCAGAAGGTACGTGAGCCCTCTGTAGGACGTCTAGGTAGTATATAGATTGCCTGAGGGTATACCAAATCAACCATTTGCATGGCCACATTCAATAGGTTCGAGGATATCGAAGCATGGAAAGACTGCCGCAAATTGACAGGCATGATCTATCGCGCAACGCGTGGCTCTGCATTTTCCTGCGACAAGGCATTAACAGACCAGATGCGCCGGGCGGCGGTATCGACGGTTGCCAACATTGCCGAAGGGTTCGAACGTCGTACTCCGGCGGAATTTAGACATTACCTCTCGATAGCAAAAGGATCATGTGGGGAGTTGCGTAGCCTGCTCTACATTGCGCTTGATGAGGGATATGTGGATGATGCACGTTTCACCGAGTTTCATGCGCAAGCACTCCTGGCCATAAAGCGAATTAGCGCCCTCATGCGCTATCTCTCAAATCGTTCCTGAAAGATACCCCCCGCCAACCTGCCAACCTGCAACCTGCCAACCTGCCAACCTGCAACCTGCCAACCTGCAACCTGCCAACCTGCAACCTGCCAACCTGCAACCTGCCAACCTGCAACCTGCCAACCTGCAACCTGCCAACCTGCAACCATTAAAACTCACTCTCATCCCGCCAGTTGACCAGTCGCCAGGGGGCGCCTTCGAGGGGGCGGAGCAGGAGGAAGTTGACGTTGCCGTCCCCGCGGAAGACGTCGCCGGATTCGAGGTTGATGGTGAGGTTAAACGAGCGGGTGATGCTGGCGCGGCGGTTTTCGTCGAACTGGGTCTGGGAGATGATCTGGTTCCACTCCAGGCTGATAAAACTGGCGTTGGCGAAGAGCCGGCGTGTCGATTCGATTTCCTGGGAGAAGGCCCACTGGCGCTCGACCTGGATGTCGAAGTCGGTGTAACTGAAGATAAATGCCGAGTCGAGCAGGGGTTCGTAGAGCGAGAGGTCCCGAAGTTCGTAGGCGGCCTGGAAGTTGGTGAAGAAGCCCTCGATCGTCGTAGGGTCGCCCAGTAGGGCGCCAAAGGGGTCGCCCTCTTCGATCGCCGGCGCGAAGGGGTTGCAGCCGGCGACAAGCGTGCCCGCGAGGAGGGTCGCGCCGTAAAGGAAGGGCCGCAGAGCGACGACGAGCCGATGAAGATGCCGCATGAAATCAGAGGCGCGGAGCCCGGCCCGCGGGCCGGTTACCCGGTGAACTTGTACCCGATGCCGTAAACGGTCTGGATATACTTCGGGTCGGTGGGGTCGGTCTCGATCTTCTTACGCAGGGACGCGACGTGCCGGTCGATCGTGCGCGTCGTGATATCCCCCTTGATACCCCAGACATCGACCAGCAACTGCCGGCGGCTGACGGTGCGTCCCCGGTGCAGGATGAAGTAATGGAGGATGCTGAATTCGAGCGCCGTGAATTGCAGCTTGATTCCGTTCCGCTGGGCCGTGTGGTTGCTGAAATTGATTGTCAAGTCATCGAACAGGTACTGCTCGACGGGCTCCTCCATCACGGCGTGGGTGCGCTTGAGAATGACGCGGACGCGGGCGGCGAGTTCGCGCGGGCTGAAAGGCTTGGTGACGTAGTCGTCCGCGCCGAGGCTGAACCCGCGTAGCTTATCCTCCTCGGCCGAGGCGGCGCTGATGATGAGGAACGGGGTGTCGATGCCGGCTTCGCGAGCGAGCTGCAGCGCCGCGAACCCGTTTTTTCGGGGCGCCATCTGGTCTAACAATACAATATCGAAGGGCGCGGGGCCCTCGAGCAGGCGCAGCGCCGTCTCGGTAGCGTTGGTGCGGAAGACCTCAAAGGCGTTCGCACCGAAAAATAGCTCCAACTGCGCCCCTGTGGCAGGATCATCCTCAATAATGAGCATGCGCGCAGCGTGCATTTCACTGGGAGCTTAAGGTGGCGTGGACAACAGTCCGGGCACAAAGTGCGACCGGGGCACGTATGGTACGTGCAAACCCTCCATACGGTCGAATGCAGGAATCTGCAATTCCAGGCCGTTGGCCCTCTCGATCTGGCTTAGTTTACAGCTTTACAACCAAAGATCGCAACCGAGTCTCCGAAAACGTACGGAATTGGTATATGGTACCACTCGATTTCGCCAACTACGGACCCCTCATCGTCGGCACTGTGCTCGGATTTTTTAGCCTGGCGGCGCTATTGCTGGTGCCCGTCTACCGGTTCTTGAAACGCGAAGAAGCCATCAGCGCGCGGTGGACTCCGGAGCAGCTACGCCGTCAGGCGGACGCCGCGGAGGCCAAGCGGGACCCCGGTCCGTGAGCTACGAAGCCCTCTTAAACCTTGAACCTGGAACACGTGCCTGGAAATCCGGCCGGATTTCCGGGCACGCACCTAGTCGACGACGACATACGCCCGCAGCCCCTCGAACGTCTTCTCGCCGATGCCGCGTATCAGCATCAGGTCTTCCGGGCGTCGAAACGGCCCGTTAGTATCCCTGAACGCCACGATGCGTTCGGCCGTTTTGGGCCCGATGCGTGGGAGCCGCTCGAGCTCGGCGGCCGTGGCGCTGTTGATGCGCACGGTGTGGAAGGGCACCTGGTTGCCGCTCGAAGGGCGCTCGGCGGGCGGGTCGGCGGCAACGGGCCGGGTCGAGTCCAGGACGGTTGTATACGGGGCAGGGCGGGGTGTCATGGACGTATCCGCGGCTGTGGCAGGCTGCGCCGCCGCGAGGCGGTCGATCTCGGCGTAATAGGCAGGATCGTAGGGGAGGAGGTGATAACGGAGGTGACGGATAGCCAGGCCGCCGGCCAGAAAGAGCAGGACAAGGGCAAGCGAGTGCGTCTCACGCCGGGTGAGGGCGAGCCGTTGTTGGAGGCGATAGTAGTGGCGCTGCCAGCCCATGTGATGAGGTTTTAGGATGTGCTCTAGTAGGTGACGTTTCGCGTTACACGTTTTTTCGTTAGATGTGTGTGGTTCTCGCCTACGTTATTCGGCAACTGACCGTCGCTTTCAGGCCGAACGCGTTACGCGCAACCTGGTAACGCGTCTCGTCACTTACTATACTAGACGTTGTAGCGCCCCCCCGTATACCCTCATTCCCGCTCGTTTTTTACCATCACGCCCGTATGGTACCCCGAATACTTCGCACGGAAGCGATTGTCCTGCGCCACCTGGATTACCGGGAGACGAGCCAGATCGTCACGCTTTTCACACGGGAACTGGGGAAGGTGTCCGTTATCGCCAGGGGGGCGCGCGCAGCCAAAAGCCCGTTCGGAAGTGCGTTACAACCAATGGCGTACGTCGAAGCCGTGTTGTATCACAGTCCGGGACGGGAGCTTCACACCCTGAAAGAGGTGGCGCACGTCCGCCCATTCCTTCAACTCACCCGGCACCTCGATCGGATGGCCATCGGGCTCCGGATCATCGAGTTTGTCCATGCCCTCAGCCAGCCCGACGAGCCCCATCCCGCCCTGTTTCAACTGGTGGTGGAGACCCTCTCGCTGCTGGACGCCGCCGAAGAGCGGCCTGAGAACCTGCTGCTGTTTTTCCAGCTCCAACTCGCCGGCCATCTCGGTTTTCAACCCGCGGTTTCCCGCGAACAGGTCGAGGCGCTCACGGAGCAGGGCGGCTCGCTGATTCTGGAGAGCGGCGATGTGATCGAAGGCCGGGTGGAGGGACGCGGTGGCCGATTCGCATCACGGCCGGCCCTGCGCGCGTTCGCCATCCTTGTCCACGCGCCGGTCGAAGCCGTCCTGCGTATGACCATGGCCGAACACATCCGAAAGGAAGTGGGCGCACTCGTGGATGCCTACCTCCACTTTCATGTCGAGGAAGCCTACCCGACGCGCGGCGAGAAGATCATGGGCGCCCTCCTCAATCGACGCGGTGAATAAGACACAGGCGAAGGGGATGGATGAAAACACGGGAAAGGAACATTTTCCACTTGCAAATCTATCAGAAAGTGTGTATACATATGTGACATTATTCATGCACGCGTTGGTTACCCACCACGAACTACCATGAGCCGAAAACACCTCACTGCCAAACAGCATTCGTTTTTAAAGTTCTTGTCGAACTACGTCCGCGAGCACGGCGTCTGGCCGACCTATCGCGAGATGGTGGATCAATTTGACTATCGATCACCGAATAGCGTCACCCAGAACCTGAACGCCCTGTACAAAAAAGGCTTTCTGATTCGGGAGGATGAGGGCTACCAGTTTGCGGCGGAGCCGGCGAGCGCCTTCAGCGCCGCGATGCTGGGGTTACAGATGCCTGGGTTGCAACTACCGGGGTTGCAACTACCGGGGCTGCAACTACCGGGTATGGGTATGGCAGGTATGCCCATGGTGAATATGGCGATGCGCGGGATCCCCATCATGGGTACGATTACGGCCGGCGTGCTCCAGGAGGCTATTGAGGACAACCAGGGCACGATTACGCTGGAAACTCTTTTCCCGAATCTGGATCGAATCTTTGCCATTCGGGTATCAGGCCAGTCTATGATCGGCGTGGACATCCTGGACGGGGATTACGTGCTGCTCATCGACGACGACATCCCGAACGGCGGCATAGGAGCCGTCCTCTACAACGGGGAGACGTCGCTCAAGAGAATCTATCAGGAGCCCGATGGGCTTCGGCTGGTGGCGGCGAATGATGCCTATAAGGACATCCAGATTTCGCCCGACATCTTCGAGGAGGTCAAGATTCTGGGACGCTACGTCGGCCACGTAAACAAAAACGGGATCTACAAGCGCTCATTCAACGGACGCAGTCAAGCGGCCTGATATGACTACACCGAATTGGAATCGGAATCTGCGGCAAAAAGGCGGGTTCTGGAAGCATGGCCGGTGGTACGACGTCAACCTCGCACGTCGTTTACCCCTGGCCGTCGCGCTTATGGAAGAGCTCATCGCGGCCCTTCCACCCCTCGATTCCTCCACTTCGGTATGCGACCTCGGTTGCGGGACGGGCAACGCGGCCATGTCCGTCCTGATGGCCTACCCCACCGTGCACATGACGGTGCTGGATAAGGACCCGGAAATGCTCGAACTGGCCCGGGAGAAGATCAGCGAAGTGCGCGAAGGCATCTCCCTGCTCGAGGCGACCGTCTCGGCCGAAGGCGAGCCGATCCCCGGAAGCCCGTACGATGTCATCATCGCCTCGATGGTCATTCCGGACCTCATCGGCGACGATTCCATGGGCGCTGAGGCCGAAACCCGATACGAACTGCTCTTCCAGGGGCTCGCGGCCTCCCTCACACCGGGTGGCCACCTCTTCGTGGCGGACCAGATCGGCTCACTCGGCCTCTACCGCCTCATGAAGACCATGGAACGTGCCGGCTTCAGCGATGTCGACTGCGCCTGGCGCCAGGATGACTTTTACATCTGCGGTGGACGGCTCGCGGTCTGACGTTGACGCTGCCGGTGAATAATTGTCCGCCCGGCCGGTCCTCCCGGTCCCGCTTGTTGTGCTCCCGCCTTTATTTTTTGCGCAGTTCGCCCCTTTTCCTGCCTGTGCCCAGCCTGGCACATCGTTGGCCTGACCGGTTGCCGTAACCTTTCGGATCAACCGCCAATCGGCCATGGCTTCTCCTTCGGCGCCGCCTGCCGGCATCGCTTTCGCCCCTTCTCTCGATCCGCGGTCCGCCGCCACGCTCGAACGTATCGTCGCCCTCGTCCAGAAGGTGTTCGATGTCCCGGTCGTCCTCGTTTCGCATGTCGTAGACGACCGACACCACTTCCTCGCGACCACCGGGTTCAGCGCGCGCGATGCCGACCTCGACTATCTCCCCTGCAGCCGGGTCGTCACCGACGCGGCACCTATGATCGTCGAGGATGTCGCCAGCGCGGTGGACTGGGCCGACCGCTACGCCCGGGGCATCGGCTTTTACGCCGGCGTGCCCATACTCGATGCCGCCGGTAACGCTATGGGCGCGCTCAGCCTGATCGATGTGCACAAGCGCCATGTCGAGGATCCCGCACGCGGGGTGCTGGAGGATTGCGCCGCACTCATCGCTCCGCTGATTCGTTCGGACACCGGGGCGACCCGTGATGCGCCGCCGGCCGCCGCGCTCGTCATCGACCTCTTCCACGACGCCGGCGCCGCCGTGCTTGTCACGGACAGCTCGGATACCATCCTGGAAGCTAACGACGCACTGTGTCACCTCGTGGCCCAGCGTGTCGAGGCACTGACCGGGAAGCCTTTTAACCTCCTGCTACCGGAGGAGGAACGCGCCAACGCCGCCGCCCTCTACGCGGACCTGCTCGCCGGCCGCCGCGACAGCTATCAGGCCGACAGCCGGCTCATCCACCGCTCCGGCGAAGAACGCCGCGTGCGGACCACCGTGAGCCTCGTGCGCGACGACGACGGCGCACCGGCGTACGCCATTCGCCTCTTTGAAGAAACGGGCCGGCGCCACGAAGCGCTCGAGGAGTTGCGCATCCGCGATCGCGCTATCGCCGGCATGAATCAGGCCCTGGCCGTGACCGACATGGCCGCCGCCGGCGCACCCATCATCTTCTGCAACCCGGCTTTTGAGCGCATGACCGGTTACAGACAGGTGGATCTGCTCGGCTCGAATATGCTCGTCCTCCGCGGCGCCCGAACCGCCCGGGCAGCGGTTGATGCCCTCGCCGGCGCCATCGAACGCCAGGAGCAGGCCAGCACCCGGGTTGTTTTTTATCGTCGAGATACGACGCCTTTTACCGCCGCGGCCACCATCGTGCCCGTCTGGGATGATGCGGATACCCTGACGCATTACATCTGGCTGCTGGATGATCGCTCCGAAACGGTCGAGTTGCGCAGCCAGGTGGAGGCCCTGCATACTGAATTGACACGGTCGACCCGTCAGCTTCAACATGCGGTCAACCTCGTGGCGGCCGCTTACAGCATCCGACCGATCGAAGAACACGCCCAGGAATTGTTGCAGTCCCTGTACCGGGATGTGCGTTACCTCGAGGCAAAAGTGACCATGATCGACCCGGAGACCGGACATAGCCGGCCCGTGGCCGCCAACGTCGCCGGCAATCCGATCCGGATCGACCGAATCGATCCCCAGTTCGGCCACAGCGGCCGCGAGCTGTGCCGCATCAAGATGCAGATGGAAAGCGCCGGCGAAGTGGGCGCCTGGTGCCTCGATGTTCCGCTGGTGACTGACGCCGGGCTGCAGGGCCTGCTCACCCTGTATGCACACCCGGGTCGGCTCTTCGACGCGTCCGCCGCAACCGCCGCGCACCAGGTGGCCGGCCGGATCGCCGATGCGCTCTCTCGGCCGCCGGCCGAGTCGAAAGGAAGGATTGGGCGCGTCTCCGAACGTGTGGCCCTCCTGCCCGAGTAGGCAGATCGTCCGAGCTTCCATAAATAGCGCCGGGTGTACGGTGGAACCGGACCGATCTTATTTCTATCTTCTGCTCCTGCTTTATATGCGCGTCCGTCCTTCGCGGTAGGTTGGCTACGCGCGGAATCGCATCGCGTTGTCGGGTATCACAGGCTGAATACCCGTGCGGTAGAAGACTAAAGGACTGCGTTCGCTGTAAGTCCGTACAGGTATATGTCGAAATCAGCAGGTTCGCTTTCTCCATCGGATTCGAGTGAGCAAGATCGCGCCCTGGTCAAACAGGCGCTGGAGGGCAACGAGGCGGCGTACAAGGCTCTGGTCCAGAAATACAGCAAGGCGCTCACCATGCACGTGCAGCGCCTGGTTCGTAAACCCGAAGAAGTGGACGACCTGGTGCAGGAGAGCTTCATCAAGGCGTTCTCCGCGTTGGGTTCCTACTCCGTCGAATACGCCTTTTCGACGTGGCTCTACAAGATTGCAACGAACCACGCCATCGACTACCTGCGGAAGCGGAAGCTCAAGACCTATTCGATCGACAAGCCGCGGGACACAAAGGACGGCGCGGTAGAGTTCGAGCTGCCCGACGCCACCTATCGCCCGGACCGCCACATCGTGGCCGACCAACGACGCCAGCTCATCCAGGACGCCATCGACGCCCTGCCCGAGAAATACCACAAAGTCATCGTCATGCGGCATCAACAGGAAAAATCGTATGAAGAGATCGCGCGGGAGCTCGACCTGCCGCTCGGGACGGTGAAGGCGCATATCTTCCGTGCCCGCGAGCTGTTGAATAAATTCCTCCGCGATAAACGTAGCTCGCTGTAGACGGGTGGATCGTTGTTGGATGATCCGGCGTGCCCCGTTTATGAGCGGCTACCCGCCATCTATTACCCACCATTCCAATGATTGACCGTTATACCCGCCCGGAGATGGGCACGCTCTGGAGCGAAGAACAGCAATTCCAGGCCTGGTTGGATGTCGAACTGGCGGCCTGTTCGGCGTGGTCCGAGATCGGCGTCATTCCGCAGGCGGACGTGGATCGGCTGTATGCCGATGCCCGGTTCTCCGTACGCCGGATCCACGAGATCGAAGAAGTGACGCGCCACGATGTAGTCGCGTTTACGCGCGCCGTAAGCGAGACCCTCGGTGAAGAGAAAAAGTGGGTGCACTACGGCATGACATCGTCCGACGTGGTCGATACCGCGCTCTCGTACCGACTGGCCAAGGTGAATGTCTTGATACGGGAGCGGATCGATTGGATGATCGAGGTGCTGGGGGAGAAGGCGAAGGCACACCGACACACGCTCATGATGGGGCGGACGCACGGCGTGCATGCGGAGCCGACGACGTTCGGGCTCAAGATGGCCCTCTATTATGCCGAGATGAAGCGCAATCGGGATCGGTTCGAGGCGGCGGCGGAAGACATGCGGGTCGGAAAGGTGTCCGGCGCCGTCGGGACCTTTGCCCACATTTCTCCGGAGGTGGAGCGGATTACGTGCGAGCGGCTCGGGTTGAAGCCGGCGCCCATCTCCACCCAGGTGCTGCAGCGGGACCGCCACGCCCACTACCTCGGCGTGCTGGCCCTCATCGGGGCGACCCTCGAAAAGATGGCCATTGAGATCCGGGGCCTGCAGAAAAGCGAGGTTCGCGAAGTGGAGGAAGCCTTCGGGAAAGGCCAGAAGGGGTCGTCGGCGATGCCGCACAAGCGTAACCCGGTAGGCTCGGAGAATGTCACCGGCTGCGCGCGGCTCTTGCGCGGCTACATGGTGGCCGCCTACGAAAACGTCGCCCTGTGGCACGAGCGGGATATTTCGCATTCGTCCGTCGAGCGCGTCATCATCCCGGACGCCACCACCGTGCTGCACTACGCCCTTCACCGGATGGCGAACATCATCGAACACCTGGTGGTGTTCGAAAAAAATATGGCGCGCAACATGGAGCGCACGTTTGGGCTACACAACAGCCAACGGGTGTTGCTCAAGCTGATCGACACAGGGATGGACCGGGAGTCGGCGTACGATATGGTGCAGCCGCTGGCCATGCGGGCCTGGGAAGAAGAACGCTCGTTTAAAGAGATCGTGCTCGCAGATGAAGGCATCCGGAAGCATCTGAAGGTCGAGGAGATCGAAGACGCCTTCGACGCCCACTACCATCTGCGCCGCGTGGACGAGATCCTGGCGCGTGTGGGGATTTTGTAGTGGGGTAACCCGGGACTGGTGTAGGAAAAGAGGTGGAATCACGCCGGCATTGGAAGCGCTTCTGATTCCTGTTGCAAGATTATCCGCGGCGTTTCCTATTTTAGCGTCAGACCAAACGCATACATCGCCGGCCCAAGGCCGGCAGATCGCCGCCTGCCCCTCAGGGGTCCGAACGCGTACTCGGATTTCGGCGCAGAACGGCATCCAATCCCCATCATCCAGAGATAGTATGAAATCCTTCCTTCGCGCGGCCGGGCTCGTCCTGGTACTCCTTGGCCTGACCGTCCCCACCAGTCAGGCGCAGCAAACGGGTTCGCTCTCGGGCGTCGTCACCGATGCAAACGACGGCCAGGCGCTCGGCGGCGCCAACGTCATCCTGAATCGCCCGGGCCAGGCCGGCCTCGTCGGCGGCGCGGCCGCCAACATCGACGGCCAATACACGATCTCCAATATCCAGCCGGGCGACTATACGGTGACGTTCCGGTTCGTGGGCTATAACGAATTCGTGGCCCCGGTGACGATCGCCGCCGGCCAGTCGGTTTCCCTGAACGCCACCCTGTCGCAGGGCGGACTTGACCTCAACACGATCGTCATCACTGCGTCCCGCCGGGCCGAGAAAGTGCTCGACGCGCCAGCCTCCATTTCGGTGCTCGACGCGCGCGAGATCGAACAGGAGGTAACCGGCTCGACGGTCTCCGTGCTCCGCAACGTCACCGGTGTCGACGTCGCCCAGACCGGCGTCGACCGGAGCGAAGTGGTGCTCCGCGGCTTCAACAACGCCTTCTCGGGATCGGCGTACGTGCTTACGGATTACCGGCAGGCGGCCGTCGCCTCGCTGGGCGTGAACCTGCACTCGATCATGCCGAACATGAGCATCGACGTCGAGCGTATTGAGGTCGTCCGCGGCCCGGGTTCGGCGCTGTATGGCGCCGGCGTGGATGAAGGCGTCATCCACTACATCACCAAAGACCCTTTCAGCTATCCGGGTACTACGGTCTCCCTCTCCGGCGGCGAACGCGGCATGTTCGGCGCGCAGGTGCGCCACGCTGGCGTGCTCAGCTCCAGGCTGGGCTATAAGCTCACCGGCTTCTACTCGCAGGCCGACGACTGGGAATACAGCCCGGACGATACGATCGACGCCATCCAGCTGGCGGGTGATGCCGACGGGGTCGAGCGGAACTACGACTTCAACAAGATGAACGTCAATGGCCTGCTCCAGTACCGGATATCCGACAGGGTCTCGTTGACCGCCAATGGTGGCTACTCGAAACTCGACGCCATCGTGCTCTCCGGCATCGGAACGCTGCAGGCGGATGGCTTTTCCTATACCTACGGCCAGTTCCGGCTCCAGGCCGACCGGTTCTTCGCCCAGGTCTACGTCAACAAAAACAACGCCGGGGACTCGTTCGTCTACGGCACGGGCACAACGGTCGTCGACGAAGGCGCGCTGTATAACGCGCAGGCGCAGTACGACCTCGACTTCGCCAACGAGCGCGTGCGTCTCATCCTGGGCGGAGACATCGAGATGACGCGGCCAGACACCAAAGGCACCATCCTCGGCCGCAACGAGACCGACGACGACGTGAACGAAATGGGCGCCTATGCGCAGTCCTCGATCGAGCTGTCCCCGAAGATCGACCTCACGCTTGCGCTTCGGGCGGACTACAACAACATCGTCGACGACATCCAGATTTCGCCGCGCGCGGCCGTCGTCCTCAAGCCGACCACCAACCACACCTTCCGCGCCTCGTTCAACCGCGCCTTCTCCTCGCCCGGCACGAACTCCAACTTCCTGGATATCGTCGCCGGCCAGACGAGCGGCATCACCATCCGCGGCCGCGGCGCCGGGCGTGGGTTTACGTGGCAGCGTAATCCGGCCTTCGATGCCATCGCCGGCACCGACCTCGTCGCCTCCAGCCTCAACGGCTGCTTCCCGGCCGTTTCCGCCGCCTGCGGCACCAAGACGCCGGTCGGCCTGCCGCTGGGCTCGGTCTACACCAGCATGTACAACGGCCTGGCCGCCATCCCGACGGCCAACCTCCTCGCCGTCCTCCGCCAGAACGGCATCCTCGTCGGCGCGCCGGATAACGTCGCGCTGCCGACCGTCACGGCGCTCGTCCAACTCCTCGATCCGGCCGTCACGCAGGTCGCGGGTTTCAGCCGCGGCGTGATGGGCATTGTGAGCCCCACCGGCGGTGCGACCCAGATCGTGAGCGAACTGAGCGACATCGCTCCGCTCACGCAGACGACGACGCAGACGATCGAGGCCGGCTATAAAGGCCTGATGGGCGATAAGGTGCTGTTCGCCCTGGACATCTACTACTCGAAGAAAGAGAACTTCATCGGGCCCCTCCTCGTCGAGTCGCCTCTGGTGTTTGTGCCGACGCTCACGCCAGACCTCGTGGCGGCGCTGACGACGGCCATCCAGAACAACACGACGTTAAATGGCCAGCTTGGCGCGCTCGGGCTGAACGCCGCGGCTGTCGCCAGCCTGCTGACCAACCTCGCCGCCGGCTCGCTGCCGGGCGCGTCGACGCCGGTAGCCATCGTCCAGGCCGCGGAGAACGACCCGGGCGTGGGCAGCCTGCCCGAGCTCATGCTGTCATACCGCAACTTCGGCCAGGTGGAATTCTGGGGGGTCGATGCCTCGTTCCAGGTCCTCGCGTCGAAAGAATTGAGCCTGTTCGGCAATATCTCGATCGTCAGCGACGACTTCTTCGACAACGAGGAGCTCGGCGAATCGAACACGGCCCTCGCGGTAGCGCTCAACGCCCCGACGTTTAAAGCCAAGTTCGGCGGCAGCTACGCGTTCGCCGGCGGGTTCGGCGTTAACGCCTCCGCCCGGTACACGGAAGGATTCCCGGTGGAGTCCGGCCCCTACGTCGGCGATGTCGACAGCTACTTCCTGATGGACCTGGGCGTCGGCTACGACTTCAGCCAGAGCGTTCAGGGCCTACGCGTCGACATGACCATTCAGAATCTGCTGGACAACGTCCATCGCGAGTTCTACGGCGCCGCCCGCATCGGCCGAATGGGCATTGCACGGCTGACGTATACCTTTTAAGTTGGCAGGTTGGCAGGTTACAGGTTGGCAGGTTGTGTGCTACATACTTTTAACCTGTAACCTGCCAACCTGCAACCTGCAACCAAGAAGTCATCCCGGATCATCCGGGATGACTTCTTGTTTTTAAGATCAATTCTCCGCGTGCGGCTTTATTCGCATAGACTTACACAATAGATTCGATCATGCTACTGGTCGAATACCTGTTCCACTCGCCATTCTGAGGAGCGCTAGCGACGAAACGGGCGTGCAGCGTGTGCCGCAACCCGGAGGGCACTTCGACCGTTGCCGTTCGTGCTGATTTAGCTCGTTTTTTTCCGGCGCTCCTCAGGATGGCGCGGTGGCGACCGGTTACACCCCCCCCCCTGGGCCCCCCTCATGGTTCTCGATCAGCGCCGGCTCCCGTCGGATGCCGGGTTGCCTGGCGGTTTGTGCCGCACACCCTGGCTTCACGTCGCGTTTCTTGCCGCATTCTGCCTCCTTTCCGCGCCTTCCGTCCGCGCGCAGGACGACCGCGCCGCGCTGCAAGGCTTTGTCACCGGCGCCTACAACGGGTTTCCGCTCGAAGGGGCCACCGTGGCGCTGATGTCCCGTGCCGCCGCCGCGCCCGTCGCCGGCGCCGTCACCGATCGCTCAGGCGCCTACCTCATCGACGGCCTCCGCCCGGGGCGTTATACGATCATCATCCGTTACGTCGGCTACGAAGAATTCCGCCGCTCAATCATTCTCGAACCGGGACAGGTCCACGCGCTCGACGTCCCGCTTCAGCAGACCAGCATCGATCTCAACACCGTCGTCGTTTCCGCCTCGCGGCAGCAGGAACTCGTCCTCGAAACAGCCGCCGCCATCTCCGTCGTCGGCGAGCGCGAACTCCTGTCCGACGTCACGCCGTCGTCTGCCTCGCTGCTCCGCGATGTCGTCGGGATCGACTATGCCCAGACGGGCCTCGACCGCCGCGAGGTGGCCATCCGGGGGTTCAATAATTCCGTGATGGGGGAGACGTACGTCATCGCCGACCACCGCCCGTCCGCCGTGCCCGGCCTGGCGCTCAACGCGTACGGGCTGATGCCCATCGCCTCGATCGACGTCGACCGCATCGAGGTCGTCCGTGGCTCTGGCGCGACGTTGTATGGCGCCGGCGTGGATCAGGGCCTCATCCACTTCGTCACCCGCGACCCGTTTGCCTATCCCGGCACGAGCTTCTCAACCGCCGGCGGCGGCCGCGGGCTGATGGACCTGCAAGTCCGCCATGCGCAGGCTGTCGATAACCGCTTCGCCTACAAGTTCGTGGGCGAATTCGCGCGCGGGGAGGACTGGGAGCTGGACCCCAAAGAGCCGCTCGACAACGCACTCATCCTGGCCGAAGGCGGCGCCCTCCGCGACGCCGGCTACTGGAAATACAACCTCAACGCCCAGGGCGAGTACCGCTTCGCGGACCGCGCCCGCCTCATCGCCAGCGGCGGGTATCTCTCCCAGAAGATGGCCATGCTGACGGGCATCGGCGCGGCGCAGACGGATGGGTTTGCGTACTCGTTTGGCCAGCTGCGCCTGCACGCCGGCCCGCTCTTCGCGCAGGTGTACCTCAACCAGAACGACAGCGGCGACTCGTATTATTACCGCCAGAACCTGCTCGAAGCCCCGGATAGCGCCCTCGCCATCGTCGACCACACCCGGCTGTTCGGCGCGCAGGTCAACTACGACCTCACCTACTTCAACGGCCGCGGCCGGATGGTGGCCGGCGGCGACTTCAAGTGGACGCAGCCCCGCACCGAGGGGACCGTCTATGGGCGTTTCGAGGATTCGGACGATATTCGCGAAGGGGGGCTGTTCGCACAATCGACCACCCGGCTTTCGCCGTCGGTGGATCTGTTGCTGGCCGCCCGGGCGGACTTCAACTCGATTGCCGAGGTTGTCCAGTTGTCGCCCCGCGCCGGCCTTGTCGTAAAACTCGACGCCCGGCAGAGCCTCCGCGTCACCGCCAACCAGGCCTACAGCGCGCCCGGCCTGAATCCGTATTTCCTGGATTTACAGATCCGCCAGCAGTCGACCGGCCTGCCGTACAACCTGGCCTACCAGGCGCAGGGCGCCATCCGCGGCTTTACGTTCGACGGCTACCGGACGGACGGGCTCGCGGCGTTTATCCTGCCCGACGAGGGCAACCTGGCCAGCCCGGGAGCCCCGGGGATTTTTGGGCAGATGGTGCCCGTGGATCGCGTGCCGTTGGCCCCCGTCTACCAGTCGTTTTCCTCCGAGCTGGCGTCGGCCCTCCAGTCCGGCTCCGTGCTTCCGGCCCCGCTCAACGCATTGACGGCGGATCAGCGTGCGCAGTTTGCTACCCTGCTGGGCCAGCTCGCGCCGTTTGTGAACGGCGTCACCGCCGGCCAGCTGGGCGTGCCGGATAACTCGGCCGATGGGTTTCGATCGGTAGCCGGCCCGGTAGATGTCGCCCCGCTGAAGCAGACCCTCTCGCGCTCCGTGGAAGTGGGCTACAAGGGCGTGTTGAGCCCCCGGTTCGTGGTGTCGGTGGATGCATACGTGACGCGGAAGGAGAACTTCGTCGGTCCGCTGCTGGTCGAGTCGCCGCTGGTATACCTGGGTGAGGTGGATGCCGACCTCGCCGGCTCGCTCGAGGCCACGATCGCCGAGTTCGCCGAGGCCGACCCCGCCACGGCTGGCTTCCTGGCCGGCCTGGGGCTCGACCCCGCTGGCGCCGCCTCGCTGCTCGGGCAACTCGCCCACGATGGATTCGGGGAGATAGCCGGCTTCGGGTACACGCCAGTCGCCGTCGTTCAGCCCGACCAGGCCACCCTGCCCGATGGCAGCCCCGCGACGTCCGTCGGCGGGCTGCTAACCTACCGCAACTTCGGTCGTGTGACGCTCTGGGGGACAGATATCGACATCGACTGGCGGGCGACGGAGCGGCTACGCACGTTCGCCCACGCCTCGTTTCTGAGCGACAACTTCTTCGACGCCGCCGAGCTGGGCGAGGAGAACGCGGCGCTGGAGGTGCCGCTGAACGCCCCGAAATTCAAGTTCGGCGCCGGCGTGTCGTACGCCTTCCCGATCGGCATCTCCGCCCGCGTGGCGGCGCGCCACGTCGGCGGCTTCCCGGTGCGGACGGGTCCGTTTGTGGGGGATATCGAGGCCTACACCGTGGTCGACCTCACCGCCGGCTTCGACTTCGGTCGCACCCTCCAGGGGCTGCGTTTCGACGCCACGATCCAGAACCTGCTCACGGTGGTCGATGGCGGTCTGGTCGAGAAACACCGCGAATTCGCCGGCGCGCCGAGGATAGGCCGGCTGGTGATGGGGAGGCTGGTGTATACGTTTTAGTAGCTCGGGTTAGGTCCCCCCTGGGACCGTAACCCGACGCCTCCTTCCCGACATCTCCTACCTGATAAACACCCCCCAAACCCCCGCCGGCCCGGCCGGCAGATTCCTCCCGGCAACCGGCGCCCGCACCCCGACCTCCACGACTCCCGGCCCCACGTCCCACCCGACCGACGGAGTAATCTGCACCATCTCGCGCCGGGCGGAGGGGATGGCGAAGCCCTGAATCCGCGGCGCATCGCCCCGCCATCCTTCCACCACCAACTTCCACACCAGCCGGATTATTCCAACTCGCCGACCTGACGTAAGGCCTGATCGATGATTTTGGCGCTCATCCGCATGCCCGTTTCCAGTAAATCGGTGAACAAGGGCTTTGCGGCTGGGATACGATTGAGCCGTTTCGCGATGAGGAAAACGCCGATCGTGCCGATCGTGGAAATGCCCAGGGCTCGTGCACAGTGTCGTGCGGCAGCATCATCAATAATGGCACGCCACCCGGGCCGCTGATACGCCCAGGACAGAACCGCGCCTTCCCCTTTGCCTGGATCCCACGCGGCTACCTCTGGAGCAATGGATGTCACCTGTTCGATGTAGGTGAATCCAGAATGCGCCAACCACTGACGGGCTGGATCCTCGTTGGGTCCCGCATTGATCTCATCCACAACAGCCGACGGGATCACGAGCACATGCGCCAGATCAGTCAACAGGTCGATGCGATGGATCTTGCCCAACAAAATTAGTGGAGAGGCATCGACCACCCAGCTAGGCATCGTTCCTGGGCCTCGTTTCCATAGCCGAGCGGATCTCCTCTTCCAGTTCTTCCAGTGAGATCTGAACAGGGCTGACATCGTAACGGCTGAGGGCAGCGATAAATTCAGCCCGACTCAGGCCGGCCAACTCAGCCGCCTTACCCTGAGTGATGCGACCCAATTCATACCACTTGACAGCCGCCGCCAGACGAAGCTCGCGGCCAAACTCCTCGGGCGATGAGCGCAGGATGGAGAAGACATCCTCGGGCAGTTCAAGGGTAAGGCTCGTGGACATGGTGCTCTACATGGATGAGTCGGACTGCATCAGTAACGAAGAATTCTTCGGTTGGTTGCCCCTTTTTACCACCCCACAAAAAACCC
>Ga0163150_10000148_pt1 | contig 126218 bp, 123 predicted proteins | sample OliLakLV19P2IB_FD_148628 | JGI IMG/M metagenome (GOLD analysis project Ga0163150, IMG submission 148628) | Freshwater microbial mat bacterial communities from Lake Vanda, McMurdo Dry Valleys, Antarctica - Oligotrophic Lake LV.19.P2.IB | ecosystem: Environmental > Aquatic > Freshwater > Lake >...
GGTCCCAGCCGTGGGGCTCGGGGTCGGGGTCGGCGGCGTCGCTCCGGCGGGCAGGTGCAGCAGCCAGCCGAACTCGCGCCTGCTCCAGTCGTTCTGCGTCGCGAAGGTGTCGTCGCCGATGCTCAGCTCGACCGACATCGGGGCGAGCGTCGCGGCGGACATGTCGCCGTGCGCGATGACCGTCAACCGCCAGCGGTTCTGGCCCCTCGGCCTGAGCGTGATGCGGCTGAAGCCGCCCGCCTGGCGAGCGCTGGCGTCGCGGAACTGATAGTTGCGACCCTGCTTCTGGATCTGGCCACCACCCAGCGTCTCGGTGAACACCACGCCGTTCGCGTTGCGCAGCGTGATCGAGAACACCTCGGCCGGCGGGTTCAGCGCGCTCGGCGCGGTGATCAGCGCGTAGAAGGTCAGGCTGTCGACCGGGTTCTTCAGGTTGATCTTGTTCGGGCACCCGATGGTGCCGCCGCAGGCGCTGACCAGAGTTCCCTGTGCAGCTTCGGCGCTGCCCGCAAAGCCCGGACCGCCGGCGACCAGGAGGGCTGCGACAAGACCAGAAACGAGAGCGCGGGGAATCGTCAGGAATCGCCGGGTCGACATGGGTGATCCTCCTGTTCGACGGGTTGGAAGCCTCCGCCATGGATGCCACGCACCATCTGCTGTGCGGGGTTCTATGCGCCTCAATAGGCCGAGTGCAGGGTCGCCCGCAAGGGATAGTTGTCACGATTCGAGGAATCCCGCCGCCTGGAGCCGGAACATGCGTGCGTAGCGTCCATCCTGCGCGAGCAGCTCGGCGTGCGGGCCGAGTTCCGTCAGCCGCCCCTCCTCGAACACCGCAACGCGATCCGCACCGCGCGCGGTCGAGAATCGGTGCGTGATCAGGACCACGGTCCGGCCGGCGGCCAGCGCCTTGAAGCGGCCGAAGATCTCCGACTCCGCCTCGGCATCGAGCGCCGCGGTCGGCTCGTCGAGCACCAGGACCGGCGAGCGGCGCATGAACGCACGCGACAGCGCGAGGCGCTGCCACTGTCCCACCGACAGCTCCTCACCGCCGAACCAGCGCCCCAGGTTCTGCTCGTAGCCCCGCGGCAGGGCCTCGATGACGGAGTCCACCCCGGCCGCCGCGGCCGCACGTGCGATCTCGGCCTGATTGCCCATCGCGGGCAGCCAGCCGACACCGATGTTGTCGGCGACCGAGAAGTGGAAGCGCACGAAGTCCTGGAAGATGACCCCCACGCGGCTGCGCAGCTCCGCGGTGGTCAGGGTGGCGATGTCGACGCCGTCCATCAGGATCAGCCCGCTGGTCGGCCGGTAGAGACCCGTCAAGAGCTTGACGAGGGTGGTCTTGCCGGCGCCGTTGCGGCCGACCAGGGCGAGCGTCTCGCCGGGCTCGATCACCAGCGACACCTGCGACAGCGACTCACGGCTCGCATCGGGGTAACGGAACGAGACCTCGCGTAGCTCGATGCGCGGCGGCGGCGCCACCGCACTCGCGTCGTCACCGTTCGCGCCACCGTTCGCACGCGCGACGTCGGCCGCGTGAGCGAGCTCGGCTGCGGCCGGCAGCGGCTCGTGCGGCTCGTCCTCGGGCACCGCAAGGTACTCGAAGAGGTTGGTCATGAACAGGTTGTCTTCGTAGAGCCGCGCGATCGCGAGCAAGCCGGTCTGCAGCGCCGCCTGCCCCTCGCGGAACGCGATGATCGACATGGTCATCGCGCCGACGCTGAGCGCGCCGGCGATGGTGCGCACGACGACCCACGCGTAGCAGGCGTAGAGCGCCACCGTGCCGAGCAGGCCGAGCGCGAGCGACGCCCGGCCGCGCCGGCGCGCGAGCGACGCGTCCTCGTCGTGGAAGCGCTCGTGGATCTCGCGGTAGCGTCCGAGCAGCAGCGCGCTCAGCGAGAACAGCTTGACTTCCTTGGCGCTCGCCTCCTGCGACAGCAGCATCTCGAGGTAGTGCGCCTGGCGGTTGGCGAACGTCCGGCTGCGGCTGAGAACGAACGCCTCGCGACCGAAGCGCGCCTCGGCGAGGAACGGCGGCACCGCCGTGACCATCAGGGCCAGCACCGCGAGCGGGCTGAAGCCCGCCAGCAGAGCCGCGTAGCCCGCGAGCACGATCAGGCTGCGCCCGAGCACGAGCACCTGCCGCACCACGTCCAGCGGACGCGAACTCGCCTCGCGGCGCGCCTGCGCGAGCTGGTTGTTGAAGTGCGGGTCCTCGAAGTGGCGGTAGCTGACGTTGATCGCCTTCTCGAGAATGCGGGTATTGACCACCAGCGAGAGCTGCGAGCGCAGCAGGGTCTGGCAGAGCGCATTGACCTGCACCACGCCCGCACGTCCCACCATGAGCACGAACTCCACCACGACCCACTCGAGCGCAGCGAGCTGGTTTGCCGCCGACGGGTCGGCCGCGGCGGCGATGACGGCGTCGATGATGCGCTTGCCTACCCAGGCGATCGCGACCGGCAGCACGCCGTCGCACACGGCGAGCCCGACCAGGCTCGCCGCGAGGCGCGCGTTGGTCGTCGCGAGCAGCGCGAACGCGCGCCGCGCGTTCACCAGGACCGCCACCAGCTCGCCTGCGCGGCGTCGTTGCCGGGCGAGGAAGGACGCAAGGGAGCGGCCCGAGCGGGCCGCGAAAAGACACATCGACAGCACGTTATCAGACTCCTTTTCCCCGAGAAGGATGTGCTAAGCCTGCCGGGATGCTCGCCGAGGCCGTGATCGTCGCCGCCTGCCGCACCCCGATCGGGCGCTTCCAGGGTGGGCTCGCAGCGCTCCAGGCGCCGCAGCTCGGCGCTGTCGTGATCCGCGACGCACTGCGCCGCGCGGGCCTCGACGCCGCCGAGGTCGACGAGGTCATCCTCGGCAACGTGCTCACCGCCGGGCTTGGCCAGGCACCCGCACGCCAGGCGGCGCTGGCGGCCGGCGTCCCGGATTTCGTGCCGGCGCTGACCATCAACAAGGTCTGCGGCTCGGGGCTGAAGGCGGTGCTGCTCGCCGCGCAGGCGATCCGCGCCGGCGACGCGAAGATCGTGGTCGCGGGCGGTCAGGAATCGATGTCGAACACGCCGCACCTGCTGCGCGGCGTCCGCGGCGGCTGGCGGCTCGGCAGCCAGGAAGCGGTCGACTCGCTGCTGCACGATGGCCTGCTCGACGCCTACCACGGCTACCACATGGGCGAGACCGGCGAGATCGTCGCCGAGCGCTTCCAGGTCTCGCGCGCGGACGCCGATCTGCTCGCGCTCGAGTCGCACCGCAAGGCGGCGCAGGCCGAGGACACCGGTCTGTTCGCCGACGAGATCGTCGCGGTCGAGGTCGCCCGCCCTGGCGGCCGCGGCAGCGAGCTGGTGGCGCACGACGAGGGCATCCGGCGCGACGCCTCGCTCGAGTCGCTCGCCAGGCTGCGCGCCGCGTTCCGCAAGGACGGCCTGGTCACGGCCGGCAACGCCTCGCAGCTCTCGGACGGCGCCAGTGCCCTGATCCTCATGGCGCGCGACGAGGCCGAGCGGCGTGGCATCGCCGCACTCGCGCGCATCGTCGCCTACGACTCGTCCGCGACACGACCCGAGTGGGTGATGGAGGCGCCGATCGGCTCGGTGCGACGCCTGCTCGAGAAGACCGGGCTCGACATCGACGACATCGACCTGTTCGAGCACAACGAAGCGTTCGCGACGGCGTCGTGCGCGGTGGCAAAGGAGCTCGGCGTGCCCGCCGACCGCTTCAACGTCCACGGCGGCGCGGTCGCGCTCGGCCACCCGATCGGCGCCAGCGGCGCGCGCGTGCTCACCACCTTGCTCTACGCCCTGCGCGCCAGGCGCGCGCGGCGCGGGCTCGCGACGCTGTGCCTCGGCGGCGGCGGCGCCGTCTCGCTGCTCGTCGAGCGGCTCTGACTCGAAAGGAAACCCGTGAAGAACCTGTTCTCGATCGAAGGAAAGGTGGCACTCGTCACCGGCGGCTCGCGCGGCATCGGACTCATGATCGCACGCGGCTTCGTCGAGAACGGCGCGAAGGTCTACGTCGCGTCGCGCAAGGCCGAGGAGTGCGAGAAGGTCGCCAAGGAGCTGTCGGCGTACGGTGCGTGCGTCGGCATCGCCGCGGACCTCGGCACGCAGGACGGCGCGCGTGCGCTCGCCGCCGCGATCGCCGCACGCGAGAGCGCGCTGCACGTGCTGGTCAACAACGCCGGTGCCAACTGGGGCGCGCCGATGACCGAGTTCCCGGACGCAGCCTGGGACAAGGTGCTCGCGCTCAACGTGAAGGGCGTCTTCCACCTGACCGTCGCCTGCCTGCCGCTGCTCGAGAAGGCGGTCCGCCCCGACGACCCGGCGCGCGTGATCAACATCGGCTCGATCGACGGCATCCAGGTGCCGATGCTCGACACCTACTCGTACTCGGCGAGCAAGGCGGCCGTGCACCACATGACCCGCGTGCTGGCGATGCAGCTCGCGGGCAAGCGCATCACCGTCAACGCGGTCGCGCCCGGTCCGTTCGAGAGCAAGATGATGGCGGCGACGCTCGACCGCTTCCGCGACGCGATCGTCGCCTCGTGTCCGCTCGGGCGCATCGGCGAGCCCGAGGACATGGCGGGCATCGCGATCTACCTCGCGTCGCGCGCCGGCGCCTACGTGACCGGCACCGTCATCCCGGTCGACGGCGGCATCTCAACCCGCTGAAAGAGAGCCATGAGCAAGATCCTGCGTCCCGCCCCCCTGAGCCGGCGCCTCTTCCTGCAGCGCTCGGCGCTGCTCGCGGCCGGCGCGGCACTGCCGTCGTCGTTGCTCGCGGCCTGCGGCGACAGCTCGAGCAGCAGCTCGGCACCGCTGATCGTCGATCCGAATATCCCGTTCTGGCTGCAGGGCAACTTCGGCCCGGTCCACGACGAGGTCACCGCGTTCGACCTGCCGGTGCGCGGGCGCATCCCGAGCGAGCTGAACGGCCTCTACGTGCGCAACGGCTCGAACCCGCAGAACACCGACTCGCCGCACTGGTTCTTCGGCGACGGCATGATCCACGGCGTCAAGCTCGAGAGCGGCAAGGCGGCCTGGTACCGCAACCGCTACGTCCAGACGCCGCTGTACGAGAAGGGCATCGGCTTCAGCGACGGTCCTGGCCTGCCGATCGGCGGCAACCACCAGTCGAACGTGAGCTGCGTCTACCACGGCGGACGCCTGCTGCTCTCGGGCGAGGTCGGCGCGCCGTACGAGATCGACCCGAGCGACCTTTCGACCATCGGCGTGCAGCAGTTCGACGGCAAGCTCAACACCTCGTTCACCGCGCACCCGAAGATCGACCCCGTGACCGGCAACCTGCACTTCTTCGGCTACTGGTTCCTCGAGCCGTACTTGACGTACCACGTCGCCGATCCGCAGGGGAACATCATCCACTCGACGCAGATCCCGGTCGCCGCCTCGACCATGATCCACTCGTTCGCGATCACCGAGCGCGACGTGATCTTCTGGGAGCTGCCGGTTCTTTTCGACCTCGCCGCGGCCGCGGGCGGCGCCGACAACCCGTTCGCCTGGAAGCCCGAGTACGGCGCGCGCATCGGCGTCCTGCCGCTCGGCGGCGACGGCAGCCAGATCCGCTGGGTAGAGATCGAGCCCTGCTACGTCTACCACGAGGTCAACGCGTATCGAGCGGGCGCGGAGATCGTGCTCGACGTCTGCCGGCACGACTTCATGTTCGCCGGCGAGCGCTTCGGCGAGGCGCCGCTGGCGGTGCACCGCTGGCACATCGACACCAGCGGCGAGCAGCTCTCGTTGCGCGACGAGGTGGTCTCCGAGCGCGAGCTCGAGCTGCCGACGCACGATCGCCGCATCAGCGGCCGCCCGCACCGCTACGGCTGGTTCGTCGACAGCCAGGAGCACCCGCTGACCTTGAACTTCGTCGGCACCGGCATGATCGACTTCCAGACCGGCGACGTACGCGTCTGGAATCCCGGCCCGACCAGGCACGCCGCGGAGGCGTTCTTCGTGCCCGGCGGTCCCGGCGAGGGCGAAGGCTGGCTCTTCACCTACGTCTACGACCACGCCAAGGACAGCAGCGATCTGGTCATCCTCGACGCGCTCGACGTCGAGGCCGGTCCGGTGGCGGAGATCCGCATGCCGCGGCGTGTGCCGTACGGCTTCCACGCGGTGTGGGTGCCGGCGTAGGGAGCGAAGCTCAGGAGCGTTTGGAGCCGAGCTCGTCCGGATACACGACCGCGACCTCGTCGATTCGTTTCTCGAAGTCCTTGCGGTTGTTGGTGATGAAGCGGTCCGCTCCGCCCTGAGCGGCCGTAGCGAGGTGGACCGCGTCGACGGGGCGCAGCCGATACTTCGCGCCGAGGACCGCCGCGAGGCGCCCGACGGATTCGTCGACCGGCCGGAGGTCGAGCCGCGCGAGGAGCCACCTGAGCGCGGCGACCTCCCGCGCCGCCGCGTCGCGCATCGGCTTTGCGAGGAGCTCCGGAATCAGGAGAACCGAGCCGATACCGACGATCGGCGCATCCGCGGCGACGCCCTTCTTCGTGAAGAGCGCCGCGACGTTGGTCCCCAGCGGGCGCACCCCGAGGGCCGCGTAGATCAGGACATCCGCGTCGAACGCGTCCATCAGGCGCGGGATCGCCCTGCGCGCACCTCCGCGATCAGGGCCTCGGCCCGCTTGCGCGACGAAGCCGCAACGACCGGACGCGGCTCCCTCCGTGCTGCTCGGATGCGGCGACCGAGCTCGGTGGCCGCCGCATGCACGGCCTCGCCTCGCCGCACCCGAAGCACGTCGGGTCGCACGACGACCGCAATCGGCTCGCCGTGCCGCGTGAGGGTGATCTCCTCGCCGTTTCGCACTCGTTCCAGGACCTCGGGAAGCGTCGCACGCGCCTCGCTGACCGACAGGATCGTTGCCATGTGAGAGCGTACAACTACGTACATCCACGTACAATAGGCCGGCAAGGCCACTGCTCGAGAACATGTGTTCCGTGCCGTGGCGGGCGAAAGCGCGGAGATCCTCGACGGCGAGCTGTTCCTCAGCCCGCGGCCAGCGACACCACACGCGCGCGCCTCATCGATCCTGGGCGGTGAGATCGTCTCCGCCTTCGGTCGCGAGTCCGGCGACCCCGTCCGGAGTGCACGGCGGGAGCGACGTCGTACGCGCGGAGGCGGTCGCATCCGTCGGCGGCGGGATCCCGTAGAGTGCAACCAGCGCCAGCAACAACCGGCACCAGCTCCTTTCCCGCCTGCGTCAAATGATACTCGTGGCGCGGCGGCCGCTCCTGGTACGCGTGCCGCTCGAGGATTCTCGAGTAGCCGTCGCACCAGCGCCAGCGCGTCCGTATACTGCGCGCAATGCGCATCGGATTTCTGCTCTTCCCCGGCCTCACGCAGCTCGATCTCACCGGACCCTACGAGGTCTTCGCGCGCCTGCCCGGTGCCGAGGTGCACCTGCTGTGGAAGAACGCGGCGCCGGTGCGCACCGAGCACGGCCTCGCGCTGATCCCGACGACGATCCTCGAAGCCTGCCCGCAGCTCGACCTGCTCTGCGTCCCCGGCGGCCCCGGCGTCAACGAGCTGCTCACCGACGGCGAGGTGCTGGCCTTCGTGAAGCGTGCCGCGGCCAGCGCCCGCTGGGTGACGTCGGTCTGCACCGGCGCGCTGGTGCTCGGCGCCGCCGGGCTGCTCACCGGCCGGCGCGCAACGACGCACTGGATGTCGCGCGAGTTCCTGCGTGACTTCGGCGCAACACCGGTCGAGGAGCGCGTCGTCGTCGACGGCAACGTGATCACCGGCGGTGGCGTCACGGCAGGGATCGACTTCGCCCTGCAGGTCGTAGCCGAGGTCGCCGGACGCGAGGTCGCGGAGACGATCCAGCTCGCAATCGAGTACGATCCGCAGCCGCCGTACGATGCCGGCACGCCGCGGCGCGCGCCACAGGCGATCGTCGATCGGGCAGTCGCGCAAGCGGCGGACCGGCAGCGCTACCGCGCCGAGCAGGTGGCGCGCGCGCATATCCTGCTCGGCTCCTAGACGAGCGGGTTGCGCGCCACGAGCCAGCCGTAGCGCGAGAAGTCGCGATCTGCCGTCCACAGCTCCGCAACCGCGTGCTGCTTGCAGAGAGCCGCGATTCGCGCGTCGTGGATGCGCGGTCCGACGACCTTCGCGCCTCGGAGCACGGACTCCAGAACCTCCGCGTACCCCTCCATCTCCGACAGGAACGTCGCCGTCGACATCGATCGCCAGCTCTCGAGTGCGAGCAGCGCGTCGTCGAGCCGAGACGGCGGATCGAAGATCCTCGGATGCGTCGCGATGGCGAGGAACTCGTGCACACATGGCCACGGGATCGCCCAGCTCTCGGCGGCAAGATCTGCCAGGCAACGCGTCGCAGCCTCGTGCCACGGCGCTTCCTCGCGGTGCGCGTAGAGAAGGATGTTGGTATCGACCGCGATCACGCGCCGCGACCTTCGTAGGCGAGATCGCGCAGCGTCTGCCAATCGTCCCACGACAGCCCGGGCTGCAGACCACGACCGCGCACCGAGTGCGTGACCAGCCTGGGCCGCGGGCGCGACCGCCCGCCCTTGCGTAACTCCTCGCGCAACGCGTCCTCGATCACTTGCTTCAGCGTGGTCTCGCGCTGCGCGGCGAGGCGCTTCGCCCGCACCAGCAGGGCGTCGGCAATATCGATTGTCGTCTTCATATGGGTGACCCATATCGCAGCCGACGGAGATCGGCAACCAACCTGGTGCAGCGCTGGACACGACCGTAGCGTGCCCCCACTTCGAGCAGCGGTCAGGTCGCAAGCAGCCCGTACGGCTCGGGAGTCAGCACCTCGACACCGGTTGCCGTGACGTTCACCAGGTCCTGGGTCAAGCAGCTCGTGGCGTCGCCGCTGGCAGCGAACGCGTAGAGTGCGAGCACGTCTCCTGGCGCGATCCGCCAGCGCGGGTCGCAGACGTGATCCCTGCCGACGAGCGGCGGCTCGCAGCCCAGACCGACACCGTGTGCGACCGGGAAGGGCGGCAGCTCCTCGCTGGCCGCCGCGTAGGCCGCGAGGAGATCACCCGCGCCGGCACCGACCCGGCACGCCTCGGCCAGGCGGTCGCGTACGGCGGCGCAGCGCTGCCCGGCGTCGCGCGCAGCCGGGCTGGGCTCGGTTTCGCGGGACGACCAGTAGCTACGGATCAGCGTCGCCTCGTAGCCGTCGTGCAGGACGCCGCTGCGCAACGCGAGCAGCGGCGCGCGCACGGCAGGATGCACGACGGACTCGAAGGACGGCGTGGTCGCAGCCAGTGCTGCGAGCCGCGCGACGAACGCACCGCGCAGCACCGGCTCGGAGGTCGTCGGGCCGACCTGCGCGCGCGCCGCGGCGAGCCCGGCACGCGCGATCTCCGCTGCAGCACGGAGGCAAGCGACCTCGTCGCGCGTCTTCGCGCGGCGCGCCTCGTGCAGCGCCGCGTCGCCGTCCGCGAGCCGCGACCGGGGCGCGACCCGCGCCAGCAGCCGGGCGGCGCCCGGGTTCCAGCCGTCGATGCCGATCGTGCGCGCCTCGGAAAGCCCGTGGATCCGTTCGAGTCTGGCGGCGAGATGCTCTGGATTCCAGGTCAGCGCGTAGAGCTGTGCCGTCGGGATCGTGGCTGGAACCCCGGCGCTGCTGGTGCTCAGCAGGTGGACCTCGCGCGTCGCGCGCACGACGACGCAGCCCGGACCAAATGGCCGCGCGCCCGCGAGCCACAGCCGGCGTGCGTCGGTCACGTAGCGGACGTTGGCCTCGCGGCCGAGCACCAGGACGTCGAGCGCGTACCGCTCCATGACCGCGAAGCAGCGCGCCAGGCGCTCGCCGCGCAGGCGCTCGAGATCGACCCCGGCGTCGGGTGCGCAAGCGGATCCGGGAGGATTCGGAGCGTCGGTCATCGCGTCGTCGTCAAGCAAACGGTGCGTAGCCGTGTGCGGTGATGCGCTCGTAGCCGGATTCGGTCACCAGCACACCCTCCTCCGCACGATGGCCGCCGGCGCCCTCCTCCCAGACGACGGGCTCGAACACCAGCACCATGCCGGGCTCGAGCACGACGCTGGCGTCGAAGGCGTCGCCGAGATCGCTGCCGACGAGCGGCATCTCCGCGCTGTCGAGGCCCGCACCGTGCGCGAGGTAGAGGTGATGGAGCCAGGGCGGCCGCGGCTCGCCGAGGTGCGCGGCCCGTGTCAGGTCCGCGCCGGTCGCGCCCGGGCGGACGTGCTCGAGGACGCGCGCCAGGACCTGCCGCCAGCGGTCGTGCAGCGCGCGCTGCGCCGGCGACGGCTCGTCACCCACGATCCAGGTGCGACCGAAGTCCGACACGTAGCCCTGGTACGAGATGCCGGTGTCGACCCAGACGGCCTCGCCTGCGCGGAGCGGCCGGTCTTCGGAGGGCAGCGGAAAGGCGACCTCGCCGTTGACCGTGAACGGTCCCGCCGCCCGGCTCGCGGGCATCGGCTGCCAGATCGGATCGACGAGGTTGCCCGAGGCGCCGAGCTCCAGGATCCGGCGCAGGAAGAGGCCGCTCAGATCGCACGGGCGAACCCCCGGGTGGAGCGCCGCCTGGACGTCGAGCATCGCGCGGTCGTTGATCGCCTGCGCATGGCGGATGCACGCGACCTCGTCGCGCGTCTTCACCCGCCGCGCGCTGCCCAGCACGGGCTGCGCATCGCCGAGCTCGACCCCGGGCAGCAGCAACGGCAACGCGAGGTGCATCGCGACGGTCGCCTCGTCGAGACCGATCCGTCCCGGCAGGCGTCCACCGAGCACGTCGCGCACGCGCTGCACGAGCTCGCGCACGCCCACCCCACATTCGGGATGGAGCGGCCCGTGGACGTGGTCGGCGGGGAGATCCGGAATCAAGGCGTCGGGGTGCGGCGTGAACAGATGCGGCAGCTCGTCGTCACACGAGACCAGCGCGAACGTCGGCTGCTGGTGGGCGTGGCCCGCGTCGCTCGCAGGCCACACGGCACCGCTCGCGTACTGGACGTTCGCGCGCCCGAGCAGCAGCAGGGCCGGCAGATCGTGGCGCGCCATCGCGGCGGCGAGACGCGCGCGACGCTCGCGGCACATGCGCAACAGGTCGCACGGGGCCGCGGCGGCGGGCGTCACGCCGTTTCCGCGAGCTCGAGCCCGGGGTGGCGCTCCACCATGCGCTGCAGATACGACGCGCTCTCGGACAGCAGCACCGGACGCCCCTCGCGATCCTGCACCAGCTTCACCAGCTGCGAGTGGCGCACGATCTCCGGGTCGAAGGCACCACGCGGCCAGCGCGCGGTGTTGTGCGGCATCGGTGACAAGCGCAGCTCGACCTTGTACTCGCTCGCCATGCGGTGCTTGAGCACGTCGAACTGCAGCGGTCCGACCGCGCCGACGATCGGCGCCGAGCTGACGCCGCCGACTTCCGTGAAGAGCTGCACCGCGCCCTCCTGCGCGAGCTGCTCGAGGCCCTTCGCGAGCGCCTTGCGCTTTGCGACCAGCCCCAGCTCGACACGCATGAAGTGCTCGGGCGGGAACACGGGAAAGTCCTCGAAGGCGAAATCGCCCTTCTCGCTCAAGGTGTCGCCGATACGGAACACGCCCGGATCGAACAGACCGACGACGTCGCCGGGATAGGCCTCGTCGACCTCCTCGCGGCCCTGTCCCATCAGGAGCGTCGAGCTGGCGAGGCGGATCGCCTTGCCGGTGCGCACGTGGCGCACGGTGTTGCCGCGCACGAAGCGGCCCGAGCAGATGCGCAGGAATGCGACCCGGTCGCGGTGGTCGGGATCCATGTTCGCCTGGATCTTGAACACGAAGCCCGAGAACGGCTCGCGCACGGGGTCGATCGGGCCCTTGCTCGACGGCTGCGGGCCGGGCGGCGGCGCGAGCTCGAGGAAGCGCTCGAGGAACGGCTTGATGCCGAAGTTGGTGAGCGCGCTGCCGAAGAACAGCGGCGTCTGCTGGCCCGCGCGCACGCGCTCGGCATCGAAGCCCGCCCCCGCGCCCTCGAGGAGCGCAAGGGACTCGGCGAGCTCGTCTGCCTTGCTACCGAGCGCCGCGCGCACGGCGGCGGAGTCGTGCGCACCCTCGACGTCGGTCTCGTCGACCAGGCTCGCGCCGTGCGCACCGCCAGAGAAGAGCTGCAGGCGGCGCCCGAGCCGGTCGTAGACACCGCGGAAGTCCGTGCCCTGCCCGACCGGCCAGTTGAGCGCGACCGCGTCGATGCCGAGCACGTCCTCGATCTCGCTCATCAGGTCGAGCGGCTCGCGGCCGAAGCGGTCCATCTTGTTGACGAAGGTGAAGATCGGGATGCCGCGCAGGCGGCAGACCTCGAACAGCTTGCGCGTCTGCGCCTCGACGCCCTTCGCCGCGTCGATCAGCATCACCGCGCTGTCGGCCGCGACCAGGGTGCGGTAGGTGTCCTCGCTGAAGTCCTTGTGGCCGGGCGTGTCGAGGATGTTGACGCGGAAGTCCTCGTAGACGAAGTGCATCGCCGAGCTCGACACCGAGATGCCGCGCTGCTTCTCGATCTCGAGCCAGTCGCTGGTGGCGTGGCGCGCGGCCCGCCGGGCGCGCACCGCACCGGCCTCGCGCAGCGCGCCGCCGAACAGCAGCAGCTTCTCGGTCAGCGTCGTCTTGCCGGCGTCGGGGTGCGAGATGATGGCGAAGGTGCGCCGCCGTCCGACCTCACGCGAGAGCTCGAGCTGTTCTGTGTCCATGGATGCTGCCGCGAGATGAAGCGCGTCGGCAGGAGATAACGCACCAGCGATCGACCCGCCACGCAGGACATAGGCGACCGGACCGCGTCCGGCGCCGCCGCGCGGTCTCAGGCCGCCGGCTTGTGTGCCGCGAAGCGCAGGCGTACGTAGTCGGCCGTCCAGCGGCCCGCGGCGTCGCAGAGCGCGGGACGGAGGGCCACCTGGACCTCGGCAAGGAACGCGGCGCGGTCGTTCTCGGGCAGCACCGCGGTGAAGCTCTCGGCGAAGGTCTCGAGCCAGCCGGTCACGTCGCCCGGCAACGGCGTCGGGCGCGGGATCAGCGCGATCGACGCAACCACGAAGCCGCGCGCCTCGAGACGGCCGCGATGGTCCTCGACCGTGGGGAAGTACCAGGGGTTGTGCAGCCGAGCGCGACCAGCCTGGCGGTGAGCGCGCCGTCGCCGCAGCCGAGGTCGAGGATGCGCTCGCCCGGCGCGGGCGCCAGCAGCTCCACCACCGGCGCGCCCAGGTCGGACACGAAGCGCGCGTTGCGCGCGTAGCGCTCGGGATCCCAGCTCTGCCGCTCGGTCATGGCCTTCGACATAGTCCCGACCCGGCGCCGGGTACCAGGGCATGCGAAACCACGCTCATGGATCGCTCGACAGCAGGAAGCCGAGATCGTCGCGCGACAGCGCGCGCGACGGGGTGCCGTCGCCCAGCACGTCGCGCACCAGCGAAGCCTTGCGCTCCTGCAGCTCGGCGATCTTCTCCTCGATCGTGCCGCGCGCCACGAGGCGGTACGCGATCACCGTACGGTCCTGGCCGATGCGGTGGCTGCGGTCGATCGCCTGCGCCTCGACGGCGGGATTCCACCACGGGTCGAACAGCACGACGTAGCTCGCCGAGGTCAGGTTGAGCCCCGTGCCGCCGGCCTTCAGCGACAGCAGGAACACGCCGGGCCGGGGATCGTCCGCGAACGCCTGCAGCACGCGCTCGCGCGCGACGGTCTCGCCGGTGAGCATGTGGTGCGCGATGTCGCGCGCGGCGAGCTCGTGCGCGAGGATCTTCAGGCAGGCGACGAACTGCGAGAACAGCAGCACCTTGTGCCCCTCGGCGAGCAGCGGCTCGAGCAGCTCGAGCAGGGCTGCGAGCTTGCCCGAGCCGAGCTCCGCCTTGCCGCCGACCAGCGCCGGGTGGCAGCAGATCTGGCGCAGCCGGGTGAGTGCGGCGAGGATCGTGATCCGGTTGCGACGCAGGCCGTCGGGCTCGCTCGCGAGCTGCTCGACGAGCTTGCGGCTGCGCGTCAGCTCGGCCAGGTAGAGCTTGCGCTGGCCTGCCGTGAGGTCGCAGTCGAGGCGCTCCTCGATGCGATCGGGCAGGTCCCGCGCGACCTCTGTCTTCAAGCGGCGCAGCAGGATCGGCCGCAAGCGAGCCGCCAGCAGGCGCCGGCGCTCGGGCGGCAGCTCCGGGTGGTCGAAGCGCCCGGTGAAGTCCTTGCGCGTGCCCAGGTAGCCGGGACAGACGAAGCTCGCGATGCTCCACAGATCGAGCGGACGATTCTCGAGCGGGGTGCCGGTCAGCGCGAGCCGGTGCCGCGCGTTGAGCGCGAGTGCCGCGCGCGTGACCACGGCGTCTGGGTTCTTGACGTTCTGCGCCTCGTCGAGGATCGCGGCGCGCAGCTCGGTCGCCTGCCAGGCGTCGGCGTCGCGCCGCAGCAGCGCGTAGTTGGTCAGCACCAGGTCGTAGTCGCCGATCTCGCGGTGCAGCAGATGACGGTCACCGCCGCGCTCGAGGACCAGCACGCGCATCTTCGGCGTGAAGCGGGCCGCCTCGCGCTGCCAGTTGTGCACCACCGATGCGGGGCAGACGACCAGGCTCGGTCCACCGTCGGGCTCGAGACGGCGCAGGTGCTCGAGCCAGGCGAGCGTCTGCACGGTCTTGCCGAGCCCCATGTCGTCGGCGAGGATCGCGCCGGTGCCGAGCGTCCCGGTGAAGCACAGGAAGTCGAGGCCGTCGCGCTGGTACGGCCGCAGCTTGGCGGTGAGCGTGCGCGGCACCGCCACCCGCGGCAGGCCGCGAAAGCCTGCGATGCGCTCGCGCAGCGTGCGCACCGCGCGCAAGGTCTCCGGATCCGCGCCGAGCTGCTCGAGCGCCGCCAGGCTCTCGGGCGGCGTTCCGGCGAGCTGCCAGATCGTCAAGCGCTGCTCGCCCGCACCGGCCTCGACGCCGAGGTCGGCGAGTGCGGACTCGACCGCACCGAGACCGCTCTCGTCACGCTGCACCCAGCCGGCCTCGAGCTTGACGAAGCGCGTCGTGGCGGAGCGCAGCGCCGCTACGTCCTCCTCGCTGAGCCACGCGCCCTCGGCGCGCCACTCGGCCGAGACCGCGAGGAAGTCGACGCCGCTCGCGGCGACGCGCAGCTTCGGCGTCACCCGCGTGGTGCCGCCGAAGAGCTTCCGGGCGCGGTCGTTGCCGAGATACGTCGCACCACGCGGGCGGCGCTGCCAGGCGGCGAACAGCTGCTCGAGGCGGCGCGGCGACAAGCGCAGCCAGAAGCCGACGTCGCGATCGGGCCATGGCGGCTCGCCGGACTGGCCAGGAACGCGGCGATCGCCGGCCTGCGCTCCGGTCGTCGCACGCCACTCGTCGAGCGGAGCCGCGCGCGCGAGGTCGGGCACCTCGCGCCAGATCTCGTCGCCTGCCGGCTCCACCACCGCGGCCTGGGCCGCAGACACGGGGTTCGCGGCGCCCGGACCGTCGTCAGCGGCCGGCACGCGCTCGTCCGCGATCGCCACCAGATCGAGCACGGCCGGCGGCGCTGGACACCAGCCGGTCTGCGGCACGTGCTCGAACATCTCCGTCAGCCCGGCCGATCCTGCGGCACCCCGCGCGGGCACGGCGGTGCGTGCGAACAGACGGATCTGCAGCCAGTCGTCCGAGCGCAGATCGAGGGTGGCGATCGGCGTGATCGGGAGCAGCCGGGTGTGCCGCTCGATGATGGTGCGCAGGTGCGGCCAGCGCGGCGCGAGCTGTTCGAGCAGGCCTACGCGCTCGTCCCGCGACAGCTCGAGCGCACCCACCGCGGCGAAACGCTCGACGAGCCGTGGCGGCGGCTCCGCTGCGACCACCGCGATCGCCCCCGCGGCAACCACCATGCCGAGCATGGTACCGCGCAGGACGTCACTGGAGCGCACGTAGGCGGCGTCGCCCAGCATGACGGTCCGGCCGCCCGCGAACAGGAAGCGCAGCTCGAGGCTGGTGACGCCGGCGCGCGTCGTGCACCACGGTACGAGCTGCGCCGGCTCGTGCGCGAATACCACCGGCGCACCCGCCACGATGCCGCAGCGCTGCGCCAGCGCGGGATCGAGTGAGTCGCGCCACGACGCGAGCGACGCCCGCGCCGCCTGCTCCAGGAAGAGACGCATCGCCACCGCGGACAGCACCACGTCGCGTGCCTCGCCGTTACCGATCCCGTCGTGATCGAGAAACAGCGCCAGCAGCGCCGTCTGGTCGGGCGGCAGCAGCGACGGGTCGCTGCCGACCTCGGTGCGCAGATGGCGGAGCTGTGCGATGCTGCGCGGCGCGTCGCTGACCTTCGCGGTCGTCACCCGGATCTCGACCGCGAGCTTCGCCGTGCCGTCCGCGCGCCGCTGCAGATCGACCACGCAGCGCAGCGTGCGCGGCCGGCCGAAGCGTCCCCAACCCGCCAGCAGCTCGAGATCGCGGCGCAGCGCCGTACGCTCGCGCTCGGCGAAGCGTTGCGCCAGGTCGGGACGATCGCGAAACGACTCGAGCACGGCCGGCGGGCCGGCCGGGTCGCGCAGCGCGATCGCCCGGGCGAGATGCCAGCAGCGCAGGTCGGGATCCTCGTCTGCGAGGTGCGCTTCACGGAGGATCGCCGCCTGGTCGCCCGCGATCAGCGACGCCCGCGCCAGCAGCGAGGCGGCCCCGCTCTCGCGTTCCCACATGCTCGGCGCACTGCGAACGCGCCGCAGCGCCGCCGCTTCCGCTTTGGCCCGTTCCACCGCAATGCTCGCCGGTGACTGCGGGAAGTAGTCGCGGCGGGGTCCGCCGGCGGTCGCGATCGTCGCCGCGTTGCCGACCTGCGGTTGACGGGTGCCGAGCAAGACCAGCAGGAGCGCGTAGGTGTGTTTGCACCAGACGCCCACCGGGCAGGTGCAGTCGTGCTCCCAGACGAAGCCGTCGCCGCGCGGGTCATCGTCGACCTCCCGCAGCAGGCTCACCTGGTACGGCGTGGTCCCGTTCACCGTCGCGCGGATCTCGCCGTCGTCGATGGTGATGCCGCGGACGCGTCCCGAGTGCGCATAGGCCATGCCGCGCTCGCGCGTCAGCCGGCCGAACGCGCTCAGCGTGCTCGTCAGATGCCGACGCGTCTCGGGGTCGAGCGCAAGTGCGGGGCCGGGCGCAGCCATGTCCAGGACGCAGCGTCGCGAATCACGACCGCGGGTTCAAGTCGTGCTGGGCGCGGTCGCCTCGCCCAGCACCCGGATGTCGGCGACCTTGGCCTCGAACGGAGCCCAGTCGTCGCGCTCGGCGATCGCCGACCACAGCGCCTCGATCTCGTCGATCAGCAGCGCGCACGGCTCGCCGCGCTGGAAGTACGGCCGCTCGAGCCGTTCCGGCACCGCCGGCGCATAAGCGTCGAGCGCGACGCGTAGCGGCAGGAAGGTCGGACCCGCGTACTTCGCCGCCTCGGGGCTCGCCGCCGCGCGCGCGACGCTCGCGACGCCGCCGTACCAGTCGAAGAAGAAGCGGTCGTAGCCGACCCGGCTCTCCATCAGGAAGGCACGGCACAGCGACAGGAAGTCGGCGTCGCGCTCGTCGCCGAGCGGCGTCAAGCCCAGACGGTGCAGCATGCCCTCGCGCCACGCCAGCAGCAGCTCCGGCAGGAAGCCGTCGAGCGCACGCGCGAGCGCATCCGCCGACGACAGCTCGGCGAGCGTGTCGGCGAGGCGCTGCAGATTCCACAGCACGCTCGCCGGCTGGCGCTCGTACGCGTACAGGCCCGAGTGGTCGAAGTAGGCGGCGGTGAAGGCGGGATCGTAGACCGGCAGGAAGCGGTACGGACCGTAGTCGAAGCTCTCGCCGGTCACGTTCATGTTGTCGGTGTTGAGCACGCCGTGCACGAAGCCGGCAGTCATCCAGCCCGCGCACAGGCGCGCGCTGCGCAGCGTGACCTCGCGCAGGAACGCCGACGGCGTATCCTCGCCCTCGCCGACCACCAGGTCCGCCACGTAGTGCCGGATCGAGTAGTCGAGCAGCTTCGCGATGCGCTCCGGGTTGCCGAGCGCCCGGTGGCGCTGGAAGCTGCCGAAGCGGATGTGCGAGTGGCCGAGCCGGACCAGCACCGAGGAGCGCGTCGGCGACGGCTCGTCGCCGCGGTAGAGCTGCTCGCCGGTCTCGAACAGGCTGAAGGTCTTCGAGGTGTAGACGCCGAGCGCTTCGAGCATCTCGGTCGCCAGGACCTCGCGCACGCCGCCCTTCAGCGTCAAGCGACCGTCGCCGTCGCGCGACCACGGCGTGCGCCCGCTGCCCTTGGTGCCGAGGTCGAGCAGGCGGCCCGCGCCGTCCTCGAGCTGGGCTGCCAGGAAGCCGCGCCCGTCACCGATCTGCGGGTTGAAGGAGCGGAACTGGTGCCCGTGGTAGCGCAGCGCCAGCGGCTGCTCGAGGTTCGCCGGTAGTGCCGCGAACGCCGCGAAGTGGCGCTCCCACTCGGCCGCGTCGAGCGTGCCGAGCCCGACACGCTCGGCCCAGCGCTGGTTGCGAAAGCGCAGCCGATGCTGCGGAAAGCGCTCGGCCGCGACCACGTCGTAGAATCCCTCGCCGAGCTCGAGGATGCGGGGTGCGGGGCGGTAGGTGTCCGCGGTCGGCATCGCGTGCAGCGCTCGTTTTCGTGGCAACCGCGGCGGCTTGCCGGGATCAGGCGCCGAGCGCGACCGGGCGGCCGATCTTCTCGGACACCACCTCGCCGATGCGCGCGTAGATGTCGTGCCCGTCGCGATCGTCCAGCCAGCTCGCGCGCTCCGGGTTCCAGTCGTAGTGCCAGGCGCGGACGCCGGCTGCGAACCACATCTGGTGGTTGCCCGACTGCCGGTTCAGGACGAAGCGGACCTTGTCGGGGAACTCGATCGAGACCATGCCGTCGGTGGTCGAGAAGTCGACCTCGTCGGGGTCGATGTCCTCGAGCCAGGCGGCGACGCGGGCGAGGCAGGCGTCGGCGAGGTGCAGGTACTCCTGAACGGTCATTGCCGGTGAGCCTAGCATCGTGCGCCGCTCTTGGCTGCACGGTCCAGGCCAGAGCGCGCGCAGTCGCCGGGGCTCCGGGCTGAACCGGCTCCTTGGCGCCTCTGCACCTTGGCGCGAGAAAATTCTGCCGCCGTTTGGAGCTACTAGCTCTCCGGATGAACGGGCTCGGCGGGGGCTTCGGTCGCTTGCAGCAGCACCGTCGGGCTGGTGTCGCCGTAGCGTCCGGCGAGCTGCTCGATGCCGGTGGAGGAGCCGGCAACGGCGGTCACCAGGGCGCGCAGGTCGTCGCGCGCGCGCGACAGCGACTGCAGCTTCTCCTCGCTGCGCTCGAGCGCCGTGGTGTTCTCGCTACGCCGCGCCTCGACCTCGCGCCGGATGCCGCCGACGACGGCCGTGCTGGCGTGCGCGAACGAGTCGCTCACGGTGTCCTTCGCGACCTCGGCCGCGAAGCGCGCGAAGCGCGCGCGCAGCACCTCGCCCAGCACCACGCGCGTCGCGCCGAGGCGCTTTTGCTTGATGCGGCGCGGCAGCGGCTTGTCGGGGGCAGCGTCCGGACCGAGCACGCGACGGCGCACCGACGCCTGGCTGCGCAGCAGCACCCGGTCCCAGAAGGTCTTCTTCACCTGCACCACGGCGACCGGGACGTCGAGCCTGGGGGCGTCTCCCTTGGCGACGGCCGGCGCCAGCGACGCCAGCGTGGTGCGCGCTACGCCTGCCAGGTCGAGCTGCGACCGGCTCAGCTCATCCCGGTGATCGCGCAGCGCCGTCGTCACGGCGACGTCGCTGCCGAGCACGGTCTGTGTGACCTCGTGCGCGATCGCGGCCACCTGGTCGCGGTAGCCGCCGAGCACGCCGCCGAGACCGTCGCGCAGCAGTGCTGCGAAGCTCTGGTCGCTGTCGAACCAGCGCGCCAGCGCGGCGTCGGCCTGCTCGCCGGTCTCGTTGCGCACCGCACCGCTGCGCTCGATGGTGATGCGCTCGACGTCGTCGCGCACGCCTTCCAGCGCACCGTCCCAGCCGAACGACGCGATGCGCGCCAGGGCCGCGGCCCGGGCAACGCGCTGCGTGCGCTCGCCCTCGAGCGCATCCACCTGATGGGCCAGCTCGACCACCGGCTCCGCCGTCGCGAGCCTCTCCAGCTCACCCATGATGCCGCGCACCTGGCGCAGGCTGTCACCGAGGAACGCGACCAGGTAGTCGGTGCTGTTGAGGTACTGCGTCAGGTCCGTGAGGAAGGCCGAGAAGCCGTCGGGCGACTCGTCGAGGCCGTTGCCCACCGGTGTCGCACCGTCCGTGGCGGGGTGCCCCTGCGCCGCGCTCAGGCGCTCGCTCGCGGCGCGCAGCAGGTCGATCGGGTAGATGCGCAGCCGGCCGTCGTCACGCGCTTCCTTCAGCGCCGCATTCATCGCCAGGCGCTCGAAGGCGTCGACGATCTGCTGCGGGTCCTCACGCTCGAGGCTCGGCCCGAGCCGACCGTCGGGCTGCAGGTCCTGCTTGGTGGAATCCAGGTTCACGACCAGGAAGATGCGGCTGAACAGCCGCAGCAGCTCCGAGAACTCGGCGAACACCTGCTCGAGGAAGAGGTTGTCGGTCTTCACCACGAAGACCGCACTGGCGGCCGAGTCGCGGCACTCGCGGGTCATCAGATCGTAGCCGAACTTCATGCGGCTGTAGAGGCCCGGGGTGTCGACCAGGACCGCTCCCGAGCCCGCAAGCTGCTCGGCCGGCGTGCGCACGTCGACGCGGCGCACGGCGCGCGGCAGGTGGACGGCGGGGTCGAACTCCTCGCCGCGGCCCTCGCAGGCGCGAATCGCGTCGGCCAGCTCGCCATGCGCCATACGCATCACGGCGCGCATCGCGGCGACGTCAGACAGGCGCTCGGCGCTGCCGTCGTAGCGCGTCAGCACGAACTCGCGCTCCGCGGCGTGACTGACGTAGACCATGCACGGATACGCCGGCAGGGTGGTCACCTCGCTGACGTAGGCGGCACTCATCGCGTTCATCAGCGTCGACTTGCCGCTCTTCAGCGGCCCGAAGATGATCACGTAGGCCTGCTGGCGCTCGACCTTCTCCGTCAGCGCGCGTAGCTGATGGCGCAGGTCGAGCAGCGACGGCAGCATGCCACGCGCCGGCGTCCCGTCCTGGGTCTGTCCGAGGCTCGATGCGAAACGATCGAGCGGCTCGAGAACCGGCCGTACACGTCCCTCGAACTCCTCACAGAACTGACTCAGCACGGTTTGCATCGCGCGATTCTCGCGATCGTTCGGGTGAATGTCCAGCCGCGCGACGTGCGACGCGAGATTTCTCTCGGCGGGGATGTTGGCATCCTGTGGATAGGGTGTGCACAACACTACCGATCGCAGCCATTACTTGACCAAACGGGCTTGCTGTCCTACTCGGGCAGCATGTCGCCCGAGCCACCGAAGTCCTTCGGGAAGTCCTTGAACTTCGGCAAGCCGTCACGCACCGCGAGCACCTTCTCACCGTAGTGGACGTGCAGGGTTGGCTTGTAGTCGAGCCCGGCGACGGATCCCGCGGGGATGTCCGTCATGCCCAGTCCCGGATGGCCGACCAGCACGGGAGCCCCACAGGCGGTGCAGAACTGCCGGTGGCTCGCCTCGGTCTTCTTGTACATCCCGAGCTTGTCGGCGCCCTTCAGCACGCGCACGCTCGCCGTGGGCCACAGGCTCGCCGCATGGATCGGTGCGCCGAGCCAGCCGCGGCACGAGCTGCAGTGGCAGTAGGCCTGGACCGCCGGTTCGCCGCTGACCTCGACCTGGACCGCGCCGCACGCACAGCCGCTCTTGCGAGTTTCCGTGGCCATGAGATTCCCTCCGCGTTGGTGGTTGAACCCCACTATCCACACATCGGCGGAGATCACGAAACCTCGCCGTCGATCGTCAGGGCGCAGGTGGCCACCGGAAACGGCCACGGCGTTGGTCAGCCCGCTGACGGCGACCGGGACGAGGCGATCCGTCGTCGAGTTGTCGCCGAGCTGGCTGCTGGAACTGTCGTCGCCCCCCACATCCCGGCGGCGGCGCGCATCGTGCGCATCGCGGATGGAAGCGGACTTCCTCATCGTCGGTGCGGGCTCGGCCGGCGCCACGCTCGCCGCGCGGCTCAGCGCGAACCCGTCGGCGCGGATGCGCCCGACGCGATGCGCAGCGCCAACCCGAGCACCATCATCACCGAGCCCGAGTTCGCACAGTCTGCGCTCGGGGATCGGTCCGCCGGCACACCTCGCCGAGCTCGACATCACGACGCGCGCCGCGCTGCCGGTCGGCGAGCAGCTCCAGGACCATCCGCTGGCCGCGTTCGTCGTGCGACTGCGCGACGATGCCGTGTCACCGCCCGGCTTCCGGCACGCCAACTGCTGCGTCCGCTACAGCTCGGGCCTCGCCGGCGCCGGCCCGGGTGACATGATGATGATCGCGATGAACCGGCTGGGCGAGAGCATCGGCCGCCACCTGCTCGACGCCAGCGCGCCGAGCGCGTTCGGACTGCTCGGCGTCTGGGTGGACGAGTGCGTGGTCGTGCGCGCGAACACCCACCTCACCACGGTGATGGTCGCGGAACGCATGGCGGAGCGGCTGCTGTGCGCCTGACGCTGATCACTCGAGCGCGACGTGCGCTTCAGCGGTCCAGGATCGACAGCAGCACCGGGTTGTAGCGCTCACCCGCGGTGGCGCCGACGGGCAGGCGCTCGTCCAACCACGCGACGTCGGCAGCCGACAGCGCGACGTCGAGCGCGGCGAGGTTCTCGCGCAGATACTTGCGCCGCTTCGTGCCGGGGATGGGCACGACGTCGTTGCCCCGGCGCAGCAGCCAGGCAATCGCCATCTGTCCGGGTGTGCAGCCCTTCGTCGCGGCGAGCTCCTTGACGGCCGCAACGAGGCGCAAGTTGGCGTCGAAGTTGTCGCCCTGGAAGCGCGGGTGCGTCTTGCGGCTGTCGCCCGCCTCGTAGTCCTCGGCGCGCTTCACCTCGCCGGTGAGAAAGCCGCGCCCGAGCGGGCTGTAGGCGACGAAGCCGATGCCGAGCTCGCGACAGGTCGGCAGGACCTCCGCCTCGACCTCGCGCTGCCACAGCGAGTACTCGCTCTGCAGGGCGCTGATCGGGTGCACGGCGTGCGCGCGGCGCAAGGTGCGCGCGCTTGCCTCGGAGAGTCCGAGAAAGCGCACCTTGCCCGTCTTCACCAGCTCCGCCATTGCGCCCACGGTCTCCTCGATCGGCACGTTGGGATCGACGCGGTGCTGGTACAGAAGATCGATCGTTTCGACGCCGAGGCGCCTGAGCGACGCCTCGCACGCCGCGCGCACGTGCTCCGGGCCGCTGTCGAGCCCGGTGACCTGCCCTTTCTCGGAGAGCGCAAAGCCGAACTTGGTCGCCAGCACGACCCGGTCGCGCCGCCCGGCGAGTGCGCGCCCGAGCAGCTCCTCGTTCTTCCACGGCCCGTAGACCTCGGCGGTGTCGAGGAAGGTGCAACCGCGCTCGATCGCCTCGTGCAAGGTCGCGATCGATTCGGCATCGTCCGGCGCGCCGTAGGCCCAGCTCATGCCCATGCAGCCGAGCCCGAGGGCGGAGACGACCAGCCCCTGATCTCCGAGACGACGTTGTTCCATGCCCCAGTCCTATCGCCGAGAGGAGGTTTCGCCTAGGCCTGGCCCGCACTCCGCCGGCGTCCGATCCGCGCCAGTGCGTCCGCCGCCGCGGCAAAATCGTCCGCGCCCACATACCGCCAGCCGTGCACCACGCGCGTGACGCCGATCGCCGCGAGCTCGTCGATCCGCGCCGCGGCGGCGGCCTCGTCGTCGAGCGGCAGCGCCGTCACCAGCACGACCTCCGGCGTCGGCCTCGCCGCCACTGCCGCGAGCCGGCGCAGCTCCTCGATCGCAGGCCCATGTTGCGCAGATAGAGACCGTAGCGCATCGCCAGTCCTCCGAAGCTTGGCCGATCCTTCAGCGCGCGCGTCGCGCGAGCATGTTGGCAGCCTGTGGATAGGTTGTGCACAGAACCTCGCGCAGCACCTCGCGGACCAGGTCCTCGCTACGCGAACCGGCGTCGGTGACCAGGCCGCTGTCGTCGCGCGCCGCGAAGATGCAGCCGGCGAGCGCGTCGGCGCGGGCGGCGAGCACGCGGTCAACCACCAGCGTCCAGCGCGCGGCGTTGCCGAGCTCGCGCCACTCGCCGCGGCCGCGGCCGAAATGCGCGACCGCGAGATAGCGCAGCACGGCCTGCTGCGTGAGCTCGCGCAGGAAGTCCTGCGACCAGCGGACGATCGGCACGTCGGCGCCGAGTGCCAGCTGATAGCCCTTCAGGAGACCGGCGGCGCCCATCGCCCCCAGGACGGCGCCAGCGATCGCACCCGCGCCGAAGGACAGTCCGCCGGTCATGACGTCGGTCACCAGTCCCCCCGCGGCACCGCCCATCGCAGCGCCGAAGATCGCCGCCTTCCCCGACGACACGATCTCGCCCGGCATGCGGAAATCTTCCTCGAGGCGCGCCCGCGCGTCCTCCTGGAAGCGGCCCTGCAGGCCGTGCAGCTCGAGCAGAGCGGCCATCAGGTCGCCGGTCGCGTGGTCGAGGCGGGTCGCGAGCGCGCGCATGGCACGGCGCTTCTCGGCGCGGCCCGCGCCCTCGTCGCTGAGCTCCTCGTGGTCCGCCGCCGCGGCGACGACGTAGGCGCCGATGCGCGCCACCGACTGCGCGAAGATGTCGAGGCTGCGCCGCTGCCATTCCGCCGCCAGCGCGCGCATCACCGGACGCCGCTCCGCCGGCAGGACGTCCTCGACGCGCTGGAACAATTCCACTTCCTGCACCCAGCAGCGCGTGAACGCGTCGAGCGGTAATACATGCTTGACGATCGGCCAGGCGCGCATCGCGGTCGTCCAGCGTGCGACCGGATCGTCGCCGGCCACCGCCGGCGACGCCTCGCCCATCTGGTTCAGCAGCACGATCACCGGCTTGCCGATCCAGCCGAGCAGCTCGAGCTCGTGGATCACGTAGCCGGCGTCGGCCGGGTCCTCGGACGCGTTGACCAGGTAGAGCACCACGTCCGCGTCGTCCTTGATGTTGCGCACCGCTTCCTGGCTCGAGAACAGCGGCCGGTCGCGGTTGCGGTCCCAGACCTGGTGCAGCAGCCAGCCGAGCGGGTTGCCCTCCTTGCGCAGCCGGCTGACCAGGCGGGCGGAGTCGCCGAGACCCGGCGTGTCCCAGAGCAGCAGGTGTTCGTCGCCGCTCGCCACCAGCTCGTGCGCCTCGCTGACCTCGGTGACGTGCGCCTGGTCGAGCACCTCGCCGACGTCGCGCCGCAACAGGGTGCGGGCGAGCGTCGTCTTGCCGACGTTGGTGTGCGAGATCAGGCTCAGCGTGACGGTGCTCATCGCGCGGCCCCCTTGGCGCGCCCCAGGCGCGCCTCGACCTGCTCGACATCCCTGGTCTGCAGCGCCGCAGCGAGGTTCACGTGCAGCGGCTCCAGCCCGATCTCGTTCAGCACCCGGTCCCAGGCGCGGCGACGCTCCCCTTCGCGGCGCTCGTCACCTTCGCTGAAGCGCGCGTGCCAGGCCGAGCTGTCGACCACCGCGAGCACGCGTGCGCCATTGACGGCGCGCGCCAGCAGATCCTGCGCGAAGCGCCCGTGCACCTCGCGCTCCGGTGACTGGACGAGTCCGTAGACCACGATGGAGCATGCCGGGTGCCCGTGCGTTGCGGCGGTCGTCGCGGTCTGCGGCCCGGCGCTCGGCTCAGGATCGGCGCCGTACGGCAGTGCGGCGCGGATCTGGACGTCGGCGCGCAGACCGAAGACGTCGTGCAGCAGCTCGCGCAGCGTATCCGCCTCGCGTCCCGCGACCCCGTAGCTGTAGGGCAGCACGTCCACCGCCAGCCCCGCACCGCGATCGGGTGCGAGCAGGACGCGGAACGATCCGGCCAGCGGGTCGACGTCGATCCGGCGCGCGAGACGCGCCTGCCGCGCGTAGGCGAGAAGCGCCAGCGCGCCGCGCGGCAAAAGCACGACCAGCGCCGCGGTGAGCGCCCAGAGGTGGATCCACATCGCGGCGGGTGCGTCGGCGGGCGCGCGCATCGCCTCGAGCTGTGCTGCATCCGGCAGGGCGACGTCGAGCAGCAGCGCCGCCGGGCCGAGCACCACGTCGAGCAGCAACGCGGCCGCGCCCGGACCGGCGAAGGTGCTCTCCCAGGTGGCGCGGTACTCGAAGGTGAGACCGCGGACGTACATTCCCGCCACCGCGCCCAGCACCAGGAAGGCGGCGCCGAGGTGCAGCGCGAGCCTGATGCGCGCGCCGACCAGCGGTGCGGCGAGTGGCGCCCACGTCTGCCAGTAGTCGCGCAGCGCGCGCGCGGCGACGCTGGTGCGCGGCGCGTCGGGCAGGCGCACGCGGCGCAGCGAGTGCTCGGCGAGCCAGCTCGCGGCGGCGCCGATCGTGCCCCGCCAGCTGCGCTCGCTGCGATGCCCGCTCGTGCCGTCGCCAGCCGCGCCGGCGCCCGCGCGCCATGCGCGCAACGCCTGCGGCGCGGCCAGCACCAGCAAGGCTGCGTAGACGAGCAGGTTCCAGACCAGGATGCCCAGCAGCGGGAAGGACAGGACGTTGATGTGGCGCTCGGGTCCGAGCGCGTTGCTCAGCGCGCCGAGGACGAACGCAACCAGCGGCAGCGGCAGGAGAGCACGCAGCGGCAGGCGCGTCGCGCGGCGCACGGCGGCCAGCCCCGGGCTGGTCGATTCCAGATGGCCGAGCAGCAGCTCCGCCCGCCGCGCGCCTTGCGCTTCGCTGCCACCGCCTACGGCGCGCGCGGCTTCGGTCGCGTCCTGGCGCTCCGGCGTCGCGAGCAGCACGCCCTGCTCGTCGGCCTCCTCGAAGGCGCGCGCGAGCACGACGGCCTGGGCCGCGGCTTCAAGCATGGTCCGCGCGAGCGCTCACCGCGCGCGTCGCGCCCTCGTGCGCGCGCGTGCGTGATCGGAGAAGAGCCAGATTTTCGGCATCACCAGGTCCCAGCGACCGAGCCTACACGCCCGACGACCAAGAGCCCAGAAGACGGGCACCAGGCGAGATCTCCATGCTATGCGGGTGTCGTTGGACCGTATGCTCGAGAACCTCGGCTGGGATCCGTTCTTCGCCGCGCAAGTGGCGGACGACGATCCCACGCTGTTCCACGCCCGCGTCGTCGCCGAGCATCGCGGAGCCTATCGCATCCTCGGCGAACGGCCCGAGATGTGGGGTGCCGTCAGCGGACGGGTACGCCGCGACGCAGGCGATCCGAGTGAGCTGCCCGCGGTCGGTGACTGGGTCGCGGTGGGCACGGCGGCGGGCGCTGCGCGGGCGCCGATCCAGCGCGTGCTGCGGCGCCGCTCGGCGTTCACGCGCAAGGCCGCCGGCCAGGACACCGCCCAGGTGGTCGCGGCGAACGTCGACGTCGTCTTCGTCGTCAGCTCGCTCAACAGCGACTTCAACCCACGCCGGCTCGAGCGCTACTTGACACTGGCGTGGAACAGCGGCGCGTCGCCGGTCGTGGTGCTGAGCAAGGCCGACCTGTGCGACGACGCGGACGCGGTCCGTGACGCGGTGGTCCGCATCGCGATCGGCCTGCCCGTGCACATCGTGAGCGCGCGCGCCGGCCGCGGCCTCGAGGAGCTGCGCGCCCACCTCGGCGCGGGCCGGACGGGCGTCCTGCTGGGCTCGTCGGGGGTCGGCAAGTCGACCCTGGTCAACGTGCTCGGCGGACGAGCGGTGCAGGAGGTCCGCGAGACGCTCGCCGACGACCGCGGCGTACACACCACGACCGCGCGCCAGCTCCTCCTGCTGGACGGCGGCGGCATGCTGATCGACACCCCGGGCATGCGCGAGGTCGGGCTCGTCGGCGACGAGGCTGGGCTCGGGCGCGCCTTCGGCGACGTCACCGAGGTGCTCGCGGCATGCCGATTCAGCGACTGCCGCCACCAGACCGATCCTGATTGCGCAGTGACCGCCGCGCTCGCCAGCGGCGCGCTGCCGGCCGAGCGCTGGGAGAGCTACTGCAAGCTGCAGCGCGAGATCGCTTACCAGGCGACGCGCGAGGACCCGCAGCAGGCGCGCAGCGCAAAGGCGCACGCGAAGCAGGTCCACCGCGACCTGCGCGACCTGTACAAGCACCGCCGCCGCTGACGGATCGGGACGCCTGCTTGGCCCGTCTGGTTGATGGTGGTATCCCGGCGCGAGCCCGCCGTGGTGGCAGGGGAAGGGGTGCGCGATGGCGACGAAGCGGAGCATGGCGAAGACGCGGCAGCAGGCCAAGAAGACGTCGACGGGCCGGAAGGCCGCGCTGAAGCCGGTCGCGAAGAAGAAGACCGCTCCCGCGAAGCCGGCCAGAAAAGCGGCGCCGCAGGCGAAGGCGGCCGCGCGTGAGCAGGCGCCGCCGCGCCCCAGCGAGCTCGAGGAATGGCAGGCGCTCGAGCGCCACCAGACCAAGGTCGAGAAGCTCCACCTGCGCAAGCTGTTCGCCGACGACCCGCGGCGCGGCAAGAAGTTCGTGCTCGAGGCGGGCGACCTCTACTTCGACTTCTCGAAGAACCGCATCACCGAGGAGACCTTGACGCTGCTGCGCGCGCTCGCCGAGCGCTGCAAGGTGAAGGACGGCATCCGCGCCATGTTCGCCGGCGAGAAGATCAACATCACCGAGGATCGCGCCGTGCTGCACACAGCACTGCGCGCACCGCGCGACGCGAAGATCATGGTCGACGGCGAGAACGTCGTCCCCGCGGTGCACGCGGTGCTCGACAAGATGGACGCGTTCACCAAGCGCGTGCGCAGCGGCGAGTGGAAGGGCCACACCGGCAAGCGCATCAGGAACGTGGTCAACATCGGCATCGGCGGCTCGGACCTCGGTCCGGCGATGGCCTACGATGCGCTCCGCCAGTTCAGCCAGCGCGACATGCAGTTCCGCTTCGTGTCGAACGTCGACGGCACCGACTTCGTCGAGGCCGTGCACGACTTCGCCCCCGAAGAAACACTCTTCATCATCTCCTCGAAGACCTTCACCACGCTCGAGACGCTGACCAACGCGCACTCGGCACGCGAGTGGGCGCTCGCCAAGCTGGGCGACGAGAGTGCGGTCGCGAAGCACTTCGTGGCGGTGTCGACCAACGCCAAGGAAGTCGCGAAGTTCGGCATCGACACCAGGAACATGTTCGAGTTCTGGGACTGGGTCGGCGGCCGCTACAGCTACGACTCGGCGATCGGCCTGTCGCTGATGCTGGCGATCGGCAGCGACGGCTTCCGCGACATGCTGGCCGGCTTCCACCAGATGGACGAGCACTTTCGCACGGCCCCGATCGAGAAGAACCTGCCGATGACGCTCGGCCTGATCGGCCTCTGGTACAACGACTTCTTCGGCGCCGAGACGGTCGCGATCCTGCCCTACAGCCAGTACCTCGATCGCCTGTCGGCCTACATCGAGCAGCTCGACATGGAGAGCGACGGCAAGTCGACCGATCGCCACGGCCGGCCGATCACCGACTATCAGACCGGACCGATCGTCTGGGGCACGCCCGGCACCAACGGGCAGCACGCCTACTACCAGCTCATCCACCAGGGAACGAAAATGATCCCGGCCGACTTCATCGGCTTCGCGAAGCCCAACAACGACCTCGGCCGCCACCACGATCTGCTGATGGCGAACTTCTTCGCGCAGACCGAGGCGCTCGCGTTCGGCAAGACGTCGGCGGAGGTCGAGGCCGAAGGCGTACCCGCGTTCCAGGTGCCGCACCGCACGTTCCGCGGCAACCACCCGACCAACACCATCATGGTCAAGCGCGAATTGACGCCGCACGTGCTGGGGCAGCTGATCGCGCTCTACGAGCACAAGGTGTTCACGCAGGGCTGGATCTGGAACATCAACTCGTTCGACCAGTGGGGCGTCGAGCTCGGGAAAGTCCTCGCCAACCGCATCGTGCCGCAGCTCGAGGCGAAGGACGAGCCCAAGCTCGACCACGACAGCTCGACCAACACGCTGATCCAGCGCTACCGGAAGCTGCGCCGCGGCTGAGCGGATGATGGACGGGGGTCCGCGCCGGCCGGGGGCTGCGGAGGACGAGCTGGACGCCGGCTTCACCGGGTGGCGCGAGACGCTGCTCTCGGTCGCAGCCTGGCGGCGCCATCTGGTCTGGCTGATCGCGGCGCTGCTCTCGGGCGGTGGCGCGCTGCTGTTCAACTTCGCCGACACCTACGGAGCACAGCTGGTCGATCGCGCGCAGGCGCTGTCGCCGTGGATCCCGTTCGCAATGGTGTCGCTCGGCATGGTCGTGCTCTGCCAGGTGCGCGACCGCTTCTTCCCCGGCACCGAGGGCACCGGCATCCCGCAGGCGATCGCAGCGCTGAAGATCGGCGAGTGTCCGGCACGCGCGCGCGTGCTGTCGCCGCGCGTCGCGTTCGGCAAGATGCTGCTGCTCGTGCTGGCGCTCGGGCTCGGACCGACGATCGGACGCGAGGGGCCGTCGGTGCACGTCGGCGCGTGCTTCATGTACCTGTCGCGCCGCTTCGCCGACTTCCCGCAGCACCTGGTCGACCGCGGCCTGATCCTCGCCGGTGGTGCCGCCGGCATCGCCGCCGCGTTCAACGCGCCCTTCGCCGGCATCATGTTCGCGTTCGAGGAGATCGGACGATCGTTCGAGAAGGCGAACGCGAGCGTGATCGTGCGCACGACGATCGTCGCCTGCCTGCTCTCGATCGGCCTGCTCGGCGACTACCTGTTCTACGGCGCCATCGCGGTGTCGTCGCTGACCGTGCACGAGTGGCTGCTGGTGCCGGCGATCGGCATCGCCGGCGGGCTGCTGGGCGGCCTGTTCTCGCGCGCGCTACTCGCCGTCGGCCCGGGCTATGCGCGCGCGTACCGGGCCCAGCCGGTGCTCGCCGCGCTCGCGCTGGGGCTGGGGCTCGGGGTCCTCGGCGTGCTGTCGAACGGGATGTCCTACGGCAGCGGCTACCCCGAAGCGGAGCGCATCCTGATGCACGGCGAGTCGCTGCCGTGGTGGTTCCTGCCGACGCACGCCGCGGCGAGCTTCTTGACGCTGGTGAGCGGCATCCCCGGCGGCCTGTTCGACCCGACGCTCACCAGCGGCGCTGCGCTCGGCGCGCTCGCCGCGCCCTTCCTGCCGCTGCTCGACCGCCAGGAGGTCGTGCTGCTGTGCATGGTCAGCTTCTTCTGCGGCGTCGTGCAGAGCCCGATCACCTCGGCGGTGATCCTGATCGAGATGACGGCGGCGCGCTTCTTCACGCTGCCGCTCATGACGGCCGCGATCCTCGCCTACGAGGCGTCACGGCTGGTGTGCCGGACGCCGCTCTACGAGGCGCTGGCGGAGACGTTCCTCGCTCGCATGCGCGGCGACCCGCCGCAGCCGGAGCGCTGAGCGTGCCGATCAGTTGCAGTACGGGAAACGGGATGCCGCCGAGGGACGAGTTGCAGGTGGCGATGAACTCGCCCACGACCAGAATCCCGGACCACCTCGCCCCGCGCTCGACCAGCATCTCGACCTCCCCGTACAACAGCAATCTTCTGCCCGAGCGCGCATGGCCCTGTCCACAGAAAGATGCAACGCTCGTGCGCGTTCGCGGGAATGAAAGGAGCGGACTCCACGATGCCCCCGAGCCGAGCACTGCTGTCGAACGCCGAGGTCACGGCCTTCCCTCAGAGCCTCTCGAACTGGGGCCGCTGGGGCGAGCACGACCAGCTCGGCGCGCTGAACCTGATCACGCCGGCGAAGCGCGTCGCGGCGGCACGCCTGGTGGTGAGCGGCCGAACCGTCTCGTGCGCCCGCCCGCTGCCGACCGAGAAGGTCACCGCGCACGGGGCGCTCGAGCTCGGCATCCACGAGCTGCGCGACGGCGTGGTGTCGCGCGGCGTTCTGCTCGACGTGCCGCGCGTCCGCGGGGTCGACTACCTCGAGCCCGGCGAGCCGATCTGGGTCCGATCCGTCATGCGACGACGATCGCGGTCGCACGTTCGATTCTCGATGGGAAGCGGCTGCGCCGGGTCTACGGGGCAGGGCGATGGCGCAAGCGAAAGGGCGTTGCGCTGGCCCGCTTGCCGGACGGGCTCGTCGCCGAGGCGGAGATCCATTGCTACGAGGCGAACGGAGTGGGTAGAAGAGAGCTCAAGATCAAGCGGCTGGTCGGCTGAACGACGATGAAACAGAGCGTCAACAAGAAGAAGCGGTTCGTTGTTTGCGTTCGCAACACCGGCCATGCTGCCTCCCTCGAGTTGCGCAAGCTCTACCAGGCGCTGGAAGACTCCGCGGCCGAAACGCACGGCCTGATCCGCGTCGTCGACGAGTCGGGGGAGGATTACCTGTATTTGGAGAAGTTCTTCCGGGTGCTCGACCTGCCGAGATCGGTCGCGACCGCCGTACGCCGCGCAGCCGGGTAGAGGCACGCCTGCCGGCGCACCACGACTCACTGCGCCGCGAGGACCTTCCCGGTGCTGGTGTCGACGTGGATGATCCAGAAGGCCTCGATGTCCTCCTGGCTGATCATCGCCACCACGCCGACGCCGGGCGCGAGCAGGTAGTAGGTGAGGTCCTGGGTATTGGCCGGTCCGACCTTGCCGGTGAACTGGTGGCGCATCAGGATCGCCTGGTAGGTGCCGGCAGGAACGGTCACCGCGAAGGTCCCGACGTAGGTCGAGGCGCTCTGGAGGGAGCCCGCGTACTTCTCCTCCGCGGGATCGTCCAGGTACTTGACCGACACCGTCTGCGCGACGGTGCGCGTCTCGCCCGGCTTCATGCCCTTCCAGAGAAACGGCGTGGGCGGCGTCAGCACGATCACCATCCCCTCGCTGGTATCGGCCAGCGACGGTGCGACCAGGTCGCCGTCCGGCGTCGCATGCAGATACACGACCTCGGTCGGCGTGATCTGGAAGCGCCACGCGGGCGTACCGTTCGGCCGCGCGCCGCGCGCCACGCCGAGCTGGACGGTCTGGCCCTTCAGCGCACCGTTGGTCACGGAGTACGGACGCGCCTTCTCCTCGAGCGGAAAGTAGCTCGCGAGGTCGTCGATCGGCGCGCTCGGCAGGGCTGCACCGACGACGCCGGCACCGAGCTTCTCGGCGAGCACGCTCGCGTCCGCGGCGGGCAGCGGCAGCACCACTCCCTGGCCGTGCGCGCTCGCCGCGTGCAGTGCCGCCACGATGACGACCGTCGCGATCATCGCGACGGGACGGAACGGTTTGGTCGAGGAGGCGCGCATGGCATCGTGTCCTTTCGGCTCGGGCGACGGTCTCTAGCAGCAAGCGGACCATGGTGGCGATCGCGGCTGCCCGCTACGAGCGCGCCGGGCCGGCGAGTGCGAGCGGGGCGAGACGGCCATCACCAGCGGTTCCGTTGCGCTCTGCTTCCGGCGCGGTCGTCTGCAGCACCGACGCCGCGCGCACGGCGGCGTCGATCACCTCGGGCGCGATCGAGCGCAGGTGCACGTCGTGCTGGGTGTAGGGGATCTCGATGCCGCGCGCGCGGAACTCGCGGAAGATCGTGCGGTAGAGGTCGCTGCGTAGCTGCTGACGCGGCACCACGCGCAGGTCGAGCCAGACCAGCAGCTCGAAGTCGAGGCTGTTCGCGCCGAAGCCGGTGAACCAGACCTCCGCTGCCGGTGTCTGCTCGACGAGCGGGGTGCCCTGCGCGATCTCGGTCAGCAGCGCGATCACCTGCTCGGGATCCGCACCGTAGGCGACCGCGACCGGTACATGCTCGCGTACCAGCGGGCTCGACGCGGTCCAGTTGACGATCGTGCCGGCGACGAAGTCGGCGTTGGGGACGACGTACTCGACCGAGTCGCGCGTCACCACGCGGGTCGCGCGCATGCCAACCTCCTCGACGCAGCCGAAGGTCTCGCCGACGTTCACCCAGTCGCCCTTGCGCAACGCGCGGCCGAACACCAGCGTCAGGCCGCTGGCGAGGTTGTTGGCGAGCGACTGCATGCCGAAACCGAGCCCGATGCCGAGCGCGCCCGCGAACACGGTGAGCGCGCCGAGGCCGAGACCGACGTACTCGAGCGCGAACAGGATGCCGACGACGGCCATCGCGTAGCTGATGAAGATGTTGATCGCGTGCGCGATCGACTCCTCGACGCGCAGCGCGGGGTAGACGCGGAAGCTCAGGAAGTCGCGCAGCACGTTGGCCACCAGACAGAACGCCGTGACCACGAGCAGCGCCTCGAGCAGCACCGGGATCGACACCGCACGGTCGCCCAGACTGTAGATCGCGGCGCCAAACGTGCGGCCGAGCGGCTCGCGCAGCTCAACCAGGTCGAGCGCGAAGCTGCCGGCGATCAGGATCGCCGCGTAGTCGAGCAGACGCGCGGTCGAGCGCTGCAGGCGTGACGCGGGCTCGCTCGCGGCGGACGCGCCGATCAGCCAGTAGCGCAGCGTGTGCCGGACCAGATGAAGCAGCACGACGGTCGCGAGAAACAGCGCCGCGAGCGCCCAGGAGCGGATCCAGACGAAGTCGGCGAGCCGCGTGTAGCCCGCCCACGCGAGCAGTGCGGTCGCCGCGGTCAACGCGAGCACGATCGGATAGCCGTGCGTGAGGCCCGTCTTGAAGCCGCGGTAGAAGCGGTTCGGGATCTCCGGGAACAGCGCCAGGACGGCATGCTTGCGGGTCGCGAAGATCGTCAGGAGAACGATCAGCGAGAGGTCGAAGATCGCCTTCAGCAGCGCCAGCAGGTCGTCGGCGATGCGTGCCCGGCCGCCGACCTCGAGCAGCGCGTAGAGCAGCAGTCCGTACGCCGCGACGCCGCGACCGATCCCGTAGAGGTAGCGGCCGTGCTCGGGCGCGATCGGGATGAGCGGCCGCAGCACGAGCTCGCGCAGCGACGACGCGACCAGCGCGTAGCGGAGCCACGCGCCGAGCAGGATGGCGATCAGCAGGAAACCCAGGCCCTCGAAGCCGGTGCTCCGGACCAGCACGTCATGCAGCAGCCACAGTGCGAGCGGTGGAACGGTTGCCGCGCCGACCCGTGCGGCGGCGAGCGCCCACGGACGCAACGCCGGCGGCAGCGACGCGCACGCGGGCGCGGCACGCGCCTCGACCGCGTTGCCGAGCCGCCACTGCAAGGCGATCGACGTCAGCATCACCGCGACGAACGCCAGCAGCGCGATCGATCCCGCGGCACCGATCCGCCGGCCGCGCGCGGCGATGTCGCCGAGCATGCCCGGGAGCTGCTGCGGCGCCGTACGTACGATCGTGCCGAGACGCGCGATGGTGGACGAATCGAAGCCGAGCGAGTCGGGCGTCAGCAGATCCTCGTGCGGCGGCGCGACCTGTGCTGCCGAACCGGCCGCGCTGGCCAATCCGACGCGGCCGATGACCACGCAGAGCAGGAGCGCGAACAGCACCCGGACGCCGCAGTGACACGCAACACGGCGCGCATGCCTGCCGTCAGGCGCACCAATCCCGTCGGTCGCGAGCGCAAGCCTCATCCCTGGCCAACAGCATCGGACGTTCGCCGGCGGTGCGTTAGGGCTTGCAGACCGGTCAGACGGGCGCGCCCCCCTTGCACGCCGGGCCGCGCGATGCTCCATCGGCCGTACGGGCCCGCCGCACGACGTCGCCGCGATGAAGGTACCCACCATGCGCCAGATCCTCGGCAACGCGATCGTCGCGAGCCACCTGGGCGGCCAGCGCAGCCTGCCCTACTCCGACCCGGCGCTGCTCGACGCCGCACGCGACCGGCGCGCGCGCAGCCTGATTCGCCATGCCGCCGCACACGTCCCGCACTACCGCGACTGGTTCGCGCGCGCGCGCGTCGATCCGCGCGACCTGCGCCGGGCCGACGAGCTGCGCGCGCTGCCGCTGCTCACCAAGGAGGAGGTCCGCGCCGATCCGGCACGCTGCACAGCACGCAGCGCTCGGGCGCGTGGCGCGCTCGCCTTCGTCACCAGCGGCACCACCGGCGAGCGTTCGACGATCCTGCACGACCGTGTGTCGCTGCTCGCCAACATCGCCTGGGGGGAGCGCGAGCGCGCCGTCCTGCAGACCGTGCTCGCCAGCTCACGCTCGCGACGCGAGCTCGCCATCCTGCACGGCGGATCGACCGTCCTGCAGGTCTGGGACTTCTACGCGCGGCACACCTGGGTGCCGGCGCGGCCGCAGCGGACCCGCCTGGGCATCGACCTACCCCTCGCCGACGTCCTCGGGCGGATCGAGAGCGAGCGCCCGGACGTCCTGATGGGCTACGGCTCGTATCTCGAGCTGCTGTTCCGGGCCGCGGCGGCTCGTGGCGGCCTCGCGCATCGGCCCGCCGCGGTCCTTTACGGCGCCGACGCGATGTCGCCGGAGGCCCGGCGTCACCTCGAGCAGGAGCTCGGGGTGCGCGTGCTCTCGACCTACAGCGCCGCCGAGGCCTTCAAGATCGGCTTCGCCTGCGAGGCTGGCACGGGGTTCCACGTGCACGCCGACCTGTGTCATCTGCGTCTGGTGGATGCGACGGGCGCAGACGTGCCCGCTGGCGTACCCGGCGAGGTGGTGATCTCGAATCTGGTCAACCGCGCGACCGTGCTCGTCAACTACCGGCTCGGCGATGTCGCGACGTGGTCGGAAACGCCCTGCCCATGCGGACGCACCCTGCCGCTGCTGGCGACGCTCGCCGGACGGAGCGAGGACGTCGTCGAGCTCGCCGGCGGCGCGCTCCTCCACCCGCGCAGCGTCTGGAGCATCGTCAAGCAGCAGCCGGAGGTGCTGCGCTACCAGCTCGTGCAGCACGCGCCGGAGCGCCTCGAGCTCCGGCTGATGACCGCCGGACGAGCGGCCTACGACGGGCTCGCGCCAGGTCTGCTCGGCGCGCTGCGTGAGCTCGCCGCCGGCGCGCAGGTCGAGACCTCCTTCGCGCCCGACCTCGGGCTCGCGACGCCAGGCAAGTTCCGCACGGTGGTCGCGCTTCCCCGGACGACGCCGTGATCGCCGAGCTGCTCGAGCTCCGCCGAGCGCGGCGCCGCCTGCGTGCGAGCGGCGACGAGCTGCAAGCGATCCAGGCGGCAAAGCTGCAGACCGTGGTGCGCGCCGCGCACCAGCACGTCCCGTTCTGGCGCAAGCGCCTCGACGCGGCGGGGATCGATCCGGCCGGAGTCCGCGAGGTCGCAGACCTCGCCGCACTACCGCCGGTCACCAAGCGCGAGCTGGTCGCGGCCGGGCTGGCGGAGACGCTCGGGCGCGGCGTCGATCCGGCGCGCTGCACCGCCTTCCACACCAGCGGCACGACCGGCGAGCCCTTCACGCTGTATGCGAGCGCGGCCGAGATCCGCGTCCATCGCATCATCCAGCTCCGTGCGCTGCTCGCCGCAGGCTTGCGCGCACGCGACCGCCTCGTCGTGCTCGGGCCCGGGCGCGCGCTGCCGACGGGCTGGCACCAGCATCTCGGCATCTTCCGCCGCCACCACCTCTGGCCGACCATGCCGGTGAGCGAGCAGATCGATGAGCTGCGACGCCTCCAGCCGGACGTGCTGTGGATCTACCCGAGCTGCCTGTACGCGATCCTCGAGCGCACGGGCTTCCGCCTGAGCACCGTCTGCCAGCCGCGCGTGCTGCTGACCAGCGCCGAGATCTTCGGCCCCGAGCAGAAGGAGCGCCTGCGCGCGGACGGCGGCATCGAGCACTTCGACCTCTACGGCTGCGTCGAGTTCGGCAGGATCGCGTGGGAGTGCCACGCGCACCAAGGCTTGCACGTCAACGTCGACCACCTCCTGCTCGAGGTAGACGGCGACCTCGGACACTGCCCGCGCACCGGCGTACGTCTCGGCGAAGCGGTGCTGACGTCGCTGACCAACGTGACCGTACCGCTGCTGCGCTACCGGCTCGGCGACGTGGTCGGGCTCCTCGAGGGCCCGTGCCCGTGCGGCTGCCCGTATCCGCGCATCACCTACCCGCTCGGCCGGACGCGCGATCTGCTGCGCGTGCCGAGCGGTCGCGGCATCACCGCTGGACCCATGATGCACGTCCTGCGGGCACGCCCGTGGGTGGTACGCTTCCAGATCGTGCAAGAGACCTGCGACCGCCTGCGGCTCGTCGTCGTGCCCTCCCGCCAGCCGCTCGCCGAAGAGATCGCCACGCTCGCGCGCGATGCGCAGGCGTACATGCGTGAGCCGATGACCATCGACGTCGAGCTCGTCGAGCGCATCGAGCATCCGCCGGGCAAGTTCCGCGACCTGATCGGCCTGCCTTCCGTGGCGGCGCATTCGACTCCATGAGCACGCAGCCGGGCGGACTCACCACGCTGCGCATGAAGGTCGTCACCACCTTCGTCCGCCGCGTGATCGTCCTGGTGCGCTCTCTCGAGGACGATCGCAGCGACTTTCCGCTGCCCTCGGGTCTCCGGCTCGCCATCCTCGATGGACTCGACGCCACCGACCTCGCGGCGTACCGGGCCCTCCGTCCGGACGAGAGCGCGGGCCTGCTCGACACTCGCTTCGCGCAGGGCGACCGCTGCTTTGCGGTGCTCACGGGCCGGCGTATGGTCCACGCCACGTGGGCCTCGCCGGCGTGCGCTCCTCTACCGTACCTCGCTGCCGACGCCGCCCTCGAGAACGGCGATGTCTGCCTCTACGACTCCTTCACCGACCGCGCCTGGCGCGGTCGCGATCTCTCGCGCAGCCGCGACGAGCTCTGCCGCCGCCACTACCGATCGCTGGGCATGCTCCGCACCCTGGCGTTCATCGCGCGCGAGAATACGAGTGGCCTCAGAACCGCCGCGCCGCTCGGCTACCGGGCGATCGGCGAGTACGGGCTGGTGCGGCTCGGCCCGCTACACCACCGCTGGAGCACCACGTCGGGCGCCGAGCGCCTGCCCCGTCTCGTCGCTCGCACGTAAAGCGCATGGATTGCGCGCTGCCCGCGTTCGGCGGCATTTTGCAGTCGTCTCTGGTGACCGCGAACCTGCCGGGGCTGCGCACGGCGCAGGCGCTGAGCGTGATGACGGTCGAGATCACGGTCGGCAACGACACCATCGACTACACCCAGCCCTGGCAGCAGAAGGCGTACGGCTGGTATCTGCCGCACCGCTGAGCCGAGCCGCCGTGGCGCCACCGGACCTTTCGGCTGCGCCACGGCGGAAGGCGCTACCCGCGCGCCCTTGACCGTCGGCGCGCGCTGGACTCTGCTCAGCCATGGACGGCGCCCTGGCCCTCGATCCGCTGGTCGCGCGCGACTTCGCGATCGCCCTGCTGATCGGTGCGCTGATCGGCGTCGAGCGCGAGAAGCGCAAGTCCGAGAAGGGCGTGCACGAGGTCGGCGGCATCCGCACCTTCGTGCTGTTCAGCCAGATCGGCGCGCTGTCGGCGTGGCTGTCCCGCCAGCTCGAGAGCCCGTGGCTGGTGGCGCTGGCCGTGCTCGGCGTGACCGTGATGGTCAGCGCGTCCTACGCGGTGCAGCACCGCGCCGACAGCAGCGGCGAGGACTCCGGGCTGACCACCGAGGCGGCCGCGGTGGTGACGACGCTGCTCGGCGCAACCACGCTGTTCGGCTTCCCCGAACTCGCCGGCGCGCTCGGCATCCTCACCGCGGCGCTGCTCGCCTTCAAGCGACCGCTGCACGGCCTGGTCGGCCGGCTAGACGTGCAGGAGCTGTACGCCGGCCTCAAGCTGCTGATCGCCACGTTCATCGTCCTGCCGCTGCTGCCGAACCGCACCCTGGACCCATGGGGTGCCCTGAACCCGTACGAGCTCTGGCTGCTGGTGGTGCTGATCTTGACCCTGTCGCTGATCGGCTACGTCGCCGTGCGCTGGCTCGGCACCGGGCGCGGCACGGCGCTCACCGGGCTGTTCGGTGGCTTGACGTCGTCGACCGCGGTCACGCTCGCCTTCGCGCGCAGCAGCCGCGAGGGCGGCGGTGCGCGGCACGTCGATGCGCTCGCGGCGGGCATCCTGCTCGCGTGGGCGGTCATGTTCGCGCGCGTGCTGATCGAGGTCGCGGTGGTGCACGCACCGCTGCTACCGTCGGTGGCGGCACCGCAGCTCGCGATGCTCGGCGTCGCCGCCGGTGCTGCGGCACTGTTCCATCGCCGCAGCCGCAACACGCCCGACGGCGGCAGCGACGTCGTGCTGCGCAATCCGTTCAGCCTGACCTCCGCCATCAAGTTCGCGGCGGTCTTCATGGTGGTCCTGCTCGCCGTCGCGCTGATGCAGGCCTACTCGCCCGGCCGCGGCGAGCTCCTGGTCGCCGCGCTGGCGGGGCTGTCCGATGTCGATGCGATCACGCTGTCGATGGCGACCTTCGCGCGCGACGGCGGCTCGGCCACGACCGCGGCGCAGGCGATCACGGTCGCCTCGTTCACCAACACCCTGGTCAAGTGCGCTCTGGTGGCGACGCTCGCCGCCCCGGTCCTGCGCGGCTGGCTCGCCGGCGTGACCGGGGCGATCGTGCTCGCTGGCGCGCTGGCGCTCTGGCTCGGGTGAGCGCATGGCCCGGCGCCACCAGAGCCTCGTCCCGCTGTCGCGCGACCACCGCGCCGCACTGGCGCTCGCCTTCCGCCTGAACCACCCGTCACCACCGGGACCAGCGACCGCGGTGACGCCGCCCAGCACACCCGCGAGCCGCGCGCGCGCGGTGCTCGACTTCTTCACCGCCCATCTGGCCGGCCACTTCCGCGCCGAGGAGGAGGTGCTGTTCCCGGCGATCGCCCTCGTGCTCTTGCCCGACGCTCCCGCCGCAGCGCTGCTGCGCGTGCTGGTCACCGAGCATCGCCGGCTGGAGGCGCTGCGCGACGCGATCGCCGACGCGCTGGCCGCGAGCACGCACGCCGGCGAGGATGTCCTGCTGGCACCGCTCGAGGAGTTCGCGGGCACCCTCGAGCGACACGTGCGGCGCGAGGAGCGCGAGCTGTTCACCGCCTTCGCTGACCTGCTGCCGGAGCCCGCGGCCAGCGCGCTCGGTCCGCGGATCGACGCGAGCCTCGCGGCCGGTTAGTCGTCGGCGCGGAACGCGATCGGGCTGTCGGCCGGATCCAGCGGGGCTCCTTCCACTGCACTCTCCTGCCACGGCTTGAGCGGCGCGCCCGGACGACGGTGGAAGCGTACGTCGTCGCCGCAGTAGCGCACCGAGACCGCGCGCCGGCGGCGCGTCGACGAGGCGTTGCCCGGTGCGCCGTGGATGGTGCGCGCGTGGTGCACGACGACGTCGCCGGGGGTGGTCTCGAACGACAGCAGCTCGTAGCGCTCCGGATCCGCCGCGACGTCCGGCACTGCCTCACCGAGCGTGCCCGGAATGGTCGCCGTGCTGACGAAGAAGTTCGGCCGGAAGTCGCGCTCCCAGCGATGCGAGCCGCGCACGTACTCGACCGCACCGGTCTCGGTGCTGACGTGGTCGAGCGGGCACCACGTCGTGCACACCTGCGTGCCGGTGACGTGGAAGTAGGCCATGTCCTGGTGGAACGCGGTACGCTCCGCGGTGCCGGGCTCCTTCACCAGCAGGCTGTCCTCGTAGAGCGCGACCGCGCGCGAGCGCAGCAAGCCGGCGACGACGGCCGGTAGCGGCGACTCGAGCGCGAAGGCGCGGAAGGTCGCGTTACGGCGCCAGTGGTCGGTACCGGCGAAGAAGCGTCCACGGCGCGTACCCGCGGCAGCCGGGTCGCGCAGCACCGCACCTCCGCCGGCGTCGATCTGCACGGCCATGGCGGAGAGATCGGTGCCGTCGCGCGCGGTGAGCACCTCCTCGACGGCCTGCTGCAGGCGGCTGATCCAGTCCCCGGGTAGAACGCCGCGCAGGCACACGACGCCGTCCGACCAGAACGTCTCGACCTGCCCGTCGCTCAGCATCGCGCCTGGCCTATCGCACCGTCACGACCTGGCGCAACGGACGGCGTCCCGTCCCGGGCGTCCCGACCAGGTTTTCGGCCGGCGACGCAATCGATCGCGAGGAACGTCTCGTCCGATCCCGCGATGACCGCGATGTGCCCAAAACTACGCAGCGGCCGACACCGGCGCCTTCACGCGCGTGCTGCTCGATCCATCGAGCGGCGGGGCGGATCAGTCCTTGGGCTCCGGCGTGGCGCTGGTCGAGGGCGACGCCGCAGTCGGCGCGCCGGGCCAGACCGTCGTACCCGTCTTCGCCGCCGACACCGGCGTGCTTCGCCACTCGATCCCGAGTCCGGCGACGACGGCGGCGGCTGCGACACGAGCTGCCACGAAAGCCTGTGCATGGGCGGCGGCGAGATCCGCGACGCGCGGCTCGACATCGTCGGCCTCGGCGAGCCCTACGGCGACGAGCGCATCGTGTTCCGCGGCGAGATCGTGCTGCCGGTGGGTGGCGCGGCCGCCGCCCCGGCGTCCGCGGGCCTGCAGACCATGCTCCGCGACGCCGCGTTCCCGTTCGGGTTCGGCATGAACGGAGCGCTCGACTTCAACGCCGCAGACGGTAACCCGGTGTACCGGAACCGCTCTGGCGCGCTCGACCCGCCGGTCTGCACGGCCGACAGCGCGCGCGGCCTGCGCCGCATCCGGATCGCCGACGCGCGTCCTGCGGGCGGCATCCGCTTCCGCATCGAGTCCAGGCGCGCGACCGTCGGCGATCCCCTGCTGCCGCTGCTCGCCGGCGTGGTGCTCGGCGCCTTTCACGAGGCCGGCGCGGCGGGCTCGTGTGCGCTGCGTGCGTTCGCACGCGAGCGCCGCGCGTAGTGTCCGCTGCCGTCTCCGGCCGAGCCCCGCCGACGTCATCAGTGGGCGCGGCACCGACCGCATCCGCGCCGGTCGGGAGGTGCCGCTGCCCGTGGTCGGGCTCGCCGAGCTGGTGCGGGACAAGCGGGCCGCCGGCCGTCACAGTGACCTGGACGATGTCGAGCACCTCGAGCCGGTGCTCGCGCGAATGTCGCGGAAGTAGCCGAAGGTAGGCACGCGACGACGTGCAGCATCGCGGCGTGCCCGCGGGCGTTCCGGGACGCCGCGCGGGATGAGTGCGATGTCCGAGGATCGCACGCGGGAATCGCCGGTTCGTAGTCGTGCGGCACCGCCTCGTCCAGCGGATCATCACGGCGTACGAGCGTGTCACCGACCGCTGAGCGACGTGCACCCATCACGGTCCACGTGACCGCGGTGCGCGGGTTGGGGCGGCACGCGCGACTGCTGCGGCACCTCGCGCGCGCCGCCCTCGCAGAGCTCGGCGAGCTCGGCGCCGGGCTGTCGATCGCAGTGATGGACGACGCCGCGATGCAGCGTCCGAACCGCGACCATCGCCTCGAGGACCGTACGACCGACGTGCTCGCGTTCTCGCAGCGCGAAGGGGAGTCGTGCGCAGCTGCCGCGCACGGCCTCCGCCCGGATCCTGGTGGACGGGTGGCCCGCACCAGGCGCAACCTGGGGTCGCGTTCCTCCGGTCGTTGACCGACGGGCGCTCGTTGGCTCTGCTGCGCTCCGCGAGGAGGTGCATGCTTATGAGACCGTTGCACACGACCGCCGCCGTCCTGGTTTTCGTCCTCCTTCTGACGGGTCTCGTTCGCGAGGCCGACGCCGGTTCGCGGCGAAGCAGACCGCTCAAGACCGGACAGACCACATGCTGGAACACGGCTGGCGCCGTGATCTCTTGTCCCGGCACGGGACAGGACGGCGAGCTTCGGCGCGGCGAGCCGCGCGCCTACGAGGACAACGACGACGGCTCGATCCACGACAAGGACCGCACCTATACGTGGACGAAGGCGTTCGAGAAGATCGACGACCAAACACCACGCCGTAACGACGTGCAGCTGCACCGCTTCCTACTTCTACTGGTCGTCGTCCACTTGTGCGGCCGATCCGGACTGCGCGTGGAGCGTCGTATTTTTCGAGGGATACACCTCCACGGTAGGCAAGACAGGCCAAATTCACGTCCGCGCGGTCCGCGGCGGCTCGTGAGCCGACTCTCGACCGTCGTCGCGGGGGCTCCCGGGGCCGTGTCGGCGGATAGCCGGCATGAGGGGCCGATTACAGCCACCACCCCCAGCCAACCCCGCGAGGTGCCCAAAACTACGGCGAGCGCGATCCGGCGCGTGCGCTCGAACGTGCCGCCTCCAACGGTTTCGCCCGAGCTCACACGCCACGGTCGTCCCGATCCGCGACGGGCGATGGCACACGCGGCCTTGGCAACCAAGGGGGGGCCAGGTAGCCTGGGCCGCCAATGGAGCCCGCGCACGACACTCCGGTCCACATCGATGATTCGCACCCGCGACCGGTCGTGTCCGGGACCGACATCAAAGTGAGCCAGGTGGCATCCGAATACGAGCACCTCGGCATGACGCCGGACGACATCGTCGCCGCGCACCCGCACCTGAGCCTGGCGGACGTGCATGCCGCGCTCGCCTACTACTACGATCATCGCGACGCGATTTGTCGTGAGTGGCAGCAGGCCGAGTCGGTCATCACGGCATTGCGAGCGCGGTTCCCTTCGCGACTGCACCGCGGCGCCGACGATCAGTAGGATCGCGCGCGCCACTGCGGCTCTATGCCGACGAGTGCGTGGATGCGCGCATCGTCGCCGGTCTGCGGTGGCGGTGTTTGGATGTCGTGACTGCGAGCGACCAAGGGTTGCTCGGTGCCGCCGATGTGGATCACCTGGCGCGAGCGATGGCGCTTGGCCGCGTCACCGTGAGCGCCGATCACGACTTCCTGCGCCTCGCGCAGGAGCGCAGCGAGGCAGGCGTCGCCTTCGCGGGCCTAATTTTCATATTGCCCTGGACGCGCGTCGGCGAGGCCGTGCGCGCCATCGCGCTCGTCGCCGATGTCCTCGACCCCGAGGATCTCGCCGATTGGATCGAGTGGGTGCCGTGACGCTGGCGCGAACCGCCGGCAAAGCGGCCGCGCTGGGGGCGGGGCGCTTCGCCGGGGTGCGGTGGAAGGCACCCACATGGATTCCTGGGTTCGGGTCTATACGAAAGGTGTGCTCCGTCGAAGGCTCGGCGAAGAGGTGTTCTATGGTCCTCGTCTCATCGAAGCTCTGCACCTTAGGTCCGAGCGACGTCGCGCGGCTCGCTGTCCGAGCTGCGCGAGCCACAACCTGGTCCGCGTCGTCGAGGATGTGAGCCCTACGGCGCGGGGCCGACGGCATTGCTTTCCGAGCATCGAGCACGATCGGTGCGACGCCTGTGGCGAGCGCATCTTGGGGCTCGACGCCAGCAAGTGATTCGATTCCATCCTCAGTAGCCGCCGCCGCACTCGCGCTGCGTGATCGATCGAGACGCTCACGCCTCGATCTGCCGCCGTCGGACCCTCAAGCCGCTTCTCTGCCCAATCAGCAAAGCTCCAAACGGCGTGCGTCTGGCCGTGCTCGCCGATCGCCTGCGCGCCAGCGCGCTCGCGGATCGGTGAACGATCCGAGCGGGATCATTCCCGCCACGCTTGGACTGCGCTCGCAGAGGGAATCTCCGACGCGGCGCCATGGCGCACCCCGCATGGCCTACGTCACCTCATCACGACGGCGGATAGCCGGCATGAGGGGCCGATTACAGCCGCCCCCCAGCCAACCCTGCGAGGTGCCCACAACTACGGCGAGCGCGATCCGGCGCGTGCGCTCGAACGAGGAGCGCGCGCGGCGCGCCGCCAAGCGCGCCTTGCTGCCGGCCGAGCTCGTGGCGGCGATGGTCGTCGAGACCGAGACGGATCGCTTCGCGCTGCCGGTCCGGCGACGCTCGAGCGAGACCGAGATCGTCGTGCGGCGCCGCGCCGGCGACGGCGTGCTCGAGGGACCCGCTTGTGCGGGCTGCGGCGCGAGCTCGCTGCGACTCTACCTCTGCGACGAGCAGCTCCACGTCCTCTGCGACGGCTGCGGGAGAGCGGGTCGGCTCGACTCCGAGCGCTGTCGCGGCTGTCGCCCGCAGGGCACACGTCCGGCCCGGTTGGCGGCGGCGGATCCGTGCACGCGGTAGCTCTTCCCGACACGGCCTCGCCGGTTTGCGATGATGTTCCGAAAGCCATTCGACCGTCCCAGAGACTACGGCCGGGAACAGCGCTGTCGTCAGGCCTCCAGGTGGCGATCGTCCAGCGGCGGGCCGCTGACGATTGATCTCGACGAGATCGATCGGCAAGCCGGGCTCGTCGGGATTGTCCGGCGTGCGGGTGCGATGCGGATCGTACCGTGGACGCAGGTGAATACGTGAGCGGCACGCGTCAGGTGTTCGCCGCCCGCGCAGCTACACGAGATGCTCCGCAACTCCCTCCGCCCAGGAGCGCGTGCAGAGTGCCGCGTCCAGGGTGACGAGCTTCAGCTTGTGCCGAGCAGCCAGGCGCACGAGGTGGGCATCGCTGACGTCCTTGCTGGTCGTGACGGCAGGGAGCGATCGCCCACGCGTCTCGTCGCGCAGGAAACGATGCCCGTGCATGCCGACGATGGCCTGCAGGGCCTGCGTGGCGTCCGCAAACGCCGCTCCGAAGGCGGGGCTCATGCTCACGCGCAGGAATCCCATCTCCGTCACACTCGCTGTGGCGAAGGACCGTGCCTGCTCGAGCCAACGATTGGCGCGTCCGTGATCGGCATGCGACTGCCACGCACACGCCACCAGCACGTTCACGTCGAGCAGATGGCTCATGAGATCTCGTCGAGTATCGCGTTGACCGTGGCCGTGGTCATGCGTGGAGCGCCCGCCGGTGCCACCAGTACCGGGCGGCCGAACTTCCCCGGGGCGAGTTTCGCCCGTCGTGGTGCCTTGCGTTCCAACACGAGCCGGCGACCCTCCAGCGTGAGCTGGAGCTCGTCGCCAGGCTGGAGGCTCAAGGCCTTTCGGAAGCGGCTGGGGATGACCAACTGTCCCTTGGTCGATAGCGTCGCGGTGCCCATCCCTGCTGTCTTACATGCCTTACCGTGCTGATCAAGCTGAGCCTTCAAGGCGCACGGCGCCACGGGTCTGGTCTCGGCCAAGCGCGGCAAGCCGGTTGCCTTCTACAGCGACCGGCTGAGCGTCTTCCACGTCAGCAAGGGTGATCAGGCTGCGCGCGGCCCGGGGCTGTCGCAGTTCGGGCGTGCGATGACCGATCTGAACATCGAGATCATCTGCGCCAACTCCCCGCAGGCCAAGGGTCGTGTCGAGCGCGCCAACCTGACACTGCAGGACCGGCTCGTGAAGGAGCTACGGCTACGCGGAATCTGCGACATGACCGCGGGCCAGGCCTACCTGCCGGAGTTCCGCGAGGACTTCAATCGCAGGTTCGCCCGCCCGCCGCGCAACGCCCACGACGCCCATCGTCCCGTGCAGGAGCATGAGCGTCCGGAGGAGAGCTGCACGCTCCAGGCGGACCGTCGCGTCAGCGACAACTCGACGCTCAACCACAAGAGAATCCTCCACGTCATCGGTCGACGAACTGGTGACCGTCACCGAGGTACGACGCGCGTTGATCCGCTGCTTCATGTTCCGCGCCACCCAGGACGTCGAGATCCGCGACGTCGCGGTGCGGTTCCGCAACCGCGCCGCCGAGTGCATCGCGGCGTTGCTGGTCGGCAAGTCGCCGAGCTTCAGCCACCCCGACCCGGTGCTGCGGCCCGCGGCCTCGGTGCCGTCGAGCAGCGCGTGCTGATTCATCAGGGAGAAGGCGTCCTGCACGCCGAGGTCGATCGCCATGATGAGTCCGCCGGTGGCGCTCAAGGACGAAGAGCTGATCCGCATGCAGCTGCACATGAACTCGTTCATGCTGTCGCAGTTCCTGCACGGCGAGCAGGGAGCGCTGCTCGGGACCGCCAAGATCGTGCAGAGCGTCCCCTGGGAGGAGGCCAAGTTCTACGCCGCCAACCAGGTCGCCGACGAGGCGCGCCACGTCGAGGTCGACCACCGCTACTTGACGGAGAAGCTCGGCATCTCCCACGGCGTCAACGACGCTTGAGAAGGAGTGAGCTGTCCGGCTACTGAGTGGCTCGAAAGCGGCGAGACTCGTCCGGGCACCCCGCTTCGGACATCCCTGCCAGTCCTCAGCCATGCGGCTCACGGCTTGATTCAGGAGACATCGCGAGCATCCGGCGCCGGCACGAATCCTGGACGCGACTTTCCCAGCCCTCGAGGATCGTGCGACAGGAAGCTTACCGACGTGGGGTTCCGGCCCGCTCTCGGTTCCCGGACCCGGCTTTTTTGTTCGGCCGATGTGTCGAGTACTCGTACACAAATTGCCCGTTCACGATGACAATTTGCTGCGCAAAAATCCGAGCCCGTTCCGCGTTCATGTCGAGGCTCGCGTGCGACCCCCCTCACCCCGCGTCAAGCACAGTGACCTGCGTGCGCCCGAGAAGGCGCTTGAAATCCTTGTCGAAGGTCGCGAGGTGTTCGCCGAGTTGGACCACGGCTGCCGCGAGCCATGCATCGGGCAAGTCGTTGCCGCTGAGCTGCTTGTCGAGGCACATCTGCCGCAGTAGTGGCCACTCAATGCCGAGGATGGCGCCCTCAACGCCGGGGGCGCGGAGCAACGCGTCGATGAACGCGACGGCGTCCCCGATCGGGGTTGGAACCTTGAAGATCCGCGCGCTCGTGACCAGCCGAAGAAAGCTCGCGACGACGATCGGGATGAGTCGCAGCGTCGCGCCGTTGTCGCAGGCGGCGAGCGACGTATCGAGCCAGTCGCGGGCTACCCTGTGGTGCGGATGATCGCTGCGCGATGCCGCGACGAGCACGTTGACATCAGGCGTCATCGCCAAGCGCCGCAAGCAAGGCCTTGTTGCTCGTCGGGTCGACCCCGGCGATTAGGCCGCCGCGCCCCTTGAACACCGGAAGATGCAGTCTGCGCTTGCCACTGCGCGCGGACCGGCCGGAAGAACGCAGGCGCAGTTGGAGGCCCTCTTCGATCAATCTCGTCAGGCTCGTGCGTTGCCGAGCCGCCAACGCCTTGGCGTCGGCGAGCAGTGCGTCATTCAGGTCGAGTGTGGTCTTCATGCCAATGGATATACAGATTTCTGTGTAGTCAGACAACCCGGCGATTTTTCAGCGCCCCGTGGTGTACGAAAATTCGGCCGGTGGAAAACGCCAGACACGTCGCTGCTTTCTCCTCGGATTCAGCGACCGGCTTGGCCTACCGTCTGCCGCGGAATGGCTCTACGTTGCCGACCGTGCCAACGCCATACTTCCAATTCATTCTCGTGGCTATGGCTGGCTGGGTGAACCGTAGCCAGCAAGATGTCATCGAGTACCTGCAGACCGCGTAGTGTGCGAAAACTCGGGCGACTGAGAACCTGAGGAAGAGCGGCGACCTTGCATGCGACCACCGTCTCCGTGATCTGGGTCCGCCGGACCGGGGACCTTCGCTCGCGATGCGGCTTGTTCGGCCGATGTGTCGAGTACTCGTCAGAAATTTCCCGACGACGATGAAAATCTGCTGGGCTGTTCCTACACCGGCTTGATACGGCCGCGGCGGTCCGGCGTCACGTTGCGTTCTACGTTGCCGAGTACAACGCGACGATTCCGCCTGCCACGTTCGCGGGGCAGACGCCGGACGAGATGTACTTCGGGAGTGGCGAGGGCATTCCGGCGAGGCTCGAAAAGGGTACAGCGCCTGGGCATGCGCGGTGGATACGAGCGGCTCCCCCCGCAAGGTCCGCCGCCCAGCGCTCGCTTTGGCGCCGCCCGCCGGCGCCGCGTCGATCAGGACAGGGGCGCTTCGCAGCAGCGCCTGACCGCCGCCTCCGAGCTGGCATGGCAGAACCGCTGTTGCTACGCCGGGCAGCGGGTGCCCTCGGGCGGCAGCACGCCGTCGAGGAAGTAGCCCTCGATCGCGTCGTCCACGCACGCGCCGCCGCGGCCGTAGGCGATGTGCCCGTCGCCCTCCCACTCGAGCAGCCGGCCGTGCGCGAGCGCCGCGGCGAGGGCGCGCGCCCAGCCGACGGGAGTCGCCGGATCGCCCGTGACGCCGACGACCAGGATGTCGCCGGAGCCGCTCGCGGCGATCGCCGCGGGCGGAACGTCGGACCTGGCGCGCCACTCGGTGCACGGCAGGACGGACCACGCACGGCCGGCGCCGGTCAGCGGCGCATCCTGTGCGACGAACTGCACCAGGCGCGAGCCTGACAACACACGGCCGTCCGCGGCGACGAACGGCTCCGTGTCGAGGGCGTCGATCAAGGCGGCGATCTGCGCCAGGGCCGTTGGGACGTCCGCGGCGAGCGGGCAATCGGCGTGCGTGGGGCAGTCCGCGGCGAAGCGTTCGATCGCCGCCTGCTGCGCCAGCGCCTGGTCGTAGCGCTGGCGCTCGTAGGCGTTCGCCGGGTTCATCGCGGAATCGAGCACCATGCGGTCGGTGCGGCCGGGGAAGAGCCCGGCGTAGACCGCACCCAGGTACGTTCCGTACGAGAAGCCGAGGTAGTCGAGCTGGTCCTCGCCGAGCACCGCGCGCAGCACGTCCATGTCACGGGCGACGTCGCGCGTGCCGAGCCGGCCCAGCGAGTCGCCGAGCACGCGCTCGCAGGCGAGCGCGTGCTCGCGGCCGAGATCGAAGGCGAGCGCCTGCTCCTCGGCGGTCGTCGGGTCGCTGATCTGGTTGCGAATCGCCGTCGCCTGCGCAGCGCTCAGGCAGTCGAGCGCCGGCCCGGTCGATCCCACGCCGCGTGGGTCGAAGCTCACGACGTCGTACTGCGTTCGCAGGCGGGCGAAGTCGCTGCCGCTCGCGAGCAGTTCACCGACCCCCGAGATGCCGGGGCCGCCCGGATTTGTGACGATCGATCCAAGCCGCGCTCCCGGCCCGGTGGTGGGCAGTCGGGCGACGGCGATCGTCCACGTGACGCCGCGCGGATCGGCATAGTCGCGCGGGACACGGATCGTCTCTGGTGGCTTGGCGGTCGCCGCCCAGACCGGCCAGCCGTTCTTCGACGCCGAGCTGCACCGCCTGCAGGGCGAGATCGCGCTCGCGCGTGTCTGGTGCGGGCAGGTCAAGCGCGCTGACGCGCGCGACCTGCTCGCACCGACCTATGCCTGGTTCAGCGAGGGCTTCGACAGCCACGATCTGGTCGCGGCACGGGGGTTGCTCGAGCAGCTCGGGTAGAGGTCGACTCGAGACTCCGTCAACCGCGCGCATAGCGCGCGGCCGAGCGCGAGCAAGCCTGAACTATCGTGCCGCACCGGCCAGGTTCGCGCGCGCCATTGCGTCGAGGTCGAAGGGCAGCGGCGGTGGTGGCAGCACCGGCGCCACCACCCGCACGCGCTCGAGGACCTGCTCCGCCGAGCGCTCCGCGCGCTCGAGCACCTGCCGCACGTCGACGCCCACCAGCGCGCCGTCGCGCTTCACGATCCGCCCCGCGACCAGCACGTCGCGCACGTCGCGCGCCGTTGCCTGGAAGACGACGCTGCCGAAGGTGTCGGGACGCGGACGCAACGCGAACGAGTCGCCGCCGCCGAGCACCACGACATCCGCCTGCTTGCCCACCCGCAGCGAGCCCACCTCGGCGTCGAGGCCGCACGCCTCGGCGCCGTTGATCGTCGCCCAGGTGAGCGCGTCGCGCGCCGTGAACGAGAGTGTCGAAGGCATGTTACCGCGCTGGTTGATCGGATCGTTGTCGGCAAAGCGCTGGTAGGCGAGCCCGAGCCGCATCTGCGAGAACAGGTCGCCCGAGTTGAGCGACACGATGTCGCAGCTCAAGGTCGGCTTGATGCCGTGCTGCCGGCACTGCGCGAACGCGGGCCGGCCCATGCCCATGTTGAGCTCGGTCTCGGGCGAGATCGACACCTTCGCACCCGCGCCGGCGAGCAAGGTCCAGTCGTGTTCGTCGAGCGTGTTGCAGTGCACGTGGACCTGATCCGCGCCGAGCAGGCCGTGCGCGTGCATCTCCTTGATGCCGCCCGTCATGACCGAGCCCCAGACGCAGCCCGTGTGCGCGACCACGCGCGCGCTGAGACGCCGGGCCGCCTCGAGCTCGCCGACCGTCTCCTGCCACGGAATGGCACCGACCTCGGTGAGCGCGGCGCCGATCTGCACCAGCCCACCGGTCGTGCCGTGCGCGCGCACCACGCGTGCGAAGTCGGCACGCCGCAGCGCGTGCTTCGGAAACGCCGGATGCGCCGGGCTCGACGCGAAGAAGCCGTAGCAGTGCAGCGCACGGATACCCGCGTCGCGCAGCCCCGCGATCGCCGCGTCGGCGTGCTCGGGGCTGTTGTTGCAGTGCGAGAAGTCGAGGATGGTCGTGACGCCCGCGTCGAGCGCCTCGAGCGCGCCGGTGAGGTTGCCGACGAAGACGTCGTCCGCAGCGTAGACCGGCGAGATCGTCAGCCGCATGCCGACGAAGTAGTCGTTGAGCGTCCAGTCGGCGCAGAGAGCGCGCATCTGGGTCTGCCAGGTGTGCCGGTGGGTGTCGACGAAGCCTGGCATCACGACCGCGCCGTGCGCGGCGATCAGCTGCGCATCGCCGGCGTCGATCTGCGGCGCGATCGCCGCGATGCGGCTGCCCTCGACCAGGACGTCGCCGACCGGGAGATCGGGTGTCGTGGCGTCCATGGTGAGGACATGTCCGCCCCGGATCAGGATGCGCTCGTTCGCCATCGCCCCTCCTTCGTCGCCAGAACCACGCGGCGTTCCAGAACCATGTGCGCAATGACCACCGCAAGGGAAAGGGCTTTCGGTCGTGCTGGAAGTCCCACCCGCGGAACAGCATGATGTCCGGCGTCTGCCACGTTCGCAGCAGCACTGGAGAAGTCAGCATGTCGATCGCGCTTCGCCTCCTCGGATACCGCCTGATCAAGCCCCTGCAGTGGCCGGTCTCGCGCCTGGTCCCGATTCCGCGCCCGACGGCCTTCGTCGGACCCGGCTCGGCACTCCGCCTGTGTACGATGATCGGCCACTCGGGCGTCAAGCGCGTGATGATCGTGACCGACGCGGTGCTGGTGAAGCTCGGTCTGATCGAGCCCATCCGGAATGCCCTCGCAGCGCAGGGGATCGACGTCGCGGTGCACGACGGCATCACGCCCGATCCGACCTATCCCGTCCTGCAGGCCGGCCTCGCCGCCGTCCGCGCGCACGGCAGCGACGCGATCCTCGCCGTCGGCGGCGGCTCGGCGATCGACGCCGCGAAGGTCATCGACGCGATGGCCGTCAGCGGCAAGTCTCCCGAGCAGCTCGTCGGCGTGCTCAAGGTCGGCAAGCCGATGCTGCCGCTGTACGCGATCCCGACCACCGCGGGCACCGGCTCCGAGGTGACCGTGGCGGCCGTGGTGACCGATCCCGTCAAGCACGTGAAGTCCGCGGTCATCGACCCGAAGCTGGTGCCGGCGGCGACGGCGCTCGATCCGTTGCTCATGCAGGGCATGCCGAAGCCGATCACCGCGGCGACCGGCATGGACGCGCTCACACACGCGGTGGAGGCCTACGTCAATCGCTGGCCGCACGCGGAGACGGCGGCGCACTGCGTGTCCGCGACGAGAATGATCTTCGCGAACCTGCCGCGCGCCTACGAGAACGGCGACGATCTCGAAGCCCGCGAGGCGATGGCCGTCGCCGCGTTCTACGCGGGGCTGGCCTTCACCAAGGCCTACGTCGGCTACGTGCACGCGTTCTCGCACAAGATCGGCGGCATGTACGGCGTGCCGCACGGGCTCGGCAACGCGATCACACTGCCCTACGTGCTCGACTTCCTGCAGGACGCGCCGCGCGCACGCGTACGGCTCGCGGAGCTCGCCATCGCGATCGGCGCCGGCACCGCCGGCGAGCACAAGGACGTGCTCGCGCGGCGCTTCGTCGAGCGCGTGCGCGAGCTCAATCGAACGGTCGGAATCCCGGAGAAGATCGAAGCGCTGCGACCCGCGGACATGTCCGAGATCGCGCGTGCCGCGATGATCGAGGCACATCGCGACTACCCCGTGCCGAAGAACATGACCCTGCCGGAGGCCGAGGCGCTGCTGCGCCGCATGATGTGAGACGGCGGCAACAGCTGGGACCGGATCGCACCGCCGGTGGACGTCGTGCCGATCGCGGTCGCGACCGTCCGCTGAGCCGCTCCGCGGGCCCGCACACAGCGACGGCTCGCCTTCCGCCTGCTGGAAGCACGCAGCTGTACGCCGTGCGCGTCGGCTGAGCAGGCCGCCCTACCGGCCCGGCGCGGTCCGGTATAGAACCCTGCCACGATGGGCTCCCCGGATCCCTGGCACGCGCTGGCCGAGGCCCTGCTCGGCCCGCCGGTGTTCACGCCGAGCGACGTCGCGCGCGAGGCGGGCCTGGACACCACCGACACGAAACGACTCTGGCGCGCGCTCGGCTTCCCGCCGGCGACCGACGACGAGCGCATCTTCACGCGCGCCGACGTCGAGATCCTGCGCGCCGTCCGCGCGGTCCTCGAGGAGCAGATCGCCCACCCGGACGACCTCGTGCAGCTCACGCGGGTCATCGGGCAGGCGCTGGCACGCGTCGCCGACGCGCAGGTGAACGCGACCGCCGACCGCCTCGAGCGTGCGCACGACGAAGCCACGACCGGAGGCACCGGCGCGCCCGCGGCGAACGACATCGCGCGCCGCATCGCGACCCTCGCGCCGAGCCTCGAGCAGTTCCTCGCCTACGTCTGGCGCCGCCACCTGATCGCCGCACTGCGCCACCGCTCGGCGCTGCCGTCGGCGCAGGACCGGAGCCTGGCGGTCGGCTTCGCCGACCTCGCCGGCTTCACGACGATGAGCCAGGCGCTCGAGCCACGCGAGCTGGCGACGATGGTCGATCGCTTCGAGGCGATCGCCTACGAGCACATCCCCGAGCACGGCGGCCGGGTGGTGAAGACCATCGGCGACGAGGTCATGTTCGCCGCCGACGACGCCGCACCCGCCGCCGAGATCGCGCTCGCGCTCGCCGAAGCCTACGCGCGCGACACCGATCTGCCCGGCGTTCGGGTCGGCCTAGCCTACGGCCCGACCCTGTCGTTCGAGGGCGATCTCTACGGGCCGACCGTCAATCTCGCGAGCCGGCTGGTCAACCTCGCCAGGCCGAACACGGTGCTGCTGTCCGACGAGCTCGGGCAAGCGCTGCGCGACGATCAGCGCTTCGCGCTCGCGCACCTGCGCGCGATCAAGCTGCAGGGAATCGGCCGCGTTCGTTCGTGGGTGCTACGGCGCGCGCCGCACTAGCGCCTGCGTCAAGAACTCCTCGATCTCGCGGTGCAGGTCGACGATCGGGTTCGCGATCGGCAGCACCGTGGCACGGCTGCGGAACGGCGGCACGACCGGGGGCTCGTAGCGCGACTCCTGCAGCAGCACCTCGAGCATGCCGTGCGCCGCGGGATCGTACAGAGTGGCACGCGGCGCGCCGCTCGCCGCGAGCATCGACGCGGTGGCGAGTGGGGCCGCCACCTCGTCGGTGACCGCCACCTGAAAGAGGATCTCGGCCGGACCGTTCGCGCGCACCGGATCGCGCACCAGGTAGGGTGCCAGCGCGAGCGGATCGACCGGCTCGAGGATCCAGCGCGTCAGGTCGACGATCGGGTCGAGGAGCAGGTGGCGCTCGACCTCGTCGAACGGCCCGGCGACGCCGAGCAGCGGCAGGAAGATCGCCTCGACCAGCGGGCGGAACTCGGGCGACTCGGCCAGCGTCTCGACGACCGAGCCCGGCGGCACGTTCTGCACCGCGGCACGCACGTCGGGCTCGGCGACCAGGACCGACGCCCCGACCACCGCACCGAGCGAGTTGCCGAGGAAGCCGATGCGGTCAGGGTCGAAGCCGATCGTCGTCTCGGGCGCGGCGGCGATGTAGGTCGCGCCCCGGGCGAGCTCGCCCTCGCGCACCAGACGCACCGCGGAGAACACGTCCGCCGCGAATTGCAGCAGGGTCGCGTGCGGATAGCCGGTGAAGCCCGCCAGACCCGGCGCCGTTCCGAGCACCCCGAACACCCGGCCGGACACGTCGAGCGGCTCGGTCTCTGCGAAGCCGTCGGCACCCGGGATGCCGCCGCGCATCGCGTTGACCTCGTCGCGTGCGGACACGGCGCGATCGCCGTGCTGGAAGGCGTCGATCGCCAGCACCGCGACCCCCGCCCGCGCCGCGGTCTCGGCGGTCGCGAAACCGGTCACGCGGCTCGCGTTGAAGCCGTGGTGCGCGATCACGACGGGCAGGTTGGTCCGGTCCCCGGTCGCGGGAATCGTCAAGACGAAGGGTACCGCCTCCCGTGGCCCGGCGACGATCCGTCCCGCGGCGTCGCGGCGGACGACGCCGATCTCGGTGCCGCTGCCCTCGACCAGGCGCGGCGCCATGAACTCGCCCCTGATGACCTCCGCGATCGAGCGGTGCACGATCGAGCGCGTGCCGCCGCTACCCTCGCGGGGCGGCACGTCGATGCCCGGTCGGTCCTCGGAAGGGTCGCCGAGCAGGTCGTCGAGGGCGGAGCCACGCCTGAACCCCAGCGTGACGTTCGGCACGGCGGGCGTCGGACCTTCCTGCACGGCCGCGCGCGCCGCGAGAACGTCCGCCGTCACGTCCTCGGTGGTGAACACCGCGAGCGCTGCGACGCGCTCGCGCGCGACGCCGATGCGTTCGAGCTCGTCGAGCGCCGGCGCGATCGCCTGCCGCACCCTCGAGACGGTGGCGTCACCGTTGCCGCGTCCGTCGCGCGCCGCGCGGAAGACCTCGCTCGGCGCGAGCGGCGTGCCGTCCGACGCGCGCACATCCGAGGTCAGCGCCGCCGCGTAGCGGCGCGAGCGATGCAGCGCGATGCCGCGCTCGGGACGTAGCGCCACGGTCCCGGCCGCAGCGTTCCACTCGAGGCGGAGCGCGAACAGCCGACCACGCTCGGGTGATCCTTGGTCGACGTCGGCGAGCACGACCGCGTCGCCCGCGGACGGTGTGCGGTTGGGATCGTCCGCCGGGAGCTGTCCGGGTGCCAGGTCGCCGTCGATGGCGAAGTAGACGTTGCAGGTCGCGCAGAAGCCGTCGCGGCCGGCGAGGACGTCGCGGATCGCGGCGAAGAGCGGCGTGTCGGTAAGCGGCGTCGGCAGCGCGCCGATTCGGATGACGCCGGCATCGTCGCGGTAGAGGTCGCTCGGGAAGGGCACGTCGCCCCAGGCCATCGGTCCTGCGAAGGTCGGTGCGAAATGCGCGACCGCGCTCGGCGCCGGCGACGGCCCGCCGGACGCGTCGCCGCACGCCCAGGCCAGGGTTGCGGCGAGGAGAATGGCGAAGGCACGCATCCCGCCTCGCCTAGCACGATACGGCCGCGCCTGGCGATGGACATTCGACCTGACCGCGGCGGGGGCACCGTGACAGCGCCGTACGAGGTGTCGTCCTGGGCGAGAACGCCCGGAACGGCTAGTCCATGCGGGGTGAACCTGCTCCTGATGCGCGACGCGGACTTCGCCGCGGACGGATCGGTACGCTTGACGGGTCGCCGCCTCGAGCACGTCCGGAGCGTCCTCGCACCCGCCCCCGGGCAGGCACTGTGTGTCGGCCGCCTGCACGGGCTGCTCGGAACGGCGCGCGTGCTCTCGATCTCGCCACGGGAGCTGGTGCTCGAGGCGCCCGACCTGACCGATCAGCCGCCGCCGCGGGCCGGCGTCGACCTGCTGCTCGCGCTGCCGCGGCCGAAGGCGCTGAAGAAGGTGCTGCCGGCTGTGGCGTCGCTCGGCGTGGACCGCGTGATCCTGCTGAACGCGGCGCGTGTCGAGAAGAGCTACTTCGATGCCAAGGTGCTTGCCCCCGATGTGCTCGACGAGCTGCTGGCGCTCGGGCTCGAGCAGGCGTGTGACACGGTGCCGCCGCTGGTGCTGGTGCGCGAGCGCTTCCGGCCGTTCGTCGAGGACGAGTGCGACCAGATCCTCGCCGGAGCTTCGCTGCGCCTGGTCGCCCACCCTGCCGCGACCGCACCCTGCCCCACCCGCGACGGCGCCGGCCGGGTCGCGCTCGCGATCGGTCCAGAGGGCGGCTGGGTGCCCTTCGAGCTCGAGCTGCTTGCGACGCACGGCTTCAGCCCGATCACGCTGGGGCCCCGCGTCCTGCGCGTCGAGACGGCGGTCCCGACGCTGATCGGTGCGCTCCGCTGAGCGGACGCGCCCGCCCCACCGCGCGGCTTGACCGGGGCGAGCGCGATCGTCACATTCGCACGGCCACTGCCGAGGGGATGGGGGAAACCGTGATGCGTACGCTGTATCTCGCTCAGGTCTGCATCGGCGCCCTGCTGCTCGCGGGCACCGCCAGCGCCTCCGTCCATCAGGGCGACACCACCTCGCCCGCGACGCGACGCGCGCACGAGCTGGCGCAGAGCCAGCTGCCGAAGCCGATCCCGGCAAACGCGCGCCTGTTCTCGAACGTCATGCTCGACCCGGCGCGCTGCACCTACGAGTACGTCGAGCTGCACGGCGCGCTGATCGTGCGCACCGAGCTCAAGCTCACCTGCACGACGCACCACTGAGCCGGGCGCTGGATCAAGCACACAGCGCGCGCGTGCGATCCATCGCCGCCAGCACCTGATCCGGCTCGTCACCGAGATCGATCTGGAAGATCAGCTCCGCGGCGCCGATCTCGCGCGTGCGCACCACGTCCTCGCGCAGCTGCTCGAGCGAGCCGGTGAACGGTACGCGCACGCCGCGGATCGGCGTCGGCGTGACCTCCGGGATCGCGACCACCTGCAGCGCGAAGCGCGCCGGATCGCGGCCGGCGAGAACGCCGCCGTGTAGATCGGCGGCCACGGCTTCTGGATCGGCTTCAGGCCGATGATCGAACGCGGCAGGTCGAAGAAGGTGCCGTGGAACTCGACCGGATCGTCCGACCACAGCACGTGCAGGGCGTCCAGGAACTCGCTGGTGCGCGCGCCGCGGCCCTTCGCCGGCAGTCCCACGGCCGTGAACCGACGCGGCTGGTGTGCGCGCGAGGAACGCCAGCGCGGTCAGCGGATCGAGGATGCAAGACTCCTACCTTCAGAGCGGCGCGAGCGCGGCCGGACGCGAGCGCACGAGCTTGCCGGGCCTGGCCCCCGTCGGCTCGCCATCGCGCAGGATCACCTCGCCCGCGACCACGGTCGCGACGTAGCCGGTCGCACGCTGCAGGAGGCGTGGCGCGCCGGCCGGCAGATCAAACGCCATCTCCGGCAGCTCGAGCTGGACACGGTCGAGGTCGATCACGTTCAGGTCCGCCTTCATGCCCGGCCGGACGACGCCGCGGTCGGTGAAGCCGTACAGCTCTGCGGTGTCGTGCGTCAGGCGCTTGACGGCCGCCTCGAGCGGAATGCGCGGCCCGCGCGTGCGGTCGCGCACCCAGTGCGACAGGACGTAGGTCGTCATGCTGGCGTCGCAGATGATGCCGCAGTGCGCGCCGCCGTCGCCGAGGCCGAGCACGCTCTTCGGGTGCAGCATCATCTCGCGGATCGGCTCGCCCGAGAACTCGCTGTAGTTGAGCAGCGGGAAGAACAGCAGCTCGCGGCCGTCGTGGCGCAGCATCAGCTCGTAGAGGACGTCCTCGACGTCGCGTGCGGCGATAGCGGTCACGCTCGCGTCGCGCGTCGGCTCGTAGTCGACCGGCACGCCGAGCGGGAACAGGCGCGGGTACATGCGCGGCCCGAGCAGCGTCGCGATGCCGGTCGCTCCCTTCGCCGCACGCTCCGCGAGGATGCGTGCTCGCACGTCGGGGTCACGCAGCGCGTGCACGCGCTCGGCGAGCGGCAGGCGCGCGAGCTCGAGGTACGTCGGCCGCGCAGCGAACGGATTCACGCGCGACTGGTGTCCGGCGAGCATGCCGAACGGCCGTGACGCGACCTGCGGCACCAGGTTCGCGCCGCGCCGTGCAGCGGCGTCGGACAGCGCGAGCAGCTCGCGCCACTCGTCGGGCGCGTTGTCGTTCTGCAGCAGCAGGAAGCTGACGGGTCGCTTGATCGCGCGCGCCAGCTCCTCCATCCACGCCATCTCCGCCACCGCAGCACCGGCGCCGTCGCCCGCGGCCATGCCGCCGACACCAGCCTCGGCGACCTCGAACACGCCGTGCCCGGCCGCCGCGAGCGCCGCACCGATGCCGAACAGCTCGTCCCGGCGCGCGAACGTGCCCGGCACCGGCTCGCCGTCGATCGCGCGGTGACCGATGGTGCGCGAGCTCGAGAAGCCGAACGCGCCGGCGTCCATCGCCTCGCACCAGACGCGCCATCGCGGCGATGTCGTCGGCGGTCGCGGGCTCGTTGCGCGCGCCGCGCTCGCCCATTCTGGAACCTGTTCTGGGGCCGGAAGCGCCGCGTCATCCAGCACGGCAACGTGCGCATCGAGTACCTGCACTGGGGTGACGAGACCGGTGAGGGGCGCATCCGGCACTGCGAGTTCCGCGTGCCGCGCTACCTCCTGTCGGGCGGCGTCGGGCGCTCGTGGGAGTGGCTGACCGAGGTGAAGCCGTACGAGTCGTGGCGCTACGACGCGGTCGGCAAGCCGCTGTACTCGCGCGCCACCGGCTGGACGCGTCTCGAGGACCTCGGCGACGGCCGCACCCGGTTGCATTTCCGCGAGACCTACCAGGCGTTCAACCCGGTGCTGCGCTGGCTGCTCGAGCGCCGCGTACACGCGTTCATCTCGCGCGACAACGACCGCATCATGCAGGCCGCGATCGAGGGCGGCCTGAAGCACCTCGCCGGCGCCTGAGCGCCGGGCCGTCGCAGCAGCAGCCGGCGTGCCCGCACTCGCGGAACGCGGTCGAGCACACCGGCCGTCGCCACAGTGCGGGCGCGTTCAGCCCGGGTAGCGCTCGAAGGTCGGCACGCCTTCCGGCAGCGAATGAAAGCTTTGCTTGTCGATGGTGAAGATCACCATCTCCGGACGGCCCCACGAGCCGGGATCGTCGAACGTGCCGACCTTGATCAGCACCGCACCCGGCAGCCCCGGCGACTTGGTGAGGATGTGCGTGCCGCACGCGCCGCAGAACTCGCGCGTCACCGGATTGTCGAGATCGCTGCGCTTGAACTGCTTGGCCGTGCCCTTGGTGTACTTGAAACCCGACTCCGACATGCCCGTGATGACGTTGGGATGTCCGCCGGAGATGTACTGGCACTCCCGGCAGTGGCACTGCCCCTTGAACATCGCATCGCCGTCCGCCTGGTAGCGCAGCGCACCACAATAACATCCGCCTTCGAGTGACATGGAGACTCCTTCCTCCGCGCCGGCGAGCCCGCATCCGTGCGCGCCGCGACGCCTGCTCCAGCGGAGCTCGCTGGAAAAGACGACCATGGCGGGACGGGGCAGCTGCCACAAGCGCCCCCGCCGCGCGATCCTCAGCTCACGCAGCCCGGCTCTGCCGTGGCTCGACAGCGCAGCGCGGCGAGCCGCTGCTGCACGCGCGCCGCGCCGCGCTCGCGCAGGAACGTGTGCAGGACGCGCCCGCGCACCACGTCGAGCGGCGGCGGAGCGGCCGGTGCGCGCTCCACGACCCACACCAGGTGGAGGCCGTACGCGGACTCGATCGGGCCCTGCCAGCTCCCTCCGGCAACGCTCTCCAGCGCACCTGCGAACTCGGGGCCGAAGCTGCGCGCCACCGCGTCGCGGGGGCCGTCGATCACCGCGCCACGGACGAACGGATCGCCGAGCGCGGCCGCTTCCCAAGGGCCTACGGCGCGCGTGTTCAGATCGTTCAGCACGCGCGCGGCATCGGCCGCGAGTGCCTCACCGCGGCGCGCAGCGCTCAGGTAGACGTGCGTCGCGCGCACCCGTGCCGGCGCCGCGAAGCGCGCGCCGTTGCGCTCGTAGTAGGCGCGCAGCTCGTCCTCGTCGGGCAGGTCGGCGGGTGCTGGGTGCTCGAGCGCGAGCCGCGCGGCCTCGACGAGGTAGCGGCGGATCACCACGTCCTCGCCGGCGAGGCCGAGCCCGCGCGCGACCTCCGCCAGCTCGGCGTCGGACTCCTCTGCCGTTCCCCCGAGCTCCAGATACCGGGCGAGCTTCACCAGCCGCGCCTCGACCACCGGGTCGTCCGCCGCGACCGCCGCGGCACCGGCGCGGAAGAGGATCTCGTCGTCGTTCGCGGGCGACGCGCCGGGCGGTGCGGCGGCGACCAGGGTGGCGATCGTGCGCGGCGCGGCACTCGGTGCGGTCGACGGCCAGGCGCGCACCGCGACGATCAGCGCAGCACCGATTGCGAGCAGCCGCAGCGCCGGGAACGCCAGCGCAGGGCGCGCCTCGACGCTCACTGCTCCACCGGCGCGATGCCGTCGTCGCTCGCCCGCCAGCGCCGGACGTGCTCGGCGCGGTACAGCCCTGATTCGAGGCGGACACGGATGGTCGGATCGCCGGCGCCGAGGCTCGCGAGGTCGATCGCCTCCGAGGTCACGCGCAGCCCGAGGTAGCCGGCTGCGTCGAATTCGATCGGCACGCTGCCGGGCGGATACGTGACCCGGAAGAGCTCGCTCCCGCTGTCGATGGTGACCGTGAGCGGCAGCTCTCCCTGGACCAGCTTCTCGGGCACGCCTCCGAGCGCGATGCGCAGGTCGAGCGCGCCCGCGTCCGCGCCGCGCCGGCGCGTGATCGCGCCCGTCACCCGCACGATCGATTCCGGGCGGTACCAGATCGGCGACGTCCAGGCGCGCTCCTGGATCACCGGCTCGAAGAACGCGTCTTCCGCCTGCGTCAAGCAGCAGTCGGCGAACGCCTCGCCGCGCGCGGCCGCCTGCTGCGCACAATCGGCGGCGAACGGGTCGACGCCTTCCGCCTTGCAGGTCAGCGTGCTCCAGCGGCAGGTCGGGTTCTCGAGCACGCGCACGTAGTAGAACGCGCGCTGCGACGGATCGAACGACGGGTCTTCCCAGACCGCGCACAGCTCGCGCGCGCCCGCCGCGGGCGTGCAGCTCGAGCGGTCGAGACCGGTGCCGTCCGCGGCCGAGCCCGCGACGTCGTACACGCGCTCTCGGGCGACGCCGGAGCCGTCCACCCAGCCCTTCACGATCTGCACGCGTTGCAGATCCGTGCCGGGAACCTCATCGGTACCGGGATCCTTTGCCGCCAGCACCGCGAAGCGTGGGCTCGCGGCGAAGCGTACCGCACCGAGCTCGCCGCCCATCGGCGTGCCGGTCGCATAGGCCTGCGCGATCAGGTCGGGCGCGTCGCAGCTCACGCCGTCGAGCGTGCCGGCGAACAGCCGGACAGCCGGCCGCGTGCCGCTCGTCGCATAGGTCTCGCGGCGCTCGAGCGCCGCGAAGATCGCGTCGCGCGAGTTCTCCTCCGCCCACACCACGGTCAGACCGCCGGGGTTGGTCCGCAGGTCGTTGCCGATGCGACGCGCGGGGCTCGCGTCGGAGTTGCCCTGGGCACCGTCCCAGCCGTCCTCCTCGGTGTCCCCGGCGTTGGAGTTGTGCGTGTCGGTGCCGCCGACGAAGCCCATGCGAAACGGGTTCGCGCCGAGCGACTCCTCGAGCGCGAGTCCGTCCTGCAGCGTGCTGCGCACCAGGTTGCGCCGCGGCCAGGCCGCGGTGCTCGGCGGCGGATCGTTGTCCGGGCCCTCGTGCGCGCGCGTGAGCTGCTCGAAGGCGCACAGCTCGTCCTCCGTGCCGACGCCGTCACCGGCGAGCCGGTCGAAGCGGCACTCGGAGTTGCCCTTGATCTGGTGGATCTCGACCAGCGGCTCGCGGTCCTGGCGGCGCTGCGCGTCGGCCGCGTCGAGCGGCTCCTCGAATTGCTCGCCGCCGCTCAGGTTCGGGTTGTGCGGGATGATGACGGCATCGCAGCCGCTGCCCGCGTCGATGCAGTCGCGCTCGATCGCGGTCCAGACACCCTGCGGCGACTCCTCGGCCGCCGTCTCGAGCTGGCTCGACGGGACGGCCGGCACGACGTGGTTGCGGAAGATCACGTTGCGGTGCTTGTGGCGGCCGAACGGGCTCGCGGTGTGCTCGTAGCCGACGAAGCTGGTGAAGCCGCAGGCCTCGCTGCGGTCGTAGGCCTCCTCGGCCGCGGCCTGCATCTCCTGCCAGACCGACACCGCCTGCGCGTCGCAATCGACGCCCGGCGTGTTGCAGAACGCGTGCGACTTCGGCGGGTTGTCGATGCCGGCCGGAAAGAGCCACTGCACGGTCACGTTGAAGCGGTCGCCCGGGTCGTCCGCCTTGCGCAGGTTCTGGCACATCTCGGTTTCGTAGAGCGGCGAGCCCGACGTCAAGCAGAGGTTAACCTCGCCGAAGAACTCCGCGTGGTCGGTGACCGCGGCAAAGTCGATCGGGCGCTCGAGACGCGCGCTGCGCGTCGGCTGCTCCTGCTCGTCCGCGAGCGCGATGCTGGCGCCCTGCGCGAACGCGTAGGCGTCGCGCGGCCCGACCTTGGTGCCGAAGATCGAGGCGTCGGCGGAGAAGCGGGTGTGCACGTGCAGGTCGCCGAACAGCGGCTGGCGCAGCGGGTCGAAGCTCGCACACGACGCGCGCTCCTCGGTGCGCAGCCAGGGGGCGGCGGGGCCGGCCGCCGACGGGTCGCCGGGCGCCGGCGAAAGATCGCTACAGGCGAGCGTCGCGACCAGGAGCGTCACCAACACGATCCGCATTCGGCCGTCGATTTGCACGCCCCATACGGATCAGATCCACGGCCGGTGGGGCAAGCGGAATGATCCTACTGCGCCGCGCGGGCGGCCTGACGGCGGCCGAACCGCCTCAGCCGGCGAGCAGCGCGAGGATTGCGGCGGCGACGAGCATCTGGGCGCCGGCGCACGACAGGACGAGCGCGAGCGAGCGGCGGTGCTGGTATGCGGGTGCGATCATACGATCCTCCTTGCTGACGTCACACCGAATCGATCGGCACGAGCCCCGCAACACTTGACCCCGGGCCGCCGTACCGGGCCAGGGAGCGCGGGCGTTCGCCGTCGGGTCCGCCAGCGCTCAGCGCGTCGCGAGCCGGCGGAGCAGGTCCTCGATCTCATGCACGTCGTTGATGACGTGGTGCACGGGGTCCTCGGGCGCCGGCGTGCCTGGCGGCGCCACCCACGCCCCGTGCAGGCCGTGCGCGATCGCCGCCTGGACCGAGCCGAGGGTATCATCGACGAACAGGCAGGCGTCGGCCGGCACATCGAGCCGCTCGAGCGCGACCGCGTACGCGGTCGCCGCGGGCTTGGGCACGTAGGCGAGGTCCTCGAGCGCGAGCACCGACTCCATCAGGTCGGCGACGCCGAGCAGGCCGAGCACCTGCTCCGCGTGCGCGCGCGGCGCGTTGGTCAGCACCGCCTTGCGGATCGGCAGGCGCTCGAGCAGCGCGCGCAGGCGCGGATCGGGCGCCAGCAGGTCCGACAGGTCGACGCCGTGGCAGTGCCGCAGATAGTCGTCCAGGTCGAGCTCGAAGCGCTCGAGCAGCCCGCGCATGGTGGTACCCCAGCGATCGCGCAGCGCGACCCGCTCGGCGTCGACCAGGGCCGCGTCGATGCCGAGCCGATCGGTCATGAAGGAGTTGATGCGCGCGTCGATGCGGCGCAGCACGCCGTTGTCCCGCGGGTAGAGGGTCTCGTCGAGATCGAGGAGAAGGACCTGCACGGCGCCGCACGTTAGCATGCGATCAGTCGAGCGCGGCGTGCCCGTGCCCGTCCCGGTCGGGTGCAGCGCGGTCGATGCGCGGGGCCAAACGTGCCATCAACGGCGGCACGGGGGTTCGCGATGAGCGAGGCGCAATGGACCGCGGTCGACCGCTACTTCACCGAGCTGCTGGTCGCGGCCGACCCGGTACTCGACGAAGCCCTCGCGGCGAACGCGGCCGCCGGGTTGCCGGCGCACGACGTGGCAGCCAACCAGGGCAAGCTGCTGCAGATCCTGGCGCAGCTCCTCGGCGCACGCACCATCCTCGAGATCGGCACGCTCGGCGGCTACAGCACGATCTGGCTCGCACGCGCCCTGCCCGACGACGGACAGCTGGTCACGCTGGAGGCCGACCCGAGGCACGCCGCGCGCCCTTCGACATGATCTTCATCGACGCCGACAAGCGCGCCAATCCGGAGTACTTCACCTGGGCGCTCGCCCTCGCACGACCCGGCAGCCTGATCGTCGTCGACAACGTCGTGCGCGGCGGTGCCGTGCTCGACGGCGCGAGCGACGACCCGAGCGTGCCGGGCGTGCGCCGCCTCACCGCGCTGCTCGCCGCCGAGCGCCGGGTCAGCGCAACCGCCATCCAGACGGTCGGCAGCAAGGGCTGGGACGGGCTCGTGCTCGCGCTCGTCACGTCGACCTGAGCGCGCGCACTTCCGGCGGCTCGGACCGGTTGATAGAGATCCCCTTCAATGAGCTCGACCGACCGGGCGACTCTCTCGCCCGCACAGCAGGCGCTGTCCGACCTCTGGGACGAGCACATGCGCCACGAGTTCGCGACCAAGGACACCGAGGCGACCTTGGTCACCATGGTCGCGGACGCGCGCGTCAACCACGTCCCCGTCATGACCGGCGGTACCGGCCACGACGAGCTGCGCGCCTTCTACTCGCGCCACTTCATTCCGCAGATGCCGCCCGATTTCGCGACCGTGCCGATCGCGCGCACCATCGGCACCGACCACCTCGTGGAGGAGATGGTCTCGAGCTTCACGCACACCGTCGTGATGGACTGGATGCTCCCCGGTGTCGCGCCGACCGGACGCCGCGTGGTGGTGGCGATCGTCGTCTCGGTCGAGTTTCGCGACGGCAAGCTGTGCAACGAGCGCATCTACTGGGACCAGGCGTCGGTGCTGGTGCAGGTCGGCTTGCTCGACCCGAAGGGCCTGCCCGTCGTCGGCGTGCAGAGCGGCGAGAAGGTGCTCGACCCGACCCGGCCGAGCAACGAGTTCATCGCGCGCGCGACGGTCTGACCGGGAAAGCAACGCGCGCGGTTGAGCGGCACGCGCCGGATGTCATGCTACGGGCGGCATGATCCGGCGACTCGCTCGTCGTGCGCTCGCAGCGCTCGCAATCCTCGTGACCAGCTTCGTCGCGGCGGCATCGGGCGACGAGGCGAGCGTCGCGCCCGAAGGCGCGGCGCTGGCGCCGCCCGTCATCCTCGCCCCGCTGGTGGTCACGGGCACGCGCGAGCCGCGCGCCATTGGACGGGTCCCGGCATCGCTCAGCGTGCTCGACACGCACGATGTCCAGCATGCGCGCCCGGGCATCGGCCTCGACGAGTCGCTGTCGCGCGTGCCCGGCGTGCTGGTGCAGAACAGCGGCAACTTCGCGCAGGACTTTCGCATCCAGATCCGCGGCTTCGGCACGCGCGCCGCGTTCGGCGTGCGCGAGGTCACGGTGCTGGTCGACGGCTTTCCCGAGAACCTGCCCGACGGGCAGGCCCAGCTCGACGCCATCGACCTGGGCTCGGTCGGGCGGATTGAGGTCCTGCGCGGACCGGCCGCGTCGCTCTACGGCAACGCGGCCGGCGGCGTGATCCAGATGTTCAGCGAGGATGCGCCCGAGGTTCCCGGCATCGAGGCGACGGCACTCGGCGGCTCGTTCGGGCTCGCCCGGATCCAGGCACAGGCGGGCGGGCGCTTCGGCGCGCTGTCGCCGTTCGTGACCGGGAGCTGGTTCCGCCAGGACGGCTACCGGCAGCACAGCCGCGTCGAGAGCGGCGTGTTCATGACGCGCCTGCTCTACCAGCCCGACGACGACACCGACGTCCTGCTGCGCGTCGACGGCGTCGACTCGCCCGAGGCGCAGGATCCGGGCGGGCTCACGGCCGAGCAGGTGCGCCAGAACCGGCGTCAAGCACGCGAGGCGAACCTGCTGCTCGACGCCGGTGAGTCGGTGCAGCAGGTGCGCGGCGGGATCAGCTTCGACTCGACGCTCAGCGTCGGCGCGCTCGCCGGCTACGCCTTCGTCCTCTACCGCGACTTCGACACCCGGCTGCCGGTGCTGCCCGAGCTCGGCGACGGCAGCACGACCTTCAACCGTCTCGGTCCGGGCGGCGGGCTGCGCTACACGCTGGATCAGCCGGTCGCCGGCATCGCACAGACCTTCAGCATCGGCTTCGACGCGCAGCACCAGGACGACGACCGGCGCCGCTTCCTGAACGACTTCGGCACACGCGGCGCGCAGACGGTGCACCAGCTCGAGCGCGTGACCGGCGTTGGGGTCTATGCGCGCGAGGCGATCCCGCTGGGCGACGACGTCGAGGTGAGCGCGGCGCTGCGCTACGACGCGGTGCACTTCGACGTCGACGTCCTGTTCCCGGCCGACAGCGGCGACTCCGGCACGCGCACCATCGACGCGTGGAGCCCGGCCTTCGGGCTGCTCTACGCGCCGCGGCCCTGGCTCTCGGTGTTCGCCAACATCGCGAGCGCGTTCCAGGTACCAACCACCACCGAGCTCACCAACCCGAGCGGGCCCGGCTTCAACCCCGACATCCAGCCGCAGACCGCGCTCAGCTACGAGATCGGCGCACGCGGCGACTGGGGCGACCGCCTGCAGATCGGCCTCGCCGGCTACCGCATCGACATCGACAACGAGCTGATCCCGTTCGAGACCGAGACCGGCGAGATCGCGTTCCGCGACGCGGGCCGCTCACGGCGCTGGGGGCTGGAGCTCGACTGGCAGACGCTGCCGCGGCCCGACCTCACCTGGAGCGGCGCGGTCACCTGGTTGCACGCACGCTACGTCGACTACGACACCGACGCCGGCGACTTCGACGGCAACACCGAGCCCGGCATCCCCTCGTGGCAGATCTTCCAGGAGCTCGCCTGGACGCCCAACGCGAGCAACGTGACGCTCGCGCTCGAGGGCTTCGCGCTCGGCGACATGTTCGTCGACGACGCCAACTCGGCGCGCAACCAGGCCTACGCGGTGCTGAACCTGCGCGCGAGCTGGCAGGGCGAGCTCGGCAGCTGGACGTTCATGCCGTTTCTCGGCCTCAACAACCTGACCGACCAGCACTACAACGGCGTGGTCCGGCTCAACGCGCAGGGCGGACGCTTCTACGAGCCGGCGGCCGGCATCAACGTGTACGCGGGGGTCACGCTGTGGTCGAAGCGGGTCTCCTGATCCGTGCTCAGGGGTGCGTCGCGAGCAGATAGATTGCGAGCTCCCGCCGTTGCTCGTCGGGGAACGGGTACGCCGGCATCGGCGGCTGCGGCGTGCGCAGGAAGGTCATCAAGGTGTCGATCGTGTACTTGCCCTTCAGGCCCGCCAGCTCCCGATAGGTCTGCGTCTCCTGCCCCGGCACCTTGACGTGGCAGGCGGCACAGCCGCTCTCGCTCCACAGCTTGCGTCCGCGCTCGAGCGCGGCACTGCGCTCGGCGGCCGACACGCTCGCGAGCGGATCCGCGGCCTGCGCCGTCGCCCCTGCCCCACCCGTCGCGACCGCACCCGACGGCAGCGGCGCCGCTGCGCCGTAGGCGACGCGATAGATCGAACCCGTGAAGTCGTCCGACACGTAGAGCGCACCGTCGGGCCCGACCTCGACGTCCACCGGACGCCCGTAGACGCGCTCGTCGATCTCGAAGCCGGTCATGAAGGGCTCGGCGCGGGCGCCGCCGGCGGCGTCGAGGAAGATCGCGCTCACGCGGTAGCCGGACTTCTTCGAGCGGTTCCACGAGCCGTGCTCGGCGGCGAAGATCGCGCCGCGGTACTTCTCGGGGAACGTGCTGCCGTCGTAGAACGTCATGCCGAGCGGTGCGGTGTGCGCGCCGAAGGAGTACACGGGCGGGATCGACCTGGTGATCAGCGCCGCCTTGCCGTCGCCGAAGTCCGGGTCGGGCACGCGATCGCCGTTCGCGTAGGGCCAGCCGTAGAAGCCGCCGTCGACGATCCGGTTCAGCTCGCAGGGCGGGAAGTCGTCGCCCAGCATGTCGCGGCCGTTGTCGGTCGCGTAGAGGTCACCGGTGCCGGGCTGCCAGGCGAAGTCGACCGAGTTGCGCAGCCCGGTCGCGTAGACGGTCTCGTTCTTCCCGTCGAGGTCGTAGCGCACGATCGCCGCGCGGCGCTTGTCGGCCTCCTCGCAAACGTTGCAGCTCGAGCCGATCGAGACGTAGAGCTTGCCGTCCGGACCGACGTCGACGGTGCGGGTCCAGTGATTGCCGCCGGACGGCAGGCCCGTGACGATGCGCTCGGGCGTGCCGCTCACGCTGCCTGTACTCGCGGCGAAGCGCACGCGCACGATGGCGTCCATCTCGGCGACGTAGAGCCAGCCGTCGTGCAGCGCGATGCCGTGCGGTCGGTTCAGGTCCGCCAGCAGGACGCGCATCCCGTCGGCGGCGCCGTCGCCGTTTCGGTCGCGCTCGAGCAGGAAGACCTTGCCTTGCCGCGGTGCGCTCACCAGCAGGTCCCCGGTCGGGGTGAAGCGCAGGATGCGCGCCTTCTCGATGCCGGTCGCATACGTGTTGACCGCGAAGCCCGCGGGTACCTTGATCCGCTCGCGCACCTCGGACTCGGCCATCGCGGCCCCGGTCACGCCCGGGAAGTTGACCGTCATGTTGCCGAGCGGAAGGTAGTAGTTGTTGCAGCCGAGCAGGGTCGCGAGCGCGAGCAGCAGACTTGCCGCCGCGATACCGGGGGACGACGCACGACGTCTCATCCTCTGATAAAGCCCGAGCCGGCCACGGGCCGCAACAGCCGGGCCGCCGAGCCACGATCGCACCGAACCAGGCACCAAGGGAGACCCCATGAACCTCGAGGACTGCATCTTCTGCAAGATCGTGCGCGGCGCGGCACCCGCGCAGCGCGTCCACGAGGACGAGCACACGCTGGCGCTCATGGACATCTTGCCGGTGACCGACGGCCACACCCTGGTCATCACCAAGGGCCACTTCGAGAACCTGTTCGAGGCCTCGACCGAGGCCTTGCAGGCCGTCACCGCGACCGCCAAGCGCGTCGCGCACGCGCTGCAGGACACGCTCGCGCCCGAAGGCATGATGGTCTTCCAGCTCAACGGGGCCGCCGCCGGGCAGACCGTCTTCCACTACCACATGCACCTGCTGCCGCGCGCCGCCGGCGAGCCGCTGGCGTTGCACACGCGCGTCCCGGGTGACCCGCAGCGCCTCGCGACGCTGGCCGCCGCACTCGCGACGCACATGCGCGGGTAACCCGACGCGGCAGCCGCCGCAGGTCCGGCAAAGCCTACGAGTCCGACGGCTGTAGCCGCTCCAGCTCGCTGCGCGCGTCCTGGTACTCCGGATCGACCTCCAGCGCCGCGCCGAGCAGCACCACCGCGTCCTCGGGCTTGCCCATCCACAGCGCCGAGCGCGCCATCCGGTGATAGAGCCGCGCGCGGTTGCGCGTGGTCGCGCGCACGTTCGCCTGCGCCCGCTCGGCGTTCTTCACGTCGCCCTGCTGGCCGTACGCCCAGGAGAGCAGCCCCCAACCCTGGACCCACGTCGGATCACGGTCGCGTAGCAGCCACTCGAGCAGCTCGATGCCGCGCACGATCTGGCCGTTGCGCAGCGCGATCTCGGGCGCCTCGCGCAGCACCTGCGCGTCGGACTGGCCGTAGCTCGTCGCCAGCAACGCCTCGGCATCGCGCTCAGCCTCGGCGTAGCGCGCCAGGCGCGCGAGCGAGCGCATGCGCAGCGCGCGCGCGCGCGGATCGTCGGGCCGGATCTCGAGCGCACGCTCGGCGTCCTGCAGAGCGCCGGCGAAGTCACGCCCCTCGAAGCGCACCTCGGCGCGCAGCAGGCGCGGCTCGAACGACCCCGGCGCGATCTCGACCGCCTCGTCCAGCGTCGCGAGCTGATCCTCAGTCGTGAGCGAGCCGTCGCTGAAGCGCCGCGCCAGCACCGTCGCCGCAGCGATCGAGCTGCCCGCCCGACCGTGCTCGGCAGCGGCAGCGAGGAAGTCCTGCGCCGCCAGCGACTGCTTGCGCGCGTGCGCGAAGCCGAGATCGCCGAGCTTCTCCTGGTCGAGCGGCTCCCCGAACGCCTGCAGCAGCGGTAGGATCGCGCCCTTGGTGCTGACCAGCGCGCGCCAGTTCGCGCCCATGGTCTCGTCGTAGAGCATCCACGGCGTGCCGAGCTCGATGAAGAGGTTGTCGTCGGAGTTGACCACCGGCGCCCTGCGCACCAGCGCGTCGACGTCCGGCGGCGTCACCCGCATCAGGCCCCAGAGATCGGCGGTCGAGAAGTTGCCGATGCGCGCCAGATCCGCCTGGACGGCCGCTGGCAGCTTCTCCCAGCGCGGCAGGTCGCCTGCGGCGAGTGGCCGGTCCTGCGCCAGCAGCAGCAGATCCGGGTTCCCGGACACGTCGGCGAAGCCGTACACGTAGGGGAATTCGGTGCGCAGCGCCGCGATGATCGAGGCCAGCGACGGCGGATCGAGCGCGTAGAGCTGCACCCACTGCAGGAGGCGTCCGCCGGGGGCGAGCGCGCCGCGCACGATCGAGAAGAACTCGCGTGTGAACAGGTTCGAGACGCCGCTCATCCACGGGTTCGACGGCTCGGAGATGATGACGTCGTAGCGCTCCGACGTCGCCGCGAGATACGAGCGCGCATCGTCGAGCACCAGGCGCACGCGCGGATCGTCGAGCGGGCTGCCGCTCACGTCGTCGAAGTAGCGCGACGCCTCGACGATCGCCGGCTCGATCTCCACCGCGTCGATGCGCTCGACGCCCGGATGGGTCGCGACCGAGCCGGTGGTCACGCCCGAGGCGTAGCCGATCACCAGGACCTTCTTCGCCGGCGGGCCGAATAGCAGCGGCAGCTGCCCGAGCAGCACCTGCGTCGACATGTCGCCGAAGCTCGACGCGTCGACCTTGCCATTGACGCGCAGCGCGAGAATGCCGCCCTCGCGGTGCACCGACACGGTCGCGTTGATGCCGTCGCGGTAGAAGACGAGGTCGTGGTTCGGACGGCCGTCGACCGGCTGGAGGCCAATCCCGAACTCGAGCTCGGCGTCGGGCGCCTTGAAGACGCCGCGCGTGAGCGCCTGCCGGTCGAAGGGGATCGGCACCACGAGCAGCAGGGCGGCCACCGCGAGCGGGGCCAGCGCGAGCAGACGCACGCTCGCGGCGCGCGCCACGACGAGCAGCAGCAGGGCCGCGGCGAGCAGGTCGATGCCCGCCCCGAGCGCCAGGGTGTCGCGCACGCCGAGGCGCGGCAGCAGCAGAAAGCCGGTCGCGAACGCGCCCGCCGCGGAGCCCATCGTGTTCGCGAAATAGACCCGGCCGACCGCCTCGCCGACGTCGTCCATGCCGTCGGCGAGCACGCGCGCCACCAGCGGGAACAACCCGCCCAGGATCAACGTCGGCGGCAGCATCGCGATCATGCACATCGCGACCTGTGCGAGCGCGATGCGTCCGCTGTCGAGCCCGAAGGACTCGACCACCCAGAGGAACAGCTGCGGCAGGTAGGGCAGCACGGTGGTCGTCACCAGCGCCAGCAGCGCGAGCGCGACGATACCGGAGGCGAGCAGCGCGAGCGGCGCCCGACTGCGGTCGATCCACCTGCGGAACAGCAGGCTACCGAGCGCGATGCCGGTCAGGAACGCGCCCAGCATCGAGGAGAAGGCGTAGATCGACGAGCCGAAGACCACCGCGAGCGAGCGCGCCCACGCGACCTCGTAGAGCAGTGCGGTGAAGCCGACGCAGCCGTAGACGACCAGCAGCACGGTCGCCGGCGCGGCCGCGGTCGCGGTCGCGGTCTCTCGCGGTCGCCTTGCCGGCGCCGGGCCCGCCGCGGAGTTGGCCGCGGCTAGGCTGCGGTTGACCAGCGTCAAGGCGAGGATCCCGACCGCGATGTCCAGCAGCGCGCCGAAGCGGTTGGTCCAGGTGAGGCCGAGGGTCGGGAAGAGCACGAAGGTCGCCAGGAACACGCCGGCGACGGCACCCAGGGTGTTGATCCCGTAGAGCAGCCCGGTGCTGGCGCCGATGCGCGGGTCGCGCCGGGTGAGAGCCGTGACCAGGATCGGCAGGGTGGCGCCCATCAGCACCGTCGGCAGCAGCAGCAACGCGAGCGCGATCGCGAAGCGGCAGAACACCGCGGGCCAGAAGTCCATGCCCGCGAGCAGGCTGCGGTTCAGCGCCGGGAGCTGCGCCAGCAGCCACGGCACCAGCAGCGCGTAGAGGCCGATCGCGATCTCGATCCAGCCGTAGGCGCGCACACCGCTGCGCAGCCGGGTGGCGACGCGCCCGCCGGCCAGCCCGCCGAGGCCGAGGCCCAGCATGTAGGCGACCAGGATCGTGCTCGCGGCAAGCGTGGTCGAGCCGAACACCAGGCGCAGCTCGCGCGTCCACACCACCTCCAGCGCGAGGCTACCGACGCCGGAGAGAAAGAAGCAGCCGGCGAGTGCGATCAGTGTCGGACGACGTTTTTCAGTCGGCATTCGTTGACCCGAGATCCGCACGCAGCGCTTCGAGGTCGTTCGCAATGAGCTGGTTCTTGGGCGCGGCGTGGGCCGCGCCCTCGAGCAGCGGCAGGGCCTCTTCCGGCGCGCCGCGCCAGATCGCACCGCGCGCGAGCCACTGGTAGGCAAGCGCTCGGTTCTCGAGCGTCCGCTGGGCATTGCCCCGGGCACTCTGCGCACCAGCCGCGTCGCCGCGCTCGTCGAGGATCTGCGCCAGCATCAGCCAACCCTCGAACCAGGTCGGGTCGATGGTCTCGAGCTGACGCCGCAGGGCATCGGCGGCCTCGGCGGCGCGGCCGGTACGGACGTAGAGCTCGGCCTCCTGCTGCGCGAGATCGTCGTCCGCGATCGCCAGCGGCGACGCGAGCAGCGCCCGGGTCGCGGCCAGTGCCTCCTCGTCGCGACCGAGACCGCGCAGTGCGGTCGCGCGGAGCCGCACTGCGCGTGGCTCGTTCGCGCGCAGCTCGAGAGCCGCGTCGGCCGCCGCCAGCGCGGCCGCATGCTGCTCCGCCTCGGCGAGGATCTGCGCGCCCAGGAGCTGCAGCTCGAAATCGCGCGGGGCGAGTGCGCGCGCGCCGTCGACGGCCGCGATCTGCGCGTCCAGGGTGAACGCCCCATCGACGTTGACCGAGCGGCCGAGGAACAGTCCCGCGGCGCTCGCCGAGCCGCTCGGACCACGCTCCAGAGCGAGCCGCAGCAGCTCCGGACCCACCGTCGGATCGGTGCGGCGCGCCATGTAGGAGAGCGCGAGCGCACCCATGGCCTCGGCGTCGAGCGGCTCGCCGAGACGCTGTAGCAGGGGCAGGATCGCGCGCGGGAAGCGCTCGAAGGCCTCCCAGTTCGGTGTGATCGTGTCGTCGAGCAGCATCAGCGGCGTGCCGAGCTCGATGAGCAGATTGTCGTCGGTGTTGACCCCCGGCGCGGCTGCCAGGAGCGCATCGACGTCCTCGGGCAGCAGCCGCAGCAGGCTCCAGAGGTCGGCCGTCGAGGACGTCCCGACGCGTTCGAGATCGACGCGGACGCGCTCGGGGAGATCCTCCCAGCGCGGCAGGTCGTCGCGTGCGAGCGGACGGTCCGTCGCCAGGACGAAGAGATCGGCGCTGCCCTCCTGGTTGGCGAAGCCGTAGACGTAGCGGAACTCGGCACGCACCGCAGCCAGGATCGAGTACAGCGCGGCCGGGTCCATCGCGTACAGCTGGACCCACTGCAGCAGGCGTCCGCCGGGAACCAGCGCACCTTTGACGATGGCGAAGAACTCGCGCGTGAACAGGTTCGACACACCGCTCATCCACGGATTCGACGGCTCCGAGATGACGACGTCGTATCGGGCCGGGGACGCGGCGAGGTACGCGCGCGCGTCGTCGAGCACCAGCCGCACGCGCGGATCCTCGAGCGGGCGCGCGCTCTGCGCATCGAAGAAGCGCGACGCCTCGACGATCGCCGGCTCGATCTCGACAGCATCGATGCGCTCGACCTCGTCGTGCCGGACGACCGAGCCCGCGGTCACGCCCGAGGCGTAGCCGATCACCAGCACGCTCTTCGCCGGTGGACCGAAGAGCAGCGGCACCTCGCCGAGCAGAACCTGCGTCGGCATGTCTTCGCGGCTCGATGCGTCCGGCTTGCCGTTGACGCGCAGGAAGGTCGTGCCGCCGCCACGGTGCACCGAGATCGTCGCGTTGATGCCGTCGCGGTAGAACAGCAGCTCCCGGTCGTGCACGCCTTCGAGCGGCAGGTACTCGACGCCGAAATCCATCGCCAGCTCCGGGCTCTTGAAGACGCCGCGCGTGAAGGTCTCGCGATCGAACGGGATCGGCACCAACAGCAGCAGCACGCAGGCGGCGAACGCGGCGGCGGCGCTCGCCTGCAGCGGCCTGCGGCCGCGCGCGCAGACCAGCAGCAGCGTGCCGGCTGCGGCGAGATCGAGGCCGACGCCGAGGGCGAGCGTGTCGCGCAGCCCGAGCCAGGGGATCAGCGCGAAGCCGGTCGCGAACGCGCCCGTCGCCGAGCCGATGGTGTTCGCGAAGTAGACCTTGCCGACCGCATCACCAGCGTCGCGCTGGCCGTCCGCGACCAGACGCGTCACCAGCGGGAACAGGCCGCCGAGGATCAAGGTCGGCGGCAGCATGGCGAGCATGCACAGGCCGACCTGGGCGAGCAGCATCCGGCGCGGTGCGCGCTCCGGGGTCGCGAAGTAGTCGAGAAAGACGTCGGGCAGATGCGGTATCGCGAGCGTGGTGGCGAGTCCGAGCAGCGCCAGCAGGACGATGCCGCCGGCGAGCAGAAGCTGCGGCGCGCGCGTGCCGTCGACCCAGCGCCGGAACAGCAGGCTGCCGAGCGCGATGCCGAGCAGGAACGAGCCCAGCATCGAGGAGAACGCGTAGATCGAGGAGCCCAGCACCACCGCGAGCGCGCGCGTCCAGGCGACCTCGTAGAGCAGCGCCGAGAAGCCGACGGTGGCGTAGACACCGAGCGTGACGACCAGCGGTACGACCGGCGCGCCATTCGCGGGACGCCGGACCGCCGCGGCGCCGCCGGTCGCAGGGGCCGGTGCCGGCGCCGCGACGCTCGGCCAGGCTCGAACCTGCGGCGCGACCACGAGCAACGCGAGCACGCCCACCGCGACGTCGAGCAGCGCGCCGAACCAGTTGGTCCAGGTGAGGCCGAGCAGCGGAAAGAAGACGAACGTCGCGAGGAACACGCCCGCCACCGCGCCGAGCGTGTTCAGCCCATAGAGCAGTCCGGTGCTGGCGCCGACGCGCGGGTCGCGCCGCACCAGGGCAGCGACGACGATCGGCAAGGTCGCGCCCATGAGTGCGGTCGGCAGCAGGAGCAGCACCAGCGCGATCGCGAAGCGGCACAGCGCCGCGGTCCAGAAATCCATGCCGGCCAGCAGCGAGCGGTTCAGCTCGGGGAGCTGCAGCAGCAGCCAAGGCACGGCGAGCGCGTAGAGGCCGATCGCGATCTCGATCCAGCCGTAGGTGCGCACGCCGTCCTTCAGGCGGCTCGCGACGCGGCCGCCGATCAGGCCGCCGAGCCCGAGGCCGAGCATGTACGCGACCAGGATCGTGCTCGCGGCGAGCGTGGTCGAGCCGAACACGAGACGCATCTGCCGGGTCCACACCACCTCGAGGGCGAGGCTGCCCATCCCGGAGAGGAAGAAGCAGGCGCCGAGCGAGATCAGTCCCCGTCGCGCGGCCATCCGGTCAGCCTACAACGACGCCTGCCGCCGGGCGAGGCGATTTCTCATCGTCCGGCGGGTCCGCTGGGGTACTCTCGCGGCCGTCGAGGTGCGGCAGGAAGAACACCAGCAGCATGCCCGGAATGGTGACCAGGAAGGTGAACGCGAAGTACGGTCCGAAGCCCAGCCACTGCGCGAGGAAGCCGCTGCCGACGCCCGCCAGGGTGAAGCTCACGCTCATCAGCGCGGTCACGATCGCCATGTGGGCGGCCCGGTGCGCCGGATCGCAGCAGCGCATCAGGTAGACCATGAACACCGCGGTGCCGAAGCCCGAGCCGAACTGCTCCAGCGCGATCACCGCCACGGTCAGCGCGGTGCCGGCATGCGCCACACCGAGCCCGGCGAGGCCGACGTAGAGCAGGTTGAGCACGTTCTGGGCGAGGATGAACGGCCAGATCCAGCGCCGCAGTCCGTCGCGGGCGATCAGCCGGCCGCCGATGAAGGTCGCGGCGAACGAGGCGATCACGCCCAGCGTGCCGTTGGCCCACGCATAGTGCGCGATCGTCATGCCGAGCACGTCGTTCAGGAACGGCCAGCGCATCTTGACCAGGAACGATTCGCCGACGCGGAACGAGATGATGAACACCAGCACCAGCGCGATCCGGCGCTGCGCGAGGAAGTCGACGAATGCCGCCGCGTACGGCGAGCTGCGACCCGCGAGCCGCGCGCGGATGCGCTCCAGCGAGGCCAGCGCGAGCACCAGCGCCAGCAGCAGTACCAGCGAGATCCAGCCCGCGAGCGAGATGCCGAACACGCTGCCCGCGCTGGCGAGCGCGTCGAGCACGGCCTCGCCGGCCGGCGTGCCGCGCAAAAGCAGCACGGCGACCAGAGCCACGGCACCGGCCGCCGCGACCATGCCGAGGCCACGCCGCGTACCTGGACTGGCGAGCAGCCGTGCGAGCGGCAGCCGGCGCTGCTCGACCCGGGGCAGGAACGCCGCGTGGTAGATCGTCAGCAGAAGCATCACGCCCGCCGCCGCCAGCAGACCCGCACGCCAGCCGAACCCGCCGATCACCAGCAGCAGCGGGCTCGACACGACGAGTCCCGCGACCCGGTAAGCCGACGCCCGATAGCCGACGTACTTCGACTGCGCGCGCTCGCCGAGCCCCTCGAGGTAGTAGCCGTCGATCGCGATGTCGTGCGTCGCCGACAGGAAGGCGAGGATCGCGACGCAGAGCGCGATCGCGCCCAGCATCGGCGACGAGCCCACCAGCAGCGCCAGGACGAGCAGCGCGGCCGACAGCGCGACCTCGACCGCGACGATCCAGGAGCGCTTGGTCTCGTACTGGTCGAGGAACGGCCCCCAGAGGAACTTGAGGTTCCACGGCAGGTGGAAGAGCGCCGTCAGGCCGATCACCTGCAGGCTCGCACCGAGCTCCTTGAACAGGATCTCGACCAGGTTGTTGACCACGCTATAGGGGAAGCCCTCGGCGAAATAGGTGCTCGACACCCACGCGGCCGGGCTCGACCAGGAGCCGCGCGGCTCGCCCTCACCGGACCCGTCCGCGGGCGTGGCCGTGCCACCATCAAAACCCGCCGCGCGATCGCGCGTGTCCTCCTCGCCTCCGACCATCCCGTACCGCGTGCCGATCTCTACACCGTGGCGTCGCACGCCGTAAGCCCGCGGCAGGGCGGGGCCCGTCGTGCCGGAAGAATTTGCGGGGACAGCGCCGGCAACGCTAGGGTGGCCCGGCGTTCGCATCGCAGCCCGGAATCCTTCCGGACAGCCGGCGCGGTGCGCAGGACCCTTCCCCGGTGCCGCTGCCCCACCATTCATCCGGATCGCGATCGAGCTACCGCGTGCTGGCCGCCGGCCTCGTCGTCAGCGTCCTCGTCACAGCCGGCTGCGGCCGCGGCCCGGCGCCGGATGCGCCGCAAGCGCCGAAGCTGACGATGGTCCGGCGCCTGATCGATCCCGGCCAGATCGCCGGCGAGGATCCACGACTCGAGCGCGGCAGCCACGTGTTTCTCGCCAGCCAGGCGCGTCCGGTGCTGAGCAGCGGCCGGGCCTTCAAGCCAGAGTTCGACTGTGAGCCCGCGGCGGCGGACAAGCCGCGGGCTCGCCGGTGCAGCGCCCTCGTACCAGCGACGATGCCGGCGGCCCCGCTCGCGATCCTCGAGCGCAAGAGCGGCCTCCCGACCAAGGGCAAGCTGCCGCTCGCCACTCCGATCGGTGACCCGAGCAAGAGCGTCGTGCTCGCAGGCGACGGCGCGCCCGTCGACGTTGGCAAGCTCACCGCGATGGAGATGCTGCTGGCACACACCTATCCCGTGCCGGCGCTGGCCGACCGCACGCTGGAGACGGAGCCCTTCACGGTGCCATCCGAGGCGCTGCTGCGCCTCAGCATCGGCGTCGAAGAGCCCGCCTGGTGGATCGATTCGGCGCCGCTCAGCTTCCGCCTGATCGTCGTCGACGAGGCCGGCAACACGCAGGACCTGTTCCGTCGCGTCCTCGACCCCGCGCGCCGGCCCGCCGACCGGCGCTGGTTCGATTCCGACGTCGACCTGAGCGATCTGGCCGGAAGCAAGATCCGCCTGCGCTTCGTGACCGATCCTGCGGAGAAGGGGGATACGCGCCCGTCGCTGCCGCTGTGGGGCGACCCGCGCCTGCTCGCACCCGCGGCACCTCCGGCACGCCCGTCGATCGTCTTGATCTCGCTCGACACCCTGCGCGCGAAGAGCATGAGCACCTACGGCTACGCGCTCGACACCTCGCCCAAGATCAGTGCGCTGGCCGCGCGCGGCGCGCTCTTCGAGCACGCCTTCACGACCTTCTCGAACACCCTGCCCTCGCACATGAGCATGCTGACCGGCCTCTACCCCGGCACGCACGCGGTCATGGACACCTTCAGCGTGCTCGGACCCGAGCACGCGACGCTGGCGGAGGTTCTGCGCCGCGCCGGCTTCGCCACCGCGGCCTTCACCGAGGACGCGCGGCTCGACTCGCGGCGCGGCTTCCGGCGCGGCTTTTCGACCTACTACGAGAACACCTCGATCGAGGACGGCCTGGGCGACGCCGAGGGCACCTTCGGGCGCGCGCTCGAGTGGGCCGGCAGAAACGCCGACGAGCGCTTCTTCCTGTTCGTCCATACCTACGAGGTGCACAGCCCCTACGACCCGCCGGCGGCCTACCAGATTCTGTTCCCGGCGACGGAAGGACAGGACGTCAGCGTCAGTCGGCGCGCCTACGAGCAGGAGATCCGCTACCTCGACGACGTCCTGCAGCGCTTCGTCGACGGCCTGCGCAAGGTCGTCCCGGACGACGAGTTGCTGCTCATCGTGACCGCGGACCATGGCGAGGAGTTCACCGAGCACGGCATGGTCAGCCACAACCAGCTCTACGAGGAGGTGATGCACATTCCTCTGGTCATGGTGTGGTCCGGGCGGATCCCGGCCGGGCTGCGCATCGCGACGCCGGTGTCGCTGGTCGACATCGCGCCGACCGTCCTCGCGCTTGCCGAGGTGGCCGAGGCCACGCCAATCGACGGCCTGAGCCTCGTCCCGCTGCTGTCGGAGGCGCCGGCCGCGCTCGCGCGCGAGGCCGTGTTCGGCGAGTTCCCGGCGACCTGGGCGACGGCCGAGCGCCACTTCGTCGCGCGCTCCGCCGACGCGAAGTGCATACTCACGGCGAGCGGAAACGGCGACTTCTGCCTCGACTTGGTGCGCGACCCCAAGGAGGTCGAGCGCCGCGCCACCCAGGACACCATCGCGTTCTCCCGTCTGCACGGCCTCGCTGACGCCTACCGCACCCGTTCGCTGCGCGCGCGCGTACACATCGAGGACGTCCGGCAACAAGGAAAGGTCGGCTCCGGGCCGGCAACCATTCCGACGCCCAATGCGGCGCCGGCGCAGGCCGCCGACGCGCCACCCGACCATGACCTCGATCCCGTCGAGCGCAAGCTACGCGCGCTCGGCTACGTCGAATGACCCAGCCAAGGAGCCACGTATGTCCGAGCTGATTCTGCGCAAGAAGGAGGACGCGATCCTGCTCCTCACCATGAACCGTCCGGAGCGCCGCAACGCGTTCAACCACCAGCTCTACAAGGCGCTCGCCGACGCGCTGGTCGAGGCTGCCGCGGATGACGACGTGCACGTCGTCGTGGTGACCGGCACCGGTGGTGCCTTTTCCTCCGGCCAGGACTTCTCCGAGATGACCGACGCACCGCCGGCCGACGCTGGGCCGCACGGCTTCCAGGTCCTGATGGACATCCTGTGCGGCTTCGACAAGCCGGTGATCGCCGCGGTGAACGGCGTCGCGGTCGGGCTCGGCATGACGATGCTGCTGCACTGCGACATCGTGTACGTCGGCGCGAGCGCGCGCATGCGCTGCCCATTCGTCACGCTCGGCGTCGTGCCGGAAGCGGCGAGCAGCTACCTGCTACCGGCGACGATCGGCTTCCAGCGCGCGGCCGAGTTGCTCTACACCGCGGCCTGGGTCGACGCGGCGCGTGCGGTCGAGCTCGGCATCGCGGCGCGCGTGCTGCCCGATGCGGAGCTGCTTCCGACCGCACTCGCCAAGGCGGCCGAGATCGCGGTGCACCCGCCGCGCGCCGTGCGCCACACCAAGCAGCTCCTCCTCGCGACGCGCGCGGACGCGATCCGCGCCGCGCGCGCGCGCGAGGACGAAGCTTTTGCCGAGCGCATCGGCTCGCCCGAGAACATGGAGGCGATCACCGCCTTCTTCGAGCGCCGCGCCCCGGACTTCCGCAAGAACGGCTAGCCTCGCCGCGCTACTCCTGCACGAAGCGCAAGATCGGCCGGATCAGCCCGTCGTTGGCCAGGTCCGCGTTCAGCGGCGTGACCGAGGCGAAGCCGTTGTTCATCGCCTCGAGATCCGTGGTCGGGTTCTTCAGGCTCGAATCGCAGTCGTTGCTGCCGATCGGCGTGCGCACGACGACCGGATCCCAGACGTCGCTGCTGGCACCCTGCTCGTAGCCGACGACCACCTGGGCCCGGCCGAGCGGTACGGCGCGCACGCCGCGCACCGAGCCCGTGGTGCAGGTCGGGAAGTTGATGTTGAGGATCTTCGCCGGCGCGCGTCCACCGCCCAGCCGGGCACGGAAGATCGAGTTGCCGCGGTACAGGTTGACCAGCTTGTGGGTGTAGTGCGCGGCCTCTTCGTAGTCGATGTTCGCGCCGAGCCCCTGGCTGACCGCGAACGCGGGGATGCCGAGGCGCACGGCCCAGAGCGCCGCGCCGACCGTGCCGGAGATGTTGACCAGGTCGCCGACGTTCTGGCCCTCGTTGATGCCGGTGATCACCAGATCAGGGCGCTGCGACAGCCCCTGCTGAACGCCGAACAAGATGCCGTCCGCCGGAAAGCCGGCGACGGAGAAGGCTGGGTAGCCGTCCGCGGTGGTCGCCGGCAGCACCGTCAGCGGGCCGGTGGTGAAACGATCGCCGGTGCCGCTCTGGTTGGTCGCCGGCGCATAGACCGAGACATCGAGCGAAGAATCCGCCGTGAGCACCTTCACCAGCTCCGCGATGCCCTCTGCGCCGACACCGTCGTCGTTGCCGACCAGGATGCGGAACTTCGCGGCATGTGCGAGCGGTGCGGTCGCCACCGTTGCCAGCAGCAAGCAGAATGCGACCACGATCGACCAGGTGTTGCGTCTTCTCATCACGTCCCTCCTCGCGTCTACGACTCAATCCTCCGCGACGTAGCCGAGCTTCTTGTCGACCACGTTGCGCAGACGCTCGCCGGCGACGAAGCGGCGCAGGTTGTCACGGAACAGCTCGACCGTACGCTCGAAGTAGCGCTGCGTGTAGCCCGAGACGTGCGGCGTCACGATGACGTTCGGCAGCGCCCAGTACGGGCTCGACGCCGGCAGCGGCTCCTCGCGGAAGGTGTCGAGCCCCGCACCCGCGATCGCACCCGAGCGCAGCGCGTCGAGCAGCGCCTGGTCGTCGACCACCTCGCCGCGCGCGATGTTGATCAGGTGCGCCGACGGCTTCATCGCGCGCAGCGCGTCGCGGTCGATCAGGTTCTCGGTCTCCTTGGTGAGCGGGGTCGCGAGCACGACGAAGTCGGCCCACGCGAGCAGCTCGAGCTTCTGCTCCTGACCGACCACCGCCTCGGCGCCCGCGACCGGCCGGCCCGGCCGGCGGCGCATGATGCGGACGTTCATGCCGAGGGCGCTGCCGAGCTTCGCCAGCGATGCCCCGATCGCACCCGCACCGAGGATCGCGAGGTTGCTGCCGTTCAGCTCGCGGATGCCGCCGCCGAACGCGATCGCCGTGAAGCGCTCCCAGCTCGAGCGCGCCTGCAGGCGCGCCGACTCGTGCAGATTGCGCGCCAGCGCGAGCATCAGGCCGAGCACGTGCTCCGGGATCGAGACCGAGTGCAGCCCCGCACCGTTGGTCAGGACCACGTCGCTCGTGACCAGCTCGGGAAAGAGGTTGGCCTCCACCCCTGCATTCGCCGAATGTACCCAGCGCAGCCGTTTCGCGCGCGCGAACAATGGGGCAGGAAAGGTCCAGCCGACGAAGACGTCGGCGTCGGCGAGGGCGGCGGGCAGCTCGGCTTCGTCCTCGATCGAGCGGATCTCGACCTGCGGCAACTCGGCACGGATGGCGGCAAGGTCCTGCTCGGCGAGCGCCCAGCGCACCTCTTTCAACTGGAAGAACGAGACCACCTTCATGATGCGATGCCCCAAGGGCGGCGCCCGCCGCCGGAGCCCAGCACAGGATCACCTGGACCAGGGGGTGTCAACGATTGACGGCGGCGGCGAAGGCACGCAGGCTGGCGCGAGCACAGCAGGAGGAATGCGAACGTGAGTGACGACAAGCTGGCCCTTTCGGGAATGGCGGCCCTGGTGACGGGCGGCGGCAGCGGCATCGGGCTCGAGTGCGCGCGGCATCTGCTGCGCGACGGCGCGCACGTGACGATCGTCGGACGCAGCGAGGACAAGCTGCGCCAGGCGGCAGCCGAGCTGGCACCCGACGCGCGCGGCGGTGCAACGGTGCACTTCACGAGCTGCGACGTGACCAGCGAGGATGCGGTCGTCGCCGCGGTGGCACTCGCCGCGAGGCCGACCGGCAAGCTCGACATCGCGATCGCCAATGCCGGCGCCGGCGCCGGCGGACCGATCTTCGCGACCACGGTCGACATGTGGCGCTACGCGGTGGACGTGAACATGACCGGGACGTTCCTCACCGTCAAGCATGCCGGCCAGGCCATGGCGGCTGGCGGCGGCGGCTCGATCGTCGCGATCTCGTCGATCGCCGGACCGCTCACGCACCGCTACATGGCGCCGTACTGCGCGAGCAAGGCCGGCGTCGAGATGCTGATCAAGGTCGCGGCCGACGAGCTCGGCGGGCTCGGCATCCGCGCCAACGCCGTGCGCCCGGGCCTGGTGCCGACCGACATGGCGATGCCGCTCACCGACGACGCCACGGTGGTCGACGACTACCTGGACCAGATGCCGATCAAGCGTCTCGGCAAGGTCGAGGACATCGCTGCGGGCGTGCGCTACCTCGCGGGCCCCGAGTCGAGCTGGGTGACGGGCCAGTGCTTCGCCATCGACGGCGGCCACACGCTGCGCCGCGGACCGCGCATCGATTCGATGATGGAGCGCTTCTACGGGCCGGACTCACTGAAGGGGCTGCGCGAGGGGTGACGCTCGGGCGTCGAGCCCGAGCGGGGTGCGCCGGTCGACAGTCGGTCGGCGCCCCGCCGCTCCCGTCGCCGCCTTGGTTCGTCCCTACCTGCGGCGCGTGGTGGCGCTCGTATCGCGCAGCGGCTTGAGCAGCGTCGCGAGGAGCAGCGGGAGGAAGGCGAGCAGTGCGATGCCGAGCAGCGCCTGCGCGGCGGCGAGCTTTGCCTGCGGGTCCATGTGCGGGCGAGGATGGCAGAGGGCGCCGCGCTGCGGAAGGAGATTTTCCGCGTCGCCGCGAGGCGCCTTCTATGGCGTCGCGGTGCTCCCGTCCCCGGCCTGGCGCGTGCTGGCGCGTGACCGCACGCTGGCGGCGAAGACCGCGCGCTCGCGCGCGAAGGCCGCGCGGTCGACCGCCTCGCCGCGCGCGGCGACGGCCACCGCTTCCTGCCCTCGTCCGGCGCGGTCGAGCGTTTCGACGAGTGCTGCGAGATCGCGCAGCGAGCTCGGGCTGCGCTCGACGGCCACCGTGAAGTCGCTCGCCGCAGCGGCGAGATCGTCCTGCTCGACGAAGAAGCGGCCGCGCCAGTAGTACGGCGAATCGCTGCCCGGACCGAGCGCCAGGGCGCGCTCGTGCGCGGCGCGCGCTTCGGCGGTCCGTCCCTGCGCGGCGAGGACGATGCCGAGGTTGGTCATCGCGAGGTCGTAGGTCGGGGCGAGCTCGAGCGCGCGACGGAAGCGGGCCTCGGCGTCGCCGAGCTGGCCCGCGCGCATCAGCTCGACGCCTTCGTTCATCACGCTCACGGCCGACGGTGCGGATGCGGGCACGGCTGCGGCCGTCGCTGGACGGATCGACGGGGCGAGGACGGTCGCGCGGAACTCCGCGCGCTCGCGCGCGAAGCCGGCCGCATCGAGCGCGCTCGCGCGCGCCGCGTAGCGCGCCCCTTCGTCGTCACGGCCGGCCGCGGCCAGGAGCTCGCTGAGCGCCACCCATTCGCGGAACGGCGCCGAGGAGTTGCGCTCGGCCGCCGAGAAATCGCCGATCGCTCCCGCCTGGTCGCCGCGTGAGGCGCGAAAACGGCCGCGCCAGAAGAAGGGCGCGTCGGCCGTCGGCGATATGCGGACGGCCTCGTCGTAGGCGATGCGCGCGTCGGCGTCCTTGCCCTGCGCGGCGAGCACGATGCCGAGGTTGGTGTAGGCGAGCTGATAGCTGGGTCCCAGGCGGATCGCGTCGCGGAAGCGCGCCTCGGCGTCGGCGAAGCGCCCGCGGCGCATCAGCGCGAGCCCGTAGTTCATCTGGCCGCGCGGCGAGTCGGGGGCCTTGCGCACGGTGTCGCCCCAGAGGGTCTCCGCGTTCCGCCAGTCGAGGTTGCGCGCGCGCGTGAGGGCAAGGAGCGGGATCACCAGCAGGGCCACCAGCAGGGCGAGCACCGCCGCCGGACGCCGCGCCACGCGCCACACGGTGGCCACGAGAAGCATCGCCGCGAGCAGGAAGATGCCGGTCAGCGCGAGGTAGGGGCGATGCTCGTTCACCGGCTCGGCAAGCGGCACGATGCTCGAGTGCGGCGCCAGGTAGAGGAAGAAGCTCAGCAGGAGGAAGCTGACCGCCGGCGCCCGGTGCGCGGCCAGCAGGGCGAGCAGCACGACCACGATCCAGCCCGCCAGTGCGAGCAGCACCCGCGGCTCGAGCCACGAGCTCGACAGCGGATAGGACGGGTAGTCCGCCACCAGATCCAGCGGCGCGACGAACAGGCCGACGTAGTACCACCAGGCGCGGAGCTGGGTCAGCAGATAGACCTGCGGCGTCATCCTTGCCCCGGCCCGCGTCGCCGATTCGTCGAGCCCGGTCATCGAGGACCACAGCGCGAGCGCGGCCACGGCGAGCACGACGAACGGCCACAGCCGCCGCCAGAGTGGGGCGTCGAGCAGCCGCCGCCAGAGCGCCCTGTCCTGCTTCGCTGGATCGAGCAGCACGTCGGCGAGCACGAGCACCGCGAGCAGGCTCACCGCCTCGACCTTGGTGAGCAGCGCGAGCGCGAGCAGCACGCCGACGCCGAGACGGGCCAGGTGAGCCGGCGGCGCCGCGAGCGCGCGCAGATAGAGCACCACCGCCGGCAGCACCAGCGCCGCGGTGAGCGAGCTCGAGCGAGCCGAGATGTAGTTGACGCAACCCGAGCCGATCGGATGGACCGCGAACAGCAGCGCTGCGACGAGGGCAGCGGCGTCGCCCGTGGCCGGTGTCAGACTCCACACCGGCCGGGTCGCGCGCGAGCCGACGAGGCGCCGGCCCAGAAAGAAGATCGACAGCGTGACCACGAGGTGCAGGCCGAGGTTGACCAGCCGCCACGAGCGCACGTCGTAGCCCGAGATCGCGTAGTTGACGGCGTAGGTGGTCTGCAGCAGCGGGCGGTAGTCGACGTTGGTGCGCAGGGTCGAGAACGTCGCTGCGTCGACGAAGTAGCGCGGGACGTGCGCGAGGCTGCGGATCCAGGCGTTACTCTGGATCGAGTGTGCGTCGTCGAGCGCGAACTCGTTGCCCAGGCTGTTGCCGTAGGCGAGCGCCGCGGCCAGCGTACAGAGCACGAGCGCTGCCGCCGTCATCCCGCGGCCGCGCCCCGCTCCAGCGGCACGGCCCGCCGCCGACTGCGCCTCCCCCATGCCAGCCTCTTGGAGCGGACGACGGCGTACTTGGCAAGGGCTGAGCGCGGTCCGCGCCTGGTTACCCGAGGACGCCCGCGCCCTTGAGCCGTGCGATCTTCGCCGCGTCGTAGCCGAGCACCGACGCGAGCACGTCCGCGGTGTCGCAGCCCGGATCGACCGGTGCCTTGTCGAGCACCGGAAGCTGCTCGTCGATCAGCTTGATCGGCGACGGCATCAGGTCGGTGCCGGCCTCGCGGTAGCCGCGCATCGGCAGCCGGTCGAGGAATTGCGGGTCGCGCGTGATCGACTTGACGTCGTTGACCGGACAGAGCGGCGTGTTCACCTCGAGGCCGAACTGCAGCCACTCGGCGGTGGTGCGCGTCGCGAAGATCTCGGTCAGCGTGCGGCGCAGCTCGAGGTTGCCGCGCGCGTGGTCGGCGTACTTCGCGCCGGGGTTCTGATCGTAGAGCTCCGGGCGTCCGGTGCCGTAGGCGAAGTTCTTCCAGAACTCGCGCTCCGACGCCATGAACAGGATCATGCCGTCCTTCGAGCGGTACATCTGGTAGCGGACGGATTCCGTCATGCTGTTGTCGCCAACCGGACGCCGCTCTCCCTTGCCGTCGCCGTCGTTGCCGGTCACCTCGTCCTCGGGACGCTCGTAGGCCTTGTTGCCCTCGATGCCGTTCCAGTTGAACGACGCGGCGGCGTCGCTCTGCGCGACCTCGAAGCGGCAGCCCCGGCCGGTCGCGCGCGCGCGGATGATCGCGGCGAGGATGCCGAGTGCTGCGTAGAGCGGACCGGCGTTGATGCCGACCGCGGTGTAGCTCGGGATGGTCGGCATGCCGTGCTCGTTCACCGCCGGCCGCGCGACGCCGGCCCAGGCGTCGTAGGCGATGCCGTGGCTCGGCATGTCCTTGTACGGGCCGGTCATGCCGTAGCCCGAGATCGAGCAGAAGACGATCTTCGGATTCACCTCCTGCATGCGCTCGAAGGTCAGCCCACGGCGCGCCAGCGCGCCCGGGCGCATGGCCTCGATCACCGCGTCCGCTCCGCGCAGCAGCTCGAGGTAGACCTCGACCCCTTCGGGCTTGCGCAGGTCGAGGCTGATGCTCTTGCGACCGCGGTTGAGGTGCCAGTGCAGCAGCGAGATGCCGTCGACGATCGGGAACGCCATCTTGCGCACGTAGTCGCCGCCCGGCGCCTCGACCTTGATGACCTCGGCGCCCAGATCCGCCAGGTTCATGCCTACGGCCGCCGGACCGAGCATCGCGCTCTCGATGATGCGGACCCCTGCCAGAAGCTTGCCGTCGCCGGCGCCGTTCGTCGTCATCGCATCGCTCCTTCTGCTCGCCAAGACGGCGAGGACGTTAGGGACCGACCGGGCGCGATGCAACCTTGGTGGCGCACGGCGTTCCGATAGGAGGAGGGCGCTGCCCGCTCCCGGTACCCTTGCGCTGCCGCAGGCACGGAGGCCGAGTTCGAGCCCGGCTCGCGCGGTCGGGTGCTGCGCAATCGCCTCGGCATCACGCGCCTGCGCGAGATGCAGCAAGCGGAGTCCGAGGCGCTGCTCGACGAACAGGAATGGGCGATCGGCCACTTCCGGGCATCGCATCGGTTCACTGCCGCCGACGTCGCGCTGCTGCACCGAAGCTGGCTCGGCTCCATCTATCCGTGGGCGGGCGTGTACCGGCAGGTGAACTTCAGCCAGGGTGGCCTCATGTTCGCCGCAGCCGCCCAGGTGCCGCGCCTGATGGCCGCATTCGAGGCTGACGAGCTGGCCCGCCTCACGCCCGGCGAGGGCATGGACGAGCCGTCGCTCACGGCAGCACTGGCGCACACCCATGCCGAGCTGGTGCTGATCCACCCCTTCCGCGAAGGCAACGGCCGCTGCGCGCGCCTGATGGGCTGGTTGATGGCCTTGCAGGCCGGCCGCCGCTGGATTTTGCGCCGCTGTCCGGGCGCGGCAAGGCGGCGTACTTCACGGCCATCCGGGCGGCGCTCGCGCACGACTACGCGCCGCTGGAACGCTGCTTCAGCCGCGTGCTGGCGCGGACTTCGCGCGCTTGCGCGCCGGGCGGTTGACGGTGCCAGCGGGCCTCTCGCGGAAGGGCTGGAAAATGCCCTCGACGGCGGAGGAGCTCGCCGCACTCACCCGCAGCAGATTGGCCCGCCGGCGTGGCTCGCGCAGCCAGGCATTGCTGTCCAGCAAGGAACCTTTCATGAAACGCCCCGAAACTAGAACGAACACCGTCGCGCGCATGGTCGCCGGCGGCGCCATGCCCCGATGAGAGTAGATCAAGACATGCCCAGAGCCAGGAAGGATCCTGGCGGCCAGACCGCCGGCAAGCCGCCCAAGGCCATCGCCTCCGCCCAGTCGCTGCCTACGGCGCGCTGTTCGAGCAGGCGCCGAAGCAATTCGACGTGATCCTGACCAATCCGCCCTTCGGCGGAAAGGAGGGCAAGGACGCGCAGAATAACTTTGCCTTCGAGACCAGTTCCACCCAGGTGCTGTTCGTTCAGGACATCCTGGCGGAGCTCGCCCCGGCCGGCACCTGGGCCATCGTGCTGGACGAGGGGCTGCTGTTCCGCACCAACGAGAGCGCCTTCGTCGAGACCAAGCGCAAGCTGGTGGACGAGTGCGATCTGTGGGCCATCCTCAGTCTGCCGGGCGGGGTCTTCTCCACGGCGGGGGCCGGCGTGAAGACCAACCTGCTGTTCTTCACCAAGGGCACGAAGACCGATCGCATCTGGTACTACGACCTCTCGCACGTGAAGGTCGGCAAGAAAACCCTGCTGACGCTGGCGCACTTCGGCTTCGCGGCCGACGGATCGGTGCTGGACGACGCGGCCCTTCCGGCCGCGCTGGTGGCGCACTGGCAGGCCGACGACGCCAATGCGGGCAAGGCATTCCCGACCTATGCGCGGCAGCTTGCACGCCGAGGCACGCCGGAGGCCGAGAGCCGCTACTCGTGGTCGGTGGATTTCGCCGCGCGACGCGTCACGGCCCGCGAGGACAGGCAGCCCTTGCTCGACGATGCCGCCAAACGCAAGGCCGATGTCGTTGACCTGAAGGAGCGCTTGAAACGGCTCAAGAAAGACAAGGCCGCGGACGCCGATCTGGAGGCACTCGACGCGCGGGTCCGCGCGAAGGAGAAGGCAGCGCGCGAGCTGGAAGCGCAGGCGGCGGGGATCGATGCCGCAATGTTCGACTTGAAGGCGGTCAACCCGAACGCCGTCACCACCGGCGACGAGCGCACGCCGGTCTCCCGCGAGTAGGCGAACTCACACGCCCAGCAGTCGTCCCTTGGCGGCAGCGCCGGTTCTGGTACAGGGGGCCGATGGCTGGCAGCGACGGTAAAGGCGAGACCTTCGACAAGTGGCAGAGCTTCGGCCGCGTGGTGCTGCGCGCCGACGACGCGGTCGAGTGCGGCTGGTCGCGCGACGCGGCACAGCAGATTCTCGCGGCGGCCTTCCCCGGGCGCGACACGGTCACGCTCGCCGAGGCACGCGCGACGCTCGACGCGGGCCGAGGCAACGGCGCCGCGCCGGGTGCCGCCGATCCCGCGGGGCTCGCGGGCCAGCTCCTCGAGGAGATCGTCGACTACCGCGTCGAGCGTGCGCGGGTCGCCGGCGAGCACCAGGCGATCCGGCTCGCCAAGGTGAACCTGAAGAAACTGCTCAAGTCGCCCGACGTGACCGTGCCGCAGCTGCGCGCGCTGGGCGAGGACCTCGGCTGGGCGGTGCGCGAGGACGAGGAAGGCGTCACGGTGCCGGTCGACGATCTCATCCCGTTCTTCCGGCGGCCGGTCGTGCGGCTGCTGCTGGACGCGAAGATGAAGCAGTGCGGGCTCGCCCGTCCGAGCTGACATGAGCGCCCGCGCGGCAGCGGCAGGATTCACCGGCTTCGCCGACGCAAACGCGCGCTTCTTCCGCGCGCTGGCGAAGAACCAGAACCGCGAGTGGTTCCTCGCCCACAAGGACGAGTACGAGCGCGGCTGGCTCGAGCCGATGAAGGCGCTGCTCACCGAGCTGCGCTACACGCTCGAGCCCTCGTATCCCTGCGAGCTCGGCGAGCCCAAGGTGTTCCGCATCTTCCGCGACGTGCGCTTCTCGCACGACAAGTCGCCGTACAAGACGCAGGTCGCCGGCTACGTGCCGCTCGCGGGCCTCGGCGGCCGCCAGCCCGGACCGGTCGCGGTCTACCTGCACCTCGGCATCGAGACCTATGTCGGTGCCGGCGCCTGGAGCATGGAGCCGCCACAGCTCGATCGCTTCCGGGCCGCCCTGCTCGACGACCGTCGTGGCGGCGAGCTGGTGAAGCTTCTCGCCAAGCTCGAGAAGGCCGGCTTCGCGGCCGGCTCGCACGACGCGCTCAAGAAGGTGCCGCGCGGCATCGATCCTGGTCATCTGGTCCAGTGGCTGGTCAAGCAGAGCAAACGTGCCGTGCCGGTGGTGGAATGGCTGGCCCGGATGGGCGAGACGTCCTCTAGACCATCGTCAGCCCGCCGCTCACCGACAGCGTCTGGCCCGTGATGAAGCCCGCGTCGTCGGACGCGAGAAACGCGACCGCCGCCGCGACCTCCTCCGGCCGGCCGAGCCGGCCCAGCGGCACCGCGCGCGAGAGGGCCTCGACGAGCTTGGGATTGTCCGCGCCGATCCCGGCCAGCAGCGGCGTGTCGGTCGGACCGGGGCAGACGACGTTGACGTTGATGCCGTGCCGCGCGACCTCGCGTGCGAGCGTCTTGGTGAACCCGATCACGCCGGCCTTGGCCGCGGAGTAGACCGCCTCGCCGCTCGATCCGACCCGGCCCGCGTCGGACGCGATGCTGACGATGCGGCCCGAGCCGCGCGCGATCATCCCGGGCAGCACCGCGTGCGCGCACAGCAGCGGTCCCTTCAGGTTGATCTCCAGGAGCTTGTCCCAGGTCGCTACGCGGCTCTCGACGAAGGGCTCGACCTCGTCCCAGCCGGCGTTGTTCACCAGGACGTCGAGCGGGCCGAGCGCCTGCTCGGTCTCGGCGACGGCGGCCTGGATGCTCGCGGCGTCGGTCACGTCGAGGCGCAGCGCGATCGCGCGGCCGATGCCGCTCGCGGCACCGGTGACGAGCACGACCTTGCCGTCGAGCCCGTTCATCGCGCGACCGGGCGCATGAGCCCCTCCTGCGCGACCGACACCACCAGCTTGCCGTCGCGCGTGAACAGATTGCCGGTGCAGAAGCCACGCGCGCCGAACGCACCCGGACTCTCCTGCACGTACAGCAGCCACTCGTCGGCGCGGAACGGGCGGTAGAACCACATCGCGTGGTCGAGGCTCGCGACCTGGTAGCGCGGATCGGCCCAGATGATGCCGTGCGGCAGCTGTGCGGTGTCGAGCAGCGTCAGGTCGGACGCGTAGGCGACCACGCACTGGTGCAGCAGCAGCGAGTCCGGCAGCCGGCCGCGGGCGCGGATCCACACCAGCTGGCGTCCGATCGCCGCGTCGCCGCTCGGCTCGGGCTTGACGTAGCGCACCTCGATCGGCCGGTCGCGCATCAGCCACTGCTTGATCGGCTCCGGCATCGCCCCCATGCGCTCGCCCATCCACTCGGCCCACGGCGCGAGCGTCTCCGGGTCGGGCGCGTCGGGCATCGCGATCTGGTGCTCGGGTCCGTCCTCGACCTTCTGGAACGATGCCGAGAGGTGGAAGATCGCACGGCCGCGCTGGATCGCGACCACGCGCCGGGTGGAGAAGCTCTTGCCATCGCGAATGCGATCGACCTCGTAGAGGATCGGGATCTTCGGGTCGCCGGCACGCAGGAAGTAGGCGTGCAGCGAGTGCACGACGTTGCTCTCGACGGTGCGCCCCGCGGCGACCAGCGCCTGGCCCGCGACCTGCCCGCCGAATACGCGCTGGCGATCCTCCTGCGGGTTGCGCCCGCGAAAGATGTTCACCTCCAGCTCCTCGAGGTCGAGAAGCTCGATCAGCCGATCGAGAACGTCCTGCATGGCCCGCACTGTCGTGCAAAGCGACCGCCTCGACAAGGAACGCCGGTCCCGAGCGGTGCCGCGCTTCCATCGTTCCTCCTCATGTCCTAGAGAGACGCGGTGCCGGCGCGACGGGTCGCCGGCGGACGACGGGGAGGATCAACGATGGCAGGCGAGCAGAACTCTGGTTGGCGGGCGCAGCGGCGCACGCTGCTCAAGACGATCTCGGTGGCGGCCGCCGGCGCCGCCGTCCTCGGCCGCACGAGCGCGTGGGCCGACACCGAGCGCCCGACGAAGCCCGCGCCCGCGACCCCGGACGAGGCGCTCGCCGCGCTCAAGGCCGGAAATCAGCGCTTCGCCCAGCAGAAGTCCCAGGTGCGGACCACCGGCGAGGTCGAGCAGATCTGGACCACGATCTCGGCCGGGCAAGCGCCGTTCGCCAGCGTGCTCGGCTGCGCCGACTCGCGGCTCGCTCCAGAGCTGATCTTCGACCAGTTCTTCGGCGACATCTTCGTCGTGCGCGAGGCCGGCAACATCGCCGACTCGGCGACCAACCTCGGCAGCCTCGAGTTCGGCCAGGCCGTGCTCGGCTCGAAGCTCGTCCTGGTGCTCGGCCACAGCTCGTGCGGTGCCGTGAAGGCGGCGCTCGAGAACGCGACCCCGGGCGGCAACATCCAGTCGATCGTCGACGCGATCCGGCCCGGCATCGCCGGCGCGACCACGCTCGAGGAGGCAACCACGGCGAACGTCCGCGCCGTCATCGGACGCATCCGCGAAAAGAGCCCGCTGCTGCGCGACGCGGAGAACGCGGGCAAGATCAAGATCGTGGGCGCGGTTTACACGATCGCGAACGGCACGGTGACCTTGCTCTGATCGCGACGCCGCCGCTGCGAGCACCCCGCTTGCCAAGGTAGCGCCCGGTAGCTACCTTGGCCGGGTGCGCGCCGTGGGCCTCAAAATTCTCAAGAACAAGCTCAGCGAGTACGTGCGCCTCGCGGAGCGCGGTGAGACCATCCTGGTCACCGACCGTGACCGCGTCGTCGCCGAGATCGGGCCGCCCGGCGTCGGGCGCGGCTCGACCGTTACCGATGCCCATCTCGCACAGATGGTGCGCGATGGCTTGTTGCGTCCGGCCCTGCGACCACCCGGGCGCGTGCCGGCAGCACTCGCGATCGCTCCGACCGAGGACCTCCTGGCGGAGCTGCATCAGGATCGCTCCGAGAGGTGATCTACCTCGACACCTCGGTCGCGCTGGCGCAGCTTCTCGGAGAGACGCGAATTCCTCCGCCGGCTCTGTGGGGCGAACCCCTGATCTCCAGCCGGCTGCTCGAGTACGAGCTGTGGACCCGAGTCCATGCGCGAAAGCTGCCGAGCCGGCACCACGAAGAGGTCAGATCGCTGCTCGAGCAGGTGTCCTTGCTCGAGCTCTCTCCAGCCGTTCTCGCCCGGGCGCTGCAGCCGTTCCCGATCCCGGTGCGCACGCTCGATGCGCTCCACCTCGCAACGCTCGATTACCTGAGCTCGAACGGCCGGCCCGTGCCACTCGCCAGCTACGACGAACGCCTCAACGAGGCTGCGACGCGAATGGGCATGAAGCTGTACGCCGCCGGCTGACGCGCGTCACCGTGGCGGTCAGGAGCAGCGTGGCCGAGCGGCGACTGGACGTCTACGGTTGTCGATCGTGCCGGCGCTGCCCTCCTCCACCACCTGGCGCATCACCCTGCGCAGCGCGCAGATGGCTTACGCAGCCCTGGTCGCCAGCCTGGTGTTCGTGCGCGAGCTGCTGCGGCGGCGTGGCAGCGGCAGCGACGCCTGGTGGCACGCGCTCGGCCGCGCGCTGACCAGGCTCTGCACGACGCTCGGCGCGACCTTCATCAAGGTCGGCCAGATCGCCTCGACGCGCAGCGACCTCCTGCCCGTCGGGCTCATCGACGAGCTGTCGACGCTGCGCGACCGCGTGCCGCCCTTTCCCTTCGCCGAGGTACGACGCATCGTCGAGGAGGACTTCGGGCGCGCGCTCGAGGAGATGTTCGCCGACTTCGACGAAGCACCCGTCGCAGCCGCATCGGTCGCGCAGGTGCACCGCGCCGTGCTGCGTTCGAGCGGCGAGGTCGTCGCGGTGAAGGTCCGGCGCCCCGACATTCTCGAGAAGGCGAAGCTCGACCGCTCGATCCTGCTGTTCGTCGGCCGCGCGCTCGAGCGCCTGATCCCGTCGGTCAAGCTGATGGCGCTCGAGGGAGCACTGCGCGCCTTCTGCGACGCGGTCGCCGAGCAGATCCACCTCACCAACGAGGCGCACAACAACCTGCGCTTCACCGCCAACTTCAAGGACGATCCCGACATCCTGTTCCCGCGCATCCACCCCGAGGCGTGCTCGGACGCTGTCTTGACGATGAGCTTCATCGAGGGCGTGCACGAGGACGAGCTCGAGGCACAGGGCGTGAACGTGCGCGCGCTGGTCGCGACCGGCATGCGCTGCGTCTGCCGGATGATCTTCCTGCACGGCTTCGTGCACGCCGACCTGCACCCCGGCAATCTCCGCTTCCTGCCGCCCGCGCGCCTGGTGCTGCTCGACCTCGGCCTGATCGGCCAGCTCACCGACGAGGACCGTCTGATGACGGCGCGGACGCTGTTCGCGCTCGCGACCGGCGACGGCGTGACCGTCGCGCGGCTGTTCTACGACAACGCCGCGCACACCGCGACGCCGGACTACGCCGCGTACGAGCGCGAGATGGTGGCGTTCGTCGACAACGTGCGCCGCCAGGGGCTCGCGAAACTCCAGGTCACGGCGGAGATCGGTCGCATCTTCGACATCCTCAGGCGGCACCGCATCCAGGCGCGCAGCCACATGACGATGGTGAACCTGGCGATGATGACGGCGGAGGGCCTGGGGAAGCGGCTCGCGCCGGAGCTGTCGCTCACCGACGAGGCGCTGCCGTATCTCGCCGAAGCGCTCGGGCTGCCGGCGCCGCGTGGCGCGGCCTGAACGGAGGGGAGAGCGGATGGCCGCTCTCCCCGTCGACGACCTTCAGCTTCGGCGCGTCGATCACACGCCAGCGCTCGCCCGACACCGTCGCGTCGTCGGCGTACGCTGCCCCGGCCAGGATGGCGTAGAGCGTGGCCGGTCGGGTGGATGTCACGGACGACGACCCGATCCCCGATGTCGAAGCGGGTTTGCGGTTGGGGGCGGAGCTGCGCCGTCGGCTGTTCAGCTGCCGGTCGTGAGAGAGCGGAGACGGCCCGCCGGCGCGTGCTTTCAGCTCGGCGCAGGTGACGACGCCCTTCTCCACCAGGAGCGTCGCCACGCCCGTGAGCACGCGCTCGTAGTAGGTCGCAGCAAGCTAGTGGCCCGGATCCATTCGCTCGACCGCGTGGCGGTACTCATCAGCATTTCGATCGAGCTCACCGGATCGCACCGGCGGCTCGCGGCGCGCACGAGGTGCAGCCACACCCGGGTCAGGGTCTCGAAGTAGCCGCGCTCGAGGCTCTCCACCAGGTCGTGACGGTGGTTCAGCCGGATGATGCCGGCACGCATGCGAAGATGCGCCTCGTGGATCTCGTACCGCGACAGATGCAGGTAGGCGGTGCGGACGTGCGCACGGTGCTCCCATTCGGCGTGTGACAGGTCCTGCGCGGCGAAGCGCCGCCAAAGCTCCGTATCGTCCATGCGCGTGTGGCTCCTTCGCACGCCCGTCCGAGGCGGGGCCCGCTCACGGATCCCGCACGAGTTGCTTCACGCGCACGACGCGTGCTCAATGACAACCGCATACCAAAGCCACCCCGGGAGGAGCACCGTGTTCGTCGTCACCAACCGCATCCCCGTCAGCAAGGCCTTCGAGGCCGACTTCGAGGACCGCTTCAAGAAGCGCGCCCACCTGATCGACAGCTCGCCGGGCTTCGTCAAGAACCTCGTGCTGCGCCCGGTGCAGCGCCGCTTCAACCACCAGACGGGGGCGATCGAGGTGCGCGAGGAGCAGGGCTACTACCTGGTGCAGACCTACTGGGAGACCGAGCAGGCGTTCTGGGACTGGACCAACAGCGAGTCGTTCCGGATCGCGCACGGCAACCGGCCGCCGGCGGAGATGTTCGCCGGGCCGAGCGTGCTGGAGATCCACGAGGTGATCCAGACCACCGAGAAGGCGGAAGCGAAGGGCTGAGCCATGCAAGCATGCCCGGTGCAGCCGCAGTGGAGGCGACCCTTTTCCGACCGCCTGCTGGCGGCGTTACGCCTCGACGCGACGGTATTCGAAGAGGTCGAGCGCGACGAGGAGGCGATCGGTCAAGCAGCGGCGGTGATCTTCCTGTCCTCGGTCGCGCAGGGGCTGGGCGCCATCGACGCGCCGTCGATCCCGGCGCTGCTGGGCGGACTGGCCGGGCTCGTGGTCGCGGGATTCGTGGGCTGGATCGTCACCAGCGGGCTGATCTGGGTGATCGGCGTCAAGTTCATGGGCTGCACCTCGGATTACGGCGAGCTGCTGCGCACGCTCGGCTTCGCGTCGGCGCCGAAGATCCTCTTCCTGCTGGGCGTGCTGCCGCTGGGCGTCGCGTCCTACGCGCTGGGCTTCGCGGTCATGTTGCTGTCGACGGTCGCCTCCGTGCTCGCCGTACGCCACGCCCTCGACGTCACCACGGGACGCGCGATCGCGGTCTGCGTCACGGCGATGATGGTGAGCTTCATGGTCGCGCTCGTCGTGGGCACGGTCACCGGCGTCGGCATGGGCCTCGCGCAGTGACCCGACGCATTCGGCGCGCAGGGCCGGTGCTCCGTCGCGTCAATCACCCGTCGCGGCGGTAGTACGGGCGTCCGGCGGCGAGCCACTCGCTGTAGAGCGGTACGAAGTCGGCGCCCATGGGATCCTTGCCACGGATCGGCAGCGACGCGCGCCGGATCGTGAAGTCCATGGGCGCGAGCTCCTCCGCACGCACGAAGTGGCGCTCCGCGGCGTCGCCGCGTCCGGACTTGTGGAGCTGCCAGGCGAGAGCGAACTCGACGCGCGCGAGCTCTTCCTCGGGGCTGGGCACGATCTGGCGCTCGCGCGTCTCCTCCACCCCGTGCGGCAGGCGGTCCTCCTTCACCCACGCGCGCAGCGCCGCCAGGAAGGGTCCGGACTCGACACCGTGGATCTCGCGTAGCTGGTCGTTCGGGAACGCGACGTCAGGTGGACGCACGATGCGTCCGTTCTCGTCGATCCACACCGCGGTCGGCACGTTGGTCATGCGGTAGAGGCTGGCGAGGATGTGCTCGGGGTCGATCAGGGTCGGGTGGGTCGCGAGTGCTGCCTCGACCCACTGGCGCGCGTCGTCGGCGCTGCGGTCGAGCGCGACCGAGATCAGCGTGAAGCCGTGCGGCTCGAGCTCGGCGTGCAGCTCCTGCCACGCGGGCAGGTCGTGCCGGCAGCCGCACCAGGACGCGTAGGCGAGCAGCATCACCTTGCGGCCGCGGTACGCGGACAGCGCGTGCGTTCGTCCCGACAGATCGTCAAGAGTGAAGTCGGGCGCCTCGAGCGAGCGCAGCAGCGCCGTGCGGTCGGCGGAGCAAGGGCCGAGCGCGACGACGCGCTCCTCGAGATCGATCGCGCACGCGCGATCCTGCAGTGCCGCGAAGCGCGCGAGGTCGATGCCGTCGCCGCTGACGAGACCCGCGTGCGCGGCGGTCGGAAGGCACTGGCCGTTCTTGCAGAGGCCCTGCGGCTCGAGCTTCCAGCCGAGCTCTCCGGCTGCCACCCGCAGCACACCGCCAACCACCGACGCCGCGATCTCGCGCGCGCCGCCTTCCTCGACCAGGGTGAAGCTCATCTGGTGCAACCCCTGGCGATTCTCAGTACGCGAACGGCAACGTGCGGCGCGGCAGCGAGCCGGGGATCGCCTGGTGGACGACGGCGAACGGCGGCTCGACACCGGGCTGCAGGTCGCTCTCGAAGCGGCCGTTGCCGGCGACGTACTTCAGAAAGAACGGCAGCGCGTAGTACAGCGTCAAGTCGTGCCCCTGCTCGACGGTCAAGGTGCCGGGCTCGCAGCCGGTGCCGCAGAACGCCTCGGCGCAGAGCAGCGCGAACGCACAGTGCCCGGTGTTGAGCAGCTCGACCAGATAGCGTGGTCCGGCGAGTGCCGCGTACGAGCGCGCGACGGCCGTATCGAAGGGGGTGAGCGAGTCGAGCTCGGAGCCGATGATCATGGTCGGCGTGCGCACGGTGATGCCGGTCGGTGCCGCCGGCGCGAGCGCGACCGCACCGTCGATGCGCGGGTCCGCGGCGGCGACGCGCAACGTGGTCTGGCCGCCGAACGAGTGTCCGCTCATGCCGATGCGACGCGGATCGACGCGGCGATAGAAGGGCGAATCGGCATCGGTCGACGCGGCGATGAGCTGATCGAGCACGAAGCGGATGTCGGCGACGCGGTTCGCGTACGAGTCCTCGACCTGTGACGGGCCCTGCCCGGTGCAGCCGGGATCGATGGTCTGATTGCCGGGGTGCGGCGGTGCGGCGACGATGAAGCCCCAGCTCGCGAGCGTCTCGACGTAGAACGGCGACTGCGCCGGTAGCCCGCACGAGCCGTGCGAGAACAGGATGATCGGCCAGCGCACCGCCGCGACCGTCGCGTCTTCCGTCACGGTATTGGGCGCACCGCTGCCGGCGGCGGCGGGGTACCAGATGATGGTCTCGAGCCGGCGCGGCTCGCCGGTCGTCTCGGACGCCTTGGTGAAGGGCACGATCATCCGGCCGACGTCGAGCGGACCACGCTGGGTGAAATCGGGACCCGCCGCCGCGAGCGCGGGCGCGAGCAGCAGCGGCAACATCGACAACGGCAGCGTGCGTCGCATCGTGGCTGGCTACCACCGTCGCGATGCGGTAGGCAAACGGCTCTTCGTCGCTGGAGGGAGTCGTGAGGACGACCGGGAATCTCGTCGCGCCCGCGGGCGCCACGCAATACTTGACGTGCAGCCGCGCGTGCTCTGCCGGGGCCGCGGACCGGTGAAGGTGACGCGCCGCGCCCGCAGCGTGAAGCGGGCCAGTGGGAGCCGTCCGGCGTCGAGTCGGGTGACGGTTCGCCTCGCGCGCGACGGTGCCGTAGCGACCATCACGCTAGACCGGCCGGACAAGCTGAACGCGCTGTCGCCACACGAGCACCTGAGCCTGCAGCGTATCCTCGCCGAGCTGCGCGCCGACTTCGAGGTTCGCGTCGTGATCCTGACCGGCGCGGGCCGCGCGTTCTCGGCCGGCGCCGACCTGTCGAGCACGCGCGAGGAGGGCACGCCGCAGAACGACCTCGAGCGCCGCCACCGGGCGCGCATCGGCGATCGCACCGTGGCCGCGATCGAGGCGCTCGACCAGATCACGATCGCGGCGATCAACGGCCTGTGCATCGGCGGCGGTGCCGTGCTGGCACTCGCGTGCGACATGCGCGTCATGGCGCGCGACGCCTGGATCTCCATTCCGGAGGTCGCGATCGGCATGCCGCTCACCTGGGGAGCCCTGCCCTTGCTGCTGCGCGAGATCGGTCCGGCGCGCACGCTCGAGCTGGTCACGACCTGCGATCGGGTGGGCTCCGCCGACGCGCTCGCCTACCGGCTGGTGAATCACGTCGTCGCCGGCGACCCGGTCGTGAAGGCGCGCGCGATCGCGGCGAAGATCGTCGCCCAGCCGGCCCTGCCGGTAGCCATGACGAAGACCACCGTGCGCGCGCTGCGCAGCACGCTCGCGCGCGGCGACGTGACCGCGGCCGACGGCGATCTTTACTGGCTCGCGATCAAGCTCGGCGGCCTCGGGGTCGACGGTCCGCCGCGCAAGGCAAAGACACCGGCCCCGCACGCCCCGCGAGGCATGCGGTGACTCAGGCCGCGAGCAGCCGGAGTATGGTCCGCGCGGCGAAAGCCAGGCCACGTGCCGGCCGCGCGCGCTGGTCCGCGCTGCTCGCGCTCGCGGTCGTGGCCACGCTCGTCGGCGGGTGCGGCTCGTCGTCGCGCAAGGGTGGCTGGTCGTCGTTCGGGTTCGGGGGGTCGAGCACACCGTCGGGCCCGCCCCAGCCCGGCGATCTGGTCGACCTCGCGACCATCGATCCATCGATCGTGGTCGAGATGCGCTACGCGACCACCAACAACTTCACCGGTGTCGCGGTCTATCCGGTCGGCCGCTGCGTCCTGCGGCGCGACATCGCCGAGCGCCTGCAGCGCGTACAGAGCGGGCTCCAGGCGCGCGGCTTCGGTCTCAAGGTCTGGGACTGCTACCGCCCGATCTCCGTACAACAGAAGTTCTGGGCGCTGGTGCCGGACGCGCGCTACGTGGCGCAGCCGGTGGTGCACGACGGCAAGCCCATCGACGGCTCGAAGCACAACCGCGGCGCCGCGGTCGATCTGACCCTGGTCGATGCTTCGGGCAACGACGTGCCGATGCCGACCGACTACGACGACTTCAGTGATCGCGCGAGCCGCACCATCCTGCGCGGCGACGGACCGTCGGTGCGCAACATGCGCATCCTCGAGGTGGCGATGGTGCGCGAGGGCTTCGAGCCGCTGCCGACGGAGTGGTGGCACTTCGACGGCCCGGGCTGGGAGAAGTACGAGCTGTCCGACCTACCTCTTGATTGAGCGAGGGGGCACGCGCCCCCTCACTCCCCGCGCTCGCTCGCGCTCGGCCGCGCGCTACGCGCGTGGAGTTTCTGGGCGCGAGTCGCCGACGCGTCGGGTGGTGGAACGGTGTCGCCGAGCGCACCGAGCGCCACGATCGGCGTCACCAGGGCCGCCAGCGCCGCCGCGAACAGCGCCTTGAACGCGACGAAGCGCCACACCCCGAGGTCGTTGACCTCGAGCGCGACCAGCGCCCACACCGCGATCGGCGCGATCGCGATCAGGCAGGCGAGCCCGAGCACCAGCGCGCGCGGCAAGGTGCTTGCCGGCAGGCGGCCGAGTGCTGCGTGCGTGTCGCGCCGCCAGCGGACCGGCGGCAGCTTGCCGCTCGCGACCTGGCCGTGCGCCATGCGGGTCACGAACAGGCACGTGAAGAACGGCAGCATGAAGGTCGTGCCGATGGTGTCGCCGGCGATGCTCACGTCGGTGCCCCACAGCGGAACCGCTTCGAGCGAGCGCGTCATGACCCACGCGATCACGCCGTTGAGCAGCAGGTTGAAGACCGCGGACACGATCCCCTGCTCGATCAAGAGGTAGCGGCGGTGCGCCAGGTCGAGCGCCGCGGCGCCCGATCCGGACGATGGGATCTGGGACGGTGCCGCGCTCACCGCTGGATCGCCTTCAAAGGCGCTCGGCCGCGAGCATCGCGCGCAGCTCGCTGAACTTGCGCTCGTAGTCGAGCTGCGTCTTGCGGATGACCTCGTAGGCCTCCTCGCGTCCGTAGACGTGCGTGATCTCGACGCGCACCTTGCCGGGTCCGGGAACCTGCTTGTAGGTGAGGAAGTAGTGCCGCAGGCGCTCGACCAGTGCGGCAGGACTCTCCTCGATCTCGAGCCAGTTGCCGTACACCGCGTCCCCCTCGAGCACGGCGATGATCTTGTCGTCCGCCTCGTTGCCGTCGAGCATGCGCAGGCCGCCGATGGGGATCGCCTGCACGAGGATGTCGCCGTGCGAGATGTCGCGCTCGGACAGCACGCAGATGTCGAGCGGGTCGCCGTCGCCGCGGATCGCCGGCCGGCCCGTACGCTCGGAGCAGTAGGCACCGGTCTCGTCACCGCAGTAGGTCTGCGGGATAAAGCCGTAGAGGCTCGGATAGACGTTGGAGAACTTCTGCGGCCGGTCGATCTTCAAGTACCCGGTGGTCTTGTCGAGCTCGTACTTGACGGTGTCGGTGGGCACGATCTCGATGAACGCGGTGACCTTACGCGGCGCGTCGGCGCCGATCGCCACGCCGTGCCAGGGATGCCGCCTGTAGAGGAACGGCAGCGCGTCCTCGAGCCGGAAGGGCTTGCTCTCCGCCATGTCCGCGCCTTACCACAGATCCCGGAACCGAACGATGATCACCATCTTCTTCGTCTTCGCCATCGTCGCCGCGGTGGTCGCCGTCGGCCTGAAGCGGCTGCGCAAGGCGCGCGCCCGGCGCGACGTCCAGCAGGGTCCCGGCAGCTCGCCCGAGCAGGCCATCCCGATCCGCTCGTTCGAGGAGATGGACGCGCTGCTGCGGCGCCGGCGCTGCGCCTGCGGCTCCTTCCTGAGCCTGGCTGGCGAGGGCACCCGGGAGACAGGCCATCGGCGGCTGCGCGTCGCGCGCCTCACCTGCGACGAGTGCGAGGAGGCGCGCGAGGTGTTCTTCGACACCACCTCGTTGCTGCAGTGATCCGATCGTCTGCGGCGCGAGCCCGCGCGGTGTCAGTCCTTGCGGATCTCGCCGCGGCGCATGATCTCGAGGATCGACTTCTCGTCGGAGAGCTTCTCGTGCGTCGGCGACAGCGTGCCGGTGCGGACGAAGATCGAGGTGAAGCCGACCACCGTGCCCGGATCGTTCAGGATCTGGCGGTCGTTGCTGAAGCGGATCAGGCGCAGTGTCCCGTCGCGCTGCACGCCGGGCTGGTCGTTCTGCTCGACCGGCGGAGCGACCGCCCACTGGCTGCGCGACTCGTCGAAATCGTCCGCCGCGGCGGGCCCGGTCGAGACCGCCAGCGCGGCCATCGTCAAGAGCAGCATCGCCGTCGCAAGACGGCACCCGCGGAACGCTCGGTCCTTCATCTCGACTCCTTTGCTTTGCGGCTTCCGATTCATCAGGGGAATCGGCGCCCGCGCCGGAGAGCATGAATGCGAGGTGAGTCCGCAGGCGCGAGGCCTACCGCACCTCCGAGGCTACTCTCCGCGTGGCGCTAGAGGAACGTGCGGCGCTCGCCGCAGCACACTTTCCGCGGCCGCCGACAATCACTAGTGTTCCGTCTCCCCGGCCGGGCGACACGCTGGCGGCGGGCATGAAGGAGCGCACATGAGCTACGCGGAGATCCTCTACCAGGTGGCCGATGGGGTGGCCGAGGTCACCCTGAACCGGCCCGACAAGCTGAACGCGTGGACGCTTTCGATGGGTGCCGAGGTCGAGCACGCGCTGCGTAGCGCGGACGCCGATCCCGCCGCACGCGTGATGATCGTCACCGGCGCGGGCAAGGGCTACTGCGCCGGCGCCGACATGAACATGCTGGTCGGCTTGCAGCAGGGGGATTCGAGCACGACCTCGATCGGCGCCGACACGAGCGCGCTCCCCCCGCTACCTGACAGCCTGCCCGCGGCGCTGCGCGGCCCGTACAGCTATCCGCTCGCGCTCGCGAAGCCCGTCATCGCCGCGGTGAACGGCGTCGCTGCCGGGCTCGGGCTCTCGTACATGCTGTTCTACGACATGCGCTTCGCGTCCGAGCGGGCGCGCTTCGGCACCGTGTTCTCGCGCCGCGGCCTGGTCGCCGAGCACGGCAGCGCCTGGCTGCTGCCGCGCCTGATCGGCATGCACAACGCCTGCGACCTGCTGTACTCGGGCCGCCTGATCGACGCGCAGGAAGCGCTGCAGATGGGGCTGGTGAACCGCGTCATCCCGCACGGTCGCCTGCTCACCGAGGTACGCGAGTACGCGCACGAGCTCGCGACGCGCTGCTCGCCGCGCTCGCTGAAGCTCATGAAGCGCCAGCTCTACGGCGATCTCTTCACCGACCTCGGCGCGTCGATCCGGCTCGCCGACGACGAGATGGTGCGCTCGTTCGGCACCGAGGACTTCAAGGAGGGCGTCGCATCGTTCCTCGAGCGCAGGCCGCCGCGCTTCACCGGACGGTGAGCACCGCGCGCCGGGAGAGCACCCGATGATCACCCTCTACCAGTTCGAGATCTCGCCGTTCTGCGACAAGGTGCGACGCATCTTGAACCTGAAGCGCGTGCCGTACCGCATCGAGGAGGTGCCACCCTCGAAGACGCTGTCGGTGGTGCGCAAGCTGAACCCCGCCGGAAAGCTGCCCTTCCTGGTCGAGGACGGCCGTGTGGTCGCCGACTCGACCGACATCGCCTGGTACCTCGACGAGCGCCATCCGGAGCCGCGCTTGATTCCCGAGGATCCGTACCAGCGGGCGCTCTGCCACGTGCTCGAGGACTGGGCCGACGAGAGCCTCTACTTCTACGAGATGCGGCTGCGCTTCACCCTGCCGCACAACGCGCGGCGCTTCATCCCCGAGCTCGTCAAGTACGAGCGGCCGCTGGTGCAGAAGATCGCTCCGCTGGCGATGCCGATCGTCCTGCGGCGCACGGTCGCGAGCCAGGGCATCGGCAAGAAGCCGCTCGAGGTCGTGCTGCGCGACATCGAGCGCCACCTCGAGGCGATCCAGGGCTTGCTCGCGGGCGGCAACGACTGGCTGCTCGGCGACCACATCACGCTCGCCGACATCTCCGTCTTCGCCCAGCTCTTCTGCATCCGGGCGAGCGACGAGGGCAGCCGCATGGTCGCGGCGCGACCGGTCGTCGCGGACTGGATGGCGCGCGTCGAGGGCAGCACGGGACCACGGTCCGACGACCACAGCCCGGGCCAGGCCGCGGCGATGAGCCGACGATGAAGCTCCCCGCCCAGGGCCGCTCGACCGCGGCGATCCTCGACCAGCTCGACGCCTTCCAGGCAGACGACGTCGACTGGAAGTCCGGCCGCGCGTTCAGCCTCGCCTACTACGCCGGGCCCGACGTCCTGGCACTCGCGACCGAGGCCAGCGCGCGCTTCCAGTCCGCCAACGCGCTCAACACCGACGCCTTTCCGAGCCTGCGCCGCATGCAGGCGGACGTGGTCGCGATGACCAGCGACCTGCTGCACGGCGGACCCGAGGCCGCGGGCTTCATGACCTCGGGCGGCACGGAGAGCATCCTGCTCGCCGTCAAGGCGGCGCGCGGACGGGGCCGCGAGCGCGGCGTCGAAGCGCCCGAGATGGTGCTGCCGACCAGCGCGCACGCCGCCTTCGAGAAGGCCGCGAGCTACTTCGGCGTGCGCTCGGTGCGCGTCCCGGTGCGTGGCGACTACCGCGCCGATCCGCGTGCGATGGCGGACGCGATCACCGCGAATACCGTGCTGCTGGTCGGCTCGGCGCCGCAGTACCCGCAGGGCGTGATCGACCCGATCGGCGAGATCGCGGCGCTGGCCGCGGAGCGCGGCATCGGCTGCCACGTCGATGCCTGCATGGGCGGCGTCACGTGTCCGATGCTCGAGCGCCTCGGCTACCCGATCCCGCCGTTCGACTTCCGCGTGCCGGGCGTCACCTCGATGTCGGTGGACCTGCACAAGTACGGCTACACGGCGAAGGGCGCGTCGGTGATCCTGTACCGCAGCAAGGCGCTCCGGAAGCACCAGACCTTCGTCACCGACAACTGGCTCGGCGGCATGTACGGCAGCTCGGGCGTTCTCGGCACGAAGAGCGGCGGTCCGATCGCAGCGGCGTGGGCGGTGATGACCCACCTCGGCGAGGACGGCTACCTGCGCTTGACCAAGGCCGCGCGAACGGCGACCGAGGCGCTGCTGGCGGGGCTGCACGCGATCCCCGGCATCCGCGTGCTCGCCGAGCCCGACGCGACCCTGCTGGCGTTCACGTTCGCCGACGCCGACACGTTTGCGATAGGCGACGCGCTCGGCAAGCGCGGCTGGGTGCTCGACCAGCAGAAGCCACCGCCGAGCCTGCACTGCACCGTGAACGCGGTGCACGGGAAGGTGATTCCCGAGCTGCTCGCCGATCTGCGTACGGTGCTCGGCGACGTCCGGAGCAAGGACGGCTCGTCCGAGCAGAAGGCGTACGGCACGATCGACTGAGATCGGCGCTCACCCGTCGCGACGGAAGGTGACAACCGGGTACGGACCGAACATTGCCGGACCAGATGTCATCAGATATTTTGCTCCCATGAAGAGGCTCTCGGTAACCGAGGTGGCGCGCAACTTCCTGCCGGTGCTCGACTCCGTCGAGCACCGGCAGGAGGAAATCGTGCTCGTGCGCAACCGCAAGCAGGTGGCGCGCCTCGTTCCGGAGGCGGCATGCCAGACGGCGCTCGAAGTCTTCGGTGACCTCTACCGAACGCTCGACGATCGCACGGCAGATGCCCTGTGCGCCGCGATCAACACCGGCCGGAAGGGGAAGCGCGGGCGGCTATCAGAGCTTCGGAACCCGTGGGCTGGCTGATCGACACCAGCATCCCTCGCTTGAACCTGGCGGCGATTCGGCTCGCGTGACGTGGTCCGATCGCATCGCTCAACCCAGGCGGTTCTGAGCGCTCGCACGCGCGTCGAGCAGCGCTCGCGCCAGCGCCGCGGTGCTCGGCGTGCGCGGGCAGTCGACGTCGCGCCAGTCCTCGAAGGGATCGACCAGCACGCCGTGCACGCCCGCGGCGCGTGCGCCGAGCACGTCGACCGCGTGCAGGTCGCCGAGATGCACCGTGCGCTCCGGCGCGCTGCGCACGACCTCGAGCGCACGTGTGAAGATGCGCGGGTCGGGCTTCTCGTAGCCAACCCTGGCCGAGTCGAAGACCGCGTCCAGATGATCGCGCAGGCCGCTGGCGATCATGCCCTCCTCTATCGTGCCGTCGGAGTTGCTGACCACGGCGAGCTTCACACCGGCCGCGTGCAGCGCGGCCAGAGCCTCGGGGACCCCCGGCAGCACCCGTGACCACAGCCGGCGCGTGCCGGCGTCCTTGAGCTCGTGCGCGACCGCGCGCGCGACCGCGTCGAGTTCCGCACCGGCAGGACGCTCATGGACGGCGTCGCCGTCGAGCGCCGTGATGGTGTTGCGCACGTGGAAGACGAAGGTGTCGCGCGCCTCGCTCGAGCGCCCACCCGCGAGCAGCCGCGACAGCGCGGGACGCGCGCCCGCCTCCGCCCGCTCGACCGCTTGCGGCGTGGCGACGATGCCGTGCGCGGCGAGGCGCTCACAGACCAAGTCCAGGTTCATGCCGACCAGGGTGTTGCCGGCATCGAGGAAGATCGTGTCGATCTCGGCGAGCGGGAGCGTGTGCACCCGTCCGGTGTGCCACGCGCCTGCCCGACCTGCCAGCCGTAGCCGCGGGACGCGCGCGAGGATCACGCGGCATCCGGGTCCCTCTCGACGGGGTCCCGCGCGCAGCGCGGCTGACCGGAGGGAGCGCGGGGATCGGGGCCCGCGCGCAGCGCGGCCGACCGGAGAGAGCGCGGGGAGTGGGGCCCGCGCGCAGCGCGGCCGACCGGAGAGAGCGCGGGGAGTGGGGCCCGCGCGCAGCGCGGCCGACCGGAGAGAGCGCGGGGAGTGGGGCCCCCGTGCGGCTTGGCCGCACGGGGCGAGGGGGCGCGTGCCCCCTCGTTGCGATCAGTTCAGCGCCGGCACGTTGAGGGTCACGAACGGCTTCTGCGCGTTGGACAGGGCCACGTACGCCTCGTCGCCGGTCGTCGGGAACGACAGGTTGCCGTTGCACTTTCCGGCCGTCACCAGTGCCGGGGTCGAGTTGTTCGCGCAGTAGCTGGCGTCGGCGATGCTCAACGCGCGCACCTGCTGCATGAGGCCGGTGTAGGTGTCGGTCACGCTATTGGTCACCTCGCTCACGCGGTAGGTGACGAACTGCGACTCGTTCGCCGTTGCGTAGAGGAAGATGTCGCAGGTGGCCTGCTTCGCACCGTCCTTCCAGAACGAGAGCTTGACGCTGGAACCGGTCTGGCCCGGGATCGCAATGGTGCGGCCGCAGACCTTGGCGTGGTCCCAGCCGGGTCCCCAGCCGACGCGAAACTGCGTGTAGGGATCGAACGGGTCCTTGTTATCGAGCAAGGACGATCCGCCGACGTTGATGACCAGCCCCGATCCGCGGCCGCCGAAGTTGCCGTAGCGGTCGTCGATCGAGAACGAGTACGCACCCGGCGCGCTGATCTCGTAGTGCACGAAGCGCGCGAACGGGTTCACGTTGAAGACGCTGCCGTACGGCGCCCAGTAGAGCAGGAACTTGTCGCCTTGGTAGAGCGGCTCGCCCGAGCCGGGAATCCCCCACGGGACGCTTCTCTGCACGGCCTGGACGCTGCCGTTCAGCCGGCCCTCCTCCATCGACTTGAAACCGAGGATCGCCGCCGCCATGCACTGGTCCTTCTGCGCGCCCGACGGCGCGGCGCAGGTCGGTGCGGTCGAGAAGCTGTCCCAGACGAAGCGCACCGTGCGACGGAAATTGCGGCAGAAGGCGAGCTTGTCGAAGGCAACATCGTCGCTCGGCCAGGGGCCGATCGCGTTGAGGTCGCTGCACGGATTGTTGGGGGCGAGCCACTGCGTCCAGCGCGCGGTGAGCGACGTCAGCGACGTGTTCGAGAACACGCCATTTTGCTTGACGACGTTGTCGATCATGTACGCCTGCTGGTTGCAGCAGCCGAGGAAGTCGCCGCTGTCGTTCGGACAGCAGTTGCCGACGAGCCCCGAGCAGGCCGGCGTCGCGGAGCACTCACGAGGGGAGACGCCGTCCCAGGTCGGCTTGTACAGAGAGGAAGTGCCCCCGGTGAGGGTCTCCTGCACCAGGATCTGGCCGGACGGGATGCGGCTGGTCTGCGCGACCAGCGTGTGGAACAGGTTGTTCGGGTAGTTCACGTCGGTGAACGCCGCGTACTGCGACCAGTTCACCCGTCCTTTCGCCTTGACGAGGTAGCGCTGCAGCCCGGCGGTGAAATCGGTGAACGTGTCGATCGTGCCCATGTACTCGGTCGCACCTCCGTCACGGAGCTGCATCGCCACCGGGAGGTACGCGTCGTCGACGTAGGACACGTCGAAATCGATGAACGGGATGCCGTTCGGGTTGTTCGCGTCGGGGAAGGCGGCGCCGGTCGCCGGATCCTGCGAGATGATCGTGTACTCGAGGAGCTGGGTCGGGGCGTCGCGGCCGTAGTCGGCGTCGCCGTAGCCCGACCAGCAGGCGTCGGGCGCGCCGTCGCACAGCTGTGGCGTCCAGACGATGCCGTCGGGAATGGTCCGGATGTTCAAGTTCTCCGGCAACAGCGCCTCGAACTGCTCGACGTTCGCCGTGAAGATGAAGAGCCGGGCCGCGTTGTACCAGCACGGCACCCCCTTCGGGATGCGGAGCTTGACGGTGCCACCCGGGGGGATGCCTGCGCCCTTCGTGCCCGCATTGACGAAGATGCGCCGGCTCTGATGCGGGCCCTTGCAGTTCGCGTTCTCGGGCGCCTGGAGCACGGGATAGATCGGAATCGCCAGCTCGTTCTTGAAGGTGAAGTTACGCTGGAAGGGATCATCGGCCGCGAAGGCCACCCCGGATGCGACCACGAGCGCGACGAGGGCGCTGGCGATCGAGCAGACATACTGTCGCGTGGGACGGTGCGGCTTCATTCGTTCATCTCCGGGCTGGCCGGCCTTTCGTCGGGAATCGACCTGGCTCCGAGCTTCCTATTCATCGGTGAGAAGGCGCAATCCATGAACGGGCGCACGAGTGAATGCAGCTAGGCGCGTCAGCGCAGCGCGCTCGCCGTGCCGATCAGCGCGATCGTGCCGTCCGCCTTCTCGCACCACGCGTCGACCACGACCCGCTTGCGCGAGCCTTCGGGAACGACCTCGCGCACACGGCCCCTGGTCGTGAGGACGTCGTTCACCCAGACGACGTTCACCAGGCGAATGTCGAGCTTGCCGCCGTGCTGCCAGCCGGTGCCGAAGTTCGCGTCCAGCGTGTCGGTCATGCCGCAGATGGCCATCATCCCCTGCACGACGATGTCCGGGAAGCCGAGCGCCTGCGCCATCTCACGGTCGTTGTGGTAGTTGCGGTGCGGTCCCGAGAACGCCTTGCACATCTCGATCGTGACCGTGCGCTCGCCGGGCTTGATCTCCTCGCCCTCGGCCGGCAGCTCGAAGCGGCGGTCCGAGCGCTTCTCGCGCGCCTTGTCGACCACCATCTCGCCGCTCGGGTCGTCGGCGAGGAAGCTCTGGTGCGTACGGCTGCGCTGCAGCCAGCGTCCGTCCTCGGTCGTCCACAGCACCTCGGCGACCACGTAGAGCCGGTCGCGCTTGCGGTAGCGCTCGACCACGGTGACGCGCGAGCGCACCTTCGCACCGACGCGCAGCGGACTGAAGATCTCCCACTCCTGGCGCGCGTGCAGGTTGCCGATGATGTTCGGCAGGTACCACGACAGGTCGCGGTAGACCTCGGAGTGGTAGAGCAGCGCGGGCGAGACCTCCTCCCTCGCCTTCGCGACCAGGCCCGTGCCGGCCGCGTAATGCGCGATCTCCTCGCGCGTCACGGTCGCCTCGCGACCGCCGAGATCCTGCCCGACGTGCACCTCGCCCTGGGGGAAGAGTCCGGAGTCGCTCATTGCCGCGGATGGTGCGGGGGCGGTGGCGACGTGTCAAGGATCGGGCCGGCGTCAGCGGCCCGCGCGCACCGCTGCCAGCGCCGCCACCGCCGTCAGGTTGCAGACGAAGAACGCCGTGAACACGACGGCGTAGCTGCCGGTCGCGTCGAAGAACCAGCCCGCGAGCACCGGCCCGAGGATGCCGCCGGGAATCAGCGCGAGCAGCAGCAGGCCGTAGATGCGCGCCAGGTGACGTGCGCCGAAGCGCTTGCCGACCACCAGCGGGATCACCACGTCCTCGGCGGCCGTGGCAACCCCGTGCAGCAGCAGGAACAGCGGGATCACGAGCGGCACCTCCGGCGCGAGCAGCAGCCCAGACGCGACCGCGATCACGATGAAGTTGCCGATCGCGGCCGAGCGCGGCCCGATGCGGTCGGCGAGCGAGCCCGCGCCGAGCTTGCCGGCGATGCCGGCGGCGATCGTCAAGCCAAAGCCCATGGCCGCCTCGCCGCGCGCGTAGCCGAGGTCCGAGAGGAACGCGACAAGATGCGTGTTGACGCCGAGGCGGTAGAGGTAGAACGCCAGCAGCACCCAGAACAGGAGCCAGAAGTCGCGCTGGCGGAGGATCGTGGCGACGTCCGTGGCGACGTCCGTGGCGACGTCGCCGTCCGCCTCCGGCATCGCGGCACCCGGAGCTGCGCCCGCAGCGCCCTGCCCGCCCGCCGCTTCGGGCACGGCGTCCCCGACGGGCCGCCGCGGCAAGCCGACCAGCAACGCGAACGGCAGCAGCAGGATCCACAACGTGCTGCCGATGCCCGACAGCGCGCCGCGCCACGAGCCGGACGCGAGCAGCGCACCGCCCACCGCGACGCCGAGCGCGCCGCCGATGTTCGATCCGATGTAGACCATGCCGAGCGCGAGGCCGCGCCGCGCGGAGAAGCGCCCGGTGATCGCAGTCGCCGTCGGCAGGTCGCCGAGGCACGCCACCGCGACGCCGATGCCGATCGCGACCAGATAGAACTGCCAGACGTCCTGCATCAGCGACGCGGAGAACAGCGTCCCGCTCATGAGCAGGCTCCCGGCGACCAGCACCACGCGCGGCCCGCGACGCTCGGAGAGCCAACCGACCAGCGGGCCGACCAGCGCCACGCAGGTGCTCATGATCGGGTTCGCCGCGGCATAGTCGGTGCGCGACCAGCCGAGGTCGTCGGCGACCGGCTTCAGGAACACGGGAAAGAGGTAGCCACCGACGCCCATGCCGATCTGGCAGACCAGGCACGCGACGACCACCAGCCAGTCGCGCCAGCTCGCGCGCTCGGCGCTCACGGCATGCCCATGTCCTGGCGCAGCGCGCGGAACCCGGGCGTCCAGTGGCCGTCCGCGTCGCGCACCGTCAAGGGCGCGAGCAGCAGGTCGTCCGGAGCGGCGCCGGACGAAGCCTCGCCGACCCGTTGCATCGCGTACACACCGAGCAGCGGCGGCTTGCCCACGCGCGGCACCACGTCGCGGCTGCGGACGACGCGCAGCCCCGCGGCCTGCGCCGCGGAGACGACGCGCGGCCGCTGCCTACCACCCGCACACGCGACGAACCAACCACCCGGCGCGAGCAGGCGCGCCGCGGCTGCGCAGTAGTCCTCGATCCCGCCGCGATGCTCGATGCGGCACGGCGCGCACTGCACGCGCGGCGACTCGCACCCGGTTCGCGGCGGCAGATACGGCGGCGTACCGGTGACCAGATCGAACACCGCGCCCTCGGGCACGGCCGCCGGATCGCGCAGATCGTCGAGGCGCACCTTGCAGCGCGCGACCGCACCGTTGCCGGCGATCGAGCGTCGCGCGAGTTCGAAGCTGACCTTCTGCGCCTCGACGCCGATCACCTGCACGTCCGGGAAACGCCACGCGACCAGCAGCAGGACGGACCCGATGCCACAGCCGATGTCGGCGTAGCGCCGCGGCGCATTCGCGGCCACGGTCTCCGCGGCGAACCACGCGGTGACCAGATCGTCGAGCGACCAGCGGTGGCCGTCGAGGCGCTGCAGGATGCGCCAGTCGCCGGCGAGCCAGCACAGGTCCTCGCCCGCGCCCGGGGCGAGCTCTGGATCCTCCCAGCCGGACGGCGACGGTCCCGGCGCGGTCCAGCCGGGCGGCCGGCGCGGCGCGCGGACGATGCCGCCGGACGGCGTCAGCTCAACGCGCACCAGCCCTCTTCGCGCGCGGCGCACGGATCGGAACGTCGCTACCGCACATCTCCGCGATCTCGTCGCGATACGCTTCCGCGACGCTCGGATGCCCCGGCAGCTCGCGCCGCGGCGCGACACAGCCGATCTTCAGCGCGTGCGGCTGCAGCGTGATGCGCACGTCGGCGCCGTCGCGCTCGAGCATCACCGGCCAGTGCCGGCATGCGGCGGGTTTGAAATCGGGCACCGAGCGCTCGGTCGCGAGGGCCAGCGAGTGGATCGAGCACAGCGCGTGCTTGCGCGTGCGGTAGAGAAACGGGCACGCGCCGTCGTCGTCCGGCTCGATCAGCAGGTCCGGCGGCTCCTCGTCGATGAAGACGTTCGCGTAACCGTCGGCCTCGCGCAGCGTCGGCACGATGCGCGCGAGCTCGTCCATCAGCGAGTCGATGGCGCGCACCTCGCGCTTCGAGACCTCGACCGCCAGCCCGACGCAGCAGGTGCGGTCACGCGGGCAGCCGTCGGGGTGACAGCGGTAGGCGTAGCTGTCGAGCTTGGGATCGAGGATGAAGCGCGTGCGCGGCGCGGCCCTGGACGTGCGGGACTTCACGGCCGCCCCTTTACCCCGACGCAAGCGGGACGGCGAACGCCGGCAAACCACCAGGGTCCGCCCACACCCGTCGCACGAACACAGGGAGTTTGACGGCGCCCGCCCGATCCGCTTCCCTGCCACGACATGATCGAATGGTCCGAACAGCACCTCATGCTCCGCGACGCCATCCGCAGCTTCGTCGAGAAGGAAATCAAGCCCAACCTCGAGGAGCTCGAGCACGGCGACACGCCGCCCTACGACGTCCTGCGCAAGATGATGCGCACCTTCGGCATCGACCAGATGGCGAAGCAGCGCTTCGAGCGCCAGATGAAGCGCGACAAGGCGGCCGTCGAGGCGAAGGCGAGCGGCAAGGCCGAGCCCGCCGAGGAGCGCTTCGAGGAGGCCGGCTCCACCGACGGTGCCGCGATGCAGCTCATCCCGATCATCGAGCTGTGTCGCTACTGCCCGGGCATGGTGACCGCGATGGGCGTCAGCATCGGGCTCACCGCCGGGGCGATCATGTCGAAGGGCACGATCCGGCAGAAGGAGCGCTGGGCGGCGCCGCTGCTCACCATGGAGAAGATCGGCTCGTGGGCGATCACCGAGCCGGGCTCGGGCTCGGACGCGTTCGGCAGCATGGTCTCCACCGCCAAGCGCAAGGGCGACGGCTACGTGCTGAACGGCAGCAAGACCTTCATCACCAACGGCCCGTACGCCGACACCATCGTCTTCATCTGCAAGCTCGACGAGGGTAACGAGCCGCGCGAGCGCAAAGTGGTGAGCTTCATCCTCGACAAGGGGATGGAGGGCCTCACGCAGTCGAAGCCGCTGCGCAAGATGGGCAATCACTCCTCGCCGACCGGACAGCTCTTCCTCGAGGACGTGCACGTCGAGAAGGACCGGCTCATCGGTGAGTCCGAGGAAGCGGCCGGCGGACGCTCGGGCGCCAAGGCGACCTTCGGCGTCGAGCGCACCGGTGTCGCGGCGATGGCGCTCGGCATCGTCGAGCAGTGCCTCATGCTGTGCATCGACTACGCGAAGACGCGCGTGCAGTTCGGGCGCCCCATCGGCGAATTCCAGCTCATCCAGCTGAAGCTCGCCAAGATGGAGGTGGCGCGCATGAACCTGCAGAACATCGTCTTCCGCCAGATCGAGATGTCGGCGCAGAAGAAGCCGATGACCTTCGCGGAAGCGTCGGCGTGCAAGCTCTACGCGGCGCAGGCGGCGATGGAGGTCACGCTGGAGGCCGTGCAGCTCTTCGGCGGCAACGGCTACATGGCCGAGTACCAGGTCGAGCAGCTCTGCCGCGACTCGAAGGTCCTGCAGATCTACGCGGGCACCGACGAGATCCAGGTGTCGCAGATCGCGCGCTCGCTGCTCGCGAGCTGAAGGTCGGCAACGACGGTGGGCGTGCGTCGCGAATTTGCCTCGCGACGCATCGCCCTGTCCGTGCAGTGGTGGTAGCGTTCGGGCCATGCGAGCAGTCCCGCAGGCGTCCGACCCCCTCCTCAGACGCATGACCCTCGACGAGTGGGCCCGTCTTCCGGAAGACGAAGACGGCGAGATCGTCGATGGCTGGCTGGTGGAGGAGGAGGTGCCGGACTTTCTGCACGAGCTCATCGTCGGCTGGTTGCTGCAGAACCTCGTCCCATGGGTACGCCAGCACGGGGGCGTCGCCGGTGGGTCGGACGCGAAGTTCGCGGTCGCGAGCAACCGCGGACGCAAGCCGGACGTCACCGTGTTCCTGCCGGCGAGCGGCAAGCTGCCGCCGCCACGTGGACTGGTGCGCGTGCCGCCGACGATTGCGGTCGAGATCATCTCGTCACGACCGCGGGACAGGCGCCGTGACCGCGTCGAGAAGAGCGCCGACTACGCCGCGTTCGGCATCACGTGGTACTGGATCGTCGACCCTGAGCCACTGCGCCTCGAGATCCACCACCTGCGCGACGACGGCACGTACGCAGAAGCCCTCGCGGCAAGCACCGGCATTCAGCGTGACCTCCCGGGCTGCCCCGGCCTCGTCCTCGACCTCGACGAGTTGCGCGCCGACATCGCGCGCCTGCCGCACGACGACGACGAGCCGCGCTGACCGCTCGGGCCTCAGAGTCTGTGCACTCTCAGTCGTCGAACAGGTAGCGCGTCACCATGTCGGTCGCCGCATCGACCGCGGCGCCGTGCGCGACGCCGGCCTCGCCGAGCACCAGGCGCGACGCGATCCACTCGACCGACACGTGCACGACGAACGCGGCCGCGTGCGCGTCCACCGCCCGCAAGCGGCCCTTCGCGGCGAGGGCCGCGAACAGCGCCTCGAGTGCCGCGCGCACCCGGCCCTCGATCGCCATGTTCGCGTCGCGAAACTCCGGGTCCTTCAGGTGGCGCTCCCAGAGGATGCGCTGGATGCCGGGGCTGATCAGACGCGACCCGACGACCGCCTCGATCGCGAAGCGTACGTGCTGGCGCGGCTCGCCGGTGCGCCAGCGCTCGGGCGCGAGCGCCTCGACCACCATGTCGGACATCGTGCGCACGGTGCCGTCGAGCACCTCGAGCATCAGCTTCCGCTTGTCCGGGAAGTACGCGTACAGCGTGCCGACGCCGATGCCGGCCCGCTGCGCGATCGCCGCGGTCGTGGTGTCGTCGTAGCCCTGCTCCTCGAAGCCCGCGATCGCCGCGGCGACGATGCGGTCGCGGGTCTGTCGGCTGCGCTCCTGCTGCGGGGTCCGGACCACCCGCCGCACGGGTTTCAGCCGCGGTGCGCTCGCTCGGGGCATGCGGGTGGAACTACCATCGATGAAATACGAAATCGACGTCGGATTCGCCTTGACTCACGAAACCGGGGCGGATACGCGGAATCGGTGGGTTCGAGAAGCCAGCCCACTGGAGGGAAGCGCAGATGAACACCGTCGCAGAAGCCGCCCGCGCCGCCGACCAGACCGACCGCGAGCTCGAGACCATCCTCGCGTCTTTCGACACCAACTACGTCTGGAACTACGGCAACCTGAAGGACGGCCTGCGCGACCTCTACGAGAAGGCGAAGCGCGACCAGTGGAACGGCACCACGCAGCTCGCCTGGAGCACCGACGTCGACCCCGAGCGCGACATCCTGCCCGATGCGATGAACCCGCTGCAGGACTTCGCGCCCTACCAGAAGCTGGACGAGAAGGAGAAGCGGCGGCTCCGCCACGGCCAGGTTGCGCTGCAGCTCTCGCAGTTCCTGCACGGCGAGCAGGGCGCGCTGATCGTCGCCTCGCAGCTCGTCGGCGGCGTGCCGTGGATGGACGCCAAGTTCTACGCCGGCTCGCAGACCATGGACGAGGCGCGCCACGTCGAGGTCTTCGCCCGCTACCTGAACGAGAAGATGCAGTGGCAGTGGCCGGTGAACGCGAGCCTGAAGGAGCTGCTCGACGCGACCATCAAGGACAGCCGCTGGGACTTCAAGTACCTCGGCATGCAGATCATCATCGAAGGCCTCGCGATGGCGGCGTTCGGCAACCTCTACCAGGTCGCGCAGGAGCCGCTGCTCAAGGACCTGCTCAAGTACGTGATGAAGGACGAGTCGCGCCACGTCGCGTTCGGCGTGCTGTCGCTGCGCGGTTACTACAAGGACATGGGCGGCGGCGAGCGCCGCGACCGCGAGGACTTCATCATCTATGCCTGCGAGCTGATGCGCGACCGGCTGATCGGCAGCGACATCGCGGACCTGATGGGCTGGGATCCGAACGAGGTGCGCAAGCACGTGCTCGAGTCGCCGCCGCTGCAGATGTTCCGCCGCATGCTGTTCACGCGCATCGTGCCCAATCTGAAGAAGCTCGACCTGCTGACCCCGCGCGTGCGCGAGGCCTTCGACCGGCTCGGCATCCTGCAGTTCGAGGACTTCGACGCCGACGCGATGGACAAGCAGCTCGGCTTCGCCTGACCGCTACGGGCCGCATGCCGGCGAATCTCGAAACCGCGCGCCGCGGCGTGAACGACACGCGCTACGTGCCGGGGCAGCGTACGGGCCACTACGAGAGCTTCTTCGTCCGCGCCAACAACCCGACGCGCGCGCAGGCGTTCTGGATTCGCTACACGATCTTCGCGCCGCAAGGCCGCCCCGAGGACGCGCGCGGTGAGCTGTGGGCGGTCTTCTTCGACGGCAAGAGCGGCCAGCACACGGCAGCGAAGACCGAGGTGCCGATCGCCTCTTGCGACTTCCGCCGCGATGGGCTCGGCGCGTACGTCGCGGATGCGCGCCTCGAGCCCGGACGCGTGCTGGGTGCAGCGGCGAGCGGCGGACACACCATCGCCTGGGACCTGAGCTTCGACGGCGACGCGCCGCCCTTGTTCGCGCTGCCGCCCGCGCTGTACACCGCCAAGCTACCGCGCGCGAAGACGCTGGTGCCGCTGCCGCTGGCGCGCTTCCGCGGCACGATCGGCGTCGACGGACACCCCTACCCGATCTTCGACTGGGTCGGCAGCCAGAACCACAACTGGGGCTCGCGCCACACCGATCACTACGCGTGGGGTCAGGTGGCCGGCTTCGACGACGCCCCGGAGAGCTTCCTCGAGGTCGCGACCGCGCGCCTGCGGCTGGGACCGCTGTGGACGCCGTTCATGACCCTGCTCGTGCTACGCCACGACGGCCGCGAGATCGCGCTCAACTCGCTGCTGCAATCGCTGCGCGCGCGCGGCCGCTTCTCGTACTTCGAGTGGACCTTCCGCTCCGAGAACGCGCAGTACCTGATCGAGGGCCGGATCGCGGCGCCGCGCGCAGCGTTCGTCGGGCTGCGCTACGACAACCCTCCGGGTGGCGTCAAGCATTGCCTGAACAGCAAGCTCGCCGGCTGCGTGCTGACGATCGCCGACAAGCGTCGCGGCACCTCGGTGCTGCTCGAGACCGGCAACCGCGCCGCGTTCGAGATCCTCACCGACGACCACGCCCACGGCGTGCCGGTGGTCGCCTAAGCAGTGACGGGTGACGGTCCGGGCAGCGCGAAGCGCAGCACCTTGCCGATCGTGGTGCCGAACTGCCGGCGGAGCGACCCGGTGTTGTACGGCAGCCCGTAACGCGCCGCGATCTCCTGCACGCGCGGCGCGATCTCGGGGTAGCGGTGGCTCGGCAGGTCCGGGAACAGGTGGTGCTCGATCTGGTGGCTCAGGTGGCCGGTCATGATGTGGAACAGCTTGCCGCCAGCGATGTTGCACGAGCCGAGGAGCTGGCGGGCGTACCAGTAGCCGCGCGTCTCGCGACGGATGTCGCGCTTGCTGAAGTGGTGCACGCCGTCGGGGAAGTGGCCGCAGAAGATGATCGTGAACGTCCACAGGTTGCGCATGATGTTGGCGAGCGCGTTGGCGGCCAGGATCCAGAAGAAGAACGGGCCGGCGAGCGCGGGCCAGAGCACGTAGTCCTTCAGGACCTGACGCCCGACCTTCCAGCCGACGCGCTTCAGCATCGGCCGCGCTTCCGGCCAGCTCCGCTTGCCCGCCAGGATACGGCTGATCTCGAGGTCGTGCACGGCGATGAACCACTCGAAGAAGGTCGCCATCACCACGAACGACAGCGGCTGCATGGCGTAGAAGGCGCTCCAGCGCTGGCGCGATGTGACGCGCAGCATGCCGTAGCCGACGTCGCGGTCCTTGCCCATCACGTTGGTCCACATGTGGTGGACGACGTTGTGCGAATGCCGCCACTGGTCCGCGGGGCAGACCAGGTCCCACTCCCAGGTGTTCGACTGGATCTCGGGATCGCGCATCCAGTCCCACTGCGCGTGCAGGATGTTGTGCCCGAGCTCCATGTTTTCGAGGATCTTCGCCAGGCCGAGTCCGACCGTGCCCAGCAGGAGGACCGACAGGAACGCGGGCCAGCTCGCCCAGGCGAAGCCGAACCAGGGGTGGAAGGCGAGGCTCGCGTACATGACCAGGCGTGCAGCGAAGGCAAGCGTTCGCTGCACGCGGATGACCCGCAGGATATAGCGCCGGTCACGCTCGCCGCGATCGTCGAGGATCTCGTCGCGGATCACGTCGAGCTCGCGGCCGAACTCCTCGAGCGCGGCAGGGTCCAGTCCGGCCAGTGGCTTGTTGCGGGTCATCATCGCTCCTACTCCCGTAGCAGACCCGTGGTCTCGTGGCTCACAGCTCGAGCTCGCAGTTGCCGGCGGCGGCGGACACGCAGATCTGCACCCTCGTGCCGGGATCGCTGGTGAGGCGGTTGTCGCGAACGTCGCGCACGCAGCCCGCCACCAGGGTGGCGGTGCACGAGTGGCAGATCCCCATGCGGCAGCCGTGCGCCGGGTTGAGGCCGCTCGCCTCGGCGACGCGCAGCAGGCAGGTGGCGCCGTCGGCATCGACCTCGATCCCGCTCGCGGCGAAGCGCACCCGGCCGCCGGTGGCGTCCGGGGGAGCGTCGGCAAGCGCCGCCTGGAAGCGTTCGACCAGCAACCGCCGCGCGAGGCCGTTGCCGGACCAGTGCTCCTCGAGGGCAGCGAGCAGCCCGCGCGGTCCGCAGGCGTAGCCGTCGCGTCCCTGCCAGTCGGGGCACAGCGCGTCGAGCTCCTGGGGCGAGAAGTGATGGCTCGGCGACTGCTCGCCGCCTGCACCGCGGGTGTACACGAGGTGCAGGCGGTAGCGCGGATGATCCTGCGCCAGCCGCGCGAGCTCGTCCGCGAAGATGACGTCCCGGGCGCTCGGCGCGTAGTGGATGTGCACGATGTCCGGCAACGCGCCGCGTGCCGCGAGGCTGCGCAGCATGCCCATCACCGGCGTCACGCCGCTGCCCGCCGTGATGAACAGCGGACGCACCGGACGAGATTCCGGCAGCACGAACTCGCCCTGCGCCACGCCGAGGGTGACGTAGGCTCCCGGCACGAGATCGCGCGCCAGATGATTCGACACCCGGCCACCCGGCACGGCCTTGACCGTGATCGCGATGCACTCGCTCGTCCTGTCGTGCTCGGGTGCGGAGCTGATCGAGTAGGTGCGGACGTGGCGGGTACCGTCGATGGGGACGGTCACGGCCACGAACTGGCCGGCGCGATGACCACGCCAGCCGCGCCCGGGACGCAAGATCAAGGTGCGCGCGTCGTGCGTCTCGTCACACACCCGCTCGACGCGTGCGCGCAGCAGGTGCGACGACCACAGCGGATTGACCAGCTCGAGGTAGTGCGAGACCCGCAGCGGCCATGCAAACAGATCCGCAACGCCGGCGAGCCGCGTCCGCAACGTGCGCGCGGTACCGTCAGGCGGCGCGCTCGCGCGCTCCGTCGCGGCCATCGTTTGAGCGGTCTCCCTTGCCATGAGCCTTTCCGGCGGGCCGACGGGGGCTGGGTTCCCGACGCTGCCGTACCTTACCGTTGCGTAAGTTACGCTAGCGTAATATCGCTGTCAAGGTGGCCAGCGCGCGAGCTCCGTCCGGACGTCTACCCGCTGCGGCACGGCGCGCGCAATTGATCGACGTCGGGCGCGGGGTGTTCGCCGAGCGCGGCTACGAGGCGGCCTCGGTCGAGGAGATCGCCGAGCGTGCCGGGGTGTCGAAGCCGATCGTCTACGGGCACTTCGGGGGCAAGGAAGGCCTCTATGCGGTGATCGTCGACCGCGAGGTCGAGCACGTGCTCGCGCGGATCGTGGCAGCCGTGGGCACGGGCTCGGCGCGGGCGCGGCTCGAGCAAGCGGCGCTCGCCTTTCTCACCTACGTGCAGGAGCGCCCGGACGGCTTCACCGTGCTGCTGCGCGACGCACCGCCGTCGCAGCGCGGCGGCGAGATGCCCGCCCTCATGTTCGCCCTCGCCGATCGCGTGAGCGTCATCTTCAGCGAGCAGTTCCGCGCGGCCGGCTACGACGCCAAGGCCGCGCCGATCTACGCCCACGCCCTGGTCGGCATGGTCGCCTTCGTCGGCCAGTGGTGGACCGACACCAGCAAGGCCCCACCGGCCGAAGCGGTCGCGAGCCACATCGCAGCACTCGCCTGGATGGGTCTGCGCCACCTGCCGAAGCGCCCGACCCGTCTGGTCAAGGGGACGGAGCACTCGTGATCGGCACCGGCGCCAGGACGAACGCGTAGCTCGCGCCCGTTTCACGGAGCTCGTCGACTTCCGCCGCAACGTCCGCCGGCGGCGAGCGGAAGACCAGCACCGCAACCTGCACCGACCGGGCCGCACCCGCGCCATCCGCGAGCTCGACGGTCACCGGCGCCAGCATGCTCGGACCGTCGTTCGACGCCGCGACCTCGAGCGGACCACCCACGCTCCAGCGTCCGTCCGGCAACAGGCGGCTGGCGATCCGGATCTCGGCGTCCGGCGGCACGCCCTCGGCCTCGACCCCGACCGTGACGCTGCATGCCGCGACGTCACCGGCCCCGCCGCAGTCGACGAAGTCCGCGCGCTCGACGTTCGCGCTGACCCGGACGTCGCTGGGGCTGGGCACCCCACCGGCCTGATTCGGGACCGTCGCCCCGGACGGACAGATCGTCAAGGCGCCGTCGCCAAGCACGCAGCGCTGCTCGTCGATCGCCTGCTCGATGAGCACGCTCTCCGAGAAGCTCGGGTCGAAGCCGCTCGAGCCGCTGCCGCCGCAGCCGCAGCCGACGAGGATCGCAAGCAGGATCGAGAACAGGACATGGCGTTGCACCGGCATCGTTCGCCTCATCACAGCACCGTCGCCGTCACCAGGACGTTCAAGAAGCTGGTCTCGGCGGAGGCGTCGGCCGCGTACTCCTCCGCCAGCTTGCGCAGCTCGGCATCGAGGCGGCGCTGGAACTCGTCGAGGCGCGCGCGCTCGATGTTGAGGTAGTGGTTGCGCATGTAGGTCCCGGTCGGCTGATCGCCGAGCGCGAGCTTGTCGAGCAGGCCCTTTGCGAACAGCGTGCAGAACTCGAGCGCCAGCGCCTGTCGCTCGCCGGTCTCGACCGCCATGAAGTGCCGCCCCAGGCGGCGTGCCTTGCCGCGCTCGATCGCGACCAGGCCACGTTGCACGAGGAGCTGCTCGATCTGCGCGAGCAGCTTCGCATCGACCTCGCCCTTGGCACTCGCCTTCACGTCGCGGCGCCAGCGTGCGAGCGTCACCGCGCTTTCGTCGTCCGGCAGCGCCGCGATCGCCCGGGTCGCGAGCACCGCGAGCTCGATGTCGTCGACGTGCACCAGGGCTGTTGGCGCCTGCAGCACGCGGCGCAGCTCCTTGCCGAAGGCGTGCAGCATGCGATCGCGCCACAGGATCGCCAGCAGCTCGCGCGCGTCCTGGTTCTTGAACCTGGCCAGGCGCCGCACCAGGGTCTCGCTCGGGAAGCGCTTCCCCTTCTCGATGTAACCGAGCATCACCGGGTCGAGGCTACCGCCGAGCACCTCCTCGGCGAAGCGTTTCAGCGTGAATTCACGCCCGGCGAGGACCCGGGCCTCGTAGAACACGTCTCCGATCCCCTTGCGGGTGGAGCTGGTGGCGGCGGCCGGCATGGCCAGACATCTAACAAAACTCTTTCCGCTTGCCAACCTAACAACTCTTGTTTATAGAGTGACACCGAGGGAGGAACGAACGATGCTGAGGCTCGTCTCAAGAAGGGGAACGATCGGCTTGGTCCTGACGCTGCTCGCCGCGTGCGGCGGCGGAGGGGGTGGTGGCAACGGCGGACCCGGCGCACCGGCCGCGAGCGTGCAGGGATTGATCGTCGCACACCAGGACGTGGCGGCGCGTGATCCGGCGGCGGTCGGTGCTCCGCCGGCAGAATGGATCGGGGGTGACCGCTCGATCGCCGGCAAGGCGGCGCTGGCGCACGCCGACTGGTCGCTCGGTGGCACGGACAGGAGCGGCGTGACTGCCGGCGACGGCAGCTTCGCGATCGACGGGCTGGCGCCGGGGCGCTACGTGCTCGAGCTGTCGCGCACCCTCGCCGGCGACCTGGTCGCGACCTCGCTCACCTTCGGCGTCGGCGACGGCGGCGGCGCCACGGTGCTGGGCGAGATCTCCTGGGGCAGCGCGCGCGCGACCTCGACCTTCACCCGCGACGGGCACGACGTGCAGGAGATCTTCGTGCCGTCCGACGTGCACGTCGTGCTCGAGGACGGCAAGCTGATCGAGCTCGGCGACGGCATCCGTGTCTGGCAAGACGTCGATCGCGACGGCGACTTCGACACCTGCACCGTGATCCGCGAGGCGGCGACCTGCGTGGTCGCGCAGATCGGAGCGATCCTGACGCAGCTCCCGGAGTCGCTGCGCGTCGGGCAGAGTACGGCCGCGCAGGCCGTGCTGACACTCGACGACGGCAGCGCGCTCGACGTGACGTCGCTGGTCGCGTGGCAGAGCTCGGCTGCGTCCGTGGCCACGGTCGATGCCTTCGGGCGCATCACGGCGCTGGCGCCGGGCAGCACCGAGATCCAGGCGCAGCTCGGCGACCTCGGCAGCCTGCTCACCACGGTCACGGTGGCGGAGCGCGCCGCCCTGGTGCGCCTGCACGTCCAGAACGCGTCCTGCTATTACCCGTACGGCGTCGACGACCGCGGCGAGCCGCCGCACCCGACGCCGATGGAGCCGCCCACGGACAGCGGCATCTGGGCACCGACCTGCCGTCAGGTGGTCGAGATCGGCGGCAGCATCTACTTCATCGCGCTCGGCGAGTTCGCCGACGGTGACGTCCAGGACCTGACCGGCGAGGTCGCGTGGTCGGTGGATCCTGGCGCGCTCGGCGAGGTGATCGACGGCGTCTTCACCGGCCGCGAGGCGGGCGCGGGCCAGCTCACGGCGCGCCTCGACGCCGTGCAGAGCGACCCGACCGAAATCAGGGTGGTGACCGAGCCGACCCTGGTATCAATCGCGATCTACGCCGAGGACGGCGGCATCGGGCTACCCGTCCCCGCCGACGGCGACGAGCCGGCGACCCCGGCGAGCGACGTCGTGCCCTGCCCCGGCTGCGGTGGCTTCGCGCTCACGGTGCTGCGCGGCGACGAGACCCCGCTGCGTGCGAACGGCGAGTACGACACCGGCATCTGGCGCGACCTGACGCTCGACGCCACCTGGAGCAGCGCCGACGTCGCGGTGGCGACGGTCGGAGCGGACGGCAAGCTGGTCGCGCGGGCGGCCGGCGAGGCCACCATCACCGCGAGCCTGGACGCGATCCGCAGCGAGCCGGCGCAGATCAGCGTCGTCGACCAGGCAACGCTCGAGTACCTGTGGATCTACCAGGTGGGCGAGCGCGTGGTGGCGCGCGGCGACCAGCGCTTCTTCACCGCCACCGGCAGCTACGACCTCGGCTTCTCCCGCGACGTCACGGACGCGGCCACCTGGCGCAGCAGCGACGCCAGCATCGCGCGCTTCGACGAGGCCGGCGTCCTGACCGGCGTCGCCGCGGGCGACGTCGAGGTCTGGGCGGACGTCGACGGGGTCGCGAGCGAGCGCGTGCGCCTCGAGGTCTTCGCGACCAGCGAGCTCGACTACTGCGATCCGGCGAGCGTCAACCGCGGCACCTGGACCGATGGCTTCAACCGCGTGCTGCTCGAGTCGGATTGTGCGGCCTACACGCAGCCAGACGTCGCGGCGCTGCGCTTCACCGTCACCGAGAAGACCTCGCCGGGCGGGATCTTCGATCCCTGCCTCGACCTGTATGTCTTCCAGGGCGACACGCCGGTGCGGACGATCCGCGAAGAGGGCTGCGGCGACCCCTTCCTGCCGAGCAGCTCGGCCGGCCTCGAGGACGAGATCCTCAAGTATCAGGTGCGGGCGTTCTGGGATCTGAAGGACGACGGCGGCAAGCCGGTGCCGGCCGGAACCTACCAGATCCACGGGCGCTTCTACCTCTACTACGACCCGGTCGTGAGCTTGACGGTCACCATCGAGTAGCGACGTCCAGACCGGGGCGGGCGTGCTGTCCCGCCCGC
>Ga0163150_10000152_pt1 | contig 124207 bp, 124 predicted proteins | sample OliLakLV19P2IB_FD_148628 | JGI IMG/M metagenome (GOLD analysis project Ga0163150, IMG submission 148628) | Freshwater microbial mat bacterial communities from Lake Vanda, McMurdo Dry Valleys, Antarctica - Oligotrophic Lake LV.19.P2.IB | ecosystem: Environmental > Aquatic > Freshwater > Lake >...
CCGACTTTCCCGCCCGCCGCGAGCACCCTGTGGCAGGGCACGACGATCGCGAACGGATTGCGTCCGAGGGCTTGTCCAACAGCGCGGGCCGAACCGGGCACACCGAGTTTTTCTGCGACTTCACCGTACGACTGCGTGGCGCCGGCCGGAATGCCGCGGGCAGTTTCATACACGCGCCGATGGAAAGGCGGGACCCTGTCCATGTCGAGGGTAATTGCGGACAGGTCGCTGGCCTCGCCGCGAAGCAGCGCCGTGATCTGTTCCAGCGCTTGTTGTACATCGGCGGGCGGTGTGCCTTCCTGCGCGCCCGGATGGCGCCTGAGCAGCCGCGCGCGCGTCTCGGCTTCGCGGATTTCCGGCAACTGGATGCCGGTCACGCCGCGCTCGCCCCAGGCGAGTCCGCAACGGCCGATGGCCGTATCGAAGAAGGTCATGCCCTGCGCTGTCATGCTGCGATCCTTGTCCACCACCCCGCCGTACTACCTGGAAAAACCTGCTGCGCCCATGATCCAACTCAACTCAGCATGCTGGCGACCTGCAGGGCGAGCAGGGCAAGCGCCGAGGCCATGCTCGCATAGGGAACCCAGGCGGGCACCGTGTAAGTGTTCCCCGCCGGCGGGCCGGCGCGCTTCAGCCTGATGAGGGCGAGGCTGATGATGGCAAACACGGCGAGCACGGCAAAACTCGTCACCTTGGCCAACGTTACCAGCGGCAGTGCCAGCGCCAGGACGAGCACCGCAAGGGAAACCAGGATCGTGGCGAATATCGGTGTCTGCGTCCGCGCGTTCAGTTTGCCGATTCCCTTCGGCAGCCAGCCTTCGCGGCTCATACCGTAAAGCATGCGCGCAGCCATGATGATCTGGACCAGGGCGCCGTTGATGACCGCAACAAGGCTGATCGACGCCATCACCTTAGGGCTTGCGCCCGTCGCTTGCTCGAACATGAGCGCGAGGGGCGCCTCGCTTGCCGATAGCTGGTCCAGTGGCAGGACGAGCACCGCCGCCAGCGCTACGGCCAGGTACAGCGCGGTGGAGATCACGATGGCGAGCAGGATGGCGCGCGGCAGGGTGCGCTCCGGGTTCTTGACCTCCTCGGCGACGTTGACCATGTCCTCGAAACCGATGAATGCATAGAACGCGAGGAAACTACCGAGGAAGATTCCCTGCCATGCGACGAGTTCGATCGGCGGAACCAGTTCCGGCAGCCGCTCGGGCAGGGCCCCGAACGATGCGTAGGCAACGCCGATGATCAGCAGCAGGCCGCCAACTTCGATGATGGTTGCCACCGCCGTTGCGGCCACCGATTGCGCGATTCCCCAGGCTGCCAGCAATGCAATGGCAATCACGACGCCAATGATGATCATGGCCTCGGGAACCTCGAAGAACACCCGGAAGTAGCCGACGAAGCCCCTGGTAATGGTCGCGGCCGAAACCAGCCCGGATAGTACGATGAGAAACCCGACAAGGATGGACAGCCAGCGCAGGCCGAATCCCTTTTGCGTGTACACGGCCGCCCCACCGGAAAGCGGATATCGGGAGCAAAGCTCCATGTACGTGAAGGCCGAAAGGCCCGCGGTGACTGCCGCCAGTGCAAACGAAACGGGTGCGTAGAGTCCGGCGGCGCCCGCCACTTTGCCCACCAGGACATAAATGCCCGCGCCCAGGATGGTGCCGAGGCCGTAAAAGGTGATCAGCGGCAGCGACAGCGAGCGGCGCAGCTCCACCTTCTCCCCGGAGGCCGGATTCAGCGTTTGCTCAAGACCGGTCATGGATGTTCCCTCTTTTCAGCAATCAGATTCGGATTCTCCGACAATCCGGGAATTCACGCTTCAGTACAGCATGCAGGTGCTTTTCTTTGGTAATGTTCCCTCCCCAACTGTGAGACCACGATGATCCAGCTTCTTCCTCTGCCAGACAACGTCCTGCCCCCCGGCATCCGCTCGCGGTTCGTCGATAACAACAACGGCCTGAGGATGCACATCCTCGAAGCGGGATACGAGACGAAAAACCGCCCTCTGGTCCTGCTGCTGCACGGTTTCCCGGAACTGGCCTATAGCTGGCGCAAGGTCATGCTGCCCATCGCGGCGGCGGGCTATCACGTCGTTGCACCCGACCAGCGGGGTTATGGGCGCACCACCGGCTGGGACGTCAACTATGACGGGGACCTTGCGTCGTTCCACATGCTCAACCTGGTGCGGGACATCCTGGGCCTGGTCTCGGCGCTGGGTTATCGCGGCGTGAAAGGGGTTTTCGGCCACGACGCCGGTTCCCATGTCGCGGCCTGGTGTTCGCTGATCCGGCCCGACGTGTTTCACTCCGTGGCCATGATGAGCGCGCCGTTTGGCGGACCCCCGGCTTTCCCGTTCGGCACTGACGGCGGCAAGGCGGAGGCTCCGGCTTCCGACATCCACCAGGCACTGGCCGCCCTGAAGCGGCCGCGCAAGCACTACCAGTGGTACTACTCCACGCGCCCCGCCAATGACGACATGTGGAAATGCCCGCAAGGGGTTCACACCTTCATGCGTGCCTACTACCACCACAAGAGCGCGGACTGGAAACAGAACCAGCCGTTTCCGCTCAAGGCCTGGGTCGCAACCGAGCTGGAAAAAATGCCGACCTACTACATCATGGATCTCAACGAGAACATGGCGCAGACGGTGGCGAAGGAAATGCCCTCCCCCGCCGCGATCGCGGCGAACAAGTGGCTACCCGAAAACGAAATGGCAATCTACGCGGAGGAGTATGGCCGCAATGGATACCAGGGTGGATTGCATTGGTATCGCACCAATACCGGGGGCGGAAATGCCACGGACCTGCGGCTGTATTCCGGGCGGACCATCGACGTGCCCTCATGCTTCATCGCCGGCAAAAGCGACTGGGGCATCTACCAGCGTCCGGGCGGCGACATGATCACCATGCAGGAGAAGGTGTTGACCAACATGTCGGGCGGCTGCCACCTGGTCGATGGCGCCGGGCATTGGGTGCAGCAGGAACAGCCAGAAGCGGTGAGCGGGCTGCTCCTGGAATTTCTACGGACCAGGGCGAAGGACTGATTTCACTACGGGCACAGACGCGACTCAGTCGTCCCTGTCGCGTTTGCCGTGGCCCTTGTCTTTCCTTTTGCCATCCATCCTTTTCTCGTTGTCGTGCCTTTCCCGGTAGTGCGGAACGTACTCGTCCTCATACCAGTCGTCCCGGACGAAATAGACCGGCCGGCCGCAGGCGTTGTACTTCCGGCAGTGCTTGCTCCACTTTTTCTCGTGACCGGGACGCACATGCAGATAGATCGGCGGTCGTACCACCTCGACCCGCTGGACCACAACCGGTTCCACATAGATCACCCGGGGCGGTGGTGCATTGCCAATGTCGATGCGGCCATAAAAGCCGGGCTGGCCGACACTGACCGAAACGCCAACGTCGGCGGCGAACACCGGGAAAGCGGTGATGGCAAGGACCATCGCGAACAGAACACGTTTCATATCGAGAACCTTTCTTCAGAGGCTACTGGGCGGTTAACCTTGACGTTGCGCTAACCAGCCGGACGCACAGTCCATGAAACGCCTGCGGCCCGGCCTGCAGCGCAAGCGGACATCACTTTACCTGATGTTTCAGCATTTGCCTTTCTTGGCCTGTCCGGGGGGACAGAACCCCTTGTCGTCGTGGCCGACATGATGATCGCCGGGAATCCGGATCTGACCGGTACATGCGGATGAAAGCGCGCCTAGCGCAGCAAGCAACACAATAAACTTTTTCATAATTGTCTCCTGAGTACCTTCATTGGATAGCCGTGATACAACAAAGCTATTGTGGTTCGGGGAATCTGCCGCTGCGTTACAGAATTGTCGCAACGCTAGGGTTGGCGTGTAAATCACCTTTGGAGTGTAGGTATATTTCAGTGCCTACCGGGATAATTTACGGATCGTACGCTGGCATATAGAGTTGATTGCAATAAAGGTTCATGTGAACCGATGATTGATGCCATCCCCGATCTCCTGCTTCGCACAGGCATACGCGGATACGAGTCCCTGGACAACGGCGAACCCTGTAATCGCATTGGCCACGTCCCAGAATTCTTTCGACAAGTCCATTGAAGTCATCGTCCGCCTCCGTGTCTCGATGCGCACGATGCCACTACGCTCCCCATGCCTTCAAGGCCGCAGGGCGCTTGCGGATTCAAATGTTCAGCCTGCCGGTTGTCGCAGCAAGGTATTCGGGTCGATACATTGGATGTCGAACGGCTTGTCATAGCTTCTTCCTGCAGATCTTGCGGCCGATCGATTCGATCAGGCCTTCGTCCCAGGGAAGCTTGTTGGAATCGACGCCGACGAATCCGCTGCTCATTGGACCTCCCCTGTTCTGCCCTTCCCGCTGATACCGTCGTTACGCGCCCGAAACTCCGCCATCAGTTTGGCGCACGAATCCTTGTCCGACCCGCACAAGGCGGAAATTTCAAAGTAAATCTCGCCACCCGGCTTTTGCTGGATGAGGCGTCGCACCACTGCGGGATGCGCATAGTGTCCCCTGGGCGTGAACGACCACTGCGCATAGACCTCGGGTTCGGTAGCGATGATCCAGCCATCCGGTTTGGTGACGATCGCAACTCCTGGTTTCGCCTTGAGCGACTCCAGCGCCTCTGGCACGCTTGGGTAGCCGATTACCGTCTGCCTGGCATACTCATCGTCTGGTTGTAAATCGTCCTGCGCGAGGGACCTGCCACATAGCCCCCATACACAGGCCAGCAAGAGCAATGAAAGAGTTCGCGTCATCAAGGCCTCCGAAAGGGGTTGCGCCGTTATGGAAGCACGCATAAGAACAATCATTGAGGGATCAAGCGCATCCGTTCCAGCTTCCAGAACCTGCCAGGTACGAATCCGGCCATTTGCGACTCTAGTCCGGCATGCGCACCCAACGCACCAATGCGAAAGCAAGCCCGGCAACATACAGTGTGCCAAAAATGAGCTTGTTGTATCTGGCCATCCACAGCGGGAGGTAGATGTCGAAGTTGTCACGCCGCACTTCGGTGTATCGGGCGGCCATTGATGTAAGCGGGCAACGCCACCCGTTGAACCCAAGCACGGCGACTTCCCAAGCGACAATCACGGCGAGTCAAACCGCCACGCGATTTTCACCCTGCCAGGAGGCGACAGGAATTGCCACAATGCAGGCGGCGAAAAATGCCAAAATGAGGGTATGCGCTGCCTTGATCGCCACCAATGCCGTGGCGGAATCGCTCTCCTGCACTAATTGCTTCCCTGGATGATTTCGATGCTCACGCCATCGGGAGCCGCGACATAACACAGGACCATCCCGGGTTTGAATTCCCAGGGCTCTACCGCCATCCGCACGCCTTTTTGTTTCAGCTTGTCGCAGAACGCGCGGAGGTCTCCGCGATAACTGAATCCGAAGTGATCGGTCCCCCACTCATCGTGGCTGGAGTAGCCATCGAAATGCTGCATGGGCTTGGTCTCGTCCGGCTCTTCCCCCGGCCGCTGGCCGCGGATGACGAGCGTCAGGCTGCCGATGCGGACATCCAGTTGCGGCGCGCCGCGCAGGTTTTCCTGAACGACGGTGACCTCTCCGCCGAACATCTCCCGGTACCAGTCTGCCGCCGCTTTCGGATCGCGGCTGATCAAGTGGATGTGGTCGAAGGCCAGCATCTCGTTCATCTTATGCCTCCCTGTTTTTGAGACTTCTGAAACTTACCTCTCAACGCAGAGACGCAGAGGACGCGGAGCAGCGCAGAGAAAAGCAAAAAATATGGATGTGCATTGATGGTGGTCGCGGGGGCAGCACTTCGACCTACCCCTGCCTGCCCACCAAGCATCCCGGTATTTCCTTTCTCTGCGTTCCTCCGCGTCCTCTGCGTCTCTGCGTTGAGAGCTAGATCTGTGTGAGAACCTGAGGCGAATTCACTCTGCACTTCGGCGGCATCTATTTTTGAGGCGTTGCCCAGAACCTGGTCAAGCAAACCCATTGAAGCCTCCTCATTACCAATGGCTTGGCAATACTCGACGTTAATGTATACGAGGCTGACCAGTTGGCCAAGAAATCGCAATGGTCAATTCTAAAGGCAATGCAGCAATCACAGACCCCCTCTGAATCTGTGCTAAGTTTCCGCCAAATACCAATAAGGATGACACATGTCCGACGCCGCACCCGCATTCGAATCCATCACCAGCCTTTCCTCCCGCATCGCATCAGGCAGCACGAGTCCCGTAAAGGTCGCCGAAGAACTCCTCGGCCGGATCGATGCGCTGGACGAGAAGCTGCACGCATTCATCCGGGTCATGCCGGAACAGGCGCTGGCACAGGCACGCGCTGCCGAGCAGGCAAGGAAGAACGGCGCGAGGTCCGGCCCCCTGAACGGCATCCCCTACGCAGCCAAGGATCTGTTCGACGTGAAGGGCGTGCCGACGACCGCCGGGACACATCTGCTGGCGAACAACATCGCCCGGGAAGACAGCACGGTCGTCCGCAAGCTTAACGCGGCGGGGATGGTGCTGCTGGGAAAAACCCACACGGTCCAGTTTGCATACGGCGCCGCCGGACTCAATCACGATCACGGCACACCGCACAATCCCTGGCATGAAGTGCCGCACGCACCGGGCGGCTCTTCGAGCGGCAGTGCGGTGGCGGTGGCATCTGGACTGGTGCCGTTTGCGCTGGGCACGGACACGGGCGGATCGGTCCGCGTGCCTGCGGCACTGTGCGGAATCGTGGGATTGAAAACCACGATCGGGCGCGTCAGCCGGGCCGGGGTTTATCCGCTGTGCTGGACACTCGACAGTGTGGGACCGATCACACGATCGGTTGAAGATGCGGCGCTCGTGTATCAGGCGATGCAGGGATCGGATGCGCGCGACGAATCCACGGCGGGCGTCGCCGTGCACGACACAATGCGCGAACTCAAGGATGGCGTGAAAGGCCTGCGGATCGCGTTCGGCGAGACGACGTTCTTCGACGACGTCGATCCGGAGGTGGAGAAAGCGGTGCGCGAAGCGGGGAAAGTGTTCAGTTCTCTGGGCGCGCAGCTATCGAGCATCGCAGTTCCCGAGGCAGCGGCGGCATGGGCGGAGAAACACCGCGGCCTGCTGATTCCCGCGGAGGCCTGCGTGTCGAACCGCGACCTGCTCGACAATCACCTCCACGAACTCGATCCCGTGATCGGGCCGCGCATGCTCACCGGGCGCACGCTGTCCGCCCCCGACTATTTCCTGTTGCTGCGGCGTTACGCGGAACTGCGGGAGCAGGTGCGCGCGACCCTGCGGAATGTCGACGCGTTCATCGTCCCAACCACGATGACGCCGGCCTGGCCGCTATCGAAAGTCGACGCCAGCCCCGAGAGCTATCTCGACTACAACATGCGGGTCCACCGCAATACGGGGATCGGCAACATCCTCAACCTCTGCGCCGTATCGGTGCCCTGCGGATTTACGTCCGGCGGCCTGCCGATCGGATTGCAAATTTACGCCAAGCCCTTCCATGAAGACATGGCGCTGAGAATTGCGTATGCCTATGAGCAGGCGACGGAATGGCACAAGCACCGGCCCAAGTTCGCCGGCGCCTGAGCCGGCTCAGGTGAACTGGTTTTTGTCGTCCGCGTTTCTTTCCAGCCGGTCTTCGAGCTCGCCGATATAGGCGGCGACAGAGTTGCCGGACTGTTCGATCGTGGTTCGCAGGTCCTGCTGCGCCAGGTCGACCCGGCCGATTACGCCCAGCCGGGACTCGGCAACCTGCTCCCCGAGCTTGCGCAACTCCACATCGAGATAGCTGCGCAAGTCGGTGAAGCGTGAAGCTTCAGCCTTGTCGGCAAGCTCCCGCTGCGCGCCCAGTTCGCGGGAATGGCGCCGCGCGTCGAGCAATACGTTGGTCTGCAGGTAGACGACGAAAATCAGGAACAGCGCAGTGATCAGCACCGTAATCCCGAGCAGCACCAGGCCCAGCGGCGCCTGTACGTCGGCGACAAGCAGGGAAACCGTGGTGGGCGCCATGATGACGCTCCAGTTGACCGCGGCGAATACGACTATGAGCGCGAGAACCAGCATCAAGACCAGCGTAGGTGCTTTCATATGAATTCCTCCACCTCACCCCCCCGCCCTCTCCCCCACTGGCGGAGAGGGTGCCTGGGCGCGGATTACGTTGATTGACCTTTGACGGTATGAAAAGGTAGTTGGTTCAGTTAGCGCCTGGTCGAATGCACTTCGCTGTCGCGGATCATCCTGCTGTCATGGTCGGCGCTCGACTACCACGATAATGATATCAGCCTCCGTACCTCGGCACCCTCTCGGCCAGTGGGGGATAAGAGCACACTCACATGCACCCGTAGCGGTGAGAAGCGGCGCAGGGGGCATCGCTGACTCGGCGAGTGGGGTCTGGGCCTGGGGCGGGAAGCGATGCCAGGGCGCGCTACCCGCAAACCGCCGACAAGTCGGTAACGAGTCCGCGCGCCGGAGGGAGAGGTGGTGGTAGGGCGCTGTGTGTCAGTTCGTCACCCTCATATAAAGCATCGGCAATTTCTCCGGCAGCCGCCGGAGCTGGTCGAGGACCATGTAATTGCGCATGCCGAAGATGCGGGAGACATAGCGGTCGGCCCTGGGATCGAGGCTCATGCAGTACGTGAAAATCCCGTGGCGGTTGTTTTCCTCCACCGCCCGCTTGGCGTCGAACATCAGGTACTGCGAATCGTGTACGTCGATATCCGAAGGCTCACCGTCGGTGATCAGCAGGATCAGTTTCTTGTGGGCCCGGCGGTCCTGCAGGAAAGTGCCGGCATGGCGAAGGGCCGTACCCATGCGCGTCGAGAGCTGGCCGGTCATGCCGGCCAGGCGGGCCCGCGAAAGGTCGCCGTAAGGCCGGTCGAAATCCTTGAAGCGAAAATAACCGACGTCGTGGCGGCCGTTCGAGCAGAAACCGTGGATCGCGAAGCTGTCGCCAATGCGCGCCATCGCGTCGGCCAGCAGCACGGTCGCTTCGCGCGCAAGGTTCAGGACCGTGGTCCCGGCATTCGCCACCGGGTCATTGGTCGACTGTGAAAGATCCAGCAGCACCAGGACAGACAGGTCGCGCTGCTGCCGACCGAGGATGGCGTGCACGCGCGGGTCGGGCGGAATCCTGATGCGCAGATCGATGGTGGCATTGATGCAGGCATCGAGGTCGAGGCGATCGCCTTCCAGGCGCTTGTTGAGCCGGATTGGCCGTTGCACCTGCACGGCCTTCACCAGGTACTTCACCCGGTTCACCAGGTCCCGGTTCCGTTCGAGGATCTCGTCGATCTGGCGCGGGTCGCCCTCGGCCGCCGCTTTCTCCAGCAGCGTGCACCAGGCCGGGCGCTCGCGGCCGATCAGGTAATCCCACTCGTCGTAGCGCATCGGCGGCGACAGCGGTTCTTCCAGCAACGCTTCATTGGCCCGCGACGGCGCCGTCAGCTTGACCTGCTCCTCCTCCGTCGGCTGCGCCTCGCTGCTTTCCTCCTCGTCGCGATCCGGTCCCTTTTCGCCATCGGCAAGGCGCGCGCCCTGCATGACGACATCTTCGTCATCGTCGGCGGGCTCGCCCATATCGCCGAAATCCCAGATGCCCTGGTTGTCGTCGCGGTAGGCGGGCTCCACCACGTAGGTCTTGAAGTTGAACTGCACGCGCATCTGTCCCATGTCGTTGCCGAGCAGGCCGCCCATCACACGGCTGATCGACTGGTCGTCCCAGTAGTCGCGCTGCCCGAAGAACTGGCGCTGGCCTTTCGCCACCCAGGGATTGTCGTCGTGGTAGTCCTCGTCCAGCAGCGCGCGTGCAAGGCGCGCCATCAGCGAGGCAGAGGTCACGGCACCACCGGGTTGCGCGACATGAAAGGTCTGCCACAGCCGCTTCAAGCCGGGAAACTGGCGGATGGCGAGTTGCTCTACACGGGCATCCTCGGCCAGCGACACCAGCACCATTTGCAGCGGCTTGAGGCTGCCCACCGGAAACCTCTGCCCGGTAAACACGACATGCGCCGAAGCATGCGCCACCGCCGCGCGATACAAAGCCAGGCCGGACTGTCCGGCATAGCCGCGATAGGTCTGCGGCAGGCGGATGGTGCTGCCGTCTATCGTCGAGCGCCGGCCGGCGCTTTCGTTGCGGCTGTGGATCGCCGGACGCAGTTTCAGGTTGCGCCCCCAGAGTGCCCGCAGGTAAAGCGACAGCCGCCGCTCGACGTCGGCGAACACGGTCTGGTCGCCTTCGGCCCGCAGCAGCGCGCGGCCTTCCTCGCTGTCGAGCTGGAAGTAGCGCGCCTGCGCATTCGGGTCGCGCATGTGCGACTGCACGCCCAGCAGCGCCCAGCGGCGCAGGCCTTCGAACGAGAGCTGCTCGAGAAGACTATCGAGGCGCTGCAGGATCGCGGTGACGCCGGCGGGCGCGAGTTCGCTCAGTTCACGGAGGAAATCCAGATAGGCGACATAGAGTGCAGCGTCGCGCAGGCGGCGCGCGGCGACGATCGCGGTCGAGAACACCAGTTCGGCTGTGCGGGCGTCCGTGTGCGCGTAGACCGCGAGCGCGGCATCGATGGTCTTGAAGGCGGGCCTCTCACCAATGCCTCGCGCAACCGCGGGCATCTCGCGCAGGTAGGCCAGCGCCACGCTCCACCCCAGCCCCGCCGTGGCAATCTCCCGCGCCCCTTCGAGGTAGCGCTTGAGACCTTCCGGCGTGAACGAGCGCGACGCTTCCAGCCACGTGGACTGCACCAACTGGCGCGCATGCGGCCCAAGGGCCGTCAGCAGATCGTTGTAATCGTCAAGCTTCGGCATTTTCCAGGTCAAGAGCGTTGACGCAGAGGACGCGGAGGAAAAGCGGAAAGGACGCAGAGGAAGGCAAGCACGAAGGAAGGTGAAAGTCGCAAGGGGCTCAAAGTGATTTCTCCGATATCAATCGGCAATCGTGCTACTTCCACCGACGACACCCGTTGCAGGCCGCTGCCCATACATGTATCCGAATTTCCTCTGCGCCCTCTCCTGCTTTTCCTCTGCGTCCTCTGCGTCAACGCTTGTGCCTCGGAGTTCTAGAAGCAGGCGCGGATGGTGGCACCGAGGGCGTCGCGAATATCCGGGTCGTCGGTAATCGGCTTGATCAGCGTCACATGGCAGGCGGCGACGGGTTCGACGCCCTGCCCGATCAGCGAGCCAGCGTAGATCAACATGCGGGTGGAGATGCCTTCCTCCAGGCCGTGGCCCTTGAGGTTGCGCGCGCGTTCCGCGACGGTGACCAGCTTGCCGGCCAGGTCCGGGCCGATGCCCGACTCGTGGCTGACGATTTCGATCTCGACGTCGCGCGAGGGATAGCTGAAGTCGAGCGCGCCGAAGCGCTGCTTGGTGGACTGCTTGAGGTCCTTGAGGATGCTCTGGTAGCCGGGGTTGTAGGAGATCACCAACTGGAAATCCGGATGGGCGGAGACCAGCTCGTTCTTTTTCTCCAGCGGCAGGATGCGCCGGGCATCGGTCAGCGGATGGATCACGACCGTAGTGTCCTGGCGCGCTTCGACGACTTCATCGAGGTAACAGATCGCCCCGTAGCGCACAGCCAGCGTCAGCGGCCCGTCCTGCCAGCGGGTGCCATCGGCGTCCAGCAAATAGCGCCCGACCAGGTCCGAGGCGGTCATGTCCTCGTTGCAGGCCAGGGTGATCAGCGGCCTGTTGAGCTTCCACGCCATGTATTCGACGAAGCGCGTCTTGCCGCAGCCGGTCGGGCCCTTGAGCATCATCGGCATGCGCACCGCGTACGCCGCTTCGAAGAGCTGCACTTCGTCTTCGAGCGCGCGATAGTACGGCTCGGCATCCACGCGATACTGCTTGACGATGCCCTCGGCGGGCGAGAGGTTGCGGGAGTCGTTTGGGTTCATATCTCGTGTCCTTGGCCTATTTCCTTCGCTGGACCGGCATGGCGCCGGTCAATAGTTTGCGCGTTGCCGACCAGGCATTGAACATCGCGGTCTTGAGCGCGGCTGCATCCGTTGCAAGGATACGCGCCCAGGCGCCGGCCCGGTTGGGGAGCAGCGCCGCCCCGGCGTAGACGTCCGGCAGGAGCAGCGCTTCACGCATCGCCGCGACAAGATCGGCGGCCGGCTTCGCCCCGGTCACAACGAACAGGCTGCCCTGGGCGGCCGAGGTTCCTGCCACCCCGGCCAGCCCGCGCGCGAGCTCGCTGCCCTCGATGCGGAAGCGGTCGCAGACCAGGAGTCGGCCGGAAGCCTCTTCGATCCGGGTTTCGGATCGCAGCCAGTCGAACACCCCGTTGCCGCCCTTGGGATCGTGCAGCAGCAGCGAGTCGCCAGCGATGACGGTGGAACCCGGATGCACGGTTATCCGCACGCGATTGTCCAGCCGGGCACGGGGAAACAGGATAGACGGATCGGGCAGGTATTCCAGGAACGCCCCCTCGCGTGCATGGATTTCCAGGCGCTGGACGGCCGGTTCCAGCTCCATGCTGTGGACGATGGTGGAGGCGCCAGAGGTGACGTGCGCAGAGGAACGTTCGCCGGCTTCGATGCGCAGTCGCAGGTCGTCGCCTTCGAACATCCCGCCTGCGCAGGACTGCAGGTACAGCGTCGGCATGCCGGCCGGGTCGCCGGGCGAAGTCAGCGCCCGGCCGAGATGGAAGGGATATCCGACCCGCTGCCGGCGCACGTAAGTCGCACCGACGGGATCGCGCGCGAACTCGATGTCCGCATGGATCGCGTCAGGCCGTTCCGCCGCGAGCGCCGCGCCGGCGAGGTCGAAGGGCTTCACCGGTCGAACAGGACTTGCGATGCGATCGCGTCCACGATGCGATCCACGCCGTCGCCCGTGGCGCAATTGGTGGTCAGCACAGTGCGGCCCGCGCGGGCCTCGTTGGCTTCGCGGATCATGCGCTCGAGATCCACGTTGACGTAAGGCGCGAGGTCGACCTTGTTGATCACCAGCAGGTCGCACTGGAGGACACCGAGGCCGCGCTTGCGCGGGATGTCGTCGCCGCCGGCTACATCGATGACGAACAGCCAGTAGTCCACCAGGTCGAGCGAAAACGTCGAGGCGAGGTTGTCACCGCCGGACTCTATCAGGATCAAATCCAGCTTCTCGTACCTGGCATCCAGTTCGTCGGCGGCCTGAATGTTCATGGTCGGGTCTTCGCGGATCGCGGTGTGCGGGCAGGCGCCCGTTTCCACCGCCAGCACTCGCTGGGGATCGATCAGGCCGCTGCGGCGCAAGCGCTCGGCATCTTCCTTGGTGGCGAGATCGTTGGTAATGACCGCGAGGTTGGTGCCGCGCTGGATGAAGCGCGGAATCAGTTGCTCCAGCAGCCGCGTCTTGCCCGATCCCACCGGCCCGCCGATGCCGACGCGGGCGGCGCCGGGGTGCCGTGCCGCACGCGCCGTGGAATCAAATCCGGGTGTCACTGTGTTCATGGCGTTCCTCTTTTATGCATTGCCGATTGCGCGCGAGTGAACGGTGAACAGCGAACAGTGAACGGCATTGACCACAAGGTGTTCGCGGATCGCTGCTTACTGTTCGCTGTTAACTGTTCGCTGCTTACTGTTCGCTGTTCACTACTCACAATTCGCTGGCTCAACGGAACATATACCGTTGAGCCAACGCCACCACCTTCGCCGGCTCGCACGTAATCACCTTGCCGTCGATCATCACGTCGAAGGTCTGCGGATTGACGGTGATGTTCGGGCAGGCGCTGTTGTGCAGCATATCGGCCTTGGTCAGCTTGCGCGTGCCGCTGGCTGGCAGAAGCTTCTTGGTCAGGCCGAGCTTGCCCTGGGTTCCGGCCTCCACCGCGAGGTGATTGACGAAATTCACCGACAGGGCCTTTTTCGCTTCACCGAAGGCGCCCCATTGCGGACGCATGATCAGCGGTTCACAGGTCATCAGCGAGGCGGCCGAATCGCCCATCGCACCCCAGGCGATGAAGCCGCCCTTCACCACGATTTCGGGCTTGATGCCGAAGAAGCCCGGGCGCCACAGCACGATGTCGGCGATCTTGCCGTCTTCCAGGGAGCCGATGTACTTGTCGATGCCGAAGGTCTTCGCCGCGTTGATGGTGTACTTGGCGATGTAGCGCTTGATGCGTTCGTTGTCGCCGATCCGGGTTTTTTCCTCCGGCAGGCGGCCGCGCTGGTCTTTCATTTTCGAGGCGAGCTGCCAGGTGCGGGCAATGACTTCGTTGATGCGGCCCATGCCCTGGCTGTCGGAACCGAGCATGGAAATGGCGCCGATGTCGTGCAGCACGTCCTCGGCGGCGATGGTCTGGGAACGGATTCGCGATTCCGCGAAAGCCACGTCTTCCGGCACCGCCGGATTCAGGTGGTGGCACACCATGATCATGTCGAGGTGTTCGTCGAACGTGTTCACGGTGTAGGGATTGGTCGGATTGGTGGAAGACGGCAGGCAGTTCATTTTGCCGGCCACCGCGATGATGTCCGGCGCGTGGCCGCCACCCGCACCTTCGGTGTGATACATGTGGATGGTGCGGCCCTTGATGGCCTCGAGCGTGTCCTCAAGAAAGCCGGATTCGTTCAGCGTATCGGTGTGGAGCTGTACCTGGAAATCGAGTTCATCGGCCACTGACAGGCAGGTGTCGATCACCGCCGGCATCGCGCCCCAGTCCTCGTGGATCTTCAGGCCCAGGCAGCCGCCGCGCAACTGACCCGCCAGGGATTCCGGCTTGGAGGAATTGCCCCGACCAAGAAAACCGAAGTTGATTGGCCAGGCTTCCGAGGCCTGCAGCATCTTGCCGACATTCCATTCACCGCCGCAGTCGATGCCGACCGTAATGGGACCGAGCGAACCGCCGATCATGGTGGTCAGGCCGGAGGCGATGGCGTGCTCGCAGAGTTGGGCCGAGTCGAAGTGCACGTGCACGTCGATGCCGCCGGGTGTCGCAATCAGGCCTTCCGCGTCGCGCACCGTGGTCGCCACGCCGCAGATCAGCTTCGGATGCACGCCGTCCATGATCTCCGGATTGCCGGCCTTGCCGATGGCGACGATCCTGCCGTCCTTGATGCCGATGTCGCCCTTCACGATGCCGATGACCGGATCGATGATGGTCGCATTGCAGATCAGCATGTCGAGCGCGCCGTCAGCGCTGTCGTAGCCGGACCTCAGGCCCATGCCGTCGCGCAATGTCTTGCCGCCTCCGTGCAGGCATTCGTCGCCCGGTACGGCGTAGTCGTGCTCGATCTCGGCGAGCAGCGAAGTGTCGCCCAGGCGCACCGCATCGCCCCGGGTGGGGCCGTACATCACGGCGTATTCCCTGCGAGTCATTCTTGCCATAGCATTATTGGTCCTTTTGTTACTGCAAACACGCCGGAGGCAGCCCGGCAGCTTGTTACTGTCTTGCGATTGCCAAGAAAACCGAAGGTTTCAGTGAAGGCTAACGTGCTTGCCACGTTATGCCGGAACTAAAAGTAACCAAAAGAAGGCCGCCCCTGTTATCACGCCCCCTTGTCAGGAGGTTCCCTGTGCTGCCTGACTCGACAAGGCGGCTGCGGAACTCGACCTGGCAGGGCACACACAACGTGCCCTGCCAGGGGACTCGAACAGTCCTCGCCGAAACCTCCTTGTCGAGTCGAACTGCTCGGCGCGCCTCAAGGGGAACTACACGCGCGCTCCATCAACCACACAAACAAATCAAGCGCCTTTAAAGCCTCGATCTTTTGCTTTCTTCAAAGCAGCTTCCTTGCTTTTCGCGCCCTTCGTGGAGCCGTCGGTGAGGTTGTTCAAACCATAGACCTCGCCGGAGCCGCCGAACTCGGTGAGCGTCACTTCCTTGGCTTCGCCGGGCTCGAAGCGGACGGCGGTACCGGCGGGAACGTCGAGGTGCATGCCGAAGGAAGCGGCGCGATCGAAGTCCAGTGCCTTGTTCGCCTCGAAGAAGTGGTAGTGGCTGCCGATCTGGATCGGCCGGTCGCCGGTATTGACGGCCTTGAGCTTCGCCTTGCGGCGGCCGGCATTGAGCTCGATGTCGCCGTCGGGCGTGATGATTTCGCCCGGCGCAATTTTCTCCACGGCTTTGAGCTTTCCGGCGCGGATGGGATCGTGGACGGTGACCAGCTTGGTGCCGTCTGGGAAGGTCCCCTCCACCTGCAGCATTGGCATCAGGTCCGCCACGCCGGCCATGACGTCGTCGGTGGTCAGGATCGTGGAGCCGAAGCCGATCAGGTCGGCAACGGAGCGGCCTTCGCGCGCGCCCTCGAGGATTTCATCGGCAATGATCGCCGTCGCCTCGGGATGGTTGAGCTGCAGGCCCTTCGCCCGCCGCTTCCTCGCCAGCTCCGCCGCGGTGTAGATGGTCAGCCGTTCAAGTTCTGTGGGTGTTAAAAGCATAAGGCACCTGGATCGTTAACCGCAGAGGCGCGGATACCCTGGCGAGGCCCGGAGTATCCGCGCCTCTGCGGTGAAGGTCTAATTAGCGAAGAGTCTGGAGTCCTGAACTTCGTGCCGCATGGCGGCGATCTCGGCCTGGGGCGTATAGGCGTGGATCGCTTCTGCGTCCGCCGGTTCGAGTTTCAGCAGGTCGATCAGGGCGGGCCTCACATGGAGCATGACCTTCTGCGCATCGAGATGGCCGATCATGCCGAGGCGCAGCGCGGCGCCGATCAGGCCGGTGCACAAGGTGTGCGCGGAAACCGCGCGGCAGGTCTCTTCCGTCATGCCGACCGCTCGCCAGAGCATGCCCTGCATCACGGACATGTGGCCGAGGGCAGTCCGCTTCTGCACCCGTTCGCGGTATCCGGCGGCGCCCGGCGTATCCAGCTTCGCATGGACGTTGAGCAGCGACGCGCCGGCGCGCTTCGAGCCTTCACGCCACTCGGGCGCAAGGGTCATGGCTTCGACGATCTCGTCCACGGCCGCGATTCGGTCCAGTTGTCCGTCCGCGCGGAACGCCGCGGTCAACGCGCACACGTCGTGGGTAGCCCAGCGGTGGCGAAGCTGCCCTTCGACGAAATCCGCGAGGCGTGGCGCGGTGACGATCACCTGATCCGCGTGCAAGGTTTCGAGTCCCCAGGAAAAGGAGAGGCTGCCGCTGGGGAAAAAACTGTCGGCGTGTTGCAACGCGCCCAGTAAATTTGAAATACCAGGCAGATTCGAAAGGTCGGGGAAACTGGATGGTTCAGGCATTGCCGATCCGCCTTGCCCTGCCGTCCGCGAGGAAAGGCTCGACCCGTTCCAGGTAGCGCTCCAGTGGGCCCTGCAAGGCAATGCGCAACCAGGCGCCTTCAAAACGGACGGCCCAGTGCATATTGCCGGCGAAATAGCCAATCTCCAGCGCGGCGGCTGCATCGCGCGGCGCCAGGGTAAGCCATTCGGTCTCGCGCATCCTGACGACCACAGCCTTGAGGTCCGTCAGCATGAGGACCGCGCCGTTGTACAGGTGCTCGCTGCGGTCCAGCACCACCGCGCATTCCGTGCCTGCGTCCGTCGTTGCCCGCAGGCGATGGCGATGGGTGTCTTCCTGGGACAGAGCCAGATACTCGACCCGGCCGGCGTGGCCGAGATCGTGCAGCCTGTCGGCGATCTGCGCATCCGTCGCCGCGCCGACGATGTTTTCAAGTTTCAGCATGGGAACCTCGAAGTGCGAACAAGGAAGGCGCCATGGATAGGGGTACTCCATGGCGCCCTCCTGTCCGTAGCAGCCGCGTCAGCGGTGTGCCGGCTCCTTCTGGTTGGGAATGCCGGCGATCGGCGCTTCGTCGGTTCCGACGGTGGAGCGGGTAATCGCTTCCACCATCTCGCGAGTTCCGTCCGGATCCGTGATCCACTTCTTGTAGAAGTCGTACGGGCAGGCCGCCACGCCCTTGTCACCCTCGCGGGAGTTGATCAGGCCGGTGTAGCCGCGGTGCAGGAGCTTGAACAGGTGGTTTTCCGACTGCATGTTCTTGCGGGCATCGCGGATAAGGGCCTTGGACAGCGCGGCATACTGGATGCCGTAGTCCTCTTCACCGCATTCGCCGAGCGTGCGGCCGTCGAAGCCGATGATCGCCGAGTGGCCGAAGTAGGAGTACACGCCGTCGAAACCGGCGGCATTGGCGACCGCCACGTAGACGTTGTTGGCCCAGGCCATGGCCTTGGCCATGATGACCTGCTGGTCCTTGGCGGGATACATGTAGCCCTGGCAGCGCACGATCAGCTCGGCGCCCTTCATCGCGCAGTCGCGCCAGATCTCCGGATAGTTGCCGTCGTCGCAGATGATCAACGACACCTTCAAGCCCTTCGGACCTTCGGAAACGTAGGTGCAGTTGCCGGGATACCAGCCTTCGATCGGCACCCAGGGCATGATCTTGCGGTATTTCTGCACGATCTCGCCCTTGTCGTTCATCAGGATCAGGGTGTTGTAAGGCGCCTTGTTGGGATGTTCCTCATGCTTCTCCCCGGTCAGCGAGAAAACTCCCCAGACCTTCGCTTCGCGGCAGGCGGCCGCGAAGATCTCGGTTTCCTCGCCTGGGCAACTGGACGCCGTGTCGTACATTTCCTTGCTGTCGTACATGATCCCGTGCGTGCTGTACTCGGGGAAGATCACCAGGTCCATGCCGGGCAGACCGACTTTCATGCCCTTGAGCATTTCGCCGATCTTCCTTGCGTTGTCCAGCACTTCCTTCCTGGTGTGCAGGCGCGGCATCTTGTAGTTGACCACCGCAACGCCGACCGTGTCCTTGCTGCTAGAAATATCGCCGTGCATCATGATTCGAATCTCCTATTCATCGTTGATCGTTGGAACCTTTACTCCCATAAACGCAGTCGGGCTGCGCAATTTTCGCGGGCTGGCGCCCGTCTTCTCTATCTCCTGCTTCCTGACGCTCAAATCGTCAGGAAAGCGTGAATCTTTCCAATGTCGGCCCGCTCCTTCACTTCCTCGTATACGAACTCCCCCTTCTCGATGATCAGGAAACGATCGGCGATTTCCTGGGTGAACCAGAGCACCTGCTCCGAGACGACCAGGGAAAACTTGCGCTCCTGCTTCAGGCGGTTCAGCGTCTTCGCGATGTCCTTGATGATCGAAGGCTGGATGCCCTCCGTCGGTTCATCGAGGATCAGAAGCTTGGGATTGCTCACCAGCGCGCGCGAAATGGCCAGTTGCTGCTGCTGCCCACCGGATAAATTACCGCCCTTGCGGCGGCGCATCTCATGCAGGACCGGGAAGGTGTCGTAGACGTACTGCGGCACGGTCTTGTCCGGCGCGTTCTCCATCCCGGAGAGGATGTTTTCCTCCACGGTCAGGTAGGGAAAGATCATCCGGCCCTGCGGCACATAGCCGAGGCCGGCGGCGACGCGTTCGTGGGTCTTGCGGCCGAGCAGCGGTTTGCCGTCCAGCGCGACGTTGCCGCTGCGCGCGGGCAGCACGCCGATCAGGGACTTCAGCAACGTGGTCTTGCCCATGCCATTGCGGCCCATGATCGCCACGGTCTCCTGCTCGCCGACCGTGAATCCGATGTTGCGGATCACATGGCTGTCGCCGTAGTAGACGTTCAGATTCTCCACGCTGAACATCAGTATTCACCTCGATCGCGTTCAGGGACGAGGGACGAGGGACGAGGGACGAGGGAACAGCGATTCGCACGGCACATAGGGCCATGGAATTCCATTCTTTCGCCCGGCACTGTCCGGATCCTCATTGCGACCTTGCGTTCTCGTCCCATCCCTCGCCCCTCGTCCCTCATTCCTCGCCCCTGATCTTCAGTGGCCCAGATAGACGTCGATGACGCGTTCGTCCGCCTGCACCTGCTCCATCGTGCCTTCGGCGAGCATCTTGCCCTGGTGCAGCACCGTGACCTTGTGGGCGATCAGCTTCACGAAGGCCATGTCGTGCTCGATCACCACCATTGACCGGCCTTTGGAAATGCGCTTGAGCAGGTCGGCCGTCTGTTCCCGTTCGCGCGCGCTCATGCCGGCTACCGGTTCATCGAGCAGCATGAGTTCCGGGTCCTGCATCAGCAGCATGCCGATCTCCAGCCACTGCTTCTGGCCGTGCGACAACAGGCCGGCCTTGGTGCCAAGATGATCGCGCAGGTAGATCTGCTCCGCTACCGCTTCGATTTTTTCGACAATCTCGGCGGCACGGCGGAAGAACAGCGAACCCAGCACGCTGCGCTTCTTCGGATAGGAGATGTCCAGGTTCTCGAGCACCGTCAGGTCTTCGTAGACCGACGGATTCTGGAATTTTCGCCCCACGCCGGCTCGCGTTATCTGGTACTCGATCATGGTGTGCAGGAAACGGTTCTTGAACCGGATGGTCCCCGAACTCGGTTTGGTCTTGCCGCAGATCATGTCCAGCAGCGTGGTCTTGCCGGCGCCGTTCGGGCCGATCACCACCCGCAATTCGTCCTGCTCGACGTAGAAATTTAGGCCGTCGACGGCCTTGAAGCCGTCGAAGGAAACGGTGAGGTCCTCGACCGAAAGGATCAGTTCGCTCACGATCTGGTTCCCTCGTCGTTACCACCGCGGCGCTGGAACTTCTCAAGAATCCCTGCCAGCCCCGAAGGCAGGAACATGACGACGATCACGAACAGCGCACCGATGAAGTACAGCCAGTACTCGACGAAGTTCTCGGAGAAGAAGGTCTTTGCCGTGCCCACCAGTACGGCGCCGTACACGGCGCCGACGACGGACAGGCGCCCGCCCACGGCGGCGTAGATCACCATTTCGATGGAGGGCACGATGCCGACCAGGGAAGGCGACGCCAGGCCGACCTGGAGCGTGAACAGCGCACCGCCGATCGAGGCGAACACGGCCGCGCACGCGAAAATGAACCCCTTGAACAGCGCCGGGTCGTAGCCGGAGAACCGTACCCGGTCCTCGCGGTCGCGGATCGCCACCAGGATCTTGCCGAGGCGGCTGCGCACGATGAAGCGGCCGACGACCAGAACCCCCATCAGCAGCGCCACCGTGGCGAAATACAGCCTGGTGCGCACGCCTTCGTCCTCGAAGCTGATGCCGAAGAAGGTCTTGAAATCCGTGATGCCGTTGATTCCGCCCGTCACGCCCTGCTGGCCGATGATGACGATGGCCATGATCGCGGAGAAAGCCAGGGTGATGATGGAAAAGTACACGCCGCCCACTCGCTTGCGGAAATTTGCATAGGCGATGATGAAAGCCAACAGCGCCGGCAGGATGATGATCGCCGGCAACGCGAACCAGGCGTGATGAAAGGGCTCCCACCACCAGGGCAGGGTTTCGACGCTGTTCCAGACCATGAAGTCGGGGAGGTTCGAGCCGAAGAATTCCGACAGCGCCTGCGCGGAACTGTCACTGGTGGTCGATTCGAGCTTCAGGTACATCGCCATCATGTAGCTGCCGAGCCCGAAGAACATGCCCTGGCCCAGTGACAGGATCCCGCCGTAACCCCAAATCAGCACGATGCCGGCCGCCGGGAATGCAAAACACAGGAACTTGGCAAGCAGGTTCAGCCGGAACTCCGATATAAACAACGGCATGATCAGGAGCAGCACGGCAAGGATAGGCACGGCGAACAGCTTCAGCCAGTAAACCGGCGTGCGCTTTGCCTTGCCTCCGCTTGCGGCGGCAGTACCTTCGATTGCGGAAACGCCGTTGCTCACCCGCTATCTCCTGACTTTCGATGCGAACAAGCCGTTCGGGCGGAAGTACAGCGCCACGATCACCAGCAGCAGGATCGACGCCTTGGCCATCGAACCGGTCATCAGGAATTCAAAGGTCGATTGCAACTGCCCGATGATGGCCGCCGAAAGGATGGTGCCGAGCAAACTTTCGACGCCCCCGAAGACGACGACGATGAACGTATCGACGACGTACTGCTGGCCGGTGACCGGACCCGTGGAGGCGAGCATCGTGAAGGAACTGCCGGCGATTCCCGCCAGCCCGCAGCCCAGCGCAAAGGTCAGCGCATCGACGCGTTCGGTATTGATTCCGGCCGCGCCGCTCATGGTCCGGTTCTGGGTCACCGCGCGGATGCGCAGGCCCCAGCGCGTCCTGTAGAGAAGCATGTACACGCCGAACGAAACCAGCAGGGCCAGCGCGATGATGAAAATGCGGCTGAGAGGAAACGAGGCATTGGGCAGGAAGGACGGCGCCCATGCGCCCTGCAGCCAGCTCACGGTCGGCACGCCCACTTCCTTGGGGCCGAACACATGGCGGAACACCTGTTGCAGGATCAGGCTCAGGCCCCAGGTCGCCAGCATGGTGTCGAGGGGCCGCTTGTAAAGGAAGCGGATCAGCCCGCGCTCCAGCGCCAGGCCGAACACGAAGGTCACGGCAAACGCCAGCACGATGCCGACCAGGAAATAGACGTCCTTGGCCGCGGGCATGAACTTCTCGAAGAACAGCGCCGTTGCATAGGTGGTGTAGGCGCCCATGGCCATGAGTTCGCCGTGGGCCATGTTGATCACGCCCATCAGCCCGAACACGATCGCCAGGCCGAGCGCCATCAACACCAGGATGGTGAACAGACTCAGGCCGTTGAAGGCCTGCATCATGAAAATCTCGAAAGTCATCGTGCTACCGCTTGAATATTGCCCGAATCAAATACCGGCTCCACGCCGCATCGGGCTGTTGCACCGGATGCGGCGGGAGGCGGCGGGCCGCCGGGGGAAGATCAGATCACCGGGCCAAATTCAGATCTTGGCGAACGGGTTCGGCTCGATCAGCGGCGACTCGTAGATCATGTCGATCTGGCCGTCCTTCCTGAAGGTACCGATGCGGGCATGCTTCCACAAATGGTGATTATCCTTGTGGAATTTGATCTTCCCTTCCGGCGCATCCAGTGCCAGCTCGGACGAAGCCGCGACGACCTTCGGCACTTCGATGCTCTTGGCCTTCTCGACCGCCAGCTTCCACAGGTACACCGAGATGTAGCCGCATTCCATGGTGTCGCCGACCACGCGGTTGGCGCCGTATTTCGCCTTGAACGCCTTGACGAACTTGTCGTTGGCCGGGTTCTTCACGCTCTGGAAGTAGCCCATGCACGACATGAAGCCCTCGAGGTTCTCGGGACCGATGCCGGACGCTTCTTCTTCGGATACCGCCATCGCGCACAGCGCCTGGTTCTTGCCCGTGATGCCCGCTGCGTTCAGTTGCTTGTAGAACGCCACGTTGGAACCGCCGACCACCGTGCTCCAGATGACTTCGGGCTTGGCCGCCCTGATCTTGTTAATCTCGGAAGCGAACTCGATCGAACCCAGGGGGTAGTAGCTTTCGCCGACCACCTTGGCACCGATTTTCTTCAGGTGCAGGTTGGCAATCTTGTTCATGGTGCGCGGCCAGATGTAATCGGAGCCGATCAGGTAGAAGCTCTTGCCCTTGTTCTTGTACAGCCAGTCCAGCGAGGCGATGGCGGACTGCGTGCCTTCCTGCGCCGTGTACATGATGTTATCCGACCTCTCGAGGCCTTCGTAATACGTCGGATAGTAGAGCAGGCCCTTGTAGCGCTCCATCACCGGCAGCACCGCCTTGCGCGAAGCCGAGGTATAGCAGCCGAAGATGGCGGCGACCTTGTCTTTCTCGAGGAGCTTGCGCGCCTTCTCGGCGAAGGTCGGCCAGTCGCTGGCGCCGTCCTCGACGATGACTTCGAGCTTCTTGCCCATTACACCGCCGGCAGCGTTGATTTCGTCGATCGCGAGCTTTTCCGCATCGACAACCGACGCTTCGGCGATCGCGATGGTGCCGGTCAGCGAGTGCAGGATGCCGACCTTGATCGTATCCGCCGCCGCCGCCGTCTTGATGAACGGCGCCCCGGGCAATGCGGCCGCTGTTGTGACTGCCGCGGCGCTCTTGATGAACTGTCTCCTGTTCAGCTTCATGTCTTCACCTTTCCTGTTGAGGTTTTGCTGCAGTTGCGACGGCGAAAAAAACCCACAGGGCGGATGCGGTCCGTCCTGTGGGCTTCTATTATGCCTTGCCGCGCCGTGACTTCCTTGTCACCGGCACAGCGTCTATTGGATGGACTGTGTCAGATGCCCGATCGCCGACAGCCCAGGTTTCGTTTCAAGCAGTGCAAAAACAAGGCCAGCTATTCCGAAGCGGTGACTCGAATGTCGAAACTGCGCGAACTATCCTGCATTAGTAATTTGAATTGAAAGGCTTTCGTCGGCGCCGCCCCGATGTTGCTGCGCAATGAAGAGCAACGCGCCCCAGCGCAGCCCTGTCGCAATCCATCCCGGCCGCCAGCACCGTCGGCGTGCGATCATCGATTACCGCGCCCAATCCCGGTGCGGGAATGTTCCGGACGGGCGAATCCACCCGCGTCGACGCGCATACTTTCCCCCTCCGCGAATTTTCCGTCAACACGGATTCTTAATATAAATCTCCCGACGCCGCCGGCCACGTCCAATATATTTGGGGAACAGGTCCAGGACTTGCTGCGACAACTACCGGGCAGGACATCTGGCGCGGGACATTTAGGCGGCCAGAAAAGCCCGAGCCGCACGATTGGAGAGCAGATCAATCCCGGATCGGTGCAAGGCTGCACCGGCATGAATGCGTCCGCTGGCGAATCCATCCGTCGCGGCTGTTTCGGGGATCCAGACAACTCGAGCATACCAGCGCAAAGCCGCGCCTTGTCGCCGCATTGGATGCGGCCGACGACAACTGCCTTCCGCAACCCGCGGCGAACCATTGCGTGAGGTCCGCGGTCCGCGCTGGAGAAACTAGAAGCGATGAAAACCAGATCACAGGAACCAATCCGCGTCGGCGTGCTGTTTTCGGAAACGGGCGTCACGTCCGTCGTCGAGAATTCCGAAAGAATGGGCACCCTGCTGGCAGTGCAGGAAATCAACGAGGCCGGCGGCATCAACGGCCGGGAGTTGCAGATCGTCAGCTATGACCCCGAGTCGAGGCCGGCCCGCTTCGCCGCGCTGGCGGAAAAACTGATCCTCGAAGACCGCGTGCACATCATCCTGGGCTGCTAATGTCGAGCACGCGCAAGGCAGTCGTCCCTGTCGTCGAGCGCTGGAACGCGCTGCTCATGTAGCCGACGCTGTACGAAGGCTTCGAGTACTCGCGCAACGTCATCTACACCGGCGCAGCGCCGAACCAGAACAGCGTGCCGCTCGCGGAATTCATGATGCGCGAGTTCGGCTCGCGCGTGTTCATGATCGGCTCGGACTACATCTACCCCTACGAATCGAACCGGATCATGAGCGACCTGATCCTGGAGCGCGGCGGCGAGAAAGTCACGGAGCACTACGTGCCACTCGATGCGTCCTGGGAGCACTACATCACGCTGGCCAAAAAGATCAAGCAGTTCTCGCCCGATTTCATTTTCTCGACCGTGGTCGGCGACGGCACGGCGCTGCTGCACCGCGCCTATGCGCAACTGAAGCTGGACCCGGCGCACATGCCGATTGCCAGCCTGACCACCTGCGAAGCTGAAGTGCAGCAGATGAGCGCGGGCATCGCCGAAGGGCATATCACGTCGGCAGCTTATTTCCAGTCGGTGGCGACCGACGTCAACCGGCGTTGCGTGGACAACTGCAAGAAGCGTTTCGGCGGCGACGTGGTCACCAACCAGTGCTGGGAAGCGGCCTACTTCCAGACCCATTTCCTTGCCAACGCCATGCGTGCGGTGGATTCTGCAAGCGTGCCAGACCTGCTGCGCGTGCTGCCCGGCTCGGAATTTGAGGCCCCGCAGGGCAAGGTGCGAATCGACGAACGTGGCGGTCAACCAGGCGGAGAAGGCGCGCACGCGGGAGAAGTATGTGGGCCGGCTGGAGCAAAGGCTCACCGCTCAGCGCAAGATCGCCAAGGCCACGGCGATCCTGATGCTCACCCGCAATATGTCGGAAGAAGAAGCCTACAACCTGATCCGCAACCGGGCCATGACCAAGCGCATGACCACCGAGGAAATCGCCGACGCCGTGATCAATGCGAACGATACTGGGGTTTGACGTGAAGGGATAGGAGTGCTGAGTGCTGTAATTGGGAAACCCCCTTAGGATCGAAGTTCCAGATTCTGATTTTTCTCGTTGCTTCGCAGTACTCAGCACGCAGCACTTTTTCTCGTCTTCCTGAACACGAGCAGCCTGTTGTTCGCCGGCATCGGGTGATCGGCTGCGAAAATCAGGCCGTTCTGCGATCCCAGTTCCTGCACGGCCTCGAAATCGCGGATGCCGCTTGCCGGATCGCGGCCACGCAGCATGGCATCGAACCTGGCGTTGCTGTCCGACGTATGCGCGCCGTTGTAGTTGAAGGGGCCGTAGATGCACAGCGGACCGCCGGGGTAGAGGATTCGGCTGATGCCCGTGAACAAGTGCCCGACTTCCAGCCAGGACATGATGTGCAGGGTGTTGGCGGTGAATACGGCATCGATGTTGCCGACGGGCCAGCGATCCTCGCTGACGTTCAGATCCAGCGGGGGAAGGACATTGCTCAGACCGGAATCTACCAGCCACATGCGGATCCCGGCATGGTTGTCGGGCAGATCCGCTGTTTGCCAGGTCAGGTGCGGCAACGCCGCGCCGAAATGCACCGCATGCTGTCCCGTGCCGCTGCCGATCTCGAGCACCGAACTGGCGTCCGCAAAAGCGCTCCTCAGGATCTCCAGGATCGGATCCCTGTTGCGCTCGCAAGCCTCGGAAAATGGCTTCTGCAGGGAAACGGTCATGCCGGCGCCGCACTCAGGAACTTCATTACCTCATCCCGCCTTGCCATGGTGTCCTTGTAACCGAGGGCGATGAGCGCCCTGCAAAACGCCGGCTCGAACAGCAGGTAACTGGTCAGGGTCGAGCCATTGGCTCGCGTCGCGCCCAAGCCGCGCAAAAGGAAGCGGATCGAGCGCGGCAGCTCATGCGAGTACTGCGCGGCAATGCGGTCTATGTCCTCGCTCGGCGAAATCACCAGCACGTCCACTTCGCGCAGTTCCATACGGTTCTTCGACCGTTCCTCGGCGGGAATCATGCGGATCGTCTTGTTGATGCGCTCCAGTCGTTCGATGTCGACTTCAAGGCTGTCGAGGAAAATGCTGTTCAGCGCATGGCCCGCGATCTGCGCCAGCGACGGATAACTGCCCAGCCTGACCCGCTCGGGTTGGCGGACCATCTGGCGGCCGACGCCGATCACCAGCACCCGGTCCGCGCCGAGATGCAGCGCGGGACTGATGGGAGCGATCTGGCGCATGCTGCCGTCGCCGAAGAATTCCCGGCGCAGCGGCATCGCCGGAAAAATGAACGGCAGCGCGCTCGAGGCGAGCAGGTGTTCGTAGTCGATGATCTCGGGGATGCCCAGGCGGCGCGCCCGCTGCCAGCCCGTGATCCCCGGAACGCTTTGAAAAAAACTTACCGACTGGCCGGAGGTATAGCCGGAGACCGTGATGGACAGCGCGTAGAGCGCGCCCAGGTTGATGCTCCTGCGGATGCCCGACAGGTCGAGGCGCTCGCGCAAAAGCTTTGACAGGGGCGAGTTGTCCAGTAATGACGAGGGGTTGTTTTCGCCAAGCCCGCCGAGCAGCATGGCGGAAAGCCATCGGGCGCCGGTTCCCATAACGCCCAGCATGTCGGAGCGATAAACCTGCTCGGCGTGGAAATATTTCCAGATGAGCAGGATGCGGCGCACCGCGCGGTGGAAGTCCGCCGCATCGGCAGCCAGGGCCGCGGCATTCACGGCGCCGGCAGACGTGCCGCAGATGATCGGGAAAGGATTGGGTGCGCCGCGTGGCAACAGGTGCGAGACCGCGCGCAGGAAGCCGACCTGATAGGCAGCGCGCGCGCCGCCGCCGGTGAGTATCAGTCCGATTTTTGGTTGCGCACCGGCCATGGTTGCGGACAATGTCGCGGCCACAATGCCGCGGTGTTATTGCTCTTTGACGGCGCCATTCGCGGCTTCGATCGCCGGACGCACCAGTTCCAGCGCGTCACGCAGCGTGTCTTCTGAAAGGTCGTTCAGGGAGTGGGCGAGGATGTCGGCAACCGCGTAGGTGGTCTCCGGCAGCGACTCGCTATCCAGGTTGGCGACGAAGACGGCGGCAGCACCGGTCGTGCGCAGCAACGCCTGGCGCTCGGTCATCAGTATTTCGATTTCAGCACGCAGCATCGAGATCTCATCCTGCGTGTGCTGTTCGATGGTCATTTCCGTCTCCTGACAGCGATTCTTGCACTTTCGATAAGCTTATGATGCCACAAGACTTTTCAATGAGCCAGAAAGAAGCGGCTGGAGGGCAAAGGGATCGGGGGACGCGCGGATTCCGCGCCAACCCTCAGCGGACAGGATCAGTGCAGACGGATCACGTCCGAGGGGGGTGGTGCCAGCAGAGGGAGACTCAGCGCCAGCAGTTGACGGCCGACGAGCGTCAGCGAACCCTTGATGCGGTTGTTGCCGGTATCGCTGAACTCGAATTCGTAAGTACGCTGCAGCCTTCTGCGGCCCTCGTCGTCACGGCCGAGGCGAAGCTGCTTCACCGCAACCGTCCAGTCGAGCAACTGCACGTTCTCGGATTCGCAGGCCCGGCGCGCGGCGTCCAGCGCCGCATCGCGTGCCTGCAGGGTATCCATCCAGAACCAGCCGGCCAGAACGAACAGTGCTAGCGCTGTGAGTTCAAGCATCGAAATTCCGTGAATGTCGTAAATGCCGAAAGGTCATCGTTAGTTCGCGGACGTATCAATGGTATATCGGGGCGCATTCGATTCGTCGATGCCAGATTCGAGCTTTGCGAAGCCCGACATTCACGTCATTCACGATATTCACGGCATTCACGACTCTTTTATTCCGACCTTCACCAGCTTCGGTGCCAGCAACCGCACGACTTCTTTCGGATCCACCCCGACCAGATACCCCCGCTTGCCGCCGTTGATGTAGATTTTCGGCAGTTCAAGGATGGTTTCTTCCATGTAGGTCGGCATTTTCTTGCGGGTACCAAAAGGCGACGTCCCGCCGACCATGTAACCGGAATGTTTGTTCGCGGCATCGGGATTGCAAGGGGCGACGGTCTTGACGCCGATGATTCTCGCCAGCTCTCTGGTGGAAACCTTCAGGTCGCCGTGCATCAGCACCACCAGCGGATTCCTGCCATCGTCTTCCATGACCAGGGTCTTGACCACCGCGTGCTCATCGACGCCAAGGTCGCGCGCGGACACCGCGGTGCCGCCCTTCTCTTCGTAATCGTAGAGATGGTCGCTGAACGCCACCTTGTGTGCACGCAACTCGCGGATCGCTGCCGTGACCGGCGCCTTCTCGTGTCCCATGCTTCAGGTATTGCCTGTCAGTATCCGATACAGGGAATGAAGCATCCCGGCCGTCGCGCCCCAGATGTTCCGTTCGCCGTAGGGCATCGAATAGTAGTGCCGGACGCGCCCGTTCAACTCGTCCATGTGCCGGCGATGGTTCTCGGGGTCAAGAAAAAATTCGAGCGGCACCTCAAAGATTTCGGCCACTTCGAAAGGATCCGGGGTCAGTTCGAAGGGCGGCTCCACCCAGCCCACCACCGGCGTGACCCGGAACCCGGTCTGGATATCGAAATCAGGTAGCCTGCCGATGACCTGCACACGCGACCTGTCAATCCCGGTCTCCTCCTCGGCCTCGCGCAACGCAGTGGCCACGCGGTCCGCATCGCCGTCATCCACCCTGCCGCCAGGGAAACTGATTTGCCCCGCATGATCATGAAGATGCGAGGTTCGCTGCGTGAACAGCAGGGTCGGCCCACCGGGCTGGTTGACCACCGGAACCAGCACGGCCGCCGCCACCGGCTTGCGTTCGGTCGGATGGGCGTAGAGCGGGAAATCGGCGTCCGGTGGCAGCAACCCCTGCCGGTTCAGGCGTTCCGCGATCCAGTCGCGGGAAATCGGACGTAATCCAGAGTCGTCGACAGGAGACAACGGCATGCGAACCGGTCTGAAGGAAGGGGGGTTATTTTAACTCCGCGCGGGTATACAATCTTTTCACGTCACGGCCAGAAGAGTTGACCACGGATTGGCCGCGACCGGATAGACCTGCTATTCCGATTCCAATTTGAGGAGATGAACATGAAGTTACGCCCCCTGATCGCTGCAGTGATGTTTGCCGTCGCCGGCAGCGCCTTTGCCGCGCATTGCCCGATGGACATGAAGAAAATCGACGAAGCCATGTCGAAGAATCCGAGCCTCCCGGCCGACAAGCTGGCTGAAGTAAAGCAACTTCGGGCCGAAGGTGAAGTCTTGCACAAGGCCGGCAACCACGGCGCATCCGTGGAGAAACTTGGCAAAGCGATGTCGATACTCGGCATCCAGTAATCCGGTTTATCGACCAGAACCCCGCTCCGCGAAAACGCGCAGCGGGGTTTTGCTTTCGGAGGCCGCGATGAAATCTGTCTCGATCCTGTTTTTTGGCGTAGCGGTGATCGCCGGGACCGCACTCCCGGATTGCCGGCAGCAATTGCAGTTGCTGGGGGCCGATCTCAAGGGCGTCGCCCTCACCGAAACGCAGAAACAGAATCTGGGCGGCCTCGTGGACGACGCCCGCCGCTACTGCTGGATCCATCAGGAGACCCAGGCGATGGCCTACATCGCCAAGGCGCGCCAGGTGACGGGCCTCAGGCCGCCTCCCGACGAATTCGACTGGGAGACGGTGCCGCTCGAATCACTCGAGCCGAAGGCTCGGTGATTGGTGCACCCTCACGGGTATACCGGGCTGTCGCCCATAAATTGGTGATTGGCAAATAGGATGAGAAAACCATTGCAAGGCGTCAATGGATCGCGCGGCACTGCCTGAAACAGGCCTTACAGTTACCAATCATCATCGCAGCCGTCAGGCGACGGCTCCGCCGCACGACGACCCCGCACCCGCCGTACAACCATAGCAGTGGTTCGCGGTCACGATCTCGCGAAGATTCAGACGCTCGGCATCGAAGTCGCGGATATGCCGCGGCGCGCCGTGCGCCAGCGGCAGTTCCAGCATCTGGTTGAAGTCGCAATCGTAAAGCGTGCCTTCCCAGCCGACCGAAAGCGTATAGCGGCACATCACTCCCGCCGCCGCCGCCGGATTGAACGCATTGGCCAGGCGCTCCATGTAGCCTTCGTAGTTGCCGCTCTGGAGCAGAAACTCCAGGAAGCGGCTGATGGGCATATTGGTGATCGTGTAGAGGTTGTTGAAGACCACGCCGTGGTGCTTGAGCAGTTCGCGGCGGAACTGCGCCTCGATCGCCTCCTGTTTTGCGGGGAGATAGGCGCCGACCGGATTCTGCACCAGGTTCAGCACCAGCCCGCTTCTCTCCCTGCCGTATCCCAGCTCATTGAGCATCTGCAGCCCGCGGATGGATTTGTCGAACACGCCGTCGCCGCGCTGGGCGTCGGTCTGCGACGACCGGAAATACGGCAGCGAAGCAACCACCTCGACCTTGTTGCGAGCCAGGAAGGTGGCGAGATCCGCTTGCGGGGCAAGCTGCAATACGGTCAGGTTACAGCGATCCAGCACGTGCCGGCCCAGCGCCCGCGCCTGTTCCACCAGCCAGCGGAAATTCGGATTCAGTTCCGGCGCTCCGCCGGTGATGTCGACCGTCGGGATATCGGTGCGTGAGAGCGCCTCGATGCAAAGCTCCGCGGTCTCGCGTGTCATCTGCTCCTTGCGTTCCGGGCCGGCATCGACATGACAGTGCCCGCAGGACTGGTTGCAGAACTTGCCGACATTGATCTGGAGTACCGTGATTCCCGTGGCATGCAACGGAGAGAATCCCGCCTGCACCATCTTGTCGCCAAACGGCGGACAGGCCGTAGTTGCGCCCAGCAGGGAGAGTTGGTCCGCCGCCGAAGCCAGTGGGGCCCTGCGTGAAAACAGCGTTTGTCCCAAGGAATTTTCCCCTTCGCCTACATGGAGAGCTTTTCAACAACGTTTCGCATCTGCACGCCGTGTACCAGCGACGAGCCGCCGCGGATCGCGCACGCAACGTGCGCCGCTTCGGTCATTTCCTCGACGTTTGACCCCTTTTCGAGGCAGGTCTGGGTATAGGCATCGATGCAGTAGGGGCATTGCACGGCATGGGCCACGCCCAGCGCGATAAGGGCTTTCTCGCGTTCGGTCAGCGCGCCCTCGACAAACACGGCGCCGTAGTAGGCCATGAACTTGTCCCAGAGTTCCTTGTTGCCCTTGCCCATGTCGGCGAATTTGGCCAGGTCGTGCGGGTGATAGTAGGTTTCCACGTCTTCTCCTGTTCGAAATGCCTTTACTTCATAAAATACGAACCCTGTCTCCGGTACGCAGCACGCCCCCGTTCTGGATGCGGGCGGTAATCCCGCCATGGCCGCGCATGGCGTTGTAACCGCCGGTGCCCAGCACTTCTTCCATGCGCGAACAGGGATTGCACGTGCCACTGCCTTCCAATACCACATCGCCGACAAGGAATTGCCGGTCACGCAGGGCATAGAGATTGATGCCCGATACGAGAATATTGCGCCGTACCGCGTCGGCTTGTATTTCAGGCTTGCCAAGAAGCTTTGCGACCACCTCCAGGTGCTCCGCCTGGATCAGCGTGACCTGTCGCTTGCCATTGGTCTTCGATGCGTAGTGGTCGCCGGACAGGCCGTAACCCGCGATCGCCTCCACCTGATCTACGGAATCTAGCGGTGCGCGCCTGGCCAGACGAATGCCGATCCACACCACCGTGCCGTAACGCGGGAACTGCGACATCAGCTTCGCCAACTCACTATCGGGATTCAGGATTTACCTCTTCACCACGAAGGACGCGAAGGAACACGTAGGGAAACCAGAATAGGGGAACGTTGCCATGGCAGACACGGGTCACGATAATCCATTGCCCATCGGTCCGCCCTGACATTCACAATCTTTCCTTCGTGTCACTTCGCGTCCTTCGTGGTTCACGGTTCAGACCTTCGCCTTGCCCACCATGTCTTCCGGCTTGACCCATTCGTCGAACTGCTTTTCAGTGACGTAACCCAGGGCGAGCGCGGACTGCTTCAGGGTCGTGCCTTCCTTGTGCGCCTTTTTCGCGATCTGCGCCGCCTTGTCATAGCCGATGTGCGGATTGAGCGCGGTCACCAGCATCAGCGATTCACGCATCAACTGCGCGATGCGCTCGAGATTGGGTTCGATGCCCACCGCGCAGTTGTCGTTGAAGCTCGTGGCGCCGTCGGCGAGCAAACGCACGCTCTGCAGGAAATTGTGGATGATCACCGGCTTGAACACGTTGAGTTCGAAATTTCCCATCGAGCCGCCAATGTTGATCGCCACGTCGTTGCCGAATACCTGGCAGCAGAGCATGGTCAACGCCTCCGATTGGGTCGGGTTGACCTTGCCCGGCATGATGGAACTGCCCGGTTCGTTCTCCGGAATCCGCAGTTCACCGATGCCGCTGCGCGGGCCGGACGCAAGCAGGCGGACGTCGTTGGCGATTTTCATGAGCGAGGCCGCAAGCGTTTTCAGCGCACCGTGCGCGTGAACCAGGGCATCGTTCGCCGCCAGCGCTTCGAACTTGTTACGCGCCGATACAAAAGGGTGGCCCGTTTCCTTCTCCAGTTCCCTGGCGACCCGCTGCCCGAACTCGGGATGCGCATTCAATCCGGTGCCGACGGCGGTGCCGCCCAGCGCCAGTTCGGACAAATGCGTAAACGAGGCCTCAACGTGCGTGACGCCGTGCTCGAGCTGGGATACGTAGCCCGAGAATTCCTGGCCCAGGGTCAGGGGCGTCGCGTCCTGCAGGTGGGTGCGGCCGATCTTGATGATGTCATCGAAGGCTTTCGACTTGGCCACGAGCGTATCTCGCAGCTTCTCAAGCGAGGGAATCAGTTTGTCATGCAGTGCCGTGACGGCCGCGACGTGCATCGCGGTCGGGAACACGTCGTTCGAGGACTGGCCCTTGTTGACATCGTCGTTGGGATGCACGAGGCGCTTGTCGCCGCGCTCGCCGCCGAGCAACTCTGAAGCGCGGTTGGCCAGCACTTCATTCATGTTCATGTTGGTCTGGGTGCCGGAACCGGTCTGCCAGACCACCAGGGGGAATTCCTGCTCGTGCCTGCCTGCGATGACTTCATCCGCCGCCTGGATGATGGCGCCGCCCTTCTTCGCATCGAGCAAACCAAGCTCGACGTTCACCACTGCGCAGGCCCGCTTCACCCGCGCCAGGGCATTGATCAGCTCGGCAGGCATGCGTTCGCCCGAGATGCGGAAGTTCCGCAGGCTGCGCTGCGTCTGCGCGCCCCACAGGCGCTCGGCGGGAACTTCGATCTCGCCGAAGGTGTCGCGCTCTATTCGGGATTTCATAGGAATGAGGGACGAGGGACGAGGAGCGAGGGGCGAGGAGCGAGGGGCGAGGGGCGAGGGACGAGGGGCGAGGGAAACCCCGCGCCGCGCATTGTCAGTCCGTGACTATGCGGGTTCCGGGAATCAAGGAATCTTCTCATCGAATTTTGGATGCAAGTCATTTCCATGCTGATTCGACCTGAACAAACAATTTTCACTCTCCCCTCGTCCCTCATCCCTCGCCCCTCGTCCCTGCATCACCAGGCAATGGGCTTTTTGTCGCGGAAGAACCCACCCCTGCGGCCGTCATGTGGAAGCATAGCCAGCCAGACCGCGGTTTCGGCGCCCTTCTCGACAGTGCGCTCCGCCGTCGGTCCGCCCATGTCGGTCCTGACCCAGCCCGGACACATGGAATTAACCAGGATGTTGTCGTCGGCGCAGGCGGTCGCGAGCATGCGGGTCAGTGCATTCAATGCGGCCTTCGACACCCGATAGGCCGAAACGCCATCGCCCATCTCGTCGAGCTGGCCCAATCCGCTCGACAGGTTCACCACGCGGCCGTAGTGATGCTTTTGCATCAGGGGGACCAGGGCCTGGCTCATGCGCAATGCCCCATAGAAATTGGTCTCGAGCGTGTCGCGAAACAGGCTTTCCTTCTCGTCCAGCACGCTGGTGTCGTACTTGCCGAGCAGGATGCCGGCGTTGTTGACCAGCACGTCCACGCGGTCGTGCTCTTTCTCAAGGTATTTTGCGATGGCCGCGACACTTTTTTTCTCTGTCACGTCGAGTTCGTGGAAGAGCACGTCGTGGCCTTCTTTCTGCAGAACACCTTGTGCCTTGCGCCCTTTGGCTTCATCGCGGCTGGTAAGCACCACCCGCAGGCCCTTGCGGGCCAACTGGCGGCAGACCTCAAGACCGATTCCCTTGTTGCTGCCGGTCACCACCGCCAGCCGTTTGTCCATCGTTGCCATGCATGCTCCTGGATCCAGCTCAACTTCGATAGCCACCGGGGGCACAGATTCCCTCTGCGGCCGAAAAAAATGTTCTGCGCATTACATCAGCTCGCGGAAGCCGCGCCGAGATCTGCGAGGGGATGCCCGTTCGCCGTCCAGGGACATTCAAAGTACCCCGCGATCCACTCAGGTGTGACCGCGGAAAGCACCGGGGGTTGCCAGCGCGGCTTCTGGTCCTTGTCTATCAGCAGCGCGCGAATGCCCTCGGCGAGGTCGGGACGCTGGGCACAACGCAGGGCGGCCACGAACTCCATGCGAAAGACATCGGCAAGCGACATCTGCCGCGCCCGCCGCAGCAGTTCGAAGGTCAATCCCGCCGTGCTGGGAGAGCCCGCGGCCAGCGTGGCCCCGGCCCGATCAAGCCACGCATCGCCCGTCTTCAGTCCTGCGATGGCCTCCGCGGTGGCATGCAGCTCACCACTCGCGCACAGGCTGTTGATGAGGTCCAGATTCTGCCGCACCGGACCGGGCGCCAGGTTCGTCTGCGCCTTTGCGCGTAGCAAAGCGGTGAGCAACCGGTCGTTGTCGGCGCGCAGGCGCGTCCACGGCTGCGCGAGAAGCGCCGCCATCACCTCCGCCTTGTCGGTCTGCGCAATGCAGTAGTCGGCCAGCTTGACGAACAGCGCGTCCGCCGCCTGGATGCGGGCGCCGGTCAGCCCCAGGAACAGCCCGGTGCTACCGGGCATCCGGCCCAGCAGCCAGCTGCCGCCGACATCCGGGAACAGGCCGATGGTGATTTCGGGCATCGCCATGCGTGATTCGGTCGTGACGACGCGATGGCTGGCGCCGGACATGAGCCCGACACCCCCACCCATCACGATGCCATGCCCCCAGCACAGCACCGGCTTCGGGCAGGTATGGATCCGATAGTCGAACCGGTACTCGCGCCCGAAGAAGTCCGTCGCATAGGCGTTGCCGCGGATGTCATCGCGGGCAGGCGATGCGTGATGTTCAAGCATCGTCTTGTGCATGCGATGCAGGTCAGCACCGGCGGAAAAGGCCTTTTCCCCCGCCGCCTCGAGAATAATCAGCGCAATGCCTTCGTCCCCTGCCCAGCGGTCGAATTGCGGCCCGAGCAGATCGATCATCTCCAGCGACAGGGCGTTGAGCGTCTTCTCGACATAGAGCCGGGCCACGCCTATGCGGGCGCCGTTCCCGGCCTTGCGCTCCTCGAACACCACCGGCGGCGTCAGGTTGCTATCCGTCTGCTTGCTATGCATTGCCTGCCGCCCTCAGCGAATGAACGAGGCATCCACCGATGCCAGGGCGGCCATGTTAACCAGGCGCCGGACCGTGGCCGTCGGGGTGAGGATGTGCACCGGCTTGGCTGCGCCGAGCAGAATCGGGCCCACCGTGATGCCTTCACCCGCCGACATCTTGAGCAGGTTGAACGCGATGTTGGCGGCATCCAGCGTGGGCATGATCAACAAGTTGGCCTCGCCCTTGAGTCGCGAGTTCGGGAAAATCCCGAGGCGGATCTCCTCGTCGAGCGCAGCATCGCCGTGCATCTCGCCGTCCACCTCCAGTTGCGGCGCGCGCTGCTCCAGGATATCCCGCGCCATGCTCATTTTGAGCGCGGAAGGGTGGCGTGAACTGCCGAAGTTGGAATGCGACAGGAGCGCGATCTTCGGCACGATGCCGAAGCGCGCCACTTCCTCGGCGGCCATCATCGCGATCTCCGCGACCTGTTCGGCGGTCGGATCGGGGTTCACGTAGGTATCGCAGATGAACAGGGTGCGCTTTGGCAGGATCAGCATGTTCATGGCGGCGAACAGGGTCGCACCCTTGCGAAGGCCGATCACGTTGGCAATGTAGTCCACATGCAGGGAGAACTGCGCGATGGTCCCGCACAGCATGGCATCGGCATCGCCGCGGCGGACCATGAGAGCGCCAATCAGCGTGGTGCGCCGGGTCACTTCGCGCTTGGCGTACTCGATCGAGATGCCCTTGCGCTGGACCAGGGCGTAGTACTCCTGCCAGTAATCGCGAAAGCGCGGATCGGAGTTCGGATTCACGCATTCGAAATCCTTGCCGGGCCGGATACGCAATCCGTACTTCTCGATGCGCGGGTTCAGCACCTCGGGACGGGCGATCAGGATCGGCTTGGCTACGCCTTCGTCCACGACGACCTGCACCGCGCGCAGCACGCGCTCGTCCTCGCCCTCGCAGAAGACGACACGCGTCGGATTCTTCTTGGCCGTGGTGAACACCGGCTTCATGATCAGGCCGGAGTGGTAGACGAACTGGGACAGTTGCTCGTGATATGCGACGAAATCCTGGATCGGCCTCGTCGCCACACCGCTTTCCATCGCTGCCAGCGCCACGGCGGGCGCGATTTTCACGATGAGGCGCGGATCGAACGGTTTGGGGATCAGGTATTCAGGACCGAACGAGAGGTCCTGTTCGCCGTACGCGATGGCTACGATGTCCGACTGCTCGGCCTGTGCCAGTTCAGCGATGGCGCGCACCGCCGCGAGCTTCATGGGCTCGTTGATCGTCGTGGCACCGACGTCCAGCGCGCCACGGAAGATGAACGGGAAGCACAACACGTTGTTGACCTGGTTCGGGAAGTCGGAGCGGCCGGTGGCGATGATTACATCGCCGCGAACCGCCTTGGCCTCGTCGGGAAGGATTTCCGGCTCCGGATTGGCCAGCGCGAGGATCAGCGGCTTCGTCCCCATCTGCTTGACCATATCCGGCTTCAGCACCCGTGCCGCCGAAAGCCCGAGGAAGATGTCGGCACCTGGCATGATGTCAGCGAGCGTGCGCGCGTCGGTGTCCTTGGCATAGCGGACCTTGTTGTCGTCCATCTCCTCCTTGCGGCCGGCATAGACCACGCCCTTGATGTCGGACACCCAGATGTTTTCCATCGACATGCCCAGGCTGACCAGCAGGTCCAGGCAGGCCAGGGCGGCCGCGCCGGCGCCCGAGCAGACCAGCTTCACCTTGCCAATGTCCTTGCCCACCACCTTGAGCCCGTTGAGCACAGCCGCGCCGACGATGATGGCCGTACCGTGCTGGTCGTCGTGAAAAACCGGGATCTTCAGGCGCTCGCGCAGCTTGCGCTCGATATAGAAGCACTCCGGCGCCTTGATATCCTCGAGGTTGATGCCGCCGAAAGTCGGCTCCAGGCTCGCGATGATGTCCACCAGCTTGTCCGGATCCCGCTCGTTGATTTCAATGTCGAATACGTCGATGCCGGCGAACTTCTTGAACAGCACCGCCTTGCCCTCCATCACCGGCTTGCTCGCCAGCGGCCCGATCGGACCCAGGCCAAGCACCGCCGTGCCGTTGGTGATGACGCCGATCAGGTTGCCGCGCGCCGTGTAGCTGCGGGCCGTGGCCGGATCATTGACAATTTCCTCGCAGGCCGCGGCGACACCAGGAGAATAGGCAAGCGCCAGATCACGCTGGTTGAGCAGGCCCTTGGTGGGAACAACCGAGATCTTTCCGGGTGTCGGCAGGCGGTGATAGTCGAGCGCGCTTTTGCGCAAAAGCTCGTCCATGGCATCTCCAATTCGCTTGTATAGTTTTCCCGGATTATACGGGAGCGGCCTGCGCGCGCCGCCGTGCCGCGCCGCAGGGTCTATGGGGGCCGTGTTTCGGGGGGCCGTGTTTGCGACGGCGGTGCTGGTGGGGAATCCGGCTTTTTGCTATTTTGGGCGCACGCAACAAGGAGCAGCAGATGAACCACCCCGGCCCTGGAATCCGCACCGAACTGTATCCCGACATCGAGCCCTACCAGTCCGGGCACCTGAAAGTCGACGGCCGCCACGAAATATACTGGGAAGTCTCCGGCAACCGGGACGGGATGCCGGTCGTGTTCCTGCATGGCGGTCCCGGGGCGGGCGCCAGTCCCATCCACCGGCGCTTCTTCGACCCGGCGCGCTACAGGATCGTGATCTTCGACCAGCGCGGCGCGGCCCGTTCGCGCCCGCATGGGGACCTGCACGACAACACCACGCCGCACCTGGTCGCCGACATGGAGCAACTGCGGTTGCATCTCGGCATCGGGAAGTGGATGGTGTTCGGTGGCTCCTGGGGCAGCACACTGGCGCTCGCCTACGCCGAAAGCCATCCTGCAAACTGCGTGGCGCTGGTCCTGCGCGGCATTTTCCTCTGCCGCAAGCTGGAGATCGACTGGTTCCTCTACGGCATGCGCTTCGTCTATCCCGAAGCCTGGCAAAGGTTTTCCGGCTATATCCCCGCAGCGGAGCGCGACGATCTGCTCGGCGCCTATGCAAAGCGGCTGAACGATCCCGATCGCAACGTGCACATGCCGGCCGCCCACCATTGGAGCATCTACGAGGGCTCCTGCTCGACACTGGTGCCCAGCCCCGCCACGGTCGCGCATTTTTCCGAGGATATCGTTGCGCTCGGGCTGGCGCGGATCGAAGCGCATTATTTCCAGAACAACATTTTCCTGCCGGACAATTCTCTGCTCGACAACGCCGCGAAACTCAAGCAGATTCCGGGCGTGATCGTGCAGGGCCGCTACGACATGGTCTGCCCGATCATTTCAGCCGATGACCTGCATCGGGCCTGGCCGGAAGCGGAATACATCATCGTTCCCGACGCCGGCCACTCCGCCTGGGAGCCCGGCATTACTGCCCAGTTGGTGGCGGCGATGGAGAAGCTGAAGTCAGGGACGAGGGGCGAGGGGTGAGGGGTGAGGGACGAATAAAGGGCAACGAATCCATTGCAGTGACCGCACCGACCTTCATCCGGATAAGTACTAGGCATTGCACCACGTTTCTCTGTCTTAAGCTGATTCGAGAACTTTCCCTCGTCCCTCGTCCCTCGCCCCACGTCCCTCTGCCCTGAAAAGGAACTGCAATGAACGATCACGTTGAAACGCTGAGCCAGGCGAAGGCGACCGTCATCGACCTGGCAATCAAGTTCGGGCCGAAGGTATTCGTCGCCATCGTCATTATCATCGCCGGCTACATCGTCGGCCGCCAGGTGGGCAGGGTCATGGCCCGCGGACTGCGCAAGTTCGACATGGAGCCGCCGGTGCGCGACCTGCTGGTCCGCATCGTGCGGATCCTGGTGCTGGGAATGTTCCTGATCATGGCGCTGCAGAACCTGGGGGTCGAACTCCTGCCGCTGATCGCGGGGCTGGGCGTTGCCGGCGCGGGCATCGCCCTGGCGATGCAGGGTGTGCTGGGCAACGCAGTCGCGGGATTGACCATCATTTTCACCAAACCGTTCCGGGTGGGCGAATACATCTCGATCGTCGGCGTGGAAGGCAAGGTGGAGAACATCAGCATGTTCAACAGCACCCTCACCCACGCGGACATGTCGAAGGTCGTCATTCCGAACCGCAAGATCGTCGGCGAAATCCTGCACAACTACGGCACCATCCGGCAGCACGACCTTTCGGTGGGCGTTGCCTACGATACCGATCTCAACAAGGCCATCTCCGCGATCGACGAAATCCTGCAGGACAATCCCCGCGTGCTGAAGGACCTGGCACCGAGAATCGGCATAAGCGTCCTGGCGGATTCGTCGATCAACATTTCCGTCAAGCCCTGGACCAGCGTGACGGACTACGGACCGGCGGGCGAGGAGATCAACAAGGCGATTGTCGAAACCTTCCGCGGCAGGAACATCGTCATCCCGTTCCCGCAGCGGGAGATCAGGATGCTGGCGTGAAGGGTGAAGGGTGAAGGGTGAAGGGTGAAGGGGAGACTTTCCAGAACGGGTTGAGTTCGCGGGTTGTCGTTGAATTGTAGTAGTCGGGACTTGATCGGACGGCAACTGTCCGCCCCGAAACCCAACTCTCACCGCGGAGGACGCAGAGGACGCGGAAGAAAAACGCAGAGGAAAAAAAGCAGGAATTGGGGTGGATGCGGCGGCGACCGACCCGGTGGGGGCTGCGCGGTTGGGCGCAATGAGCAATGGAACATCCAAAACGGCATTGCACATCGGTACTCTCTCTGCGGCCTTTCCTCTGCGTCCTCCGCGGTGAGTGCCGGTCTTGAAGTTTTAGAGTTGACAGCGTCCGTCAGCTCAAATCGCAACTAGTACAGTTGAATTTTTGCCCGCTCACCCTTAACACCTCACTCCTTACAGCTTCCCCTTCGGTTTGTTTTCCGCCTTCGGCGCCGCCGCGGCGGCGGATTCCTGGATCGCTGCCAGCGCCGACTTCTGCATCTCCAGCGTCTTCACCGTCATCTGCACAAAGCTGAGGTTCATCTTCAGCCAGTTCTCCACCGACTGCAGTTCGACGATCTTTTTCTCCACCTCTTCCACGCTCATGGTGGGCTGGAACATGCCGGGAATGGGGAACGACATCGGGTTCCACATTTTCTGGAAGAACTCGAACATTTCCCTGGAAGAATCTTCAGCCACTTTTCACCTCTGCAGAAATGGCAACGGCCACCGGTAACGAACCAGCAGCCGCCTCGTATGGATCGGATATCGTGAATACCGTCGTTCGTGAATGTCGCAAAAGACTACGACCTTTCCAGTCGCCGTCCCTTAGGGCGGCCACGCATTCACGACATTCACGGCCCTTGCGGCCCTTACATCGTCGGCCCAAGAATCCACGGCGCGAATTCGTCTTCGCCGTAACCCATTGCTTCGCTCTTGCTCGGTTCGCCGGAAGCGGTGCGCAGGATGATCTCGAAGAATTTCTGGCCGACGTCCTGGATGCTGGCCTTGCCGTCGACGATCACGCCGCAGTTGATGTCCATGTCGTCTTCCTGCTTGTCGAACATCGCCGTATTGGTGGCGAGCTTCAGCGAGGGGGACGGCTTGCAGCCATAGGCCGAACCGCGGCCGGTGGTAAAGCAGATCATGTTGGCGCCGCCGGCAACCTGGCCGGTGGCGGAAACCGGATCGTAGCCCGGGGTGTCCATGAACACAAAACCCTTGACGGAGACGCGCTCGGCGTATTCGTAAACGCCCATCATCGCCTGCGTGCCGCCCTTGGCGACCGCGCCGAGCGACTTTTCCAGGATCGTGGTGAGGCCGCCGGCCTTGTTGCCGGGCGAAGGATTGTTGTTCATTTCACCGCCCAGCCTGGTGGTGTAGTCCTCCCACCAGTGGATGCGCTGGACCAGCTTTTCGCCGATCGCCCGGGTCGCAGCACGGCGGGTCAGCAGGTGCTCGGCTCCATACACTTCCGGCGTTTCCGACAGGATAGCGCTGCCGCCGTTGCGCACCAGGATGTCCACCGCGGCGCCGAGCGCCGGATTGGCGGAGATGCCTGAATAGCCATCGGAGCCGCCGCACTGCAATCCAAGGGTCAGGTGCGAAGCGGGGACCGTCTCGCGTTTCGCCTTGTTCGCGTCCGGCAGCAATTCCTTGATGCGCGCGATTCCGTCCGCCACGGTCTTCTTGGTGCCGCCCGTCTCCTGAATGGTGAAGGCCTGCAATTGGCGGGAACGCTTCAATCCCTGCGCGGCCAGAAGATTGTTGATCTGGTTGGCTTCGCAACCCAGTCCGATCATCAGCGAAGAATGGAAGTTCGGATGCGTCGCATAGCCGGCCAGCACGCGGCGCAGCAGGTCGACGGGTTCACCTTCGGAGCCCATTCCGCAGCCGGTCTTGTGGTGGATGGGCACCACGCCGTCCACGTTGGGATACTGCGCCATGAAGTCTTCATCGAAGAACTTGGCTATGGTCCGGCATACGTGCGCCGAGCAATTCACGCTGGAGATCACACCCAGGTAGTTGCGGGTCGCCACTCGGCCGTCTTCGCGTACGATGCCCTGGAAGGTCGCCGGGTTGGGCACGTACTCCACGGGCTTGAAGTCCGCACAGAATGCATAATCGCGCTGGAAATCGCCCATCGCCAGGTTGTGCACATGCACGTGGTCGCCAGCCTTGATGGGCTTTACCGCAAATCCGATGATCTGGTTGTAGCGGCGCACCGGCGAGCCTTCGGTGATGTCGTGCGTGGCGATTTTGTGGCCGGGAGGAACGGTGACCGCCGTGCGGATCTTTTCCTTGATGATTTCGGTGCCGGCGGGCAGTTCCACCCGCGCGATCACCACATCGTCCGCGGGGTTGAGGCGAATGGTCAAATCGGCTGCTTGCAACATTTCGAGTCTCCTTCGGTGGGCGCTGGCGGGCTGCACGGTACTTCGGGCCGCGCCGGATCAGAACAAGGCGGATCAGAACGAGGCGCCATTTTATGCCGACGGGGCCGGTTTGGGGGAGTGGCTGTTCCGGCCTTCGGTAGGGCCGAACAGCCGTGTTAGCATCACTTGCCCCCTAGCCGCCGTCCCCGGGGCTCCGAAAGAGCAACAACACCCCCGATGGATCTGCGGCTCCGGGTTCTTTGCTTCGGCAATTTCGTCATCGGCACGGGAACGCTAATCGTCCCGGGCATGTTGCCGGCCCTGGCACAGGGACTCGGAGTTACCGTCCCGGTCGCCGCGCAACTGATCACCGCTTTCGCCCTTACCGTCTGCCTGACCGCGCCGGTATTCGCTACCCTGACGGCCCGCTTCGACCCGCGCGCGGCTGGTCGATCGCATCGGCTCAGCGCAGGTCACGCTGTATGGGCTGCTGTCGATGCTCGCTTCCCACGTCATCTGGATATTCGTGCCGGGCTCCTGGCCGTTGCTCATCGTTTTCCTGATTCTCTGGGGCATCGGCTGCTTCTCGACCAACAGCTCCCAGCAGGCCCGGCTTGTTATGATCTCGCCGCCCCACGCCCCGGTTTCCGTGGCAATGAATTCCTCGGCCATGTACTTCGGCCAGGCGGTCGGCACCGCCTCGGGCGCGGCACTGCTCGCCGGAGTCGGTGGCCCGGCGGCCTACACCGCGCTCGTGGCGCTGAGCATCCCGCTGTTCATCGCCTCGATCGTCATGTCCCTGCTGGTCGAGCGCAAAAAAGCCGCCGCCTGAAAAGATACGGGGCGCCGCAGCGCCCTGTCGTAATGTGCTCCGGCCAGAGGCATCGCAGCAATCGGCACCCAGCGACGCGATCATGTGTGTTCTTTCAGGGCATCCCACACTCTTTGCGCGAGTGACTGCCCGTCCTTGCCAAGATGCAATAACTCTCGTCGAAATTCTGTCCAATCCGAATCGTCGAGGAAGACTGAACGGATGCTGTGATGGTCTGTGGGCTTTACATCAATCTTCAAAAAAATGAACGTACCGTCTTCTGCCGAGGTGGTTGCGATAGCGCCGTGCACGAGATCGTTTCGCTTCGTTGCGGCAGCCGAAAATCTCGTGAATAAAACTTCACTCTCGGCCTTGAATTGTGCAAGTTGGGGGAAATCGTTGAAGCATTCGCGGAAGAACTTCACCTTTGGCTCAAGGTTCGGCGGGCGCCGGCGATGTTTGAACAATGGGTGTCCATCGAAGGAATGGAAGATGAACCACGGATTATTGTTTCGCGCCAGTCGTTCCGACTTCACGGCGCCCGTGGCGGGAATAATACAGTACAGCCACGCGCCATGAACCGGCACAGGGCCGGCGTCAAACGCGCCGCAACATCGAAGGGTCACCACTCCGCGGGGCTGCTCCGCGCCTGTGGCATACTTACGCCTCGCGAAAATCGGCAGTCATAATCCGAAGGGGGAGAGCAGTGGCCGGAAGACTCAGTGGGAAGGTGGCGTTCGTCACCGCCGCCGCGCAAGGCATCGGGCGTGCAACCGCCCTCGCGTTCGCACGCGAGGGCGCCAAAGTGTGGGCGACCGACCTGAACGAGGCGAAGCTCGCCGAACTCAAGGGCGAGCCCGGCATCGAAATCCGCAAACTCGACGTCCTCAAGGACGGTGAGATCGAAAAACTCGCGAAGGAAATCGGCGCGCCCAACGTGATTTTCAATTGCGCGGGGTTCGTCCACCATGGCACGGTGTTGCAGTGTGCGGACAAGGACTGGGATTTCTCCTTCAATCTCAATGTGCGCAGCCACTATGTCGTGATCCGCAGCTTCCTGCCGAGAATGCTCGACAACGGCGGCGCCTCGATCATCAACGTGGCATCCGTGGCGGGCAGCATCAAGGGCATTGCCAACAGATTCGTCTACGGCGCCTCCAAGGCTGCCGTCATCGGACTCACAAAATCCATCGCCATCGACTACGTCAAGCAGGGCATCCGTTGCAATGCGCTCTGCCCCGGCACCGTCGACACCCCGTCGCTGGGTGACCGCATCAATGCCTTCGAGGATCCGGTGCAGGCGCGCAAGGATTTCGTCGCGCGCCAGCCGATGGGACGCCTGGCGAAGGCCGAGGAACTCGCCGAAATTTCGGTGTTCCTCGCGTCCGACGAATCCGTGTTCATGACCGGCCAGGCCGTGATCATCGACGGCGGCATAACCATCTAGCTAGTTCTTTTACACACTTACCGCGGAGAACGCAGAGGGCGCAGAGGAAAATCGGGAAAGCGACCGAATTCAGTTCGAGAAATCGAGCTATCCGGAAAGTAGCCTTCTCCGGTCAAGCGGCAATCGCATACTTTCTCCCTCTCGTTTTGCCTTTCCTCCGCGTCCTCTGCGTCCTCTGCGGTGAGTGCTGCGTTTTTGATCAGGAGATAAAAATGAAACTGGTACGTTACGGAGAAGCAGGAAAAGAAAAACCCGGCATGCTCGACGCGCAGGGCGGCATCCGCGACCTGTCGGGCGTGGTGAAGGACATCGACGGCAGCACGGTCTCGCCGGAAGGCATCGCCAAATTGCGCGCGGTGAACGTCGACAGCCTGCCAAAGGTCAGCGGCAATCCACGCCTCGGTTCGCCGATCGCCAATGTGCCGAAACTGATCTGCATCGGACTGAACTATGCGGATCACGCCAAGGAGTCCAATCTGCCGATCCCCGCGGAACCGGTCGTGTTCATGAAGGCGATCAGCGCCATCACTGGACCGAACGACGCAGTGAAGCTGCCGAAGGGTTCGAAGAAAGGCGACTGGGAAGTGGAACTCGCCTTCGTCATCGGCAAGAAAGCGCAGAGCGTCAGCGAGGCCGACGCGCTCAACTACGTCGCCGGCTACATGATCTGCAACGACGTTTCCGAACGCGAATGGCAACTCGAGCACGGCAGCCAGTGGTCCAAGGGCAAGAGCTTCGATACCTTTGCCCCTCTGGGGCCGTGGTTCGTCACCGCCGACGAGATCAAGGATCCGCAGAGCCTCGCCATGTGGCTGGACGTGAACGGCCAGCGCAAGCAGACCGGCAGCACCAGTACCATGATCTTCGGGGTGAAGAAGCTGGTTTCCTACCTGTCCTACATGTGCACACTGACCCCGGGCGACGTGGTGAGCACCGGCACGCCGCCGGGCGTGGGCATGGGCATCAAGCCGACGCCCCAATTCCTCAAAGCGGGCGATGAAATGCGCCTGGGCATCGACGGCCTGGGGGAACAAAGGCAGAAAGTCCTCGGCGGCTGAGGATCGGAGCCGCGAGGTCCACCAAGAACCAAATCCGTGGCTGGCGGCTCCAAGCTTCGATGCAAGCAGCACCCGGTATCCAGTCCAGGAGCGAAACAATGAAAAGTAGCCTGATGGGAGCAATCGCGCTGGGCCTGTGCATGGCGGACCCGGCGGCGGCGGAGCTGACGGCGAGCCTGGGGCTGGAATATCTGCGCTGGGAAGAGGACATCACGCCGGCCGTGACCGAAACCGGACCTTTGCTCGCCTTCGGCCTCGGCTATACCCAGGACAAGGAAAGCGGCCTGCTGTTGGCCTATCGCGGACGCGCCTACATCGGAGACGTGGATTATGAGGGCGCTGGCTTGTTCACCGGCACGCCGATCAGCGGGACCAGCCGGTACACCGGGATGGCCAACGAGGGCCAGTTGCGCTGGCGCACACAGATTAAGCAGAACTATCGCCTGGACGCACTTCTAGCGGTGGGAATCGATTTCTGGGAGCGCAAGCTCTCGTCCATCCAATCGGAAGACTACGAGATCGGCTACCTGCGCCTGGGCGGCGAGATGGCGATAAACCAGGGTGAAGGCTGGACCGCGGGCGTGGGCGTCAAGTACCCATTCCATACCAGGGAAGATGCGCACCTGACCAACATCGGCTTCGACCGCAACCCAGCGCTGAAACCCAGCCCGGACGTCAGCCTGTTCGCGCATCTGGGTTACAGGTTTACCGACAAGATCAGCGTCATCGGGTACTACGACGGGTACCGCTTCAAGAAATCGCAGGAGGAAGCGGTCAACCATCCGTTCACCGGTCCCGGGGTCGTGTACCAGCCCGCCAGCGACCTGTCCATCCTCGGCGTCAGGCTGGAATACAGGATCAAATAGCTAAAAACCGGATAAAGGCGACCATCAGCGGTCAGAGTTTGGTCAAGGTACAAGGCGCACTCCGGTGCGCCTTTTTTGATGCGGGAATCAGGCTATGATGATTTCATTAATTGTCCGGGGATTTCCCATGAACCGCCTTGTCGCAATGCTCGCCGCCGGCCTTGTCTTCGCCAGTTCCGCAATCGCGGCAGACCAGGAGATCGAACCAGGCGACCGCGGCGTGACTGCCGCGGCCCAGCCCACCTATACGCTGGATTCGCCGCCGAGCGTCAACCGCCTCGACTTCGATTTCCGCATCGAGGAAACCAAAGCCTGGCTCAACAGGGACGGGGATTTCCAGGTGTCGGGCTGGATCAAGCACGTCGGCCTGTTATGCGCGACCTACCGGACGGGCGTGCGCTTCGGCATCGGTTCCCCGGGATGCCTGAACGTGAACTGGGTGACGGAGCCGTCCTTCGTCACCTCCGAGTTCCAGTGCAACGGTGCCCGCGTCCAGCACGCCGGCGGCGGCCTTTACGCCGAACTGGGTGAACAAATCAGCAAGATCAGCTGCGCCGAACGGGTCATCAACTGCTCGGGCAACTGCAAATAGGCGCGCCGATGGCGCAAGCGGTCGCCCACCGGCTTTGCACGGCGCCGATGATGGACTGGTCGGACCGGCACTGCCGTTATTTCTTCCGGCGGCTGTCGCGGAACGCGGTCGTCTACACGGAGATGATTACCAGCGGCGCGCTGATCCATGGCGACGTCGATCGGCACCTGCGCTTCCATGCGGAAGAACATCCGGTCGCGCTCCAGTTAGGCGGGTCCGAGCCCGGCGATCTGGCGCATTGCGCGAGGCTGGGCGAACGTTACGGCTACGACGAGATCAATCTGAACTGCGGCTGTCCCTCCGAGCGCGTCCAGCACGGCGCCTTCGGCGCCTGCCTGATGGCCGAGCCACGGCTGGTGGCCGATTGCGTGAAGGCCATGCGCGATGCGGTCTCCACGCCGGTCACGGTGAAACACCGTCTCGGCATCGATTCGGTCGAGGAGTACGACTTCGTACGCCGGTTCGTGGATACGGTGGCACAGGCGGGCTGTGCGACATTTCTCGTGCATGCCCGCAACGCGGTGCTCAAGGGGCTCTCGCCCAAGGACAACCGCGAAGTCCCGCCGCTCAAGTACGACTACGTGTACCGGCTGAAGAAAGATTTTCCCGAACTGCGCATCATCGTCAACGGCGGCGTGGACACCCTGGATAAAGCCCTGGTGCATCTTGAAAACGCGGACGGCGTCATGCTCGGGCGGGTCGCCTACCACGATCCCTACATCCTCGCGCAGGCCGATGCACGGCTCTTCGGCGAGCCGCTGCAGCCGCGCGCCGCGATCGTCGAAGCGATGCTCGCTTACATGCAGGGAGAAGTTGCCTCCGGCACGCCTGTGCGGGCGATTGCGCGTCACATGCTAGGCCTTTATCACGGCCGGCCCAATGCGCGCGTCTGGCGACGCATGCTGTCCGACGCGAAGCTGCTGGCCGCAAACCGCCCGGAGCTTCTGCTGGAAGCGATGCGGGCAACGGAAAGCGAACAACCGCCGCTCGCCGCTGTCGCCTGATCCAGTGGCAGCGCTGCGCGACCTGGCAATTTCAGGACGAACCTTGAACCACGGATACCCTCGCGACGCGAGGGTATCCGTGGTTCAAGATGTATGCGCCGTAGGTCAAGATTGAGTGAGGGTAAGAAATGAACGCTGCAATGAAATACGCCAATCTCTGCAAGATGGGCTTCAAAGCCTCCCACGGACTTTCGCTCCTCTTCCTTTGCGCAGCGTTCATTGCGAGCGCGCATGCGGCCGATCCGATCCGTATCGGCCTCGTGGCCGAAATTACCGGCCAGGCCGCGGAAGCCGGCGTCTATACGGTCAACGGTGCAAAACTGGCCATCGAAGACATCAACAAGGCAGGTGGCGTGCTGGGCCGCCGGGTCGAACTCCATGTGGAGGACAGCCAGGGGAGCAATCCGGGCGCGGTGCTGGCTTTCACCAAGCTGTTTTCGCGCAAGGACATCCCGGTGATCGTGGGGCCGATCCGCAGCACGCAGATCCAGGCGGCCTCGCCGTCGATCGCGAAGGCCGGGATCCCGGTCATGATAGGGGGCACCGAACCGAGCCTGACGCGCGTTAACAACCGCTGGGTGTTCCGCTGCCGGCCGAACGATCTTTATTCGTCGAAAGTGATCGCCGATTTCGGCGTGAACGACCTGAAACTGAAAAAGTGGGCGATCATCCACTCCACCGACGCCTTCGGCAACGGCGGCATGAATGCGCTGACTGCGGAGCTGAAGAAGTTCGGCATCGAGCCGGTGCTGGTGCAGGGCTTTACCAACAATACGGTGGATTTCACGCCGGTCGTGCTGGCAATCAAGCGCGCCAACCCGGAAGTCATCGGCACCTACATTCCCTTCTCCACCGACCAGGGAATATTTGCCAAGCAGCTCCGGCAGCTTGGCGTGCAGACCGCCTGGGTCGGATCGCCGACGACCGTATCGGAGACCGCAATGAAGCTGGCAGGCGACGCGCTTCACGGCAGCTATGCCGTCACCGATTTCAATGCGGGCGCCAACGACGTTGCGAAAGCCTACGCCCGCAACTACCGGGATCGCTACAAGATCGATGCCGATAACTATTCGGCGTGGACCTACGATGCGGTCAGCCTGCTGGCGCTGGCCATGAACAACGCGAAAAGCACCGAGCCGGAAACCGTCCGCAAGGCGCTCGTCGGCCTCCGCGGGCATATCGGCACCGAGGGACTCTACAATTTCGACGAAAGCGGAGAAGGCGTGCGCGGCTACAACGTGGTGAAAAACGACAACGGCAAGGTCGTTTTCATCAAGCGCGTCGACTTTCCTGCCAACTAGGGCTGACCATGGCGGCAATCCGTTTCGACACCTACTACCGTTACGTCGACCTCGTCCGCTTTCTGACGGAGTGGGCGGGCACGCATCCGGAACTGGTCCGGCTGGAACCCGCGGGCAAAAGCTACGAGGGCCGCGAAATTTACGTGGTGCGCGTCACCAACTACAAGACCGGTCCCGATACGGAAAAACCCGCCTTCTGGGTTGACGGAAACATCCATGCGTCCGAACTGGCCGGCTCGATGGCCTGCCTGCACCTGTTGCACCGGCTGATCACCGCATATGGCAAGGACCCGGAGGTGACGCGCTGCCTCGACACCCGCGCCTTCTATGTCTGCCCGCGCGTGAATCCGGACGGCGCGGAATGGGCGCTCGCCGATGTGCCGAGGATCATCCGCTCCAGCACACGGCCCTACCCTTACGACGAGGAGCCGGTCGGCGGGCTGATCCGCGAGGACATCGACGCCGACGGCCGCATCCTGTCGATGCGCATCGCCGATCCGAACGGTCCCTGGAAGCTGTCGAAACAGGATCCGCGCATCCTGGTGCGGCGTGACCCGATAGAGACCGGTGGAACTTACTACCGGCTGCTGCCGGAAGGCCGGGTCGACCAGTACGACGGCAGCACGATCCGGCTGCAGGCGCGCAAGGAACGGCTCGACCTGAACCGCAACTTTCCGGCGTACTGGCGTACCGAGAACGAACAGATGGGCGCCGGTCCCTTTCCCACTTCGGAACCGGAAATCGCCGCCGTCACCGGATTCATCGCGCGGCATCCGAACATCACCGGCGCGGTGGCGTTTCATACCTACAGCGGGGTCCTGCTGCGGCCCTATTCCAATCTGGCCGATGAGCAAATGGCGCCGGAAGACCTGTGGACCTATCAGAAGATCGGCGCGGCCGGCACCGAAATCACCGGCTATCCGGCGGTTTCCACCTACCATGATTTCCGCTATCACCCGAAGGAAGTCATCACCGGAGATTTCGACTCCTGGATGTATGACCATCGCGGCGTGTTCGCCTGGACGGTGGAGATCTGGAGCCCGCAACGCCAGGCCGGCATCACGGACTACAAATACATCGACTGGTACCGCGAACATCCGGCCGAGGACGACCTGAAGCTGATGAAGTGGAACGACGGGGCACTCAAGGGCAAGGGCTTCATCGACTGGTACGAGTTCGACCATCCGCAACTGGGAAAAGTCGAACTCGGCGGCTGGAACAGCCTTTACACCTGGACCAATCCGCCGCCCCATCTATTGGAAAAGGAGATCGCGCCGTTGTCGCGCTGGCTCACCTGGCATGCCCTGATCTCGCCGAGGCTGGAAATTCTCGAGGCCTCCGCCACGCCTATCGGCGACGATGCATGGCGCATCCGGCTGGTCGTGCAGAACAGCGGCTGGCTGCCCAGCTACGTCACGAAAATGGCGAAGCAGAAGAAACTTGTACGCGGCGTGGTCTGCGAAATCGAACTGCCGGAAGGCGCGAGGCTGGAAACCGGCAGCCCGCGCGAGGAGCTGGAGCAACTCGAAGGCCGCGCCTACAAGCCAGCGGCCGCAAATACCTGGGCGGGCTCCAGCGCCGACGAAACCGACGACCGCCTCAAGGTCGAGTGGGTCGTCCGCGCGCCTCGCGGCGCGACCCTGAAGCTGGTGGCGCGCCACGAACGCGCGGGAAGCGCGCGCGCAAACGTGATCCTGGACTGAGCGGCAACGTCGCGCTAGCTCTCGCGCTCTCTTTCACCCAGCACCGTGACGCATGCATGCTATAGGAAGCAGCGCAGCCATGGCATCCGCAAAGCGCTGAAAGATGCGATGCTTATGCAGCGGCTTCCCACTTGCATACGGCAATTCCGGAACCCGGCGCGGACAAACGCGACTAGTCAGGACGTATTCATATTTGAGGTGAAACCATGAAGTCCATTTTTCTAATTCTTGCCGCCTGCGTGGCGCTCACGGCGCATGGCGGGGAAACCACCGGGCAGAAGATCAAGTCCGACGCCAAGGCCATGGCGCATGGCGCCAGGGATGCCGCAGTCGATGTGGGCAAGCAGATCGGCCACGGCAGCAAAAAGGCGTACAAGAGCACCAAGAGCAAAATCAAGAAAGACGTGAATTCCGGCGCACCTGGCGATGGCAGCCTCGCCGCGAGGAACGAGAAATTGAAGAACGCCAAAGACGGCCGCGAGTAAATAACTTTCGCGTCATTTCCTGCTTCCACCGCACGTGCCTGATACGCCACAGCCGCCGAGATTTTTGCTTGAAACAAGCGTGCAACAGGCGCAGACTGGGCCTGACGCCCTGCCGGTCCGAGGTGAGGCGTGCTCGTTGCATGGAGACAGCAGATGCAGAAAGAAACCGTCCCGAATCGCCGCTACCTCGAGTTACTGAACGAGGAAATCCAGCGGCATCCGTTCTACAGGCAAGGCATGCGGTTCATCCCGACTGGCGCAGCCGACATAAAGCCCAAGCCCAAGCTGGTCGAAGTCACCTGGGACAAAAAGAAGTGGGGCGAATTCGAGTTTGTGTTCGCAGCCGCTGCCCGGGTGGTTCGACAGCGCTACCAGGTGCAATAGGAACAGTGCTGAGTGCTGGGGACTGGGGACTGGGTGCTGAGTAAAAGCCGCATTCCCAACGTCGACTTACCTTTCAGCAGGGACAAACCCTAAGGCAGTGCCTGGCAGTCAGTAGCTGCCAGGTCCGTCGACTTCCTTGCTTTGCGCTACTTCTTGTAGCGATAGAAGATCGCGGGTCCCATTTCCTGTTCCAGCCTGGTCAGGGACAGCGGGCCTTTCGCGGTCACGATCGCCACATCCGAGGGAAGCTCCCGCGCCTTCGGAAAATTCGAATCGTAGATCGCCATCATCTGCGGCCACCAGGCCACATCCCCGCTTTTTTGCAATCCGTGCTCCACAGTCCTGAAGTTCGGCGACTCGGCGAAATGCTCCGTCGGCAGATAGTCGAATTTCATGTCCGAGCGGTTCAGCACATACCACACGAACTTGGCGCCATCGGCGTTTTCTTCGGCACTGAAAGGCAGATTGGCATCGCCGAGCGCCGGACAGGCAACTCCGATGGCCAGCGCCAGCAGAACGATCCGCGCGAGCCGCTTGGACCTTATTTGATGGAAATGATCCATGACAGCACGTCTCCTTTTTCTTTTGCAGTACACAGGCGCCCGTAGACCATCTCGCAGTTAGGCTTGAGAAATTCTTCCACATCCCCGCTCGACGGAGAAGCCGTCGAAGGACGAATCTTCCTTCCTGGCTTTTTCGGCGTAACGTTCAAGGATCTGTTCTGGCGTGTCGGCGTGGAGAACGGCCGGACCGAAGAATAGTCCGACCGAGACACAGCCCCAAGACTGCCATCTGATGATGCTTCATCGATGCGCAAGTGCTGCGATCATCACGGCCGGCACTCCGCGCCCCAAGACTGCCATCTGGTGATGCTTCATCGATGCTCCTTCCCGGAGAATTCGGAAGCGCTTCTTTACGTCCTGGTGGCCATTATGCAACCGCTGCACTCGACACGCCAAGCCTCGTGGGGAGAGTGGACTTTCCCCTCTCGACTGCCTCTACGATGGATATTTCCTTTGCAGTTCCGCGACCTGTTCCGGCGACAGGATCCGCAACCGGTTGCCGCGCAGCATAAGGTACAACTTCGCGGTTTCTTCCAGTTCCTCAGTCGCGTAAACCGCGCTCTCGAGGTCCTTGCCGGCCACGACGGGCCCGTGGTTCGCCAGCAGGATCGCGTGGTGCTTGCCGGCGACTTCCTTCACTGCGTTGGCGAGGCTCATGTCCCCCGGAGCGTAGTAAGGCAGCAGGACCAGGTTGCCGATCTTCATGACGTAGTAGGGCGTGATCGGCGGAATCGGCTGTTTCGGGTCAGTATCGGCGAGGCAGGAAACCGCTACCGAATGGGTGGAATGCAGGTGCACGATCGCGCCCGCGGTGGGTCGTTTCTCGTACACGGACAAATGCAGGAAGGATTCCTTGGTCGGCTTGTCGCCCGACAGGAGGTTGCCCTTCGCATCGACCTTCGACAGCGTCGCAGGGTCGAGCCGGCCGAGGCAGGAGTTGGTCGGCGTCATCAGCCAGCCATCGCCGGTACGCACACTCAGGTTTCCCGAACTTCCGACCGTAAGGCCGCGGTCGAACATCGACTTGCCGAGCAGGCACATTTCTTCTCTGAGTTTGGTTTCGTTCATTTCTGCTTTCTGTCTAAAGAATCGCGCTCACCGCAGAGGACGCAAAGGACGCCGAGGAAAAACGCAGAGGGTATATGCCTGGCCGTACCGCCACCGATTCTCGAACCTGGAGCAGCCAAATTAACTGTGCGGATCAGCATGCCCTTTCCCTCTCATTTAGTTCTTCCTCTGCGCCCTTTGCGTCCTCGGCGGTGAGCGCTGTCTTGATCAAGGTTGAACCTTGAAAGCCTTGGTGAAGAAATCCGGTGTGCCGAAGTTGCCCGACTTGAGTGCAAGCGCCAGAGGAGGTTCGCCGATCGACACAGTCCAGGGCACGCCCGGGTCGATCTCCGGGCCGATGGCGAGGCCCTCGACGCCGAGCGCGCTCACAACGGCGCCCGACGTCTCGCCGCCCGCCACGACAAGCCGGCGCACGCCGGCGGCGACCAGGCCCCTGGCAATCTTGCCCAGGGTTTCCTCGACCATGGCGCCAGCGTGTTCGCGGCCGAGTTTTTCCTGCACGGCTTTCACCTGCTCGGGCGTTGACGTTGAATAGATCAGGATCGGTTTCTCGGCGAGCCGGCTGCCCGCCCAGTCCAGCGCTTCCTGTGCGACATCCCGGCCCGAGGCAATGGCAATCGGATCGAGCTCGAATGCGTCATGGTCCTTCTTCATCAAGGCAACCTGTCCCTGGGTGGCGACCGAACAGGATCCCGCGATCACGGCCGTGGGCCCGCCGACTTTGGGCAGATTCGCCGACTGGCCGGTTTTCATCAGGCCCTGACGCGCAAAATTGGCAGGCAGCCCCATCGCCATACCGGAACCACCGGTAACGAGTTTCATGTCGGCGCAGGCTTCGCCCAGCGTCATCAGGTGCTCGTCGGTGATGGAATCGAGTACCGCGTGGCGGATGCCCTGCTTGCGCAGATCGTCGAAAGCGGCACGAATCGCCGCCGTGCCCTTCACCACCGCGGAATACTGCACCAGACCGACCTTGTGCCTGGTCTGCCGTTGCAGCACGCGCACCAGCGAAGGATCGGTCATCGGCGTCAGCGGATGGTTGCGCATGCCGGATTCCGACAGCAACTCATCGCCGACGAAAAGATAGCCCTTGTAGACGGTACGCTTGTTGGTCGGGAAGGACGGATTGAATACCGTGAAATCGGCGCCCAAAGCTTCGAGCAGCGCATCGGCTACCGGACCGATGTTGCCCTTTTCGGTGGAGTCGAAGGTCGAGCAGTACTTGAAGTAGTACTGTTTCGCCCCCTGCTTGCGCAGCCAGTCGAGGGCGCCGAGCGACATCGCAATGGCCTCCGTCGCCGGATTGCTGCGCGACTTGAGCGCCACGATCACGCAGTCGGCGTCCGGCACTTTCAGATTCGCTCGCGGAACCCCAAGCAACTGGACGGTTCGCATGCCGGCCTTGACGAGCGTATTGGCAAGGTCGGTCGCGCCGGTGAAATCGTCGGCCACGCAGCCGAGCAGGATGCTCATACCGACGCCTCCGGATGAATGGCTCTGGACACCAGGAACTCCCCCGTATTGGTTGTGGTTTGGGTTCGGTCATAATGTTACCGAATCCCCGGGCCCAGTAACTGCCGATATGAAACCGCCGACATGACCGAAATCACCGGAATCGATCACATTTACATCGCCGTGACCGACCTCGGGCGTGCCGAGGAATTCTACGACAAGGTGATGGGCGTGCTCGGCTTCAGGAAGAACGCTTTCACCCTGAACGGCGACCCGCACGTGCATTACTTCAACCGCCACTTCGGCTATGTGCTGCGCCCGGCGCGCAATCGCTTTCTCCACGATTCCTATTCGCCGAGACTGCATCACTTCTGCCTGCGCGTGGACACGGCGGAGGAAGTCGCGCAGGCGGCCGCTGACTTGCGAGCTGCCGGAATCGAGACATCCGAACCCCAAGTCTATCCGGAATACGCCCCCGACTACCATGCGACTTTTTTCCGGGATCCGGACGGCATTCGCCTGGAAATCACCAACTACCGGGAAGAGCGCCGCAAGCGGCATGATGAGTGGGATCGATAGTGACTGGTGGCTAGCGTCTCGTGGCTGGAAAGTTCCGATTCAATGGGAGATCAGATGGCATTTGCGGACAACCTGAAGCAGCTTCCGGGCGTAGAGAATATCGAGAAACTGGATTTGATTGATGCCAGTGGCGATCTCGTCGCCACGCTGGAAAACAAGCCGGGAAAAGCCGGATCCCTCGCGGTTTACAACCATCTGGTCCTACGCTACGGCAGGATAGATCCAGCGTCGGCGACGGAAGGCTTGACCCTGTTTGCCGAGCACACCGAAGACGCGAGAAAGAATCCGGGCAAGCACCCGAACATCGATCGCCTGCTCAAGGTGATCGAACATAAGTTGAGCTACTCGGCAAAGGTGGCGAACAAGCAGGACGGGGCCGCGGACCGCGATACGAGGTCCGCGTGAAAGCTTCAAGACCGTACTCTTCACGCGGACCCCGGCCCGCGGACCTTCGACCCTATTTTTGTTTCCAGTGCGGCGGAATGGTCTTCTCGAAGTACGGCAAGGCCTCGATCCGCTTCATCCAGGCCTTGAGCTTCGGCCCCAAAAGACTGGCGACGTTCAGGTCGGGTTTGCGAATGTCGATGCGCAGGCACAGCGCAAGCATCGGATACAGAGTGACATCGGCCGCCGACAGCCCGCCCGCCAGATAGTCTCCGGCGAAGACTGCCTCCCACTTTTCCATCTCCCTGCCGAATTTTTCGCGGGCGGCAGATATGGCTTCCTGGTTCCAGTTTTCCCGTTTGGTGAACAGGACCAACTCGACCAGGGGATCCATGGTTTCCACGACATAGGTATCGACCTCGCGCACCACCCGGCGGATGACGGCACGCTGTTTCGGGTCGCCCGGAAACAGTTTTCCGCCCGATGAATAGCGTTCATCCAGATACTCGACGATGGCCGCCGATTCGCAGAGCGCGAACCCGCCATCGACGATCACGGGCACACGATGCCGGGGATTTAGCTTCAGGAATTCCGGCTTCTTGTGGTCGCCCTCGGAGAATGAAATCGCCTTGAGATCGTAGGTCAGCGCCTTATGCTCCAAGGCGAACCAGACTCGCCACGCGTAGGGCGAGCCGGAACCGTAGTAAAAAATGATAGCCATGCGTTTCCTCCCTTTTTTGGGCCGGACCGCTGCAGCGAATGGTGATCGGACCGCCGCAGTACAATCAATCGACCGGATAACAGGCTTGAAGTGTAATGGATGAAGCCGTACTACGTTCCATCGCCAAGTGGCCCAATGTGCCGGCGGTCTATGGTTGGTTGAATCTCGACCGACGCGGCAACTGGCTGATCAAGGGCGATCGAATCGCAAACCGGGGGGTCACCGATTTCATCGGCCGCAACTACGCCGCCGATGAACGCGGGCGCTGGTTCTTCCAGAACGGCCCGCAGCGCGTGTTCGTAACCCTGGAATACACGCCTTTCATCGTGAACACGAAGGACGATGCCACGGCCCTGGTGACGCACACGGCACAGCCGATAGAGCGCGTTTCAGGCGCCTGGGTGGACGAGTCCGGATCACTGATATTGCGCTGGGCCACGGGGATCGGCGTGGTCAGCGACCGCGACCTGGCTGCGGTTTCCAGGCTCTTCACCGATGTCCATGGCAAGCTTGCAAGCGATGCCGCCCTTACGAAGGCCTTCGATCCGGCGGCAACACGCCATGCAACGGGGATGTATTTCGACTACGCCGGCAACCGGGCGCCCATCGGCCGCATCCAGGCCGGCGAAGTCGCACAGAAGTTCGGCTTCGAACCGGCGCCGCAGCCAGCCGAAGGCGAACCAGAGTGCTGAAAGTTGGAACCAGTTGGCCAAAAGCCAGCGACAAGGTCGTTGACGCAGAGGGCGCAGAGGAAGGGCAGGAGAGGGCACAGAGGAAACCGGGCAAAGGAGTAGTGTTCGGTGATATTTGCTGGTGCACCGCAATGATAAGAATGCCTGCATACCGTCCATCCACAGACGGGCTTTTCCTCCCATTCCGGTTTTTCTCCGCGTCCTCCGCGTTTCTCTGCGCCCTCGGCGTCAACGCCCCTGATGCCGGCCTTCGGCCGGCTAGCCTTTCACCCCCTTCGCGGCAAACGATTCCTCGACGTTGTCGCGAAAATAGCTGACGATCGAAGGGGTGCTCATCATGCGCCGGTGTATTTCGGCGGAAACGCCGGAGTACTGCGTGACCCGGCCGTCGCTGAACTCCACTTCCAGCAGGCGGGTTCTTTCGTCGTAGCCCACCGAGCGGATCGAACTGGAACTGACTTTCTTCCTTTCCCTGGCCCCTCCTGCGTGGATTCAGGTTATAAAGATATAAATAACGGGCTTTAACGGGAATAAGAAACAGCGCTAAAGTCCCCGCTTCATAACCATAACCGACTGCCAGTCACTGGAGACCCACATGGCCACCCTTCGCCTTGGCGACATCGCCCCCGACTTTATCCAGGAGTCCACCCAGGGAACCATCAGCTTCCATGAGTGGGCCGCTAACAACTGGGTTGTGCTGTTTTCGCACCCCAAGGATTTCACCCCGGTATGCACCACTGAACTCGGCTACACCGCCAAGCTCAAATCGGAGTTCGACAAACGCGGCGTCAAGGCGCTCGCCATCAGCGTCGATCCGCTCGACTCCCACAATAGATGGATCGGCGACATCGAGGAAACGCAGAACACCAAACTCAACTTTCCGATCCTGGCGGATGCCGACAGGAAAGTGGCGAACCTGTACGACATGATCCACCCGAATGCGAACGATACCCTCACGGTGCGCTCGGTGTTCATCATCGATCCCAACAGGAAGATCCGCCTGACGCTGACCTACCCGGCCAGCACCGGCCGCAACTTCGACGAGATCCTGCGGGTGATCGATTCGCTGCAGCTCACCGACAAGTACAGCGTGGCAACCCCGGTGAACTGGAAGGACGGCGACGACGTGGTGATCGTGACTTCGATCCAGGACCCGGAAGTGATAAAACAGAAGTTCCCGAAAGGCTACAAGGCGGTGAAGCCCTACCTGCGCATCACCCCGCAACCGGACAAGTAAATTTGCAGGCACTGCCGATCGATCTCGGTGGTGAGGAGTCAGGGCCGGCGCAAGCCGGCTTTTTTTGCGTGGTCAGATCACGTCAACTTCATCCCCAGCGACGGCCGCTGGACAGCGGAATCCGGGTGCGTTCGCCACTAAAGAGTCTGCGCTCCGGTCGAAAAAAGAGGCAGCCAGTGCTGCCTCGGGTGCTCGGAAACCGCTGATCACGGCTTCTTCGGAAGCGGTCCGGGTGCCCTGCCGGGCCGCCTCCGTGTTGGAATTTTTCTCGATCTTTGAAGTGCTTAGAGTTTAGCTTTCAACAGACATAAAAATACCCTCTCGTCCCTCACGGGACAAGAAGTTAAAGGTTAGCAACTTTACCCCGCCTCCCGTCTCTTGATCGGCGAGGGTTGTAATGCAGTTCTAACTCGACGGCGCCCTGACGGGCCCGGCTATTTAAGGTGGTGCAAAACCCAAAGCTCGCGGCTCAGTGCCTGGTATCCATCGCGGATGCAGACTGCCCGCGAGCATCTTGGGAAGCTTAGTTAGGCCGACCCGCTACCGGAAACGGCCAGGCCGCCGGTGCAGAGACTGGCTTCGGTGCCGCCGGTGCGCTCATCGCAGCCGGCTTAGCCGCAGGCTTCTTTTTGGCCGCCTTCTTTTTGGCAGGCTTCTTTTTCGCAGCCTTCTTCGCCTTCTTCTTGGCGGGCTTCTTCGCCTTTTTCTTCGCGGCCTTTTTCTTGGCCGGGCGCTTAGCCGCCTTTTTCGCGGGCTTCTTCGCCGCTTTTTTCGCTGACTTCTTCGCAGCCTTCTTCGCAGCCTTCTTCGCTGGCTTCTTCGCCGCCTTTTTCGCGGTTTTCTTAGCCGGGGACTTCTTCTTCGTCGTCTTTTTTGCAGCTTTCTTCTTTGCAGCCATTATGAAATCTCCTGATGAAAGTTAAACAACTAAGGGCACTGCCAGCACTTCAAAGAAAGATTCTTTGCCGTGCCTACCACCGATGCCCGGACGTGCGCCATGCGAGCCGCATGCCCGGAAACCGGACGGTTCTGTAGGACGCGCACCCGATGAACAAATGGAGCGCATCTCAATTCTTGAGAGAGAGGGGGACAGCGGCCGCGAAGGGGAAAACTCCCGCATCGGCCTGGGGCCTGCAACGAATAGGAATGGATCCTGGGGCTTGGAGTCATTACTCCCAGCCTGGCAGCACGCCCATCGGGGCGCTGCACGTTTCGTTATTGGAGAAGTACAGTTCTTCCGGTTTACCCATTCAATGTAATGCGCTGGCGGCAAGCCTCGCCTGTTGCAGCGCGCGTGTGACAAAAATCTTTCCGGGCCTGATCATCAATCCCAATTCAGTGCCCCTCCCGTCTGATACTCGATCACACGGGTTTCGAAGAAGTTCTTCTCTTTCTTCAGGTCGACCATTTCCGACATCCACGGGAATGGATTGGTCGCCCCCGGGTACAGCGGATCCAGGCCGATCTGCCGCGCGCGGCGATTGGCCACGTAGCGCAGGTATTCCTTGAACATGGGCGCATTCAGGCCCAGCACGCCGCGCGGCATGGTGTCCTCCGCGTAGCGATATTCGAGTTCGACGCCGCGCTGGATCAGAACGCGGATTTCCTCGCGGAACTCCGGGGTCCAGAGGTGCGGGTTTTCCATCTTGATCTGGTTGATCAGGTCGATGCCGAAATTGCAGTGCATGGACTCGTCGCGCAGGATGTACTGGTACTGCTCGGCGGAGCCCATCATCTTGTTCTGGCGGCCCAGCGCCAGGATCTGGGTAAAGCCGACATAGAAGAACAGCCCTTCCATGATGCAGGCGAAGACGATCAGCCCCTTAAGGAGCTGCTGGTCGGTCTCGGGCGTGCCCGTCTTGAATTCGGGGTCGGTCAGGATCTCGATGAACGGGATCAGGAACTCGTCCTTTTCCCGGATGCTGGAGACCTCGTGATAGGCGTTGAAGATCTCGCCCTCGTCCAGGCCCAGGCTTTCCACGATGTACTGGTAAGCGTGGGTATGGATCGCCTCTTCGAACGCCTGGCGCAGCAGGTACTGGCGGCATTCGGGGGCGGTGATGTGCCGGTAGGTGCCGAGCACAATGTTGTTGGCTGCGAGACTGTCGGCGGTAACGAAGAAGCCGAGGTTGCGCTTGACGATCAGGCGTTCATCCTCGGTCAGGCCGTTCGGGTCCTTCCACGTGGCGATGTCCCGGCTCATGTTGATTTCCTGGGGCATCCAATGGTTCGCGCACCCCGAGAGATATTTGTCCCAGGCCCATTTGTACTTGAACGGCACCAGCTGGTTGACGTCAGCCTTGCCGTTGATGATGCGCTTGTCCTCGACGCGGACGCGGCTCTTGGCAGCCTCGTTCTTGGCAGCCTCGTTCTTGGCAGCTTCGTTCTTGGCAACATTGGCGGAAACAGCACTGCCTGCGGCGGAAACGCACGCAGGCGGGCTGTTGTTCACGACAGGCTGGAGTCCAGCGCCGCCGGTGCTCGGTATGTGATCTTCAAATTGCAGCATCGCTGGCTCCTTTATAAATGTTATCGGTGGAGTGTCAAGTACTTCTTTGATATTCGGCCGCAAATGCAGCCCCTTTTTATCCGAAGGTCGCGATGAAAAATGAATCCCGGTATTCATCGCATCAAGAAGTCTCAACTCCGCTTCAACGGCCGCGCCGTGACGGCGGGCCTTACGATTTCGTCACGCGTGCGGCGCAGCCAGAACGTCAGCCGCCGCCTCGATATGGTCCGCAACTGTCGCACCGCCCTCACTGGCAGGCCTCGCGCCAAGAGCCATTCTTCAGGCTTCCAGGGAAGCCTTGCGGATTGTGGCTCCGGCCCACGCAATCCGACGACGCCATGAAAAGCGTAACGCCGGATTGGATGACCCTGCACCGCAACCAGGAGCGCTCGTTCATTGGCATGCCTCGCACTCCGGGTTGTCAATGGCGCAGAACTTGGCTTGCTCAGCCGCTTCCTGCGCCGCGGATGCGCCCATGACGCCGCCATCCGTGGGCACCGCGTTCAACTGGCCGCCCCGCACCGTGGACTTCTCGGTCGAAGTAGCGCCCAGCGTGCGCAGGTAATAAGTGGTCTTGAGCCCCCGCAGCCAGGCCAGCTTGTAGGTGTCGTCCAGCTTCTTGCCGGAGGCGCCCGCCATATATATGTTGAGCGACTGGGCCTGGTCGATCCACTTCTGGCGGCGCGAACCCGCTTCCACCACCCAGGTCGGGTCGACCTCGAAGGCCGTGGCGTAAAGGTTGCGGACCTCGCCCGGGATGCGGTCGATCTTGGCCAGGCTGCCGTCGAAATACTTGAGGTCGGCGATCATGACCTCGTCCCACATGTTGAGCTTCTTCAGGTCACGCACCAGGTATTCGTTGGTGACCGTGAATTCGCCCGACAGGTTGGATTTGACGTACAGGTTCTGGTAGGTCGGCTCCAGCGAGGCGGAGACGCCGACGATGTTGGCGATGGTCGCCGTCGGGGCAATCGCCAGGCAGTTCGAATTGCGCATTCCGAAGCGCGAGATGCGGCTGCGCACCGGCTCCCAGTCCAGGCTGGAGGAGGCATCGACCTCGACATAGCCCCCACGCTCCTCGGCCAGCAACTTGATGGTGTCCTGCGGCAGGATGCCCTTCGACCAGAGCGAGCCTTCATAAGTGGAGTAGCGGCCGCGTTCCTCGGCCAGCTCGGTCGAAGCCATGTACGCGTAGTAAGCCACCGCTTCCATCGATTTGTCGGCGAATTCGACCGCCTCCTTGGAGGCGTACGGAACGCGCATCTCGTGCAGGCAGTCCTGGAAACCCATGATGCCCAGGCCGACCGGACGGTGCTTGAAGTTGGAATTGCGCGCCTTGTTGACCGCGTAGTAATTGATGTCGATCACGTTGTCCAGCATGCGCATGGCGGTGGCAATCGTCGCCTTGAGCTTGTCCTGGTCGAGTTTGCCGTCCTTCAGGTGGGCAACAAGGTTGACCGAGCCGAGGTTGCAGACCGCGATTTCGGTTTCCGAGGTGTTCAGCGTGATCTCAGTGCACAGGTTGGAGCTGTGGACCACCCCGATATGCTGCTGCGGACTGCGGATATTGCAGGGATCCTTGAAGGTGATCCAGGGATGCCCGGTCTCGAACAGCATGGTCAGCATCTTGCGCCACAGGGTAAGCGCCGGGATGCGCCTGAACAGCTTCAACTCGCCTACCTGCGCCTTGCGCTCATAGTCGGTGTACGCCTTCTCGAAGGCCTTGCCGACTTTCTCGTGCAGGTCGGGGACGTCCGCCGGCGAGAACAGGGTCCATTCGCCGGCTTCCATCACGCGCTTCATGAACAGGTCCGGAATCCAGTTGGCCGTGTTCATGTCATGGGTGCGGCGGCGGTCATCGCCCGTGTTCTTGCGCAGTTCGAGGAACTCCTCGATGTCCAGGTGCCAGGTCTCCAGGTAGGAGCAGACCGCGCCCTTGCGCTTGCCGCCCTGGTTCACGGCGACAGCGGTGTCGTTGACGACCTTCAGGAAAGGCACGACCCCCTGGGATTTGCCGTTGGTGCCCTTGATGTGGGAACCGAGGGCGCGTACCGGCGTCCAGTCGTTACCAAGGCCGCCCGCGAATTTGGACAACAGCGCGTTTTCCTTGATGGCGTCGTAAATGCCTTCGAGATGGTCCGACACGGTGGTCAGGTAGCAACTGGAGAGCTGCGAGCGCTGGGTGCCGGAATTGAACAGGGTTGGCGTCGAGGACATGAAGTCGAAGCTCGACAGCACGTTGTAGAACTCGATGGCGCGGACTTCACGGTCGACTTCGTTGATCGCGAGGCCCATGGCCACGCGCATGAAGAAGGCCTGGGGGAGTTCGATGCGCCGGTCCTGCACGTGCAGGAAGTAGCGGTCGTAAAGCGTTTGCAGGCCCAGGTAGCCGAACTTGAAGTCGCGGGTGGCGTCGAGCGCCGCCCCCAGGGAACGCAGGTCGAAGCGGCCGAGCCGCTCGTCGAGCAGTCCGGCATCGATGCCGCGCTGGATGAAGCCGGGGAAATATTCGCCGTACAGGGTATGCATCGCGCCGTGGCTGACTTCCTTGCCCAGGACCTCGAAACGCACGCTATTAAGTAGCAGGCGGGCGGTGACGTAGCTGTAGGCCGGATCTTTCTCGATCAACGACCGGGCGGCGAGGATCGCGCACTTGCGCACTTCGTCCATCGGCACGCCGTCGTACAGGTCCTTCAGGGTCATCTGCAGGATCAGCGACGGGTCGACGGCCCGCCCCAGGTTTTCGCAGGAATCCTTGATCAGCGTAGCCAACTGGGCCAGGTCGAGCGGCCGGCGCTGCCCGTCTTCCACGACATTGATCACCTGGCCCGAAGCCGCTGCCGCAGCCTGCGACTCGCGGGTCTTCGCACGCTCGCGCGCCCGCTCCTCGCGGTACAGGACGTAGGCTCGCGCCACTTCGTGCTCGCCCGATCGCATCAGCGTCAGCTCGACCTGATCCTGGATGTCCTCGATATGGAAAGTGCCGCCGTTGGGCTGGCGCCGCATCAGGGCAGTGACCGCCACTTCCGTCATCTTCTCAACCAGCTCGCGGACGCGGGCGGAAGCCGCCCCCTGGCCGCCGTTGATCGCCAGGAACGCCTTGGTCATCGCCACCGCGATCTTGCCGGGCTCGAATCCGACCACCGCGCCGTTGCGGCGGATGATCTTGTACTGCGCGTAACGCTGCTCACGACTGGCCGCACCTTCGTCCGTGGGGAAGTTGGTTGCCGCAGAGGATGTGGTCAGATCGGTGGCTAGTTGCATTGGTTCTCCCTCGAATTTTCTTGTGTCGCCTGACAACAACGGCCGAGTGGGTGTAAGTTCGAAACCACTACATCTTGTGCTTTCGACCCCAAAGTGGAACTAATTCTAGTAGTCTGACGCATGCTGTCAAGAAATTTTTACTTTGCAAAAACAGAATGCTCGGTTCTGCTCTTCATCTGCTCGCGAGACGCGCAAACCTGACGCGGCGCGGCAGGAAATTCAGGGAAAGCGCGCGCGAAGTCAAACGTTATCGGACCCGGAAGCAGTGCGCGGCGGCGGTCACCGTCGCAAAATGGATGTCGACGGTATCGTTTATGTTTCTTGCATGGCTGCCGGCCACCGGCACGGAAGTCGCGCCGCAACGCGTGATGGCGAACTGGCGGGAGGGCGGCCCTCCCACATGGCTAGTGGTGGTTGGTGGTTGGTGACTGGTGAAGAGCGAAAGGCGAAAGACGACTAGCCACCAGCCACCAACCACTATGCACTCTTGTCGAGCAGGGCCCTAAAGCGGACCCAATCGAAATGCGGTCCCGGATCGGTCTTGCGGCCGGGTGGCGTGGCGATGTCGGAATGGCCGACGCAATCCGCGATGGGATAGGCCCGGCCGAGAGCGCGGGCCAGCCGCGCAAGCTGCAGATACTGGACGTCCTCGAACGAGACGTCGTCCGCCCCCTCCAGTTCGATGCCCACGGAAAAGTCGTTGCAGCGCCCGCGCCCGCGCCATTCGGACTGCCCGGCGTGCCAGGCACGCTTGCCGCAAGCGACGAACTGGATCAATTCACCGTCGCGGCGGACGAAGAAGTGGCTGGAGACCCTGAGGCCCTCGATTTCGCGGTAATACGGATGTTCCGCGGAATCGAGCCGGTTGGTGAACAGCTCGACAATTCCTGGACCCCCGAACCCGCCTGGCGGCAGGCTGATGTTGTGGACGACGATCAACTCAACGACCGAGCCCTCGGGCCGCTCGTCGAAGTTCGGGGAAGGTATTTGCCTTGCGGAAGGAATCAGCCCCTGGGGATTGAATCTCCAGTCCACGTCTGCCGCGGTTGGCCGGCGTTTTTCTCGGCCCGCGGCCCGCGGCCCGCGGCCCCGGGTCAATTTATTCCCAGGCGCTCCATGCGGTAGCGCATCGAGCGGAACGTGATGCCAAGCAGTTTGGCGGCGGCAGTGCGGTTGAAGCGGGTCTTTTCCAGAGCCTCCAGGATCGCTTCCTTTTCGATCCGGTCCAGATAATCCTGCAGCGGCGCCTTGCTGTCATTGCCCGCCGCGGTGGCCTGCTCCGGCGGCTCCTGAGGCGTGAGCTGGAGGTCGTCTACGGTGATCTTGCTGTCGCTGGACAGGGCCATGGCCCGTTCCAGCACGTTTTCCAGCTCGCGCACATTGCCGGGAAAATCGTAGCGGCTGAGCTCCTGCAGCGCTTCGGGGCTGACCTCCGCCTTCTTCGCCCCGCTGGTTCGCGCCAGCTTGTCCAGAAGTGCGATCACGAACAGGGGAACGTCCTCCCGCATCTCGCGCAGCGCCGGCATGCGCAGCTCGATGACATTGAGCCTGTAATAGAGGTCGTGGCGAAACTTGCCCGCTTCCACGCATTCGCCCAGCTTCTGGTGCGTCGCGCTTATGATGCGCACGTCCACCGGGTCTTCCTGGGTCGACCCGACCTTGCGCACTTTCTTCTCCTGTATCGCCCGCAGCAGCTTGACCTGCATGGCAAGCGGCAGATCGGCGACTTCGTCCAGAAACAGCGTGCCGCCGCTGGCGGCCTGGAAAAATCCGTCGCGTTCGGTGTCGGCGCCCGTAAAGGCGCCTTTCTTGTAGCCGAAGAACTCGGATTCCATCAGGTTTTCGGGAATGGCGCCGCAATTGACGGGCATGAACGGCTGGGTGCGCCGCGCCCCCTTCTGGTGGATCAGGCGGGCAGCAAGCTCCTTGCCGCTGCCCGATTCGCCGGTGATATGCACCGGCGCCTCGCTGCGCGCCAGCTTCTCGATGAGGTCGCGCACCTGCTGGATTGCGCTGGACTCGCCCAGCAGGGCCTGTTCATTCGACGACTTGGGCGTCGCGGACGCCTGCGGCAGGGACAGCGCCGACTTGACCAGCGTACGCAACTGTTCCAGGGATACCGGCTTGGCAAGGTAATCGAATGCGCCCGCCTTGAGCGCCGCCACGGCATTCTCGGTGTTGCCATGGGCGGTGATCACCGCCACGGGCAGGTCGGAAATGTTGTCGGAAATGAACTGGACGAGTTCGAGCCCTTCGCCGTCTGGGAGCCGCATGTCGGTGAGGCAGAGGTCGTAACTGCCGGACTGGACCTTTTCGATCGCGCCCTTTACCGTGGTGGCCCGTTCAACGTCGAGGCCCATGCGCAGCAGTGTGAGTTCGATGAGTTCGAGGATATCCTCCTCGTCGTCAACAATGAGTACCGACCGGGAGGAGGCTCCCGCTGCCTGGTCCTTGCGTTTCACGCCGACGCTCCTCTGCAGATGAGACTGAACTGCGCGCCCACCGGGCCATCCACGTAGTCGAGGGTGGCGCCGTTGGCTTCGCAGATTTCCCGCGCGATATACAGTCCGAGTCCGGTGCCGCTGGACGCGGTCGTAAAGAATGGCTCGAACAGGTGGCCACGCAGCGATTCTGCGACGCCGCTGCCGTCATCGCCGACGCTCAATTCTATCGTACCCTTCCGCGGTCCGGGCCGCACGTTCAGGAATATGCTGCCCGCCTTCTTCCGGCAGTAACGCAGGGAATTCCGGCACAGGTTCCACATCACCTGGTTGAGATGGCTGCGGTCGAAGCTGACGGTGGGCTCGAATTTTCCCGAAGCGCCCCTTTCTACCTCAACCCGGATGATCTCCGCAGACACTTTCTCGATCTCGCAAAACTCCATTGCGAAGTTGCGCAGGTAGTCGACCAGGCTGAAATGCTCCCGCGTCGCCTGATCGCGGCGGTTCAGCTTCAACACATCCTGGACCATGCGGTCCAGGCGCTTGCTGTTGTCGTGGATGATCTGCAGCATACGCGCCTGCGAAGGCGTGCGCATGGCGGTTTCCTCCAGCAGCAGCTCGGTGGCGTGATTGATCGCGGACAACGGATTGCGGATCTCATGCGCGATATTGGCGGTCAGCCTGCCCAGGGACGCGAGTTTCAGCTGCTGGGCCTGTTGCTGGATGCGGGTCAGGTCCTCGAGAAAGATGACGACACCGACATTGCGGGCCTTGCCCACGGGCACGAAACGCGCCGCCGTCGGTTTGTGGGTCAGAACCGTGCGCAGCGGTTCCAGAGTGGCCCTCGGATCCGCGCGCCATTGGTCCATGCGCGCCGCCAGAGTCGGCGCATAGTCGATGAGGAAGACATCGCGGGCGCTCCGCGGAACCGGGCCGAAAAGGGTCTCGGCGCGCGAATTGATCTGGCGTATGACGCCGCGCTCGTCCACCACCAGCACGCCGTCCTGCATGTCCTGGATTACAAGCTGGTTGACCTGCGCCATATTGGCAAGGTCCACTTCGCGCTGCGCGACGATCGCCTCGATTGCGACTGCACGCTTGGCCAGCGAATGCGCCAGCCAGCCTGTGGCGAAAAACCCGATGCTCAGCAGGCCTGCCTGCGCAAACAACGCGGTGGAACCGTAGAGGAACAGCACCTGATAGGTGTGTTCGACCAGCACCGCCAGCGTCGCCAGCGCCGCAAAAAACAGCGTCAGCCGGCCGCGACTGATGAGCCCTACGGCCGCAAGAGAAATCAACAGCAAGGTGCCCAGTCCGCTGCTGATGCCGCCGCTTGCATACATCATGACGACGATGAATACGATATCGGCGCAGATCTGCACCGTGAGCTGCAATGCAAAGTGCGGCCTGCGCGGAAGTATGGATGCGAAGCAAAGCAGGCCGAACGCAACGTAGCCGACGTCCGTGTACAGGAACAGCGTGCGATTGCGCGAACCGAAGGGGATGTCCTCGCCGAGCGCCATCACAGAGACGAACAGGATCAGCGCCGCGCCGAGGCGGTAGATATTGAAGTAGAACAGGGAGCGCCAAAAGGCGTCGCCGTACTGGCGGCGTTCGAGCGCGGGTCCATCCAGGGAAAGAACGCTGCTCATCGGTGCCCGCCTCGCCCGGAGGTCAGCGACCGTCGCGTTCCCGGTCGGCCAGTTGCAGATGCTCGCGGCTGCAGAAGATTTCGTCGCGCGACGTGATGGCCTCGCTCTTCGGCAGGTGGATACCGCACACCCGGCAGCGAACCATGTCCTCGCCGTGCTTCGATCCACCATGACCCTGCCCGCCATGACCCTGCGATCCGCCAGCCGGAGGCGCCGGCTTGTCGGTTTTCCTCTTGTAACTGCGGAGGATGAGGTAGACCACCGTAAAGACGGCGACTAGGAGGAGCAACTTGGCCACACGGGCTCCGGCGTTAGATCGGCCCCCGTGGGGGAGCCGGATTGAACTATTGGTCGGGGTGAGAGGATTCGAACCTCCGACTCCTGCGTCCCGAACGCAGTACTCTACCGGGCTGAGCTACACCCCGACGGTGAGTGGTACGTCAATAATTGGTCAATAATTGCGGGTCACCGCAAAGGCCGCCAATTCTAACAAACAATCCCTGTATTTTGAATTCGGCAGTACCGCCAGGACCTCGCAGGCGCGGTCGGCGGCGATTTGCGCCTGGTTGCGCACGTATTCCAGCGCCCCCGTTTCCTTGATTGTCGCCATTACCGGTCCGAAATCGCGGAGGCCGCCCTCTGTGATCGCCCTGCGGATCAAGGCGCCCTGCTCGGGACTGCCCTTGTGCATGGCGTGGATGAGCGGCAGTGTGGCCTTGCCTTCGGCCAGATCGTCGCCGAGGTTCTTGCCTGTGTTCACCAGGTCGCCAGAGTAGTCGAGGATGTCGTCGATCAGTTGGAACGCCGTCCCGAGCTGCATGCCGTATTCGGCCAGCGCGTCTTCCTGCGCCCGTGGCACGCCGGCTACGATGCCGCCCAGCCGGCTCGCGGCCTCGAACAGCTTGGCGGTCTTGGAACGGATCACACGCAGATAGGCCCGCTCGTCCACGTCCGCATTGTGGACGTGCAGCAACTGCATCACCTCGCCCTCGGCGATCGTATTGGTGGCCTCCGAGAGGATCTCCATCACCCTCATGTTCTGCACTTCGACCATCATCTGGAAAGCGCGCGAGTAGAGGAAATCCCCGACGAGGACCGCGGCGGCATTGCCGAACGCGGAATTGGCCGTGGCGCGGCCGCGGCGCATGCTGGAATCGTCCACCACGTCGTCGTGCAGCAGGGTGGCCGTGTGGATGAATTCAACGACGGCAGCCAGTCGGTGATGATGGGCACCCTGATACCCGCACGCCCCGGCCGACAGGACGACGAGCGCCGGCCTCAAGCGCTTGCCGCCACTGCCAATGATGTACTCGGCAACCTGACGGACCAGCATGACCTCGGAATGCAGCCGGTCGCGGATGACGGCGTCGACCGCTTCCATGTCTCGGGCAATGAGGTTCCTGATAATGTCGGGGATCACAGGGAAACGGGGGGTGACGCCGGAAGCAAAAGAGCGCGATGGTAGGAACCCCGCCACCCGGGTGTCAAGAATCAGCCGATCGGGCGCCAGGCAACTTGATGAAATAGCCCTCCCGCCGTCAGCCGCGCCCCGCTGGGCCCTTACCTTCGGCTTTACTAACCCCTTCTTTTTTTGTAGTATGCGCGGCTTCCTCAAAAGCGTATCGAGGGCTCTATCATGTATGCGGTCATAAAAACCGGCGGCAAGCAGTACCGCGTTGCTTCCGGCGAAAAAATCAAGGTAGAACAGCTACCTGCAGACGTGGGTAGCCAGATTACCCTGGATCAGGTGCTCCTTGTTGCCGACGGCGACAAGGTCTCGGTCGGGGTTCCTCTGGTAGCCGGCGCCAAGGTCCAGGCCACGGTCGTGGCGCACGGCCGCCACGACAAGGTCACCATCTTCAAGATGCGCCGCCGCAAGCACTACCAGAAGCATGGCGGCCACCGGCAGAACTACACCGAGATTCAGATCGGCGCGATCTCGGCCTAAGGAGCGGACTCATGGCACATAAAAAAGCAGGCGGTAGTTCGCGCAATGGCCGCGACTCCAACGCAAAACGCCTTGGCGTGAAGCGCTACGGCGGGCAGGTGATTTCGGCGGGCAGCATTATCGTGCGTCAGCGTGGCACCCAGGTTCATCCCGGCACCAATGTCGGCATCGGCAAGGATCACACGCTGTTCGCGAAAGTGGATGGCACTGTAAACTTCTCGGTGAAGGGCCCGGCGAAGAAGAAAATGGTCAGTGTCGTGCCGGTGTAAGGTTTCCCGCTTCAAAAAGAAGCCCTATCGGACCCGGTAGGGCTTTTTTGTTTCCGGACACGATTCCGGAAGGACCTTCACCACGGAGAGCACGGACACCCTCCGTGGTTCACCCATACTTTGAAAAATGAAATTCATCGACGAAGTCAGAATTGAAGTCCACGCCGGCAAGGGCGGGGACGGCATCGCCTCATTCCGGCGCGAGAAATTCATCCCGCGGGGCGGGCCCGACGGCGGCGACGGCGGTCACGGCGGCAGTATCCATGCCATTGCGGATCGCAACATCAATACCCTGGTCGAATACCGTTTCAAGCGCATCCACCGCGCCCGCAACGGCGAAAAGGGCCGTGGCTCGGATTGCTACGGCGCGGCGGCCGAAGACATAACGCTGCGCGTACCGGTGGGCACCACCATCAGCGACCTGGAGACCGGCGAGGTTGTCGCCGACCTGTCCCGCGACGGCCAGACCGCAACCATTGCCAAGGGCGGCAAAGGCGGTCTCGGCAACATCCATTTCAAGTCCAGCACCAACCGCTCGCCGCGCCAATGCACGCCCGGCACGCTCGGCGAAACCCGCAATCTTCAACTCGAATTGAAAGTACTGGCGGACGTCGGCCTGCTCGGCATGCCGAACGCCGGCAAATCGACCTTTATCCGCTCGGTGTCCGCTGCCCGGCCGAAAGTCGCCGACTATCCCTTCACCACCCTGCACCCCAACCTCGGGGTGGTGCGGGTGGACGAAAGCCGCAGCTTTGTGATCGCCGACATCCCGGGACTGATCGAAGGTGCGGCCGAAGGCGCCGGACTGGGCCACCAGTTCCTGCGCCACCTCCAGCGCACGCGCGTGCTCCTGCACCTGGTGGACATCGTTCCTCTGGATGAGTCGGCGGACCCCGTCCACGACGCCGCGGCGATCATCGAAGAACTGCGCAAATACGACGAGGCGCTCTACCACAAGCAGCGCTGGCTGATCCTCAACAAGGTCGACCTCGCTACCGAGGAAGATCGCGGCGCCAGGATCGATGCCTTCCTGTCCGGCTATCGCAGCGCCGTTGGGGAACCGGAGAAAACATTCATCATTTCCGCGCTCACTGGCGAAGGCACTCGCGCGCTGGTGTTCGCGATCATGGAATACCTGCAGGCCCACGCGCGCGTCGAAGCCGCGGAACCCGCAGACCACGAACAACAATCGTAAACACACACGCCATGGCCTCCGTCGCCGCCTCAGCCAGCCGCCTGGTCGTCAAGGTTGGCAGCAGCCTGGTCACCAATGCCGGCCAGGGACTCGATCATGAAGCGCTGGCGCGCTGGGCGGAACAGATCGCCGAACTCAAGCATCGCAAAAAACAGATCGTGCTGGTCTCGAGCGGTGCCGTAGCCGAGGGCATGCAGCGCCTCGGCTGGAAACGGCGTCCCAATGCGTTGCATGAACTCCAGGCCGCCGCGGCGGTGGGCCAGATGGGCCTCGTGGAAGCCTACGAATCCTGCTTCCGCCACCATGGCCTGCATACGGCACAGATCCTTCTGACCCATGAAGACCTGTCCGACCGCAAGCGCTACCTCAACGCCCGCTCCACGCTGCGCACGTTGCTGGACCTGGACGTTATTCCGGTCATCAACGAGAACGACACGGTTGCCACCGACGAGATACGCTTCGGCGACAACGACACGCTTGCGGCGCTGGTCACCAACCTGATCGAAGCGGATGCCCTGATCATCCTTACAGACCAGCCGGGCCTTTACACCCGGGATCCGCGGCGTCACAAAGACGCGGAATTCGTGCACGAAGGCAAGGCCGGCGATCCGGCGCTGGAAAAGATGGCGGGCGGCATCGGCAGCCACATTGGCAGCGGCGGGATGCTCACCAAGATCCTGGCCGCCAAGCGGGCCGCGCGCAGCGGTGCTGCGACCATCATCGCCTCGGGACACGAGCCGAATGTGCTGGTACGCCTGGCCCAGGGCGAAGCGATAGGGACGCAGTTGCTGGCCGAAACGATGACTCTGGCCGCCCGCAAGCAGTGGCTTGCGGACCACCTGCAGGTGCGCGGGAAGCTGAGCCTGGACGACGGTGCCGTGAAAGCGCTGAAAGTCGACGGCAAGAGCCTGCTGCCGATCGGGGTATACGAATCGAGCGGTCAGTTCGAGCGCGGTGAGGTGGTGAGCTGTCTCGATCCGCAGGGACGGGAAATCGCGCGCGGCCTGGTCAACTACAGCGCGGCGGAAACCGGAAAAATCCTCAAGTCACCCAGCCATGAAATCGAAGCACGGCTGGGTTATATCGACGAACCGGAACTCATCCACCGGGACAACTTAGTCCTGCTCTGATTCCATCAGAGCAGGAATCAGTTGCGGCGGACACTAATGCGGCTTCGCCGCGTTACGTGGAAGCCACAATCTTGTGCTGCTCTAGCAGCGCACGATTGCAGTGAAGGCTAACTTGCTTCAGCAAGTTAAGTCCTGAGGACGGCCGGAACTACAATCCACGCTGCTCCAGCAGCACACGATTGCAGTGAAGGCTAGCGTTCCTTGCGGTCGAAGTTGTTCAGCGGATCGCCCTTGAGCCTGGCCACGAGATCCTTGGCGCTGCGTCCCCCGACCGCCTCGCTGTCGCAAAGATAGTCCACCCAGAGCGAGTAGTGGAAATTCGAGCTCGTGCCGCCGGTGGGCTGCCATTTCGGCGCCTGGGATTTGACCCACTGGCCATCACGGGTGCCAAACGCGTAAACCTTGTACTCCGCAGTCTTGCAGCGCATGCCTTCGTAGCTGACGTTGGCAACCCCGGAAGGCGATTTGATCACCAGCGCGTAGCGGATCACCCGGTCCGCGCCAAGAGACAGCGAACCTCCATCGACATAGAAGCGGTTTTTCGAGTTCCCCCTTGGGCGAAACTCGATCAGTCCCGCCTCGCCGGGAGGCGCGGGAAGTTTCAGCTTGTCTTCGCTGAATTCCTTTTCCTCGGGAATGCCGCCGATATCGTCCGGCATCCCTCGCTCCACGCCGATTGCCAATCCGGAACCCAGCAGCAGGGACAGGAACAACAAACCATGAACCGCCTTCATCTGTAGAGGTGCTCCCTGGTAAGCGGATACGGCAGGGAACCATCGGCAAGCGGCCTCGCGCCCAGGATCTGGAAGATCGAAATCCAGCCGCGGTCGAAAGCATGCGCCGAGCCGGCCATGTATATGCGCCAGATGCGATACATCCTTTCGCCGACGATCCTGCGGGCATCTTCCTGCCGCGCCTCCAGCCGGCTTACCCAGTGCCAGAGGGTTTTCGCATAGTGCGGGCGCAGGCACTCCGCATCCCAGGGCTCCAGTCCCTGGCTGGACATTTCTGACAGCACGCGGGCCACATGCACGAGTTCACCGCCCGGAAACACATACTGGTCGACGAACTCGCCGATGCCGCTCCCCAGTTCGCCGTCGTCGAGGGAGTTGGTGGTGATGCCGTGGTTCATGACCACGCCGCCCGGCCTGAGCAGCCGGTGGATCTTGGCAAAGTACCCGGGCAGGTTGCGCTTGCCCACGTGTTCGAACATGCCGACGCTGGCAATCTTGTCGAAAGGCTGGTCTTCCGGTACGTCCCGATAGTCCATCAGCTTCACTTCGCAGCGGCCTTGCAGCCCGAGTTCCCTGATGCGCTGGGTGGCATAGGCGTGCTGTTCTTCAGAAAGGGTGATTCCCAGCGCCTGGACGTTGAAGTGGCGTGCGGCCCACAGGATCAGCCCTCCCCAGCCGCAGCCGATGTCCAGGAAGCGTTCGCCTGGCTTGAGATCGAGCTTGCGGCAGATGTGGTCGAGCTTCTGTTCCTGCGCCAGATCCAGCGAATCGGCTTCCGTCCTGAAATAGGCGCAGGAATACACCCGGTTGGCATCGAGCCAAAGACCGTAGAACTCATTGCTCAAGTCGTAGTGGTGCTGGATCGCCTTGCGGTCGGCCGGCCGGGTGTGCCGCCACCATTTCCAGGTGTTGGAGCGCTTGCGGTAAGTGGTCGAATCGCCGGCCACCAGTTCCTCGCCGGCCTTGATGGTCTGGCGGATGTCACCGCCTATGTCGAGGTCGCCCTCGACATAGGCCTTGGCGAGCTGGCCCAGGCTGGGATTGGCGAGCGACATGAGGGCTTGCGGAGAACGCACGGTCAGTTCCAGCGACGGGTTGTCTCCGCTGCTGATGGTGCGGCCATTCCAGAATGTCAGGCTGAAAGGCCGGCCGAGGCGCTTCACGCGATCCTCAAGAATACCGATCATGCGGGCTTCCAGCATGTCATCCCTTCAGCGGTCGTACGACGAAAACGGCAACTCACGCGCCGAGCTGCCGTTATTGTACTTCCAGGAAGGCTGAAACTAAAAAGCCAGGTCGTTCAGCAACGACGACCGGGTTTCCGCTGGGGCGGGATCGCGCGTGGCGGAATAGGCCGGATGATCGACGCCAACGGCCAGCGCCTCTCCCGATTTCAGTGCGTGCTTCATTGCAGCATCGAGCTCGAACCGGAGGAAATGCACCGCGGAGGTCTTTTCGTCATTCTCGCGGTCGAGGTCTTCGTCGGCGATGGCATATACCTTCTGATGGGCGCCCACCCGCATCCAGACCCGGTCCTCGACGCCGATCATTTTAGCCAGAGCGACCTTGCGTTCCTCGAGGTCGGGATACTCGATGAGCATGGTCGCCTTCCAGTTGCTGCCGTCCGGCACCAGCGGATTGTAGGCGCCGAGTTCATCGAGGATGCCTTGTTCCTCGAAAATGCGCTCGACCCGCAGCATCTCCTGCACCTGGTAGCGCATCGTCAGTTCGTCCTCGAACACCAGGGTGATGTGATCGCCCAGCCCGATCGTCCGGTGCTTCTTGTGCGTCAGCACTTTGGCGCGGAATTCCTTGCGCGCCTTGGAGTACTGCTCCAGGGACATGAGGCTTTCGGGGGTAATCACGCTCGTCTGCTCCGGTTCTATAGTCCGTAGGCCATGCGAATCAGCGTCAGGGGGTGCTGCTTCCCCCCCCTGCCCTGATCCATACCGCCGTCGCGCATGCCCTGCTTGATGTGGCGGCCGGCGATCGCGCAGTCGGAACTCACGTAGTCCGGCTCGACCGAAGCCATTTGCCGGAATACCGCCCGCCCGATTTTCATGGATTCGTCGAAGTACTCGGTTTTAACGCCCCAGGTGCCATCGTGGCCGGAGCAGCGCTCCACGGTATTGACCTGCGTTCCCGGCACCAGTTCGAGAACCTCGCGGGTTTTCTGCCCCATGTTCTGCACCCGCAGGTGGCAGGGGATGTGGTAAGAAACCTTGCCCAGCGGCTTGCTGAAATCGGTCTTCAGAAACCCGTCGCGCTTGCGCATGATCAGGTATTCGAACGGGTCGAACATCGCCTCCTGCACCGCCTTCACGTCCGGGTCTTCCGGAAACATCAGCGGCAGCTCTTGCTTGAACATCAACGTGCAGGACGGCACCGCGGTCAGGATGGCATAGCCCTCCTTCGCCAACTTCGCCAGGACCGGGATGTTCGCTTCCTTGAGCTTTTTCACCGTGTCGAGGTCGCCAAGTTCCAGCTTGGGCATGCCGCAACAGGCCTCCTTCTCTACAACGATCGCCGGCACTTCGTTGTGCGCCAGTATCTTCAGGAGGTCATGGCCGATGCCGGGTTCGTTGTAGTTGATGTAACAGGTCGAGAAAACGGCGACTTTGCCGGGCGCGTTCTTGCCGTCGCGAACCGGAAAAGAGGAATCCGGCCTGGCGGTGCTGCGGAACTTCGCGCTGGAGTATTCGGGCAGTTCGCGCTTGTGGTGCACGCCAATCACGAATTCCATCACCCTGCGGGTAACGGCAGTCTTATTGACGGCGTTGACCATCTGCACCACGACGGGGATGGAGGCGAGTTTGCCCACCGCATCGGTGCTGGTCAGCAGCTTGTCGCGAAATGTCGTCTCGCCCTTCTTGAACTTCACCGCCTTGGCCCGCAGCATCAGGTGCGGGAAGTCGACGTTCCAGGGGTGCGGCGGCACGTACGGACACTTGGTCATGTAGCACATGTCGCACAGGTAGCACTTGTCGACGACCTTCCATAAATCCTGCTTCTCGACGCCGTCGAGTTCGCCGGTCTTGCCCTCGTCAATGAGGTCGAACAACGTGGGAAACGAAGTACACAGGTTGACGCAGCGGCGGCAGCCATGACAGATATCGAAGACGCGGTGCATTTCCCCGAACAGCTTCTCCTGATCGTAGAAATCAGGCGACAGCCAGTCGACAGGGTGCCGGGTAGGCGCCTCGAGAGAACCTTCGCGAACGGTCATTGGAAAAGGTGAATGCGTGAAGGAGTAAGGGTGAAGGGGTCAATGCTTCTGCGGGGGAAGGTTTGAACCCTTCCCCTTTCCCCTTCCCCCTTCACCGGAAAATCAGTCGGTCAGGGCGTCCAGGGCTTTCTGGAAGCGGTTGGCATGCGAGCGCTCGGCTTTCGCCAGGGTCTCGAACCAGTCCGCGATTTCGTCGAAGCCCTCGTCGCGCGCATTCTTGGCCATGCCGGGATACATGTCGGTGTACTCATGGGTCTCGCCGGCAATGGCGGCCTTGAGGTTCTCGCGCGACTTGCCGATCGGCAGGCCGGTGGCCGGGTCGCCGACCGCTTCGAGGTATTCGAGGTGGCCATGGGCATGGCCGGTTTCGCCTTCCGCCGTCGAGCGGAAGACCGCCGCGACGTCGTTCTGGCCTTCCACGTCCGCCTTCGCTGCGAAATACAGGTAACGGCGGTTGGCCTGGGATTCGCCTGCGAACGCGTCCTTCAGGCTGGTTTCGGTCTTGGAACCTTTCAGTGCCTTCATCTTGACCTCCTTGATTTTACGTATTGAATGCCGGGATCCGGCACTCCCCCTCGAGTTACCTCCGGAACAGGAATTAGACTAAATCTAATCTGTAAATCGAGTATAGGAAACCATTTCGATCAAGTCAACCTCGCGCGCCAGTGGGGCCGCTCAAGTATCCTTCTTCCCGCATTTCCAGTTGCCGTCGCCGGCAGCAGATCCATGAAGGCGACGAATCCGCACAGGCCCAGCCAGCGGATCGTCCGCAAGCGGAACATGCAAAAAGTGATGCCGTATGCGCGGCAGCAGGAACCCCAGCGTAATGACAGCAGCAATCAGAGCGCCCGGGAGGGACATCGCGGGAATTCCGACCAATCCGGAATTCATTGCTGCACCCTGGTATTCCTCGCATCCTGCCCGCGCACCGGCGTTATGCTGGAACTGATGGCGGAAACCGTTTAGGCTTGTCGGGTTTTTGTGCCTACTGAACAAGATATCCGCATAGGCCGGATTTCCGGATACCTTCAATCAATGCTAATAAGAACAAACATCGGCCTCACCATCGAGCAAGACGAACTTAAGGGATTTTCGCGCACCATTGCGGAAATCGAATGGCTTCTGGTCGTCCTGGTCCTGGTCTACCTGCTTGGCGGCGCCATCGGAGAGATAGGCAACATCGCCGTCACCATGGCGCTGTTCTTTTTCGGCGCCCTCGTACTCGGCCTTCACTACCTGAATTTCAACAGGCTCGAATCCAGGCCGAAGCTGATGGTCGAGACCTGGATCATGATCGTCTTTATCACCTGGGTGGTCTGGTACACCGGCAGGATTCAGAGCCCGCTGCTGAACCTCTACCTGCTGCCCATCATCGCCAGTGCACTGATCTTCGGCAAGCTGGCCACCGCCGTGCAGATGGCGGCGATCATCGCCTGCTTCATGTTCTTTTCGTACGATGCCCATGCCAAACCGATCATGTCACTGGTTTTCTGGGGGGGGCTGCTGGCGCTTTCCGCGCCAGTAATCCTGGTGGCGTACATCACCAGCATGCTTGCCGCGGACATCCGCGACGCCGTGGACAAAATCAAGCAGGTGTCGGATACCGACGACCTTACCGGCCTATACAACATGCGCGCCTTCTCGAACATGCTGCAGAGGGCATTCAAGCAGTCGGTGCGCTACGGCCACTCGATGTCGGTGGTCATGATCGACTCGGACAACCTGAAACAGATCAACGACAAACACGGACATGACGCCGGCAACCGGCTGTTGCAGCACCTGGTCCGCTGCATCCGCGAGCAGCTGCGGGGTTCCGACGTGATGGCGCGATTCGGTGGCGACGAGTTCATAGTGCTGCTGTCCGAAACCAACAGCAAGGGCGCGCAGGAAATGGCGGAACGCATCCGCAAGGCCATCGAGATCTCGCGTTTCGACATCCGCGGCGGCGATACAAACGTCACCGCCAGCCTGGGCGTGGCAAGCTATCCGGATGACGGCGGCAACCTCGAAGTCATCCTCGACAAGGCCGACAAGGCGATGTACCGCGCCAAGCAGAAAGGCCGCAACAAGGTTGAGGCTTACGTCGACGAAGCCGTGACCTGACCCGGACGGCGGCCCGGACGGAAATAGCCGGTGTTGTCGTAGAACCCCTCCGCAACGTTGTCCTTCCACCACCCCGGCACGCCGAGCACGGGCAGAGGCGCCAGATCCCTGCCCTTCCCAATCCGCCCGCCATCCCAGAGGGTCAGCGCAAGCTGGCGGTCTGCTTCCGTGACCTGGGACTGCAACGGCCGCTCGAAGAATGCCGGCGAGACCCCGATCAGGATGCCCTTGGCGGTCATGCCGATGAAGGGATTGACCGCCTTCTGATACAGGGCGTGGCCGAACAGCAAGAAGCGCATGTTCTGCCTGACTTCCGCGCGCCGGTTCCAGAACAGCTCCTTCCAGCGGAAATTCCTGACCAGATCCAGCAATGTCGGGTCCGAAGACACGATCACGATGCCGTCCTCATCAAACAGCGTCAGGGCGTCGCGCTGCGGCGGCCGTTGCCCGCCTTCGCCTGCCGCCAGCGATTCGTAGTGCCGGGCATTGATCACGGCCTTGGCGGTGGGGAAGGTCATCCACACCAGCGCGTTGAACAGGTCGTGCCAGTCGAACGCACGCACCTGGACTTCGCCTTTCAGGAAGGTTCGGCCTTCGAAACTTGCCTCCCGGTTTTCCGGTTTCCCGGCCTGCGCGACGAAACGGATCTGCTGCCCCTGCGCATTGACGAGCCTGCCGGAATTCACGGCCAGGGCGTCGAGAAGTGCCACGTCAGGCCAGTCGATCGCAGGCAGCTTCGATCCCGCCGCGCGCAGTGGCGCAAACATTTCGGAGTCCGTCAGCCAGTCGGTATTCCAGAAGTCGGCCATGCGGGGACAGGATTGTGTTCGGGTAACATGCGTTCCTCGCAGTATAGCCAGCCGGCAAAAGCATCATGATCGAGAAAATGGACTGCGCCGTGATCGGTGCCGGGGTCATCGGCCTCGCCGTCGCGCGGGAACTCGCCCTCGCGGGGCGTGAAGTCATCGTACTCGAGGCCGAGGACGCCATCGGTACCCACACCAGTTCGCGCAACTCCGAGGTCATCCACGCCGGCCTTTATTATCCGCAGGATTCCCTGAAAGCGCGCTTTTGCGTTCGTGGCAAACAGATGCTGTACGACTATTGCGCAGACCGCGGCGTGCCCCACCGCAATATCGGCAAGATCGTCGTCGCGGTGACCGCAGACGAGGTGGCCACGCTCAGGAGTTATACGGAAAAATCCGCTGCCAACGGGGTGAACGACCTGCGCTGGCTGTCGCGGGACGAATTGCGGGAACTGGAACCGGCGGTCGAGTGCGTCGCCGGCTTTCTTTCGCCCTCTACCGGAATCATCGACAGCCATGCGCTCATGCTCGCCTACCAGGGCGATGCCGAGAACAACGGCGCTGCCGTGGTATTCAAGAGTCCGATCCTGTCGGGGCAGGTCTCCGGCGATGGCATCGTGCTGAATGTCGGCGGCGACGAGCCCATGACCATCCTGTGCAGGACCGTGGTCAACTGCGGCGGACTGCTCGCGCAGAATATCGCGCGATCGATCAAGGGCCTCCCTGCGCCAAGCATTCCACCACAGTATTTCGCCAAGGCACATTACTACAGCCTTTCGGGCAAGCCGCCGTTCAGGCGCCTGGTCTATCCGGTGGCGAGCCATGCCCACCTCGGCGTGCACGTGACGGTCGATCTCGCCGGGCAGGTTAAATTCGGCCCGGATGTCAACTGGGTGGATGGCGTCGACTACAGTTTCGACCATTCGCGCGAGCCGCTGTTCTACGAAGCCATCCGCAAGTATTACCCCGGCCTGAAGGACGGCCAGTTGCAACCGGGCTATACCGGCATCCGCCCCAAGGTCACGGGACCCAGTGAGCCTGCGGGCGACTTTCTCATTCGTGGGCCCGCGGACCATGGCGTTTCCGGGCTGGTCAACCTCTACGGTATCGAATCGCCGGGACTGACAGCGTCCCTGGCAATTGCGGGACACGTGCTCGGCCTGTTGCGGGATTAAACTACCGGCACCAGCCCAGGAGGGGAGGAGCGATGGGTACGTTGCTTGACCAGCCCGAACCGATCGAAAAGGCCGGCATCGACGAACTGCGGGCGTTGCAGTTGCAGCGCCTTCAATGGAGCCTGCGCCACGCCTATGACAACGTGCCCCACTACCGGACCGCGTTCGAGGTCGTCGGCGCCCATCCCGGCGACCTGGTCGATCTCGACGACCTGGCGAAGTTCCCTTTCACCACGAAATCCGAACTCAGGGCCAATTATCCGTTCGGCATGTTCGCGGTGCCGATGCAGGACATCGTGCGCGTGCATGCATCCAGCGGCACCACCGGCAAGCCCACGGTCGTCGGCTATACCAGACAGGACATCGATACCTGGTCGACGGTGATGGCGCGGTCGCTGCGCGCGGCGGGCGGCAGGTCCACGGACATCGTCCATGTCGCCTACGGCTACGGATTGTTCACCGGCGGGCTCGGCGCCCACTACGGAGCCGAGATGCTGGGCGCCACCGTGATTCCGGTGAGCGGCGGCATGACCGAGCGGCAGGTGCAACTGATTCGCGACTTCAAGCCCGGCATCATCATGACCACGCCTTCCTATCTGCTGGTGATCGCGGACGAATTTGTGCGCCAGGGCCTCGACCCGGCCGAAACCTCGCTGCGGGTCGGCATCTTCGGCGCCGAACCCTGGTCCGAAAGCATGCGCACCGAGCTGGAGAAGCGCTTCGGCATTGCCGCACTCGATCTGTACGGCCTGTCGGAAGTCATCGGCCCGGGCGTGGCCGCGGAATGCATCGACACCCGGGACGGGCTCACGATCTGGGAAGACCATTTCTATCCCGAGATCGTCGACCCGCTCACCGGCGAAGTGCTGCCCGATGGCGAGACTGGCGAACTGGTCCTGACTTCGCTGACCAAGGTCGGCATGCCGGTGATCCGTTACCGCACGCGCGACCTGACCTTGCTGCGTCCCGGCAGCAGGCGCAGCATGCGCACCATGAACCGCGTCACCGGCCGCAGCGACGACATGCTCATCATCCGCGGCGTGAATGTGTTTCCTTCCCAGATCGAGGAAATCGTCGTCAGACAGGCAAGCCTGTCGCCGCACTATGTCCTGGAGGTCCGCCGTGACGGACACCTCGATGAACTCGACGTGCTGGTCGAACGCCGCGCGGAGATTCCGGGGCCGTTGTCCGTCCCCGCACGCACCAGCGTCGAGCAGGAAGTCGAGCGGCTGATCAAGGGATTTATCGGAGTAAGCACCACCGTGCGGGTGGTCGAACCCGGCACGGTGCAACGCTCGCAAGGCAAGGCCGTGCGGGTCATCGACAAGCGGCCAAGGAACTGAAAGGAGCACAGGGTGGCAGCACCGGCAATCAAACCTCTTGTGCAGGAAACCGAAAGCCTGCGCCGCGCGGAAATCAGCAACGACGTGATCGAGGCCTGGCATGCGGCCGCGCCGGTGGATACGGCCGACTTCGCCAGCGATGGCATCCGCTATTCCCGGTTCTGGAAGACCAGCTCGCAGATCCTTGCGCGGCTGCCGGCGAAGCCCGCGCGCGATCCCCGGCAAGCCGAAGCCGCCGAACACCTCAAGCGTGTCGCGCGCGAAGCACGCGCCGGCTTCGTGCGCGCCCATGCGGTTACGATATACGACAAACTCACGCGCAACCGCTCGAAGTTCGTCCGTGTCGAACAGTTGATCTATGACGCTGCCGAGCTGGTGCCCGGCCTCGCGCCGACGCAAGCACAGGTCGATGCCGAATCGGCGCAGATGCAGCGCGACAAGGAAGGCTTCGAAATCGACCAGGGCATTTTCGTTTCCAGCGTGCTCGCAAACGCGGAGACTGGAACCCACCTGTGCCATGCGATGCTGCTGCCCCGTCCGGAAGCCATCGAGCAGTTGCCGGCGTTCCGCAAGAGCGGCCGGCTCGACCTTGGCGCCGCGGAGCTTGTTCGCAAGGGCAATGCGGCTTACGTGATCCAGAAGAATCCACGCCATCTCAACGCGGAAGACGACACCACGATCGATGCCGCGGAAATCGCGGTCGACATCGCGACCCTTGATCCGGACACCCAGATCGGCGTGCTGCGTGGCGACTACGTCCAGGGCGGCAAATACGACGGCCGGCGCATGCTCGGCAGCGGCATCAACCTCACGCACCTCTACTACGGCAAGGTCCCTTTCATCTGGTACCTGCAACGCGATCTTGGCATCGTCAACAAGTTCTACCGCGGGGTGGCGCGCGAGGACATGGTGCCCGACGACGTGAACGGCCAGACCATCGAGAAACCCTGGATCGCCGTGGTGGAGGAATTCGCCATCGGCGGCCATTGCCAGTACCTGCTTACGATGGACTACGTGCTGGCCGCGCGCGGCGCCTTCCTCAGCCTGCCCGCGCGCAAGGAGGGCATCATTCCGGGTGCGGCCAACATGCGCCTGCCGCGCTTCACCGGCGAACGCATCGCCCGCCAGGCGATCATGTACCAGCGCCGGCTCGAATGCGACAGCCCGGAAGGGTTGCTGATCTGCGACGAAATCGTCGCGCCCGAAGACATGGACACGGCAATCGATCGCGTCGTGGAAAATTTCACCGGTTCGGGCGTGGTCAGCGCAGCCTCGAACCGGCGCGCAATGCGCGTATCCCAGGAACCGCTCGACTTGTTCCGCCGTTACTTCGCCGCTTACGCGCTGGAGCAGGCCTACTGCCACTTCAGCCCGGCGCTCATCGCAAACCTCGAAAATCACTGGAACGCCAAGAACCGCAAGCTCTAAAACAAGGTCCTTTCACCGCAAGGCGCAAAGGACGCAAAAGGAAAGCAAGGAACCACGTGTAAGGGGGATTGAGGATCGGCACTCACGCTGCATCTATCGCCGCTATCGGAAAAACAACACGCTTCGACATTCTTTTGCCTTCCTTTGCGTCCTTTGCGTCCTTTGCGGTGAGACACAAGGGTTGGGCCCTCGGCCGTAACAATCTGCAGCAATTTCCGCCCACGCATTCGGGTATGATTCGCCGCCGCCGTGCTTCCCGGTCTTATTCAGGCCCGAGCCAAAAGCTCCGCTTAGCCTGTCGCGACCTTCGGCGACTCTTCCCAAAAATCAGGAGTAACAAAGCATGACTTCCACAATTCTGCTTCTGGGTCCGCTCAGCGTCATTATCGGCTGCCTCTACTGGGTGATGTCTCTCGGCAAGGAACAGGCGAAACTCAACGAGGAACTCTGGGCGAAGTACAAGTAATCCACCCGGTACGCACGAAAAAAAGCCCCGGCAGGCCGGGGCTTTTTCATTTCCAGGTCTTAACACCCAACGCAGAGGCGCAGATACCCGACGTGCGTGGCACGTCGGAGTACCCTTTTAGAACGCAGAGGACGCAACGAAAACGAAAGAACGAGGTTGGAGGTTGCTGGTTTGCCATTGCCCGTTTAAGCCCACCATGGCTCGGGGTAACGTCGAATCCATTTTTCCTTGGGCTTGTCTTCCTCTGCGACCTTTGCGTCCTCTGCACCTCTGCGTTGGGTGTTGCCCTGAGTTCAGTGCGCAGCTACTTCCGCCCGGATTTCATCGAGGATCCGCGCAGCCTCGTTGCCGCGCACCGCGGCGATATCGTCCTGGTATTTGAGCAGCACCCCCAGGGTGTCGTTGACCGTCCCGGCGTCCAGCGACTGGCGGTCCAGTTCGACCAGAGCCTTGGCCCAATCGATGGTCTCGGCAACGCCAGGCCGCTTGAAAAGGTCCAGCGCCCGCAGTTTCTGAACGAAAGCCACGACTTCGGCGGACAGTTTTTCCGCGGCCTGCGGCGCCTTGCGTTTGACGATCTCGAGCTCGCGCGCGGCGACCGGGTAGTCCACCCAGTGATACAGACACCGGCGCTTCACTGCATCGTGGATTTCGCGCGTGCGGTTCGAGGTGATGATGACGATCGGCGGCTTCGCAGCCTTGATGGTGCCGATTTCTGGAATGGTGACCTGGAAGTCCGCCAGCACCTCCAGCAGATAGGCTTCGAACGGTTCGTCGGTGCGATCCAGTTCGTCGATCAGCAGGACCGGGGCTTCGCCCTTTGACGAATCCAGCGCCTGCAGCAGCGGCCGCCGGATCAGGAAGCGTTCGCTGAAAATATCCTTTTCGAGGCTTTCCTTGGAGCCCGCGCCGCCAGCTTCGGCCAGCCGAATCTCGATCATCTGCCGCGGATAGTTCCATTCATAGACCGCCGAGGCGATGTCCAGGCCTTCGTAGCATTGCAGGCGGATCAGCGGCCGGCCCAGCACAGCGGACAGTACCTTGGCGAGTTCCGTCTTGCCAACGCCGGCCTCGCCCTCGAGGAACAGCGGCCGACCCATGCGCAAGGCCAGAAATACCGCGGTGGCCAGCGAACGCTCGGCAACATATTCGCCGCGCGCCAGCAGCGCCAGGGTTTCGTCGATGGAAATTGGGAGACTGTGAGGCATTGGTCTGAATCTGGCGTGCAATTGACAGAATGTTAACATGTCCCGTACATATCACTGACGGTGCAGAACGCACGACGTAAACTCAAAAAGTCAGTCATGGCAATTCACCCCCAGTTCCCCGAATCCCCTTACGCCGTCTTGCTCCCAGAGCAGCGCTGGTTTCCCGCCGCCGAGGAACTTCGCAGCACCGCCTACGAAAAGCTGCTCCCTCCCCTGGTCGCCAAGATTCGGGTCGAAGTGGCCGCCTGGCGGGACGCGGGGTACTCCAGCGCGTCAGCTACGTCGCGCGCTCTTCTGAACTGGTGGTTCGAGACCGAGCATCTGGTGGAACAAGCAGATCAAACCCTTTCTCCATTTCGCTACTACTTCTCGCAACGCGAAGCCGTCGAAACGGTGATCTGGCTTCACGACGTGCGCAAAGTACGCGACAAGTTCGATTTGCTTCGTTTCGATGCGTCCGGGGCTGTTTCGTTGAACATGTTCGACGAAGACTGGCCGCGCTATGTCGTCAAGATGGCCACGGGCGCTGGCAAGACCAAGGTCATGTCGTTGCTCATCGCCTGGAGCTATTTCCACAAGCTCTATGAGCCCGACTCGGCACTTGCCCGGAACTTTCTGGTGGTAGCTCCAAACATTATCGTCCTCGACCGACTGCGAGCCGATTTTGACGGCCTGCGCATATTTTTCAACGACCCGATCCTTCCCGATAACGGTCACGCGGGCCACAACTGGCGGGAAGATTTTCAGGTCACGCTGCATATCCAGGACGATGTTCGGGTCGTGAGAGAGACCGGCAATCTGTTCCTGACCAACATCCATCGCGTCTATCTGGGAGACGTGCGCGAGCCCTCGTTGGAAGACGACGATTTGCGCGATTATTTCCTTGAACCGTTCGGACCGAAACCCACGGGCAAGACCACCGATTCCAAAACTGACTTGGGCGAAATCGTCCGGGAGATCGACGAGCTTGCGGTATTCAACGACGAGGCGCACCACATTCACGACCCGAAGATGGCCTGGTTTAAGAGCATCCAGGACATTCACCACCGCATGTTGCAGAAGGACGCCCGCCTTGCGTTGCAGGTCGACGTCACAGCGACACCCCGGCACAACAACGGCGCCATATTCGTCCAGACCGTTTCGGACTATCCGTTGGTGGAGGCCATCCATCAGAATGTGGTCAAGCACCCGGTACTGCCGGATGCCACCAGCCGTTCGCGACTGGCCGAGCACAAGAGTGCAATTTTTACCGAGCGCTACGACGATTATCTCAGGCTCGGCATCGAGGAGTGGCGCAAGAGCTACGCCGAGCACGAGGTCATGGGCAAGAAAGCCGTGTTGTTCGTGATGGTGGACGACACCAGGAACTGCGACGAGGTGGGTGCGTATCTGGAAAAGATCTGCCCCGAATTGGAGGGGGCCGTGCTGGTCATTCACACCAAGAACAATGGCGACATCTCCGAAGCGGCTTCCGGCAAGAATAAGGAAGAACTCGAGAAACTCCGCAAGGAGGCGAACGAGATTGACACCTGGAAATCGCCCTACAAGGCGATTGTCTCGGTGCTCATGCTCAAGGAAGGCTGGGACGTGCGTAACGTCACCGCTATCGTCGGGCTGCGGGCTTACGCAGCCGCCGCGAATATCCTTCCCGAGCAGACCCTGGGCCGGGGCTTGCGACGCATGTACTTCGGGACGGATATCCCGGAATCCGTATCGGTGATGGGCACGCCCGCATTCATGGATTTCGTCGAATCCATTCAAAGCGAAGGCGTCACGTTCGATCGAGTACCCATGGGACCGGGCGCCGAACGAAAGGATTCACTCATCGTAGAGGTGGATTCCCGGAACACGGAAAAGAATCTCGAACTATTGGACATAGTGATTCCGCGATTGACCCGCCGCTTCAATCGGGAGTTCAAGGACCTCAACGCTCTCGATCCTGCCACGTTCGGTAATCCGAAGCTCCCGGTCAAGCCTTTCACGCCCGAAGAAACCCGCGAGATCGTGTTCAAGACCATGCTCGATGCCGAGGTTCATCACACTATCCAACTCGACGCGGCCGGCCCGGCCGACTACCGCTCGGTGGTCGGGTTCTTCGCGCGCCAACTGCTGAAGGAACTGCGTCTTGTCGGAGGTTACGACCTGCTGTATCCCAGAGTAAGGGATTTCATGGCCGGCCATCTGTTCGCGGGCAGCCCCGTGAATCTCGAAGACCCGGTGGTGCTGCGCAATCTTTCCGAACCGGAAGCCGGGAAGATATTGTTCGATTCGTTCAAGTCTGCCATCAACGCGCTCACCATCCGGGACACCGGTTCATCCCGAATCGAGAACCGCATCCGCCTGCGTGAGACCCGGCCTTTCCGTACCGAGAATCGGCCGTACTTCGCACCGAGGAAATCATTGTTCAGCAAGATCGTCGGCGAACCGCACGCCGGAGGGTTCGAGTTGACCTTCGCCCGCTTCCTCGACGATGCGCCGGACGTCGCGGCCTTCGCCAAGAACTACCTCGTCGTGGGTTTCAAGATTGATTACGTGAAGGCCGACGGCGATCTATCGAACTACGTCACCGACTTTTTCGTGAAAACCACCGACGGCACCGTCTGGAACGTCGAGACCAAGGGTCGTGAGGAACTGGACCTGCCGCAGAAGATGGCCCGCCTGCGCCAATGGTGTGCGGACGCCACCGACGCAAGCAAGGCGGAAGGCGGGCCGGGCTATCGTTTCGTGTACGTGGATCAGGCAAGCTTCGAGCGCGACCCGCCGCAAACCTTCGCCTCGCTCGCCACGAGCTTCACCGAGTACCAGAGGGATTGACGCGATGGCGGACCACGACATTCCTCAGCCCGGCGGCGAAATTCTCCTTTATCAGACCGAGGATGGCCGCACCCGCATCGAATGCCGGTTTGAGAACGAGACCCTCTGGCTGACCCAGGCCCAGATTGCTGAACTGTTTCAGACCACCCCGCAAAACATCACCCTCCACCTCAAGGCCATCTACACCGAGGGGGAACAGTCGGAAGAGGCAACTTGTAAGTCTTACTTACAAGTTCGCCCCGAAGGCGGGCGCCGTGTTCAACGGCAGGTACGCCACTATCGGCTTGAAGTCGTGCTGGCCGTCGGCTTCCGCGTCCGCTCCCATCGCGGCACCCAGTTCCGGCAGTGGGCCACGGCGCGTTTGCAGGAATATCTGCTCAAAGGCTTCGTCATGGACGACGAACGCCTGAAAAACCCGCCCGGTCCTGGCACCCCGGACTATTTCGACGAACTGCTCGAACGCATCCGCGACATCCGTGCCAGCGAGAAGCGGATGTACCTCAAGGTGCGCGACATCTTCGTGCTGGCCGCTGACTACCGGCCGGACGATGCCGAGACTCTGAAGTTCTTCCAGATCATCCAGAATAAACTGCACTGGGCCGCCACCGGCAAGACCGCCGCCGAGCTCATCGCCGGGCGCGTGGACCATACCAAACCCAACATGGGCCTGACCTCGTGGAAGGGCGCCAAGGTGCGCAAGCCCGACGTCACCATCGCCAAGAACTACCTGCGTGAGGGCGAGATCCAGGAGCTTAATCGCATCGTCACCATGTACCTCGACTACGCCGAGGATCAGGCCCGCCGCCGCAATGTGCTCTATATGCGCGACTGGCGCGAGAAGCTCGATGCCTTCCTGCAATTCAACGAGCGCGATATTCTCGCCAACGCCGGCAAGGTCGCCAAGGAAGTCGCCGACCGCCTCGCGCTGGAACAATACGAAAAATTCGCCACGCGCCGTTTGGCCGTCGAGGCCAAGGCCGACGAGCAAGCGTTTGAAGAGGCAGTGAAGAAACTGCCCGCCAAGCGACCGCGCAAGAAAACCGGCAAACCGAAAAAGAATTGACCACGATGGCCCGAAACGAAACCCATGATTCTGGAGTGCGGGAGCTTGCTCCCACTTTGGGAAGCGGCGGCAAGCCGCCGCACTCCACATCGTGGCCTCACGCCCCGGTACATCACCTGACCGAAACCGGCGTTTACATGGTCACCGCCGCCACGTATCGGAAACAGCGCCTTTTTCACGATGGCCGCCGGCTTCGAATGCTCCACAACGCCTTGCTCGCCATCGCCGACAAACATGCAGGGCGGCTGGAGGCGTGGAGCGTGTTTCCCAACCACTACCACTTCATTGCCCATGCGCCGGTGGACGCCGGAACGCTCGTTATCTTCTTGCGCGAGCTGCATTCCCGTACCGCCGTCGCACTCAACCGCCAGGATGGCACGCGAGGGCGCAAGGTCTGGCACAACTACTGGGATACGCAACTGACCCACGAGGCGTCATACCTCGCGCGTTTGCATTACGTCCATCAGAATCCGGTCAAGCATGGCGTGGCGGTTATCGCCAACCAATACCCGTGGTGCTCCGCCGCTTGGTTCGAGAGAACCGCGACGCCTGCACAGGTGAAAACGATTTACTCCTTTAAGACAGACCGAATTCATATACAAGATGATTTTTGATTTGGAGTGTTTTGGAGTGCGGGAGCTTGCTCCCGCTTTGAAAGCGGCGGCAAGCCGCCGCACTCCATAAGGAACCGCAATGGCCAAACCACCCAAACAAGCCTACGAACTTTCAGACGCCGAGAAGCGCGACCTCACCCAGCTCATCCAGCAGGGCAAGCCGTTGCCGGAGAAGTACCGCTTCATCCTGTTCGAGGATAAGCGCGAGGTGGAGCTGGTGTGGAACGGCAAGAACCGCGAGGTCTGCACCACCGTGCTGCCGTTCCAGTCGCTGGAGCACGTGGACGAGCCGCGCAAGGAAGCGCCGGAAATGCAGAGCGATTTGTTCGACACCCGTGGCCGTCAACTCAAGGGCTGGACCAACAAGCTCATCTGGGGTGACAACAAGCTGATTCTCTCCTCGCTCAAGAGCGGCGCGCTACGCCGCCAGATCGAGGACGCGGGCGGCTTCAAGCTCATTTACATCGACCCGCCCTTCGACGTCGGCGCCGATTTCTCCATGGACATCGAGATCGGCGGCGAGACCTTCCACAAGGAACCAAACCTGCTGGAGCAGATCGCCTACCGCGACACCTGGGGGCGCGGGGCGGATTCGTTTATTTCGATGATTTACGAGCGGCTGATTTTGATGCGGGATTTGATGCACAGCGAGGGGAGCATCTATGTACATTGCGATTGGCGGGTCAGTGGCTATCTCCGCCTTGCAATCGATGAAGTCTTTGGCGCCGACAAGTTCCAAAACGAAATTGTCTGGTCACGCACAAACGCCCACAACATGGGGACAAAGGGTTACGTGCGTGCACAGGATACAATTTTCTACGCTGCAAAATCTGATACCTTCGTATTCAACGAAGAGTTTACGGAATACGGTGATGCACAGCTTGGGCGCTACAAGAAAGACGAAAATGGTCGGCTCTACACGGGCCGCGACATCACTTTTTCTTCCGCAAATCCTAATCGGCAATTTGAGTGGCGCGGCTCCAAACCTGCGTCGAATCGCTCATGGGGTTACTCACTAGAAAAGCTCGAAGAGCTTTGGGCAGAAGGCCGCATACTTACTAAACAAGACGGTTCGCCGAGGCTCGATGGTCTAAAAACGTATCTCGATGAAACTAAAGGTAAGCCGGTGACTACCATTTGGGATGACGTCGGAAGAGTTGGTAACACATCGACAGAGCGCCTCGGGTATCCCACCCAAAAACCCGAAGCCCTGCTCGAACGCATCATCAAAGCCAGCAGCAACGAAGGCGATCTCGTCGCCGATTTCTTCTGCGGCTCCGGCACCACGGCGGCGGTGGCGGAAAAGCTCGGCCGCAAGTGGATTGCCACCGACCTCGGTAAGTTCGCCATCCACACCACGCGCAAGCGGCTAATCGGCGTGCAGCGCGAGTCAAAGGAATCCGGCAAGCTGTTCCGCGCCTTCGAAGTGCTGAACCTCGGCCGCTACGAGCGCCAGGCTTATCTCGGTTTGGAGTGCGGCGGCTTGCCGCCGCTTTCGGAGCCGGGGCAAGCCCCGGCAAATCAAAGCGGGAGCAAGCTCTCGCACTCCAGAAAAGCCGCCGTGCTCGCGCAGAAGGAACGCGAGTTCCGCGATCTCATCCTGCGCGCCTACAAGGCCCAGCCGCTGGAAGGCGAGAGCTTCTTCCACGGCAAGAACGCCGGACGGCTGGTCGTCGTCGGCCCGATCAACCTGCCCGTGGGTCGGCTGTTCGTGGAAGAGGTCATCACCGAATGCCGCAAACGCGGCGCGTCGCGCGCGGACGTACTCGCTTTCGAGTTCGAGATGGGCCTGTTCCCCGCCGCGCTCGATGAGGCCAAGGGCAAGGGCATCGACCTCGCACCCAAATACATCCCGGCGGAAGTCTTCGACAAGCGCGCCGTGGATAAGGGGCAAGTGGTGTTCCACGACATCAGTTTTGTCGAGGCTACGCCGCGTTACGACAAGAAAGACAAATACACCATCGCCATCGAACTGACGGATTTTTCCGTGTACTACACGCAAGGCGCGATGGAAGCCGCGATTGCCAACCTGAAGGAAGGCAAGAGTCAGGTGGTGTGCGAATCCGGGCAACTCTACAAGATCGCCAAGGACAAACAGGGCGTGGTCACCCGCGACAAACTGACCGGTCACTGGACCGACTGGGTGGACTACTGGGCAGTGGACTTCGACTACATGAGCCGCAAGGAAATCATTAAGGTCGCCCGCAGCCTGGGCGTGGAGAGTCATCTGCCGGGTATCGAGCCTGCGCAAGGTGAACTCCCCGAGTACGAAGATCGCTGGACCGGCGGCTTCATCTTCGAGAACGAATGGCAGAGCTTCCGCACTCGCCAAGATCGCAATCTCGAACTCGTCTCGGCAACCCATGGCTACCCGAAACCCGGTCGGTATACCGTCGCGGTAAAGGTGATCGACATCTTCGGAAACGACACCATGACGCTCGTGCCGGTGAGTGTCGGATGAGTCCGCATCGACTCCTGTGCGTTCCCATTTTTCGCGCCGATATCTGCCATTCAAGCGCATAGAAGGTTACTGTGAAGCGCGTAGGAAAGAATATTCGGCCCTATCTCGACAAGGCCAGAGACTCTGCGTTATTGGCGGTCGAGATCTACAACAAGCCGGCCATTGCCTTTAAGTCAGCCGGCTACATCGCTTTGATGGTCATGGCGTGGACGTCTTTGCTTCACGCTATCTTTCTTTGCAGGAAACAGCGGCCCTATCACAAGGGCGGCAACGGCAGATATATCAAAATAGATGGCGATTACAAGCATTGGGAGCTAAAGGAATGCATCCAGAGGATTTGGAGCGATGCCCCTCAGAACCCTGTTCGCAAGAATCTTGAATTCTTCATCCCGTTGCGCAACAAAATCGAACATCGACATATCCCGGAACTTGATGCCGAAATATTCGGAGAATGTCAGGCGCTACTTCTCAACTTCGATACTCTTCTCGGCGCAGAATTGCTGGCGGCAATTTAACGTTAGACCGCCGGGTAAGACCGATAAACCAGAATTCACGGATCAACGCTACTGCAGCTACGACAAGGCACATCGTGACTACTTATACACGCCGGCATGGGTTGAGTTCTTGGTCGAGAAAATGAAGAACGAAGAAGAATACAAAGCTCTATATCCGTAATAGGGCTATCGCACTTGGTTGTCGCCGATCTAAGGGCAGGCTAATCGTGCCTTCTGGTCGAGCAGCGCCTGATTCTGCTGATTGGTCGTGTCTTCTGCGTTGGCGGTGCATGTCAGCACTTCGCAAAGCACAGGCAGCGAGAGGTTCATGATGAGGGATAGACTGCCGTTCGCCATGTCGGCGCCGAAATCGCGCGAGTCGTAATCGTCTGTAGTTCGCAAATCGACCCAAGTGGGTTGCGTCAATGGAGCACCCGGAACGGCTAGATAGTAGCCAGGGTAGGGATCGCCGTGATAGCACGGCGGCGCTTCGGGACGGCCGTTCCTGCGGCTCGTTAGCGTGCGATGGATGATGTCTTGCCCCGGGCTGAAGGCGAGCGTGACGAGATACTTCACTTCCCACTGTCCCCGCTCGTTCCGGTAGAAACGATCATGCCAGTAAATCTCGCCCGGACGAGGCATGCGCGCCTAGCCCGCGGCAAGCCGGCGCTGCGGGGCGTTTGTGCGCTCGATAGCCTCGTATTCGGCGGCAGCATGGAGAATTGCCTCGCGGTTCGGGTCGTCCTCCGAAAGAGCGCGGCGATACTCAATCACTTGATCGCTTCCTTCGCCGTTCTGCCACACGCTTGCCCAAGCACCATTCTCTGCATGGGTGATATCAATCATTCTTTCCGCCAGGTCATCGGTGTAGCGCGCAGAGAGGTCGGCAAGGATACGCAATTCGCGCGGCGTGAAGTGGGCGTCGTCAAATTGACGTTTGGGAATAACGCTCTCGCGCACGTAGTCGTACACTCGCTCCGGCCTGATTTCGATTGCTTCTGCGAGATCGGCGTCAAGGTCATCCCAGACCTGCACCAACTCAGCGGGTACCGGACCCATCTTCCATGCGCGGTATTCCATGCCGGTGACCGGCCGCCCAGTCTGGCGGAAGTGCTCGAAATCGAGCAGGTAGAGCAGCTTGAACAGTTTGATCTTGCCGAGGCCGCGGGTGTGCTCGGCAAAGTACAGGATTGTGTTGATCAGCTTGTTGCGGGAGCGAGAAACGAGCATGCGATTCCCTCGGCTGTGTGCCTGCATGGTCGAATTATCGTTCATACGGTCGTGGACTTCAACGGGACGGGAGTTCTTGTCGAGCACCGACGACGAGCGCCACCCCTTCCATCGTCTTCGCTATGGTGCAGTCCCACTACCGGTACGTCCTGAATTGTCCGACCACCACCCCGAAAATCTCCAACTCTCCCTTTGGCCGTATGACTGGATATGCCTTGTTCTCCGGACGCAGCACCACCCGACCCCGCTCACGGCTGAATCGCTTCAATGTGAACTCGTTGTCCAAGATCGCAATGACGATGTCGCCGACTTTTGCGGATGAGCGCTTCTCAACGACGACTACGTCTCCAGAATGGATGCCGGCATCGATCATCGAATCGCCTTTGACAGTGATTAGCACTGTCTTCGAGGGATGGGCGACGAGGTACTCGTCAATGGAAAGCCCGTCGGGGCTTGAATCTCCAGCCGGGCTGGGTAGCCCAGCCCGCACACTTTCCGCTAGCGGGCGATCGAAGAACCGTTTTCCCGGTTTCAGGCGCTTATCGGGCGAGCTTTCCAGCAATCCTTCGCCTTTGAGCCGCAGAACCATCCCGGCCACCGAAGCCTTCGAGTTCAATCCGACCAGGGTGCCGATCGCTGAGTAGGACGGCAGGACCCGGTGCCGGGCGTAGTAGTCCTGAAGTTTCTCAAGGTATTGACCATCATCTGCCATGCATCTACCATACCGAACGATCGTTCGGTAGTCAATGAATCAACGGAGGCTCGATGTCGGAACGCCGCAACGCCGATCTCCTTCCGACCGCTTATCGCGGCAAGGAACAGTCGTACATCAAGCATGAGCTGTTGAAGGCATACCTGAAGCGGCTTTTCCTGATTATCGGGATGAGCGCGCAGAAACTTGGAATATCCGAGCTTTGCTACGTAGATGGTTTTGCCGGACCTTGGTTGGACGAAAGCGACGACCTTGCCAGCACGTCAATCGCAATTTCGCTCGGCATACTCGATGAGTGCCGGCAGGAGTTGGAGAGGCAAGGTCGGACGATCCGAATCCGGGCTCTCTACGTTGAGAAGGACAAGGTGGCGTTCACGCGACTCGAACGCTATTTGCGGGAACGTGCGCCGGCGGGGATCGAAGCCGAGGCATTGCCGGGAGATTTCGTCAATTTGCAGCAGAAAGTTCTGGATTGGTGTGGAGATGCCGCATTCGCTTTTTTCTTCCTCGATCCCAAGGGCTGGAAGTCCGTAGGTGTGACGGTGTTACGGCCGTTGCTTGCGAGACCGCAATCCGAGTTCCTTATTACCTTCATGTACGATTTCGTTACCCGCTTTGTATCCAAGCAGGATCTTGAGACCCACATGCTTGAGCTTCTCGGAGAGGCTCCAAAGGTAGGTGAAATGCATGGTGTTGCGCGGGAAAAGAAAGTTCTCGATATCTATCGACGCAATATGAAGCGGTTGATGCCTGAGAAAGCTCATTGGCCTGCGCGCTCCGCGTACGTGCGTGTCCTCGACCGAAAGAAAGACCGAACCAAATATCATCTCGTGTATCTGACCAGCCATCACCACGGTGTGGTTGTGTTCATGCAAATTTCACAAGCGCTCGAACCTGTTCAAAAGCTTGTCAGAGCCTCCACCAAGCAGGCATCTCGCGTTGAAAGATCTGGCCAAGAGGAACTCTTCGCGGCAGATGACTTGATTGAGACTGATGACCAGGCGGTCGATATTGCCGAGGTTGAGCGCTTCTGGCTTGAGCGGCTTTCCGAACAGCCGAAGAAATTCGGGGAAACGGAGTTCGCTGATTTTCTTGAGCAGACCGACTGGTTTCCCGGCGATCTTCAACAGGCGCTGGGCAATTTGATCGCAGCTCGACAGGTCGGCAATCTGGACATGACCAAGCCTCGCAGGACACAATTCCTGCACTTTGAAGAAGGCGGCGAGCGACTTCAACGGATAAAGGGATCGCAATGAGCACCCGGAGCAGGATCGAATGGACAGAGCAAACTTGGAATCCCACAGTCGGCTGCACCAAGATTTCGCCCGGCTGCAAGAATTGCTATGCAGAGACGATGGCGCGACGCCTGAAGGCGATGGGTGTGGCGGGTTACGAGAACGGTTTTCGGCTAACGTTGATGCCGGGGCGGATTAACCAGCCACTTGAACGGAGCAAGCCCACTGTGTACTTCGTGAACTCGATGTCCGACCTATTTCACGAGAAGGTGCCCTTCGACTACATTCGGCAAGTTTTTGATGTTATGGCTAACGCGTCGCAGCATACGTTTCAAGTGCTGACCAAGCGCGCTGAGCGCATGGCCGATTTTTGCCGTAGCGTGACTGTTCCGTCGAATGTTTGGCTGGGCGTTTCGGTTGAGAACAGGAAATATGGCCTGCCGAGAATACCGGTACTACGCGGCATTGACGCTCCGGTACGATTTCTGTCGATCGAGCCGCTCTTGGAGGACCTGGGTAACTTCGAATTGACCGGGATTCACTGGGTCATCGTGGGCGGGGAATCGGGTCGAAAAGCCAGACCGATGCGGCCTGAATGGGTAGCGTCGATCAAACGGCAATGTGTCGCCGCGGATGTGGCGTTTTTTTTCAAGCAATGGGGCACTTGGGGTGCCGATGGTGAGAAACGTTCCAAGACCGCGAATGGCCGCAAGTTTCGCGGGCGGACTTGGGACGCCATGCCGCCGCTCTCTCAGGGCGTAACTCTTTGATTGTCCAAAAGAGGTTAACAACCCTCCTATCGCTTATTTCCGCGGCTGAAGAAACGACCCTGCAATTGCGGTTCTTAGTTCAGGTTCCCTCTGCGACCTTTGCGTTCTAAAAGGGTACTCCGAGGTGCTGCGCACGTAGGGTATCTGCGTCCGTTGCATTGGGTGTAATCCCGTCAGCCTTTGATCGCCTGCTCCACCGCGCGCTTCGCCATGACAGAGACAAGATGGGCGCGATATTCGGCGCTGGCGTGGATATCGGCATTCAATCCGTTCGCGGAGACTTTCACACCGCCGGCTGCATCGGGCGAAAACGATTTGCCCAGCGCTTTTTCCATGTCTGCAGACCGGAACACGCCGGGACCGGCGCCGGTCACCGCGACGCGCACCCCGCCCACCGTGTCGGCAACGAATACGCCGACCATCGCATAACGCGAGGCCGGGTTCTTGAACTTCATGTAGCCGGCGCGCTTCGGCACCGGGAAGGAGATCGAGGTGATGATTTCTCCAGGCTCAAGAGCGGTCTCATACATGCCGGTGAAGAACTGGTCGCCTGTCAGCTTGCGCTTGTTGGTGATCACCGTTGCTCCCAGGGCAACCACAGCCGCGGGATAATCCGCGGCCGGATCGTTGTTGGCGACCGCCCCACCCAGCGTTCCCATGTTGCGCACCATGCGATCACCGATGCTCCCGGCCAGCAGCGCCAGCGCGGGTATCGCTTTCTGGACCTCTTTCGAAGAGGCGACATCGGCATGAGTCGTCATGGCGCCGATAGCGATGTTGCCGCCCTCCACCTTGATGCCGCGCAGTTCCGCAATGCCCGCGAGGTCGACGAGATCGGCGGGCGCCGCAAGGCGCATTTTCATGGCCGCGATCAACGTCTGTCCGCCGGCTAGCAGCTTCCCGTCTGCGGATGCCGCCACCTTTGCCGCAGCGTCTGCAACACTCGAAGCCTTGTGATAGTTGAATGCATGCATATTTCTTGTTCCTTCTTAATCTACACCCAACGCAGAGGCGCAGAGAGCGCAGAGTTCGCTGAGAAAAGCCTAGATAAAGGGCAAAAGGCAAATCGTGGCCATGGTCGCAACCTCGCTTTCATCTTCATGTTCTTTGTCTTTAGTCTCCTCTGCGTCTCTGCGTCTCTGCGTTGGATTGAAATGACGTAGAGATTTACGCTTTAGCGCCGGCCTGCACGGCCTTGACGATGTTCTGGTATCCCGTGCAGCGGCACAGGTTGCCGTCGAGTTCCGCGCGGATCGTCTCTTCGCTGGGATTGGGATGCCGCTTCACCAGGTCCAGCGCGCTCATCACCATGCCGGGCGTACAGTAGCCGCACTGCAGGCCATGGTGCTCGCGGAATGCCTCCTGCATGGGATGCATGGTTCCGTCGGCCTTGGCGAGACCTTCGATGGTAACGATCTGGGCTCCCTGGGCCTGGAGCGCCAGCATGTTGCAGCATTTCACCGCATTCCCGTTCATGTGGATCGTACAGGCCCCGCATTGGGCGGTATCGCAGCCGATGTGCGTGCCGGTGAGGCGCAACGTGTCGCGGATGAAGTCCACCAGCAGCAGGCGCGGCTCGACTTCCGCGCTGACAGGCTTCCCGTTTACGGTCATGGACAACCGGACTGGCATGGGTCTTCCCTTCCTGGATGGTGACAGCCGGAGGACCCGGCCAAACCGGAATCCTAGACAACCATGACCCTCTATACAAGCGCGGCGCCTGTACCGACCCGAATCGCCATGAACATTCGGCGGAAGGCTGGCGTAAAATTCCCGGACGTTGCCCAAATACGCAGCGCCCTGGCTTCGGTCCCCGGTCGCGGGCGCACTTGATAGAAAAAGGATAAAACATGGCAAAGTTTGGTATCGGTCAGGCGCTGACACGCAGGGAGGACCTGCGCCTTCTCCTCGGCACGGGTGAATATGTGGATGACGTGGCGGTCGGCAAAGAAGTCTTTGTCGCTTTCGTGCGCTCCCCCTATTCCCACGCGAAAATTGTCTCGATCGACGCTGGCGCTGCCAAAGGCATGCCGGGCGTCGTGGCGGTGCTGACCGGAGCCGACATGCTGGCGGACGGCATCGGACCCCTGCCGGACGGTGCAGGCCTCAAACGTGCTGACGGCGAAGCGATGTGCGGCGCGCCCCACCATGTGCTGGCAACCGATGCCGCGCGTTATGTGGGCGAGCCGGTTGCCGCCGTTTTCGCCCAGACCCGCATCCAGGCGGAGGATGCCGCCGAGCAGGTCGTGGTCGACTACAGGGAACTCCCCGCAGTCGTAACCATCCAGGCGGCGACCGCCAAGGGCGCTGCATTGTTGTGGGACAAGGCGCCGGGCAACATCGCCGCGCAGACGGAATTCGGCAAGAAAGACCTGTGCGACGCCGGCTTCGCCAAGGCAAAGCACGTCACCAAACTGTCGCTCTACAACCAGCGCCTGGTCCCGGTGAGCATGGAACCCCGCGGCAGCATCGGCGAGTTCGACGCACAAACCGGCCGCACCACGCTGCGCACCAGTTGCCAGAATCCCGCCGGCCTGCAGAAGACACTGGCCGAAAACTGCCTGAATGTCCCAATGAAGGACGTGCGAGTCGTGGTCGGCGACGTGGGCGGGGGTTTCGGCATGAAAACCCAGTTGTACGCCGAGGATGTCGTATGCGCCTGGGCGGCGCGCAAACTCAAGCGCCCGGTGCACTGGCGGGCGAGCCGCAGCGAGGAATTCCTCGGCGGCAACCATGGGCGCGACCAGATCAACGAAGCCGAAATGGCATTCGATGCGGACGGAAAAATCCTCGGCTTCCGCGTGAACATCATCGGCAACATCGGCGCGCATGCCTCGGGGCCGGGCGCGGTAATCGTGGTCGCGGTCGGACCCAAGGTGATCACCGGTGTCTATCACATTCCCGCATTGCATCTGCGCGGCACCGCCGTCATGACCAACACCAACCTGGTGGGTGCCTATCGGGGCGCCGGCCGGCCGGAAGCCATATACCTGCTCGAGCGCGTGATGGACCAGGCGGCGGCGGAAATGAAAATGGACCCGGCGGAACTGCGCCGGCGCAATTTCATCCAGCCCTCGCAAATGCCCTACAAGACGCCGATGGGCGAAAAGTTCGATAGCGGCAATTTCCCGCACATGCTGGACCGCATCCTCGAAGCCGCGGACTGGAAGGGCTACCCGGCGCGGCGCGAAGAGTCGAAAAAGCGCGGCAGGCTGCGCGGCCGGGCCTTATCCACTTTCCTGGAATGGACGGGCGTCGTACATGAGGAAACCGTGAACCTGCACATCGAAGCGGACGGCCGGGTCCTGGTCTATACGGCCATGCAGGCCATGGGCCAAGGCATCGAGACCAGCTACCTGCAGATCCTTTCCGAGACGCTCGACATCGACCCGGACCGGATCGTCATCGTCCAGGGCGACAGCGATATCGCCCAGGGCATCGGCAGCATGGGCAGCCGCTCGTTGTACATCGGCGGCTCCGCAATGCTGACCGCTTCCAGGGAAACCATCGAAAAGGGCCGGCAGCTTGCCGCCGACGCGCTGGAAGCTTCGGGCCAGGACATCGAGTACCGCGACGGCCGCTTCAAAGTGGCCGGAACCGACCTGGACATCGGACTGTTCGACCTCGCGGCCAGGCAGCCGGAAAAACGCATCGCCATCACCACTGTGCAGAAAGTCGACGGGCCTTCGTGGCCGAACAGTTGCCACGTGTGCGAAGTCGAGATCGATCCGGAAACCGGCGTCACGCAAATCGTCCGTTACACGACGGTCGACGACGTCGGTCGCGTAATCAATCCGCTGATCGTCGCCGGCCAGGTGCATGGCGGCATCGCCCAGGCCGTCGGCCAGGCGCTGCTCGAGAACACCCACTACGATCCGGACAGCGGCCAACTGATAACCGGTTCGTTGCTCGACTATTGCCTGCCGCGCGCGGATGACCTGCCCAACTTCAACACCTTCACCGACGAAACCACGCCCTGCAAGATCAATCCGCTCGGCGCGAAAGGCGTCGGCGAACTCGGTACAGTCGGCGGCACGCCGACGGTGATGAACGCGGTGATCGACGCATTGCGCCACCTCGGCGTGAAGCAGATCGAAATGCCCGCCACACCCGAGAAAGTCTGGCGGGCGATCAACCAGTCCAAGGCCGCATAGCGCTAAGGCCTCAATCTCAACGCAGATACCCTGGCGCAGCCCGGAGTACCCTTTTAGGCGCAGAGTACGCAGAGGACGCGGAGTGAAAGAAAGCGAATTGTCGGGTGAAATTATCGGCGCCGCAATCGAAGTTCACCGCATTCTCGGCCCAGGGTTGCTCGAGTCCGTTTACGAGGAAGCGCTGACGATGGAACTTCGGGACTCTGCGTACTCCGCGCCCTCTGCGCCCTCTGCGCCCTCTGCGCCCTCTGCGCCCTCTGCGCCTAAAAGGGTACTCCGGGCTGCGCCAGGGTATCTGCGTTGGGTTTAGGTTCAGATGAATCTAGCTGAAAACGTCGTCCACTTCGCCCGCGCGCTGCGCAAAGCGGGCGTGCCGGTCGGGCCGGACCGGGTGCTGGACGGGCTGCGCGCCCTGGAACTTGCCGGCATCGAGAAGCGCGAGGATTTCTACTGGACGCTGGCATCCGTCTTTCTGTCCCGTCACGAGCACTTCGAACTCTTCGACCACGCGTTCCGGCTGTTCTGGCGCGAGCGCCATCTGCTCGACCGCGCGTTGCTGCAATCCGGACAGGCAACGCCGGCCAGGAACCAGCAGGATCAAACCCCGAACCGCATCGCCGAGGCGCTGGGCCTGACGAAGAAAGTGCCGATGCGGGCGGAGAAGCAGGACGTCGAACCGGACGCCGCGCTCAGCGCGTCCGAAGTCGAGCGCCTGCAGCGCCAGGATTTCGAGACCATGACCGCGGAAGAGCTGGAGCAGGCCAAACGCCTGATCGCGGGCCTGCGCCTGCCGATCCCGCAGATCCGCACCCGGCGCCTGCATCCCGATCCGCATGGCCGGCAAGTCGACCTGCGCGCGAGCCTGCGCGCCAGCCTGCGCGGCAACGCCGACATCATTCCGCTGCGCCGGCGGTCGCACCGCCGCCGCCATCCGCCGCTGGTCGTGCTCTGCGACATCTCCGGCTCCATGAGCCGCTACTCGCGCATGTTCCTGCATTTCCTGCATGCCATCACCAACGACCGCGACCGCGTGCACAGCTTTGTATTCGGTACCCGGCTTACCAACGTGACCCGGCATCTGCGGCATCGCGACGTCGACATTGCGCTGGGCGCGGTATCGCAGGCCGCCGCCGACTGGTCCGGCGGCACGCGCATCGGCTCGACACTGAAGGAATTCAACCAGCGCTGGTCGCGCCGCGTTCTCGGACAGAACGCCGTGGTCATGCTGATCAGCGACGGACTCGACCGCGATGCGGGCGAGGACCTCACCGGGCAGATGGAGCGCCTGCACAAATCCTGTCACCGGCTGATCTGGCTCAATCCGCTTTTGCGTTTCGAAGGTTTCGAACCCCGCGCTATCGGCGTGCGCGCCATGCTGCCGCACGTCGACGAGTTCCTGCCCGTGCACAACGTCGAAAGCCTGCTCGACCTGGCGCGATCGCTGCAGCCAGATCGCCCGTCCTTCCTATCGCCGTCACGATCATCCACGCTCGCCGCTTGAGTCGTATTCGCCGCACCGTCCCGGTGCGCAGCGTTCACAATCAGGCGCGCGACGCCACCGGTTACCGCAATGCGGAACGCGCCGCCGCCAGACTTCCCGCAAAAAACTGCAATGGCGCAGGCATTTGCGTGCAGCCCGACGCCGTTCCCGTCGTCGTGTATGATTATTGCATAGGTACCTGCTCGATCCCTTCATTCTCTTCGACGACGATCAGCCATGAGCTTCTTCAGTGTCGATATGCGCGTACTGCGTTCCTTTATTTCGGTCGTCGAGACCGGCAGCGTCACCGAAACCGCGCGCCGCCTCGGACGTACCCAACCGGCCATCACCCTGCAGATGAAGCGTCTGGAGGACCTGACCGGAAAAATCCTGTTCAGGCCGGATAGCCGGCGCCCGGTTCTGACCGAACAAGGCGACCTGGTGCTGTCGTACGCCAAATCCATCCTGCGCCTGCATGATGAACTGCAGACCAAGCTGTCGTCGCCGGACATCGAAGGCCATGTCGTGCTTGGCACGCCGGATCTTTACGCGGCTTACCTGCTGCCGTCGATTCTCGCTCTGTTCCGCAAATCCTTCCCGCGCATCCAGGTGGAATTGCGCTGCTCACTGTCCACGCCGCTGGTCAATCTGGTGCAGCACGGCGAAGTCGACATTGCGCTGGTCACGCGCATGCCCGGCTTTACCGGTGGCCAGGTGGTGCGCCAGGAACAACTGATCTGGGTCATGGGCGAAGGCGCCGACGTGCATCTCGCGGAGCCGGTGCCGCTGGCAGTGCTGCCCGCGGGCAACATCTATCGCGATTATGCGATCGAGGGGCTCGAGCGCCAGGGTCGAAAATGGCGCATCGCCTGCGTCAGCGAAAGCGTGGGGGGCCTGCAGGCGGCGGTCTTCGCCGGCATGGCCGTAACCGTGCTGTGCAAGAGCGCGCTGGTGCACGGCATGAAGCAGATCGGCATCAACGAATATTTTCCGCCGCTGCCCAAGGTCGATCTGCTGTTGTATCGCGCCTCGGGCCAGGCCACGCCTGCGGCCACCGCGCTGCATGAATACCTCGCGCACTATCTGGGCACGCTCAATGCGGAGGGCCGCGCCACCATCGAAGGCATCGCGCATTCGGCCGCGTCGCTCCACAAGTCGAACGGGACAGCCGCGGTCACCGACATCGCCGGCGCCCGCCGCGCCTCAGTCGCTGCTCACGAAACCCGGCCAGCGGCCTGAAGCGGGCGCGGCCGCCTCGAATGCGGCGGCTACGCGGAAAATGCGCCCTTCTTCCAGCCACGGCGCGATGATCTGCAACCCAATCGGCAAGCCGTCACGATCGAAGCCGCAGGGAATTGTTGCCGCCGGCAAGCCAGCCAGATTGACTGGCCAGGAAAATGGCGACCAGCCCAGGTGCGCATCCACCGGACGGTTGTCGATTTCGTCCACGCCCAGCGTTCCGGCGGCAAATGCGGTGACGGCCACTGTCGGCGTGATGATGACCTGCGCGCGCCCGAAGGCCTGCAGGAACTGGCCGCGCAACTGCGTGCGGCGATGCATCGCATCGACGTAATCCGTGCCCTGATACTGTTTCCCGCGCGCAATGACGTCGCGGTATTCGCGGTCCGATGACGCCAGCGCCTGCTGGTCGCGCGTAAGTACCGCGGCCGCCTGCTCGACGTACGCGATCGGCTTGAGGGTGCGTTCGAGCACGTCGGGATCAAATCCAAGGTCGTCGGCGACCAGTTCTGCACCTAGATCGGCAAAGATACGCAGTGCCGCGGCGAATGCCTCGCGCACGTCCGGCGCAACGGCGGCAAAGCCCAGATCCGCCGTGAAGGCGATGCGCACGCCGTCGAGGCGCCCGATGCTAGTGTCGTAATGCCGCGGCCCGAGCGGCAGGCTTGCCGCATCGCGTGCATCGTGACCGGCGATGACTCCCAGCATCAGCGCCGCATCGCGCACATTCCTGGCGATCGGCCCGGTATGTGCCAGCGAAGCCCACGATGGCGGAAAGAAACCGGGCGCGCGCGGCACCAGGCCGAACGTGGGCTTGATGCCGAACACGCCGCAGAACGAGGACGGCACGCGGATAGAGCCTACGCCGTCCGTGCCCAGCGCGAGCGGACCACAGCCCGCGGCGACCGCTGCCGCAGCGCCGCCGCTCGAACCGCCGCTGGTGCGGTCGAGCCGCCACGGATTGCGCGTGACGCCGGACACCGGACTGTCGGCGGTGAGTTTGTAGCCGGATTCGCAGGTCGTTGTCTTACAGGTGATGATTGCCCCGGCATTGCGCAACGAAGTGACCACCGCCGCGTCGACCTGCGGAACGAAGTCCGCGAAAGCCGGGGCCCCGCCGCGCGCCGGCACACCGGCGACGAAGACAAGGTCCTTGATCGTGACGGGCACGCCGGCGAGCGGCCCCATCGCTTCACCGCTACTCCACGCCTTCGTCGCGATTGCGGCCTGCGCGCGCGCCGACTCGAATGTCCGCGTCACCATGACGTTGCAAAGCTCATCGGTCTTCAGCAGCGCACCGATTACCTCCTCGATGACGTCCAAGGGCGTGAAATTGCCGTGGCGATAACCGTCGAGCAGATCGGTTGCGGGCAGGCGCGCCAGTTCACCGACATGCGTCGCCTGCTGCTCGTGCAAACCTCCGGCTGCGGGCATCAATTCTTACCGCCACCCGCCAACAGGCTCGCCACCGCGCGGCGCGTGAGGACGCCTATCAGGCTGGCTCGATACTGCGCATCGCCGTGCATGTCAGCATTGAGCCCCTCGGCGGGAAAACGAAATCCGGTCAGCGCATCCGGCGAAAACTTTTCCGACAATAACGCTTCGAGCGCCGTGGCGCGGAACACGCTCGGCGCAGCGCCGGTTACGGCAATGCGTACACGCGAGGATGTTTTGGCAACGAATACGCCGACCAGTGCATAGCGCGAAGCCGGACTGCGGAATTTCTCATAGGCTGCCTTCACCGCAACCGGAAATGTCACCTGAAGAATGATCTCGCCAGGTTCGAGCGCAGTCTCGAACATCCCGGTAAAAAAGTTCTCCGCGACGATTTTGCGCGTGCTGGTGGTAATCGTCGCGCCGAGCGCGAGCAATGCAGCCGGATAGTCTGCCGCCGGATCATTGTTCGCGATCGATCCACCAATCGTGCCGCGGTTGCGCACCTGCGGATCGCCGATGCCGCCGGCCAGCGCGGCTAAGGCCGGAATCAGCCGGCGCACGACCGCAGAGCCGGCCACGTCCACATGGCGCGTCATCGCGCCGATGCCGATCTCATCCTTGCCAACACGAATGCCTCGCAACTCGGCCAGACCACCGAGATCCACCAGTACCGGAGGCAGCGTCAACCGCATCTTCATCGCCGGAATAAGCGTCATGCCCCCGGCCAACAGCCGCGTGTCGGCGTCCGCAGCAAGCGCCTTTGCCGCTTCCGGCAAACTCGACGGGCGCAGATATTCGAAGCTTTTCATTAAAGACTCCTCATCGATTCGTTGACCTTGATGCCGTGCGTGCGGCCTGTCCGGCGAATGCCGAGCGGGCAATCACCGTGGACTTTCACTCAGTCCACAGTCCTCGCCCCTGCACTTTTACTTGCCCACCTGCGCGCCACCGGCGTTGGCGATGATGCGCCAGACGCGATTCGGCGACGCCGGCATGTCCACATGCGTAACACCCAGATGCTGGAGCGCATCGACCACGGCATTGATCACCGTTGCAGGTGACCCGATCGTGCCCACTTCCCCGCACCCCTTAACGCCCAGCTCGTTGTGAGTGCAGGCGGTCACGTGGGTTTGCACGGTCATGTTAGGCACGCTGTCGGCGCGCGGCATGCAGTAGTCCATGAACGAGCCCGACAGCAACTGCCCGGAAACGAGGTCGTAGACGCAATCCTCGAACAATGCCTGACCCACGCCTTGCACCACGCCGCCGTGGATCTGGCCTTCGACAATCATCGGATTGATGACGGTGCCGACGTCGTCGACCGCGACATAGTTGAGCAGTTGCACGAAGCCGGTTTCAGGATCGATCTCGACTTCGGCAATGTGCGCGCCGCAGGGGAAGGTGAAATTGACCGGGTCATAGAAGGATTGTTCTTCGAGGCCGGGCTCGAGAATCTCCAGCGGATAGTCCACCGGAAAGTGCGCCATCAAGGCGACATCGCCGAACGTCTTGGTCCGGTCAGTGCCCGCCACCGTGAAGACGCCGCCCTCGAATTCGATGTCGGACTCGTCTGCTTCGAGCATGTGCGCGGCGATTTTCTTGCTCTTCATGATGACCTTGTTGGCTGCCTTGGCCAGCGCCGAACCGCCGACCGCCGCCGAACGCGAGCCGTAAGTGCCGAGGCCGAATTGCACCTTGTCGGTATCGCCGAATACGATTTCGACGTTTTCGGCGGGAATGCCGAGCTTGGTGGAAACGATCTGCGCGCAAGTGGTCTCGTGGCCCTGGCCGTGACTGTGCGTGCCCATCAGCACCGTCACATGTCCTGTAGGGTGCACTCGCACCGTGGCGCTTTCGAACAGGCCGCCGCGCACGCCGAGCCGGATGGCGACGCGTGACGGCGCCAGTCCGCAGGCTTCGACATACGTGCATACGCCGATGCCGCGCAGCTTGCCGCGTTTGGCGGCATCCGCCTTACGTGCCGGAAACCCTTTCCAGTCCGCCGCGATCAATGCCTTGTCCAGGCATCCCAGCGGATCGCCGCTATCGTAATTCATCATTACCGGCGTCTGGTACGGATAGGCCTCCTTGCGGATGATGTTGCGGCGGCGGATCTCGTCTTTCGGAATGTTCATCTCGATCGCGCAGACGTCTACCAGGCGCTCAAGACAGAAAGTCGCTTCCGGCCGGCCGGCGCCACGGTAGGCATCTACCGGCAGCGTGTTGGTGAACACGCATTTAACTTCGCAGTAGACCGCGGGCGTGGTATAGACCCCGGCGAGCAGCGGGCCGTAGAGATTGGTTGGAATGTTCGGGCCGAATGTGGAAAGGTAGCCACCCATGTTGGCGATCGTGCTCACGCGCAGGCCGAGAAATTTGCCGTTCTCGTCGAGAGCCATCTCGGCCTCGGTGACGTGATCGCGGGCGTGCGCATCCGAGATGAACCCCTCGCTGCGCTCGCATACCCATTTAACCGGACGGCACACCTTGCGCGACGCCCAGGTGACCAGCACTTCCTCTGCATAGTGGAACTGCTTGACGCCAAAGCCGCCGCCGACGTCGGGCGATACCACCCTGAGCTTGTGCTGCGGAATGCCGAGCACGAAATTGCCCATCAGCAGCTTGGCGATATGCGGGAATTGGCTGGTCGTCCACAAAGTATGGTGATCGCGTGAAATATCGTAGTCACCGATGGCGGCACGCGGCTCCATCGGATTGCCCACCAGCCGGTTGTTGACCAGACCGAGGCGAGCGACGTGCGCGGCCTTGGCGAACGCGGCATCGGTCGCCGCCTTGTCGCCGATTTCCCAATCGACGCAGATGTTGTCGGGGATTTCGTCAAATACAGCCGGTGCGCCGGTCTTGAGCGCGTCGAGCACGCCGACAACCGCGGGCAGTTCTTCATAGTCCACCATCACCGCTTCCGCACCATCGCGCGCCTGCTCCAGCGTTTCGGCCACGACGAACGCGACCGGATCGCCGACGTGGCGAATTTTGCCTTGCGCCAGCGCAGGATGCACCGGCTCCTTGGTGGCTGCACCGCCCTTGCCGGTCACCGGCCAGGCGCATGGCAGGCCGCCGACCTTGTCGGCGAGCAGGTCGACGCCGGTGAACACTGCCACCACGCCCGGCAACTTCAGCGCATCGGCGGTATCGATCGACTTTATGCGCGCATGGGCGTGCGGCGAGCGCAGCAGGACGCCGTAGGTCATGTTCTGAAACTTCATGTCGGCAACGTAATTGCCGCGTCCGAGCAGGAAGCGCATGTCTTCCTTGCGGCGGATGGCCGCGCCGATACCGGTCGGATTCTTCATGTTCTGGTCGGCCATGGCGCTAGGCTCCTTTTACGTCGGCATGCATCGCGGCGGCGCCGGCGATGACAGATGCGACGATGTTCTGGTAGCCGGTGCAACGGCAGATATTGCCTTCCAGCCAGCCGCGTACCGCTTCGGGCGTGGGCTTGGCATTGTCCTTGGCAAAATCGACTGCACTCATGACCATGCCCGGCGTGCAGAATCCGCACTGCAGGCCGTGATGCTCGTGGAAGGCCTTCTGCATCGGGTGCAGGCCGCCAGGAGGCGCCAGCCCCTCGATGCTGATCACGGTTGCATCGTTCAGCGACGCGGCCAGCGTAGAGCAGCTTTTGACCGAGGCGCCGTCGACGTGCACGACACAGGCGCCGCACTGGCTGGTGTCGCAGCCGACATGGGTGCCGGTCAGACCGAGGCGCTCGCGCAGCAGTTCGGACAGCAGTTCCTGTGGCGGCACGTCGACCGAGACGGGTTTTCCATTGAGGGTGAAATTAATCTGCATGGTTCGGCCTCCTGGCAACGAATTCCTAGGAAAGAAGCAATGAGCGCTCGGCAGGCCACGCGGCGGCGACCGCGTCGCCGACGTTGAACGCATCGGAGAAAAATTCACGTTCGGGGACATAGGCGACGAACTCCGCCTCGCCGATCGTGTCGAGCATGACCTTGACGAACGCACCCTGGTACTCGATGGTGCGGATGCGGGTGCTGATGGCATTCCATCCCGGTTCGACCGTCAGGCCTGGACGGCGCAAATGGATGTCGTCTCGGCGCACCGCGAGGTCCACGTGGTCGCCGCCCCTGACGACCGAGCGGCCCATCAGCGGCACGACGATGGCGCTGGCATCCGGCGCGCTGACGGTGACGCTGGAACCGTTGACATGGGTAATTTTTCCGGAGAAGACGTTCTGGCCGCCAAGGAACTCCGCGACATAGCGGTCGTGCGGCTGCGCATAGACTTCGCGCGCCGGGCCTGCCTGCTTGATCTTGCCCTTTTCCATGACCACAACGATATCGGCGAGCGCAATGGCTTCGAGCTGGGTATGGGTGACGTGCACGAAGGTAATACCCAGTTCGCGCTGCATGCGGCGCAGTTCGGTGCGCATCTGGATGCGCAACTGCTCGTCGAGTGCTGACAGCGGTTCGTCGAGAAGCAGCACGCGCGGCTCGGTGATGGCGGCGCGCGCCAGCGCAACGCGTTGCTGCTGGCCGCCGGAGAGTTGCCCCGGCAGGCGGTTGGCGAGTTCGGTCAGCCGCACCTTTTCCAGCATGGCGTCGGCGACCTTGAAACGCTCGGCGCGGGACTGACCGCGCACGCGCAATGGAAACGCGACATTGTCGCGCACGCTCAGGTGCGGAAACAACGCGTAGGACTGGAACATCATCGCCGTGCGCCGCTGCACCGGCGGCAGGCCAGCGACGTCCTCGCCGCCGATCAAGATTTCGCCGCCGGTGGGGTCTTCGTGGCCGGCAATCATGCGCAGGATGGTGGTCTTGCCGCAGCCGGACGGTCCGAGAAAACAGCAGTAGGCCCCGTCCGGAATCTTCAGGCTCACGCCGTCCACCGCGGCCATACCACCGAAGTGTTTGTAGACACCGGCGAGTTCGATATCTCCTGTCGTGATGGTCATTGTTGACTGCCCGATTGGTTGGAGCGCCGCTTCTGCATCACGGCAATCGCGCCGAGGCATACACCGATAATCAGAAACGAAGCCAGGGTGGTAACGGTGCCGAGCGCATAGAGCGATGGCGAAGTGACGTTGAGCGTCATGCTCCAGATCTCCAGCGGCAGGGTGTTGAGCGGGCCCGAAGTTTGCAGCGTACGCGAGAATTCATCGTAAGAAAGCGTAAAGCCGAACAGCGCGACAGCGACGATACCGGGCGCGAGGATTGGGATGACGATCATGCGGATAATCTGCCAGCGTGAGGCGCCGAGATCACGTGCTGCTTCTTCCCAGGCCCGGTCGAAGCGCGACATCACCGCGAACATCACCAGCACGCCAAAGGGCAGCGTCCAGCTCAACTGCGCACCCAGCGCCGAGGTGTACCAGCTCGCCGTCAATCCGAAATACTGGAATAGCAGTCCGATGCCGATGCCCAGCACCAGGCCAGGGGCGACGAGGCTGCCGATCATGAGATAAAAGACGATGCCATCGCCGCGGAAACGACGGCGGAAGGCGAGCCCGGCCATGAATGAGCCAACGACCGTCAGCACCGTCACCAAGATCGCCAGGATGATCGAACGCTCGAAGCCGCCCTTCACGTCGCCGGTACGCACCTGCGTGAACAAGTCCACGAACCAGTGCAGCGACAGACCTTTCATCGGGAACACCAGCCCGCCGCGCAGATCCTGGAACGACAGCACGTAGATGCACAGCATCGGCCCGTAGAGCGCGAGCACGTAAGCGGCGAACAGCGCGACTAGCACCCAGAATGTCCACGGCCGCCTGTTCTCGTCGCGATACTTTGCCGCACGCCGTGTACGTTTCGCCAGGTCGGCGATCGAAGCCTGCGTGGCGTTCATCGCGCCAGCTCCTTGCGCACATCCACAGTACGCAGGATCAACGCGATCATGACGACGACCACAAGCAGCAATACGACCGCGGCCGCGGCGGCCGGCGGGTATTGCAGCACGGCGATGTCCTCGAACAGCGCCGACACCACTGAAGCCGAGCCGCCACCGCTCATGACCTTGACCACGAAGAAATCGCCCATGACGATGGACAGCACGAAAATGGAACCGAGCGCGATGCCATTACGTGAGAGGGGCACGACGATGTGGCGCATGATGTCCAGTCGGCTGGCGCCGGCGTCGCGCGCGGCTTCCAGCGTACGCTTGTCGATGCGCGACATGGCATTGAAGATCGGCACGATCATGAAAATGGTGAGCTGGTGGGCATACGCGACCACCACTGCGAAATCGGAGAACAACAAAAACTCCAGCGGCTGATCGATCACCCCGGTCGCCATTAGCGCCGAATTGACCAGTCCGTTCTTTCCCAGCAGCGGAATCCAGGAAATCATGCGGATGATGTTCGAGGTCCAGAAGGGTACCGTGCACAGCAGGAACAGCCCGATCGCGAGCAGCTGGTTGCGCACGTGGAACACGAGGAAATACGCGATCCAGAAACCGATGCCAAGCGAGAGTACCCAGGTCATCACGGCGAACTTGATCGTACTCAGGTACAGCTTCCAGGTAAGTGCGGACGTGAATACCGATGCGTAATTGGCCAGCGTGAAATTCGCGACTATGCCGCCGTAGGCATCGTTCTCCAGAAAGCTCGCCACCAGCACGACCAGGATCGGCACGACGAAGAACGGGACCAGCACCAGCACCAATGGCGATACATAGAACCAGGACGCGATGTTTCCGCGTGCGGGTTTAGGGCGCGAGATGTCGGCGCTTGAGCTCATTTATATATGGGTGTCTGTTGGGCCGGACGGATTCCGCAGGGAATCCTTCCGGCAACGATCTGAAATTACTTACGCCACCTTGAAGTCGTTCCAGCGCTTGTTCATGTACTGGGCTTCGTCCATCAGCGTGTTCCAGCAGGAAATGTTGGTAACCCGCTCGACAAAGGATCCGCCGTCCCGCTTGGCGCCGGCCTTCTCCATCGCTACGCCATACGGATCGAGGATGGCTTCCTTGGCGGGCTTGCCTTCGTACCAGTAGTCCCACTCGTTCGCCGAAAGGAATTTTTTCGCGGTCGAGGGCACCGGGCTGTAGTAGCCATAGCGCGCGACGAAGCCGCCCTGCCAGCCGGACAGGTACCAGTTCAGATATTCGTAGGCGGCGTCGAGCTTCTTGCCCGACAGGTGCTTCATCAGTGCCATGCCGTTGCACCAGCCGCGGTATCCTTCTTTGCCGTTCTTGATGTTGACCGGAGCGTAGACGCAGGGTATTCCTTTCACGCGCACGGCAGCGACGGCCGGCGACCACATCGACTGGATGATGACCTCGCCCGCGGCCATCAACTGCACGGACTGGTCGAACGTGGTCCAGGTGGCACGGAAATGGCCGGCCTTCTTCAGTTCGATCAGGCGGTTGATGGTGAAGTCGATTTCCGACTTCGTCATGTTGCCCTTGTTGCCATACTTAATTTCGCCGGCGCTCTCGAAGCACAGGGCCGCGTCCATGATCCCGATCGCGGGCACATCCAGGATGGCGGCCTTGCCTTTGTATTCCGGGTTGATCAGTTCCTTCCATTCGGTGATCGGCTTCTTGATCAGGTCGGGACGGTAGCCGATGGAGTCGGCGTTGTAGACCTGCGGCAGGAACGTACACCAGTCCGTCACGCCCTCATGCAGCTCGGTGGCGTCCGGCTTGGAGATGTACATCGCCTCGTAGGGGGAAATGCCCTGGCGTGATACGACCTTGCCACTGAGCTCGCCCTTGGTGAAAATCGGCAGGATATTTTCGAACTCCTTGATCTTCTTGCGTTCGATGCCCTGGAGCACGCCGCGCTTGGTGGCGAGCTTGGCCTGCCAGCCTTCGACGTCGGCGATGTCGACGGTGTTCGGCTGGGTGACGAAGCGGTTGATGGAGGCGGAGGTGTCCAGGTTCTGCATGGTCACCTTGAAACCGAGATCCTTCGAGGCCTGGTCGCCTATCGCCTTGACCACCGAGTAGGACACGCCGACGTGGCGCAACTCGATGTTCTTGATTTCCTGCGACCAGATCAGGGGGAATCCGGTGATCGCCTGTGCGCCGGCGACGCCTGCAACTGCCGCCGCGCCTTTCAGGATCGAGCGCCGGGTGCCATCGACGCCTTCGGGTGCCGCAACTTCGCCATCGACTGCGGTCGTTACTTTTTTCGTATCAATGCGTTCGCTCATGATCGAGAATCTCCATGTTGACCCGGACCCCGCGCTGCCTTCCGGACGGTTTGACGGTCGTGGTGAATGCTTATGCGAAAAGAGCCTAGCGCCCGGTTTTCGAAAAAGATAATGAGTAGTTGTTATTGATGACTGCGGTAAGTTGTTATGACCCGCATTTCGCCCTTGAACGCCACAAAAGCGGGCGCATAATCCCGGTGCCGTCCCAAGGCGGTGCATGCAACCCATCAGGGAAACATCAAGGAAAGAAGGCAGAACATGGAAATGAGCGGCGAACAGCGCATCCCCCTTCCGCAACAGCGTGTATGGGAGGCGCTCAACGATCCGGAAATCCTCAAGGCCTGCATCCCGGGCTGCGAAAGCATCGACCGGGTTGCCGACAATGAATACAAGGTGGCGATGACCGCCACGGTCGGTCCGGTGAAGGCGAAGTTCGCCGGCAAGTTGCTGCTGTCGGACCTGAACCCGCCGAACTCGTATTCCCTGGCGTTCGAAGGTTCCGGCGGCGCCGCCGGATTTGGCAAAGGTTCGGCACAGGTTGCCCTCACCCCGGACGGAAAGGGCACGCTGCTCACTTACAAGGCTTCGGCGACGGTCGGCGGCAAGCTGGCGCAAATCGGTTCGCGCCTGATCGACGGCGTGGCGAAGAAAATGTCCGACGATTTCTTCGCGCGCTTCAACAGCACGGTCGCGCCCGCGGCGCAGGCGCCGGCCGCGCAGTCACCGGCCACACCGATCGCGCATCGGGCGACAGTGCCCGGCTGGTTGTGGGCCCTGGGCGGCATCCTCCTCCTGCTGGTCGTGCTGTACCAGTTCAGGTGAACGGCAGGCCGGCGCCGTGAGCGCCGACGTCATCATCATCGGCGCCGGCGCCGCCGGCATGATGTGCGCAATCGAGGCAGGGAAACGCGGACGCCGCGTGCTGCTGGTCGATCATGCCGGGAAGCTGGGAGAGAAAATCCGCATTTCCGGCGGCGGTCGCTGCAATTTCACCAACAGCGGCGCGCGGCCGGAGAATTTCCTTTCCGCCAATCCGGATTTCTGCCGCTCGGCGCTGGCGCGCTACACGTCGCGCGATTTCATCGGCCTGGTGGAAAAGCATGGCATCGCCTGGCATGAGAAGAAACTCGGCCAGTTGTTCTGCGACGGCTCCGCGCAACAGATCATAGACATGCTCAAGGCCGAGTGCGACGCCGCAGGGGTGCAATGGTGCATGCCGGCGAAAGTCAGCTCGGTTAAAAAGGCCGGGCGATTTCAGGTCGGGACCGATCGCGGCAGCTTTGATTGCCAGTCGCTGGTCATCGCCAGCGGCGGCTTGTCGATTCCGCAGATCGGCGCCAGCCCGTTCGGTTATCGCATCGCGGAGCAGTTCGGGCTCAAGGTCACCGAGCTGCGCCCGGCGCTCGTCGGGCTCACGTTCGCGCCGGACGACCTGAAGCAGTTCGCCGACCTTTCCGGCCTCTCGGTCGATGCGGTGGTCCGTTGCAACGGCGCAAGCTTCCGCGAAAACCTGCTCGTCACCCATCGCGGCCTGTCCGGACCCGCCATCCTGCAGATTTCCTCGTACTGGCGGCAGGGACAGGATCTGTCGGTCAATCTGCTGCCGGACCGGGATGCGCGGGAAATCCTCGAGACCGCCCAGGCTTCCGAAAAAATGCTCGCCAACCTGCTCGACGAATTCCTGCCGCAGCGCTTCGCCCAGCGCTGGGTGGAAGTTCACTACGAGAACCAGCCGGTGAAACGGTTCGGCGCTACCCGGCTGCGAGAAATCGCGGATCGCCTGCACGACTGGCGCATCCGGCCGAGCGGTACAGTCGGCTATAAAAAAGCGGAAGTCACGCTGGGCGGGGTCGATACCCGCGAGCTTTCCTCGAAAACACTGGAAGCTCGCAACCAGCCCGGCCTGTACTTCATCGGCGAAGTGGTCGACGTCACCGGCCACCTCGGCGGCTACAACTTCCAGTGGGCCTGGGCTTCCGGCTTCGCCGCCGGTCAGGTTGTCTAAAACCCACACCCAACGCGGAGGCGCAGAGAACGCAGAGAACGCAGAGAAAACCAAGATCAATGAAATTGAACGTGAGTTCCCGGTCATTTTTCCTGCATCGGATATTCCGGAACACAAGTAGCGAACCATTCAACTTTTTCTTTCCTTTCCTCAACTTTCTCTTGTCTTCCTCTGCGTCCTTTGCGTCCTTTGCGTCCTCTGCGCCTCCACGTTGGGTGTAGTCGGTAACGTCCTAAATTGGGTTTGGCCGCCCAGGCCCGCCTGCACTAAAATGGCGCTCTTCCATGTCCGGCTATCCCAGCGGCACGGCTTACAGACCAGAATAAATAAAAGGGGGAGAGCAATGAACCAACTCGATATGAAGGGCCGCAGCGCCATCGTGACCGGCGGGGCCTCGGGCATCGGCCTGGCGATCGCCAAACGGCTCGCGCAGTCGGGCGCCAACGTCGCCATCTGGGATTTCAACGAGCAGGCCATGGCCGATGCCGCCAAGTCGCTGGGCGCGCCGAAGACCCATACCGCCAAAGTCGATGTCAGCAAGATCGACCAGGTCGAAGCGGCATTCAAGTCCACCCTGGCCGCATTCGGCAAGGTCGACGCGCTGGTCAATTCCGCTGGCGTCGCCGGCAAGAACGCCACCGTCGCGGAGTATCCGGTCGACGAATGGCTGCGCGTGCACGACATCAACCTGAACGGCACCTTCTATACCTGCCGCACGGTGGCCGCGCACATGGTCAAGAACAACTACGGGCGCATCGTCAACATCGCCTCGGTCGCCGGCAAGGAAGGCAATCCCAATGCTTCGGCCTACAGCTCGTCGAAAGCAGCCGTGATCGGCCTGACCAAATCCCTGGGCAAGGAACTGGCCAAGAACAACATCACCGTGAACTGCGTGACACCAGCCGCGGTGAAGACGCCGATCTTCGATCAGGTCGCGCAAAGCCACATTGACTACATGCTGTCGAAAATCCCGATGGGCCGCTTCGGCCTGGTCGAAGAAATCGCTGCGACCGTCGCCTGGGCCTGCACCGAAGACTGCTCCTTCACCACCGGCGCGGCCTTCGACCTTTCCGGCGGCCGCGCTACTTACTAAGACGAATCCAGACCCAGATCGTGAACCACGGAGGACACGGAGAGCACGGAGGAAAGACAAGAACGAGACAGGACCAATGTATGGGTTGGGGTGTCGGTTCGCGAATCCTTGCGGCCAAATATCACCACAATAGGATCATCAGTCTGCGGAACCTCCATACATTAATTTCGTTTTCTCCTGTATTTCCTCCGTGCTCTCCGTGTCCTCCGTGGTTCCAGAATTAGAGGTGTAGACAAATGAAAATGAAAGCCGCCGTAATCCGGCAGATGGGCCTGCCGCAACCGTACGCCGACAGCAAGCCGCTGGTCATTGAGGAAGTCGATCTCGACAAACCGGGCGAGCGCGAAGTGCTGATCCAGATCAAGGCCGCCAGCCTGTGCCACTCGGATCTGTCCTCGGTCAACGGCGACCGTCCGCGGCCGATGCCGATGGTGCTGGGCCACGAGGCTTCGGGCATCGTTCAGGAAGTCGGGCCGGGCATCAATGATTTAAAAATTGGCGACCACGTGGCGCTCGTGTTCGCGCCGAGTTGCGGCCAGTGCATCTCCTGCGTCGAAGGCCGTCCGGGCCGCTGCGAGCCGGGCCAGCAGGCCAACGGTTCCGGCAAGCTGCTCAATGCCGGCATGCGCCTGCACCAGCATGGCAAGGAGGTCTATCACCACGTCGGCGTTTCCGCCTTTGCCGAGTACTGCGTGGTGAATCGCGGCTCCGTGGTGAAAATCGACAAGGACCTCCCGTTCGACGAAGCGGCGCTGTTCGGCTGCGCCGTACTTACCGGTGTCGGTACCGTATTCAATACCGCACAGGTATTCCCGGGCGCCAAGGTCGCGGTGCTGGGACTGGGCGGCGTCGGCCTGAACTCGCTGCTCGGCTCCATCGTGGCCGGTGCCCAGCAGATCGTTGCCATCGACCTGCACGACGACAAGCTGAAGCTGGCCAGGGAGCTCGGCGCAACCGACACCGTCAATGCAAAAGATCCGGACGCCATCCAGAAGGTCAAAGATATGACCGGCGGCGGCGTGCACTTCGCACTGGAAATGGCCGGCTCCATCCAGGCCATGGAACTCGCCTATCGCATCACCCGTCGCGGCGGCACCACGGTTTCAGCCGGCCTGCCGCATCCCGATCACCGCTGGCCGCTGCAGCACGTCAACATGGTTGCGGAAGAACGCACCATCAAGGGCAGCTACATGGGCTCCTGCGTACCGGCCCGCGACATCCCCCGCTACATCGACCTCTACCGCCGCGGCATGCTGCCGGTGAACAAGCTGATGAGCGACCACATCAAGCTGGAAGAAATCAATGTCGGCTTCGACCGCCTCGCTTCGGGTCACACCGTCCGCCAGATCATAATGATGTAGTCGCTACACCTTACTGATTACACCCAACGCAGAGGCGCAGAGGACGCAAAAGTCGCAGAGAAAAAAAAGATTGAGAGATAGAAAATAGGCGTCTGTTGTTTCCGGGTTCGTTGGTATTGCAGACACGGATAGCGATTCACAGAATACTTTCCCTCCTTTTGTCTTCCTCTGCGACCTTTGCGTCCTCTGCGCCTCTGCGTTGAGATTGAGATATCCCTAATATGCCTGACACCACACGCTACCGAGCCGAAGACCTCGCGCGCTTCGCCACCAGCCTGCTCGACAAGGCAGGCCTCGAATCCGATAAATCGAAAATCGTCGCCGAGGTCCTTGTCGAGGGCGACCTGCTCGGGCACAGCACGCACGGACTGCAACTGCTCGCGCCTTACCTGAACGATCTCGAAAAGGGCGGCATGACGAAATCGGGCATGCCGAAGGTGATCGCCGACTTTCCGGCGGCGGTGACCTGGGACGGCATGCGCCTCCCCGGCGTCTGGCTGACCGCGCGTGCCATCGACCTGGCGGTAGAGCGCGCGAAGAAATTCGGCACCTGCACGGTGGTCATCCGGCGCAGCCATCACATCGCCTGCCTCGCTGCCTACCTCAAGCGCGTCACCGACCAGGGCATGATGGTGATGGTGCTCTCGTCCGGTCCGGAAACCGGCGGCGTGGTACCGCATGGGGGCAAGGGAACGGGTACGCATACGCCGAACCCGATCGCAGCCGCCTGGCCGACGAAGGGCGATCCGGTGATGATCGACGTGTCAATGTCGATCACCACGCACGGACTGACCGGCCGCCTGAACAAGGAAGGCCGCAAGTTGCCGGGACAATGGGTGCTCGACGGCCTTGGCAATCCCTCCGACGATCCCGCGGTCTTGTTCAATGAACCTAAAGGCGGGTTGCTGCCGATCGGTGGCCTCGACCATGGCCACAAGGGATACGCGCTCGGGCTGCTGGTCGAGGCACTGACGCAGGGCCTGTCGGGACACGGCCGCGCGGATCCCATCGAAGGCTGGGCGGCGAACGTCTGCGTGCAGGTGTTCGATCCGGCGCTGTTCGGCGGCATGGAGGATTTCACCCGCCAGACCGAACATATCGCGAATGCCTGCCGCACCACACCGCCCCGGCCCGGTTTCGACCGCGTACGCCTGCCCGGTGAATCCGGCCTGCGCCGCCGGGAGAAACAGTTGAAGGAAGGCGTCGAACTCTACCCCAGCATCCTTCCTTCGCTGCAACCCTGGAACGAAAAACTCGGCATAGCCTCGCCTGTACCTATCCCTTAAGATCTTATTAAGAATAGCGCTCACCGCAGAGGACGCGGAGGACGCGGATACCCTACGGGCGTAGCACGTCGGAGTACCCTTTTAGGACGCAGAGGAAGAACAAAGCAGAGTTTGAAAGAAAGCCGGCATGATCTAGTTCGGCGATTCCATTGGCCCTACCAGGATTACGTAAATTGGCACTGTTCAACATTTCTACATATCTCTCGTTTTTGCTTTTCCTCTGCGTCCTCCGCGTCCTCTGCGGTGAGCGTTATTCTTCAGGCTTTCGATAATGCACACGGCCGCGCAACACAGAAAAGGCGTTGTCCTGCTGGTCGGCGCCTGCCTGTGCTGGGCGAGCGCTGGGGTCCTGGTGCGGAACATGGAGGTGAGCGACGGCTGGAAGATCACGTTCTGGCGTTCGTTGTTCATGGCCGTGTTCCTTTTGATCGTGCTCCTGTGCCAGCACGGCGGCCAACTGTTCCAGCGCATCCGGGCAATGGGCTGGCCGGGCGTGTTTTCGGGCGCGATGTTCGCGCTGATGTTCATCTCTTTCATTCTCGCGCTGTCGCGCACCACGGTCGCGAACACGCTGGTGCTGGGGAGCATCTCGCCTTTCGTCGCTGCGCTGGCGGCGAGGATTTTCCTGAAGGAAGCGGTGGCGCCGCGCACGTGGTTCGCGATGATCGCGGCCTTGGGAGGCGTCATCGTGATGTTCTACGACTCGCTGACGGGTGGCGGCGGCACGGGCAACCTGATCGCGCTGTGCATTCCCGTCGCATTCGCCTGCAACGTTGTATTGCTCCGGAAACACCATGCCACCCTGGACCTCATTCCTTCCATCCTGCTGGCCGGAATTTTTTCGGTGATCATGACGTTGCCATTCGCGCTGCCGCTGAGCGTCAGCGCGGGCGACCTCGGCCTGCTGGCGACGATGGGCGTCGTCCAGCTCGGCATGGGGTTGCTACTCTACATGCTGGCCGTACCGCATCTCTCTTCCGCGGAGATTGCGCTGATCACCATCCTCGAGATCATCTTCGGCGTGGTCTCGACCTGGCTGTTCGTCGGAGAACGGCCGAGCGACGCCGCGATGGTGGGCGGCGGAATCGTCATCGGCGCGCTCGTGGTGAATCACATCGTCGGCATGCGCCAGGCGCCGCAGGTTCCCGTCTAGACCATCCACTGTTCAAACAAAGATCAGGGTCTGCATAATCGTTAACCCTGAACCAAGACGTGAACCTATGACGTCGGGGTGTTCATGGTGCTCAAGACCTCCACATCCAGCGAGCATCCGGGCGCCTGCCTCAGCGTGCACCCGACGGGAGAATGGGCGTCGGCCCAATCAACGATTTCCCGCAAGACTTCGGGAGATGCCGTCGGCGCGCTGATCTTCACCTTCATGCGCACGCTGGCGAGTCCAGCCGAGACATTCTCGTCAAGTCCGAGGATGCCGCGGTTGTCGGAATCACTTTCGACCGTGACCTCGAGGCTGCTTATTGCCACGCCCAGCTTTGCCGCGCGCATGGCTATGACCGTCGCGGTGCACGAAGCCAACGCGCCCCGGAGCAACCATCCCGGATTCGGGCCGGTGGCCGCACCTCCCATCGCCGGCGGCATGTCGGTGACCAGGCGTTCATTGTACGGACCGCTCAGTTCGCACTGCAAACCCGCAGTCAGCCGCGCCGTCGCCGGCGCGTTCTTTGACCGGGCCTTGGCGAGATCGGCGGATATGGCGGCGCTCACGTTCTCAATCGCTGCCCGGATGCTCGGTGCACTCATGGTCGGATTCCCGTCAAGTTGCGACACTTCACTCTATCGATCTGTCAGGCAGTCAAAAGGCAAGGCCTGACCCTGCGGCTCGCATGTCGAGCCTGCATAATTGCATATTGGAGGTGCTCGTAGCACTTTATGCAATTATGCAGGCCTGACCCTCTTCCACTCCTCTTCCACTCTCTTCCACTCCAATCGGTTGTTGGACAATGCCGCCTCATGTGGCCGCCTTCGTCCTCTGGGTTCAGTCGTCATGCTCCAGAGTTATGATGACATTTCCCTTCTTGCGGCCAGTGTCGACGTAGCGGTGTGCCTCGGCGATCTGCTCGAATGGATAGCGCCGATCAATGACCGGTTTGAATTGTCCCGCCTTGGCCAGCTCCGCAAGGAAAAGCAAGTCCTCTGCGCGCTCGCGTGCCGGCCCGGCGATGACCTTCTTGGTGCTCGTCATCGACACCCATGGAATCTTGAGCATGTCTGGCAGCCCACCTAAAACCAGAAGCAGGCGTCCTCGTTCTTTTAGCGAACCTTTGCTGCGGGAGTGCGGCGCCGTGCCGACGGTATCGACAATGACGTCGTAGGTTTCACCATTCTGCGCGAAGTCCTCTGCGGTGTAGTCGATCACATGATTGGCGCCCAGAGATCTCACCAATTCCACGTTCACGGTACTGCACACCCCGGTCACGTCTGCCCCGAAGTACTTGGCGAGCTGCACTACGGCGGTGCCTACCCCGCCGGAAGCGCCATTGACGAGTACTTTTTCTCCGCTTTGCAGTTTTCCTCTTCTGAGGAAATCCAGCGCCGTTGTTCCGCCAAAAGATAGTGCGGCGGCTTCATGGTAGGTCAGATTGGGCGGTTTTAGCGCCACCGCCCCGTTTTCCGGCATGCACTTGTACTCCGCATGACAGCCCATGCCGGCACCACTAAATGCAAAGACCTGGTCACCGACTTTGAATTTGCTTACGCTTTTACCCACCGACTCAATTTCGCCGGCGAGCTCTGTTCCCAGAATAGGTTGCCTTGGTCTCGAGACTCCAAAAACCAAACGCGAGATAAGTCCGAAGCCGACAGGCACATTGAGACTGCGCACCCTCCAGTCGCCGGATGTTACCGTTGTCGCATGTATTCTTATCAGGACTTCGTTGTCCTTGGGGATGGGCTTCTCCACCTCCTTCAATTGAAGAACATCGGGCGGCCCGTATCTTTCATACACAATTGCTTTCATATGCCGCCCTCCAGGGTCGCTTTGATACGCGGTCTCTCGCGTTGTCCAACGCGCTAGCTGTGCGGCCGAACGCCGCAGGCGGACGGTCCGAACCAGCGCCGGGTTGGGCGTGTCTCGGCTCACGCCGCGAACTTCACTACCCGCAGACTCTTGCGCTGTTTCTGAACCTGCCATAGATCGTACTGAAGTTGATGTCAGATGCGTTGCCGTCCCTCTTCACTTGTCTGCCTTGTCATTCATCGTTAAGGCCTTCAGCGGTGCCCCCCGCCTACTATGCCGTTTGCTGACTTCTCCACGGTATTCAGCGCCAATCACTCAGCGCCCAGCTTCGATCCTCTGAAGCACCGGGGAGACCTCCCGGGGTAAGACTCGTCACTTTCACAGCATGAGCGCCGGATTTACAAAATGCACCCCAACACCGCAGATGGAGGGCTTCGCAGTCACGTGCCCGCTCGCCCCAGATGCATCACGCCTAATATCCGATTTCTGTTCGTCGCCCCGCAGCTTCGGGTTCAGCTTCCTTCAGACCCCACCTCGCGGTGACGCCCTTGCCGTTTCCCTGGCCTTCGGCTCTGCTTAAACCTGCCTGCCGGACTTTCACCGACATAGTTACGTGCCATGTCCGGCACACACGTCGAGTTAACCGGCGCGCGCAGCCTTTGCGCGTGTCCGCGTTGAACGCGTGGTTGGGCGTGTGCTTGACTTTGCGAGTTCTAGCAAGCCACGTAACGCGGCGTTGACGGCTGCTTCATTGGGGAATGCTTTTGATACGGCAGGGTCAATTACGACGACATTCGACTCGGTTGCCATGCGACGCGCATATTTTCCTCGCACGATAGGCCCCAAGTCACTGCGTTTGTATTCTGGACGAATCCAGTCGTTCGTTTCTGATTTAACTTTCTTCATATATTTTCCTTTCTGCACGAGTTGCCAAGCGTGCACTGATAATTCGAATTCGATCCCCGCGTTCAGTGTGGGAAACCGCGAGTAATCGACCGTTGGCCGAGACGCCAAAGGTGATTAGGCGGAACTCTATCACCGAGTGCGCGAGGTCGCATGCGGTAGCGGCGAAATCATCTCCTAGCAGCCTGTCGGACTTAGGTGTTCGATAGCGAAACGGTGGGAGAGCGAGGACAGATCTTGACGATTTCGACGCGCATATCGGGAATATGTAAGGAGAATGCGGCGAGATATGGACCGCTCTCCCACCGTTGCAGCC